>Ga0207433_10000090_pt1 | contig 208828 bp, 207 predicted proteins | sample YelNatPaOPGAMG01_FD_187559 | JGI IMG/M metagenome (GOLD analysis project Ga0207433, IMG submission 187559) | Hot spring thermophilic microbial communities from Obsidian Pool, Yellowstone National Park, USA - OP-RAMG-01 (SPAdes) (version 3) | ecosystem: Environmental > Aquatic > Thermal...
AGAACTTTTTATCTCAAAACTTAATCTATCCATTCCCTTTAAGGCTAGCCCTAATAAAGGAAAAGAAATAGAGTTTTCCTCAACGCCGGTTACATCATATCCAATCATAAATCCTTCTTCAGTTTCGCTATAAGTAAGGTCTCTTATCTTTGGTCCTCCTAATCGCAAATCTCTAAAGCTGAGTTTATTTCCCTCCAGAACAATGTTTTTAACTACTTCATAAAGCATTCTTCTATATCTTATTCCTTTTCTCTCTTCTCTACTGCTAAAATCATAAAGATAAGTATCTACTAAAGGGGAGTAAAACACCTGTTCATAAATAAGAGGAAGTAAAACTAAAGCTTCGTTTATCTTATTCCTTATCTCTTCTTCTGATAGTCCAGATCCAAGCCATTCTTTCTTTACAGCTTCATAAAAAGCAGTCTCTTCCGAACCTAATTCTTCCTTATCAGGAAATAAAAGCCTTTTTAACATAACCTGCCAGTCATCGGAAACCAGTATATTTACCTCACAGATTAAACCAGAAAGTGCATTCTTCACATTATTAGCTATTTCTTTAGCTAGTTCTGTAGCTTTTTCTTTATCAGAATGGGTTCCTAGAGTAACTATTTCAAGAAATGTTCCCTTACCTACTTCAAAATGTGGCAGAATCATAACCCAGTTTTCCCAGGAGTTTAGCCATGTAGAATTACCCAGTTTAAATAGAATACCAAAAGCACCCTTTCCGGATGTACCTGATAAATCAATTCTCTTTATTTCTTTTATTTGATAGGGTGTATTACTTTCAATCAAAGAAGCTCCTTCCTGTAATAATCTCCTCAAGACCTCATTCTGGGCAAGTGCATTTTTGACCTCAATTCCTGAATGCACTTCCTGATGCCATCTCTTTCCTATTCCCAGAAGCCCATAACTTACCCATAAAGGGCCCTCCTGTAATTCTACATCAGGAGGAATCACTGTAATTAAATCCAGAAGATGACCTTTTTCCCAAACTTCTCCCATATCCCATAACTGAAACTCTAAATCTCCAATCTTTAATGGACCTACCAGGGAGGATTGCGCAACAGGAGAGAATTGGCTTACTCTTACTTTATCATTATCAAATCCAGATGAAATTGATAGAATACTATCGGATCTATCGGATCGATGATCAATAGGAGGAAGAGCAGTAACTCCATAGACTAAATTTAAAGGTAAAATAATTCCTACACAACCTAGCCAGAACCATTTCTTCATTTATTACCCCCATTTAAAAAGTTTTAAAAATTTATCATTTTAAAGATGCCCTGTTTTACAGGGCATCTTTAAATTCCCTAAATTCTAATTGAAAAGAGAAAACCCTGGAACAACTAAAGAAGACCCTGGAACAACAAGACCATATGTAGGAATATCCTTATTATCAATAGCAAATCCATTTCCTTCGAGATAACCTGTCTCTCCTGGGAATTTTTCCATTTTTGCGATAATATCAAGGACACCCTTTAAGGCTTCTTGATGGGCTTGCTGAGCGGGATATCCATGGTCCATAAGCTGCTTCATGCCGGCCTCCACCTCTAATGCCCATCCCAATAATCCTTCTACACCTTCTAATGTGGTCGTATCATATGACTTACCAAATCTCTTCTGGAATGCCTGATTTATCACAAGCATATCCTTTATATATTGTTCAATTGTCCCTATTACTTCCTGATGCTTTACCCCATCAAAGAAATCACTTATTCCCAAAGGACAAACATACGTTAATTTTATATTTTCTCTACGATATGTCTCATACCTTGAATACTTAACATCATTTACCTCCACACTCGGTCTATCCTTTGCAAATTCATCCATTGCTTCTTTATCAAATTTCTCAAATAATTTAGCCAAAAGGATAAGAGTAAACTTCTCCAGTATCTTCTGCTCCTCCTCCGTATCTATACTTCCTCCCACTAACTCTTGTACTAAAGGAGAAAGAAGGGTTTGTCTATCCTGCTCAAGTCTTTCTCCAAAGGCTTTAATTTCTTCTCTGGCATCCTCTAAACTAAAACCATCTCGGTAATAAGGCATATCTGCAAAATGTGAAAGCACTCTACTAAACTCACCCGAAAATACATCCCCCTCTCCCTTGAATATATATTGGTTAACATCTTCTACTAATGCTTTCCTATCTTCTATGGCAGAAATAGCATAGTTAATTGCCTCATCTGCACTTAAACCTCCTAAAAAAGCTAAAGAAAATGCCCATTCCGCCCAGTAGGTCAATAATCCTGCATGCACTGAATTAAATATATCAAAGTCTTCTCCCGTTGCAGTCTTAATAAAATCTGCTACTGCAGATTTTAATCCTACCATATAATTAACCAATTGTATCTGGTCTTCGGGATCAAATCCATCTTTTATTTGCTCAATATAAGCCTCTATTATACCATCGTATTTCTTTTTATCGTCATCAGATAACTCTTCTCTCGTTTTACCTAAAATTGTATCTAATGCTTGACGAAGCTCACCCCTGAATTCCTCAGCTTTTCTATCTACTTCTGCCATAAACTGAGGGTAACTGGCTCTTAATATTTCTTCCACATATTGTTTTATTCTTTCCTCCAGACTTATTCCTCTCTCTAATGCTTCTTTTCTTAAACGCGGTTTGTCTATTGTTATCGATTCAATTAGAGAATTTAAGTCCTTTTCATTTAAGGTATATCCAGGAGGCTGTCTTGTGATTTCTATAGTATAATAATATTTTTTGTGAGCAGGGTCAGGAGGAATTATGGAGGCTTGACCACCACCAAAGAAACAAATTAAAACTCTAATTCTATCAGCAGCGATTCTATCAGCAGCAAGACTATCTGGCGGTTTATATCCAGGACAATACTGCTCGGCAGAGGATACAGAAGAATAAAAGATTCCTAAGACTAACAAAAAAACCAATCCTACTAAAAACTTACTTAAGCTTAAGTGTTTCATCTTACCTCCCCCTCCTTTCATTTGTTAAATGGTTAAATCTATTTAAACACCCCAAGCATATCTTTAGGTGGAGCTCTATTTTTTTCTTCCTAATTATATATAACATATTTTTATAAAATCGTCAAGGGGGTAGATTTTTTTATATTGCTAAACTGCTAAATTGTTCTATGGTTCTATTGTTTTTTAGTTCTATTGTTTTCATCTGTGTCCCTTTTATCTGCGTTAATCTGCGTCCTTTATCTGCGTTCATCTGTGTCCTTTTATCTGTGTTCATCTGTGTCCTTTTATCTGTGTTCATCTGTGTCCTTTTATCTGTGTTCATCTGTTTTTCAAAAATATAAATGCTGTCTTTCCCAAACAAAACGATTTGCTTCTTCTATTGCTTTTTTAATTAAATCTTCACCATTACAACCTAAATAATAATTCATCCGGAAATAATTTGTGACCTTATTCGTCCAATCAGAAACAAAACTCTGGGCAAAAACTGGTACTCTGGTACCCTGATAAATTATATCATTGTGCCAGATTCCCGCTTGTTTTTCAACCATAGAAGGTAAATTCCCATAAATTGATTTTAAAGCAAACATGGTCATATCCGTAAATACAAATGCTTTCTGTCTATCCCTGACAGTAGGTAAGAAAGAATTAAACACATTGTTTGTCCAGAACTTTACTGTAGAGACAGAAGGAGTAGTTTTTTGATAATAATGGAGGCGTTGACCAACATTTTGCTCATTGCTTATCTGCGGATTAATTTCTGGTGCACGATAACTTGACCAATCAATTGCCACTGTTCTGTTATATTGTCCTACTGCTGTGTGTGTTGAAGATTCTTGTGAAGTAGACAGATTCTCTGTTTTTGCTCCTCCTACACTAAATCTATGCTCTGTCCAAGAACCTTCTATAACTTTGCCATTCTCACGCAAAATTCCTCTTACTCGGAAAACATAATCTCCCTTAAGCCCTTCATATTTTATCCAGGTACTTAGAATAGTTGTTTCTCCTTGTCTAACTAAATTGCCATTTTTATCCCGAATTTCCCATTGATAAATACTTACTTCTCTATCTCGGGAGTCCTTTATTCTTGACCAGGTAATACTTAAGCCTTTGTTGATTTCAAAAGTAAGCGTTATAAGAGGAGCCTGAGTAATACTTAATGTAGCCGGACTTACAGAACTAGGGAAGGTTATCGGAACAGTTTCGGGTTTAGGAGGTAGAATTACCTCAATGGTAAAGCGATTTGTCGAATAAGTTTTTTCTCCTTTTCTTCCAGTAACTTGGAAAGTATATCTTCCGGGATTTTGCGGAATATATTGTATAGTCTTTTGCCCAGTGACATCTAAGGTAGCAATTACATTATTTTTCTCATCCATTACTATCAATTGCGCATTTTCCAGTTGGTCAATATTTCCATTAAGGATAAATTCCGCAGGTTGACCTACATTTACACTAACCGGACCTTTTATCCAGCCGTTAAAGCTAAATTTTGGCTCAGCAGGTACAAAGGGTTTTTCTTCTACTGGTGATGGTTGTTGAGCACTTGCTATACTTGGGGAAGCAGTAGTTTGAATTTCCCAAATTCTTCCTGGACCAAAATCAGGACTTTGGGCAATAATCTTACCGTTTCTATCTTCCTGAATAGCCTTAACCTTAAAGACATATTTTCCTGGTCCAAGTCCTGCTATATTGAGATAATAAATTGTTCCCGTTACTTTTCCTGTGTAATTTGTAAGCGGAGTTTCCTTGCCATCAGGCTCTATCTTAAATAATTGCCAGATGTATCCTGTTGCACCAGAGACATATGGCCATTTCATTACCTTAACATTAGGATTAAGCATTTCTAATAAGTCCATTCTTTCGGGAGTCTCTACTGCTACTATAGACAAAACTGCTGGCTGTGCGGGCGCTACTGGCTGTGCGGGCGCTACTGGCTGTGCGGGCGCTACTGGCTGTGCAGGCGCTACTGGCTGTGCAGGCGCTACTGGCTGTGCAGGTGCTTCAGGCTGTGCAGGCGCAGTAGTTACAGAAGTAAGTTTCTTCTTTATATTTTCTATTGCTTCTGTAAATCTTATGGGAACTCTTACTCCTCGAGCATCTTGATAATAGAAGAAACCAAATTTTTGAGAAGAAAGGATTCTTTCCGGAATACCTGCCAGTTCTAATTTTGATAATCCTTTCTCTTCAATATCCATCTTAATAAAGGTAATAAATCTTTCCACAAAAGTCTGGATAAATTCATTATATTCCTCTATGGGTGAAACAGTTTTCCATTCTTTATAATAACCGGGTTGCATCCAGAAACTGAATTTGCCTTCGGTTAATTTGCCTATAAAAGTTATCAAAACTTCTAATGTCTTATCTAAGAATGCTTCTTTTTGCGTGCCAAAAAGTTCTCCAAATTCCCGGTCTAATCTATTTCTTACTTCCTTGAAATACTGCGTTGTCCAGGTAAGACTTACACCTGTTAATCCCCAAACCTCTTGAAGTTTTCTTTCTATATCTAAAGTAATTACGGGTTGAGTAATTAGTTCTATGGGCTTAGGAGGCTCTACAGGAGTTGTCTCAATAACTGCCTGTGGAGTTAATAATCCTGCTCTTCTTGCCAACTCTTGAATCCCAGAATTGACCAATTCCTTCTCATATTTCTTAAACAGAGCTTCTCTTCCCAGAATTTCTATTTCGTCCTGATATGCCTTAAGCACTTCTTCCTCAGCCTTTTCCTTACTCATTCTTTCTAATCTTATCAACTCTCCTACTACCTGGCTATATTTTTCTAAAACTGCGGTTTTTCCTAAACCTTCAATCTCAGAACCATGATTATTAAGCACAATATCTTTTCCTAAAGCAATAGCAATAGACTTATAATTCTCCAAGAGTCTCCTATCTAAATTATCACTCAAATCAAGCGTTCTCTTTTCAATCTGCTCCACTACTGGTCTTACTGCCTTTAGAACCGCAAGTTCATAAGAAACTTCGGGCAAAATACCTTCAGCCATCTTTAGTATCCAGAAGCGATAAGGAGTCTGATCACGACCAAGACTAGCGGGGTCAAACATAGCTCCAAAGATTCCTAACTTATATCCTTCACCCAGAAAATCTCTTACGGTTTTTCCAGTTTCTCCCACACGCATGGACCAGCCTCTTTCTGAATCTACATTAGCTACTCTTCCTGCACGTATCTCTTCCTGCAATTTCTCTTTTGCTTTAAGATATGTAGTATGTGTAAATTCCCAAAGTAAAGCCAAATGCTCTGGATTATTAAAATCAAGTTTTTCTACACCAAAGAATTTAGCCACTTCACCTTGAAGTATATAAGCAATACCCAATTCCTCTTTCATCTGAAGCATTAAACCATAGTCAAAACCATAGCCATCAACTACTGAACGATTTAATCCCTCTCTCCAGTAAGGATTGGATTCAATTAACTTCTTAATCTGCGGAGCAAGTTCGGTTAACTTTGTATAAGAGGTATCAGGAGTTCCTAAGAGAAGTTTACTCCATTCAAAGTATGGGAAATAAATAAGAGCATTCTCAGGAGTTAAAGCACCCAGACGAAGAGATTTTCCTGAAGGAAGCCCTCCTTCTTCTGCATAGTAGGAGAGTTCTCCCATATCTTCAGAACTAAATATGTCTAAGTATTTCTTCTGTTGAGCAAGTCTTAACATAATATCTGCTTCTTTCTCCAGATGAAACTTCAAGGCACCTAAAGAACTGAACTGCTCCCATTCTCGAGGAGGATTCTTTAAAGTATTTACATAGAACCATAAGATTCCCGAAAGCCTTGGTTCGGTAACATCAATATGAATCAATCTTGCCTTCTCTATATAAGGTTTAAGCTCAATGGCTATTCTTATATCCGTAAGCACTTCTTCGAAAGCAAGTTTTAAGAACCCATCTCTATCTTTATAAGGATTAGACAATTGTTGACGGATTCTATTCCCCTGAGGGTCAAATCTTGGTCCTACAACCCATCCGCGTTGATTGGGTAATTGACTCCATTGTGCATCTGCTTGCTCTTTTGTCATAAAAATCTTAAAGAGTGCCTGCTCAATAAAATAAGCCACTACTCCTCCATGCTCGGAATTGTATTTGTCAAAATAAGTTTTTTCCACGGGCTTTCCCGTAACTGGGTCAGTTACAAAATATTTTCCAAAATAATCAGGCATAAGCGCTTCCACTTCCTGACGCATTTTAACCATCTTCTTTATTAAGCTTTCCCATTTCTCTTCTACTGTATCTCCTTCCCCAAAAGTATTTACAATTACTGCCCATTGATGGAAACGCATTGCCTCAAGAGCACTCATACGATTTTCTCCTGGACGCGAACCAAGATAATAACTAAGGAATAGTTCCAATGCCTGTGCTTCTTCTCCCACCGGTGAAACATAAGCCTGGGAAGTAAATAAGGTAGTTCCCCTATACCTTTCGTATAAAACCTTAAACTTTGCCCAATCCTCTTCTGTCCAATCAGGTTTATAGCCAAATTGCCCGATAATTCTCTCTAAATCTCTTGCATCCTTAATCCTAAAATCACTCCAAACCTCCTTGGCAGAAGCAATTAATTTACTTACATCTTTTCCTCTTAAAATCTGGTCAATTACATAATTTTCTACAAAAACCTTTGCGGTATAACCGGTAATACGAGCATGAGCATTATTAAACCCTTCTAAGTTGGTTATGGTAGGATTCTTAATTACCTCATTCCACAATCTCTCCAATTCTTTCCTCTTTTCTTCAGGAATACTTGGATAATTGGGAAGCAATTTAAGATAAGTATCTAAAGAATAGTTGTAACGGGAAACAAAATCTGGAAAAACAGGTGAATAGAGAGCATGACTTAATTCTTCCTTTGTCACTGGAGCAGTAAGGGATAGATAATAGGACCAGAGACCCATCTTGCGATAATCAGCAATAATTTCCTCTACATATTCTTTATTATGTAATCCTGCGGAAACCAAAAGCCCCTTAATTCCTTTAAGCCACTGATTAACTCTTTCAATTGCCTGTTCAGAAGTTAATCCCTCATCCTTCATCAATCTCCAGGAAAAATTGGTTAAGTAACTGATAAATCCTGCCTGATTTATATTTCCCTTTACATCGATGGGCTTTCCTAAGAAATCCTTAAGAACTCCTTCTTTATCCTCAACAAGCGCACTGTATAAACCATCGATTTTTCTTCTTTCTTCAGGATTGGTCAGATAAGCGATAATATATTCTCTATCTATATCTTTAGTAATATCAAATCCTGGCTCCTTAAGTCTCTGTCCAATAAAAGAAAGCACTCCGGACATAAAAGGACTGGAAAGAAGAGTTAATGGGTCAGATATACCCGCAATTGCTTCGGGAGGTGTTCCCGGTTTATTCAAAAGAAGACCGAGCATTCTATAGGCAACAGCTAATTGCTTAATTTCTCCTTCTACCTGACTGATGGTCTTTTGTCCGTAAATCACTGGTGTAGCAAAACCCGAAATAACCCAAACGTTTTTGAGATTGAACATATCTATCTTTCCAAAATATCTTTCTAGAATCTCCTTAACTTGGGTAAGTATAAATATGTTTTCTTTTTGATCTTGCATAGAGATAATAACGCTTGCCAATTTAAAATATGCTCCCTCTCCACCTTCTTCCTGGATAAGGTCAATGCAGTTTAAAGCACTTTCTTCAGACCAGCCAAATTCACTCATTATTCTCTCTTTAAATCTCTCTTCATCTAACCCTTTAAGCTCCACAGTTAACTGAGTAGACCTGGTTATAAAATCCCTAAGCCAATTATTTGCCAGTCTATCTATCTCCTCTTCACTTGCTTCAGGATAGAGAGTTTTTTGATAACTTCTGACATAATTTAAATAATTTTCAAAGGCTGTTTTAATCTTTTCTGCTTCGGGGATACCTTTTTTCTGCAGGACAGATAACAGTTCCTGACTGGGATTTGGACTTGCTAACACCTGATTCATAGTCGTATTAAATTCTTCTCCCAGAGTCTGATAAAGTACATCCAAACTTCCCAATCCTGCTAATTCCAGTGTCCTGGTAGTATAATAGCCAGCAATTCCTTTATAACCTTTTTCATATTCGGTTCTAAGAAGATCAAATTTATCCCCATATAAACTTTCTAATCCTTTAAAATCGCCCATTCCTCTGGTAAGAAACTTAGTTACTCCCAGAGAAAATAATGTCTTAAGTGGATCATCCTGCTGAGCATAATAAGAAAGAAGGGCATTCCAGTTTATGTTATCCAGTGTAAAACCATAGCTGGTATCTCTATCTCCCCAGATATATCTCAACAAATCCTCTTTTCCATGCAAGTCTATAAGAGGAGAGGCAAATTTTTCTTTCAATTCCTCTATAGCAGTTCTTGCCTGAGGAAGACGCCTAAGAGGTCTTTGTTGATAGAGAATTTCACCCGTAGGAGATTCTATCTCTACCATTACCGCCTTGCCAAAATGATATAGATAATCATCTTCTCCTTCTCCTATAAATACAACTCTATGCAAACATTCCTGGACTTCAGGGATACGATATAGTGCCCACTCACGGTACGCTTCTCTGTGTTCGGGATTGGTAGGGTTAAATGTAGTGCCTAAAACATATTCACTTAAGAATTGTTGCAGAGCAAGAGAATCGATCTTTAATTGAGCAAAATTTGCCTCAATATCCTGAACTTTATTCACACGCATTAACAACCTAGCTAAAGCAACAAAATCCTCGCCTTTACCAAATTCTTCAGGATTATAAATTATCTTCTGCCATTCAGGAGAAATGTTAAACTGGGTAAATATAGATTCATGGAAACCAACAGGAATCTTACCTGAAATAGTAAGGTAATCGATACTACCGGAAGTTAACTCTCCAACACTTTTATCCCTCAAATAGAAAGGTAGGAAAGCCATCTTCTCCGGTCTATCCTTAAGCTCTGCTGGAATAGATGCAAAAACCTTTTTTAAATCAGTGGCAATTTCAAAATAGCTTTTGAGAGGCGAAATAATCCCCTTCTCTTTCAAGAATATATACCAGGTAGCCAATATCAATTTCTCATTGACGTTAAGGTCAGTAGTTAAAACTGTTCCGTATTCAAGCCCTGAATCTATATACCCCAAAGCTTTACCTAATTCTATAAGCTCAAAAATCTCTCTTGCCCAAGCACGGTTTTGGGGATCGCGATAATCGAAGTAAAGGCTTTCTCCTTTAAAACGCAATAGCCTCCCTTGGAATATATCGCTAATAGCTGTAGAAGTAGGACCCCTAAACTCTCCATTAAACCAAGAATTATCTCTTACACTTACTATCTCTAAATCTTTTAAAGCATCGATACTTCTTAATACAAGTTCAAAATTTATTTCTGAAGTAATCAGTAAATCCTGAGCAAATTCCAATAACTGCTGGGCATCCTTCTCTGAAACCCCCATTTCTTTAGTCACTATACCCAGTATCTCATCTGCATACTGACCTTCTTCACTTCCCGACTCAAGGTATCTAGTGAATCTTTGTTGCCTAAGAGCCTTAGCATTAGCATATTCTTCAGGAATAGAGAAGTTCTTTAATTTCTCTAAAAGACTACTCAGGTTAATCCTATCTTCTACTTTATATTCACTCGCAACCAACTTGATAATCTCTTCATCAGTAAATATTCGTCCATCCCGACCGGATAAGGCTAAGGAAACTACATAAGACAAATAATAAACATCTTCATCCGAATTCCATAAATCCAAAGCCGGCATCCCTGCTTCTTTCCTTATCTCATCTACTACAGGTTTCCATTTATACATCGTCAACAAGAATTCCTCTACTGTTTCAGCGGGTATTCCCTCTAAGACCATTTGTGTAATATAGAAACCCAATTTACCTACCTGAATTGCGCTGTATAGATTTATATCTCTATTCTCTCTCCCGGCAATTTCCCGCCAGGGCATAAGGGAAAGTTCATTCTGGACAATTTGCTCAGGAGTTAATTTAGTGGGGTCAGAATTTTCCAGACAGAAATCTATATATTCATTAATCCGCCTCTGGAAATCAGCTAAGGTTTTTTCTCCGGAAATATAACTTTTTAGTTCAACTTCACTAATTTTCCCTTGTTTATACAGTATGGTTAAAATCTCTTCTCCAAAGAATTTACTTAAAGTCTCATGGACAAATTGATTCCCCTCCCCACCAAGTTTGTTTAATTCTATAAATGCTTGCTTCCAGCCCTCCGTTCCTTCATAATTCAGTAAGCCTCTTCTTAAAGCCACAAACTTATAAGTTTGGGCTTTAATCCTAAGCTCAGTAGAACTATGGGAACTATTTACCACCTCACTGAGTAAAGCAATCGCCTCTTTATAAGGATTCTCTTTCTGTTCTACTTTTAAGAAATACTGATAGGCATAGGTTGCTCGTTCATCAGGATAGGACATAGCCTCCCTTAGATTCTCTATCCGCATAATCTGGGCAACAGCGAGTCTGTATTTTGCAGTGAGATTACCCTCACGGGCAAGAGGCTGTAATTGCGCAATTATATGTTGATAGTCTCCATCACTTCTAATTATTCCCTTATCTCTTTGGGATGTTAACAAACCTATAAACTCTTCTTCAGAAAGTGAAACTAAATCTCTACCAGTTTTACTCCTAATCTCTGGGGAAATATTACCAGAAATTTCCATTATATTTGTTCTTATCTGTGCCTCCCTCACCTGTCTGAGCAGTTTAAACAGAGCTATATTTCTTTCCGTATCTTCATAAATCTCTACATCATTTCCATCTAATCCCTTAATCGTTGTAGTAGTCATCGTTTCTTTAATTGCTTCTGCTATAGCATTGTACTCACGATTATCTATTCCAGAAAGGCTTATCCAACTCTTTATCAATTCCTCCCATTTAGACATATCTACATTCTGAAGTTCTCTAAGATAGTAATTTAATCTCTCTTTATCAAAATCGGTAATAGCAGTTCCCGTAAGACGTTCGAGAGTTTCCTTATCTTCATCATAACCAGTCCTAAGCATTCCCCTAATTACATCCTCACTATCTCCCACCAGCTCCCATGCAGAAAAATAGTCTTTAAACTCGGGATTATTATAAACCAGTGAATCCCAGAGTCCCACTAAAGCAGCCCCTATTCCTAAACCAAATTCTGTAGGAGCAACAAAATGCCTTTCTGGATTAAAAGAATCTACAAGCCAATGCTCTCCTTCAATAAAAGCCTGGTATGCGGCAAGGGTATATCTATATGCATCCAAAGCCCTGCCTGGCATAAATGCCAGTGCCATCATATATTCAGTGGGAGTAATCGTTCCTTCGTATCTATCCTTTCCATCCTTATCTAAGTAAAAATCCATATTGTAATACTCTGGAATTAACATTGAGGAAAATCCCCAGCTATTATATCCTAAGTGTCTAAAGGTTTGAGAAAGAAGAACCATTTGCCAGAGCATATCCTGTTTATCCAGAATAGAATTCTGATAATAATTAAGGTCAAGATGACTATCGAAGGAAAGTTTTCTCCAGTCACCCACAGATTTCTCTCTCACACTTCCTCCCAGTAAACTTCCTCTATCCTTAATTAATCTCGGATTCATCAATAGCCAGGGATAACTGTACTGAAAAGTATTGTGTCTCTCCCAAGTAAATACAAATTCATTGCCATTTAAAGAAGTCATCTTTGGTCTACCACACATATAATAGCTGAACCAAGGTATGGCTTTGGCAGGGTCTTTATGACCTACCCCAAATATATTTGCCAGAATGTATTCATGGTATGTATCAACAATTCCTAATGTAAGTAGTCTTTCCTTAGTATAGCCATAGTTTAATAATGGAGAGAAGTCAGGACCGGAAACAGAGGCTACTGCAAGATAGGCAGAATAGTCCATTTCATTTTTAATACGCTCAACATTTTCCAAGAGAGAATGATATTTTGGAGAGCGTCCTGCAAGGAGAGATAAATATCTTCCCAATCCTTCCAGTCCTGCCCTTAGTAGTGAGCAATCAATTATTGACGTTTCATTATTACCGCTTCTTCTGTCCGAGGAACCTTGATAATAGTGATAAAAAATACCATACCAATGATCTGCCGACAGGTCATTTGGGTCGTTAGGATCATCTATAAAGAAATCAAGTAATGGTTCAATCCTTCTTATAAACTCTTCATCTGAAACCATTCCCATTTGATGTCCAATAATAAGTGCCATTATTCCAAACCCAGTCACTCCTATAGAATTATCTACAGAACCTCCGGCATCTTTGAAAATTCCAGATTCTAAATCCTGAGTATCTAAAAAATATTGAACCATTTTTCTGGCATCTTCAAACATCATCTTCTGAGCGGTCATATCTGGGGCATATGTATATTGAGGAGGTCCTACTAAGGCTTCAACCAAGGCTTTTATTTCCGGATGATAAATTAAAAATTGTTTCACTTCCTCAGATTCATAAGGAGAAAGCATCGCCTCAACAGGATTAGACAATTTCCAACCAGCATAACTAGCTCTGTCTTCCCTTGCCCAAACCTGTGCCTCTGAATACGGTGCAAGTTTTGATTTTTGTAGAATAAAATTAAGTACTTCGGGTCTTAAAAATCCATTTAAAGGTAAATATTCACTGAAATACCGTACAAAAGGACCTTCCCGGGGTTCATTAATATTTATATCTCCAAAATTCCATAATGTCTTTAATAAGATTTCCCTATAAAATTTCATTCCAAGGTATGTATCTATCAATTTATCCAAGGGCATCTGATTTGCCTCTTTAGCAGACCAATCTAAATCATTTTCTGTAGAATATTGTTTACCTGATACATATTCATAAAGCATTTTATTTAAATTGAATTTGTCAATCCCTTGGGGCATAACCGATTTCCTTATACTGAAATCAGCTTGTAGTTCTTGAAGAGTAAGCTCGCTTCGCAAAATCCTTCCCTTCCAGTAGGATAAAAGAATAAAATCCTTATAATAAGCAGGGTTAATTCCCCTTCCCAAAAGGTCTTCTAAGAGTATCTTCACTGCTGTTTCAATAATGAATTCTTTTCTTTCAGGATAAGTTTTGAGTAAATTTTCAACCTCTTCAATAAATCCTGTTTTATCTAAACTAGGTATGCCATATTTATCTACACTTACATAGGCATAAAGGGAGCACTGAATTTTTCTTTCCGACAAATAACCATTTAAATTTATCCTCTGTCCTTTTATCTGAGAGATAAGTGTTAAGGTTAAAAGAGAATCTAATTCTTTAATCCCAAGAGTATCAAAATTATTTTCAATAAACCTCTGGAAAGAGAGGGAGAGTAAATATTCTATTTTTTCTTGCCTTTCTAATTTTCCCTGTAAATCTTTTGGTAATTCCACATTTTCATTTAACCATTCAGCTACAGTAGTATTAAGAACATTAGTTATTTCCCATATTTTCTCTATGGTTAACTTTTCCGGCAGATTAAGTGAATTGAGAGAAGTCCTTATTCTCTTATCTAAATCAGAAATCTTGGCTTCTATTTCCTCTTCAGGTAAACCACTTAATTTTAATAAATCAGAAAGAACTCCTCTTGCTTCCGGAGTTATTATCTGATATCTGTCAAATTCACGGAAAAAAGCATCTCTTGAAACCGTCTGGAAAATAGACACATCTGCAATAATACCTTTTTCTCTTAAGAAGTTACCCAATTCTTCCTGTGTCTTTACCCTTAACCAGTAAACAAATTCTTCTTCATTAGAAGACTTCTCTAAGGCAGAGTTAAGGATAGTTTGAATTTTTTCTGTAGTTATCTGTTTAGTAGCAGTAAGTAGAAGAGCGTAATTCAAAAAAAGGTCAAAATGATTCCGGTGTAAAAATTCCTGATAGGTCTCTTTATCCCCTAAAATAAATTCACTTCTTAATCCTAAAAGAAGGTTCTTTTTAGCAGGGTCTGATTGAGCTTTTATAAGATTATCTAAGGCAGGTAAAACATAGCGCAATGCACCGCTTTCGCCTTTAAGGAGTGCGGTTAGGTCTCTATCTAAAGCCACAAAATCCTCCTCTTGCGAGAGTCCCGATTGAGTGGTAATAAAACTCCAGAGGTAATAATCTGCTAAAGAACCTAAATTCAATTCTCTATTTATAAATTGGTTTAATTCAGTAAAGATAAAAAATCTTTTAACCAGGTCTTCATCCATCCTATCCAGTGTCTGTAGGATCGACTCTCCAGGAGAAGTATTTTCTACAGCATATCTTAATAATGTTTCCGAACCTATATCCCAGTATCTCAATCTTAACCAATCAGGAGATACACCCCCTTGGAAATACCTTTCTACATAAGGAAATGCTTGAGCAAGGGAGATAAGATAAGACATATCCTTTTTACCCAGAGAAACTAAATAATCTATGTAAAATAGATCTTCTTTCTTAGTTAAATCCCAGTCCCGGTTAAACAATCTCTCGGTCTTAAGGGCAATGTCTACATCTTCTATACTGAGAAGTCTTTCTTTATCTGTGGGGATAAAGGAAAAATCCTTAAAATATAAGGAGGCTTTTTTTCTATCCCTTACATTATCAGCATTAAAATAAAATACTAACTCTGTAACTTTATCCCAAGGAATATCTCCAAAGGAAGTTAAGTCTATCTCTACTTTCTGATATTCACCACTTAAAGTAATACCTTTAGCTAATTCATCAAATCTCTTTAAAACTAATTGCTCTTTACCTTGCTCATCTATATACCTGAATCCTATCTGAAATCCCGGAGATGCTTCTACTGTTGTTGTCTTAACTCTCCCCGTCGTTATGGTAGAAGTAGAACTTTTTATCTCAAAACTTAATCTATCCATTCCCTTTAAGGCTAGCCCTAATAAAGGAAAAGAAATAGAGTTTTCCTCAACGCCGGTTACATCATATCCAATCATAAATCCTTCTTCAGTTTCGGTATAAGTTACGTCTGTTTGCTTTGGCTGAGCGGTAGTAAATTTTATAAAAGGAATAGATTGGGTTAATCTTTTCCAGGAGGCAATCTCTTCTCTTACTTTTTCGAGAGTATATTCTCTAAGTAAGGAACCGAAATGGACCAAAAAATCCACATCTTCTTTCTGGGTTAAATCTAAAACATCTTTTCCTAAAAAGATTGCTATATCGGGCTCAATTTGAGGAGTTGTTTTGTTAGATAAAATATCCTTTATTTCTGCAAGGGAATAGATATTTTCTGTTATCAAAGAAGAAAAATTTTTTACTACCTGAGGCAGGATATCCAAAGGTCTTTTTGTCTGAACTAAATATTCTCGAACGAATTGTTCCAGTTGTTCTTGAATAGTTTGGTAAGTAAGGGGAACCTGAACTGTTTGAGGAAGGAAATCAACCGGTTCTCCTGATCTAGGTGAAGTTTGAAATGGGACCGGAATTTCCCCCGGTGCGAATGAACTTGGTTGGCTTATTGAAGAAATATTAAGATTGGGATTCCCAGCTGTATGACCAATAAACGCCTCTGCTTTAATGAAAAAAAATAAAAAGATAAAAATAATCAAGGATAATAAAATTTTTCTTCCCATTTCTTCACCCATAATTTTTGCTTCCTTATATATTTATCCTTATTTTAATCTGCATATTTTATCTAGGCTTAATTTCTTCTCTATGCTAATCTGTACTCATATTATTTTTATTTACTCTCCATAGTAATATATAGCATGCATTTTACAAATCGTCAAGGGTGCAACCGTAAAAAATTAATATGACAAAAATTACCTATATCTCAAGGTACCTGTAGTAAGTTTCATTTTCATTTATAAATTTGAATATGCACATATTCCAGTTTCTGTAATGCATCTAAATAATTTCTATCTATAGCCAAAAGATGAATAAGCGTGGTTTCAGCCTCACGTAACTTTCCAGATTCAATTTCACTTTGTGCCTGTTGATATAAAGAAACTAAATAATTCTGTTTCAATTCATCTATTTTTTTCCGATATAGGTTTAAATCTAAAAAATCTATTCCCAAGGAATAAGAGTGCGCCAAATCTAAAGCATAATCTATAAGAACCTCGCCCATCTGCCAATTCCCACTGTCTATATATTCCTTGGCTAATCTGTAACAATTCTCCGTTTCTTTTATTAAATCATCTATGGTGAAGAATTTTAATTCCGAAATCACTTTTGCCAATTTTCTCCCTTCCTGACTTTGCATAAAAAGATTTTTTATTATACCGTTGAAAACAAAATTAAGTCCGGCAAGAAAGCACATTCCCTGGTCTAAGGCCAAGTATTTATAAAGTGCTTTGTTTTCATTCACATTTATGGCATCTGCAAAACCAATTTCAGGATCATAGGCACCGGAATAAAGAGAAGCAATATTATATAAATTTTCTACTGCTTTCTGGGGAATTACTTCTAAAGCTAAGAATGAAGCATGAGGCGTAATTACACCACGAGACGCATAAGGCTCAATTCCCGAAGGCGAACCAAAGGTATCATAACCATTTTCATCAACCGAAGGAGACTCGCCCCAGACAGGGTAATTACGTTCTTTTGCCTGGAGTATCTGAATATAGAAAGCTTTCTTTAGATTTATTCCCAATCCCTGAGGACTAAGTTTTATTTCATCCACAAATAGAGCGGGCATACCATGCTCAAAAGCACTTCCGCCGAAAGAAGGCTCTACTCTAATTCCCTTATATTCCTTTTGCTCTATACGCAATTTATCTAAATGTGCTTTTATTTTTTCTTGGGGAATTTCTCCTTTACCTATAGCAAGATAAGTAATCATTCTTGTTTCAGAATTCATTATTTGATATAAGGAGCCGGCATCTATTATTGTTTTTGTCTCTGGATTATAAAAAAACCCAACCCTAAAAAGATCTCTTCTAGGATTATAGAATAGTTTAAAATTTATCTTCTCTACAAGCGGATTTATTTTATTTTCCAATTCGGGAAATGTTTCCCGCGCAATTATTAATCCCGTCACTAAACACGCATTATCGATAGAGGAAATAAATTTATCATGACTGGTTAGGGTTTTCAGGTCGTAATAATTAAAGTAATATCTGCAACCTTGGAGACTTCCATCGGGCACCTCGTAATATTCCATTTTATTAAGAGTAGCAATTATTTTTTCAATCATCTCTCTAGCATACTCCTGAGAAATCATCCCACTTAAATACGTTCCCGAAATAATCGCAAGTTGTAACCCTATATCTGTGATGGAGGTGTAACCTGCTTTTGTAACATAGCCGTTTTTCTTCGTGATGTAATTATGGACCAGCCCTGTTCTTTCATCTAAGCCCAATTCAGGATTTATAAAATAATTTATAGTGGCCAATATGTATTTTTGAACAGTAAGATAAAATTGGTCTGTCTGAGTAGGTTCAGCGGAAGACTCTGATGTGGAAAACTTTCCCCGCAAACCTCCAAGATGAAAGTGGTCTACCTGAATATGTTCATGGGGATACTCTCTCGGCAAATCTGCTCGAAATCCCTTGGCTTTAATAGGAAAAATTAAAAAGATTAAAATAAGTAAAAATAACAAAATTTCTTTTTCCATTCTTTTATTTATAAATTTTGTTTTCACGTTATTTATATATATTTGCAAAATATTTTAAATATCTTATTCTTTAATTTTTCTCCTTTTACCCATTGCGCCCGCGGCATTGTGCCTTATTTTTGTTCTATGGTCCTATTGTTCTTTAGTTCTATGGTTCTTTATCTGTGTTAATCTATGCCTCTTCTGTCTGTGTTAATCTGTGTTTTTCTGTAAAATATATACCATGAAATTTGCCCATCGTCAAGGGTGCCAAAAAATTTTGTCAATGCGTAGTTACTTTGACTAAACATACCAACAAGGAAAGAATAAAACTTGTGTAGAATTAATCTTCAGTTTAGCTGAGAATCCTTGAGTAAGCACTACTGCTATCGGTGGATTATATTGGTTAAGAAAATTTCTCAAAGCACGTGAAACCTTTGGAGCTAAAAATGTAGAATATTTAACCTCTACCGGAATAACCTCCTTTCCTCTCTCTAAGACAAAATCTACCTCCGCCTTGGCTAATGTCCGCCAAAATTTTATTTCAAAATCCGGAAAATTTATCTTAAATTGTAAAAGAATAACATTCTCTATAAGTGAACCCGCATCCGAACGAAGGGGTAGTTCATTAAAATTGTTAATAATATAATTACGCAAACCCCCATCTAAAAAATAAACCTTAGGATTCTTCTTCAGTTCTGTTACCTTGTTGGTAAAAAATGGTCTTATCAAGAAAATAATAAAAGTCTCCTCAAGAATAGAAAGATAATGTTTAATCTCCCGAAAATAGCTCTGGGAATCTGTAGCCAGACTATTATAATTGATTAGGTTTCCAATTTGATTAGCAAGTAACGCGGTTAACCTTCTAAACTTAGAAAAATCGGTAATCTTAAGTAGCTCAATTATCTCACGGCTTATATATGTTTCGTAGATGTTCTTTAAAATGATTTTTTTCGTAGAAAAATCCTCTGTTTTTATTACCTCAGGATAGCCTCCAAAAAGAGCATAATTTTCGAAAAATTTTTGTAGGTCGGAGGAAAAAATGTCCTTTTTTATTGAGGGAACTTTTTTCTTAAAAATGAAATCCTTTAAGAGAAGAGACTTTTCTTTATAGACATTATAGAGTTGTGAAGATTTTACATTTAAAAATTCCTCAAAACTCAATTGCATTAGATAAAATGAGAATAATCTTCCTACTAAAAATTTGCTTGTCTTTGCAGTCAACTCTAAAGAAGAAGAACCTGTAACTATAAACTTGACGTTTTCAAAAATATCATAGAGTAATTTTAATTTTTGCCCTCCATCGGGAAGGTAATGGAACTCATCGATGAAAAAATAAAAACGTTCCCCCTCCTTCCCTCTAATAAAACTCCTGACCATTTCCTTCGGATCTTGGGAGAATTTTTCTAAGACATCTCTATCCTCTAAGGTCAGATAAATGATATTATCAGGATTAACCCCTTTTTCTTTAATTAAATATTCGCGCAGTATTTTCAGAAGCGTAGTCTTACCTCCCTGCCGAGGTCCCTTTATAGCATAGATTTCCCGACGATCAATCCATTTCTTTAAATCTTCAATTAATTTACGCGGAAAGAAAATTTGCTCCATTGTCAACTTTAATAGTATTTTTATTGACGATTTGTCAATTATAGTAGGATTAAATGTGCTTTGTCAAGATAATTTCACTATAACAAAAATGCGAAAAGGGCAATTTAAGTAAAATAATGAAACATTTTCAGGAAGCGATGTTTTGTTTCATTATCTACAAACCTTTAATCCCTTATATTTTTGTCTTCCTATTTGAGGAAAGCTATATCGTCGATATAAATCGCTCCCTCTTTCTTCGTAGCAATTCTATCCTCAAAGACAATGGTAAATTCATCCATCGAGGTCTTATCTTCTAATCCCGCAAACTTCTCTAAGGGGATAACAATCTCCTTCCAGTCCTTAGTTACCTCTGTAACATAGTATCTTCCGATATTTCCTCTCTGAGTAAGGGCACTTTCCCAACTAAATTTTTTATTCTTCAGTTCCACCTTAAATACTTTAGTAAAGCCCCGCTCTTCATCTCCCTTTACCCAGAAAGAAAGTGCTTTGTAACCGGAGATGTCTATGCCGTTTAGTTTCATCCAGAAACCATTAAAGGCAGGATTAGGAGAATCAACATCATACATCAACTGAATCGAACAACCATGGTCTCCACGTTTAATGGTAGTGACAAAACTGTCAAAACAACCCTGGGTAAAATCAGTGGGATCCCTCGTCCAGGCTCCAAAGTCTCCACCGACATTGTTTGGCTTTGAACAAGTATCAAAGTCAGCAACAATCAGTTTTTCTCCCTTTAGTTCTATCTTTTTCTCTTCCAAAGGCTTTTTCTCCACAACCTCTTTTTTTACTTCTTCCTTAGGAGCCTCTGCAACTACCTTGGCAGTTTCAGGTACTGCTTTTGCCACCTCTTCCTTTTTCTCCTCTGGTTTAGGAGTTACTTCTTTCTTGGGAGCACAGCTATAAAGAAGAAATCCTAAACCTACAAGGAGAAAAACTAAAACCAACAACAGAAAAACTTTTTTAAACATATAACCTCACCTCCTTTGTCGCTCACTTACGCTCGCTCCTTAGAAGGGGACTTCGTCCCCTCCTAACGCTTCGCTGTTCACCCCTAAAACCTACATACTAAATACTATATACTAAAAATCTGTCGTTCGCTTACGCTCACTCCCCATCTGGGAAAACCAAAGGTTTTCTCCTGCTGGCGTCCCGAATTCTCGGGACTGTCGACCCCTTTCCTCATTTATTTTAATATCTAAACCCATTGCTACCTCTTTATCTTCTCTTACCTCCTATATTCCCTATATACTATATACTATCTACTAACTACTAATTAACTAATTTGTCGCTCACTTCGCTCGCTTTTTTAGAAGGGGACTTCGTCCCCTCCTAACGGTCGCTTCGCTCCCTGTTCACCCCTAAAACCTACATACTAAATACTATATACTAAATTTCTCGCTCGCTCCTGTCTACTTCTTCCTAACTCCCTAACTTACCTAACTCACCTAACCCCTCACTACTCACTCCTGACTACTTCATTTCCTCCTAGATTTTGGTTTCGGCCTCGGTTACGAAAATTAAAAGAATTCCTCCATACTCAATAGATACTCTACATTTTTTATAATTGGGTCGTTATGAAAATAATCCCGAATCTTTCCTTTAGTTAAGTAATTGGCTAAAGAAACAAAAAGCATTCCCTGGTCAAGACAAAGATATCTTGAAGAAACTTTCTTTGTATGCACATCCAAAGAATCATATAGACCATATTCCCCATATAGCTCATAAAGTTTTATCATCTCCCGTATATTTTTGATTACCTCTTGAGGAAAATAATCAATGGCTAAAATCGAAGCATGGGGAGTAATTATCCCTTCATCAGTATATCCCTTAGAACCTAAATCTGCTATTCCATATTCGTGGTATCCTCCATATCTTCCATCCGGTGTAGAACAGGGAGAAATTCCCCAGACAGGATATTTTTTTTCACTCAAAGCATAATCAATATGCGCCTTTATCACATTTTCATTATTTAGACCTAATCCCCGAGGAGCAAGTTCTTTTTCTTTCAAGACTAAAACCGGCATCAAAAACTCAAATAAGCTTCCTCCCCAGGAAGGAACAATCTTTAAATCTTTATATTTATAATATCCTTCAAAGACATCGATCTCTAAATACTCACGATATTTTCCCTCTGGTTTCTGCCTCTGCCATGTCCAGGAAATGGGTAAAGTCCGATAAATTCTAAACCAGTGCTCCGGTGGAACATCCCCTTTACCAATGGCAATTAAAGAAGTAACCCTCGGCTCAGTAGCAATCTGACCATAATGATAAGGAGTAGGAACTGGGGGTTCGCGATTTAATTCATAACCTAAATAGAGTTTTCCTTCTACGGGGTCATAAAGTGTAGAATAATCCATCCCTTGGAGAATCTCGGTACAGACAGGCTCTATTTCCGGAAATGCTTGGCGTAGGACAATTAGCCCTGCAGAAAGCCAACCATTGTCTACAGAGGAGATATATTTACGGGTTATCTGTAAATTTGTCGTCGAATACCAGTTATAAAAAAGTCCTCTCCAACGAGGAAGTTTTCTTAGAGTATTAAAAGTAGCTTCTACTCTTTCTAAGGCTTCTCCCCTTGTTATAAATCCCAATTCATATGCTCCCACAATTGCCAAAAAATAGAGCCCAATATTTGTGGGAGAAGTATAATCTCCAATCCGATATTCCTTATTTTCATCTAAATCAATCCAGTCAACAGGAAGATTTGTTCTTTTATCTACTAAATTTTTAAAATAGAGCCAGGTATCTCTGGCAATCTCTTTTAATAAAACCTCATCCGGACGATTAAGCAGGTATTTTTTGTTTAATTTCTTTACAGTAGGGAAACCATAGAGATTGTCCTTAATAGATTCAAAAAATAGGTGTTCTGGACCGAAGAAGAAAAATTCATCTAAAAAGAGCTCTCCTTCTATAAATCTATCTAAAGAGGAGAAAATAAGACGTAACTCTTTAAGCCTATTAAAATCAATCTCTGGAAAATCTGAACATTTAAGAGAAACTTTCTGCCAATTTCTTTGAGAAGGAATATCCAGAAAAACTTTTCCTTCCCTACCCTCTCCATCTTTAAGCATAACTTCTATTTTAGGCCCATCTATTTTCTTTATCCAGAAAGAAAATCCATAAGCCCGACTTATATCTAAATCGTTTAAATCTATAATTAAATCCGCTTTTTTTTGCGGAACAAGACGATATTTTAATTTTAAACTATATCCTTTTTGGTCGAAAGTATCTAATTTATCATAAAAGTAAGAAAGCTCTGAGGGAGCTTCTTTTTCTACAGTCATCTTTCCCCCTAAGAGATTGGGAAGGCATCCATCATTAAAGTCATCGATGTATTTTAGAGAAAAGGGAAGAATTTTTTCTTCTTTTATCTTTATATTCTGTAAATGGCTACAACTAGAAAATAAAAAAAGAAAAATAAATAAAAATATTTTTTTCATCAAATATGGAGAAAGAAGAGGGGACACATAATGTGTCCCCTTTAAAGATTTATTCGCTTACCATTAAATCATCAATATAGATTCTTCCCTCTTTCTTGGTTGCCCGCCAATCTTCAAAGACAATCACAAATTCAGTCATATTGGAGAAATTGGTAATTCCCGCAAATTTAATTAAGGGGATTTTTAATTCTTTCCAATCATCCCCAATCTCTGTAACATAATATTTTCCTACCTCTCCTAAGTTATTCTTTAGTTCAATCTTAAATACTTTGGTATAGCCCTTAACCTTATCACCCTTAACCTTCATTACCCAATATTTGTACTTGGAGAAGTCTGCCCCATTTAACTTCATCCAGAAACCATTGTACATGGGGTTGGGAGAGTCAACATCATAATCAATTGCCATACAGAAACCAGAATCCCCATATCTCTCGGTAACATTAAAACTCTCCACACACATTCCTGTAAAATCTGCGGGGTCCTTATCCCAAGCACCAAAATCACCTCCGATGTTGTTGGGCTTGACTCCGGAATCAAAATCTGCAATTACCAGCTTCTCCTCAGCATAGAGAGAAGAAACTCCTAAAATAGCTACTAAAAATAAACTTACTAAAAACTTACCCATCCTACACCTCCTTTCTCTAAGTTAATTATTTTCTATTTTATAAAGTTTCTTTCTAAAAATATATAACATACTTTTACAGATTTGTCAAGGGGGTAGCTCATAAGATGGAAAAATTAACAGGTTAAATGTAAACAGGCAATGGTCTTTTTTTGCGTGGCAATCTTATTATATTCTGGGCATGCCTTATCTGTGGTCTTAATTATTAACTCTATTTTCAATTCCTCTGTCCTCTTTTTTACCTCTTCTAAAACCTCCATTAACCCCGATGCTCCTGTGCCAATGATTAAAACTTGCGGTTTTTCTTCTAAAGCTTCTTTTATATCTTCAAGACATAAACTATGCCCCTCTTTTCTCCACCAAGGAGAAACAACCTTTTTCGGAAAAATAATTACATCTTTCAGGTAAACTTTCCCTTCAATAACTATTTCTCCAAAACTATATTTTTCTATCTTTGGGATGCCCAATTAAATCTTCTCTCTAATTCTTCGCGCCTTGCTCTCTCTTCACCCAAGTACCAGTTTGCTTCATCACGTTCTTTACGAAGACGATCGCACTCTGTTTCTAATTCTCTAATCCTTCTTTCTAATTCTGCATTTTTTGCCTTCTCCTCCCCTAAATACCAACGCGTATCATTTAATTCCTTCTGAAACCTATTTATTGCTTCCATAAATTCTCCCATTGCTTGAAAAAGCCTTTCCTTGTATTCTTCAAAACTCCTCTCCATAATTACACCTCCTTTCTTTTTAAAGATATTTTATATAAATTTATACCCTTTAATCAAAGAAAAATTATTTTCTTTGCCAATAAGAGGCAAGTAAGGAAGCAGTAAAGACAGAAAGGATTACGAAAACCCCTGCGGGTATAGCACTTCTTTCCCCAAAATGTTTCAGGGCAAGTACAACTCCTAATCCAGCATTTTGCATCCCAATTTCAATACTTAACGTTCTCTTGCGCGAAAGGTTTAATTTAAAAAGATTTCCTACCCCATAACCCAGAAGATATCCCAAAAGATTATGTAATATCACCACCAAAACAATTATGGGCGTAAGAAGTATTAAATATTTCTGATTTAAAGCTACCACCAAAGAACAGATGAATACTATAAAGGTAACTGAAAAGGCAGGGAAAATTTTTATAAAAGGCTGAATTTTTTCTCTAAAAATATTTTTTACTCCCAAACCCACAAAGATAGGGATAACTACCATCCAGAGAATATTAAAAAACATTTTCCAAAAATCAATCTTTAAAATAAATCTTGCCAAAAGATAAGTTAAGCCCGGGGTAGCTATGGGAGAGATTAAAGTGGAGAGTGTAGTTAGACATACAGAATAGGCAACATCTGCTTTCGCTAAGTAAGAAATTACATTAGAAGACATAGCTCCTGGAGCACAACCTGTGAGAATTACTCCTAAGGCAAGCTCAGAAGATAGACGAAATAATTTTGCTAAACTAAAACCAAGTATAGGCATTATGGTATATTGGGCAACTGTTCCTAAAAGAAGAAGGAGAGGTGAATTTAGAGTTTTCTTAAAATCTTTTGGCTCTAAAACCACTCCCATACCAAACATAGTCAAAGCAAAAAACCAATCCATTCCTGGTCTTAAAGGGATAAACCATTGAGGAAAAAAATAAGCAAGGATGGCAAATAAAATTACCCAGAAGCCAAAAGCTTTAGTGTAGAATTCTAAAAATTTTATCATCTCTTAATTAATGATTTCTGGATTATCTCTAAAACTTCTCGGTGGGTAATTCCGTTTGAAGCAAGATAATTGGGCATCTTTAAATTCCAAGGATTTCCTTGGAAATCCGTAAATTCCCCTCCTGCTTCTTTGACTATGAGTGCCCCACTGGCAAAATCCCAGGGTTTGTCATTAAATTCAATGTCTAACTCAATCTTACCTTCGGCAAGCATAGTTAGATGTTCAGCAGATGAACCAAACATCCTTATATTAAAAATTTTTGTAGAAAGATTTTTCAAGACTAAAGACATCTCCTCCGGATTATATCTGATGGAACTATCATATACGCAGGTTGCTTCGGATAAATTCCTTTTAGATACCTCTAATCTCTTTCCATTAAAATAGGCTCCCTTCCCTTTCTCTGCCCAATATAGACGGTCATCTAAAGGAAAATAAATTACTCCTAAGATTACCTCTTCTTTATACCCCAAAGCAATGGATGTTCCAAAGATAGGAATATTCTTAACAAAATTGTGCGTTCCATCTAAGGGGTCAATAATCCAGGTGTATTCCGATGGCTTTAGTTGGGGATTCTCTTCGGAAAGGATTGAATGCGCGGGGAAATATTTCTTTATTGTCTCAATGATTATTTTTTCTGCCTCAAGATCAACATTACTTACCAGCTGGGTTTTCCCTTTGGAACGGATATTCTTTACTTTTCCAAAATTCTCTTTTAAAACTTCACCCGCCCTTTTTGCTGCAAGTATGGCTATTTCCTTAAAATCTTCCCTTTGCATCACAGTCTAAAATATCACTTTCTCAAAAAATAGGCAAGAAAAATAGATCAACGATGCTCAATTCTTTCAATCTCTGATTTAGAAACAGTCACTGTGCCTTGAGTTTGACCAACTACGATTTTTAAAACCAATTGCTCGTCCGTCTCCTTGATAATTTCTCCTTCTAATTTCCTACCATTTTTTAAATAAAGGATATCTACCTTTTCTTTTTCTACGCTCTTTTTCTCTTCCTTAGCCTTTTCTAAAGTAGCATATATTCCTTTAAGGTCTTCTTCTACAAAGGGATAATCAGGATTCAACTCTTTTAGTCTTTTGTAATAAAGAAGAGCATTCTCATAATCTCCTTTATCTCGATAAGTAGAGGCAAGTCCATATAAGATGACAGAGTTATCGGGTTTAAGGGAAAGGGCTTTTTGAAATTCGTTTATTGCCTTATCGTATTCTTCCAATTTTGTATAGGTCTGGGCTAAGTCATTGTGTGCTTGACTATCTTGGGGCATAATTTTTACCACTTCCTCATAATATCTCCTTGCTTCTTCAAAATTACCTTCATCAAAATAGATACTCCCTAAAAGCCGGTAGGAGAAAGGATAATCGGGATTATCGGTGATAATTTCTTTCAATTTTTCCTTTGCTTTATCTTTTTCTTTTCTCTTCAAATAGAGAATCGCCAGATTATATTTTGCAACTACAAAATCGGGTTTTAGAGAAAGGACTCTATTGAATTCCTCCTCTGCTTTTTCAAAATTCCCCTCTTCTAAATAATCGAGTCCGGCGTTTAGACAGAATGTGGAATAATCCATAATTATTGAATCTTTTAATTCCTTTATCCTTGTATATTGGGGAGAAATTTTGATTAATTTATCTATTTCTTCAAGTGCCTCCTCATACAAATTCATTTTTTGATAATAGAGATTAGCCAAATTGTATCCTGCCTTAAGGAAATCGGGCTTTAACTCTAAAGCCTTTTTATACTCCTCAATCGCTTTTTCATAAGCGTATTTTTCTTCAAAAGCAACTGCTAAATTATAGTGAGTCTCCGCAAGTTCGGGATTGATCTTTAGGCTTTTATAAAAGTAATCTATGGCTAAGGCATTTTCCCCTTTTTCTAAAAAATTCAATCCTCGATTATTGTAATAAATAGCCAATAACCAACGTAGACGAAAAATTCCTATTATTACCAAAGAAACAAATAAAAAAAATACAATTTTTTTATACATTTTAGGTAAAATTGAAGAAAATGAATATCAGTTATTTTTTCTCTGCTCCTCTTCTTTGTAATGTTTCTCGCGCACTTATAGAAACCACTTCTTTGCGCTCTGCTTCATATACCATAATAATCTCTAAACCCAAACCTGCTAAAATCTTTTCAAATATTTCCTTTATCTCTTTCATTTCATAATCTTCAAGAAAAGTATCCACGCGCGGACGAAGAGGAGTGTTTAATTGAATCTGGTCTCCTGGTCTAAGTCCAAGACTTTTTACTATTTGAGCAATTTTTTCTGCTCCTTGTTTATTTTCCTGAGTAAACATAATTTGAATCCCCATCCTTCCGGAATAGATCTTTCTAAATTCTCTTATCCCTGCGATAATAGAAGCAAAACTTAAATCGGGATAGGGATGATTCATGGTCTGAAAAGAATCTTCGTCATAAGCATCTATTTTAGCAATAACAAAATCTACTTCTTTCAAATCTTCTTGGACATCTTTACGCCCTAACAATGTAGAATTGGTAAGAATAGCTATAGGGATTTTAGTAATTTTTTTAATCTCTCTAACTATCTCTCCCAAATTGCTTGCCAAGGTAGGTTCTCCTCTTCCTGAAAAGGTTATATAATCAATTTCCCCCGCATAGTTTTCTAAAACAAACTCTACCTCCTTAATTATTTCTTCTGTCTCTACAAATACTCTTCTCTCCACAGAAAAAACTTCTGTAGGTCCTATCTGGCAATAAAAACAATCAAAACTACAAATTTTTTCTTCTTGAGAGAGGGGGTCAATTCCTAAAGAAGCACCCAAGCGCCAAGAAGAAACTGGTCCATAGACATATTTTAAAGCGTATCTTTTCATTTCCCTAACTCTCCTTGCCCAAGTATCTTGGTTAAAAGAGAAAAAAATTAAATTAATTATACCAAATAAAATATATCTTTTAATCATTTACTTCTAAACATTTCCAAAAGTTGCTCCTCTATCTTCCTTATATGTTCATTATAACTAAATTCGGGAGATTCTACAATAACTAAAGCCTCAAGATTAATCCTTTTCTCTTTTAGGGTATTTATTACACTGTTTAATTGAAAAATAATCTCTTCTAATTCTGGTATGCAAGAAGGAAATTTACTATTGGAAAAGAATGGTATGTCGATTACCAGAATCACAGAACCCAATTCTTCTCCCTTGGGTAAATCTGAAAGTTTATCTAAAAGATTAACCGGGTCGTTGTAAACTTCCCTTGCTTCTTTAGCTATACTCTGTAAACTACTTTTCCATTCAGGATAATCTTTTAAATATTTTGGCAGGACTACATAAATTTCTTTTACCAATGCATATTCACAAACATAGGTAAGCCAATTTGATGTCTCCAAAACTCTAAACATATCACGGTTATAGTCTAAATAGGGACTTAAAACAATAAGGGTTGCATTTCTACTTAATAGTTCCCAATATATCTTTTGTTTAAGCCATATTGCTACTCCTTCGGGATTATCAATGATAGCAAAATGGAAAGGATAATTATCTCTGGTTATCTCGGAATAAACCAGCCCTCCTTCTATTACTTTATATCTCACCAAGGGATAATCTCTCAATCGTATTCTTCGAGCATAACCAGATGGACAAAAAAGGGAAAATATCCATAATGTAAAAATAATATAAATAGTTATTTTATTCATGAATTTCAATATAAGAAGGAAAATATCTAAATAGAATTTTTATTTTTTTAAAAATATAACATGGATTTTAAAATTTGACAAGGTGGGGAAAATTAAAAATTCTTGTCTATGAAAATTTTTTTACTTCTTCATCCAGGGCATCATTTCGCGAAGACGCCTACCCACCTCTTCGATGGGATGTTTATCCGCTTCCTCAAGGAGTTTATTGAATAAGGGTCTTCCCGCTTCGTTTTCTTTAATCCATTCCCGAGCGAATTTACCGGATTGGATATCTTTAAGGATCTTTTTCATCACTTTACGTGTTTTCTCCGTAATAATTTTGGGCCCACGGGTTAAGTCTCCATAACAAGCGGTATTGGAAACTCTCCTGCGCATCCCCGAAATGCCATATTCCTGGATTAAGTCCGTAATCAGTTTCAATTCATGAAGAACTTCAAAATAGGCAATCTCCGGTTGATATCCTGCCTCAACTAATACATCAAATCCAGCAGTGATAAGCGCAGTTACCCCTCCACAGAGAACAGTCTGCTCTCCAAACAAATCTGTTTCTGTCTCTTCAGCAAAAGTAGTCTCAATTACTCCTGCACGTGTAGCTCCGATTGCCTTAGCATAAGCTAAAGCCAATTTTAGAGCATTTCCCGTAGCATCCTGATATACCGCTACTAAAGAGGGCACTCCTTTACCTTCTTCATACATCTTTCTTACCAATGCTCCTGGTCCCTTAGGAGCAACCATAAAAACATCTATCTTTTTGGGTGGTCTTATCTGTTTAAAACGAATATTAAAACCATGAGAGAAACAGAGAGCTTTTCCTTTTCTTAAATTTGGCTGAATTGATTCTTTGTATACCTTTGCCTGCACATGGTCCTGGGTAAGAATCTGAATGATGTCAGCCTGTTTTGCTGCTTCAGAGGCAGAGACTGGCTCAAACCCATCTTTTCTTGCCTGTTCAAAATTTGCGGTTCCTTCAAGCTCTGCAACAACTACTTTACAACCCGAATCTCTTAAACACAAAGCCTGCCCTCTTCCTTGTATTCCATAACCAATGATAGCAATCGTCTTATCCTTTAAAATCTCTAAATCTGCATCCTGATCATAATAAATCTTTGCCATCTTCCCCCCTTTCTTTAAATAGCCATTGCTACTCTTCCCGTACGCATTAATTCTTTTATCCCAAATACCTTAAGTTGTTCCAAAAATTCTTTAACCTTTTCTGATTCTGAACAAATCTCTATAATCGCTATGTTTTCTTTTGTATCGATTAGCTCTGCTTCATATTTTCGAATTAAAGAAATTAATTTCGTTTTATTATCTTTATTAAAATTTACTTTTATTAAAACAAGTTCACGGTGAATGAATTCTTTTTTGGTAAGGTCAACTACAGAAATTGTATCAATAAGTTTGCGTAGTTGTTTTACAATCTGCTCTAAGACTCTTTCATCCTTAGCATCGACAACTATCGTCATTCGCGAAACCGTGGGATCTTCTGTCTCTCCTACAGCTAAGGAGTCAATGTTAAATCCCCGTGCACTAAATAGCCCAGAGATCCTTGCCAGAACTCCCGGTTTATTTTCCACTAAAACTGAAATTGTATGCTTCATATCAGTTCACAATTTAAAGTTCTTAATTGATAGACTAAAGGTTTCATACTATTAACCATGAACTATCATCTATGAACTAAACTATGCCATTCCTCCAATCATCCGGTCAATTGCCTCTCCTGCAGGAACCATCGGAAAAACATTTTCCTCCGGATCTATCTGAAAGTCAATAAATACAGTATTGTCTATAGAGATTGCCTTTTCTATGGCCGGACGAACTTCTTCCTTTTTAGTAACCCTTATTCCTACTGCTCCATAACTTTCCGCAAGTTTCACAAAATCAGGATTAGATAAACAAGTATGAGAATAGCGTTTTTTATAAAATAGTTCCTGCCATTGTCTCACCATTCCCAAATAGCCATTATTAAGGATAGCAACTTTCACATTTATCCTGTTACAGACACAGGTAGCCAATTCTTGAATATTCATCTGGATTGAACCGTCTCCCGCAATATCAAAAACTATCTTTTCCGGACAGCCTACTTTTGCTCCTATCGCTGCCGGGAAACCAAACCCCATGGTTCCCAATCCTCCACTAGAAATAAATCTTCTTGGCTTATCAAACTTATACCACTGTGCTGCCCACATCTGGTTTTGTCCTACTTCTGTGGTAATAATTGCTTCTCCTTTAGTAACTTCATAAATCTGCTCTACCACATATTGGGGTTTTAGCTTTCCATCGTCCTTATACCTTAAGGGATTTTTCTTCTTCCATTCATTTATCTGATTAAGCCACTCTTCTGTATTTGGAACTTTTCCAATTTCTTCCAACAATTGTCCTAAAACATTTTTTGCATCTCCTACAATGGGAATATCTACTTTTACATTTTTACTTATTGAAGCAGGGTCTATATCAATATGTATAATTTTAGCATGAGGAGCAAAAGCTTCCAGTTTTCCGGTAACCCGATCATCAAAACGGGCACCTACCGCAATAATCAAATCGGAATTCTGGATACCTAAATTAGCATAGACTGTTCCATGCATACCGAGCATACCTAAGAAAAGCTCATGAGTTCCTGGAAAACCTCCTAAACCCATTAAAGTAGAAGTAACCGGTATCCTCAATTTTTCAGCAAGTTCCCTTATCTCCCGATGAGCTCCCGAAATAATCACTCCCCCTCCAATATATAAAATAGGTCTCTTTGCCTCACCAATCGCTTTAGCAGCTTTTTTAATTTGGCCTGGGTGTCCATAATAGGTAGGTTTATAACCACGAATATTAATTTCCTCTGGCCAGATAAATTCGGTTTCTTGCAGTTGTATATCTACAGGTAAATCGATCAAAACCGGACCAGGTCTTCCCGTAGAGGCAATATGAAAAGCCTCCCTTACTATCCGTGCAAGGTCTTTTATATCTCTTACTAAATAATTATATTTTGTAATCGGACGAGTTATTCCGGTGACATCTGCTTCCTGGAAAGCATCATTACCAATTAAAAAAGTTTTAACCTGTCCAGTGATAGCAACGATAGGAACTGAATCCATGTAAGCATTCGCGATCCCGGTAGTCAAATTGGTTGCTCCTGGTCCAGAGGTAGCAATACATACGCCTACTTTTCCTGTTGCCCGTGCATAACCATCGGCAGCATGGGCTGCTCCTTGCTCATGACGAGTTAAGATGAATCTTATCGGAGAGTCATAAAGAACATCAAAAATGGGAAGAACCGCTCCTCCCGGATAACCAAACATAACCTCCACACCCTCTTTAATTAAACTCTCCACCAGAATTCTTGCTCCCGTCAACTTCATACAAACCTCACTGATTTTTATATAGGGGAATTATAACAAAGTACGGGAAACTTTGCAAATAAATTTAAGAATATTTAGGGTTGAGGAGAAGTTAGAATATTTCCTATCAATTTAAGTAACTCTTGGTACGGCTCAATAAATTTTTTGTTGCCTTCCACAACCAAAGGATGTTGGTCAATCTCAGTAAAACTTAATCCTCCTCTTTCGTAAAAATTTCTATCTTTCATAGACCTTTGAAACAACTCAATATTCAATAACTGCTCTACCAATGCAGAGGGAATTTTTCTATCTATTGTTGGGTAGTCAGTATTTATAGAGGCAAAATCAGGAGAAAATAAAACTTTAGGTGGAATGGTAAGAATGTCTGCGCCAAGTAATTGTTGAACATGGTATGTACCTCTTATACTTGCCATAATTATGCGGGGAGGATTCGGTAAAGGATCCTTTCCAGTTTCTTCTCTAATTTTTTCTCTCAACCCGATTTCTTCTCTCAACCTCTGATGAAGTAACTTTGCAAAATATAAACCTGCTACTGGATTACCCTCGCTATCTACTATATTAAAACCTTGCTTTTTTAGAAAATCATCCCATCTTCCTAAAAATGGGCTTATACACATATGAATATTCTTAATCTCCAATCCTCTTTCTCTCGCTTTATCTATTCCCAATTCATATCTTCTTAGCCCTTCCAATGCCTGAGCGATAGAGAAAACTAAAGTTAAATTTACATTTATTCCCTCACTTATAAGAACCTCAGTAGCTACCAGTCCCATTTCTGTAGCAGGTATTTTTATATAGATCCTATTTAAATCCAAATCCCTTCTTTCAGCTATTTCATAAATCAATCTCGCCTCCTCTATCATTGCTTGCGCATCATTATAGAAACGCGGATCGACTTCCCAACTCATTGGTCCAGAAAAATTTTTCAAAGCATTTTCTATCAAATCTGCAGTAAGCTCAAGCAAAATAGCTTTGCTTAAGGGGTCTTCTTCGATCCCTAATCTTTCTAAAGTATTTCGGATTTTTAGAAGTAAATCTGATTCACCTGAATATTTACTTGCAATCTCAAAAATCCTTCTTGCATAATAAGCGGGGTTCTTTTTAATTGCCTCGGTAATCAGTGCAGGGTTGGACGTTCCTCCTGTAACTCCCAATTCTCCTGCTTTTCTAACCTCTGTAGGTTCAGCAGTATCTATCCAAACTTCTGTTCCGTTTTCCTTTATCCCTTTTATTACATTTTGGATAAGAATATTTATATCTTTTACTTTTCGGCAAAACGCAGGCGAGATAAAAATAAGGTTTAAAAATAAAAAGAGTTTCAAAATAATAAAGAATCTCTTTTCCATCTTAAATAAATTATATCATATTTGTTTTAAACTTCTCCAAAAATTTTTTATGTTTTTTACAGAATTGAGCAATCTTTATTTGGGAATAAATTAGCTCTTCCTGCCAATGCGCATTGAAGAGTCGACAATTTTTATTTATGCAGAATGGGTCTCCTAAGATATAGAAAAAAATCGCTTGCGCAATATAACCCTTTAAAACCTCATTTATCCTGTTATCACCATAATCAATAAAACGATTTTTAAATTTTTCCTTTACCTCTTTTTCTTTTAAATCCCATAAACCTAAGGTCAGATATTTTTGTTTATAGATATAAAATTCTTTTGGTTTTGCTGGCCCTTCTACTATACCCGGAAGAGAAATTATCGAGGGGAAACTGTATATGCTTGCACGGATATGTGGTCTTCTATCTTCTCCTAAAGTAGCAAATAATTTCTCACTTAAGATAATCTCACAACTATCTTCAGGGGAAACTTTTATTCTATTAAATAATTTTTGCGTCTCCAGTAAATCAAGAAGCAGTCCTTTTGTAGAGACAATCTTTTCTTTTAAATGGACATAATAAAACTTAATTTTACCGAAATTTTCTTCAATAAAATTCTTTATCCTTTTAAGATCTACTTTATATTCTGTTTCATCGTATAGATATATTCCCGAAGGGATGGTAAATTCATTTTTCACTTCTTTTTAATTTGTTTATGATAATTTCAGCTGCTTTTCTACCGGAAAGAAGCATTGCTCCAAATGTAGGTCCCATACGGGGAAGTCCAAAGGTGGTAGTAACCGACATTCCACAAACAACCAAGCCCGGGTGAACCTCTTTAGTATACTCCACTACCAAATCTTCAGAACGCTCCACCCACATTGCTCCAAAACCGGGAATTTCAAGCAAACCACGTTCGGCCAATTTTTTTACTACCGAGGCATCATGACCAGTAGCATCTACAACCACCTTCGCTTCCAAAGCTACTGGATCCACACAGGTTATTTCTCTGGGAAGAGCGGTAACGGGTGTCCAGTTAACCACCACACCGGCAACCCGATTATCTTCACGTAAAACTAAATCGTCAAATACAGTCATATTGGCAAACTTTACTCCTGCATCACAAGCAGAAGCAATCAGTTTTGAACAGGCATGTGGAGCATCCGCCACATATAAACCCTTTGTATATTCTTCATAAGGGATACCTAATTCTTTTAAAACTTCTTGAGCAGGAGAACGCACCGTCAATTTATTCATCAAATATCCCCCAATCCAAAATCCCCCTCCCAAGTAGTTATTCCTTTCAATAATAAAAGTCTTTACCTTTCTCTTAGCCAACTCTCTTCCTGCCATAAGTCCCGCAGGACCGGCACCTACAATAATTACATCCGATTCTACATACTCCTTAAACTGTCGGGCAAAGGTCTCTACAATTGCTTGGGTTACCTCTTTTTCTCCTACCTTAGAAAATATCCTTTTCTTCTCCATGCTACCCTCCTTCGTCGCTCACTTACGCTCGCTCCTTAGGAGGGGACTTCGTCCCCTCCTAACGGTCGCTCCGCTCCCTGTTCACCCCTAAAACCTACATACTAAATACTAAAATCTGTCGCTTGCTTACGCAAACTCCTTAGAAGGGGACTTCGTCCCCTCCTAACGCTTCGCTGTTCACCCCTAAAACCTACATACTAAATACTAAAATCTGTCGCTTGCTTACGCTCGCTCCCCATCTGGGAAAACCAAGTTTTTTCCCCTGCTGACGTCCCGACGAGACGTCGGGACTGTCGACCCCTTTCCTATTTATTTTAATATCTAGTAACTTGCCACCTCTTTGTCTTCTCCTACCTCCTATATTCCCTATATACTACATACTATCTACTAACTACTAATTAACTAATCTGTCGCTTGCTTACGCTCGCTCCTTAGAAGGGGACTTTGTCCCCTCCTAACGCTTCGCTGTTCACCCCTAAAACCTTATACTACTAAAATTTTTCGCTTAAGAAAAATAGGGTTTAGTCACTGTTTCCCATTTACCTTGCGCCTTGATTAAAATTTCCGCTATTTCTCTTACTGCTCCTTCTCCTCCTCGAGAATTAGTTATATAATGGACCAATGATTTTAATTCTTCCCGGGCATTAGGAACGCAAACTGCCAATCCTACCCTTTTTAAAATAGGAATATCAATTAAATCATCTCCTATATAACAAACTTCCTCATTACTCACTTTAAATTTCTTCAATATTTTTTCGTAGGTTTTTAATTTTTTATATGCCTTTTGATAGACTTTAGTAATACGTAAATGTTTTGCTCGTCGAGTAATTATCTTTGAATTTCCCGCAGTAATAATTATAGTCTTTATCCCTGCACGATGTAAAAGAGTAAGGCCAAAACCATCTTGAATATCAAAAGCCTTAAGCTCATCTCCATAGTTTCCATAATAGAACTTTCCATCAGTCAAAACTCCATCCACATCCATAATTAAAATTTTTATTTTCTTAGCCTTTTCCATCAAGCTATTTTCCATAGTCTTATACAATTCCTGCCTTTAGTAAATCCTGAACGTCCACAAGCCCAATGGGTCTATTTTTTTCATCTACTACAGGAATCTCATCAATCTTATATTCCCTTAATATCTTTAAAGCCTCTTCAGCAAGTCTACCCTTTCTAATCGTCTTTGGTGATTTAGTCATCACTTCCTTTACTTTCCTCTCCAATAGTTTTGGATCATTTTCAATATGCCTACGCAAATCTCCATCGGTAAAAATACCTACAATTTTTTTATTCTTATTTATAACGGTGGCAGAACCTGCCCTTGCCTGTGTAATTGCAATCAGTACATCTTTTACCAAAGTATCTTCATTGACTATAGGATGAGCTTCTCCCTTACGCATTATGTCCTCCACTTTTAAAAGGAGTCTCTTTCCTAAAGTTCCTCCAGGATGAAGAAAGGCAAAATCTTCTTTCTTAAAACCTTTCTTCTCTAAAACCGCTATGGCCAGAGCATCACCCAAAGCAAGCATTGCGGTAGTAGAAGCTGTGGGAGCAAGTCCTAAAGGACAGGCCTCTTTTTCTACCGAGATATCCAAAACCACATCGGCATAACGTGCTAAATTAGATCTAAGGTTTCCGGTAAAAGCGATCAGCTTTGCTCCAATCTTTCTAATCAAAGGAAGAAGACGGGTAATCTCTTCAGTTTCTCCACTTGTAGAAATGGCAATTACTACATCTTCTTCCCTTACCCTACCCAGATCTCCATGCAAAGCTTCTGCAGGATGAAGCCATAAACTGGGAGTACCCAAAGAAGATAAAGTAGCCGAAATCTTCTGAGCAATGAGTCCTGCTTTACCCATTCCTGTAAGCACAACCATCCCTTTACAATTAGAAACAAGTTCTACTGCTTTAAGAAAACTTTTATCCAATCGCTGAGATAAGTCAAGGATTGCCTTCGCCTCAGTTTTGAAAACCTCTCTGGCACGTTGTAAAGGATTAACTGTTATCTTTCTCATCTCCATCTTTCTTTATAACCCGATTAATTTCTTTTAAATCTTTAAGCAATTTTTCTAAGGTTACTAAATCAATCATATTTGGGCCATCGCAGAGTGCATTATCGGGATTATCGTGCACTTCTAAGAAAATTCCATCGCAACCGAAAGCTACGGCTGCTCGGGTAAGAGAGGGAACAAATCTTCTCTCTCCTCCGGAACAGCCTCCCTTTCCTCCAGGAATCTGTACCGAATGTGTAGCATCATAGACTACGGGATAACCAAATTCTCTTAAGATGGCTAAGGAACGAAAATCTGAAACTAGATTATTATATCCAAAAACTGTTCCCCTTTCCGTAACGATTATTTTTTTATTTCCTGTGGATTCTACCTTCTCAATGATATATTTCATATCCCAGGGAGAAAGAAATTGAGCTTTTTTAAGATTAATCGCTTTCCCTGTTCTTCCTGCTTCTACTACAAGATCAGTCTGTCTACATAGAAAAGCAGGTATTTGAATAATGTCTAAGACCCCTTTTACCTCGTTTATCTCCTCACGACAGTGAACATCGGAGAGAATCGGAAGACTAAATTTCTCTTTTACCTTAGCTAAAATCTTTAAACCCTTTTTCAAACCTGGACCGCGATATGATTTTATAGAGAGCCTATTTGCTTTGTCATAACTAGATTTAAAAATAAAAGGGAAATTTAAGCGCTCAGTTATCTCTTTAATTGCCTCTGCCATATAGAGACAATGTCCTTCCGATTCAATCACACAAGGTCCAGCAATTAGAACTAAAGGATTTTTACCCCCAATTTTTATTTTCCCTACCTTTATCTCCTTAACCATTCCTCTGCTCTCCTTAAATCTTCCACTGTATCTATCCCTAAAGAATCGTCTTTAGTCACAATTACCTTAATCCGCATCCCATTCTCTAATGCACGCAACTGCTCCAAATTTTCTATCCTCTCCAAATTCCCCAAAGGAAGTCTTACAAACTTAAGTAATGCCTTTTTCCTATAAGCGTATATTCCGATATGTTTGAAATAGGGAATCTTCTTCCTGTCTTTATCCCGGGGATAGGGAACAGGTAGACGTGAAAAATAAAGGGCATATCCATCTCGATCAAAGACTACCTTTACTATGTTGGGATTATTTAAATCCTCTTCTTTTCTAATAGGAGTAATTAAAGTGGCTATCTCTGCTTTTTTATCTTTTATGAAATTTTTGACTAAGAGATTAATCATCCTTGGTTTAAGAAATGGTTCATCTCCTTGAATATTTATAAAAACCTCTGCCTCTATTCTTTTGGCTACCTCAGCTACCCTTTCTGTACCTGAACGGTGTTTAGGAGAAGTCATCCATACCTCTGCCCCAAACGAATAGGCAGTTTTAAAAATCCTTTTATCATCGGTGGCAATGATCAGTCTATCTAATTCTGCTCTTTTAGCATTCTCAAATACCCATTGGATGATCGGTTTATCTCTCAACTTAACCAGAGCTTTCCCCGGAAAACGCTTAGACTTAAATCTTACCGGTATCACTCCGATTACTTTCATCTTCTATGCGTGAGATTAACTCCTCCTGATTAGTAACCGCTACTCCCAATTTCTCTACCACTATACCGGCAGCAAAATTAGCCAAATGTGCTGCTTCTTTCATTTCTGCTTTTTGAGAGAGAGCTAAGGTAAAAGTAGCAATCACGGTGTCTCCTGCTCCAGCCACATCAAATACTTCTCTTGCTACCGTAGATATATGATATGGTTTTTTATTTCTTTCGAATAGCTTCATCCCATTTTCTCCCAACGTAATTAAGAGGGCTTCTAAATCTAAACTGCGTCTTAATTCTATACCTGCGCGTTCAATCTCTTCATCAGTAATTAACTTATCCGTCTTAATATTTTTTAAAGGGATTGTCCCTCTTATCTTCAAATATCTTATCGCGTTTTCAGTCTCTTTGCGATTGGGAGTGATAGCTGTAAAACCTTTATAGTAATCAAAATGTTCCTCTTTAGGATCAACGGTAACAATAATCCTATATTTTTTTCTAATCTCTCTAATTCTATTTAGAACTAAAGGAGTAATTACTCCCTTTCCATAATCTTCAATAATGAGAGCCTGATATTTTTTTATTACTTTGTTTATATAATCAACGATCTCTAATTGCCAGGATTCAGGAATGGGGGTTATGTCTTCCCAATCAACCCTCACAGTCTGTTGATGTCCAGCAATGATTCTCGTCTTTAAAGTCGTGGGTCTCTGGGAATAAGAAAAAATACCTTCCGTCTCTATTTTTCTCTTTTTTAATTCTTTCTCCAGTATTTCTCCATTTATATCCTTTCCGATTATCCCTACAATCCCTACATTTGCTCCCAGGCTCCTTATATTACAGGCAACATTGGCTGCTCCTCCTGGAGCATAAGTCCTCTTTTTTGCCCAAACCACAGGAACCGGAGCTTCCGGAGATATCCGTTCTACTTCACCCCAGATAAACTCATCTAACATCAGGTCTCCTACAACAAGGATATTTGCTTTACTAAAAGAGGAAACTATCTTCTTTAATTTTTCTACTTTTATCATTTCTCTTCCATCCTTTCTATAATTTATAACATAAACTATCGATAAAAACAACTATTACTCTGCTTTTCTTAAAATTGCTAAAATTGACCCAATAATTGGTATATCCACATCAATCTTTACCATAAGAGGAATCCTCTTCTCATCATTGCTTACATATACAAATGCCTTTCCCTTATTAAAAAATTTGTTACCTAAATAAAGCTGAGGCTCAACCACAAAGGAATCAAAAACTCCCACCCCTGAAATATTCATTTTACCAAAACTGGTTATTCCGATCTTTACTAACCAATTTTTTTCAGCCTGATTTACTACAAATTCTAAAGGATTTCCTGGGGTTATCTCTTGCATCCTAAAATAATAAAAGGCACTAAGTTCATCTACTGCCTTGGAAGGAAGAGGAAATTCCTTATCTGTTCCATCCACTAAATTTCTAAATCTTAAAATTTTCTCTTGCCAATTGTATTCTGAAACCATATGAGCATGATATCTACCCTCATTTCTTATCGCAATATGTTTTATACTTAAGAGATTCTCTTTGTCTAAAAAAGACTCTACATAGTCATCAACCTTAAAAAATATGTTCAACCATTTATTCGAACGGGCAGTACCTATAAAATGGTATGCCATCTTACCTTCTATTTCTACTATATCTTTTACCTCTGCGGTAACAATCCCTACAGGGATCACCTTCCAATATACTTCGTAAGTTAGTTTCTCTCCCTTTCTCAATTCAGGTAAAGCTTTTTTTATTTCTATTTCTTCAATTCTTTTAGGTTTTATCTCTTTGTAACGGGAAAGAGTTCCACATCCACTTGCAATTAGCATAAAGAGAAGATAAAGAATTTTAAAATTGTGTAGGGATTTCTTTCTTTGCATTTTGAAATATTTTTTTAACTGCTTCTATTACCTCTTGGGGTTTTATTTCTCTAAGACACTTAAAACCAATTTTACAACTATGTGCTAGACATTCTTGGCAACCTATATCCTTATGTAAAACTATGTCTTTCTCTCCCAAAGGACCCCAGCGTTTTGGACTCAGTCCCGGCTGTTTCCTGCCAAATATACTTATTACAGGGGTTCCCACAGCTACCGCTATATGAACTGGTCCGCTATCGTTAGAGATAAACAATTTTGCTTTTTTTAAAACCACCGCCAATTCTTTTAGAGAAAATTCACCCAAAGCCAAAATAGGATTATATTCCATAAATCTTTGCACACTTTCTCCCCAACAACTATCTTTCTTATCCGTAACGATCAAAACATTTAGCCCAAAATCCCTCATTAAACTATCACAAACAAAAGCAAAATTTTCTGGAGGCCAAATCTTAGAAGGACAGCTTGCTCCCGGATGGACGACTACAAAATCATTCTCTTTTAGCCCATGTATTTGTAGGAAAGATTCAATTCTCTCCTCTGCTTCTCTATCTATAGGAACAAAGAGATTCTTATCGTATATCTCAATTTTTAAATAACGTAATAAGTCTAAATTGTATTCTAACTCATGCTTTTCTCCTAAGTATTTTTTCTCCTCAAGTCTATCGGTATTAAGAAACCCTAACTTTTTCCTGTAACCCACCCTTTTAGGAATTCCCGCAAGAAAAGAAATTATATGTACCCTATTTGTGGGATGTAAAATTATGGCTAAATCAAACTTATATCTTTTCAAATTAAAAACGAATCTTAAAGTAGCAAGAATCGATTTGTCTTTACCATCCTTATCATAAACAATCACCTCATCTAAAAAGGGATTTCCTTCTACAATATCCTTAGTATATGGACGGACCATCATCGCGATAAAACTTTGAGGAAAATTTTCCCTTAGGTTCTTTATTACAGGAGTAGATAAAACCACATCTCCAATTCTATCAGTACGGATAACCAAAATTCTCTTGTATGTTTGTTTAAAGATTAGAGGATTTTTGTTTAATATTTTCTTTACTGCTTCAATAACTTCCCAACTCTTTACTAACTTCAGACACTTTTTACTCTCATATTTACACTGTGCTTTTTCACAGGGAACGCAAGGTAATAATCTGCGCAAAACAATTGAATCTTTAGCTAATGGACCATACTTTAAAGGATCGGTGGGACCAAAAATACTTATGGTAGGGATATTCACAGCGGAACCACAGTGAAGAACTGCTGAATCATTGGTGATAAGGATTTTTGCTCTTTTTAAAAGAGCAACTAATTGCGGGATGGTAGTCTTCCCGCAAAAATTATATACTCCTTTTCTAAAATTATCTTTTATTTTTTGGGCAAGATAATAATCTTCTTGAGATCCTACTAAAATAATTTTTGCTTTTAAATCCTCTAAAAGAAATGGAATTACTTCTACAAAATTTTCTAACTCCCAACACTTGGTAGAGCTACGTGCTCCGGGAGAAACAACTATCAATAAATCATCTTTATTGATCCCTTTTCCTTTTAAAAGATTCTCTATATACCTATCATCCTCTTCATCAAAATGTACTGTGGGTATTCTATGGTATAATTTTTCTTCTCTTCTCAAAAACTCAATAGTTTTTAAATGTTTTTTGCACATATGCATTCTTCTCTCTTTAGTCTTTTGGAAAATAGCTGTGCGATATCTTGGCTTAATCAATAAAGGAATTATCGTATGACGCAAGTCTATTACTAAATCGTATCTTTCGTTGCGTAGTTTTTTTATTAGAAAAATCTTTTCCTTTAAACTTGCTTTTTTATTATAGACAATCAAACTCCTTATCTGTTTATCCTTCTCTAAAACTTCTCTACCCCTCGGACCTAGCAAAACGTCGATCTTAGCAAAAGGGAAAAATTTCTTTAAATTCTCAATTACCGGAGTAGTGAGAATAACGTCGCCGATATTACTCAAACTGATTACTAAAATCTTACCTATCTTTTCCATATATTACTCTCTACCCAATAAACCCTCTACCTCTTTAACTACATCCTGAGGAGTTATTGCCTTCATACAACGGTTATCTTTACATTTCAAATGATAACAGGGAACAGTGCATCCTATATCCTTTTGAATTACGCGATATTCTCCCGGTCCATAGGGACCAGTAATCTCACTGGAAGTTGGACCAAACAAAGCTATCACCCTACTTCCTACTGCAATAGCAATATGCATAGGACCAGTATCATTGGTTATCACCAATTTTGCCCGTTTGAATAAAGCCCCCAATTGTTTCAGGTTTGTTTTTCCCACCGCCATTATAGGTTTTTCTTCCATGAAACTAGCTATCTTTTCTCCCAATTCCAAATCTTTTTCTGAACCACTGATTACTACTTTAAATTTCATCTCTTTTGTTAGAATATTTCCCAATATACCAAAATTTTCTACTGGCCAACGTTTGAGAAGCCAGTTTGCTCCCGGATTTAATACTATAAAAGGTTCATCTTTAAGTTCTACTTCTTGTAAGAATTTTTCTATATAAAGCTCTTCCTCAGGAGGAATAAAAAAATCGTATCCTAGATTATCTGTAGGGAAACCAAGTTCTTTTGCTAAATAGAGAAAATATTCCACCCGATGCATTCTTTCTTTAGGAGGCTCTATCCTGTGGGTAAGGAAGAGTTTTCTTTTCTTTGTAACGTATCCACAGCGTTTAGGAATTTTAGCTAAAGCAGTAAGCATGGTACGTGTGAGTGAACGATGAAGAAAATAAACTTCATCGAACTTCTTAGAGCGTAATAAACTTATAAATTGCAACTTTCCCAAAAGGGAAGAGTGTTTCCCTTCTTCATCGTAGATAATTAAATCATCAAGGTGAGGATTTCCCTCTAAGATTTCTTTACAACGGGGGACAATCATACAGGAAATATAAGCGTCCGGATATTTCCTTCTTACTGAGCGGATAAAAGGAGTAGAAAATAGAACGTCTCCTAACCAATTGACATTAACGATGAGTATCTTTTTCATTGTTTAATTATAATATAACAAAATATAAAAAAGAGCAAGCTAAGCTTTAGATTATCTCCTCATATACCTTTTCTGTCTCTTTCACCATATTTTTTAAATTAAAATTCTCTTCCACCGTTTTTCTTCCATTATAAATAAATTTATCTCTAAGCTCAGAATTTTCTAAGATCTTACAGATTGCCTCTCCCAGTTTTAAATAATCTTGAGGAGGAACAAGTAAACCATTTTCCCCATTTCGAATTATCTCAGGAATACCTCCTACCTCTGTAGCCACTACCGGAACATTACTCGCCATTGCTTCCAGTATCACCATCCCTAAACCTTCTTCTAAGGAAGGAAGGACAAAAACATCCATAAGGGAAAAAAGGGAGAGGGTATCCAGATTGAGGGAGGAGAAAATAACATTCTCCCCCATTCTCAAATCCTTAACCATCTTTTTTAAATAATCCTTCCCCTTCCCCTCACCGAGAATAAGGAGTTTTGCGTTGGAGTATCTTTCTAAAATAATCTTCATCGCTTTTATAAGATACTCATGCCCTTTGATCTTAGCAATCCTAGAAATAATCCCTATTACTGGGCCATTCTCCAAACCAAATTTTTTCCTCAATTCTTTCCTTTCTTCTATTTTCTTAGGAATAAATTTATCCAAGTCTATTCCATTATAAATTACCTTTACAATTTCACTTTTCAACCCAAATCTATCTACCAGGTCTTCTTTCACTGCTTTACTTATAGCGATTACTCTTTTACCCCAATAGGGAAAAACTATATGGGCTAATCTTTTCTTATAAAATCCATGGGCAGTAGAAACAAAAGGAATGTTTGATTTATTATAGATGTATTGTGCTAGAACGCGCGTGATTCTCGTCTGGGGATGAAGTAGATCCATCTTTTCCTTTTTTAGAATGGAAAAGAGTTTTCTTTTAGCACAGAAAATTTTTGGACTTATTTCTGACTTAGTAAATAAATCTAAGAAAATATGCTCTATATTCATTTTCTCTAAATCAAATACTCTCTCTCCTCCTCGAGAAACGACTTTCACCGTATGTCCATTCTCTTTTAATCCTTGAGCCAGAGAGATAACATAGGTAGTTATCCCTCCTCGATTAAGATGATTGGTGAGAATAAGGATCTTCATATTCAATTAGATTTTTTTAAACGTAATAATCGTGTAACCCCATCTAATACTTCTTGGACAGTAATTCTACGCATACATTCATAATCTTTACAAGTGGGTCTATAACAAGGTCCACAGAATATTTTTTTATGAATTATGATCACATTATCTTTGGAATAAGCAATGTGTCTGCGCGGATCAGTAGGACCAAATAGGGCAATTGTAGGAGTATCTACCGCCATAGCCAAGTGTAGAGGACAAGAATCGGCAGTAATATAAACTGCACAACGTTTTATAAGGGCAGCCAATTGAGAAAGGGTAGTTTTTCCACAGAGATTTATCGGTCTTGAGCGCAAAAGAATTTGATTACGTTTCACCTCCTCTCTATCTTCTTCTGTACCTGTAAGAATTACCCTAATCCCTTTTAAAGAAAGTTCTTCTGCCAGATAGGCAAATCTTTCCAATGGCCATCTTTTAGAAAACCAACGCGAACTTGAACCAACATTCATTCCTACTAAAATCTGAGCTGGAGAAACCCAATTCTGTTTTAAAATTTCTTCTATAAATTCCTCATCTTCTTTACCTATAACCAGCTCTAAACTTCTATCCTCGCACTTTATCCCAAAATTATTCAACAATCTAAACTGATGTTCAATCGGGGAAATTTTTTCCTCAGTATCTTTCATCCGGTAGTTTAAAAGAAAAGAAAACTTTCCATTATCGTAGCCAATACGTCTGGGAGAAAGTGAAAGATAAGATAAAAGATGACTGGTACGATTATTTTGCAGATCAATAACTAAATCAAAAGTATTTTCCCGTAGAATTCTCCCCATTTCTTTCAACAACTTAAATTTATTAGGATAAAGCATCTTATCTAAAACAATCACATCGTTAACATAGGGAAGCCGAGCAATGATCTCGCGCGCCGATTTACCCGTTAATACTGTAATATGTGCGGAAGGGAAATTTTTTCTTATTTCACGAATACTCGGTATGGCTAAAACCACATCCCCCAATGCGCTGTATTTAATTATCAAAATCCTTATAACCTCCTTTGCTTCCTTATATACTGTCAGGGTATCCTTGACCATCTTTTCGAGACTAAATTTCTTCTCTACAATTTCTCTATTTTTTTTCGAAAAATCCTTAGCTAAATTCCTATCTTTTAAAAGTTCTATGATGGCATCAGACATCTCCTGAGGATTATGGGGAGGAACTAACCGTCCATTTATTCCATCTTGGATTATATCGACAACACCTCCCACTTGTGTAGCTACTATGGGAACTCCCGAAGCACCTGCTTCAATGATCACTCTTCCAAATGCTTCTTGGGTAGTGGTAGCTAAAACCAAAAGGTCTAAACTATGAAGCAACTCTGCCACATTATCTACATGGCCTAGAAATTCTATATATGGTTCAAGTCCAAGCTGTCGAATAAGTAAATCCAATTCTTTTTTATATCCTTTCTTCTCAGGAGGAACTTCACCAGCAATAATAATTTTTACTTTGGGAATAACTCTTACTACTTTTGCCATTGCTCTTAAGAATATCATGTGTCCTTTAATGGGAGTAATTCTACCAATTATCCCCACCCTGCAACCATCTTTTAAATCCATCCTTGGTTCTTTATATTTAAAAACATTCAAATCCACTCCTCGGGGAATAAATCTTAAACGATAGAAAGGAACACCAAAATTTTCCCGCATATGTTTCCCAATAACTGTACTAATCACAATCACGAATTTCCCCAATCCCATTATCTGACTAAAGAAATGTTTCTTATAATATCCATGACAGGTAGTAATAAATACACTCCAAGAAAAAATTCCCCTTTTAGCACAACGGTTTAAATACAATCTGTGAGCAAAATAAGCGATCCAGGCAGGAACTCGTGAACGTGCATGAATAATATCTACTTTCTCTTTTTCCAAAATCTTAGCTACTTTAAAGATCATCCGTATAATTGTAAATATGGATTTTTCATGAACAGATAAGGAATAATGGACTACGTCATTCTCTTTCAATTCTTTTACTAATCTTCCCCCACGTGAAATAACGATTGCCCGATGCCCTTTCTGGACAAGAAACTTCGCTATATCAACAGTTCCTCTCTCCACTCCTCCTTCATTGAGTTGGGGAAGAATTTGAAGGATATTCATTTTAAGGTATTATTTTTTTTATCCTTTCGTAAAGAAGTTCTTTTTCTTCAAAAATTCTATTTTTGTATGGATGATTTAACAAATCTCTTATCCTTTCAAAAATTCTTTCGGGAGTTACTAAATCGATATATCCTTTATTTCTTAAATTTTCTAAAAAACGTTTTTGTTTTGTATCTTTCTTAAATATTCTCTCCTTAGTCATAAAAACCAATACTGGTTTGCCCGAACTTACTGCTTCAGAAACCATGGAAATGCTCTCTCCCGAAACAACTACTATATCAGAAAGACCCAAAATCCCTGGGACAGCCTTTTCAATATTTTTTTCATTGGCAATAATTAAAAGAGGACAAAAAGAATTATTTAAAAGTCTATCTTTAACCAAAGTTTCTATTTCTTTAGAAGTTCTGCGGGAGGTAGTAACCAATAAATGGGCGTCTAACTCTTGGGCTATCTTTAACAATTCGGTAACTATCTTCTCCATAACCTCATTAGTAAGGATATAATTCTTTGTATTACCTCCAATCAATAAGCCAATCTTTACTTTATCTTTTCTTATCCTATATCCTTCCTTCTGGATATTTTCTATCCCCTCTTTCATTGTCTCTTCATCAATTAAATTAAGTGCAGTTTGGGTAATCATTACATTTTTAAAAGGTTTTATTCTATCGTGGAGAGGAATAACTGCTAAATCAAACCTTTTAAGCGGAACAAATCCTGATTTCATAATTATAAAACTTTTAGCTTGATTTTCTTTAGCTAAAAATAAATTAATTGCCGAAAGATTTACTCCACAAGATATAATAACATCCCCATATAAAGAAATTAATTGGCTAAAACTATCTTTCTCCAAAAAGAATCTTAAGCATCTCAAGCATCCTCTACAACTTTCGCGAGCAAATATTCCTAAAAAATTGACAAGGAAACGAGCTAAGATATTTCTAAATTTTATTTCCATTTCTCTTATTTTTACTATTTCCTTTTTAATATTTAAATTTTTAAATCTCTCTTCTATAACCTCCTTAGTCAACTTTGCTAAAGCCCTTGCCTGATTCAAGTGCCCTGCTTTTCCGTCAGAAAGTATAATTATATCCTTCTGGGGACTTCCTTTCCATCTCCGATGGAACCATAACCATTGGGAAGGATATCTCTTAACATAATCCTCCAAAAGGATGTGAAATTGTTTTAAAGAAGATTCTTCACTTTCTCCGATGGGTAATTCATCTAAAATCTCTATACGATGATAGGGCCCTTTTTCTCTGATTATAAATACAGGTAGAATCCCTGCACCCGTATAACGACTAAGTTTAATCGCTCCTACAGGAGTCCAGGCTAAACGAGAAAAAAACTCTACTAATATTCCTCCTTTCCCCGATTTTTGATCCCCAAGTATTCCTACTATTCTATTTCTTCTCAAACAATTTAATAATTCACGTGTTTCTGAACCACGCATAATCACTTCTGCTCCTAATCTTGAGCGATATCGATTGAGTAATAAATTAAGCCTTTGGGGCTTCTGTTGACGGGCCAAAACTGTTATGGGATATCCTTTAATTTGAGCCACAATTGAAGACAATTCCCAATTTCCAAAATGGGCAGTAAGAAAAATTAACCCTTTTTTCCTTTCTATAATTTTTTTAATCTTCTCTTCTCCGGATATTTTTATATATTTTTCTATATAATTCTTATCCATGTAAGGGAAATAGAGAAATTCTATTACATTCATGAAGAGATTACAGAAGAGCTCTTTAACAATTCTTTTCCTTTCTACAAGAGATAATTTATCTCCGAAAGCCAATTTTAAATTTAAATATGCAAGTTTAGCTTTTTGGGGGAAAAGATAATAAAAAACCTTTCCCAAACAATAAGCGAAGAAAAGAGAAATTCTTATAGGAATAAAAGAAACAAAAAAACTTAGGAATTTAATTGTTGAAGAAAGTAAGTAATCGAGCATAGAACTTTTCTGAATCTAAAATTTCTAATTCTACTATCAAACTAAATATACTAAGCGAAACAAATCTTTCGCTTACCTTTTCAATTAATGGTTTCAATCTTATTGCATCTTTCTCGGTAGTTAATAACTCTTTTATTCCTTCCTTAATACATCGAGAACATATTTCAATTAAGTCTGATTCCTTATATAGGTAATGGTCTAAAAATTCAAAAACTAATTTTGTCTTGTATCCCAATTTCTCCACTGTGTATCTGAGAGATTCGGGAGAAGCTATTCCAGAAAAAAGACAGATATCCTTTTCTCTCAATATATCCAGTTCTTCTTTCTTACCATTTCTTAAATTTTCTAAATATTTTGGGACATAAAGAGCCTCAAAAATAGGAACATTGGGATTTATTTTTCTTAACAATTCTTTTAAACTGTCTAAATCTATTTTTATTAAATCTACCTTATTTAGAACCAAAATATCTGCCCTCTTAAGGGAGGAAATAGGTTCACGTAATATCCCCCGTGGGATAAGCCATCCATTGCCAAAAGGGTTTAAGCTGTCTATAACCACAATATCTAAATCTTTTTCTAACCCCCATTGTTGAAAACCGTCGTCCAAGATTATTATATCTGGTGAATATTCCCTTATCGCTTTCTCTATCCCTTCTTTTTTATGACAAGTGATTACAATAGGAATATCTTTAAGTTTTTTTGATAGTAAAGAAATTTCATCAGAGAATCTACCTAATATTGCCACAGAATAATTCTTTTCTTTAAGGTATTCAGCAATATTTTTTGCTAAAGGAGTTTTGCCCGTTCCTCCCCAGGTGATATTGCCAATACTGATTATTTTAACTTTAAATTTTTTTCTTCTAAAAGAGCAAAACAGAAAAATAATTTTGATAATTATAAAATAAAGGAAAGAAAAAAGAGAAAGGACAATTTTAAAAGGTAATACCCAAAAGGATGTGTTTTTATCGGTAATAAGATTAAAGAGGAATTTCTTAAGATTATTCATCTTCCCTCATTTCTTCAAATATCTCTTTAATAAACTCTTCTGCTTCACTCTTATTTATTACTTTTTTCTCTACTTGTGCTTCCTCCAGTGCTTTTAAGATTTTCCCTACTATCGGTCCAGGAGGTATATTTAAAATTTTCATCACTTCGTTCCCATCCAATAATCTTGGGGGCTTTACCAAATCCTTTTCATAAAAATAAACTTTAAGTAGGTGGAGAAGATATTCTTTAAATTCATTCCGATCGTTCACTGTAGTCAATGGACCACGTGTAGCAAATTTGTCAGCAAGGGAGATCAGTATAATTGAAACACTTTCCTCTTCCCCTGCTCTAAAGAAACGTAACTTTGCCCTTGGAGATATATCTTTTGTATCTACAAGATAACCTGGACGAAGATGTAACTGAACCAACTTTGTAAGGATATTCTTTTCCCGAGAAGAAAGTTTTAATCTTTCGACTATCTGTATAACTAAATTTGCTCCTATCTTTTCATGACCGATAAAACGGATCTTACCCTCAGGAGTAATCTCTTTAGCACGTGGTTTACCCAAGTCATGAAACAAAGCTCCCAATTTTACAACAAATAGTCTCTTCCTTGTCCCAGTTATTTTTTCTTCCAAATAATTTTTTATTTTTTCTCCTAACGAATCATGAGTATACAGTTGTTTTAAGAATATTTCCAGTTCCTTTAAAGTCTCTAAGGAGTGCTTCCACACATCTAAATGATGATATGGACCTTGCTCTACACCCTTCATCTCTTTTACTATCGGGAATATTGCTTCAAATACTCCTAATCTATCCATATAGTCTACAGCTTTATATGAGAATGGAGATTCAAAAATACGCACAAATTGTTCAGTAATCCTTTCACCAGCAACATTTTTTAGAAAATAGATATTTTCTTTTATTGAATTTTCTGTAAAGGAGTCAATTCTAAATTCTAATTCTTGGAAAAAAGTAAAAGCACGGATTATCCTCAGAGGATCGTCTTTTAAACTTAAGTCTGAAACAATGCGAATTGTTTTATTTTCTATATCTTTAAAACCGCCATAGGGATCAATAACTCTAAAAAACCTCTTATCCCTTATCCCTTTTAAATCTATAGCCAGAGAATTAATAGTAAAATCGCGCAGATACAAATCTTCTTCTATACGAGAGCCTCTCAAACTACTGAAATCGAACTGATATAATTTTTCTTTTTCCAAGATTACTCGATAGGTATGATTCTCTTCATCTAAAACAAAAAAAAATCCCTTAATCTGGTAGGCGAAGAGTTTAGCAATATCTTTTGTTTCTCCACTAACAGCGAAGTCTATCTCAACTGTATTTTTATGCTCTACCCTATTCAAAAGGAAATCTCTAATTATTCCTCCTACAATAAATATCTCTACAGAAAACCTATCCTGGAGTTCAAATAAACTTCTTAAATATGGTAAACCATTTAAATAATTCCAAAAACTATCTATTATTTTATTCATAAACATAAATGAGCCCTTGCGGGCTCATTTTAGAATTATATAAAAATAAGCAAGGGGAGGTGGTATATATAAATTATTTTTTTTCTTCTTCCTTCTTCTCTCTTGCTCTTGCTATAGCATCCTTCACTTCTCCAATGCCAGCAATTAAAGAGATTAAACCTCCAAAGATAAGCATTGGGGGAACACTTCCTTTCACCACAGTAAGAAAATCTTTCCACCAGAAACGTGTGGTCAGAAACATAATCCCTAAAACAATACTTACTAAACCACCAATTATTGCTAAATACTTACCCACTTAAATCACCTCCTTTAACGAATTATAAAACCAACCTCCCCTTTTATAAAAAATTTTAGCAAAGCGAGTTGTTAAAGGCAAGAAAAATATAAAATTTAGAAATATTCTTCAAAGAGCTTTCTCAATTTTTGAAAAATATTTAAAGGCTTTTTATGAATTTCTTTAGGAGTTCGATAAAGATAGTCAAAAAATAATAAACCAATGGGGTCGGAAAAAGTAAATAAATTATTTTCTTTACCGGTGAGATCTTCAACATTTCTTATAATCCCCAATTTTACGGGAACATGTAATACCTCTTCCACTTTTTCTATCAACCCTTCAATATAAAAAGTATCTCCTCCCACTATAACACCCGAAGGAATATTTTCAAGAATACGAGATTTATCCAATCTCCTCTTTATCTGAAACAAAAATCTCTCTACTACATCTTTTATAATCTTATTTACTTTAATTTGAGAAACTTCTTTATCACTTTTTTCTAGAATTATTTTCTCATCACCTTTTATATCCAGACTCCCATATTTTTCTTTCAACTCTTTTGCTTCCTCTAAAGAAATATTTAAAGCATTACTAAGCGCATAATCAATATCTATTCCTCCAAAAGGAAAAATTTCTAAAAAAACCGGCTTTTCTTCCCGAAATTTTACTATGCTGGTTATTCCCCCTCCTATCTTTAGAAAAACAACTCCCAACGTGCGTTCTTCTTTATTCAAGAAAGAAAAAGCAGAAGATATCCCCGAGAAAATAACACTATCGATTTCATATCCCGCATTATAAACACCCTTTTTTAAATTGTAGAGTATAGAAACGGGGATAGTTATAATCAAAAAATCTGCAGAAAGTTTACTCCCAAACATTCCGCAGGGATTTTTTATCCCATTTTGCCCATCCAATATAAACTCCCTGGGGAAAATATGGAGACTCTCATGATCAAAAGGTATGGCGTTATCTAAAGTATCATTGATTAACCTTTCTATATGAAAATTTTTTATCTCTTGAGCCCTCTCGGAGATGAAAATTGTACGTCGACAATGCTGAAGCATCAAATCCCCATTTCCAATACCTAAAACTATCCGTGCAGGCTTAAATTCCTTATCCGCTCCTACCATATGCATTACTTTTTCTACAGTCTGAGTAAATTTCTCTATATCTAAAACTTTTCCCCGTTCTAATCCCTCAGACTCTACCTTTGCTTTCTTAATTATCGATAATCTCTCAGGTTCTTTAAACTCTCCCAAAACAACGGAGATTTTACTTACCCCAATATCTAAACCACATAATATTTCTTTTTCTTTCATTTTGGCCCAATGATTATATCCTTAAACCTTAAATCGATAAAGCTCGGAGAAAGCGATCTTATTTTTATTTCATCCAAAATTTTGGAAAGTTTTTCAAACTTTTCCTTCTCTATATACGCTCCCAACTTTACCTCCATATCATTGTCAAAGAAAATAGATATGTCATTTAGACTGGTTAAGTTTATTTTCGCCACCCGCTTTCTCCAAGAAAAATCACCTTCGTTAAGTAAATTTATTATCTCTATTGCCTTCTTAATACGTAAAGAATTAGAGATTTTATTTATCCCTATCTCTCCAGGTTCTACTCCTATTATAATAGGTAAGCCTATATAGGGACTATCTTTAGGATAAGGAATGACAAAACCACTTTTATCTACAGGATAGAATTTGGCTAATTTAATCTGCATTATAGGACTTCTTTCTTTTAAAAAGACCATTATTGTATCCGGAGGAATTCTTCTGACAATAATATCCTCAAATTCAGGGTGTCTCTCTTTTAATTTTTTAGCTAAAGAAGATAATTCTATACTAAAAATATTTACACCCGGTTTTAATCCTATAAATTCAAAAGCATCCTCATTCTCTAAAACGAAATGGTTTTTCACATATGCCTTAGAGAGGCAAAAATAATTAATCTTCGACAAAAATAGATAAGTCAATTTAACAGACCAGAAGATTAAGAAATAAAAAAACAGAACTAAAAATAGTAAAATTGTTAAAAATTTAATTATAAAATTGTATACTTTATTTTTTCTTTTTATTTTTTTTCTTCTCAACATTTATTCTTTGAATACCGATTCAAGAATCTTAAGGCATAACTGTGGAAAATCTATTTCCATTGCCTGTGCAGCTTTGGGTAAAAGACTACGGGAAGTCAAACCTGGTATAGTATTTACTTCTAAAACTACAGGTATCCCTTCGTTATTTAGAATCATATCGATACGAGAAAATCCTTTACAACCTAAAGCTTTATGTGCCCGGAGGGCTTGAATTTGAGCTCTTTCTTGTAAACTTTTACTAATTGGCGGGGGAAGAAGATAAGCGGTTCCTTTATCCTGATATTTTGCTTCATAACTATAAAATTTTCTCTGAGGAACTATCTGAATTACTGGAAGAGGTTTATCTTCAAGAATCCCCACTGTAATCTCTTTGCCCGGTATATATTCTTCAACTATTATTTCATCATCATAAGAAAAAGCCAAATCTATTGCTTTCTCTAATTCTTCCTTTTTTTCTACAATAGAAACTCCTATACTGGAACCTCCCTTAGCAGGCTTTACTACACAGGGTAAAGGAAATTCTCTTTCAAAAGAGTCCTTTTCCTTTAACACCCTATATTTTGGTACAGGGATCCCTTCCTTTTCAAAGATTTTACGTGAAGCAATCTTATTCATTCCCAAATAACTGGCTCGACTATCCGAGCCAGTATAGAGGATGTTTAATTTTTCTAAAATTTTTTGAAACTCTCCATCTTCTCCAAATCTACCATGTAAAACATTAAAAACCAAATTTATTTTTGAATCATTGAACAATTCTTTAAACAAATTTTCTAAATCGTCCGTCCAACTATCTAAATCTTTGGGCAAAATTACTGGTACAGCATTTAGTCCCAATTCTTTTAAAGCTGTATAAACCGCTTTTCCCGACCTTAGAGAAACTTCGTGTTCTGAAGAAGGTCCTCCCATGAAAACTCCTATCTTAAATTTCTTCCAAAATAGAAAATCCATTTTATAAATTCCTTATTATATGGATTTCGGGATTAAGCCATACTCCATGGTCATAATTGACCTTTCTCTGAACATATTCCATAAGGGTAAGAAAATCCTTTGCGGTTGCTTTTCCTAAATTGATAAAGAAATTGGCATGTTTTTTAGAAACCGCTACATCTCCAATGCGTTTACCCTTCAATCCCGAAAGTTCAATGAGTTCTCCGCTACTTTTATTATTACCTGGATTCTTAAATACACATCCAGCACTGGGTGATTTTAAATCTTGGGTTTTTTTCCGATAGTTTAAGAAATTATTTATCCTCTTTTTTATATGTGAAATATCTTTTTTTTCTCCCTTTGTCAAAATAACCTGTAAGATTACAAAATTAGAAAGATTACTCTCTCGGTAATCAAATTTTAAATCCTTTTTATCTAATCTCAACAATTTACCATTTTTATCTAAAACTGTAACTTCTTTCACAAAATCACCGATCTGTAGATAATTATTTGCTTCTGTCAAATCTCTTACGCCCGCATTTAAACGTACTGCACCACCCAAAGTTCCGGGAATTCCCGCTAAGAATTCCCAATCCCCTAATCGGTTTCTTAACATCCATCCCAATAATTCATTTATCTTTACTCCCGCATCTATTTTTACATATTCCTTATCCAAAATTATTTTTTTAAAAAAGTGATTATTCAAATTTATCACTATCCCTTTAAAGATAAGATCGGGGAAAAGGATCTTACTCCCTCCTCCTAAAATAACATAGGGAACTTGATTATCATTGGCAAAGTTAATTATTTTAGCTATATCTTCCCCATCAAATGGAACGATAAAGTATTTTGCTTCTCCTCCTATCTTTAAAGTAGTATGTTTTTTTAAATCTTCTCCTTCTATAATTCTACCTTTTATACCTATACTCTTAACCGCTTTGGTTAAATTCACACTATCTTTAATCAACATACTATCCAAGTTTTTTTAACAATTCATCGGTAAGATTGACTATATCCCCTGCTCCTAACATAAGTATTAGATCGTCTCTTTCTATCGTATTTAATAAATAAGGAATTATTTTTTCCTTCTCTAGATATAGAACATCTTTTTTCTTTTTCATTATTTCTTTACAAAGCATCAGACCATTAACTCCCATGATGGGTTTTTCATCCGCAGGATAAATATCAGTAATTAATAACTTATCTGCCAACTCAAAAGCATCTCCAAACCTTTCTTTAAGATAATAGGTCCTTGTATATCGATGGGGCTGAAAGACAGCAATAATCCGTTTCTTTCTAAAAGTTTTTGCTGTAGCTAAGGTAGCCTTTATCTCGTTGGGATGGTGGGCATAGTCATCTACAACCATTATCGGTTCTCTCTTTCTTATTTGGAATCTTCGTCTTACTCCTTGAAAAGAGAAAAGAGCATTTTTCAGTTTTTCTAAATTTATCCCCAATTCTATAGCTAAAGCAACCACTGCCTGGGTATTTAGAATATTGTGCCTACCCGGGATTTGTAATTTAAACCTTCCTATAGTTTTACCAAAATAAACGGAATCAAATTCTATGTGGTCTTTATTCAAATGTATCTCTTTTGGATAAACATCTGCACGATAATCAAAACCATAACTAATTGAGCGCAGGTTGATTCTCTTTATAACTTCTCTAAGATAGATATCATCGTAACAATAGAATATGCAACCCTGGCTTCTTGTTTTCTCCATAAAGGATTGATAAGCAGAAACTATCTCATCTATGTTTTTATAATAGTCAAGATGCTCAAAATCGATATTACTAATAATCGAATATACAGGTGAAAACTTTCGGAATGAACCATCGCTTTCATCTGCTTCGGCTACCAAAAATTCTCCCCTACCTAGCCAAGCATTTGTATCATATTGATTCAACCACCCTCCCACTAAAGCGGTAGGTTCAAATCCAGCCTCACGGAGAAGATGGGAAGTAAGCGCAGTAATAGTAGTTTTGCCATGAGCTCCGGCAATAGCTATACCTATTTTTGAATGCATAAGATATGCCAATATATCTGAACGATGTAGGATAGGAATTTTTTTCATCATTGCTTCTTTTAATTCAGGATTATCCTTAGATATAGAGGAAGAATAAACTATCAATTCTACATCCTCTTTTATGTTAGTATTTTCATGTCCAATAAATACTTCTATTCCTTTCTCACGTAGTTTACGTGTACATAAATTCTCCACCTTATCTGAACCACTCACCCTGTAACCCATATCAGATAAAACTCTCGCCAATCCACTCATTCCTATTCCTCCAATCCCCACAAAATGTATTCTTTTAATTCTATTAAGCATATTTAATTCCCACCAATTCTTCAGTTAGATTAGCCAACCATTCTCTAGCAAAAGGTCTATTTAGTTCTTTTATTTTTCTGCTTAAAAAAATCTGTCTTTCTTTATTCTTTATTATACCATAAATTAAAGCATAGGTTTCTTCATTTAAATCCTTTTCTTCTAACAAAATCACCGCCCCCCTCTGAGCATAGTATAAGGCATTTAAATATTGGTGCTTCTGAGCATAAGGATAAGGAATAACTATTGCCGGTTTACCAAAAAAAGAAATTTCATTTAATGTAGAAGCTCCTGCACGAGTTATTATTAAATCTACTGCATTAAAAAGAACTCCCATCTCTTCATAAAAGGGAAAAACTTTAAAAGGGATTCCCAACTCTCTATATTCTCTATAGACCCAATCAAAATCTTTTAAACCTGTGAGATGAATTACTTGGAATTCTAAATCACCCTTCATTTTTTTCCACATATTTAAAAAATATCGATTGATAAATTTTGCCCCTTGACTACCCCCTAATACAAGAATGGTAAAAAGACCAGTTTTAAGTCCAATTTTATGCAAAGCGTCCTCTCTATTCATAATTACAAAATCTGGTCTGAGAGGATTGCCCGTAACAACCAATTTTTTTTGATGTTTAAAAAATATTTTTGATTCTTCAAAACTCAAAGCAATCTTATTAACAAAAGGGTACAAGAAACGATTGGCTCTCCCGGGATAGAGATTTTGTTCATGAATCAATGTAGGTATCCTTAAGAAGAAGGAAAAAATAATTAAAGGGATAGAAAGTATTCCACCAAATCCTACAATTATATCGGGATGAAACAATAAAACAAAGAAAAAAGAATAGATACTTCCTTTAATAAACCGGGATAGGAAAATACTCAAATTAAAAATATCCTTACCTTTTAAAGGTAAAATGGGGATGGATAAAAATCTTACCTCGGTTAGTTTATTTTTAATATATCTGGCTAATCTTTCCTCTTCTGGTCTGCCTGAAATAGCTAAAATTGCCTTAAAAGAAACCCATCTTTTCTTCAATTCTTCAATCAAGGCATAGGCGGGAGAAAGATGACCTCCGCTGCCTCCACTGACTAAAACTATCTTTCTCATCTTTTTTCGCGCGCAATATTCAAAAGTAAACCAACGTAGACCAAATTAAAAATCAAAGCAGACCCACCGTAACTGATAAATGGTAAGGGAAGTCCCTTTGTAGGAAAAATCCCCAAAGTTACACCTATATTTACCAAAACTTCTATAGCCAAAACAAAAATAATTCCTAAACTCAAAGATTGTCCAAACTCATCATTTATTCTAAAAGGTATCTTGAAAGCCTCCCAGAAAAAAATTATAAATAAAATAAGCACAGAAAAAGTACCCAAAAGCCCCAATTCCTCACCCAAGATTGAAAAAATAAAATCTGTATGGGAAGCAGGAAGATATAGAAGTTTTTGCCTACTTTGCCCAAGTCCTCTTCCCAATAAACCTCCCGAACCAAAAGCAATTAAAGACTGGACAATTTGATATCCTATACCTTTAGGGTCAGCCCAAGGATTTAAGAAAGCAAGAATCCTTTTTCTCCGATAAGGAGTAGAAAATACCATTATCATAAGGATAGGTAGAGAGATGAGTATTAAATTAAAGATGTATCTTAAATCTACTCCAAAAACTACAAGTAGAAGAAGTAAGACCAATCCTAAAAGAAAAGCAGTTCCCATATCGGGTTGCAAAAGGATTAGACCAGCAATTAGAGCATTAATCAATATAAGGGGAAACAGACTATAAAAATTATTCTTTATCAAATTCCTTTTACGCACAAGGAAATCGGATGTATAAACAAGCAAAGAAAATTTTGCAAATTCTGAAGGTTGAAAACTAAAAATCCCCAGCCTAATCCATCTTCGCGCTCCTCCTAAAGAATAGCCTATCCCCGGAACCAACACAAGAACCAAAAGGAGAATTGAAAAAATTATCAAAAGTTTACTATACTTTCTCAAACGACGGTAATCCCATTGAAGAATATAAAAAAATATTAAACTACCCAGAAAAAGATAGAAGAGATGTCTCTTTAGATAATAACTACTGTTACGAAAATGTTCATAAGCAAAAACTCCGGAAGCAGAATAAATCATTACAATACCGATAGAAATCAATATAACGGTAACAAAGAATATCCTTCTCCTTATTTCATACATAAATTTTTCTTCAAATGGAAAACCAGGTTCTTAAAAACTTCTCCTCTATGTTCATAATTATTAAACATATCAAAACTAGCACACATAGGCGAAAGTATGACAACATCTTTTTCTTTAGCTATAGAGTAAGCATAGTTAACTGCTTTCTCTAAATCATCGAATTTCTCGATGGGAACGATTTTTTTTACTGCTTTTTCTATCTTATCTTTTCCTTCTCCAATAAGAATGAGGTGTTTAACTTTTTCTCCAATCCATGTAGAAAGGGAAGTAAAATCCTGCCCTTTATCCCTTCCTCCAGCTATTAATATAACCTTTTGTTTAAAAGAACTTAAGCTATAACGAGTTGAATGGATATTGGTAGCCTTCGAATCATTGATAAAAACGACTCCTCCGATTTCGGTTACAAATTCACAACGGTGAGGAAGTCCTTTAAATTCTTTGAATGTAGAGAAAACTATTTCCTCCGGTATTCCTAGAATAGAACTTACTTTAAGAACTACCTCTTGATTCTCAGTAATTTCTTTTTTTTCATCACAATTAAAAAACAATACCTTAGCTTTTGTCTTTTCCGCAAAACTTCTAGTTATAGGGTCTCGAAAATTCAATATTAGATAATCAGATTCATCCTGATTCATAAAAATCCTTTCTTTAGCCTTTATATATTCATCTAAAGAATTGTAACGATCCAGATGGTCGGGAGTAATATTTAAGACGATAGAAATGTAGGGTTTAAAAGAAACAATATTTTCTAATTGGAAGGAACTCACCTCTAAAACTACATATGTCTGAGGATTCAATTTATCTAACTCACCAGTAAAAGGATTACCAATATTTCCACAAACCACATTAGGTATTTTTGCTTTTTCTAATACTTTACCAATAAGCGCGGTTACTGTAGATTTCCCATTTGTTCCCGTTACCGCAATGATGGGAGAGGGAGAAAGAAGATAACCCAGTTCTATTTCACTAATTATACAAACACCATTTTCTTTAGCTTTTTCTAAAAAAGATAAATTTGAAGGAACTCCCGGACTAATTACAATCAAATCCTTCCCTTCTATAAATTCGGGAGAGTGCTTACCGAGTTCTACATTTATTCCTTCATTCTCCAATTGATGAGCTAAATTTCTTAAATATGGATTATCTCCCCTATCGCTTATCCAAATTTCTGAACCCAATTTCTTAAGAACCCTTGCTGAGGATAGTCCACTCCTTCCCAATCCCAGGATTAAAACTTTTTTATTTCTAAAATCCATTTTTAACGAATCTTTAAAGTAGTTAAAGTCAAAAGAGCAAGAATGCTTGCAATGATCCAAAAACGGACAATTATTTTTGGCTCAGAGAGACCTTTAAGCTGAAAATGGTGATGCAGAGGAGCCATAAGAAAAATCCTCTTCTTTCTCCAATGGAAAGAACCAACTTGTAAAATTACCGAAAGAGCCTCTATTACAAATATTCCTCCCACTATAACTAAAAGAATCTCTTTTTTTATCATTAGGGCAATAACTCCAATAATCCCTCCTAAAGAGAGAGCTCCTGTATCTCCCATAAAGATAGTAGCGGGATAACAGTTGTGCCAAAGAAAACCTAAAGAAGCACCCACAAGACAAGCCATAAAAACAGTAAGTTCACCTGCTCCCGGTATATAAGAAATGAGGAGATAGTGACTTAAACGATAATTTCCCGTAACATAACACATCGCTGTATAGGCTAAGCCTACCATTATAATAGAACCTATAGCCAATCCATCTAAACCATCGGTAAGATTAACCGCATTGGAAGAACCAACAATAACTAAAGTAGAGAAAAATATGTAGAAAATACCCAAATCTAAAAAAAATCCTTTTACAAAAGGAAATTCTAAGTGGTGGTCGATAGCAGGATCAAAATAAAAAATTGTTCCTACTAAAAGTCCCAAAAATATTTGGGCTAAAAATTTCCATTTTGCTCTTAACCCTTGAGAATTCCTTTTAGTAAATTTTAGGTAATCATCCCAAAAACCAACTAATCCTAAATAGATAAGAGAAAATAGACTAAGACAGATATAGGGGTTCTTAAAATCTGCCCAAAGTAAGGTACTTAAAACTATAGCTAAAATTATAGCTATCCCTCCCATACCGGGAGTGCCTTCTTTATGTTTAAAATTATTGTGCAAGATAAAATCTTTTTCTTCACGTAAAGGTTCTTTTACCTTATGCTTTCTTAAAAATTTAGTTAACCAATAGGTAAGAAAGAGAGAAAGGAGAAAGGAAGTAACACTTCCCAAAGCTGAGCGCACCGTAATATAACGGAAAATATTTAGTCCCGAATAAATTGAACGGAAAAAATGAAGATAATAAAACATTATATTTTAAATTACTGATACCTTTTCTATTTCAGATATACCCTTTACAATCTCTTCCATGTGCATTCCCCGTGAACCTTTTATCAATATCACATCATTGTTTTCAATATTCTCCTTTAAAAAATCTATAATTGTGGAGTAAGAATCAAAGTGTAGTGCTGTATTTATATTCTTAAAATTTTTGACCATCTCATTTATCACCGCAGAATGTTTACCAAAAGTTAAAATAATATCAATATCTTTATCCTTTAGAGATAAACCTATTTCTCGATGACAATTGTAAGATTCTTTCCCCAATTCTAACATGTCTCCCAATACTAAGATCTTTTTCCCTGAATTTTTAAATAAAGAGAGAGATTCAATTGCTGAAATAACCGAATTGGGATTAGCATTATAAGTGTCGTCGATCAAGATAAATTCTTTCTCTCCTTTCACTTTTCTTAAATTCATACGCATTGATGGAGGACAAAACTCTTTTAAACTGAGAGCCATTTTCTCTAAAGGGATATCAAATATACTTCCTACCGCTATGCTACATAGTGCATTATAGACATTATGTTTTCCTATAAGGGGTAAATAAAAATCTACATCCTTAACTCTAAAGCTTATCCCCTCTTCTGAAAAAGACAATTTCTCTCCTTTAAAATCAGCCTCATTTTCTACACCAAAACTTATAAGAGAAAAAATATCCCGGGAATTTACGAATCGTTCTCTTAATAGGGGATCATCGATGTTAAAGATGACGATATTTTCTTCATTAAAATCCTTAATCAAATCCATTTTTTCTTTTAAGACTCCTAGAGGACTTTCTAAAAATTCTAAATGAGTTTTACCGATATTAGTAAATATTGCCATCTTGGGTTTAACCATATCACTCAATATTTCCATTTCTCCGTAATGATTTATCCCTAACTCAAAGACTGCTATTTCGTGATTTGTATCCATCTCTAAAAGAGTGTGTGCTAGCCCGATTTGGTTGTTATAATTGTAGGGGGTCTTTAATACAGAAAAATGAGCAGAAAGGATTTTACTAATCATCTCCTTTACTGTGGTTTTCCCATTGCTTCCCGTTACAGCAATGATGGGTATATTAAATTTTTTGCGATGGTATGAAGCCAATTCTCTTAGAGAATTGAGCGTATCCTCTACATGAATAATACAAAATTTAGGATTAGATTCTATACTAAACTTTTTCTCAACCATTGTCCCTTTAGCTTTTTTCTCTAAAGCCTCTTTTATAAAATTGTGCCCATCGAAATTATTCCCTTTTAAAGCGACAAAAATCTCTCCTTCCTTAATAGTCCGAGAATCTGTAGAAACTCCTTCGAAAACTGTATTTCTATCACCCTGAATTAACTTTCCTTTTGTAATTTTTAAAATTTCTTCTACACCGAATTTAGCCATGGTTATATTTACAGCGCGAAAGATTGCTTTCCAAAAGAATCTCTTTCACTACAATCCGGTCATCAAAAGGAACAGTTACATTCTTAAATATCTGATAAGCCTCATGACCCTTCCCCGCAATGATTACTATATCGTTATCTTCCGCCATAGATATTGCTTCTTTTATGGCTGCATAACGATCGAGAATCACACAATAATCTTTAAACCCTTCTGGAAATCCCTTTTCTATATCTCTAATAATTGCTTCGGGTTCTTCTGAACGTGGATTATCGGTAGTGAGGATAATAAAATCTGCTAACTCTGATGCCACCTTACCCATAAGGGGTCTTTTTTCTTTACACCTTTCTCCTCCACAACCAAAAACAACGATTATTTTACCTTGGGAAAGAGTTCTCAACGAAGAAAGCACATTTCTCAAAGCATCTTCAGTATGAGCATAATCTACAAAAACCTTAAAGGGTTGTCCCGTATCGATGAGTTCTAATCTTCCACTCACACATTGAACTTTTTCCACTCCTTCCTTTATTATTTCTAAAGGAATATTTTCGGCTATTCCCAAAGATATTCCCGCAAGGATATTATAAATATTGTGCATGCCAATTAAGGGCGTGCTAATCTCAACTTCTCCATAAGGAGTATTAACCAAAAAACTACTCCCCTTAATATTTAAAGAAATATTCTGTGCCTCCACATCTGCAGGGTTATTTATTCCGTAGGTGATTGTTTTAGCGGTAGTCCGTAGAAGAATTTTCTTTCCTTGAACATCATCTATATTTACAATCGCCCAGGAAGAAGAAGATAGCCTCTCAAAGAGTTTTGCTTTCGCATTAAAATAATTTTCAAATGTCTTATGATAATCTAAGTGATCTATGGAAATATTTGTAAATATGCCAACTTTAAAATCTATCCCCTCAACCCTTCCTTGATCTAAGCCATGGGAAGATACCTCCATTATTGTATATTCTATATTTTCCTGCCACATATTAAAAAGTAGCTCCTGAAGTTGAAGTGCCCCAGGGGTGGTATTCAAAGCGGGAATAATTCTTTCTCCAAAACGATAATTTATCGTCCCAATCAATCCAGTTTTAAAACCCGCTTTTTTTAGAATGCTTTCAATGATATGAGTAGTGGTAGTTTTTCCGTTAGTACCAGTTACTCCGATAACCTTGATTTTGGAAGAAGGATGTTTATAAAAGTTTGCGGAGAGCTTTGGTAAAATCTCTCTTGTATCTTTTACACCTATAAAGATTACATTTTTACTTTTGGGCAAAAGTCCATCTACAGGAAAGGAATTATTATGGACAATTACTTTGGCTCCCCTTTCAATTGCTTCTTTAATAAAATTGTTCCCGTCCTCTTTATTACCCTGAACTGCTATAAACATAAATCCAGGTTTACATTGTTTAGAATAATCACTAATCCCTACTACCTCAACATTCTTAAAAGAAGGATCAATTTCTATACCCTCAAAAACTTCTTTTAACCTCATAATTCCTCCCCTCATCTAAAGAATTTTCAACAAATTTTAAATCTATAGAGAGAGAATCAAGATATTTTAAAGTATCACTAGCTATATTCTTAAAAACAGGAGCACAAACTACCCCTCCATAATAAGGATGTGGCTCATCTAAGAAAACTCCAATCACTAAACGCGGATTTTCTAAGGGAGTAAAGCCTACAAAAGAAGAAAAAAACTTATGGTGTGAATACACACCATTCTCTACCTTCTGACCAGTTCCTGTTTTTCCAGCGGAGAGATATCCTTCTACAAAAGCCTTTTTACCCGTTCCATACTCTACTACTCCTCTTAACACCTTAGTCATCAATTCTGCAGTATGAGGAGAGATCACTTTCCTTATCTTCTTAGGAGAGTTAACAAATATAGGAACGTCTTTATCATCCCTTATCTCTTTTACAATGTAAGGCTGCATAAGATAACCACCATTAGCAATAACACACATACTCATAACCAACTGCAAAGCTGTAACCATTATCTCCTGTCCAATGGGTATTGCTCCAATGGATGTTTTAGATAGTCTATTCGAAGGTCTTACAAAACCTTCTTGTTCGCCAGGAAGGTCTACTCCAGTTTTCTCTCCTATACCAAAAGCATAGATGTAGGGATAGAGTTTTGCTAATCCAAGTTTCTGAGCTACTTTTACCGTTCCAATATTGCTTGAATAACCAATCACCTCTTCAAAAGTCAACCAACCATGTGGCTGATGGTCATGAAGGATGTGGGTTTTTAGATTGTAAGCTCCATTTTCGCAAAAAATCTTTTCTTTTAAACCAACTACTCCTTCTTCTAAGGCTGCCGAAGCAGTGATTATTTTGAAAGAGGAACCCGGCTCAAATACATCAGTAATTGCCCGGTTACGAAAACAACTTTTATCAAACTCTTCAAAATTATTGGGATTAAAATTAGGATAATTTGCCATAGCCAGAATCTCTCCTGTAAAAGGGGATACTACGATAACCGAGCCTCCCTTTGCCCTAGTTGATTTAACTGCCTTTTCTAATTCTCTTTCCGCAATATTCTGAATTACCGAGTCTAAGGTTAAAACTAAATTGTGTCCATCTACAGGAGGAAGATAATCGTAATCTAAGAGAAAAATCCTTCTTCTTTTAGCATCTTTATTAGAAATCAGATATCCTTGCCTTCCTTTCAATTGTTGGTCGTAATATAACTCTATCCCTTCTAAACCATTATTGTCTATATCACATAATCCTAACACTGTAGAACCACTATTTGCTTGTGGATAATATCTTTTATTTTCCTTGAGCAAGTATACCCCTTTAGGTAAGGATTTCTCTAAAAGTTTTGCAGTCTCTCCTTTTATATGTCTCTTTATCCATACAAAAGATTTATCCCGGGAAAGTCTTTCTAAAATCTTCTCTTTATCTAAACCAAGGATACGGGAAAGCAGATCTGCAGTAGCATAGGGATTTTCTATCTCTTTGGGATTGGCAAAAACAGAGTCTACAGGTAAACTAAAAGCAAGAAGTTTCATATTTCGATCGTAGATACTTCCTCTCTTTGCTTCTAAGGGAATATATGTGAGATATTGTTTCTTAGCAAATTTTTTTAAATAGGGCGCACAAAGTACATGAAGATAGATTAAACGGAGGGAGAGTAAAACAAAGCCTAAAAGAATTAAAGAATAAATTAAATATATACGTTTTTTTTTATAGTAATCTATCACAATTAAAAATTATTTTAGTCTCTTAATTAACTAAGGTTTTGCTTCTGCTTCTCTTTTAACTGTAAAAATCTTATAAACCACCTTGGTAAGTTTATCAAAAAGAGAATATTTCTTATCTACAAGCTCTTTTGAAATCCCTTCCTTATTTTTTAACTCTGCTACCATTACTGTCGGTCTGGTATATTTTAAATCTCTGTGTTGTAGAGCGATCTTTTTCTCCAAATAGAATGGAGACTTTAATTGTGCTACATTATACTTCAAAATGCGATTTTGGTCAACAAGACTATTAACTATCCTTTCCTGTTGGGTAATTTGATAACCCAACTCTATCTGATGTATTCTTTGCCATACATAAAGGATAGCTAAAGATGTAATCAAAAATACAGAGAAAATAAATCTTGTTACTTTCATCTAACCCTCTCTCCTACACGCAATTTAGCACTCCTTGAACGAGGATTTTCTAAAATTTCTTCCCGCGTAGGTCTAATGGGTTTCTTAGTTATTATTTTAAAATTATCTGTTTTAGCTAATTGTCTAAATTTATTCTTTACTATACGGTCCTCTAAAGAGTGAAAAGAAATTATTGCTATTCTTCCTCCGAGAGAGAGAATATCTAAAAAGTTATCAAGGAAATAAGAGAGATTATCTAACTCATTATTCACCGCTATGCGTAAAGCTTGAAAAGTACGCGTTGCCGGATGAATTCGTAAATAACGGTACTTAGGAGGAACTGCTTTCATAATCAAATTGGCAAGTTCAGTGGTAGTCTCTATATTTTTCTTTTTCCTCGCCAAAACTATTTCGTGAATAATCCTTTTAGCAAAACGTTCTTGAGAATTTTTCTCTAATAACTTTATCAAATTCTCTTCGTCCATATAATTGATCAAATCAAAAGCGGTAAGTCTTTGGGTAGTATCCATCCGCATATCTAAAGGACCTTCAAGAGAAAAACTGAATCCCCGTTGAGGATTACTAAGTTGATAAGAAGACATCCCCAAGTCAAGAAGGAACCCGTCTATTTTTTCTATATTTAATTTTTTTATTATTTTCTTTACATCTTTAAAATTCCCCTGAACTAATTCAAAATATCCTTTGTATTTATGGAGGCGTTTTTCAGTCAGGGAGAGAGCGTCTCTATCTAAATCTATACCTATTAAAAAACCATGAGGAAGAATTTTTTCTAATATTGCTTCCGCGTGTCCTCCCAATCCTATAGTACAATCAACAATTACTTTGCCGGGAGAAAGGTTAAGATTTTCTATCACTTCACTCAAGAGAACAGGTTGGTGAAGATATACTCTCCCTTCCTCAAGATTTTCATTTAATAACTCTTCACTATACTCATCCATTACTCCAGTAATTTCTCGGCTGTCTCTTCGAAATCCGAACGAGAACTTTCGTAAAATTCCTTCCATAGTGTTTTACTCCATACTTCTATTCGATTAGACACTCCGATGATTACGATTTCTTTCCTTAATTCTGCAAAATCTTTTAAATATTGAGGGATAAGAATTCTTCCTTGGGAATCGGGAATTACTTCTTGAGCTCCCGAAAAATAAAGTCTCGTAAATCTCCTTGCTTCTTGGTGAGTAAAAGAAAGGACTTTAAATTTTTCTTCTTGGGCTCGCCATTCATCCTCAGGAAAAAGAAACAAACACCTATCTAATCCACGCGTAAGGTAAAACCTTTTTATTCCCCTTTCTTTAACTATCTGTCTGAATTTTGCTGGTAAGATTATTCTCCCTTTACGGTCAATGATATGTGTATATTCCCCATAAAACATATACCACTTTCCTCCACTTTACACCACTTTATGTAAAAAGTATACCACTATTATCTATATAGTTGTCAAGAAAAAAATATCTTTGGGAAGATGTGTCTAGGGAAGGTTTCAGGAAAAGAATTGGCGAGCAAACCTCACATCTTTTTCTATGGCAGAAACAAGGGAGGAAATTTTATCGAACTTCTTTTCTGGTCTTATTTTTTTAATAATTTCTACCTCCAGATATTTTCCATAGAGATTATCTTTAAAATCAAGTAAATACACCTCTACATTATAATCACTTTTTTTAGAAAATGTAGGACGCTTTCCGATATAAAGAAGAGAAGGATAAATCTCCTCCTTTAAATGCGTTTTAGCCAGATATACTCCACATGGAGGAAGAGCTTCATGCTCTATATTCAAATTTGCGGTAGGAAAACCTAAAGATTTTCCCCTTCCTTCTCCTTTTATTACTCTTCCATAGATAGAATATGGACGACCTAAAAGATAAGAAACCAAATTTAAATTACCCAAACGAAGTTCCTCCCTTATCCAACTACTACTAATTATTTTATTTCTATGTTTAATAGGAGAAATAATTACAAGCTCAATCCCAAACTCTTTGCTCATTTTCTTAAGTAGATTTACATCTCCCTCCTGTCCCCTTCCAAAACGAAAATTTTCTCCCAAAAATAAAATTTTAACCTTTAATCTCTGAGACAAAATATTTTTTAAAAAATATAGGGGAGACATCTTAGAGAATTTCTTATTAAAATTAATTATAAAGCAATAATCTATCCCTAACCTCTCCATGATTAATAAACGGTGCTTTAAAGAGATTAGAAGAGGGATTTCTTGTCTTGGCTTAAGTAACTTTAAGGGATGGGGATGAAAAGTAATTACCAGAGAAAATAATTTTTCTTTTTTTGCTTTCCTTATAACTTTATTTAAAATCTTTAAATGCCCAAGATGGATACCATCAAATACACCAATAGTACAAACAGACCCTTTAGGTATCTTATCTATATTATTTAATCCTCGAATGACTTTCACTGAGCAATTTCTCTACAGGGATAATGAATTTTTCTAAAGAATCAACCTTTCTAAGGGCATCAAAACTTATTGCCTTTTCTAAATAAAAATTACCACAGCGTAGACGTCTTAAGGAATACAGATAAACAGGTAAATTGAGACGTTTAGAAATCTCTTCACAAAGACTTCGTATATAAGTTCCTTTTGAACATAGTATGTGAAAATAAATAAAAGGAAAAGAAAAGTCAGTGAGTTTAAAGAAATAAATTGTGGCTAAACGAGGCTTGCGTTCTACAACTTTGCCTTCGCGAGCTAACTCATAAAGTCTTTTCCCTTGATAATGTAATGCCGAAAACATAGGTGGAGTTAGATAAATTTCTCCAGTGAGTGAAGAAAATATTTTCTCAATCTCTACTTTAGTAACCTTCTTAAGTTTTTCCTCATCTTTCTCTTCCCAAATTATCTTGCCACTTTCATCTCCTGTATCGGTGGCTTTCCCTATATAAAAACTCCCCATATACTCTTTCTCCATTTCCACAATGGATGAAAATAGTTTCGTTGCTTTCCCCAAAAGGATAACTAATACTCCTGTTGCTTCGGGATCAAGCGTCCCCCCATGTCCAACTTTCTTAATCTTAAATTTCTTACGGATAAAATCAACAACATCATGCGAAGTCAGACCTTTTGGTTTATCTACCAACAATATTCCTTCCATCACAATTCTTTTTTTATCCTATCTATAACCATCTTCTCTACTTTTTCCAATTTCCCTTCCACAATGCATCCACTGGCAGCAAAATGTCCTCCCCCTCCAAAAATACTAGCCAGCTTTCCTGCATCTATCCCTTCCCGAGAGCGAAATCCGATCTTTATCTTATTATCGGATAACTCTTGAAAGAGTATAGCCAACTTTACTCCCTTTAATGAACGAATAATTTCTACAAATCCCTCTATATCATCTAAATCTGCTTTCGCTTTCTTAAGCATCTCTTGAGAAATAGTCATCCAGGCAATTTTTCTCTTTTTATCCATTTTAAGATTATCGAATCCCAAACCCAATAATTTCATCCTTGATAAAGAATGCCCTTCGTAAACATTTTCAAAAACTGAAGAGGGTTTAAACCCATATTTTAAAAGATGGGCAATTATTCTGTGCGTAGAGGAGGTGGTATTTTCATTGCGAAAACCCCCTGTATCAGTCATTATGGCAGTATAAAGACAGAGAGCCACATCTCGATTTAAAGGTATCTTCAATTTTTTATACAATTTATAAATAAGTTCTCCCACTGCAGAGGCTGTTGGTTCAACCCAATTCACTGTTCCAAAATAATTGTTATCTGGATGATGATCGATATTGATAATTACTTTATCGGAAGTAAGCATTTTTTTTACCTCTCCCAATCTATTGGATTCGGAGCAGTCAAGAATAATTGCGGTATCAAATTCTTTTATTCTTTTTATCTTCAAAAAATCAAGTAAAGGTAAAAATCTATAATTTCGAGGCAAACCACTCATGTTATATATAAAAAATTTCTTTCTCAACCTCTTAAGGATATAGGCCAGGGCAAGTTCACTACCTAAAGAATCTCCTTCTAAATTTATATGCGAGGAGATCAAAAATACCTTACCCCTTCTAATTCTTTTAACAACCTCATCTATAGGTCTCATTTTTCTCCTCCGCAATTTTGTCTAGGATTTTTTGAATATTAATACTCTGCTCTGCCGAAGAATCAAAAACAAATCTGATCTCAGGAATAAACTTTAATCTTACTCTCTGCCCAATCAATTTTCTAATAAAACCTTCTCCACTCTTTAAGGCTTTAGCAGTTTCTTCTTTCTCTTTTTCAGTACCGAGGATACTATAAAATATTTTGGCAAACCGAAGATCATCAGTAATTTCTACATGGGTAATAGTAATAAAACCTATTCGCGGATCACGTAATTCTTCATGAATAATTTGAGAAATCTCTTTCTTAAAAAGTTGTGCTACTTTCTGTGCTCTCTGTCTCATCTCTAAATGAATTCCGTATGATAATCTATTACCTCTATCTGAGGGAAATTTTGAATAAATTCCATTATTTTACAGAGCAAACTGTTTAAAAATCTCTTGTCTGTATTTACAGAAACTAAACAGAGTTGAGAAATCTGCCATTTATCCTGTTCTCCTACTTCAGAAATAGCAATATTAAACTTATTACGCAATCTTTCCTTTAGACTTCTTAAAATCATCCTTTTCTCCTTTAAAGAATGGCTATTGTCAATCTTTATTTTTACTTCTAATAGCCCTATAGTCATCCCCTAAAATTTCTTATAAAATTTTCCTCCTCTTCTTTTGTAGAGACAATTCCATCTAATTTCGCTAGAAAAAGTTCTTTGAGTATTTTATCAAAAATTGGTCCCGGGATAAATCCTAATTCTTTCAATCTCTCTCCATCAGTGTATAACTTAGTTTGACAAAACTTTACCAAAAAGTTTAAAAGCCTTGTTTTAATTACTTTCTCATTTATTTTCACAATGAGATAAATTATACTCTCTGGGAAAATGGGTTTCAATATATTAAATAAATCACTATATTTATTATAAAGTTTACTCTCTTCTATATTCTTCAATTCTGAAGAATGTAGGATACAAAGACGGGCATTTTTTTCTATCTCATAACTTATACACAACTTCTCTAACTCCTCCCTATCGAGGCTTTCTGTAAGAAAGATAAAATAGATAAGCCATGTTTGTATATTCTGTTTAGTCTCTTTCTTAAAAATCTCCACCCATCCAGGAATCTGAGAAAAAATTTTTCCCCAACCTTTGCAAAATTTTATTTTGGGATGAATAATTTCCAACCCACATAAATTTTTAATTTTTTCTATTCCTTCAAAAGGTTTTTCATCTTTAAGTAATTTTATTATCTCGTTTCCGATGCGCACAGAACTGACTTTTGAAAAAACATTTTTAGAAACAGCCTCTTTAAGCCATTTTCTTGTATTCTTTTCAAGGGAGAAACCAAATCTAGTGGAAAAACGGATAGCCCGGATAATTCTTGTAGGATCGTCTAAGAAACTTTTTTCATGAAGTACGCGGATTTTTTTACTTTTTAAATCCTTTAAACCATGGTAAGGATCAATTAAATCAGATAATCCTCCTTTATCTATTTTAATTGCCATAGCATTTATGGTAAAATCGCGGCGAAATAAATCTTTCTCTATCGAAGAGGTAAGACGAACCTGCGGAAGACTTCCTATAGAGGGATAATTCTCTTCTCGCATAGTAGCCATATCTATTTCTAAATCTTCTAAAAATAACTTGGCAGTTCTAAATTGTGAATGATAAATACAACGGGCAGAAAGTATCTTTGCCAATTTATAGACTACAATTTTTACATCTTTATCCATCACTATATCTAAGTCAATATTAGACTTACCCAAAAGTAAATCTCTTACCGGCCCCCCCACTAAATAAGAATTTATCTTTAGTTTCTCGGATTCTCTACCAATAATTTTAATCAGTCTTTTAATTCTTGGTTTTATTCTTATCTTTTTATAATTTATATCCATATCTTTTTAAGGACGGGGATGGAACATCCTATGGATCATTTTCAATCTTTCTTTATTTATATGAGTATAGATCTGAGTTGTAGAAATATTCGCATGCCCAAGCATCTCCTGAACTACCCTTAAATCTGCACCCCTTTCTAAAAGATGTGTTGCAAAGGAATGTCTTAAAGTATGGGGATATATTTTTTTCTTTATCCCCGCGCGGGAAGCATACTTCTTTATCATCTTCCATATACTTTGCCGAGAAATTTTCTTACCTAAATGGGATAAAAAAAGGAAAGGTTCCTGATAATTTTTGGCTAATTTTGGTCTTATCTCAATCAAGTAATTTCTTAAGTATCTTATCGCAGTTTTACCGATAGGAACAATCCTTTCTTTATCTCCTTTACCTCGACAACGCACAAATCCTGCCTCTAAGTTTACATCGGTTATTTTTAAATCTGCTAATTCCGAAACACGCATCCCTGTGGCATATAATAGTTCAAGACATGTTCTATCCCTAAAACCTATAGGAGTATTTGTACGTACAGAATTTAAAATTTTCTCTACTTCTTCCACAGATAAACTTTCGGGAAGTCTCTTCCATAAACGAGGAGTCTCCAATACACTTGTAGGGTCTTCTTTTAAGATTCCCTCTTGATTGAGGAATCTAAAAAACATCTTTATCGCTACCAATTCCCGAGCGATTGAAGAAGGATTTATCCCTTCCTCTCTTCTTTTTAATAAGAAGTTATCTATTTCCTTACGAGAAACATTCTCCCACGCATTAATCCCTTTATTAATAAGATGATTTTTAAATATCTTTAGGTCCCTTTTGTAAGAGAGGATTGTATTTTTTGACAAATTCCTTTCCACACTCAGATAGTTTAAGAACTGTTCAATCCATTCATCCATAATTTAAAAATAAAAATTCCTTTTCTCTTTACCAATGGAGGAAGGGGGTCCGTGTCCCGGAAATATCTTTACATCGGAATCTAAAGTAAATATTTTTTCTTTAATAGATTTAATTAGGTTCTCTTCTGAAGAGTAAGGGAAATCTGTGCGTCCAATACCTTCTGAGAAAAGGGTATCCCCTGTGAAAAGACAATCTTTGCATTTTAAACAGATGCTTCCCGGAGTATGCCCAGGAGTATGGATAACTTCAAAAATGAATCCTGAAAAATCAATTATCTCCTTGTCTTCTATAAGTCTCTCTGCTTTCCGAGAAACAAATGGTAAACCAAAATAGGCAGATAAATTTAGCTCCGGATCATAAAGAAGTGTTTCATCATCCTTATGGATTATAATAGGCAAATCAAACTCATTGTTTGCGCCAATATGATCGATGTGTCCATGGGTATTAACAATAAAAAGGCAATTTAAGTTCTTTTGTTTAATAAATCTCTTAATCCTTTCTGCCTCTGCTCCGGGATCAATTATAAAACAATTCTTCTCATCATAAACTACATAACAATTTGCCTCTATATCTCCTACTACAAATTTAGCGATATTCATTGACTCTCTTTAGATTCTTTCCCTTTTATAAAATCTTTAATATGGCTGTACATCAATTTTTTCTCAACCACCCTAAAATGCTTCTCAATCTCTTGCTTTAATCTTCCTCTCTCTAACTCTGAAATTATTCCCTTTTTAATTTTTGGCTCAATCTTTTCTAAAGCTTCACGATAAATAGACACCTCTTTTTGTTTATCATCAACAAGATAAGACTCCATTTCTCTTAAGTTGTCAATCGCCTGTCGAAGACTAGACAATTGTTTTTTGTAATTATTTTCTTCTAAAGAGGAAATCAATTCCATCTCCCAATATTTCCAAAAAAGAAAGTGTTTTTTATATAAATCATCGTAAGAAATATCGCTTTCATAATCCTTAAAATAGACTACTGGATGGGGACGTTCTTCTTTCTTCTTTTCTCGCACAAACTTTTTTCTAAAAGAGGCACAACCGGAAAAAATTAATATTAAAGAAAAAACAATGATTATTTTTTTCACTTTTTTACCTCCTCAATCATTTTTTTAAATTCCTCTTCATTAATAATTTTAATCCCTAGCTCTTTAGCTTTATCATATTTTGAACCAGGATTTTCACCTACTACTACAAAATCAGTATTCTTAGATACAGATGAAGAAGCTTCTCCTCCTAAACTTCTTACCAAGTCCTCTGCTTCCTTACGGGTGAAAGAAGCCAGTTCCCCAGTAAAAACAAATTTTTTACTTTTTAGAGGTTGGGGACCAACTTTTTTCTCCTCCGCTAAGACTAACCCTGCTTTTTTAAATTTCTTAATCAATTCTTGGCTAGATTTCTGTTTAAAAAAGTTAATCACACTCTCTGCCATTACCGGACCAACCTCATCGATTTCTAAAAGATCATCTATTTTTGCCTGCATAAGATTATCGATATTTTTAAACCTCTGGGCTAAAATAAACGCTGCCTTTTCTCCCACGTGACGGATTCCCAATCCATAGAGAAACTTAGAAAAAGGTCTCTTTTTACTTTCTTCGATTGCCTTGAGGAGATTTTCTGCTTTTTTATCCGCAAATAATTCTAAAGTAAGTAAATCTTCTTTCTTTAAGAAATATATATCAGCTAAATCTTTAATCATTTTTCTTTCCACTAATTGTTTTGCCACCGACTCTCCCAATCCTTCTATATCCATTGCTCCCCGTGAAGCAAAATGGATTACTAATCTTTCCAATTGTGCAGGACAGGAAGGATTTATGCAACGGTAGGCAACCTCTTCTTCCTTTTCCTTAACTACTTTCCCTCCACAGACGGGACAATTCTTAGGAATCTCTACGGGTTTTTTCCCTCTCGATTCTACAACCTTTACCACTTTAGGAATAACTTCACCTGCTCTCTCAATTAAAACCCTATCTCCTACACGGATATTTAATCGCTTTATCTCATCGAAATTATGTAAGGTAGCATTTCTGATAATCACTCCTCCACATTCTACAGGTTTGAGCTCAGCAGTGGGAGTAATTACCCCTGTCCTTCCCACATTCATTTTGATGGCTAAAACTTCTGTGGTCGCTTGTCTTGCCGGAAACTTATAAGCAACTGCCCAGCGTGGACTCTTCAAAGTAAAACCTAACTTTTCTTGTTGAGCAAAAGAATTTACTTTAATTACCATTCCATCTATATCGTAACTTAAATTATCCCTTTTCTCTTGCCATTGATTACAATAGTCAATAACTTCATCGATATCCTTACAGAGCTTATTTTCTGGATTTACTCGAAAACCAACATCGCGCGCATAATTTAAAAATTCCCACTGTGTATTTAATTTCTTCCCTCCCTCCATTGTTCCAAAAGAATGGATAAAACAGTTCAATTTACGTTGCGCAGTAATTGAAGGATCAAGGAGTTTCAGAGAACCACTGGCAGCATTACGGGGATTGGCAAAAAGAATCTCTCCTCTTTTTTCTCTTTCCTTATTTAAAATTTCAAAATCTTTTCTCTCCATATAAACTTCTCCCCTTACTTCTAAGAGAGAAGGTATGTCTTTCCCTTTTATCCGCAAGGGTATAGAATGGATCGTTTTAAGGTTTAAAGTAATATCTTCACCCGTCTCTCCATCTCCCCGTGTTGCTCCTAAAACAAAGACTCCCTTTTCATAAGTAAGGGAAGCGCTTACTCCATCGATTTTTAACTCTACAACAAATTCTACTTTTTCTTTACCCAAAATTTTAAATATCCGCTCATTCCATTCCTTTAACTCTTCGAAAGAATATGTATTATCTAAAGAGAGCATCTTAACCCTATGTTTTACCGGCTTAAATTCTTTTAGAACCTCTCCACTTACTCTTTGGGTAGGTGAATCAGGGGTAATAAATTGAGGGTATTTCTCTTCCAATTCTTTCAATTCCCTATAGAGATCATCGTATTCCTTATCGGAGATAACAGGCTGATTTAGGACATAATAGAGATAATCGTGATGATGAATCTCTTCACGAAGTTTTTCTATCCGTTTTTTAATTTCATTCAAATCTGCCATATCCATCACCTTCCCCAAGCTAACCGATAAGCCAATTCTTCAGGTAAAGAATTATTCAAAATTTTTTCTTGCGTTTTTCTGAAATCATACTCTATTCTCTTCAACTCAATTAACTTTTTTTCTGTATCGTATATACAAAAACAGGCACGCGGATCTCCATCCCTCGGTTGTCCTACACTTCCCACATTTACAATATAACGAAAGCCCTTTTCAATAGAAATTTCATTCTCAAAGGAGTAAAAAAGTCGATCATTTCTATCCAATAGAAAGAATAAAGGTCTATGAGTATGGCCAAGGAAAAGAATAGGGGTTCTTAAATTTTGGAAGCATTTCCAAGCATAACTTATATTGTCGAGATAAAAAAATCTTTCTGGCTCAAACAAAGTCCCATGGACTAAAGTGAAATCGCTATTTTCATAAACCAAATTTAAGAAGGAAAGAAAATTTTTTTCTTCATTACTTAGGATTTGGGAAGTCCAACTGATTGCCTCTTTAGCTATATCGTTAAACCATTCCCAAGCAAACTTATTCACGCATGCCCAATCATGATTTCCAGCTACAATTTTCTTACAGAGCTCTTTAACTATCTTTATACATTCTTTAGGATTAGCATTGTATCCTACAATATCTCCTATACACATATATTCATCGATACTTTCTCTCTTTAACGCCCAGAGAACTTCATTTAGTGCTTCTAAATTCCCATGTACGTCTCCTAAAATAGCATATCTCATTTTAATAGAATCTTATTTCAAAATCTTGATATTCTCCTATTGGTTCAAGCCATTGGAGATCTACATTTTTTATATAATTATGGAAATAATTTTTTATCTTCTCTAAAAATTTCTTCAAATTCTCTTCTTCTCCTTCTGCCTCTAACTCCACCCTTCCATCAGACAAATTTTTTACCCATCCTTTAATTTTTAAATCTAAGGCAAAACTTTCTGCAGTAAAACGAAAACCTACACCCTGAACCCTTCCGGAATAAAAAACATGGACCCTTTTCTTAGCCATAGTTTTATTATAATATCAACTCAAAAGATTGTCAAAGATTACCTTATTTCTTCCTTTAACCAATTTAAATATTTTTGATTTGCTTGGGTATTGATCTTTAAAATACAGGGGATTTTGTAAGGATGGATTTTCTCAACTTCCTTTTTTATCTTTTCATAATTTTTCTCAACTGTTTTACCAATCAAAACAAACTCTTTAGCCCTTTCTATTTTATTTTCCCACCAATAAAAACTCTCTATTTCAAAAATGTTAGCACAGGCAATCAATCTCTTTTCTAAGAGATACTTAGCAATCTTCTGAGCAGTCCTTTTTTTAGGATTAGTAATATAAACTAAAATCATCTTATCTAAATCGGGGAGGACGGACTTGAACCGTCGACCTCAGCGTCCCGAACGCTGCGCTCTAAACCAAACTGAGCCACTCCCCGAAAATTAGTAGCTTAGTTGATTAGTGTGTAGTTAAAAGCTCTTTTAACTTTAAGGCATTCTTTACCGCATAGCCATAAGCATCGTTATTGAAATAGGCATAGAAGTCAAGTCCCTTGTTTAACCAAACCTTAGCCTTTTCTGCCCAGGATTTTAGTTCTTTATCAGAATAATTTGAACCATAGAGAGATTCTCCACCGTGAAAACGGAGATAAATAAAATCAGAAGTAATTATTTCCTCTAAGGGCCAAAATGGTGAATGGGCAATACATAGGCAAAAATTGTATTTCTTAAGAATTGCATATATATCTTTATTGAACCAAGAAGGATGACGAAATTCAAAAGTATGGCGAGTTTTATATTTACTGATTTCTTTACAGAATTTTTCCATTTTTTCTAAATCCACCTTCATTCCGGGAGGGAATTGCCAAAGAACTCCTCCCAATTTTTCCTTTAACTCTTCTAAAGACAAAAATAATTTAGAAAGAGGATCTTTTATATCCACAAGTTTTTTTACATGGGTAATATATCTTGAACCTTTGGCCATAAAATAGAATTCTTTAGGTACTCTCTTATACCAACTTTTAAAAACATTCCTTGAGGGTAAACGGTAAAAAGTTACATTCAACTCTACAGTGTTAAAAAATTTACAGTAATACTCTAACCACTTATTTTCTTTTAAACCTTCAGGATAAAAAACCCCCTCTCCCCAATGAGGATAACTGTAACCACTTGTTCCAATAAAAATTTTATTCTCCATTAATATTATAAAACTTCACAAAAAAGAAAATCAAGGTTATAAAAAGCCGTGTTCTTTAAGAAAATCTTCAGTTATCTCCTTTTTTTCTTTTATATTGAGGAATTTCTTTATATACTTAGCCAATATATCCACTTCAATATTTAAATAATCGCCTGGTTTTTTAAAACCAAGGGTAGTTGTTCTTAAAGTGTAAGGGATAAGTCTTACAGAGAGATAATTTTCTCCTATATCTCGGATAGTCAAACTCACTCCATCTAATGCGATTGAGCCATTGGGGATAAGATAACTGACTATCTCTCTATCCACTTCCATATATAAATTTACTTCTTCCCCCTCTTTATCTTTCTTCAAAATCCTTCCCATTCCATCTACATGCCCTAAAACGATATGCCCACTCAATAGAGAATCCGTCTTCAACGGTCTTTCCAAATTAACCAATTCGTTTAACCGCAAATTCCCAAGATTAGTAAATTTCTGGGTTTCTTTAATACAATCAAAAAACAATAATCCTTCTTTCTTTTCCACAACTGTCAAACATACTCCATTAACCGCTACACTCTCTCCTATTTTTGTATTAGAGATGATTTTTTTTGCTTTTATCCCTATATTTAATATCTCTTTTCTCTTCGAAATTTTCCCTACTTTTCCCAACTCTTCAATTATTCCGGTGAACATTTAAATCCTCCCTTCTTAATTCTTTAAATATCCTAAAATAAGGATATCTTCTCCTATTCTTGTTACCTCTATATTCTTCAGGGAAATTGCCTCATTTAATTTCTTAATCCCTTCTCCTTCTACAGAAGTAATGGCATCCCTTCCTCCAATAATTTTGGGGCTAATAAAGAAATAGACTCTATCGACAATTTTCTCTTTTAAAGCAGAAGCAATAGTTTCTCCTCCTCCCTCAATGAGCAGATGGGATATCTCTCTTTGAGCCAATTTTTTTAAGAGGTCTTTTAAATCTACTCTTCCCTCCTTATCTCTACAGATTAAAACCTCCGCCCTTTTACTAAAAAAATCAATCTTATGCTTAGAAACATATTTTGTGGTAGCTAAAATTATATGCTTTCTTTCTCCTTCAGAAAAAATATTTGCCTGAGGAGGGATTCTTAACTTGGAATCGAGAATGATCTTATAGTAAGGCCTCCATTTCATTATCTTTGGACTGGGATTGAGTAAGGGATTATCTTTAATCACCGTATTTACTCCTACCATTATTGCATCTACTTCATCTCTTAATCTTTTGGCAAATTCCCGAGATTCTTTAGAAGTAATCCATTTCGATTCACCTTTTTCTGTAGCAATTTTCCCATCCAAACTCTGAGCTACTTTTACAGTAACAAAGGGAATCTTTTGTGTAATATATTTTATAAAAACCTCATTGAGTTTTTTTGCCTCTTCCTCTAAAATCCCTACCTCTACTTCTATTCCGTTATCCTTTAATTCTTTTATCCCCTTTCCATTATTTAATGGGTTGGGATCGAGCATTGCGGTATAGACTTTTTTAATTCCCGCAGAAATTATCGCTTTAGTACAAGGAGGAGTCCTACCATAATGACAGCAGGGTTCAAGATTAACATAAAGGGTTGCTCCTTTTGCTTTCTCTCCTGCTTCCTCTAATGCCTCTATCTCCGCATGAGGAAGACCTGCCTTTTTATGAAAACCTTTTCCCACTATTTTATTATCTTTCACAATTACGCATCCAACCATGGGATTGGGATTGGTTAACCCTTTTGCTTTTAAAGCAAGTTTAAAAACCATTCTCATATAATCATGTGTCATTTCTTCTCTCCTTCATCTCTTCAACCCAATGATAATCTATCTTTATACTCCCCAATTCTCTTTTCCCCTTTATTCCATGACAGTCAGAACCTCCAGTTACTAAGAGGGAGTTTCTCTTAGCTAAGTCTAAATAATTATCCATTGCTAAAGATGAATGATCAGGATGATATACTTCAATACCTTTAATTCCTTCTCTAATTAGAGATTCGATTAATTCATCGTTATTTATTTTATAGGGATGGGCGAGAACAGGAATCCCTTTTACTTCTTGAATTATTCTTATTGCCTCAGAGGGATTTAATTTAAATCGACCTACATAACAGGGAGCATGATTGCCAATATATTTATAAAATGCCTCCGGTATACTTTTTACATAGCCATGTTTTAAAAGTATCTGAGCAAGGTGCATTCTTCCTACCGAACCTTCTACTCTCTCCTCCAAAACTTCCTGATAATTTATGTTTATACCGAAAGACCTAAGCTTCTCGATCATCTTCTGCATCCTCTCTTTCCTAAATGAGCAAATTTCTCTCAACTTATTTATAAATTTCTCTTCTTGATAATCGATAAGATATCCCAATATATGTACCTCTGTATCATTTACTTCGGAAGTCAATTCTACCGCCGGGATAACTTCTATAGAATAGAAGGGAGCTTTTTCTATAAGCAGAGGAAGAGCATCTACACAATCATGGTCAGTAACCGCAATACAAGAAAGTCCTACCTCTTTTGCCTTCTCTAAGATCTCTTGTGGGGTAAAGAGACCGTCAGAAAAGGAAGAATGGATATGGAGGTCAGCAAATTGGTTTTTCAAGGTTATTTAAACTCGAAATACTTTCTTTAAAAATTTTATCCAATATTCCGTTTATAAATTTAGGAGAATCCACATCCCCATATTTTTTAGCTAACTCGATTGCCTCATTTATTACTACTTTTGGAGGAACTTCTTTCATGGCACTCATTTCGAAACAAGACATTCTAAGAATATTTCGATCAATGGTTGCCATGCGGGAAATTTCCCAATTCTGTGCATACTTTTTGATTAAAGAGTCTATCTTCTCTAAATTTTCACACGTTCCTTTAATTAAGCTGTCTGCATATTCTTTAATCTCCTCACTGACCTTTATTCCTGACCAGAAATTTTCCCTTCCTTCATCGGGAGAAACACGATTTACATCTATCTGATAGAGGCACTGAAGAGCCAATTCTCGAGCACGTGTTCTTTTATGCATATTATTTTATCTGGGCAATAAGATTAGCCATTTCAATTGCCGATAAGGCAGAATCTCTTCCTTTATTCCCCTCTTTTGTCCCTGCCCTTTCGATTGCCTGTTCTATATTTTCTGCAGTAATTATCCCAAATATTACCGGTATCCCCGTTGAGAGATTTATCTGAGCTATCCCTTTAGCTACTTCTGAAGCAATATAGTCAAAGTGAGGAGTAGCTCCACGAATAATTGCTCCCAAACAAATTATGGCATGAAATTTCTTAGACTGGGCAAGCTTGGAAGCAATGAGGGGAATCTCGAAAGAGCCAGGAGTCCAGGTTACTAAAATATCCTCCTCTTTTGCCCCCTGTCTTATCAAAGTATCTAAGCAACCCTCAAGGAGTTTTTGACTGATAAATTCGTTAAAACGAGATACAACGATAGCAAACTTTTTGTCCTTTGCAATAAACTCTCCCTTCAATAATTTCATCTATCCTCCTTTCTTTATATGGATAATTGATGACCCAATTTTTCTTTCTTTGTCTTTAAATATTTTTCATTAAAAGGTGAGGGGGAAATCTCAATAGGAACACGTTCTACAACTTCAAGTCCATAACCTTCCAGTCCCACAATTTTGCGTGGATTATTAGTAAGGAGACGAATCTTTCTTATTCCTAAATCAAAAAGTATCTGTGCTCCTATTCCATACTCTCTTAAATCCGCATCAAAACCAAGGGCGAAATTTGCCTCTACAGTATCTAAACCCTTATCCTGGAGGGCATAGGCTTTAATCTTATTCTCTAAACCTATTCCTCGGCCTTCCTGTAAAAGGTAAAGAATTACCCCTCTCCCTTCCTGAGAAATTATCTCCATAGACTTCTTCAGTTGTTCTCCACAATCACATCTTTTTGAACCAAATATATCCCCCGTTAAGCACTGGGAATGGACTCTTACCAATATAGGATAATCCTCTTTTATCTCTCCTTTTACCAAAGCAATATGCAAAGCTTTGTCAATTATAGATTCATAGAGAAAAAGTTTAAATTCTCCATAATCCGTAGGGATAAAAGTTTCACTTACTCTGCGGATCAATTTTTCTGACCTGCGACGATAAGCAATAAGGTCAGCGATTGTACCAATCTTTAAGTTATGCTTTTTAGCAAATTCAAATAATTCTTTCCTTCTTGCCATTGTGCCATCTTCATTCATAATTTCACAGATAACTCCTGCCGGATAAAGTCCTGCTAACTTCATTAAATCTACACATGCTTCAGTATGTCCTGCCCTTACTAAAACTCCCCCTTCTTTAGCACGTAGAGGAAAAACATGTCCAGGCTTTATCAAATCTTCTGGGCGTGTCTGAGGGTCAATAAGAACTTTAATCGTATAAGCACGGTCATAAGCAGATATCCCCGTAGTAATATTATGCTTCGCGTCTACGGAAATAGTCCAAGCAGTCTTATAAGGGTCTTGTAAATCTCCAGTCATGGGATAAAGTCCTAACTCGTCTAAGCGTTTCCCTTCCATGGGAACGCAGATTAATCCTCTTCCATATTTAGCCATAAAATTTATATGCTCAGGAGTAACAAAAGAGGCAGAAACTATAAGGTCTCCTTCGTTTTCGCGATTTTTATCATCCACCATGATCACCATTTTCCCCTGTCTCAAATCCTCAATGATTTCCTCAATTGTATTAAAATTCATAATTATACCCCTTTAAAATTTATCCCGAAGTTTTACTTCGGGACAATAAAAAGTTGATTATTTTTATCGATCTTCTCCCATCTAGACTTTCACAATCGGCGCTGGAATTTCACCAGCTCTGCTCCGAAAAATCGGAGTTCGCGGGCTTTACCGCCGGTCAGGAATTTCACCTTGTCCCGAAGATCTTTTTTGATTATAGCAATAAAAAATTATTTTGTCAAGCTGTTAACTACATAGAGAGCCATAATCTTAATGAAACAGGGGAAGGTACAATAAGGCTATCCAAACAATAAGAGTAGTAACTAAACCTACTACTAAACCAATCTTTAACCATTTAAAGAAACTTATTTTTATATTTCGCTCTTTTTCCAATATACCCAAAGCCACAATATTGGCGGTTGAGCCGATCAAAGTGATATTCCCACCGAAACAGCCTCCAAATAACAATGCCCACCAGAGCGAATTAACTCCCAAATTTAAACTCTGCACTACTGGAATAAAAGAAGCTACTAAAACTACATTATCTAAGACACTGGAGGCAAAGGTAGAAATCCAAAGAACTATGCTTAATAAACAACCAATACTGTGCCGGGTGAGAAGAATCAGTTTTTTCGCTATTACATCCGTAAAGCCAGTATATTTCAATGTTCCTGCCTGGGCAAAAAGTAAAAGAAAGAAAAGTAATGTCCACCATTCTACATCTTTCTCAATAAATTCCCTTGCCTTTTTATGTTTCCAAATCATTACACATCCTGCAGAAATTAAAGGAATAATCAAAAGCACAGTATTATTTTCCAAATTCCACCATAACTCCAGACGATGATGTAAAGCAATAAAAAACAAAGTTGTACCAAAGATAAATAAACTTATCTTAAGTTCTTTCTCCGGAGGAACAGAAATAAGCCTAATCAGTATCTCATTTGCACCCATTTTTTTAATCTGGTTATCCAGCATTCTAATATTCTTACGATAGCAAAAAAGGATAATAAAAATAGTAACTAAAAGACAGATAAGCATCAAAGGAAATGCCTTTAAGATAAAATCCTCAAAGGTAAGCCCGGATTTAGTAGCAATCAAAATCCCAATGGGATTTCCCAAAACTGTACCAGATGAGCCAATATTGGTGGTTAAAACAGAGATAATGATAAAAGGAGTTGGTTCTACCTCAAAGTAATCACAAATTTCTAATATTGCTGCTACCATAAAAATAATGGAAGTTACCTCATCTACTGCACAGGAAAGTAAAGCTGAGATAAAAGAAATATAAATAACAAATTTTTTAGCTGTAAGATTGGGAATCCTTAAGATTAAACTTACCAGCCAGGCAAAAAAACCTGTATGTTTAAGCAATCCTACCAAAACCATCATCCCTATCAAAAACAAAATAATCTCCACAGATGCACACTTTAGAAGATTATCTAAATCGATTGTTCGGCTAAATAGTAAAATACTTGTTCCTAAAAAAGCAAAACTTAAACGAAAATCCCAAAAGAAAAGAGTTCCTAATATAGAGAGAAAAAATATAGAAATGCTCACTGCCTGCTGATTAGAAAATCCTATAGATTTAATGGTCAATCCTAAAGTAAAAGAGATGAATAATAAAATCGATATTTTAAATAACAATCTATTTTTAAGCATATTAGATTAACCCTATTTCTCTGGCAAACTGTTTTAAGATATCCTCTCTAGCCACAATTCCTACTACCTTCTTCTCCTTATTCAAAACCGGTATTCTTCTTACATTTTGAGTAAGCATAAGCCGGGCTACCTCACAGAGACTAGTATCCTCATCCACTGTAACTACTTCGTGACGCATCAGGTCTTTTACAGGCAATTCCTGAATTTCTACAAGCCTTTTTCGAACAATTTTGGGATTTTCTTCATAAACAAATCTCCCTACCTTATCTAAATATCCGGGAAGTATTGCCCTTAATATATCTTTTTCCGTAAACATACCTACAAGCTTTAGATTCTCATCTAAAACTGGAAGACCACTTATATGCAGTTCAAGAAGTTTTAAAAAAGCATCCTTTACTTTTGTATCTTTAGACAAACTGATTACCTCTTTCTCCATAATTTCCTTTATCTTCATATCCCCTCCTAGTTAAAATTGCTAAATTGCTATATTGCATTTTACTTTCTAACTCACCTAACTTCCTAACTCTCCTAACTTCCTAACTCCTACCTACTATTGATTCTTTGCTAACATTACAGGTTTATTTTAGATGGTTGACTCCTCTTTTAGCCTTCTAGTCATCAATTCTTCCATTGCCTTAAAAGGAGACTTATTCTCATATAAGACTTTATATACCTGCTCTGTAATGGGCATTTCTACTTTATATTTTTTACTCAATTCATATACTGCCTTGGTAGTTAAAACTCCTTCGGCAACCATTTCCATCTTTTCTAATATATCCTTTATCTTTCCACCTTTTCCTATTTTCTCACCCACTCCTCGGTTTCGGCTGTGGGGACTAAAGCAGGTAGTAACTAAATCTCCCATACCACTTAATCCTAAAAATGTCTCAGGTCTTGCTCCTAATTTTACTCCCAAACGGATTATCTCCACCAAACCACGGGTAAGTAAAGCTGATTTTGTATTTGTTCCAAAACCCAAACCATCACTTATCCCACAGGCAATGGCAATAATATTTTTTAAAGCTCCTCCCAACTCTACTCCAAGCACATCAGAATGAATATAAACTCTGAAAGAGGAGGTAGAAAAAATCCTTTGCAATTTCTTTGCTAAGGATAAATCTGAAGAAGCAATCACTACCGCAGTAGGATTTCCTCTGGCTACCTCTTGAGCAATACTTGGACCAGATAAAACCGCAATTTCTATCTTACCTAAAATCTCTTCAATGATCTGAGATGGTCTAAGATAAGTATCATACTCAATCCCTTTAACTACACTTAAAATTTGCCTATTATGAAAATCAAAATGGGAAAATTTTTTCAAAACGCTTCTTAAATATTTAGAAGGAATAGCTATGACAATAATAGAGGATCCTTTTACTAAAAATTCTTCCTCTTTCACTATCTTTACAGAGGAAGGGATTTTTATACCGGGAAGGAATTTTATATTCTCTCTTTTTTTATCCATAATTTCCAAATAATCAGAAAATGGTCCCCAGAGATTAACTAGATATCCCTTTTTAGCTAAATGAATAGCCAAGGTTGTTCCCCAACCTCCGTCTCCCAAAATTCCAATCTCTATTTTTCTATCTGTGTTCATCTGTGTTCATCTGTTTCTGTTGTTCCCAAAATTCTCGAAATACAAACCACTGCTCCGGATATTTTCTTATATATTTTTCGATTACTTCCATAATCTTTTGGGTAAGCTTAAGCACATCCTTATCATAATCTCCAGTGGGAGAATACTTAATTGGTTTTTCTATATAGAGGGTATAAGAATTGTCTTTTTCTCTGATGGTAAATCCAGGAACAATTACTGCTTGAGTCCTTAAAGCCAAAGTTGCTGGACCGCGGGGAACAAGAAAATCTTTCCCTAAAAAATTAATTTTCGTCTTGCTTCCATATTCACTAAAATCACGGTCTCCCAACATAGCCACTATCTCATTATTCTTTAAAGCTTCAAAACAACGACGAAGAGCAATACCTAAAGGAATAACTTTTATCCCTTTTCTTTGACGCTGATAAGTAAAAAGTTCTCTTATCCGCTTATCTTTATGCTCCCAAATAACTGCATTTATGGGATATCCCTTCTGAGCCATAACTATTCCACCTAGTTCCCAATTCCCTAAATGGGCAGTCAAACCTAATATTCCTTTCCCCAATTTTAAAGCATTATCCATATTCTCTAATCCCACAATTCGCACATTTTCCCTTAAAAAACGCCTATCCATCAGTCCAAATCTAAAAAAATCTACCAGATTTTTAGCAAAATTGCGAAATAATTCTCGACTATATTTTCTAATCTTTTTCTCATCATCTATCCCCATAGTTATAAAATTATGCCGTAATGCCTCTCTTTCATCTTTATAAAGAAAATAATAAATATCCGCAATAAAAGAGGCTATTTTATATGCCCATCCGCGGGGAAGCCCTATACTTAGAGCTTTAGCCAACTTGTAAAAAAAGTAATTTTCTCTTATCATAAATAGGTATTTTCCAAAACCAACTTGGCAATTTCAAAAGAGGAATTGGGATAACCTTGCTTAAAGGCATTTTTGCGCATCTGTTCCAATTTTAAAGGATTGGTAAGCAATTCCTTAAGATATATCCCTACATCTATCTCATCATTTGCCTTTAGAGCAACTTCTTTCTTAAGAAGAAATTCTGTATTCTTAGCTTCTTGCCCTGGTAAAGGACGAATTATAATCATAGGAATACCTTTAGCCAATGCTTCGGCAGTAGTCAATCCTCCCGGTTTAGTAATAAGAACAGTGGCTATCTCCATAACTTCATCCATATTATCTATATGCCCTAAAACCACCACATTTTTTCTAAGATATTTTTTTCTTAAAGTGAGTTTTGCATATAAAAATTTATTTTTTCCACAGACGATAATTATCTGAAAGGGCAAAGAGATGCGCGAAATTATACTTACAATTCTATTTATGGGACCTAACCCCTGACTGCCTCCCATAATCACTACTACGGGAATATTACCATCTAAATTAAATTTTTTAAATATTTCTTCTTTATTCTTTTTTCTGGTAAATTCTGGAGCTACCGGAATACCGAATATCTTTATCCTTTCCGGAGGGATCCCTTCACTGATTAGACGATTGTATGTATCTTGGGAGGGAACAACATAAAAATCTACTGTATCATACATCCAATAGGAATGGGCAACATAATCGGTGAGAACTCCTATAAGGGTGGTATTGAAACCAAATGTTTTTTTATAATCAGCAACCATCCCACATGGAAAAGCTTGCGTGCAAACTACTGCGTGAGGTCTAAAGTCTTCCAAAAGAATCTTAAGCTTTCCAGAATTAAAACGATGAATCAACTCTCTTAATTTTTGAGTATTTTTTACTACTTTAGGATTATCATAGAGATAATCCCAGACTTCTGGTTTCCTTTTTATTAAAGACATATATGTCCGATTTATGATTCTGGCTAAAATGGGATTGGTATAACTAAAAGCATCAATATTTAATGTCTCAACTTTATCTTTTCCTATCTCTTGCAATGCCTTTTCAATCGCAATACTTGCCCGATGATGCCCAGAGTAAGGAGTAATATACATTAAAAGAATACGTTTTTTGCCCATTTTTATTCGATAATTGCCAAAATGTCTCCTACTTTCACAATCTCTCCCACATTGAAATAAATCTTTTTTAATGTTCCTGAACAAGGACTGGGAAGATTGAAAGTGGCTTTTTCGGTAGCTAATTCCACCAGATCTACTCCCTCTTCTACATGTTCACCCTCTTCAAAATACCAGTAAGAAACTGTCGCTTGAGTAATATTTTCTCCCAATTCAGGCAAAATTACTTCTCTCATTTTCCCCTCCCGGTTTTAATTTTTTTAATTATCTCTTCCGATAAATAAGAACTCCTTACAAAGGGACCAGCCAGAATATAACTAAAGCCAATCTCTTGGGCAATCTTTTTGTATTTTTCAAATTTTTCTAAGGGGATAAATTCTTTTACCTCTAAATTATTTTTGCTTGGCCTAAGGTATTGACCCAGGGTTAAAATGTCTACATCCGCCTTGTGCAAATCCTCCATCACTTTTATTACTTCCTCTTCTTTTTCTCCTAAGCCAAGCATAATTCCGGACTTAGTTAAACTACCAAATTTTTTAGCTATTTTCAAGACTTTTAATGAAATAGAGTAATCTGCTTTTTCCCTGACTAAGGGATAAAGACGGGGAACAGTCTCTACATTATGGCCAAGCATATCTACTCCACTTTTAACCACTTTTTCTATAAGCAAATTTTCTCCTCCAAAATCAGGAATCAAAGCTTCGGTAGTAACTTCCGGATAAAGATATTTTACTTTCTCAAGCAAAGAAGAAAAATGCTCTGCTCCTTTATCGGGTAAATCGTCTCGACTTACCGAAGTAAGGATAAGATGTTTTATATCCAGAATTTTAATTACCTGAAGAATATTTTCAATTTCCTCTTTGAGAGCTAAATTTTTCTTATTCTTTTTTACAAAACAGAATTGGCAATTTCTTGTGCAATTTGTTCCTAAGATAAGGAAAGTAAGCCTCTTCTTAGAGAAACATTCACTCATATTTGGACAGAGCGATTCTTCACAGACTGTCGTCAGATTAAATCTTTTTAAAACTTCTTTAACTTCAAAAAACTCTTTTGTATTATAAAAACGTTTGACCAACCAAGGAGGATGTATAAGCGAGCTCATATAAAAAACCTTCCTTTCTTATTACTGCCTCCCATGCCTTTAACAAATTTTCTTTTATTTTCTCCTCAGGAGGTAAATAAAGGATTTCTTCTTTTAGAGAAGTAACTTTTAATTTTTTTATTCCACACGGATTTATATAACTAAAAAATTTTAAGTCCGGGTCAATATTAATACTTAATCCATGAAAGGTTATCCATCTACTTATACCAATTCCGATAAAACAGATTTTTTTATCTTTTACCCAAACTCCGGGTAGATTTTTATCCGCTCTTGCCTCTATACCAAAGAGAGAAAGAAAGTAGACTATCCAATTATGTAATAAATTTAAATAAAAGCTGATATCCTTTTTCCAATTTGCTAAATTCAGAATAGGATAAATTACCCATTGTCCAGGGATATGTATAGTCACTCCTCCTCCACGGTTAATGGAAAAAATAGAAATGTTTTCCTTCTCCAGTTTCTCTTTATCTATGAGAATATCTTCTATTTTGGCTTTTCTTCCTAAGGTAATTACGGGATAGAATTGACTTAAGAGGATGACCTCATTAGAGGTATTATTTTTTATTTTCTCTAAAAAAATTTTCTGAAATAACTGAACTTCCTCAAACCTTCTTAAACCTAAATCGATAAAATTTATCTTCATAAGATATGCAGAGGAAAATTGAGCGCGGAGAAGATTGCCTCCGGAATTATTTCCGAAAAAGTGGGATGGGCATGGATTGTCTCTAATATATCATCTATCTTTATCTTATTTCTAATTGCTAAGACCAATTCCGCAATTATATTGGTCACCTCTGGCCCAAAGGCATATGCACCTAAAACTGTCTTCTCTCTTCTATCTATAATTACTTTTAAAAATCCCTCGGTTTCTCCCACCGTATGCGCTTTACCTAAGGCACGAAAGGGAAATTTACCAATAGCGTAATCTAAATTCCACTCCTTTGCCTCTTTTTCTTTTATTCCTATACTGGCGATCTCAGGAAAAGTATAGATACAGTTAGGGACAAGGCGATAATCTATTTTCTTATCTTCTCCTTTAATATTCTCTATCACCCTCTCCCCTTGAAACATCGCCACGTGGGCAAGGAGAGTTTTGCCTACCACATCTCCAAGGGCAAAGATATGAGAAATATTTGTCCTTAAGAAATCATCCACCACGATCCATCCTTTTTGAAGATTAATCCCTAAGTTTTCTAAACCAAGATTTCCTGAATTCGGTTTTCTTCCTACACAGACAAGTATTTTCTCTGCTTCTATCTTCTTATCATCAGAAAGGATTACCTCTAAACCATCTTTTCCTAAATTAATCCTTTCTACTTTGCGTTCAGTTAAGACATTAATTCCCTTTTTCTTAAAATTTAATTCTAAGGCAGAAGATATCTCTTCATCCTCCTGGGGAAGGATTCTTTTGAGTAATTCTACAATAGTAACTCTTATTCCCAAAGATGAAAATAGAGAAGCAAATTCACAACCAATTACTCCTCCTCCCACAATGATAAGGGAATTAAAGTTTATACCTTTTTCTAAAACATCATCGCTGGAAAGAATTTTTTCATGGTCAAATCTTAGATTGGGCAATTCTAAAGGAGAAGAACCTGTAGCAATAATAATATTTTTTGCCTTTATCTTCTCAATTTCTTTAGAATCTTCTTTTATCACAATTGTCTCTTTATCGATAAAACTCGCTTCTCCTTTAATTAAATCCACTTTTCTTGCCTTAAAAAGATATTCTATACCTTTCCGTAAATTTTCTACAATCTTCTCTTTTCTCTCCCAAATTTTCTTTATATCTATCCTAAAATTATCTATCTTTATCCCAAAATCTTCTATTTTCTTAAGAGAATTTATTTGACGGGCAGATTCTAAAAGTGTTTTTGTAGGTATACAGCCACGATTAAGACAAACACCCCCTAATTTATCTTTTTCTATCACTACTGTTTTCAAACCCGCTTGTGCTGAACGTAAACCCGCCACATAACCACCTGGTCCTGAACCAATAATGGCCAAATCGTATTCTTTCATCTTTTCTTATATTGCTATATTGATTTCTTAGAATAAGTTGAGTTTTTCAATGAAGAGGTGTGTTTCTTCCGCAGATTTATGAAGAATTTCTTTTTCTTCTTCCGTCAAATCTAAGGTAATTATTTCCTCAATACCTCTCTTACCAATACGGGCTAATGTCCCTAAAGTTATATCCTTCAATCCATATTGACCATCTAAATAAGCACAGACAGGCATAATCTCCTTTTTATCTTTAACTATTGCTTCAACCATCTTTAAGATTCCACTTGCCGGAGCAAAAAAGGCACTACCTCCTTTAAGTAATTCGACTATCTCTGAACCACGCTTCCTTGTTTTTTCCTCAGCAATCTTTAAATCTTCGGGTTTTAATAAAGCAGTTATCTTTTTATTCTTATATTCACAAAAACGAGAAAGAATAAGCATTCTATCAGAATGACTACCCAAAACCAAACTCTTTATCTCTTTAGATGGTTTATTAAGAAAACTTGCCAACTGTACAGAAAAACGGGCAGAATCCAAAATTCCTGCCATACCCATTACTCTTGAAGGAGGGAAATTACTTAATTTTAAAGTAATATAGGTAAGGATATCTAAAGGATTAGTCACTACAATGATAATCGCATCTTGAGCATATTTTTTTATATTTTCTACTACCTCTTTAATTACTTGCGCATTTTTCTCTAAGAGTTCTTCCCTACTCATCCCGGGTTTACGGGTAAAACCTGCAGTAATGATGACAATTTTTGAATCCTTTATCTCTGGATAAGCAGAGGTTCCCAAAACTTTTTTCTTAAATCCCAATATTGCTCCTGCATCGGTTAAATCCATTGCCTTTGCTTTGGCTAAATCTTCTTGAATATCCAAAAGTACAACATCCGCCAGATTGCGTTCTAAGATAAGCAGGGCGGTTTCTCCTCCCACATTTCCTGAACCAATAATAGAAATCTTCATATAGCCTTACAGATTGCTTCCGCCATTTCTAAGGTTCCTACTGCAGTGGGGTCATCGCGGTTGGGTTTTAAATCATAAGTTACAAATTTACCTTCCGAAATAACTTTTGCTACTGCCCTTTCAATTTTATCCGCAGATTCATTTTCGCCGAGATACCTTAACATTAGACTTGCCGAAAGTATTGTAGCGGTAGGATTTACTTTATTTAAACCTGTATATTTGGGAGCACTTCCGTGAACCGGTTCAAAAATAGCAATATTTTCACCGATGTTTGCTCCGGGAACCACTCCTAAACCTCCCACAAGTCCGGCACATAGATCGGAGATAATATCCCCATAAAGATTGGGTAAAACTAAAACATCGAAATTTTCTGGCTTCTGCACAAGTTGCATGGCTAAATTATCTACAATTATCGCTTCAAAAGTAATCTCTTTGTATTCCTTAGCTATTTCTTCAGCAGTTTTCAAAAATAATCCATCGGTAAATTTCATAATGTTTGCCTTATGTACACAGGTGACCTTTTTCCTCTTATTCTTTAAAGCATATTCAAAGGAGAAACGGATGATCCTTTCGGAGGCGAACTTAGAAATAGGTTTTATGCTTATCCCTGAATCAGGTCTAATTCTTTTCTGACTAAATTTCTCGATTACTCTGATTATCCTTTTAGTCTCTCTTTTGCCTTCTTCAAATTCAATACCCGCGTATAAATCTTCACTATTTTCTCGAATAATTACTATATCTACATTTTTATAATTTGTTCTTACTCCGGGATATAATTTACAAGGTCTTACACAAGCAAATAGATCTAATTCCTGACGTAAGGCTACATTTACAGAACGAAAACCTCCTCCGATAGGTGTAGTAAGGGGACCTTTTAAAGCAACCCTATTCTTACGGATAGATTCTAAGACTATTTTAGGTAAAGGGGTGCCATATTTTTTTATAGCTTGTTCTCCAGCAATAACCTCTTCCCAATCAATCTTTATCCCTGTAGCTGAAATACATCTCTTGGCTGCCTCGATTACCTCCGGTCCAATTCCATCTCCAGGAATCAAAGTAACCTTATAACTCATGGTAAAATGTGTAAAGTGTAATGTGTTATGTGTAATGCAGAAACATATTTATCTTTCTTATTACAATTCTACAATTTCTTTACACATTACACATTCAACATTACACAGCTTTAAATTCGGTGTTTCTTAAAATATTCTATTGCTCCCCCTAATCTAATAATCTCTTGCATCAATTGGGGTAATGGCTTTATCTCGATTTCTAAACCCCGAGTTAAATTTCTAATCTTATTATTTTCCAAATCTATTTCTAATTCATCCCCATCATTTATCTTAGATGTATCTGCCTCCATAAGCATGAGTCCTAAGTTTATGGCATTGCGATAGAAAATTCGGGCAAAACTTTTCGCAATCACTGCTTTAATCCCCGCAGTTTTAATCGCTAAAGGAGCCTGTTCTCTTGATGAGCCACAACCAAAATTTTCTCCGGCAACAATAAAATCTCCTTCTTTAATTTTTTTATAAAAATCGGGAGCAATATCTTCAAAGATATGTTTGGCTAACTCTTGGGGATCGGTTATGGAAAATTTATACCTTCCCGAAATGATGTAATCTGTATTTATATCGTCACCAAATTTATGTGCTTTTCCTTTCATCTCTTAAGATACTTTCTGGGATCAGTGATTTTACCTTCTATGGCGGAAGCAGTTACCGTAAGAGGTGAAGCTAAGTAAATCTCTGCATTGGGATTACCCATTCTTCCCTTAAAATTGCGATTGGCAGTGGAAATAACTACTTCATTATCTGCAGGAATTCCTGCATGGGTGCCTACGCAAGGGCCACATCCAGGAGAAATAACTACTGCTCCTGCTTTAATAAATATCTCAATTATTCCTTTCTTTAAGGCTTCTAAAAATATATTTCGCGAGGCACAAGCTACAATAAATTTTACTTCCGGATGAACCTTTCTATTGTCTAAAATTTTTGCTGAGAATTCTAAATCCTCTAAACGTCCATTGGTACAGGTTCCTAAAAAAGCCTGGTCAATATGAGTCCCCTCTACTTCCGAAATAGGCTTTACATTATCTACTGTATGTGGACAAGCAACCTGAGGTTCAAGTTTAGAAATATCAAATTCTCTTATTTCGAAATATCTTGCATCCTTATCGGGGAAAACGGGCTTGACTCTTTTTTTAATCCTCTTTTTTAAGAAATCTTCTGTCTTTTTATCAAAGAGCATAATCCCTGCTTTTGCTCCCATCTCTACAGACATATTAGCGATGGTGAAACGGCCATCCATACTCAAGGCATTTATTGCTTTTCCTGTATATTCTATTGCCTTATAATTAGCATATTTTGCTTTAACCTTACCAATAATGTATAGAATTATGTCCTTAGCTAAACAACCTAAAGGGATTTTCCCTTCAATAATAAACTTTATTGTTTCTGGAACCAAGAACCAATTTTTTCCATAAGCAAGAATTAGGGCAATGTCTGTAGAACCCATTCCACAGGCAAAGGCATTTAGTGCTCCATAGGTACAGGTGTGGGAATCAGCTCCACAGACTAAACTCCCTGGTAAAACCAAACCACTCTCCGGGATAACTTGATGACAAATACCTTCACCTATATCATAGAGCAATAATTTATTTTTTTCACAAAAATTGCGCATGAGATTATGGATTTCTGAAATCTTCTGATTCGGACTGGGAGCACTGTGGTCTATGACCATGGCAAAGAAATTATTTCGGGCAGGTTTTTCTCTCCCTAAAGAGCGGAATTTTTCTATGACCAAAAAAGAAGTACCATCTTGACTGAAAGAAAAATCTACATTTGCAATAACTAAGTCACCTGCTTTTACTGATTTTCCACTATGCTGAGAAAATATCTTTTCACTTATCGTCTGTCCCATCAATAAAGAAAATTAGAGCTCTTTATCTTTTTTCTTCTTAAATAAACCTCGGATACCTTCCCAGAATTTAGGTTTTTCTTTTTTAGGTGGGGAAGTAGGCTTTTCTTCTTTTTTCAGTTCTACCTTCTCTTCTTTCTTTTCCTCTATTTTTTCTTCCCTTTTTATTTCTTGAGACGGTTTTATCTCTTCGGGAGGAATTTCTATCTTTTCCTCTTTAGGTTCAGAAACTGCCTTCTCTAATTTTTCTTCTTTCTTTTTTGTCTCCGGAGCAACCTTTTTCTTTTCTTTTTTGACCTCTTTCTTCTCTTTGGGCTTCTGAATGGTCAATTCCAGTATGGCTAAAGGAGCTCCATCCCCTTTACGATTTTTATATTGAATTATCCGAGTGAATCCAGAATTTATCTCTTTAAAACGGGGAGCAATTTCTTTGAATAATTTATCTACTATTTCCCTGTCCTGTAATAATCTAAATGCTGAACGTCGGCTATTGAGATCATTTCTTTTTCCTAAATTAATAAGCTTATCGATTATACCCCGCATCTCTTTAGCCTTAGCCAGAGTAGTAGTTACCCTCTCATAACGGATTAAAGCGGTCGCCAGATTACGAAAAAGCGCCCTCCTGCTACTCCCAAACCGAGAAAGTCGACGATATTTCTTCCTGTGCCTCATCTTTATTTCTTCTCCTTCTTAGACTTCTCCACTCCCATTCCTAAAGAGAGCCCCATACTCTTAAGTATTCCCTGAATTTCCGCTAAGGACTTTTTACCAAAATTACGGTATTTTAAAAGGTCCTGTTCTGTACATTTGACTAAGTCTCCAATAGTTTTAATATTTGCCTTCTTAAGACAATTTTCACTCCTTACAGACAACTCCAGTTCACTTATAGGCATATTTAATTTTTCCATCAATTCCTCATCTACAGGCTGTTCCTCAGGAACCTCTTCTTCCTCAGGCAATTCTCCAAGAGTCAAGAATATATCTAAATGTCTCTGTAAGATATGGGCAGCATGGAGTAAAGCTTCTTTGGGTGTAATTGCGCCATTAGTCCATATTTCTAAAATTAATTTATCGTAATCGGTCATCTGCCCTACACGTGTATTTTCTACTTCAAAATTTACCCTTTTCACGGGGCTAAATATAGAATCTACAGGTATCACTCCTATAGGTTGATCTTCCTTTTTATTCCTCTCTGCGGGAACGTATCCTCTTCCTTTACCTACTTCCATCTCTACATAAAATTTTGTATCCTTAGTTAAAGTGGCAATATGTAAATCGGGATTAACAATTTCTATTGTCTCATCAGTAACGATATCTTTAGCGGTAACTTCTCCTTTTTCTTCTTTTTTTATAGTAATAATCTTGGGATTCTTTGTATGCATTTTAATTACAAGATTTTTAATGTTAAGGATAATTTGGGGAACATCTTCCAAAACTCCTGGAATGGTAGAAAATTCATGCATGACCCCTTCAATCTTTACATTAGTAACCGCCGCTCCTTCTATAGAAGAAAGTAAAACCCTACGTAAGGAATTTCCCAAGGTTATTCCATAACCTTTTTCAAATGGCTCAGCAATAAATTTACCATAAAAGTCTGTATAGGTCTTTTCGTCAACTTCTAATTTCCTGGGCATTTCAAAATCACGCCACTTAATTCCCATATTTAACCTCCCTTTTACAATGAGTAGACGATTTATGGAACAAAATGAACATAAATCGTAGCGAAGCGTCTACGAATTGAACCCCACACCCACATATTTATTTCAATGATTCTTTTAAACGCATCTTAAGTGCAGTTAGAGCTTGTGCATAATGTTTTAATCGCCTTTCTCTATTACGAGCGTCTGCCTCTGCTTTATAAGCTTCATAGTAAATAAGTTCGCATTTTTGATTCTTATTATGTTCACTAATACGACGCTTTAAATTATTTGTGTAACCGTAATAGAATTCTTTTGTCCTATTATTTTTCAAAACATATACATAATACATCACTGGGTGTGGGGTAAAATTCAACCTTACAACTTATGTTCGCTTTGCTCCATAAGTTATGGCTTCATTTTACTTAGAATACAATTCTACAATAAGCGATTCTTTTATGGGAAGCATAATATCGCTACGTAAAGGTAAGCGCAAAACCTTTGCTTCCAGTTTTTCCTCATTCAATTCTAACCATCCCGGTATTTGCCTATCTTTACATATCTCTCTGTTTTGCTTTATGAAATTGATATAAGATTCTTTCCCTACTACTTTTATTAAATCACCCGGCTTTACTAAATAAGAAGGAATATCTACCTTATGGTCATTAACTCGAATGTGTCCATGTCTAACTATCTGTCTTGCCTGTCGTCTTGATACCGCAAAACCTAAATTATAAACTACACTATCAAGTCTCCTCTCTAAGAATTGTAGTAAAATTTCTCCGGTTACCCCTTTAGAACGCTGTGCCTTACGAAAATAATTCTTAAATTGTTTCTCCAGTATTCCATAGATCCTTTTGACCTTCTGCTTTTCTCTCAACTGTTGTGCATAAACACTGAGCTTCGGCTTTGTTTTACCATGCTGTCCAGGTAAATATGGACGCCTTGTGAGACTGCATTTGTCTGTCAAACAACGTTCTCCTTTGAGAAAGAGTTTCATTCCCTCTCTTCTACATAATCTACAAACTGGTCCTCTATATCTTCCCATAATTTATACTCTCCTTCTTTTTGGCGGACGACATCCATTATGAGGAATAGGAGTAACATCTTTTATAGAATTTATCTTTAAACCTGCAGCTTGTAGAGCTCTTATGGCTGTTTCTCTTCCTGCTCCTGGTCCTTTTACTAAAACATCTATCTCTTTTACACCGTATTCTAAGGCTTTTTTAGCTGCCTCTGTAGCAGCAATCTGCGCAGCAAAAGGAGTAGATTTACGCGCCCCTTTAAATCCTACCAAACCTCCACTTGCCCAAGTAAGTACCTGTCCCTGAGGATCAGTGATGGTGATAATCGTATTATTAAAAGTAGCCTGGATATGGGCTATGCCTTTGCTTACATTCCGTAGGATTTTCTTTACCTTCTTCTTACGCGCCATAGTTTACCTCCCTTCTTTCCCCTCTATCTTTTTCTTGCGCACACCTACTCCTCTGCGCGGACCTTTGCGAGTACGTGCATTTGTCCTTGTTCGCTGTCCTCTCACCGGTAAACCTCTACGGTGACGCAATCCTCGATAGCAACCAATATCCATCAGTATTTTTATATTTTGAGAAACCTCTCTCCTTAATTCTCCCTCTACCTTATAATTTTTCTGAATTATATGGGTTATTTTAGCTACCTGCTCATCGGTCAAATCCTTCGCACGTATATTGGGATCGATCTGAGCCTCTTCAAGAATCTTCTTGGATAAGGTCCTCCCAATTCCATAAATATAAGTTAAAGCAATCCATATTTTTTTCTCCTTAGGTATATCTACTCCTACTATCCGAGGCATAATCCCTCCTTTATCCTTGTCTCTGTTTATGCTTAGGATTAATACAGATAACCCTTACTATCCCTTTTCTTCTTACTATTTTGCACCGCGGACAGATTTTTTTTACTGATGATCTTACTTTCATTTTTTTCTATAAATTATTCTCCCACGGGTTAAGTCATAAGGAGAAAGTTCTAATACCACTGTGTCTCCCGGAAGTATCTTTATATAATTCATCCGCATCTTTCCGCAAACATGGGCTAAAACAAGATGTCCTCCTTCTATCTCTACCCTAAACATAGCATTGGGTAAAGTCTCTTTTACTATCCCCTCAACCTTTATAGGTTCTTCTTTAGCCATAATTATAATGAAGTCAGAATAATTGGCTCATTACCGTTTATACAAATCGTATGCTCAAAATGAGCGGTCAGTTTCCTATCTTTACTTACTACTGTCCAACCATCGGGAAGTATCTCTACTTCCGGACTTCCCATATTCACCATTGGCTCTAATGCAATAGTCATCCCATTCTTTAACACTGGGCCATGTCCAGGTTCTCCAAAATTGGGAACCTCTGGTTCTTCGTGCATTTTACTTCCAATCCCATGTCCCACAAAATCTCTTACCACACTAAATCCTCTCCCTTCTACATAACTCTGAATTGCATAAGATACATCTCCTAAGTGAGCATTCTCCTTAGCGGTTTTTATACCTGTGTAAAGTGCTTCCCGTGTAACTTCGATAAGTCTTTCTGCTTCCTGACTAATTTTACCCACTCCGATAGTAATCGCTGAATCGGCAAAGAAACCTTTATAGTTTACTCCCACATCTATACTGATTATATCTCCCTCTTTTAAAATTTTTTTTCTACTCGGTATCCCATGAATGAGTTCTTCATTCACCGATGTACAGATCGCTCCTGGAAAGCCTCGATAGTTTTTAAATGCAGATATCACTTTATATTTTTCAAAGAGTCTTTCCGCTTCCATATTCAAATCGTAAGTAGAGATACCTTCTTTTACCAAAGAAGAAAGCTCTTCCATTATCAAAGAGACAATCCTTCCTGCTTCCCGCATAAAACGTAATTCATTCGCTGACTTTATGGAGATCATAATTGGGCAATCTTAGCCCTTCTTTTTCAAAAAGCAAAATCAGTTCCTTAAAAACATCCTGAGCTTCTTTATTGGCATCTATCGTATACAATATTCCTTTTTTCTTATAGTAATCTATTAAACCGAAAGTCTCTTTAAAATAAACATCCAATCTCTTTAATACTGTCTCTTCTCGATCATCCTCTCTCTGAATCAATTTCCCTCCACATATATCACAGATACCTTCTTTTTTAGGAGGCATGTTCTTAAGATGAAAATTTGCCCCACATTTTGAACAAACCAACCTGCCAGAAAGACGTTCAATTATCTTAGGTGTAGAAGTAGCAAAGTATATGACCAAATCAATCTTACTTCCCATCTTATTCAACAATTCATCTAGCTCTTTAGCCTGTTTTAATGTGCGCGGGAATCCGTCTAAAATAAACCCTTCTTTTGTATCCGATAAAGCTAAACGTTTTTTAATCAACTCTAAAATCACCTCATCAGGAACAAGTTCTCCTTTTTCCACAAATTTTCTTACTTCTTTACTCAATTCTGAATCTTCCTTTAAAATCTGTCTTAACATATCGCCTGAGGAGATGTGGGAAATTCCAAATCTATTCTTTAATAATTCTGCCTGTGTCCCTTTCCCTGCTCCAGGTGGACCTAAAAATATTAGCCTCATCATCTCCTTCCTTTCACTTTCCCTTTCTTCATAAAACCTTCGTAGTGACGCATCAAAAGATGCGATTCTACTTGACGAACAGTATCAAGAATTACTCCTACAATGATCAATAGAGCAGTTCCTCCAAAGAAACTAGCAATCAAATAAGGAACCTTAAGCCAAGCACCAATCAGATCTGGGAAAATAGCAATCGCAGCTAAAGATAAAGCACCGGCTAAAGTGACTCTTGTCATTACATAATCTAAATAATCGGATGTACTTTTACCCGGTCTTACACCGGGGATAAAACCTCCAAATCTCTGCATATTCTCAGAAATTTCTATGGGATTAAAGGTAACTGCGGTATAGAAATAGCTAAAGAAAATGATTAAAATCGTATAGAGAATAGTATACAACCAATGGCCACGTAAAAGTTGGGTAGCTAAAGCCTGAAATTTGGGATTAGGGATAAAACTGGCTAAGGTAGCGGGAAAAAGGATTATTGACTGAGCAAAGATAATCGGAATAACTCCTGCCTGATTAATCCTTAAAGGTAGGTAAGTACTCTGTCCACCATACATACGATGTCCAATTATTCTTTTCGCATATTGCACAGGAATCTTTCGCTGGGCTTGGGTAATAATAATTACCGCTACAGTTACCGCAATAAGTAATACAGCCATAATTAAAACTACTATAGGTTGTAATTGTCTCTTGGTAGGAGAAAAAGGAGAGAGAAGAAGAAAAAGCTGATATACCGCTGTAGGTATGCGTGAAGTTATACCGATAGTAATAATCAAAGACATTCCATTACCTATCCCCCGATCACTGATCTGCTCTCCTAACCACATAATAAAAGTTGTACCTGTAGTGAGAGTTATAATCGTAAGTAAACGAAATGACCAACCCGGATGAGCAACTATCTGCATGCCTTGAAAATGCTGAGGATTCTCTAACCAAAGACTTATAAAGAGGGATTGGATTATTCCTAAAAGTACTGTTCCATAGCGTGTATATTCGACAAGTTTTTTCCTTCCCAATTCTTCCTTGGCTAATTTTTCAAAATAAGGAAATACAGCGGTAAGGAGCTGTAAGATAATCGAAGCAGATATATTGGGCATAATTCCTAAAGCAAAGATAGTAAGCCTCTCCATTGCTCCCCCACTAAACATATTCATAATTCCAAAAAGAGTTCCTCCTTGTGTCTGTTTAATCCTTTCGAAAAATTCCGCTAAGGCTTTCCCATCTATTCCGGGAGTAGGAATATAACAACCAATACGATAAACCACCAAAGCTCCCAAAGTAAAAAGAATTCTTTTCCTTAATTCCGGTATCTTAAAAGCATTAACAAAAGCTTCTAACATATCTATTCCTCAATTAATTCAAACTGTGCACCTATTTTTTTAATTTTTTCGATAGCCTGTTTACTAAATTTATGTGCCCGAATGGTCAGGGGTTTACTTAAATCCCCTTCCCCTAAAATCTTCACAGGAACACTTAATTTATTAATCAATCCCCTTTCTTTCAAAATCTCCGGATCTACTATCTCGTCTTTCTCAAATTTTCTATCGATCGCTTCCAGATTTACTATCTGATACTCCTTCCCAAATTCATTAACAAATCCACGTTTAGGAATTCTTCGGGTAAGAGGCATCTGTCCTCCTTCAAAATCAGGCCTTAATTCAAAACCCGTTCTTGCCTTTTGCCCTTTTTGACCTCTTCCCGAAGTCTTACCGTGTCCTGAACCAGGGCCTCTTCCTACCCGTTTCTTATCTTTCTTCTTTATTTTAGGTCTTATCTCATGCAGTTTCATTTTCTTCTCTGTAAGGTGGTTTGAGTTGTTTTAAAGCTAAAACTGTCGCTTTCGCAACATTTAAAATATTCCTTGAGCCAAAGGTTTTAGATAAAACATCTTTTATTCCCGCCAATTCACATATCGGTCTTACCGAACTTCCCGCAATTACTCCTGTTCCTGGACAAGCAGGTTTTAATAAAACATCCACTGCTCCAAAATGTCCAATGACTTCATGAGGAATTGTCTCTCCTTTAAGATTTACCGTAAAAATATTCTTATAGGCATTATTTATAGCCTTGCGAATAGCATCACTGACCTCATTTGCTTTACCAAATCCAACACCTACTTTTCCTTTCCCATTTCCTACCACTACTAAAGCATTAAAGGAAAGTTTCTTACCCCCTTTATGCACCTTTGCTACCCTATTTATTTTTATAACCCTTTCTTGAAATTCTGTCTCTTGACTATCCAATTTTTTCTCCATCATTTCTTTTACATCCATCTTAGAAATCAAGTCCTCCTTTTCTGGCTGATTCGGCAAAAGCTTTTACTCTTCCATGATAAAGATAACCACCGCGATCAAAAACTATTTTAGTAATCCCCCTCTCTTTCGCTTTTTCCGCAAAAAGACTTCCTAAAATCTCTGCGCCTTTTACATCTCCTCCTTTATTATAACGTGCACGAAATTCCTTACTTAAAGTAGAAATTCCAAAAATGACTTTTCTATTTAAATCATCAACCACTTGAACCATAAGATTCTTATGACTTCTATGTATCACTACCCTTGGTCTTTCCGGCGTTCCAAAAACCTTTTTTCTAATTCTCTTATGTCTTCTAATTCTACTTAATTCCTTCTTATCCATTTATGCCACAGCCTTTCCTGCTTTCTTTCTTACATATTCTCCTACATATCTAATTCCCTTACCCTTGTAAGGTTCAGGTTTATAGATTGCCCGAATCTCGGCAGCTACTTCTCCCACCTTCTCTTTATCTACTCCTTTCACAATTATCAAATTAGGTTTAGGAACCTCGATAGAGATACCCTCAGGAATAGGAAAATTAACCGGATGAGAAAAACCTAAATATAAAACAAGATTTTTACCCTTTACCTCTCCACGATACCCTACTCCCACTATTTCTAATTCTTTACTAAAGCCTTCTCTTAAGCCTTTTATAATATTAGCTATTTGTGCCCTAGCTAATCCATGAAAAGCTTTTATCTGTTTCTCATCGGAAATCCTTGTAAGAATTAATTTATCTTCCTTTAAATTTGCCTTTATTCCTTGGGGAAGCGTATAATCTCTTTTACCTTTTGGTCCTTCAATAGAAACATTATTCTCATTTAGAGTTATTTTTATATCCTTCGGTATCAAAATTGGTCTTTTACCTAATTTCGACATTTTGCTCCTTTACCAAACTTTACAGATATATTCTCCTCCTACTTTCAACTTCCTTGCTTCGCGATCAGTCAATATACCTTTAGAAGTAGAAAGAATCGCTATCCCATAACCACTGAGTACCTTTATATTATCGTCTTTTTTTACATAGACTCTTCTTCCCGGTGTAGAAACTTGCTCGATATTAGTAAGAACTGGTTTCTTATCCGGACCATACTTAAGATAAATACGAATGAGTCCCTGTTTTTTATCATCGATTTCCCGAAAATCACGAATATATCCTTCTCTCTTAAGGATCTTTACAATCTCTAAGAGAAGATTTGATCTTCTTATATCTAAAGTCTCTTTTCCTGCTCTTACCGCATTCCTTATGGCTGTAAAAGCTTCTGATCTAATATCTATAGACATATCTTTCTCCTTTTACCAGCTGGCTTTTTTTACCCCGGGAATCTCTCCACGCGAAGCCATTTCCCGAAAACAAATTCTGCAGAGACCAAAGTCTCTCAAATAACCCCTTACCCTTCCACAAATTTGGCAACGATTATATTTTCTTACTTTAAACTTAGGAGTTCTTTTTTGCTTAATGATTAATGCTTTTCTAGCCATAAAACCTAAGCTCCCTCCCTAAAAGGCATACCTAAGAGTTTTAACAAAAGGTAACTTTCTTTTTTATTCTTTGCCTTTATTACAATATTTATATCCATACCCAGAACATGTTGTACTTTATCGTATTCTATCTCTGGGAAAACCGTATATTCACTAATACCGATATTATAATTTCCATAATCATCAAAAGAATCTGGAGAAACTCCCCGGAAATCTCGAATACGTGGTAAAGCTACATTTATAAAACGGTCTAAAAATTCATACATCCTCTCTCTCCGTAAAGTTACTTTACAACCTATAGGATCTCCTTTCTTTATCTTAAAATTGGAGATCGCTTTCTTTGCACGGGTAATTATGGGTTTCTGCCCAGTGATCAACGAAAGAGCAAGCACTGCTTCCTCAATTACTTTTATATCATGAGCTCCCTCTCCTACACCCATATTGATCACAATTTTCTCCAAACGAGGTACCTCTAACTTGTTTTTATATCCCAACTCTGCCATTAAAATTGGAACTATCTCTTTCCGATATTTTTCTAATAGCCTAGGAACCATATTAGATTACCTCTTTACATTTTTTACAATATCTTGCCTTTGAACCATCCTTAAGCAAAGTTATTCCTACCCTTGTAGGACGATTGCAATGGGGACAGAAAAGCATCAATTTACAAAGCCTTATGGGCGCTTCCTTCTCAATAATTCCTCCCGGTGTATCCTGTGACCTTCTCCGCATATGCCTTTTAATCAAGTTGATCCCTTCTACAATGGCTTTCTCCTCTTTCCGTAAAACAGACAAAACTTTTCCTTTTTTCCCTTTATCTTTTCCTGAAATTACAAAAACAATGTCATTTTTCTTTATTCTTTCCATAACTAAACCACCTCAGGAGCTAAAGAAATTATTTTTAAGAAATTCTTCTCGCGCAGTTCTCTAGCCACTGGTCCAAATACTCTTGTTCCCCTGGGATTGAGATCTTTATCGATCAAAACACAAGCATTGGAATCAAACTTTACATACGAACCATCTGGTCTTCTTATAGGAAAAGCTGTCCTTACTACCACTGCTTTCACCACTTCGCCCTTTTTCACCAATCCATCCGGAGAAGCCTCTTTGACATTACAGGTGATAATATCTCCCACCGTAGCGTACTTAGCATTTCCTTTACCCACTACTCCGATAAAGGAAACTTTCTTTGTTCCCGTATTATCCGCGACTTCAAGAATGGTACGTAAAGTAATCATTTCTTATCCTTGATTATCTCTAAGATTGCCCAACGTTTTTCTTTAGAAAGAGGTCTTGTTTCAATAATCTTTACAGTATCTCCCTCTTTGGCTAAGCTGTTCTCATCGTGAACCTTAAATTTTGAATATTTTCTTATCACCTTTTTATAACGTGGATGAATTACCAACCTTTCTACCTGAACCACTACTGTTTTCTGCATCTTGGCACTGATCACTTTACCTATAAGTATTTTCCTTTTCTGTTTATACATTCTTCTTCCTTTCATTAAGAATAGTTAGTATACGGGCAATATCTTTACGAATCTCTCTAATCCGATGCGGCTTCTCTAATGTAGCAGTATAAATTGATTTACGTAAGTTAAATAGCTCTTCCTTCAAGGAAGTAAGCTTCTGTTTCAACTCTTCATCAGTGAGTTCTCTTAATTCTTTTGCCTTCATAACTATGAGTGTTTTCTTACCACAAAACGTGTCTTTATAGGTAATTTATGAGAAGCTAAAGCAAAAGCTTCCCGCGCTAAATCCTCAGGTACACCTTCCATCTCAAAAAGAATCCTACCTCTCTTTACTACTGCTACCCAATGGTCAACCATACCTTTACCTTTTCCCATCCTTGTTTCCTGAGGTTTTTTAGTTACTGGCTTATCCGGGAAAATCCTTATCCAGAGTTTTCCACCTTTTCTTAGATGACGGGCAAGGGTGACTCTTGCCGCTTCAATCTGACGAGCAGTTATCCAAGCATTCTCTAATGCCTGAAGTCCAAATTCTCCAAAATCTAAATTACAGGCAGAGGTCGCTATTCCTTTTCTTCTTCCCCTCTGAGCTTTTCTATATTTTACCCTCTTCGGCATTAACATCTTACTTCCTCCTATTCCTTATCCTCAACCGATACTTCTTCTAATTGCTCTTCTTCCTTCTGTCTATCTAAAATATCTCCTTTGTAAATCCAAACCTTCACTCCAATGTATCCATAAACAGTAAGTGCTCCGCACATCCCATAATCGATATCTGCCCGAATTGTCTGCAGAGGGATCTTTCCCATTTTAAAAGTCTCACTGCGGGCTATTTCCGCTCCCGCTAACCTTCCTCCTACTATAATCTTTATACCTTTGGCTCCTCCTTCCATAGCTAACTGCATCGCCCGTTTGACTGCCCTTCGATAAGCAACACGCTTCTCCAATTGGAAAGCGATGTTTTCCGCAACCAATTGTGCATCTAAAGCAGGATTTTTAATTTCCTTTAATTCAATATCTACTTGATTATTTACCATATTCTGTAAATCTTCTCTTAATCTATCTATATCTGCTCCCCTTCTCCCAATGATTACTCCGGGACGTGAAGTATGAATAATTACCTTTACTTTATCCGGAACTCTCTCAATTTCAATCTTGGAAACCTGAGCGGTAGGAAAACTCTTCTTAATATGCTTACGGATATTTGCATCTTCAACTACATACTTAGCAAATTGAGAACCTTTAGCAAACCAACGAGAAAGCCAAGTATAAGAATAACCTAAACGAAAACTATAAGGATGAACCTTTTGCCCCATTTTATTTCTTCGTAACCTCCTCCTTTATCTCATCGAGTTCTATAGTTATATGAGTTGTCCGATGTCTAATCATATCCGCTCTCCCAAAAGGAACCGCCCTATACCTTTTTAACATTGGTCCCTGATCCGCAGTAATCTTGGATATATAAAGACGTCTTCCTTTAAATCCTTTATATTCTGCATTGGCGATCGCCGATCTAAGCAATTTTAGTACAAATAGCGCTGGCCTTTTATGCAAATTAGAAAGTATTGCCTGAGCAGTATCTACATCTTTACCACGCACAAGGTCAATTACTTGCCGTACCTTGCGGGGAGAAAGACGCAAGTATCTTAAAATAGCCCGAGAAACCATAATTAAAAATTACCCTCCTTCTCCTTTCTTCTTTGTCTCTTCTGCTTTCTTTCCACCGTGCTTACGGAAAGTCCTTGTGGGAGCAAATTCTCCCAAACGATGCCCTACCATATGCTCAGTGACATAAACGGGAATAAATTTTTGACCATTGTAAACAAGAAAAGTATGCCCCACAAATTCAGGAATAATCATGGAGCGCCTTGACCAAGTTTTAATTGGTTTATGCTCTTGTTTTAGAGTCTTTTTTACTTTTTCAAGTAATTTTGGATCTACATAAGGACCTTTTTTTAAACTCCTCGCCATTTTCTATTTTCTCCTCTTAACAATAAATCTATCCGAATACTTGTTCTTCTTCCGCGTCTTCTTCCCTTTTGTATGTTTTCCCCAGGGAGTAACCGGATGGGGATTACCCTGTCCACTCTTTCCCTCCCCACCTCCGTGAGGATGATCTACAGGATTCATCGCCACACCCCGTACTTTCGGTCTTCTTCCCAACCATCGTGCACGACCAGCCTTTCCTAAAGAAATATTTTTATGGTCTATATTCCCCACCTGCCCTATGGTCGCATAGCAATCGAGATGAATAAGCCTTATTTCTCCAGAGGGAAGTTTCAGATGGGCAAAATCTCCCTCCTTAGCCATAACCTGCGCTGCGGTCCCTGCAGATCTTACCAATTTCCCTCCCTTTCCCTTTACCAATTCTATATTATGAACCAAAGTCCCCACGGGAATATTTCTTAAAGGTAAGGCATTGCCTGGTTTTAGCTCCGCCTCTGGCCCAGACATTACCTTGTCTCCCACCTTTAATTCTAAAGGAGCAAGGATATATCTTTTTTCTCCATCCTCGTATCTTAAAAGAGCAATCCTTGCGGAGCGATTGGGATCGTATTCTATTGCCTCCACCACTGCGGGGACATTTATTTTATCTCTTTTAAAATCTATTTTTCGATAATACCGTTTATGTCCCCCTCCAATATGCCGAGAGGTAATATGTCCAAAGTTATTCCTTCCTCCGGTTTTTTTAAGAATCTCAATAAGTGAACGCTCCGGCTCTTCTTTAGTAATCTCCTCAAAAGTAGAAACAGTCTGCCATCTCAAAGTAGGAGTTGTAGGTTTATATTTTTTAATTCCCATAGTACACTTCCTTTTTATGCTTGTTCGATTTTAAAACCTTCCTTTAAAGTAACAATAGCCTTTTTCCAGTCCGGTCTTTTCCCTTCAAATCGCCCTATTCTTCTCTTTTTCCCCGGTACAATTATCGTATTCACATCCTTGACCTTTACATTGTAGATTTTCTCTATTGCGTTTCTAATCTGTATCTTGTTTGCCTGTGGATGAACAGCAAAAGTATATTTATTCCACTTTGCCTCTCTTGTGGACTTCTCGGTCTGAAGCATATATAAAACAATATCGTGAATATCTAAATCCATTTTTTAATCCCCTCCATCAATTCTTCTAATGCTGAAGGCGTAAGGATAACTTTTTCGTTGTACAAAAAATCAAAAGGATTTACTTCTTTTACTTCTTTAACCACCAATCCCGAAATATTTCGCGTAGCCAATCTTATCTCCGGTTTTATTTCTTTTAACAAAAAAAGTATCTTACCACTTAATCCCAGCTTTTCTAAAATCTGAGCAAAAAATTTTGTTTTTGGTTTTTCCAGTTTTATATCTTCATCGATTAATTTTAAACTCGCTTCTTTCCAATGCATATTTAAACAATCTTTTATCGCTCTCTTTATCATTTTCTTAGGTAATCTATAAGAGTAATCTCTTGGCTTCGGTCCAAAAACTTTTCCTCCTCCTCTCCAAAGAGGTGACCTTATGCTTCCCGCTCTAGCTCGTCCAGTGCCCTTTTGTCGCCAAGGTTTTTTCCCCCCTCCTCTTACTTCTCCACGAGTTTTTGTAGAAGCAGTCCCTTTTCTTTGGTTTGCCTCATACATAATTTTAATCTGATAGAGAAGATGGGTATTAACTTCTCCATCAAAGATCTTGGGGTCAAGGGAAATCTTTCCCTTCTCTCTCCCATCTAAATCATAAAGAATTAAAGATTGATTATTTTCACTCATTTCTTCACCTGCTTTTTAGACTTTTTTACCATCACTAAATTATTTTTTGGCCCAGGAACCGCTCCTTTAACGAGCAAGAGATTTTTTTCTTTATCCAAGGAAACAACTTTTAGATTTTTTATCGTTACCTTATTATTCCCCATCCTTCCCGGCATGTGATGCCCTTTCAAAACCCTTCCCGGATCAGTACTTGAACCAATTGAACCAGGACGACGATGGGTCATTGAGCCATGACTTTTAGGTCCGCCTTTCCAACCCCAACGCTTTACTCCTCCCTGAAAACCTTTACCAATGGTCTTTCCTTGCACATCTACATAACTTGTTCCTTCAAATATTCCCACATCGATAATATCTCCCGGTTTATAATTATTCACTTCCTCTTTTTTAATCCTTACTTCCCGAATATACTGCTGAGGCTTTACGCCCACTTTCTCAAAAAATTTCCACTCTGCTCTAGTTAAATTCTTCCCCTTTCTTTCTTCAAAACCAAGTTGTAAAGCATAATAATTCTTTTCTTCTTGATTAATTATCTGTAAAACATAACACGGTCCTACCTTAAGGACAGTGACAGGAATAACTTGTCCTTTTTCATCGTAAACCTGAGTCATCCCAATCTTTTTTCCCAAAAGTGCTTCCATTTCTACTTAATCTCCACATAAACTCCTGCAGGAAGATTTAATTTCTGCAGGGCTTCAATAGTTTTACTTGTCGGCTCTAAAATATCAATAATCCGTTTATGAATCTTCATCTCAAACTGCTCCCGAGATTTCTTATCGATCACGGGAGAACGCAAAACTGTATAAAGGGTCCATTTCGTAGGTAAAGGAATTGGACCCCTTACCTTCGCTCCTGTCTTCTTGGCACTCTCCACAATCTCCTTAGCAGATTGGTCTACTACCCGGTGGTCATAACCTTTCAATTTTATCCGAATCCTGTGCTCAGCCATTTAAATACCTCGTTTTAATAGATTCCCGAAAGTATCTTATCTAAAATTTCCTTAGGAACTTCTTGATAAAAAGAGGGTTCCATAGTATAACTTCCTCTTCCTTGAGTTAAAGACCTTATCTTAGTCACATAACCAAACATCTCCGCCAAAGGGACATAACCCCGAATCGTCCGCACATTTCCTCTCTGACCAAGACTGATTATCTCTGCCCTTCGTGCATTGAGGTCTCCTAAAACATCTCCTAAATATTCTTCCGGAGTAATGACTTCTATATCCATAATGGGCTCAAGTAGAACCGGTTCTCCTTTCCTCAAAGCTTCTTTTAAGGCTAAGAAACCTGCCATACGAAAAGAAAATTCCGAAGAATCGACTTCATGATATGCTCCATCAACTAAAGTAACCTTAATATCAATAACGGGAAAATTTGCTAAGACACCTGTCTGAGCTGCTTCTCTAACTCCTTCTTCTACTGCGGGAATAAATTCCTTAGGGATAACTCCCCGCGTAATTTTATTTATAAAAACGAGCCCGGAATTTTTCTCTCCTGGTTCAACTTCAATGACTACTTTTCCATACTGCCCTTTTCCACCTGTCTGTTGAATAAATTTCCCTTCACTGACTACCTTCTTCCTAATTGTTTCTTTATAAGCTACCTGAGGTTTTCCCACTCTTGTAGAAACATTAAATTCACGCTTAAGACGTTCTAAAATAATCTCTAAATGAAGTTCTCCCATTCCCCAAATAATCGTCTGATTAGTCTCATTATTATACTTTACTTTAAAAGTTGGGTCTTCCTCCTCTATTTTATCTAAAGCAAGAGAAAGACGATCCTGATCTCCCTTACTTATCGGCTCAATAGCCATCGAAATAACTGGTTCAGGAAAATGCATACTCTCTAAAAGAATAGGATGCTCTTCATCACAAATAGTTTCTCCTGTTACTGTCTCTTTAAGTCCTACACAAGCAACAATATCTCCTGCAGATGCTTCTTCAATAATCTCCTGCTTATTGGCATGCATGCGGACAATTTTTTGGATCCTTTCTTTTATACGTTTATTTACATTATACACATACATACCTGTTTCTATTCTTCCCGAATAAATACGAAAATAGGAAAGTTTCCCTACATAAGGGTCGATCATCACTTTAAAGCAGAGTGCTGAAAAATAACCTTCCGGATCGATTTCCCTTTCGATTATCTCTTGAGTAAAGGGGTCTTTACCAGTAATTGTCTTCCGATCAAGGGGTGAAGGTAAATAATCACAAATAGCATCCAGAAGTGGCTGTATTCCTTTATTCCTTAAAGAAGCTCCGCAAAGTACAGGGACGACTTTATTTTTCAAAGTAGCCCTCCTTATCCCTTCTTTTAAATCAAGAGGGGAAATCTCTTCGTTATGAATAAATTTATACATGAGCAAATCGTCCATTTCCGCTATTCTCTCCATCAACTTTTCTCTGTATTCAGAAGCTATTTCTTTAAATTCCTCAGGTATATCTATTTGGCGATATTCTAAACCCTCAGGATCAACATCATAAAGAAGCGCTTTCATTTCTAACAAATCAATCACTCCTTGAAAATTTTCCTCCCGACCATAAGGCAATTGTAAAATTAAAGGTTTTGCTCCCAATTTTTCTTCCATCTGTTTCACTACATTAAAGAAATCACTTCCAATCCTATCCAGTTTATTTACATAAGCAATACGAGCTACCTTATAACGATCTGCTTGGCGCCAAACTGTCTCGGATTGTGGCTCCACTCCTCCTACTCCACAAAATATCACTACACAACCATCCAAAACCTTTAAAGAACGCTCCACTTCCACCGTAAAATCTACATGTCCAGGAGTATCGATTATATTTATTTGATAATCCCTCCAGAAGCAGGTAGTAGAAGCAGCGGTAATAGTTATACCTCTTTCCTGCTCCTGCTCCATCCAATCCATAAAAGCAGTCCCTTCATCTACTTCGCCCATACGATAAATTCTACCCGTATAATAGAGAATGCGCTCCGTAGTAGTAGTTTTACCCGCATCGATATGAGCAACGATACCGATATTTCTAATCCTCTCTAAAGAAATATTCTTCTCCATAAATTTCTTTTTCCAAATATTTTCTCTCTTCTCTACTATAATCACTTCTTATAGTGTTATCACCAACGAAAATGGACAAAAGCACGGTTTGCTTCTGCCATCTTGTGAGTCTCTTCTTTCTTCTTTAAAGCAGAACCTTGTCCCTTATAAGCATCGATTATTTCTTCAGCAAGTTTCTCTTTCATCGGTTTTCCCTTGCGTTTACGGGCAAAATCACGCATCCAACGTAAAGCAAGGGTTATCCCACGGTCAGGCCTTACCTCCATAGGAACCTGATAAGTTGCTCCTCCCACCCTTCTTGGTCTAACCTCTAAAAGGGGACGAACATTATCTACTGCTTTTTGCAAGACTTCTAATGGTTCTACTCCTAACTTTTTCGATGCAATATCTAAGGCGGAATAAACAATTTTTTCCGCAACCGTCTTTTTCCCCTCCCACATAACCATATTAATTAATTTCTGAACAAGGGTAGAATTGTATACCGGATCAGGTGGTATTTCTCTTTTTTCTGCTCTTCTTCTCCTCATCTATACAACTCCTTCTTATTTAGGTTTTTTTGTCCCGTATTTAGAACGCGATTTCTTTCTATCCGTAACTCCAGCAGCATCTAAAGTACCCCGGACAATGTGATAACGCACTCCGGGTAAATCTTTAACCCTTCCTCCTCTTACCAGAACAATTGAGTGTTCCTGAAGATTATGTCCTTCTCCAGGGATATAAGCAGTAACTTCTATACCGGTAGTTAAACGCACACGCGCAACCTTTCGTAAAGCAGAATTAGGTTTTTTAGGAGTCATTGTCCTTACCTGAATACAGACCCCTCTTCTCTGCGGACATCCCTTTAAAGCGGGAGCCTTAGATTTCTTTTTCCTCTTTTCCCTACCCAATCTTAATAATTGATTTATTGTCGGCATGTCAGTCTATATTTTTTACTACTTCCAATTCATAATGTGCACGAAAACCAGTTCCTGCAGGAATAAGATGTCCCATAATTACATTCTCTTTCAATCCTCTCAATTCATCTCTTTTACCAAAGCTAGCTGCTTCCGTAAGTACACGGGTTGTCTCCTGGAAACTAGCTGCAGAGATAAAACTCTCTGTAGTAAGGGAAGCCTTTGTAATTCCTTGAAGGATAGGCGTAGCAATTGCTGGTCTTAAACCTTTCTTCATCACTCTTTCATTCTCATCACGGAAAACAAATTTATCCACTTCCTGTCCCACTAAGAAATCCGTATCTCCAGGATCTTCAATCACCACTTTCCTCAACATCTGTCGGATAATTAACTCTATATGTTTATCATCAATCCTTACTCCCTGTAAGCGATAAACTTCCTGGATCTCATTCAAAAGATACTCCTGCAACTTTTTATCTCCACAAATTCTTAAGATATCTTGAGGAACAATCGGACCATCCGTAAGAGGCTGACCACTGGTAACCCAATCTCCCTTATATACGTTGAGATGTTTACCATGGGGAATAATGTACTCTTTTCTCATTCCCGAAGGACTTCTAATAATTACTCTCCTCTGACCTTTCTTTGCAGGTCCAAATTCAACCCAACCATCGATTTCACTAATAATTGCCGGATCGTGAGGCCTTCTTGCCTCAAATAATTCTGCCACCCGAGGAAGACCTCCTGTGATATCTCTGGTTTTGACAATTTTTCGGGGAGTTTTGGCTAAAACTGTCCCTGCTTCTACCACTTGCCCTTCCTTTACAACAATATGTGCTCCTGCAGGTAAAGCATATACCGCTAAAACATCGTTTGTCTCGGGATTAAGGATAATAATCTGAGGATGATAATCTCCTTTATATTCAGTAATTATTTTATTTACCAATCCTGTACTTTCGTCTAATTCCTCGCGCATCGTAACTCCCTCTTTTATATCCTCAAACATTACCTTCCCACTTACTTCCGTTAATATAGGAGAGGTATAGGGATCCCATTTTACAAAGATATCTCCCTTCTCTACTTTAGCTCCATCTTCAAACTTTACTATTGAACCTTGCGGTATAGAATAACGTTCAAGTTCTCTACCTGCCTCATCATTTATCACGATCTGTCCATTGCGATTAAGGACAATAATATCTCCCTTAGTCTTTACTGTCCTTAAATTAGAATACTTTATAATCCCTGAATTTTTTGCTTGTATAAAAGATTGTTCAACAATTCTACTTGCTGTACCGCCAATGTGGAAGGTTCTCATGGTTAACTGTGTTCCTGGTTCACCAATAGATTGAGCAGCAATTATCCCTACTGCTTCTCCCACTTCCACCATTCTTTGCGTAGCCAGATTTCTTCCATAACACTTAGCACAAACTCCGTATCTTGTCTCACAGGTTAAAACAGAACGAATCCTTATTTTCTCAATTCCCAACTGCTCGATACGCTCAGCCTGCTCCTCAGTAATTTCTTCATCCGCTTTCACAATAATCTCATCGGTTACCACATCTACAATATTATCCAAAGCCACTCTTCCCACAATCCTCTCCTTTAAACTTACTACCACCTCATCTCCTTCAATAATCGCGGAAACAAATATACCATTTAAAGTCTTACAATCTTCTTCGGTAACAATAACATCCTGAGCTACATCGATAAGCCTACGTGTTAGATATCCCGCATCGGCAGTTTTTAAAGCGGTATCCGCAAGTCCCTTTCTTGCTCCATGCGAAGAAATAAAGTATTCCAGTACACTTAATCCTTCTCTAAAATTAGAAGTAATGGGAGTTTCAATAATTTCTCCTGAAGGTTTAGCCATTAAACCACGAATCCCCGCAAGTTGTCTAATCTGTAACCGTGAACCACGTGCTCCCGAATCAGCCATCATAAAAACAGGATTAAAGGGATCGAGTTCTTTAAATAATTCATCAGAGATAATATCGGTAGTATGTGTCCAGATATCAATTATGCGGTTATAACGTTCTCCATCGGTAATGATTCCTTTCCTATACTGTTCCTCCACCTGAGCAACCTCTTCTTTAACACGCTTCAGTATTTCCTCTTTACGCTTAGGTATATGCAAATCATTTATATTCATAGTAAGCCCAGCCAAAGTAGCTACTTCAAAACCCAGAGCTTTAAGTCTATCCAAGAATAATACCGTCTCATGATGTCCACATTTACGGAAACACTCTTTAATCAGCTCACCGAGTTTCGATTTATCTACAACTCCATTAAAGAAATCCATACCTTTAGGCATAATATCATTGAATATAACCCTTCCCACAGTAGTATCGATTATTTTATCCTTTATTCTTACCTTAATCTTAGCATGTAAAGCTACCTCTTTATCATAATAAGCATAAAGCACCTCTTCCGGAGAGGAGAATAATTTACCTTCACCCAGTTGATTTGGCTTCTCTTTGGTAAGATAGTGACAACCTAAAACCATATCTTGTGTAGGGGTAACGATGGGACTTCCATTGGCAGGAGAAAATATATTGTTGGAAGCAAGCATAATTAACCTTGCTTCCATTTGAGCTTCTATAGAGAGAGGAACATGGACAGCCATCTGGTCTCCATCAAAATCAGCATTAAAAGCAGTACAAACCAAAGGATGGATTTTAATTGCTTTCCCTTCGATCAAAACTGGTTGGAAAGCTTGAATACCTAAACGATGTAAGGTGGGAGCACGATTGAGAAGCACGGGATGGTCTTTTATAACCTCTTCGAGGATTTCCCAAACTTCCATCTTTGTTTTTTCCACCATCTTACGTGCACTTCTAATCGTATGCACATGCCCCTTCTCTTTCAATTTTCGAATAATAAATGGTTCAAAAAGTTCCAAAGCCATTTTCTTGGGAAGACCACATTGATAGAGTTTTAACTCTGGACCTACTACAATTACACTTCTTCCCGAATAATCTACACGTTTACCTAAAAGATTCTGACGGAAACGGCCTTGTTTACCCTTAAGCATATCGGCAAGAGACTTTAGAGGTCGATTCCCTGCTCCTAAAACTGGTCGACCATGTCTTCCATTATCAAAAAGTGCATCTACCGCCTCTTGGAGCATACGTTTCTCATTTCTAATAATGATCTCGGGAGCTTTCAATTCGATCAGTTTCTTTAATCGATTGTTACGATTAATTACTCTTCTATATAGATCGTTGAGGTCAGAGGTAGCAAACCTTCCTCCGTCTAAAGGAACGAGCGGTCTTAAATCGGGAGGAATAACGGGAATAACTTCCAAAATCATCCATTCCGGTCTATTACCCGATTTCCTAAACGCCTCTACTAACCTCAATGTCTTAACTAATTTTTTATTTACCTGATTACCCTTAGAATTCTTTATCGTTTTTCTTAATTCCTGAGCCATCTTATCTAAGTCCAACTCTTTTAATAGATCACGGATTGCTTCTGCTCCCATCTTAGCCACAAACTTGTTCCCATACTTAGCTTTTGCCTCTTGATATTTTTCCTCAGTAAGAAGCTCCTTCTTCCGTAAAGGAGTATTTCCTGGATCAATCACGATGTATTCCTCATAATAGATTACCTTTTCTAATTCCCTTATAGAAAGGTCAAGGAGTAGCCCCATCTTAGAGGGAATAACTTTAAAGAACCAAATATGGGAAACAGGACAAGCAAGTTCTATATGTCCCATTCTCTCTCTACGGACACTTGAACGCGTCACCTCCACTCCGCAACGATCACAGATCACTCCTTTATATTTGATCCTCTTATATTTTCCACAATAACATTCATAATCCTTAGTGGGACCAAAGATTCTTTCACAGAAAAGTCCATCCTTCTCTGGCCTAAATGTACGATAGTTTATCGTCTCCGGTTTCTTTACCTCTCCATGAGACCAGGAACGAATAGTCTCTGGAGAAGCGATCCTTATGCTTATCGCATCAAATAACTCCAGACCTTCTTTCCTGTCTTTTTCCTTTTCTTTTAAAGTAGAACTACTCTTATTTGCCATGTTCTTCCTTCCTTTTCTCCTTCTTTATATCTAAACATAAACCTTGCAATTCTTTTACTAAAACATTAAAAGATTCGGGAGTCCCTGGTCTTAAAGCATTTTCTCCTTTTACAATTGCTTCGTATGTACGTGTTCTACCTTCTACATCATCGCTTTTTACCGTAAGAAGCTCCTGAAGAGTATAAGCAGCCCCGTATGCTTCCAATGCCCAAACTTCCATTTCTCCAAACCTCTGTCCACCAAACTGCGCTTTTCCTCCCAAGGGTTGTTGAGTAACTAAAGAATAAGGACCAATAGAACGGGCATGAATCTTATCATCGACAAGATGAATCAATTTCATAATATAGATATAACCTACAGTAACTTTATTATCAAAAGGCTCTCCCGTATAGCCATCGCGCAGAGTAATTCTTCCATCCTCGGGTAATCCTGCCTTACGTAATTGTTCTTTAATCTCTTCTTCTGTTGCTCCTCCAAATACCGGGGAGATAACCTGAATTCCCAATTCATGTGCTGCCCAACCGAGCAGTGTCTCTAAGAGCTGTCCTACATTCATACGTGAAGGAACTCCCAAGGGATTTAAGACAATATCCACAGGGGTTCCATCGGGTAAAAAGGGCATATCTTCTTCAGCAACAATCTTAGAGATTACTCCTTTATTACCATGCCTACCCGCAAGTTTATCACCTACGGAAAGTTTTCTTTTACTGGCTACATAAACAACTACCTTCTTTAATACACCTGCAGGTAACTCATCTCCCCGTTTAATCTGATCGATTTCTCTTTCCTGTTCATAAATCAATTCTTCTATCTGGTCATTATAGAAACGTAACACTTTCTTTATTTCTTCCTCCAACTCTTCATTATCCTTTATCTTTATCACTTCCAGATCACATTTCTCTAACTTGCTTAAATCTTTCTTGGTGATTGTTTTATCTTGGGGGATAAGCACTTTTCCCGTATCTTCATCTAAAAGGGAAGAAGAAAGTTTCTGTCCAAGAAGTAATTTAGCAAGCCTCTTATTTCTTTCCTCCTTTATCTTCTTTATCTGCTTTTGATATTGCTCTTTTATAAAATTTATCTGTTTTATCTCTTCTGTTAATGCTTCTTTAGAACGCGGTTTTGGCTCCTTTCGAGAGAAAATCCTTACATCTACCACCACCCCTTCTACTCCCGGAGGAACAGTTAAAGAGGCATCTCTTACATCTCCCGCCTTTTCCCCAAAGATTGCTCTTAAGAGTTTTTCCTCCGGAGTAAGTTCTGTTTCTGTTTTAGGAGTGACTTTACCTACTAAAATATCTCCTGCTTTAACCTCTGCTCCTATCCGAATAATCCCATTCTCATCCAAATCTTTTAAAGCCTCTTCTCCTACTCCCGGAATATCTCGAGTAATCTCTTCTGGACCCAATTTTGTTTCCCTTGCTTCGATGCTGAATTCTTCTATATGGAGAGAGGTAAATATGTCTTCCTTAATTAATCTTTCACTTACTAAAACAGCGTCCTCAAAGTTATAACCTCGCCAAGGCATAAAGGCTACTAAAACATTCCTTCCCAAGGAAAGTTCCCCATCTTTTGTAGCTGGTCCATCCGCAATTATATCCCCTTCCTTTACATGGTCTCCTACTTTTACCAAAGGTCTTTGATTAATACAGGTATCCGCATTGGAACGAACAAATTTTTTCAAATTGTAAACATCTGAACCAATTACTATCCGATCAGCCTGAACTTCCTTAACTACTCCATCTCTCTTTGCCAGAACCACCGCTCCTGAATCTATCGCTACTTTTCTCTCCATACCCGTCATCACTAAAGGAGGTTCAGTAAAAAGTAAGGGAACTGCTTGTCTCTGCATATTTGAACCCATGAGTGCTCTATTGGCGTCGTCATGTTCCAAAAAGGGTATAAGGCATGCAGAAACAGAAACCAACTGTCTTGGAGATACATCCATATAGTCTATCCGTTTAGGCTCAACCTTTAAGAAATTATCTTTATACCTACAGAAAACTAAATCTTCCACAAATCTTCCCTCTTTATCTAACTTTGCATTTGCTTGCGCAATATAATACTTATCTTCCACATCCGCAGTAAGATACTCTATCTTATTTGTCACTTTTCCATTCTCTACTTTTCGATAAGGAGTTTCTAAGAGCCCAAATTCATTTACCCTCGCAAATGTACTTAAAGAGACAATCAATCCTATATTGGGACCTTCCGGAGTTTCTATAGGACATACTCTACCATAATGAGAATAGTGAACATCTCTTACTTCAAAACCCGCATGTTCACGATCGAGTCCTCCTGGTCCTAAAGCAGAAAGTCTTCGACGATGGGTCAATTCAGCCAGAGGATTGGTCTGGTCCATAAATTGAGAGAGTTGACTATGTAAAAAGAAATCCCTCACCGCATTGGCAATCAATTTTGAGTTGATGAGATGGTGAGGCATTACATTTTCCATATCGTAGATATTCATCCTCTCTTGAGCGGTTCTTTCCAGACGTAACATAGCTACACGAACCTGATTTTCTAAAAGCTCTCCCACCGTTCTTACACGACGGTTCCCTAAATGGTCAATATCATCGGGGTCACCTATACCATGTTTTAAATTGAGTAAGTATTTTATAGACTCTACCACCGTTTCTAAATCTAAAGTCCTCTTCTCTAAAGGAACATCCATATTCAATTTTCGATTGATCAAGAATCTCCCTACTCTCTCTAAATCGTAACGTCGGATATCAAAGAATAACTTCTCTAATAAAGTCTTAGCTGCTTCTAAAGAAGGGGGATATCCTGGCTTTAATTTGCGATATATATCGATGAGTGCTTCCTCCTGATTTTTTGTAAAATCTCTCTTTAGAGTATTAACGATTTCAACTACATTATTCTTTAAAACTTTTATTTTAATCCCCTTTAAATCTAATTCACGGTCAAGGAGATTTTCTTTTGTAAGCTTAGTGTATTTGGGAAGAATGATATGTTCTGTCTCAGGCATTTTAATATCTTCAGCTAAGATTCTTCCCACCAATTCTTTTAAATGGGAATGATCATCTATCTTTATTTCTTCTATACCACAAAAAGTCTTAAGTATATCTTCGTCGGTAGAAAGGCCCAAAGCACGTAAAAAACTGGTAGCGACAAATTTTCTTTTTCGGTCAAGGATGACATATAAAACATCATTTAAATCAAATTCAAATTCAATCCATGCACCATGATAGGGAACAAGCCTTCCAAAATACATCCTTTTACCATTAGGATGAATTGTCTCTTCAAAAGATACACCTGGAGAACGATGGAGCTGAGAAACTACTACTCGCTCGTCACCATTAATCACAAAAGTTCCTTTTTCAGTCATAAGAGGTATATCACAGATATAGACCTCTTGTTCTTTTATTTCTTTTTTACTCACCAACCTTATTCTTGCTTTTAAAGGACAGGCATAAGTTAACCCCCTCCTTCTGGCTTCTTCTTCACTATACTTTGGTTTTCCTAAATTATAACTTACAAATTCTAAAGAGTAATTACCATCCGGACTTTTGATAGGAAAAGTGGTGAGAAAAATTCCCTGTAAACCTACAGGCTTCCTTTTCATCTTCGGAACATCCGCCTGTAGAAATTTAGCATAAGAACTCTTCTGTATCTCTACAAGATCCGGGATAGGAATAGCATCGGAGATTTTAGAGAAACTTATTCTCTTCATAACCAAATCTCCTTTTATTTCAATTCTACTTTTGCACCTACTTCTTCTAATTTCTTCTTTATATTTTCCGCTTCTTCTTTAGGAACAGCAGTTTTTATCGGTTTGGGAGCAGAATCAACTAAATCTTTTGCCTCTTTTAAACCTAAATTAGTAATTGCACGAATCTCTTTAATAACCTTTATTTTATCCGGACCAACTTCGGCAAGAATTACATCAAAGGTAGCCTTCTCTTCTACTGCTCCTCCTGCAGGAGCTCCCTGTCCTGCAGTCACTCCTACCCCTGCCTGAACAGGGGCTACTGCAGTTATTCCAAACCGTTCCTCAAAAGCTTTAACTAGCTCTGCCAACTCCAACACACTCAATTGCTCAATCGACTTAATAATATTCTCCAACTTCTCCGATAACTTTGTCTCTTCCATTTCTTCATCCCTCCTTCTTTTTTTCACTAAATGCTTTCAACATATATAAAAGTTTTGCATGAATACTTATACTATTTACAAAACGGCCTAAAATACCCTTTAAACTACCGCATAGTTTACCCACAAGAATAGGACGTGGAGGAAGTTGAGAAAGCTCCTTAATTTTTTCCTGAGGGATAAGCTGAGCATCTAAAAAGCCTCCCTTAATTTTAAAATCAGGATAAGTTTTATGATAATCTATTAAAACTTTAGATATAGCGACAGGATCATCTCCTCCTAAAACTATACCGGTTTGTCCCTCTATTAAGTTGTTAAGAATTCCCAGTTTAGCTCTATCTAAAGCAAACCGAGCAAAAGAATTTTTGACCACCATAAAGGTTGCTGAATTCTTCTTTAAATTCTTTCTTAACTGTTCCAAATCATTAACTTTCAACCTCGTAAATTCAGTAACAAAAAGAGATGAACTTTTCCCAAACTTTTCGGCTAATTCTTCTACTATCTTTTCCCTATACCAACGCCCAAATCTCTTTTCCATTTCAGCTTAAAGATAGACATTTAGCCCAGTCTATTTTAATACCTGGGCTCATCGTTTTAGAAATAACTACATTTCTAATATATTTTCCCCTAAGCGTAGCGGGCTTTGCTTTATAAATAGCCTCAATTGCTGCACATGCATTCTCATAAAGCTCCTTTTCGGAAAAGGAAATTTTCCCAATCCTTAGTCCTATATTTCCCGTTTTATCCATCTTAAACTCTACCTTACCTTTCTTAAATTCCTCTATTGCCCTGGCTAAATCTGTAGTCACTGTTCCCGACTTAGGATTAGGCATAAGCCCACGCGGTCCTAAGATTTTACCCAAACGAGAAATATCGCGCATCATTTCGGGATGAGCAATAGCAATATCAAAATCTAACCAACCTGAACTGATCTTCTCAATCAGTTCTTGTCCTCCCACATAATCTGCTCCTGCCTCTTGGGCAATCTTTTCTGATTCTCCCTTACAAAAAACTAAAATTCTCACTTTTTTACCTGTTCCGTGAGGAAGAAGTACCGAACCCCTCACAAACTGGTCACTTTTCTTAGGATCTACTCCTAAACGAAAGGAGAGATCTACCGTTTCATCAAACTTAGGAGAAGGCATTTTTTTCAAAATACCAATCGCCTCCTCTAAAGGATAGATTTTATTCTTATCAAAAAGTTTAACTGCCTCTTTATATCTCTTGCTCCTCTTCCTCATCTAATCTACCACCTCAATTCCCATACTCCGTGCAGTTCCTTCTACTATCTTCATTGCCTTCTCTAAGGAAGTAGTATTTAAATCCTTTAGCTTCATCTCCGCTATCTCTCTAATCTGTTGACGAGTAACTTTTCCTACTTTCTCTTTATGGGGTACTCCTGAACCTTTGGCTAAACCACAAGCTCTTTTTAGAAGCACAGAACAAGGGGGACTTTTGACTACAAAAGTAAAAGATTTATCTTCGTATATTGTAATCACCGCGGGAAGAATAAGTCCTTCCTGTCCCTTAGTTCTTTCATTAAATTGTTTGCAAAATTCCATAATATTTATTCCATGTTGTCCTAATGCAGGACCTATAGGAGGAGCAGGATTGGCTTGTCCTGCTGGACAATAAAGTTTTACTTGTGCTTTAATCTTCTTTACCATAATTTTATATCTTTTCTATTTGCCAGAATTCTAACTCTACAGGAGTTGCTCTCCCAAAGATGGAGACATTTACTTTAACCTTTCCTTTATCGGTTAAAATCTCCTCTACCGTTCCATTAAAATCCATAAACGGACCTTCTTTAATCCGTACACTTTCTCCTATCTCAAAAGTAATTTTAGGAACGGGTTTCTCTTTCCTCTCCTCAATTCTCTTAAGAATTCCTTCTATCTCTGATTCTTCTAAAGCCACTGGTTGAACCCCTGTACCCAGAAAGCCTAAAATTCCAGGAGTTGTTCTTAAAATATACCAAGTCTTTTCGTTTAGTTCCATTTCTACAAATATATATCCAGGAAAGAATCTCCTTTCCGAAATTTTTTTCTTCCCTTTTTTTACCTCTGAAATTGTCTCTTTAGGAATAACAATTTGTCCAATGAGATCGGTTAAATTCTCTTGTTTTATCTTCGCTTCCAAACTTGCTTTTACTTTATCCTCCTGTCCTGTTTGTGTATGTACAACGTACCACTTTTTAGCCATTTTACTTTACAATAAAATTCATAAGTTGAGAAAGTAAAAAATCAACTACCCCAATAAAAACTGCTAATATCCCTACCGTAATAATTACTATCCAAGTTGAACCCCACACCTCTTCCTTTGTGCTCCAGGAAGTTTTTTTAAGTTCTACTAAAACTTCTCCGAGAAATTTCTTAATCTTCTTCATAAGATTATATTTTTGAATAACTTACAAAAAGTCTCTTTTAAGATAAAAATGTAAAAATACTCTTATTTTTCCTGATTTATATTTAAAACCAGGTTTTAATTTTTATACAGGCCTGGAGGGACTTGAACCCCCAACCAACGGATTTGGAGTCCGCTGCTCTACATTAGAGCTACAGGCCTCTTTTTTCTATTTAATTTCTATATGTAATGTATGTTTTCGACAAAACTTACAATATTTTCTTAATTCTAAACGATCAAGATTCTTTTTCTTATTCTTTGTAGTAGTGTAATTTCTTCTCTTACACTCACTACAGGCTAAAGTAATTATCTCTTGCATTTAGGCAATAATTTCCGTTACTACCCCTGCTCCTACTGTTTTACCACCTTCACGAATAGCAAAACGTAATTCTTTTTCCAAAGCTACAGGTTTAATCAACTCTACCTCTATATTTACATTATCTCCAGGCATAACCATCTCTACTCCCTTAGGCAAATGCACCACTCCGGTAACATCAGTGGTTCGAAAATAAAATTGGGGTCTATATCCATCAAAGAAAGGAGTATGTCTCCCTCCTTCCTCTTTAGTCAAAACATAAACCTCTGCCTTAAATTTTGTATGGGGAGTAATCGAACCGGGTTTAGCAATAACCATTCCCCGCTCCAAATCCTCCTTCTCAATTCCCCGGAGAAGTAGTCCTACATTATCTCCCGCGATCCCCTCATCGAGTGTCTTCCTAAACATTTCTATACCTGTTACTACTGTCTTTCTTATCTCCGGTCTTAACCCTACAATCTCTACTTCATCATTTAAGACTACTTTTCCCCTCTCAATCCTTCCTGTCCCTACTGTTCCTCTTCCCGTAATAGAAAAAACATCTTCTACCGCCATAAGGAAAGGTTTATCTATGTCTCGTACAGGGGTAGGGATAAAATTATCTACTGCTTCCATAAGATCTAAAATAGGCTTACATTTGGGACAAGTCTCTTTACCACAACCACAGTTCATCGCTTCTAAAGCACTTCCACGAATGACCGGAATTTTATCTCCGGGGAATTTATATTTAGTCAATAAATCCCTTACTTCCAATTCCACTAAATCGAGTAGCTCTTTATCATCCACTGCATCCACCTTATTCAAAAATACCACCATACTGGGAACATTTACCTGACGAGCAAGGAGGATATGCTCTCTTGTCTGAGGCATTGGACCATCCACTGCAGAAACGACCAAAATTGCTCCATCCATCTGTGCTGCTCCCGTGATCATATTTTTGATATAGTCTGCATGACCGGGACAATCTATATGAGCATAGTGACGATTTTTTGTCTGATATTCCACATGGGAAATATTTATAGTTAATCCTCTTTCTTTTTCTTCCGGAGCATTATCTATCTCTTCATAATTTTTTGCCTGTGCCAATCCGTGTTTCTCTAAAACTTTAGTAATCGCAGAAGTCAAAGTAGTTTTACCATGGTCTACATGCCCAATTGTTCCTACATTCACATGTGGTTTAGTGCGTTCAAACTTCTCCTTTGCCATTACTCCCCTCCTTTTTTTTTGTTAAGTTAAGCCCTCGACCGGAATCGAACCGGTGACCCCGTCGTTACCAACGACGTGCTCTACCTACTGAGCTACAAGGGCAAAATCCCTTCCCTACGGTGATTTAAAATTATACAATTTTTTATAATCTTGTCAAGTGTTTATTTTTTATTTTTATTTTTTTATTCAAGATTTTATACCGAGCGGGAGAGGGGAATCGAACCCCCATATACAGCTTGGAAGGCTGTTGTTCTACCACTGAACTACTCCCGCTTTTTAATTTAATGGGCAGGGAAGGATTCGAACCTCCGAAGGCTACGCCGCCAGATTTACAGTCTGGTGCCATTGTCCACTCGGCCACCTGCCCACTATTAATATCAAAAATTAAAAATCAAATATTAAAATGAATTTTGCATTTTGAATTATATGGAGCTGGCGAGAGGAATCGAACCTCCAACCCGCGGTTTACAAAACCGCTGCTCTACCTACTGAGCTACGCCAGCAATTTTTTAATTGCCTCAGGAATATTTTCTAAGATATCTGTAGCAATTAAACCGTATTCGGTTTTTTCTTCTTTAGCTATATCTCCAGCTAACCCATGTAAATAAACCGCTAATTTTGCCGATTCAAAAGGAGGAATCTTTTGTGCAATAAAACCTCCAATCATTCCTGATAGAACATCTCCACTTCCGGCAGTAGCCATTCCCGGATTGCCTGTTTTATTTATATAAATTTTCTTATTTTGCTTGGCGACAATTGTTCTATAACCTTTTAGTACAAGAACTACATTATATTCCATTAAAAATTTTTTTACAACCAAAATTTTATTTTTTTTAATCTCCTCTATCGACTTTCCCGTAAATCGAGAAAATTCTCCTAAATGAGGAGTAAGGACCAAATCATGTTTAAAATTTTTGATGATGTCCCCATAACCAATCAAAGCATTAATCCCATCTGCATCCAATACAATAGGCAAATCGATTTTTTTTAATAAAAATCTTATTAACTTTTGTGTCTCCAAATTCCGGGAAAGTCCTGGTCCCATTATTACACAATTACATTTTTCTAAAAAATCAAGAATTTTATCCTTTGCTTTAAAACTTAAACTTGCCTCTTTAGTTTCCGGAAGAGGAAGAGTCATTACTTCGGTAAGTTTTATTTCTAATATAGGGTTAAGACTTTCCGGAATCCCTAAGGTAACTAAACCTGCTCCTACACGTAAGGCAGATAAAGAACAAAGGGCACTTGCTCCGGTAAGTCCCTTTGAACCGGCTAAAACAAAAACATGCCCATAATCTCCTTTATGCGTATCTTTTTTCCTTGTAGGTAAAATTTTTGCCCATTCTTTCATATATAAGCAATAATTAGTTTTTGTCTCGTATCGTCATTAGCTCTATCACACAAACAAAATTATTTGCCTTTAGGCCTTATATCTAGATTAGCTTTAAGTAAGGCTTCCACGGGATGAGTACCATTGACAACATCACAGAGTAAGGCAATCGCTAGTTGACTTCCGCTTCTATTGTATGGAGTAAGTATATTTTGTCTACTACATATTTCATCAAGCTCTGCCTGCTTTTTTGATGGACGCCCCTTAAAATTTATATCCTCTTGTTCTAAAATCCAGTTAAGTCCATATAGTATATATTCGAATGGATACCCTGGTAACCCAAAGGTTTTTTGTTCATATTTATTAAATATCTCACTTATATCTTTCGGACGATGCCACATTTCATAAATTGCCTTAAGGATGCATTTAGCCTTATCTGAATCAGCACACAATTTACCATAAAAGTCAATCAAAAAATGAGCATGCTTCGGAGTCATTGAACGTGGAGGTTGTAAAGAGAAAATAACTTTTACTCTAAAATCATTTTCTGATTTTGAGTTTTCTGTTTTAATTAAATACCATCCATTAGATAACTTTCTTATATCTAATATCCGTTTAGAATATCTACCTTTATCCCAATAATCTCCTATTTTTAAACTGTTCATTTTCTCACCTCATAAACAAGTAAATATTGATGAGCTATTTTTAAATACTCTGTTGAATTTAATGAATTTGAATTTGCTTCTTCTGGGGTAACAACCACAATTTCCTTAAGCCATAAATTATCATCCTCAAGCATATCTACTATTCTCTTTGCAAGAGGTTCTATATATCCACCTATTCTTACATCTTGCGTTTGAATTACTAAAAATCCATCTCTATTTATATTAAGTAATTTTTTAGCTACAATATTTTTCATTTCTTTTAAATAATATTCTATGCTTGAATAAGCAGGGTTATTATTCAAAAATGGAGACTTAATAAAAAGTAATCTTATTCTCTCTCGTTCCTTTCTTTCAAAAATTTTGATATCTTTGCTATTATGAAAAATAAAAGTTACAATCGAATAATTATGCCCTTTTGAATATCTATCAATTACATTTTTATTTAGCCGATCTTCAAAATCTTTTGTTGGAAAAATCCAAACAGTCGTTGTTTCGAGTTCATCCAACTTCTTCTTAAATATCGATTTCTCCAATGTAGAAGTAACCAAACCATAATCTATCTCATTTTCTTTTATATTTAAAGGAGCATTTGCTTTAGGTTTTTCAAAAATTGGTAAGTATTCATGAGCCAAAAGAAGAAAGTTGTACTTTATACTTTTTTCATACCAAAACCCTGTAATTTTACAATTATGCTGACGCTTAATAACAAGCTCTCTTAATTTAAAACCGGCATTTAAATAAACATTTATAAGTTTAAAACCCAAAGGAATTACATGTTTTTTTCTACGAATATCTCCAACTAAAATAGCACATTGTCTTCCCGGTTTTAACACCCTAAAACTTTCTTTAGCAACTTTTGACATCTCTTTTAAGAAATCATCTATATCAAAAAAGGATAAATCACCAACCTTCTCATCAGTATAATGAATAATATTTGCATAGGGGGGATGAGCGCAGATTAAATCTATTGAATTATTTTGTAAAAAAGATAAATCTCTAGCATCGCCAACTCTAAGTTCTGGTTCATAGAATACCAAATGGTTTTCTTTATTATCAAAGGTTAACTGTTTTGATTCTATCTTAAAATTAATATTTCTCTCTGCAAGTTCAATAGCTTTATCATTGATATCAATAGCTATACACTTTCTTCCTAAAAGTTTACATTCCACAGCAGTTGTTCCTGCACCACAGAAATAGTCCAAAACTAACTCACCAGGTTTTGAATATTTAAGAATCACATTTCGAGGTATATAAGGAGACCAGTTCCCTCTGTATTCTCCGCTATGAGTAGCCCAATCTCCTCTCTGTTTAAAACTCCAGACTGTAGTTTGTTCTTCTTTAAAATATTTTGGATAAAGCCTTTTTATTTTTTTAGAAACTTTTAAAACACTAATATTAAGTCCTTGGGTTTGAGTAATAAGTCGTTCAATATATCTAAAAGTAACCCCATACTTTTGCCCAATTTCTATATCAGGAGTTCCTCTTAATTTTTCCTGTAAGATTGCCTCTCGAAGTTCCCTTTCAGTCTTGAAATTTAATTTTTGAGCACCCATTCTCGTCTTCCTTTACCACTACTGCCTGAGCAACGGCATATTCCTTTGTGTGGGTAAGGCTTACTTTTATTTCTTTAATTTTTTTCCTTTTTAACTTTTCCTTTGCCCTTTTACTTAAAAAAACAAGGGGTTTTCCTTTACCATTATTAAGAATTTCTATGTCTAACCAATTCAGTCTCAAATCTCCAATCGCTTTAAAAACCGCTTCCTTCGCGGAGAAACGGGCAGCTAAATTTTCATAATAAAATTTTTTACTCTTTACATAATCGAGTTCACGGGGAGTAAAAATCCTTCTTAAAAAATTATCTCCCCATCTTCTTATTGCTTTTCTTATCCTTTCCGTCTCAATTAGATCTATACCCGTATCAATCATCACTTTAATAACTCCAGCATTTCCTTTACCGCTTTTTCCAATCCTACAAAAACAGCACGAGAAACAATGGCATGTCCAATGTTTAATTCTTCTATTCCCGGAATCATTGCCACATTGCGCACATTTAGATAATTTAATCCATGACCCGCATTCACCCTCAATCCCAGACCTTTAGCCACTTGGGTTGCTTGAATTAAACGGGTCAACTCTTCCTCTCTTTCCAACTCATTCTGGGCATTGGCATATCTTCCTGTATGAAGTTCAATAAATTCTGCTTTTGTATCTTTTGCCTTTTTTATCTGTGATTCAACAGGATCAATAAAAAGACTAACTAATATACCTTCTTTATGAAGTCTTTCTACAGTCTCTTTTATCTCTGAAAAATAAGTAACCACATCTAAGCCACCTTCAGTAGTTATTTCCTCTCTTCTTTCCGGAACAAGGGTTGCCTGATCAGGCTTTACTTCACAGGCAATATCGACTATTTCTTTTGCTATAGACATTTCCAAATTTAGCTTCACTTTTACTATTGAACGCAAGAGTCTTAAATCTCTTTCGTTTATATGCCGACGGTCTTCTCTTAAATGAACCACAATACTGTGACAACCAGCGAGTTCACAAAGAACAGCTGCCCAAACTGGATCAGGCTCTTTTCCTCTACGTGCCTGTCGTAAGGTGGCTACATGGTCAATATTTACTCCCAACTTTACCATCTTTTATCGCCTCGCTTTCTCAATCGGAATGGTTAACTCTACTTCTCCTTCCGTAATCACAAGATTAGGGATAGGACGTAAAGAAGTCTTAACTGTGGTGGTTTTGGTGAATTTTTTCAAATCGATAGGTTCGGTTTCTACATACTCTATGCTATCTAAAATGATCTTTTTCCCCACAACTTTACAAAAAGGGGGATTAACCGTCAATTTAGATTCTACAAAAGTATACCCAGAAGGAGGAGAACCTTTTATGTTTGGCCGGACAGGCAATTCTTTTATTTCCAAATCCAACTCCCTATTCCATACCAGAGTAATCTTTTCTTTCTTTTTAGATTGATTTATTTCATTGTTGATATAGAACCAGGAGAAAATAGCTAAACAGAGAGAAAGAATTTTTAAGAAAAAATTGTTAAAGATTATATTCTTCATAAACTAAATTTTCTTGGCAAATTTGGTTTGAGAAAATTGTCTTAAGGCTTCACGCAAAATTTTTTCATCCACATCTAGTCTCAATATCCCGCGTTGGGCAATAGAAATAGAACCATTTTCTCCCGAGACAACAATAACCAAAGCATCACTTTCTTCCGATAATCCCACCGCTGCCCGATGGCGCATCCCCATAGTTTTAGAAAGATAGGGATTATTGGAAAGCGGGAAAGTACATCCCGCAGAAACAATCCTTTCTCCCCTAATGATTATACCTCCGTCATGAAGAGGGTTACCAGGATAAAAAATAGTCTCGATTAATTCTGGAGTAATAGCTGAATCCAATTTTGTTCCTGTTTCTATATACTGGTCTAAATTAACCTCTTTTTGAAGAGCAATTAATCCTCCATACTTTTTATCTGAGATTCTCAAAATACCTTGTATCAAGTTATCCCATTTCTTTTCTCCGTGAGGGAAGATATCTAAGAGATGACCTCCGCCCAAACGGATAAGTCCATTTCTTAACTCTGGTTGAAAGATAATCAGAAGAGCAATTACCGAAATGGCAAAAATTTTATTTATCATCCAGTTAATCACTTCTAAACCTAAGCGTTGCGTAATCACAAAGATTGAAAGAATAATTACAATCGCTTTGACTGCCTGAATTATGCGTGTATTTCGGATAAAGTTCAAAATTTGATAGATGACAAACCAAAGGAAAATTATCTCTATAAAAGGCTTAAGGAAATTAAAACTTAGAAAGTATTTTAATTTAAGCATCTCTAACATTTAAAATGGCATCGAGTAAATTGATCGCTTCTTTTACTTCTTTAACATCATGGACACGCAAAATATTTGCCCCTTTGAGAACCGCTAAACAACAGGAAGAAATGGTTCCGTAAAGTCTCTCATTTACATCTAAGTTAAGGATTTTACCAATAAAAGATTTACGGGAAGTACCAATAAGGATAGGTCGTCCCAATACTTTAAACTGGTAGAGATTTTTCAAAATCATAAGATTATGCTCCACAGTTTTACCAAAACCTATTCCCGGATCAATGATTATGTTTTCTCTGGAAATCCCTGCCTCTTCCGCTAAGTTAATCCTTTTTTCTAAAAAATCGATTATTTCAGAAATTAAATCTTTATAGAAAGGATTTCTCTGCATTGTTTGGGGATTCCCTTTCATATGCATAATTATTAAGGGAACTTTATAGTAAGCCACAATCTTTCTCATCTCCTCATCATAACGAAGTCCACTTACATCGTTTACTATGGAAGCACCTGCCTCAATTGCCTCTTTAGCCACTTTGGCTTTACGCGTATCGATAGAAATGGGTATTTTTAATCTTTTGCTTAAAATTTTAATCACCGGAATAACTCTACGCAATTCTTCTTTTAGAGAGACCGGTTTTGCTCCTGGCCGGGTTGATTCTCCTCCTATATCGATTATGTCCGCTCCCTCCTCTTCCATTTTAAGCGCATATTCGATTGCCTCCTCTGGTCTATCAAAAAATCTTCCTCCATCGCTAAAAGAATCAGGAGTGATATTTAAAATCCCCATAATGTAAGTTCTTTCTCCCAAATTGAGTTGAAATCTGCCCGCCTTTATGCTCCAATTTTTCCTTTGGACATTCTCTAAAGTCTCTTCTAATCTATGGGCAATTTTTTCTAAGCCCCAGGGTTGGAGTTTAAGTTTTTCGATAAGTTTATTATATTGTGAAAATGTTCCTAAGATAATACAACTACATCTTTTTAATTTCCCAGTAATAACTTCGCGGGGAACTGCTACTTCTCCTCCTAAGGAAAGCATTTCTTGTTTCAAAACATTCGCTAAAGGAAAATTTAAAGAATCTATTTTAAAGACATAAAAAACCCCTTTCCCCGCCATTATCCTCTGCCCTATCCTATCTACATCTAAGGAAGACATCTCTTTAATAAAATCCTTCTCCTCTTCAAATTTAAGCATTCTTATTCTCATTAGGCTCTCCTATACCTAAGAGTTTTTCTATCTCTTCCTTCTCCAAAACCTCTTTTTCCAAAAGAGTCTCTGCTAAAAGTTTTAATTTATCCTTATTCTTTAGCAACTCTTCCTTAGCCCGATTGTAACAAGTATTAATGATATTTCCTACTTCTTGATCAATAATAAGAGCGGTGGCATCGCTATAATTTCTTTCTTCAAATATATCTCTTCCCAAGAATATTTGACGCTCATCTCTTCCCAAAGTAACATGTCCCAATTTTTCACTCATTCCCAACTTAGTGACCATCATGCGCGCAATTTCCGTCGCTTGTCTTAAATCATTTTCTGCTCCCGTAGAAATATCTTCAAAGATAATTTCTTCACTTGCCCTACCCCCTAAGAATATGGTGATTTGTCTTAAGAGTTCTTTCTTTGTATGCAAGTATTTATCTTCTAAAGGAAAATCCATAGTGTGTCCTAAAGATATACCACGGGGCAAAATGGTGATTTTCAAGGGTCGGGTTGGACCAGGGATAAGAAAAGAGATCAAAGCGTGACCTGCTTCATGGTAAGCAATCCTCAATTTTTCCTCTTTACTTATCACCCGCGATTTTTTCTCTGGCCCAGCAATTACCCTTTCAATTGCCTCATTGAGGTCCTCCATATCCACTGCCTCTTTATTTTTTCTTGCCGCCAGTAAGGCAGCTTCGTTTACTAAATTAGCTAAATCTGCACCAGAGAATCCCGGAGTCTGTCGAGCAATATCTTTTAAATTCACAGAGGGAGCAAGTTTTATATTCCTTGTATGAACTTTAAGAATCTCTTCTCTACCCTTTATATCGGGACGATCGATCACAATTATGCGATCAAATCTCCCCGGACGAAGCAATGCAGGATCTAATACATCTGGACGATTAGTAGCAGCAATAACGACTATTCCCTGCTCAGTATCAAAACCATCCATCTCCACCAATAAGGCATTCAATGTCTGTTCCCTCTCATCATGTCCTCCTCCTATTCCAGCAAAGCGTTGTCTTCCCACCGCATCTATCTCATCAATAAAAATAATGCAACCCCTCCCACTCTGTTTTGCATAACGCTTTGCTTGGTCAAAGAGATCCCTCACCCTACTTGCTCCCACTCCTACAAAGAGTTCTACAAAATCTGAACCCGAAATACTAAAGAAGGGAACTCCTGCTTCTCCACTCACTGCTTTAGCCAGGAGTGTCTTTCCTGTTCCCGGAGGGCCAATGAGAAGGACTCCTTTGGGAATTTTCCCTCCCAATCTTTGAAATTTCTTCGGGTCTTTTAAAAACTCGATTATTTCTTTCAATTCTTCTTTCGCTTCATCTACACCCGCTACATCATTAAAAGTTGTTTTTGTTTGGTCTTGAGTAATTAAACGTGCCCGTGCTTTACCAAATGTCCAGATACGTGAACCCCCTGCCTGGATATTCCGATATCCAAAATACCAGAGGAAAAAGATAAATAAAATTACGGGTCCGAGAGAGTAAAAGAGATTGACAAAAAATGTGCGTGGAGGTCTAATTATAAATTCGGGGACATTCTCGCGCAAAAATTTTATCAATTCTGGATCATTTTCCGGTATATGCACAATATATCTTTTCCCGCTTGTTAAAAAACCGGTAATGATATCTTCCGTCTTTATTGCGGAGCGGATCTCTTTCCTCTGAGGATTATCTAAGAGCATACGGAAAAATTCACTATAACTTAATTCCACAGGAGGACCTTCAAAAGATAACTTCCCTAAATTAAAGATATACATAACGATTACTGCCAAAATCATTGCCCAAAAAAGTCTCTTAAAAAAATTATTATCCTTACCCAATTTCTGTCCATTAGACATGGCTACTCTCCTTCAAGAAAAATATCAAATATTTTTTATCTTTCTCTATAGAAATGTTTCTAGGTAAATCTAAGATTGAGCCTGTTGGTCTTTCCTGAATTAATTCTTCAAATTCCTTCCAGTGCTGATAGTTTATGCGTCTTAAGTTTCCCTTTAGTTCCCTAATCGCTATACGAAAAATCTCTCTCTGCAGGATAGAAGGAAGTTTTTTAAATTTTTCTAAAAGAATATTTATCTTGCCATTTTTAATTTTAGCTACAGCTTTGAACTTCCTCTTCCCTTGTTTATTTATATATTCATAAGCAAGACTGAGATTTTCCGCTGTATTAGCCAAAACTTCTTTAATCTGAGGATTGAAATTTTCTTTCAAATAAGGGATAAGCTCATTCCTTATCCGATTACGCAAGTAGAAAGGAGAAAGATTGCTACTATCTATTCGATAATCTATTTTTTTCTCTTTAAGGTATTCTAAAATCTCCTCCCTCCAGATTTCAAAAAGAGGCCTAATAATCAAAATATTTCTTTCCTCCCTTAAAGGAGGAATTCCCCTTAATCCTAAAAGTCCTGCTCCTTTAATCATACGCATAATTACTGTCTCTACCTGGTCGTCACGTGTGTGCCCTAAAGCAATCTTCTTTATTCCATTTTCTTCAGCGGTTTTAAAGAAAAAATCATAACGCAAAATACGTGCCCCTTCTTCTTCAGATAAGCCCAATCTTTCTATCTCTCTGCGCACATCCATTTCTCCTAAATGGAAAGGAACATTAAAACGCTCCGCAAGATTTTTAACAAAGAGAGCATCGTCATCCGATTCCTTTCCTCTAAATTTATGATTAAAATGTCCAATATGTAGTTCTAAATCCCATTCTTTACAAATCTGATAAAGTAGATAAAATAAACAGACCGAATCCGGTCCTCCGGAAACACCAACAAGCACTTTATCCCCTTTATTTAACATTTTAAATTTTCTTATACTCTTTTTTACCTTCTCTAAAAGCATTTTTTATGACGGCGAGTGGATTTGAACCACCGACTTAGCGGGTATGAGCCGCTTGCTCTACCAGACTGAGCTACGCCGTCTTTTAAACTATAATAACATCTAAATTTCATTTTTGCAAGTTTATTTGAAAGTCTCATTCATACTTCCGGTACGATATCCCTCCAAATCTAAGGTAATGTATTTAAAACCGAGTTTCTTAAATTTTCTTATTACCTCTCTACACAGACGGGAATTTAAAAATCTTCTTATCTCTTCTTTACCAACCTCGATACGTGCCAGATGCTCATAAAAACGCACCCTTACCTGCTTAAATCCTTTCTTATATAAAAAATCTTCTGCTTTTTCTATTCTTTCCAACTTCGCCGGGGTAATTTCTGTATAGTAAGGAATGCGCGAGGAAAGACAAGCCTGAGGAGGTTTGTCCCAATTGGGGAGCCCAAAATTTCTTGCCAGTAAGCGGATCTCATTCTTTCTTAACCTTACTTCTTTAAGTGGACTTAAGATATTCCATTTTTTACTTGCCTTTCTACCCGGACGATAATCAAATTCATCCTCATAATTTGTTCCATCCAAAACTCTCTGGTATCCTTTTGCTTGGGCAAGAAGATTAAGCTTTCTAAACAACTCATCCTTACAATAAAAACAACGCCAAGGAGTATTCTTACGAAAAGAACTATTTTCCAATTCTTTAGTATAGACAGTAATATGTTTTACATCCAGTCTCTTGGCTAGATCCTTAGCTAAATTATATTCCATCTTTGGATATGTTCTTGAGTAAGCAGTTACCGCTAAAACCTTATCTTTTCCTAATACATCTCTAGCTATCTTAAGAAGAAAAGTAGAATCCAATCCTCCTGAAAAAGCAATCACCACGGAATCTAACTCTTTTAATATTCTTTTTAATTTCTCCAATTTAGCTTTAAGCTGAGAATTTACCTTTCTACTCATTTTTTTATCCCCATAACTTTCAAAGCTTCCCCTATAGTATTAAAATGTATCTCCACAGTATCGTGAAGATCTAAGGCGTATCCTCCACCCAATGTAAGAGCTATGGGAATATTATTTTCTTTAGCCTGAATAAAAATAAATCTATCTCTTTCCTTAAGTCCTTCTTTAGTCAACCTCAGTCCTCCCAATTGATCATTCTCATAAGGATCTGCTCCTGCTTGATAAAGGATAAATTCAGGCTTAAATTCTTTAATTATTAGAGGAATGTTTTCTCTTAAAACTTTCAAATACTCTTTGTCTCCTGCTCCATCTTCTAAACCTATATCTAAACTACTCGGAGGCTTATAGAAAGGATAGTTGTTCTCCTGATGTATAGAGAAGGTAAAGACATTTTTCTCTTTTTGAAAAATAAAGGCAGTTCCGTTTCCTTGATGTAAATCGCAATCAATGACCATCGCTTTCTTAATCAATCTTTCCTTAATTAACCTTTTTACTGCAATCGCTATATCGTTAAATACACAGAACCCTTCCCCATGATCAGGAAAAGCATGATGAAAACCTCCACCAATATGAATACCCAAACCATTCTCCAATGCATATAAACTAGCTAAACATGTACCTTCTACACAGATAAGTGAAGCGGTAAAGATTTCTTCATTCATCGGTATCTCCAAACGTAATAACTCTTCTAAAGAAAGAAGATTGTTTTTTAATTTCTCAAAATATTCTTGAGTATGGACAAGACAGACTATTTCTTTACTTGCAGGATTAGGTAGGACAAAGTCGTCTTCTTTAAGTCCAAATCTTTGGGATAAAAGCTCTTTAATAAGTCTATATTTCTGAGTAGGAAAGACATGGGGTCCTAAATCGACTTCATATTTTGGAGAATAGAAGAATTTAAATGGAAAAGGCACTTTATCTTCTTAAAGATATCCGATAGTCTCCTTCTCCTTCCAAAATAACATGACCTTCCCGAGCAAGCCATCCTAAACTCATCAAGATCAAATCCCTTGGTTTATCGATACCTGCTACCAGGGTTGAGAGAGTAACTTGACCGTGTTCATCCAAATAATGCCAAATATCTCCGGCAGTAATCCCTATTTCCGTAATCATTTCTTCTCACCCCTTTCTCTTTGATTATAACTTTTACAGCGTGGACAGATAGAGATATCGGAATCTTCATCTATATAAGTGTATGAACAGATTGAGCAATGCCAAATATTTTTCTTGGGCCAAATTTTCATAACTCCTTTTGCTTTAATCCGGTGTTCAAATATAATCCAGGAAATAACAATTACCAAAAGGACTAATAATAAATATAAACCAATCGCTAGGACAAAGTCAACATTAATCATTTCTTAGCCATCTTTTGGGGAGAAATCTCTATTTCATACCATTTCCCCAATTTCTCTAAGGGATAAAAAAAGCTCTCCTTAACAGCCTTTTTCATAAAGATATCCAATTCGAGATTACCACTAAAAAACAAAGGCTCTACAAATTCTATTCTTCCTTCTTCAGATACATAGAGGCGATACTTAAAAATTAAATCTTCTTCATCTTGACGAAAAATGTAACTTAACTCTGGGAAAGAAATATCTTTTAAATAAATTGATAATTTATTAGGTTGCCCATCCTTAGTTAGATAAGAGAAAAAGCTTTTTTCTAAAACCTCCCCTCTCTCAAGGATCGTCTCTCTTTTTATCTCTCTGTAGGGTTTTTCGGGAATTACATATAGGACTTGTCTGGAAGGAGTCTCTAAAAGAGTAGATTTTTCTCTTTCCATAAAGAAAAGAGTGTCTTTTTTTAAACAAAAGGTGTCTTCTTTTACCTCCTTTTTTTCACCATATTCGGCCAAAAGTGGACCAAAAAAGGATATTTCTATTTTTTTATTTAAATTAAATTTTTGATTAGAGAAAAGAGTAACGTTAAAAATTAGAAAAATAAGGATATGCAAAAGAAAAGAAATTATAAAAGAAGTTTCAAGTTCCCTATCTATCCTCATTTTTCCTCTTGTATTGTAGCGATGTTCAGTTTTTCTATCCCCTTTTCTCTACAGAGGTCCCAAATTTCTACTATTTTACCCAGAGAGGATTTCTTATCTGCCTTTAAAAGTATCGCTTTTTTCTTCGGTAAGTTCTCTAAAAAATTACCCAATTCTTTTACTGTAACTACTTTCTCATTTAGAAAAACTACATCGTTCTTATTTATAACAATAACCACAGTCTCCTCTTGTAAGGCTTCGCTGGTTACAGCTTTGGGAAGATTGACTTTTATCCCTGCCTGAGTAACCACAAAAGAAGAGGTTAAAAGGAAAAATATCAGGAGTTGAAAAATCACGTCCACAAGAGGAGTGATATCGATCCCTTTTTGTCCCCTTTCCCATTCAAAACGTCTTCTAAAGCGCATCTATGTTCTCCTTCTTCTTAATTTCCTCTCCTTCGGTAAGGAGATTGACCAATTCGGTAGCGGAACGCTCCATTTCTAAAATAAATCCATCTACCCTACTTACCAAATAATTATAAAAAACAAAAGTAGGTATAGCTACCACTAACCCTGCAACGGTAGTAAGAAGAGCTTCCCATATTCCTCCTGCTAAATCTCCTGGATTTATCGGATTTAAAGAAGCTGATTTTTCCTGAACTACTTGAAAACATCGCACCATCCCGGTAACTGTTCCTAAAAGACCTAAGAGGGGAGCGATGTGAGCTACAGTAGCTAATATCCCCAAGTTCTTTTCTAAACGAGGAATCTCTTGAAGCGCTGCATCTTCGATTGCCTCTTTAATCTCCTCTTTAGGACAGCCATGTTTTAATATCCCTGCTTTCAGTATCCGTGCAATTGGCCCGGGAGTTTCTTCACATTTCTGTAAAGCATCTCTTAGACGATTTCTCCTTATTATGTTTGCAATTTCATCCATAAACTCACGAGTATCGATTTTCGCTCGATAGAGATGATAGAGCCTTTCTATCACTACCGCGACTGAAAGAATAGAACAAAAAATAATCGGATACATTAAAGGTCCACCTTTCTGAACTATCTCCCACATTCCTAGATTACCCATCCTTTCCTCCTTTCAATTTTTCTCTGATCTCTTCTAAGCGTTTACGTGCAAAATCTCTTATCTCCAAATTATCGGAATTGATAAGATTATTGTATATCTTTTCTGCTTCTCTCCAGCGTTCCTTTTTTTCTAATATCTTTGCAAGATTTAAATTTGCTTTCTCTATAATTATAGGACTAGCATTATCTCCATTATAAACGATCTTCAGATATTCTGCAAGGGCTTCTTCTAAATCGTTTTTCTCCTCCAGAAGGGAAGCCAGATCAAATCTTATAGAGATACTTAAATCTTTTAAAGGACAATTTTCTGCTCTCTTTAATAATTCTAAAGCATGGTCTAAATCTTTTTTCTCTCTCCTTAAACTAGCCTGCTCTTTAAGAGCAAGGTAGAAATAATTTGTATCCGGAAAACTCCTCTCTAATTGTTTAAACACATCCTCTGCTTCACTAAGCATGCGTAACTGATAGAGAATCTTTCCCTTTCTATATAAAGCCTCCGGAACAAGAAAACTACCTGGATATTTCCCTATCAGCTCATCAAAGTATTTGATACTCATCAAATAATCCTTTTTATAATAACTCACCCATCCCAACCAATAGTATGCATCGTCTGCTAAATCGCTCTTCGGGAACTTTGAAATTAACTCTAAAAAGTAGTCTCCAGATTTATTAAAATCCTTATTTTGATAATAATACTCTCCCAACCAGAAAATCATCTCCGGGATTAAACTAGACTGAGGGTAGTTCTTAATTATACTCTCTACAGTCTTAAGGAAATCTTTTTTCTTTCCCATAAAATAATATGCCCAAGCAGTATAGTAATCTAAGGCAAGAAAAAATTCTTTATCTTTTAGAGAACTACGGATTTTTTTAAACCAGTCGATCGCTTCTGGATATTTTTTAGTATTTATTAGACAAATACCTCTTTTTATTCCTGCTTCATCCTTATAAGAGTTAGAATTATAGAGCTTCAAAAATTCCTCATCCGCAGAGGTGTAATTTCCCTGTTTAAAGTAAGACATCGCTATATAATAACTGGCTTTTTCTTTATATCTTGAAGAGGGAAAATTGGAGATTAAACTTTTAAAAGAAATTATGGCTGCATCGTATTTATTCAATTTATAAAATATAATCCCTAACTGAAGCTGGGCATAGTCTACATAGAGACTTCCCGCATAATCTTTTAGAATTAAATCATACATCTCTTGAGCCTTAGGATAATTCTCTTTTTCTAAGTATATATCTCCCAAGCAAGTAATTGCGGAAGCTTTTAGATGCTCGTCACTCGAATAGTACAAAATGTCTTCAAAGGAAAGAATTGCCTCCTCTACTCTACCTAACTTCCAATATGCCCAACCCAAAGTGTAATAGAAATCGTCTTTTTCATTGTAAGAAGTAAATTTTTTCAATGCTTCTTGACAAAAGGAAATCACCTCTTCATAGCGAGCTAAATTGTAGAGAGTTTCCGCTTTACCTACATAAGCAGAAAAAATGTAGGAAGATTGGGGAAAATCTTCAATTACCTTTTCATATATTTCCAAAGCTTCTTGGTATTTTGCCAATTTAGTCAAAGCGGTGGCTAAACCAATAAAAGCAGAATCTAAAATATTCCTATCAGGTTTTGTTTCAATAAAGTTTCGAAAGTATTTTTCCGCTTCTTCATAACGATCAATTTTTAAATATGTCCAAGCAATTCCTAAACGGGCTAAGTTAACAAAAGGAGAACGGGGAAATCTCAAAACTACTTTTGAATAATTATCCAAAGCTTCTCCATAATTGAATGTTTTAAAATCTATTTCCCCCAGATAATAAAAGACTTCATCCATAAATTTAGCCCTTGGAAAATTATCGAGGATAGTTAAGAAATTTTCTTTCGCCTCCTTATAATTATTCAATTTGAAATAACTTTTGCCTTTATACAATAAAACTTCTTCTAATAAATCTTCTTTAAGCACTTTTACATCCAATTTATCCCACCAATTTATAGCTTCTTTAAAATTATTCATTTCATAGAAAGTCAAAGCCAGAAAATGGATTGAATCGTTTTTATAAACAGAATAAGGACATTCATTGATTATGCGGAAAAAATATTCTTGAGCAGTGGAGAAATCTTTTCCTTTTAAATAGAGCCTTCCCAACCAAAATAAGCCTGCCTCCACTAAATCTTTTTCTTTTGTCTCTTTTAGAAGGGTCTCCAGTTCTGAAAGAGCAGGTATAAATTTATCCAGATAATAGTAACACTGGGCTAAGATTAGGTGAACCTGGGATATCTTGTTACTCTTAGGGTAACTCTTAATAAATTTTTCCAAATGCTTCGTAGCCACTTCATAAAAACCATCATCAAAAGCTCTTTTTGCGAAGATAAAATCCTCCTCTTCCCCTGCAAAGGCAAAGTAATTAAAGATTAAAAATAAAATTATAAAAATAAATTTTTTCATTCTTGGTTAATTTAGCACAAATTTTATATTTTAGCAATTTAAAACTCTTTTTAAATATTGTCCGGTATAGGAATGTGGACAATTAACTATCTCTTCTGGACTACCACAGGCTACCACATATCCACCCTCTTCTCCTCCTTCCGGACCAAGATCGATTATATAGTCAGCAGTCTTTATCACATCTAAATTATGCTCAATTACTACTACCGTGTTTCCCATATCTACCAATTTATGTAATACCTGAAGCAACTTAGCAATATCAGCAAAATGTAGTCCAGTGGTCGGCTCATCAAGAATATAGAGAGTCTTACCCGTAGACCTTTTCCCCAACTCGGCAGCCAGCTTTACCCTCTGAGCCTCTCCTCCAGAAAGGGTGGTAGCGGATTGTCCCAATTGAATATAACCTAATCCCACATCATAAAGTATCTGAAGCTTATCTTTTATCTTGGGAATATTTCCAAAAAGCTCCATAGCCTCTTCTACAGTCATCTCTAAAACATCGCGGATCGATTTCCCTTTATACTTTATCTCTAAGGTTTGCTCATTAAAACGTGCCCCTTTACACACATCGCAAACTACATATACATCGGGAAGAAAATGCATCTCTATCTTTTTCACTCCATCTCCCTGACAAGCTTCACAACGTCCTCCCTTTACATTAAAACTAAATCTCCCTGCTCGATATCCTCTTCTACGCGATTCAGGAAGCATACTGAATAACTCCCGAATATAGGTAAAAAGTCCGGTATAAGTAGCAGGATTAGAACGGGGAGTCCGCCCAATCGGAGATTGGTCGATAATAATCACCTTATCGATAAATTCTGTTCCCCTTATCAATCTATATTTCCCGGGCTTTTCCTTAGAATGATAAAATTTTTTAGCCAGTGCACGATAGAGAATCTCATGAACAAGTGTACTTTTACCCGAACCAGAAACGCCCGTTACACAAGTAAATAAACCCAAAGGGATTTTTACATCGATCTTTTTCAAGTTATGTTCTTCTGCTCCCAAAATTTCCAAGAATTTTGCATTTTTATAGGGACGCCGATTTTTATTGAATTCTATCTTTAATTCTCCACGAAGATATTGAGCAGTAAGTGAATCTTTACAAGAAAGCAATCCTTCCAATGGACCACTGTAAATAACTTCTCCACCATGTTTACCTGCACCTGGGCCAAGGTCAACAATATAATCTGCACTCCTTATGGTTGCCTCATCGTGTTCTACTACAATCAGTGTATTTCCTAAGTCTCTCAGTGCCTTTAAGCTATTTAATAATTTTGCGTTGTCCCGCTGATGTAAACCAATACTTGGCTCATCTAAAATATAAAGCACTCCCACCAATCCTGCTCCAATCTGAGTCGCTAAACGAATCCTCTGTGCCTCTCCACCGGAAAGGGTAGAACTCTGTCTATCTAAGGTAAGGTATCCCAATCCCACATTGAGCATAAAATCCAATCTACGCATTATTTCTTTAAGGACCTGCTGGGCAATTATCTTTTGCGTAGGAGAAAGTTCAAGTTTGCTAAAAAATTCCTTTGCCTCTACTACGGACATGCTGGCCACATCCGCAATACTTTTTCCCTCTATCTTTATCGATAAACTTTCCAGCCTTAAACGCTTCCCCCCACAGGCAGGACAGGGCAAAGTACTCATAAACCGGTTTATCTCCTCTTTCAAATAGTCGCTATCTGTCTCTCTAAAAAGCCTCTCTAAATGGGGAATGACTCCCTCGTAGGGTCTACCCCAGATCCATTCATCGCATCCATAAAGGATTATTTTCTGGATCTCCTTACTTAACTTCTTAAAAGGAACATCTAAACTAAAACCAAGCCTTTCCGAAAGCTCCCTCAATATACCACGATAATAAAGGATGTAGCCCCTTCCTCCTTTTCTCCAGGGCTCAATTGCTCCCTCCCTTAGAGATTTATTCTTATCCGGTACCACCAAATCAGGGTCTACTTCCATCTTTGTTCCTAAGCCATTACATTGGGGACAGGCACCATAAGGAGAATTAAAGGAAAAAATCCTTGGCTCTATCTCTCCATAACTTACTCCACAATCAACACAGGCAAAAAGTTCACTGTATAAAACATCCGGCTTCCCTTCCTGACTGATAATCACTCTTCCCTTACCAAACTTTAAGGCGGTTTCTACAGAATCCGCAAGGCGCCCTTTCATCTCCGGACCAAGAGTAAGGCGGTCTACTACTATGTCGATATGATGAACTCTTTTCTTATCCAAAACAATCTCCTCATCTAAATCATAGATTTTCCCATCCACCCTCACCCTTACAAATCCCTGTTTACGTAAATCTTTAAAGAGACTCTGATACTCCCCTTTTCTTCCCCTTACCTGGGGAGCAAGGATCATTATTCTTGTTCCCGAAGGGATAGAGTTAACCTGCTCAATAATCTCTTGAGCAGATTGGCGAGAAATCTTCTTCCCACATTTATAACAGTAAGGGGTTCCAATCCGTGCAAAAAGAAGACGCAAATAATCATAAATCTCTGTTTGAGTTCCTACAGTTGAACGGGGATTACCACCTGCACTCCGTTGTTCTATAGATATAGCGGGAGAAAGCCCCTCAATAAAATCTACATCCGGTTTCTGCATCTGCTCTAAGAATTGTCTTGCATAGGCAGAAAGAGACTCTACATATCTGCGCTGTCCTTCCGCATAAATTGTATCGAAGGCAAGGGAAGATTTCCCCGAACCACTCAATCCGGTAACGACGATAAGTTTATTCCGCGGAAGTTCTAAATGGATATTCTTCAGATTATGCTGTCTTGCTCCATGGATAATGATGGAATCGGACATATCCGTTATGAAATTATTGAGGCGAATTTATAAAATTATACTACAAAATAAATAAGATTTGCAATAAAGACAGGGGTAGGTGAAATTTATTTCTCGATAATTAGAATAATTTTAGAAATCAAATCCAGAAAAGGAAAATTACAAGGAGGTAAAGAATAAAAGACCCCGACAAAAGTCGGGGTCTTTTTCAGAGAAAGCAAAACTATTTCTTGGCGCTCTTTTTCTTTTTTCTTCCTCTGGCCATCTTAGCGCGAGAAATATCGCCGTCCTCATCTACGAAGTAGAGATACCCTGGCTCCTTCTTAATCCCTACCTTTGCCACTTTCTCGGCCATCCCTACTCACCTCCTTTCTATGTACCAATTTTTATATTGCCTAAAATATTTTCTAAGGTAGCTACTGCAGACAATGCTGCCAAATAACTTGTCTTAGGATTTTCAGGCATGGGAAGATTTTCTATCCGAGCAGTAAATTTTCCAAATCTTCCTTCAAATTCTATCTCATGAATATTTCTTGTGTAAAAGGGAGAGGCAACTATCCTTACTATAGTCTTTTTTGCTCCTATCCCTACTAAGGAAAGAATAGCAGAAACATTTATATTCTGGGGAAAACCTTTTATCGCCTCTTCTGCAGAACCTTCAAAGAGCAAAACCTCTCCATCTATCTTAGTCAAGTCTATACCCTTTTCTAATATATAGGGAGCTCCTTCAAAACTATGGGAAGGTTTACGGGTAGTAAGAATTACCGAATCTATTTTATCCATACTTCCCGCATGGAGAGCATCGATTCCTCCAATAGCTCCGGAAGGGATGTAAATTTTTCGATTATATTTTTCCGCCCACTCCAATATCTCCGGACATTCAAGAATCCCTCCCACACTCATAATAAGAATATCCCGGCCCTGTTTAAGAACCTGCATAGCAATATTTTTCACTGCCTGAAGAGAAGCACATTCAATTACTAAATGGCTATGCCAGATAAGTTTGTTGAGAGTCAAAGCAATACGGGGTTTTATTCTCAATTCTTTGGCAAGATTTTCTGCCTTGATTAAATCAAGATCATAAAGGCAGGAAATGCAAGCTTTGGGATAAAATCTATCTTCGATAGCATGGGCTAAAAATTTCCCAATTGTTCCACAACCTACTATGCCTATCTTAACCATTATTCACTAATTACCTTTATAGGTTTATTTTTCTTATCTACATAGACTTTTTTCACTTTGATTTTATTAATTTCCTTTTCATCCGCTAAAGCGTAAGCAAGAATAATGAGTTTATCGCCAATCTCTGCCCAGCGCGCAGCCGGTCCATTCATACAGATTGTACCTGAACCGGATTTTCCCTCTATCACATAAGTCTCTATACGCATACCATTGTTTAAATTGAGTATCTGAACCCTTTCTCCCGGTAGAATATCCGCCTTTTCCAACAAATCTTTATCGATGGTAATACTACCTTCATATTCTAAATGCGCATCGGTCACTACTGCCCCATGAATCTTTGATTTTAAAATTATACGCATCATTTTATCTTTATTTTTGTATTATCGATTAAACGTGTATTCCCCATCCAAACTGCCAAAGCAATCAAAACTTCTCCCTTTAATTCTTTTAATGGCTCTAAATTTTTAGCATCTACTATCTCTATATAGTCTATACGAGAAACTCCGTTTTTGACAACAATTTTTTTCATTTCCGCAATTATCTTACGGGCATTCCTTTCTCCCTGAGAAATAAGCTCCTCTGCCTTTTTTAAAGCAGAATATAAACAGGTTGCCCTTTTCCTTTCCTCAGGATTTAAATAAACATTCCTTGAACTCATTGCCAAACCATCTTTTTCACGGACAATGGGCATTACTTTTATCTTTATATCCATATTGAGATCTTCTACCATCTTTTCAATCACTCTTGCTTGCTGAGCATCTTTCTGTCCAAAGTAGGCAATATCTGGTTTTACAATATTAAAAAGCTTTGTCACTACGGTAGTAACTCCTTTAAAATGCCCGGGACGAAAACGGCCACAGAGTCCCTCCGTAAGTTTCTCCACTTCTACATAGGTAACATAATCGGGAGGATACATCTCTTTATCACAGGGAGCAAAAATTATGTCCACCCCTACACTCTTTGCTAAGTTTATATCTCTCTTTAAATCACGTGGATAGCGAGCAAAATCTTCTTTGGGTCCAAATTGTAGAGGGTTAACATAGATACTCATCACCACTATATCAGTATCTTTTCTTGCCTGTCTTGCTAAGGAGAGATGACCTTCGTGAAGATAACCCATAGTGGGAACAAACCCGATGGTTTTCCCCTCACGCTTTAATTTATCGATTATCTTCTTTATCTCTTTAATTTTTCGTATTACTCTCATATTCTTCTAACAATTTTCTTATCGTTTTCTTTAAAACCGGATGTTTTAAAAAGGGAGAGATTTTGCTTAAGGGTTTAAGCACAAATATACGTTTAGGTATCTCCGGATGAGGAATAATTAATTTTTCTGTATTCAAAACCAATTTACCATAAAAGAGAATATCTAAATCGATTATCCGGGGTCCCCAGCGTAAAGGACTTTTCTTTCTTCCCAGCTTTTCTTCAATCTCCTTAAGTTTTTTCAACAAATCCAAGGGAGAATATTCTGTCTCTATCTTTAAAACTCCATTGAGAAATTTTCCCTGCGGAGGACCTATAGGCTCAGTCTCATAAATAGGAGATTTCTTTAACAATTTTATCTTTTTATCCTTCTTTAAAAGTTCTATAGCTCTATCTATATTTTTTTCTCTATTTCCTAAATTTGAACCTATACCAATGTAAGAAATCATCTCATAACAGTTTTCTAATTCTCTCCACTGCTTCTTCTATCATTTCCAGAGAATTGGTTAAACTAAATCTTACAAATCCCTCGCCAAATTTACCAAAACCAATCCCTGGAGTTACTACCACTTTAGCCTCTTCCAAAAGGATTTGAGAAAATTTTAGAGAAGAACGAAAAGGTTTAGGTAAAGGAGCCCAGACATAAAAAGTAGCTAAAGGTTTATCTATTTTCCAGCCAATCTTCCCTAAACCTTCGATTAAAAAATCGCGTCTCTCTTTATACATTCTATTCATCTTCTCTATATGAGAAGAATCTGTCTCCAGAGCAGAGATTCCTGCAATTTGAATTGCCTGAAAAATACCGGAGTCGATATTTGTCTTTATCTTACCAATAGCTTTAACCGCTTCTTTATTCCCACAGACCCAACCAATACGCCATCCTGTCATATTGTAAGTCTTCGAAAGAGAATGAAACTCTATCCCGATCTCCTTTGCTCCCTCAAATTGTAAAAAACTGGGCGCACGATAACCATCAAAACTTATCTCTGAATAGGCAGCGTCATGACAAACAAGTATTCTATTTTTATGCGCAAAGCGAATAACCTCTCGATAGAAATCTTCAGGACATATACTTGCGGTAGGATTATTAGGATAATTTAAAAACAATATCTTTGCTCTTTTAAGGATAGAGGAACTTATCTTTTTCAAATCGGGTAAGAAATTATTCTCTTTAAGAAGGGGAAGTAGATAGGGTTTACCATCAGCAAGGATAGTCCCTCCCTTATAAGGAGGATAACAGGGGTCAGGAATTAAAGCAATATCTCCGGAATTTAAAAAAGCAAGGGGAAGGTGAGCAATCCCTTCTTTGGAACCGATTAAAGGTTGAATCTCTGTATGAGGGTCAAGTTCTACATTAAATCTTTTTTTATACCAATTACTTATTGCTACCCTAAATTCTAATAAACCTTGATCAAGAGCATAACGGTGATTTTTGGGATCACGAGCTGCTTCGCAGAGTTTCTCGATGATATGTGCAGGAGTTGGCTGGTCGGGATCACCGATACTTAAATCTACAAGTTCTATACCTTTTTCTCGTAGATCCTTTTTTATGCGGTCTATTTCTGCAAACAAATAGGGAGGAAGATTTTTTAGTCGTTTAGAAATATCGATCATTTTACCATCTCCATATCAAAAAGACCGGTCTTTTGTCTTACTACAAACCTTGCCGCTACCAAAGCCCCTTTAGCAAATATATCTCTTGTCTTAGCGGAATGAAACAGCTCTATGGTATCTAAGGGACTATCAAAAATAACTCGATGGTCTCCTACAATTTCTCCTTCACGAATCGATTTTATATCGGTAACTTTCTTACCCGATTCTTTCTCAATAATCTCCGCAAGTTTTTTGGCAGTTCCTGAGGGAGCATCCTTTTTATGGATATGGTGTGCTTCAATAATTTTTACCTCATAATCTGAAAGTGTCTTGGTTGCTTCTCTTACCAATCTAAAAAGAAGATTTACTCCTACAGACATATTGGGAGAAAAAACTATGGGAATATAACGAGAAGCCTCCTTTACCTTTATCTTCTCCTCTTCGCTCAGTCCTGTTGTCCCAATCACCATGGGTTTATTATATTTTACACAGATGTTTAAATGCTCAAGAGTAGCGGAAGGATTGGTAAATTCGATAAGACAATCGCTGTTTTTAATCTCCTCCGGATTATCGGTAATCTTTACTCCCTGAACTAAACTTCCTATTTTAGGATGTCCTTTTGCTTCCAAGGCAACCACTAATTTAAAATCTTTTTCTTTGCTTGCCAAATCGATTATTCTTGAACCCATCTTACCACATGCTCCACTTACCGCTAATTTAACCATCTCTTTACCCCCAATTAAAAAATATTGCTAAATTGATTATCCTTTCATAAGCCCATATTCACTCAGGGCTCGTTTCAGTTTCTCCAGATTTTCCGGAGACATAGGACTCAAAGGAAGTCGCAGTTCTGGCGCGCACATTCCCAGTAGTCCCATAGCGGTTTTTACCGGAATGGGATTTGTTTCGATAAACATTACCTTTATTAAAGGAAGCAACTTATAATGCATTTCCTGAGCTTTCTTGATTTCTCCTTTTTCAAAGAAAGAAATCATTTTCTTCACATCACGGGGAACAATATTAGCCACTACCGAAATCACTCCCACCCCTCCGATAGCAAGTATAGGTAAAGTCAAACTATCGTCTCCCGAGATAAGTAAAAAATCTGGAGGACAGAGCAACTTAATCCGCGACATCTGCTCCAGAGAACCCGATGCCTCTTTTACTCCGATAATATTTTTACAATCCTTAGCCAATTTAGCCATTGTCTCTGGTTCTATATTTACTCCTGTGCGAGAAGGAATATTATAAAGAATTATGGGAATATCTACTTCTTCAGCAATCGCTCGAAAATGCTCATAGAGTCCTTTTTGGGTGGGTCGATTATAATAAGGAGAAACCTGTAAGGATGCATCTGCACCTGCCTTTTTGGCATGCTTTGTAAGCATAATCGCTTCCTTTGTAGAATTCGAACCTGTTCCCGCAATCACCGGAATCTTACCCTTAACTGTCTCTATAGTCAATTCGATTACCCTTTCATGCTCCTCAAAAGAGAGGGTAGCGGATTCTCCAGTTGTCCCACAGGGAACAATGCCATCGGTTCCTTCCTTAATATGAAATTCCAGAAGCTTTTGGAAACCCTTCTCATCTACTTTCCCATCCTTAAATGGCGTAACTATGGCCACAATCGAGCCACAAAATTTCTTATCCATAATACACCCCCTTACAAATTATTTTTGCCTTTCCTTCCAACCAGACATTTTTAAAATTATTTTCTATCCTTTCAAAATACACCTTTAAAACTTCACCTCCACTTGTCTGTACATTTATATTATTATTTTTTTCTATCTTTGATTTTTGATATTTGATTTTTGATATTATTGCCGATGCTACCGCTCCTGTACCGCAAGCCAATGTCTCATCCTCCACTCCCCTCTCATAGGTACGTAAAAAAATATTCTTTTCATCCTTTATCTGGACAAAATCGACATTTGTCCCCTGGGGTAAAAACTTAGGATGAAAACGGATAATTTTGCCCAATTCTTTCACATTTGTATTCTTTAAATCGTTTACAAAAAGAACAGTATGAGGAACACCGGTATTTATGTAATGAACAGAATATTTTTCTCCTCGAATATTAATTATTATATTCATTTTTAAATCTTTTGGCTCAGGCATTTTTACTTTTACTCTATCCTTATTTATCTCTGTTTCTACTAATCCTGCTTTTGTCTCAATTTTTAAAATCTTTACTTCTTGTTTTTTACTTTTAGAATTTGCCCAAAAAGCAACACATCTTATCCCATTACCACACATCTCTGCTTCTGAGCCATCGGGATTGAATATACGCATCTTAAAATTAGCAATCTTAGATTCTTCAATCATCAAGAGTCCATCTGCTCCTATCCCATATTTTCTATTACAAACTTCTTTTGCCAGCTCCGCTAAATTTTTAATCTGAGATTTTTGATTTTTGCTCTCAAAAATAACAAAATCGTTTCCTCCCGCAACCATTTTCACAAATTCGATTCCTTTCCTCATAGTTTTACCATTATTTCATTCCTAATTAAATCCTCATAACTTTCCCTTTTTCTAATTAGATATGCCTTATCTTCTTTTACCAAAACCTCTGCAGGCCGACAACGGGAATTATAATTAGAAGACATACTGAATCCATAGGCACCTGTTCCCATAATTGCTAAATAATCACCCTCTTCCACAGAAGGCATCCATCTATCTTTAGCAAAAAAATCACCACTCTCACAGATTGGTCCAACGATGTCGTATTTTTCTTTTTTTATAGCTTCTTTTACTCTCTTTAAAGGGATGATTTCATGATATGCTCCATAGAGAGAAGGTCTAATTAAGTCATTCATTGCTCCATCGACAATGATAAATTTCTTTAAAGGAGTTTTTTTTATGTACAAAACCCTTACTACTAAAATCCCCGAAGGCCCGGCAATAAATCTTCCTGGTTCCATGATAATCTTCAAATTGGAATCTCTTAAAAATGGTAAAATTTTTTCAGCAAATTCTTCAGCAGTCTGGGGAGTTTCTTGACTATAAACGATTCCCAACCCCCCTCCAATATTCAAATATTCTAAAGATATCCCTTCTTTCCTAAGCTTAAAAATAAACTTAACCATTTTCCTTATTGCGGAAACAAAGGGTTGAGATTCGGTAATCTGCGAACCGATATGTATATGTAAACCTTTTATTTCTACCCAGACAAATTTATCTTGTTCTTTAAGTATTTTCTCCGCAGTCTCAAAATCTAAACCAAATTTATTAGTAAGTTTTCCGGTAGTGATAAACTTATGGGTCTTTGGCTCTACATCGGGATTTATCCGGAGAGAAACATTTGCTTTCTTTCTTATTCTTTGGGCAATCCTATTTATATTCTTTAGTTCGGAGAGAGATTCTACATTAAAGAATAAAATCTCCCGTTTAACTGCTTCTTCGATCTCTTTATCCGTCTTACCTACAGAAGCATAGACGATTTTTTGAGGAGGACAATTTACTTTTAAAGCCCGATAGAGCTCTCCTCCGGAGACGATATCTAAACCTGCCCCATTTTCTACAAGAATTTTCAAAATAGAGAGATTAGAATTTGCTTTCACGGAATAACAGATGAGAGGATTCACCTCACGAAAAGCATTTTTTAATTTCAAATAATGGTCAAGGAGAGTCTTATAACTATAGACATAAAGAGGAGTACCAAAAGTTTTAGCTAAATCTTCTATTTTTATCTTTTCACCATAAAAGTTATTTTTTATATACTTAAACTCATGCATAATCTAATCTTTTCTCCCAATCTCTAATCTGTTTATTAACACTCTCTGGACTTGAACCTCCATAAGTCTTTATCCGCCTGACCGATTTAAAAGGATCAAGCAAATCTAAAAGTAAAGCTCTATCTAATTCAGGGATAATTTTCTTAATTTCATGATCGGTCATATCTTTAATATTCTTTCTCTTTTCTAAAGAAAAGAGAACTAATCTTCCTACTGAACTATGCGCTTTCTGCCAAGAATATCCTTTAGTAACCAGAAACTCCGCAATGTCTGAAGCAAAAAGAAATTCGTAAGAAGAAGCTTTCTTTAAATTTTCTCTATTCAATTTAAGCTTAGAAATAACCTTTCCTAAAACGGAAAGAGAATCTTTAACTATATCTATGGAATCAAACAGAGGCGGTTTATCCAACTGCATATCGCGATTGTAAGTTAAAGGTAATCCCTTCATCATTACCAAAACAGAAATTAAATTCCCATAAATTTTCCCGCAATAACCCCGAATCAGCTCCAGAGGATCGGGATTTTTCTTATGGGGAAGCATACTTGAACCCGTAAAATGGCGATCGTCTCCTTCCACAAATCCAAACTCATCAGTAGAGAAAATGATGAAATCTTCAGAGATTCGGGAAAGATGCATACTCAAATTAGCTAAATCCGAAAGTAACTCAATTACAAAATCTCGATCACTTACACTATCTATACTATTTTCCGAAACACGAGAAAAACCCAATTCCTTAGCCAAGAAAAACCTATCTAAAAAAAGAGTACTTCCTCTACCCGCTCCACTTCCTAAGGGCAATACATCTATTCTCTTTAAAGAATCATTTAATCTCTCTTTATCTCTTTCCAACATCTGAAGATAGGCAAGTATCTGATGGGCAAAAAGTATACATTGGGCATTCTTAAGGTGAGTATAAAAGGGAATAGTCACATCCTTTAATTCTTTTGCTTTTTCCAACAAACAAATCTGCAATTTTCTAATCCTCTTAATAATTTCTTTAATCTCATCTTTACAGTAAAGACGAAGGTCTAAGACAACTTGGTCATTCCGGGACCTTCCGATATGTAATTTATCCGCCAAATTACCAATCTCTTTTCTTAACAAATTAATCACTGCGGTATGAATATCCTCATTTTCTTCCAAAGCAAGTTTTGCAATATTTTTTCTTATTTTCTTTAATCCCTTTACAATATTCTCTTTTTCTTTTGTAGAAATTATCCTGCATTTTCCTAACATCTTTGCATGGGCAATACTTCCCTCTATATCATAGATAGCCAAACGCTTATCAAAAGAGATACTTTTTGTAAAATCAAAAATCTCTCTATCCATTTCTTTTCTAAATCTTCCTCCCCACAATTTTTTTACCATATCTTCCCTCTTCTTATTTTTTATTTTTGATATTTGATTTTTGATATTTATAGGGCATTGCCCAGATTTTAATAAATCCTTCCGCTAACTTTTGGTCAAAAATATCCTCTTTGCCATAGGTAGCTAACTCTCTTTTATAGAGTGAAAAAGGAGATTTTCTTCCCACCGGAATACAGGTTCCTTTAAAAAGTTTTAAGCGAACTGAACCCGTAACTTTTTCTTGAATCTTCTCTATAAAACCATCTAAAGCCTCGCGTAGAGGAGTAAACCATAGTCCATAGTAAATCAATTCTGCATATTTAGAAGAAATTATGGGTTTGAAATGTAAAACTTCCCGGTCTAATGTCAACGCTTCTAATTCCTGATGAGCAGTATAAAGAATAAAAGGAGAAGGGGCCTCATATATTTCCCTACTCTTTATTCCCACTAAACGGTTCTCTATTAAATCTGCCCTTCCTATTCCGTATTCTCCACCTAATTTGTTCAATTTCTCTACCAAATCTATAGGACCATATTTTTCCCCGTTAATCTTCTTAGGAATTCCCTTTTCAAAATAAAGCTCTAAATATAAAGGCTTATCCGGAGTATCTGAAATAGCTTTAGTTATCTGATAGGCATCTTTGGGTGGCTCAATCCCAGGGTCTTCCAATTTTCCACATTCAATACTTATTCCCCAAAGATTACAATCTATGGAATAGGGACTTTCTTTAGTTACCTCAATAGGAATGTTATTTCTTTTAGCATACTCTATCTCTTCTTCGCGTGATTTTAATTCCCAAATTCTTAAAGGAGCAAGGATCTTTAAATGGGGATCCAGTATAGAGATAGAAACTTCAAAACGAACCTGGTCATTTCCTTTACCTGTACAACCATGAGCAACAAATTCTGCTTTTTCTTCCTTGGCTATCTCTACTAAATATTTAGCCATCAATGGTCTACTTAAAGCAGTAGATAAGAAATATTTTCCTTCATAAATTGCTCCCGCTTTAAGTGCCTGCCAGCAGTATTCTTCTAAAAATTCTTTTCTTAAATCCTTAACATAAACTTTTTCTGCACCGATTAACTTTGCCTTTTCTGATAAATTTTTCAAATTCTTCCCCTGTCCAACATCCGCCAAGAAAGCAATTACTCTAAAACCTTTTTTCTTTAACCAGTGTAAGGCAACCGATGTATCTAAACCTCCTGAATAAGCTAAGATTATTTTCTTCATCGAACCTCCTCAACTTAATTTAACAAAGACATCTGTGTTAATCAGAATTTTTCAAAATTTTTATCAAAATAGCTTTCTGAACGTGCAAGCGATTTTCTGCCTGTTCGAAAACAAGGGAATTTCTTCCCTCAATAACTTCATCGGAAATTTCCTCACCGCGATGGCAGGGTAAACAATGTAAAATATAGGGCTCATTCTTGGCTTCCTCAAGGAGTCTTTTATTTATCTGAAATCCCTGAAAATCTCTCAAACGCCTTTTTCTCTCTTTCTCCTGTCCCATACTTACCCAGACATCCGTATAGAGAAAATCAACTATTCTTGCTACTTCCAAAGGAGATTTTAACCATTTAATCTCCACTTTACTTTCCTGAGCAAATTTTTCTGCCTCTTTTAAAATTTCTCTATTGGGTTCGTATCCCTTAGGAGTAGATATATAAAGATTTATCCCCAATTTACTGCAACCGTACAAAAGAGAATGTAAAACATTATTTCCATCCCCAATAAAACCAAGTTTTACTTTTTTAATCCCTTGACTATTTTCTCTTATCGTAAAAATATCCGATAATGCTTGACAGGGATGAAGTAAATCGGATAAGCCATTGATTACGGGTACCGTTGCATACCTAGCCATTTCTAAGACATTATTATGCGAGAATGTACGTAAAACAATTCCATCTACATATCTACTCAATGTCCTGGCTATATCTTTAATTGGTTCTCTAATTCCTATTTTTGCCTGTTCCGGACCTAGGTATAAAGAATTCCCTCCCAATTGATACATTCCCACCATAAAAGAAACATAAGTCCTTGTAGAAGGTTTCTCAAATACAAGGGCAATGGTCTTACCTTTCAATGTTTTAGAGAAAGCCTGGGGATTTTTCTTTATCTCTTTAGCAAGTCGTAAAATTTCTTCAAGTTCTTTTTTTGACCAATCTTTTATAGAGATAAAATCTCTCTTCATCTTCTATTTATACATACTCAACACCGATTCTAAGATAGCAATTGCTTTGTCTATTTCTTTTTTCTTTACATTTATAGCCGGCATAATCCTTAAAACATTTTCTTGTGTACAATTTATCAAAAGTCCCTTTTTACTACATTCTTTTACAATCTCTTCTCCTGGCCTATCTAAAACCATAGCTAACATCAACCCCATTCCCCGCACTTCTTTAATAAAATTAAATTTTCTTTTTAATTCCTCGAGTTTATTCCTCAGATATATTCCCATCTCATTACAATTCTTTAACAATTTTTCTTTTTGTATTGTCTCAAAAACAGCCAAACTCGCTTTACAAACAAGAGGACTACCTCCAAAGGTAGAAGCATGCATTCCCGGTTTAAAAAGATTAGCTATCTCTTCTCTGGCTACCATTGCTCCTATAGGAAGTCCTCCTCCTAAGGACTTTGCCAGAGTCATAATATCGGGAGTTATCCCATAATGTTGGTAACAAAACAATTTCCCTGTTCTTCCCATACCTGTCTGCACTTCATCTACAATCAAAAGAAGTTTTTTCTTATCACAGAGTTTACGTAATTCTTTAACAAAATTAAAATCCGCTACCCTTATTCCTCCTTCTCCCTGGATTAATTCTATAATCACCGCTACAGTCTTTTCATTCACTACCTTTTCTACTGCTTTAATATCGTTGAAAGGAACATGGATAAAACCAGGAAGTAATGGCTCAAATCCTTTTTTATATTTTTCCTGCCCAGTGGCGGAAATTGTAGCTAAGGTTCTTCCATGAAAGGAATTCTCAAAGCTAATGATTTCGTATCTTCTCCCCTCTCCATAAATCCTTGCCAATTTGAAGGCAGCCTCATTTGCCTCTGCTCCCGAATTGCAGAAAAAAACTTTCCCAGGGAAAGATAGTTCAATAATCTTCTTTGCTAACCTTGCCTGAAGATGGTGATAATAATTATTAGAGACATGAATCAGTCTTTTAGCTTGTTCCTTTATACTGGAGACCACTTTAGGATAAGCGTGTCCCAAACCGCTTACTCCCCAACCGGGGAAAAAATCAAGATATTCATTCTGCTCTAAGTCCCATACCCGCGACCCCTTCCCTTTACAGAGGGAGATGGGGAGACGTTTATAAGTATTCATTACATATTTTTCATATAAATCGATTACTTCTCTCGTTTTCATCTTACTGAACAATCTCCGTCCCTATACCTTTATCGGTAAAGATCTCTAAGAGAATAGCATGATTCATCCGACCATCGATGATGTGTGTCTTTCTTACTCCTCCCTGAAGGGCATTAAGACATGCCCTCACCTTAGGAATCATTCCTGTCTGGATTACTTTTCTTTCGATCAATTCTTCCACCTCTTTTTTATTGAGCGTAGAGATCAAGGAAGATTCATCTTCGGGATTGCGTAAGATTCCCCTTGTATCCGTGAGGAGAATAAATTTTTCTGCTTTAAGACTTACGGCGATTGCCGAAGCAGCCTCATCGGCATTAACATTGTAAGTGAGTTTATCTTTACCCCTGCCTAAAGGGATAATCACGGGTATGGTTTTTTCTTTTAAAGCTGATTTTATCGGTTCAGGATTTATCTGAGTAATCTCGCCTACAAAACCCAAATCCACCTCTCCTTCTGCTTTTTTTACTCTAATAATTTCATCCTTTCTTCCATCCAAACCTTTTGCCTTTACTCCTAGATTTTCAATCATCCCTACCAGTTTCTGATTTATCTCGGTAAGGGTCTCCTCCACTATTTTAATCGTTGCTTCATCGGTTACCCTTTTCCCTTCTATAAATTGGGGCATTTTCCCCAGTCTCGCTACCTTCTGAGTAATCGAATAGCCTCCTCCATGGATAAGTACCGGCTTAATCCCTACAAAATATAAGAAAATCAAATCTTCAAGTAAACGTCTCTGAGCAGATTCATTGAGGATTATTTTACCTCCATATTTAATTACAAAAATTTTATTCCGAAACGCCCTAATATAGGGCATCGCTTCAATTAAAACATCAGCTTTTTTAATTATCTCTTCCATCTCTTCTATTCATAACCTGCATTGATTCTTACATACTCCTCAGAAAGATCAGTAGTCCAAAGAAAATATTCATCCCTACCAGAATTTAAATTTACTTTTATCTCTATCTCTCTCTTTTTTAATATCTCTCTTAAATCCTCTAATCTATTCTCTACCGGTCTACCTCTTTCAAAAACGACTTTCTCCCCCAAACAAATCTCCAATTTTTTAGGATCAAACTTTACTTCCGAAGCTCCACAAGAAGCAATAATTCTTCCCCAGTTAGGATTCTCTCCATACATAGCAGTCTTAAAAAGGGGAGATTTAGCAATGTTACGTGCAATCTTCTCCGCAATAACTTTATCCTTTGCTCCCTTTATCTTTATGGTGATAAACTTAGTTGCTCCCTCACCATCGAGGACAATCTCTCTTGCTAAATAGAGACAAACAAAGTTCAAAGCTTTCTGAAAAGCTAAAAAATCCTTCCCTTCAGAGTTTATTCTTTCATTTCCGGAAAGTCCATTGGCCATAATCAACACTGTATCATTTGGACTCATCTCCCCATCAATGGTGATACGATTAAAAGAAATATCCACTGCTTTCTTTAGAGCTTTTTTTAATAAATCTAATTTTATATTCAAGTCTGTAGTAATAAAACAAAGCATGGTAGCGAGGCAGGGATTAATCATTCCTGCACCTTTAGCCATTGCTCCCATCTTTATTTTCTTTCCTAAAAGAGAAAACTCTACTGCTATCTGTTTGGGAACTTTATCCGTAGTCATAATTGCTTGAGAAGCTAAAGAGGACTTCCCCCTTCCTCTATTTCTTACTAAACAAGGGATAGCTCTTTCTATCTTTTCCACAGGAAGCCTCTTCCCAATTATTCCCGTAGAAGCCATCAATACAAGATGAGAATTAATTTTTAATTCTTTAGCCACTCGCTCAGTAATTCGTTTGGCATCTTCTAATCCTTCTTCTCCCACTGCACAGTTGGCATTTCCACTATTGATAATCACTGCTTGCGCAAGACCATATTTTCTTAATCTTTCTTTATCCAAAACTACATGACTTGCCGGAAAAAGAGAAGAAGTAAATAATCCACAAGTCACTGCCGGTACTTGGGAATAAATAAGCGCTAAATCTAATTTTTTCTCTCTCTTTATTCCACAAGATATTCCATTTGCTTCAAAACCCAAAGGAAAAGTTATACCGTCCTCAACCACCTTCATCTTATTTACCAATTTAACAATTTATATAAGCCCCAAAGTCTCTTCCCAATTTAGCATAATATTTAAATTCTGAACCGCTTGCCCACTAGCTCCTTTCCCTAGATTATCAATTGCCGAAACTATGATTGCCAAATTAGTTTCCTCATCTACGGTCAAGCCAATATCACAATAATTAGTATACTGTACCGACTTAAGTTGCGGGAAATTTCTCTCTTCTAAGATGCGGACAAAAGGCTCATTCTTATAAAAATCTTTATAGAGAGAAATTAATTCCTTATTAGAAATTTTTTTATTCAATCTCAAATAGATACAACTAAGAATACCTCGACTTATCGGTAAAAGATGGGGGACAAAGATAACCTTAATTTTTCTTTTCCCTAAGAAAGATAACTCCTGTTCAATCTCAGGAATATGTTGATGAGTATTGACCTTGTAAACCCGAATAGATTCATTAACCTCATTAAAAATCAAATCGGGTCTCAAATTCCTCCCTGCTCCGGTTGCCCCCGATTTAGTATCTATTAAAACTATATTTTCTTTTAAGAAATTATTTTTTATCAAAGGGAAAACCGCTAAAATTACTCCCGTAGGATAACACCCAGGATTAGCAATAAGTGGAGCATTTCTTATCTTCTCTCGATAAATTTCGGGTAGACCATAAACTGCTTTTTCCAAAAGCCCTTTTTCTCTATGCTCAAAATTGTACCATTTTTTATATAAAGATGGCTCTTTCAAACGAAAATCTGCACTCAGATCAATCACTTTCTTTTTTTTCTTTAACAATTCTGGAACCAAAGAATAGGAGAAACCATGGGGGGTGGCTAAGAAAACCACTTCACAAAATTTATCCAATTTTTCCAAATCAAGCTCCTCACAGATAAGATCTACTCTTTTCTTAAACTGAGGAAATATCTGGCTTATCTCGGTAGGTTTATCTATTTTTGCAGACAAATAATTTAATTCTACCTTAGGATGATGGAGTAAAATGCGGATTAACTCTTCTCCCGCATAACCAGTTGCTCCAATTATTCCTACTCTCACTTTATTCATTTTTTCAAATAAAGATAAAAAAATTTTATTCTAAATAAACAAAATAGTCAAGATTTTTTTCGTCGATTGTTATAAAGTTTCAGCCACCGAAGGAAAGTAAAATATTAAACGTATGTTGAGGATCAGCCATTTCGGGTGGGAAACGTGGATAAGGTCCAGCGGATTTTACACACTGAATAGCAAGATTTTTTAAATAAGGATCCACTTCTCCTATCACTACTGGTTCACCCTCTAAGGTCCCATCAGATTTTAAAGTAAAAAATACCTGCACATCTCCTTTTACACCTAGCCCAATATAATTTTTTGAAATATAATCCATCAATCTCTCACTTAACCCCAAATAGTATTCATTGACTACATCTGCCTTCTCTATCCTTTCTAATGTCTTTTCTGCTTCTTTCATGGCGTATTCCTTAGCTAAATCTTTTTTCTCTTCTGGAAAAACAATTTCACGCATTTTTTCTTGAAAAGGAGTTTTTTCCTCTTGAGTAGGGGGTTGTTCTTTTTCCATAGCCACTTTTGCCATTTCCTCCGGTACTCCTTCTTCTCCTGTGACAATGTGGGGAGTAAGGAGAATTACCAATTCCGATTTAGCGGTAGTTTCTGTTTTTGTGCGGAATAAATTGCCTAATAAAGGAACATCTCCTAAAAAAGGAACTTTCGTCAAATTCTTTATCTGCTTATCTTTCATCAACCCTGCCAAAACCACTGTTGCCTTATCTTTTACCATAATAGTTGTTTCTGCCTCTGAAGATTTAACCAAAGGAACTACCTTCTTTGTTCCTTCTCCTCCGATAAGCTCCTTATCCTCTGCTTCACTTACTTCGGGTTTTATTTTCATAGTAATAAAACCTTCCTCGTTAATGGTTGGTGTAACATTCAATTTTACTCCCACATCGATAAAGGTAACTTGATCCGTAACTGTAGCCCTTCCTGCCTGGTCATAACTTGTCTGGGTAGTCAAAAATGGCCTCTTTTCTCCCACCAGAATTTTTGCCTCCTGATTTTCCGCCACAGTAATTTTGGGAGTAGAAAGGACATCGGTCTTACCGATAGTATTCAACAACTTTAAGAATCCTGTATATTGTCCTGCTTCAGTAAGGTTTAATTTCTCTGGAGCAGCTTCTCCAATGACAAATGGACCAACCATTCCGTCACTAAATTGCATCCCAAATTCTTTACCCAAAAGCCATCGCCAATCTACACCCATCTTATATTCGTCATTTAAGGTTATCTCAATAATCTTTGCCTCAATCATCACTTCTTTTGTTTTTGCATCCAATTGAGAAATAATTTTTTTAATCTCTTCTATTTTCTGAGGAGTATCAGTAACGATAACTTTATTGGTTCTTTCATCGATTTTAGCCTGTCCTGTTCCTTTAGTAACCAGTTCAGAAATTCTTGGCTCTATATCCTTAACCTTTGCATAATTTAAATAAAAAACCTCTGTTCTTATGGGTACATCCATGCGCTCAATTGCTTCTGTCATTAAAGCAATAGATATAGGATTATCCAACATAACCACACTATTTGAACGCTCGTCTGCCACTATTTTACCAATCCTACTCTTAACCTCTGTAAGTGCCTTTGCTACATCTGAAGCAGAAGAATATTTAAGAGGCACTACTTTTATCTGTGTCGGTTCACGAAATTTTCTACCGTATTTTACCTCGTAATCTCTATCGGTCATTACATTGACAATATTCCCTTCTTTCTCATAAGCAAGTTCATTGGCAGAAATAATTATCTCGAAGGCGTCAGCTGCATCCACATCTTTTAAGAATATGGTTACTGTTCCTCTTACATTTTTCCCTACCACAATATTGAGCCCTGTTTGCATAGAGAATATCTTAAAAACATCTACAATATCCATTCCCTTTATATCTAAAGAAATTTTCTTACCCCTTAGCTCACTCAAATCTGAACTTTGGGGATAGGAAGGTAAATAAAGCAAAAAAATGATCACTAAAAATAGAATACTCTTTTTAAATACCCTATAAAAATAATTCAAATACTTCTCCTCCATAATTTAATTTCACCTTATTCTCAGAAATATCCTCCACTTTCAAATTGTCTTGAGTTTGTCCTTTGTAGAGAAAATATGTCTGATTGGTCTTTTTATTTAAAATGATTGCCTGCGGGTTAGCTCCTTTAGCGATACCTAAGAGTTGAAAATCGGAAATAACTAAACGAGCAGAATCTTGGGTAGAGGCACCTCCAGAGGTAGTTTTTTCAGGAAGAGTCCCTTTAAAAAGTTTACGTCTTTTAACCGCTTCTTCGTACTGTTTAAATTCAGGTATAGGTTTAAGGTCATCTATCCCACTTATTACCTCTGAACTTTCCTGAAAAGAAGTCAGAAAAGATTCTTTTGTTTTACCTAAGCTCAATAAAATATCTAAAAGAAACCATCCCAATAGAAAAAGAAATATTCCTAACAGTATCTTATTAAGCTTCTCCCATTCTATTTTTTCTACATCCATTACTCCACAGGTATTCTAATTTTTGTCCCTGGTTCTAATTTATGGGGATTTTTAATCCTATCTTTGTTTAATTCATAGAGATATACCCAACGATAACCTTTCCCTTTTCCCCATTCTTTCTCCGCAATTTTCCAGAGAGTATCTCCCTTCTGTACCGTATATTCACGAATAGCTACTTTTACCTCCCCCTCTATTACTTTCTTTTCCTCCTCTACAAATTTACTCTCATCTACAGGTTTTGCCGAGGGAGGAATCTCTTCAGGAGCGGGAAGCATTATCTCTTCCACCTCTGCCACCATAAACTGAGCATTCCTATCCTTCTGCATTCCGACAAGGTCAGTAATCGGAGCAACCGCATCGAGTTTTCCCCGACTAACAATCTTAATCCGTTTCTCCTCAATTCCATGTTCTACCATCCAATTCTTTACTGCCTCCGCACGTTGTCTTCCCAATTTCAAATTGTAAGATTCTGGTCCCCGTATATCACAATTACCAGTGATCAAAATATCTGCCTGGGGATTTTTTTGCAGAGCTCTTAGAGCTTCATTTAATACGGGAAGAGCATCTGGTCTAATCTCTGCCTTATCAAAATCGAAATATATCTTTACATTTTTAATTATTTTTTTAATGAGAAGAGAAGGACGCAATTCTTTAGGCTGGGGAGGAGGAAGTTCCTCTGCTTTATAATCATAAATTATTTTATACAAATAGACATAACCCCGGTTTCCCCACGGTCTGATCTTACCGGGAATAGTTGGCCACCACCAGTAACCTCCTCTCTCCGGATCTTTGACTGGACCGGGCTGTGCATCTGTAGGCCACCAGGTAAACCGTTTCTGCAATTCTTCCAATTCACGTTTTCTTTTCTCTTCTCTATCCGAAGCAAAGAGGGAATTTTCTATAATTAAAGAAAAAACTAAAAATAATAAAACCAATTTCATTAAAATTTTTCGCATTTCTCTCACCTCCTTTTATTTAATTTTACTACTAAATTTTATCATTGTGCAAGAGAAAAGTTATTTTTGTGCAGAAAGCAAACTACAGATTTCCTCAGGGATAGGTAGAGGATTTAATTTTGAATCCACACAAGCAAGAGTCGTTTTAGCTAAGGAGATTAATTCTCTATTTTGATTCCTTATCTCATATTCAAACTCTATTTTTACTCTAGTGAGTTTACTTAAATCTGTCTTTATCTCTAATATATCCCCGTAAAAGGCAGGTGCTTTATAGGTTATCTCTTGATGTATTACTACAAATTGAATCCCTTTCTTAATCAGCTCTTTTAAAAAAATCCCTCTTTCTTCCAGAAAGAGTGTACGGGCTTCTTCTAAAAATTTTAAATATTCTGCATAATAAACTACTCCCCCACAATCGGTATGATGATAATAAATCCTTACCTTCATTTTTAAAGAATAAATTTATAAACCAATAATCTCGTCGCTGACTTATTATTTATGTTTGTATCCCTAATTTGTTACGGATAAGTTGTGCCCTTTTTACATCACGCTGTTGAGGGGTGAGTTTTTTCTTCTCCATTTTCTGTAAATGGGCAGGCTGAATAAAAATAAATAATTCATTCAACTGCCTACGATTAATATCCTTAATTATCCCTAAATCTACTCCCAATCTTACATGGGAAAGGAGTTCAATTGTTTCATTGCTTGAGATAATATAAGCATTTTTAAGAATTCCATAAGCACGCCAAATGCGGTCAACTATTTTTTCCTTTTCCTGCATAAGTACCATCTGACGAGCATTCTGTTCATATTCTATTACCTGTTTAATGATTTTTTCCAAATTATCAATTATATCTTCTTCTCTCTGTCCCAAGGTAACCTGATTAGATATCTGGAAGAAATTTCCCGTTGCCTCTGTTCCTTCTCCATAAAATCCTCTGGCAGTAAGTCCAAGCCTCGTGATTGCCTGCAGAACTTTATTAATCTGTTTTGTAAATACAAGCATAGGTAAGTGAAGCATTACAGAGGCACGTAAACCTGTCCCAACATTGGTTGGGCAAGCAGTGAGATATCCCCATTCTGAAGAGAAGGCAAAATCGATTCTTTCGGAAAGAAATTGGTCTATTTTTTGAGCAACTTCAAAAGCTTCCCAAAGATTAAAACCTGATTGCATTACCTGTAAACGAAGATGGTCTTCTTCATTGACCATTCCACTCACTGCTTCATTGGCACTTATTATCACTGCTTTAGAATTGGGATTCTGAATAAACTCATGAGAAACAAGGTGCCTTTCTAAAAGAAAGAGACGGTCTATCTCATCAAGCTCCTTCATCAAAATAAATATCCCATCTTTCAAAAACTCATTCTCCTTAAGGACATTTCCCAATAATTCCAAAACTTTCTCTTTTTCTTTTTTATCTGCCCAATGAGTAAAGGGTATTTTATTCAGATTGCGCGCTAAACGTATACGACTGGAAATCACAATATCTGAATTCGGACCCTCTCCCTTAAGCCATTCTCCTAAACGAAACAGTAAATCATTTAAATCCATTTTTACTCCTTTTTCTTTTGCTCTTTTTTCTCCAATTCTCTTATCTTATCTCTCAACTTTGCTGCCTCCTCAAATTCCTCTTTTTGAATCGCTTCTTGTAGTTTTTCTTTTAATATCTCAAGTTCAGATTTCCTCTTTACCTCCTTAACTACCTTAAGAGGGGTTTTACCCAAGTGTTGTGTAGAACCATGGATACGCTTTAAAAGGGGAACGAGATTCTTTCGAAAAGACATATAGCATTCACTACAACCAAGACGGCCGATCTTCTTAAAATCTTCATAAGTCATACCACAATTACTACATTTAAGTTTTAATTCCTCCTTTGTTTTCGGCCCAAATTTTGTTCCTAAGTCAGCAATCCCTGCTAAAAGGTCAGATACTCCAAACTGTTGCTCCATCTGGAGAGATTTTTCTCTTGCACAATCCTCACAGAGATGCATCTCGGTTATCTGATTATTGATAATTTCAGTTACATGAACAGTTGCCTGCTTTTTGCCACAAATATCACATAGCATATTAGCCTCCTATATTTTATATCTTTCCCCCTCTATTTTAGTCAATTTTTTAAATTCGCGCATAAGTCTCTTAGTAATCTTTCCTGGTTTCCCCTCTCCAATTATTCGAGAATCTATTTTTACCACGGGAATAATCTCAGCAGCAGTCCCCGTAAGAAAACATTCATCAGCATTGTAAAGGTCATGTCGAGTAATCACAATCTCCTTCACCTCTATTCCATCCTTTTCCGCCAATTTCATTACAGTATCACGGGTGATCCCTTTTAGTATTCCCACATAAGGAGGAGGAGTGATTAAAACCTTATCTTTCACTATGAAAATATTATCTCCTGTACATTCGGCTACATATCCAGAAAAATTAAGCATTATTGCCTCTTCTACCCCACAATTAATTGCCTCAATTTTAGCTAAAATATTATTGAGATAATTTAGAGACTTAATCTGTGGATTCAATGCTTCCGGAATATTCCTCTGCGTGGGTACAGTAATTATTTCCAATCCTTCTCGATAATATTTCTCAGGATAAAGGACTATCTTATCCGTAATAATAAAGATATTTGGTTTTTTACATTTCCGTGGATCTAATCCTAAATCTCCCTCTCCCCTTGTTACCACTATTCTTATATAGGCATCTTTGAGACGATTTGCTTTAAGTGTATCGATAACTGCTTTGATCATCTCTTCTTTACTTAAAGGAATATTTAGCATTATAGTATGAGCAGACTCATAAAGGCGATCGATGTGTTCTCTAAGCTTAAAGACCAAACAATTATAAGAACGAATCCCTTCAAAAACTCCATCTCCATATAAAAGACCATGGTCAAACACAGAGATCTTCGCTTCTTCTCTCTCTACCAATTTCCCATTAAGATAAATCTTCATACCCATTTTGACTCCTTTGTTTTTAAATTTTCTCCAATAATTTCTCCATCTTTTATATACAAAATACGATCTGCTCTTTCTTCCGCTATCTCTTCTGCATGGGTGACTAAAACGATCGTCTGTCCTTTTTCTCTATTCAAATTTACAAGATAATCAAGTACCAATTCTCCCGTCTGAGAATCGAGATTCCCCGTTGGTTCATCGCAGAGAAGTAGAATAGGATCATTTATTAAGGCACGAGCAATCGCTACCCTCTGCTGTTCTCCACCAGAAAGTTCATTAGGTTTATGCCTAAGTCTTTCTTTCAAACCAAAGCGAGTAAGAAGCTCTGCAGCTTTTCTCTTATACTCATTTCTTCTTCTAAAATCATCTACAATACCTGCCAAATAAACATTTTCTAAAGCATTAAACTCCGGCAAAAGATGATAAAACTGGAAGACAAAACCGATCTTTTTATTCCTTATTTTAGCCCTCTCTTTTTCATTTGTATTATATAAATTTTTTCCCTCAAAGTAAATATCTCCTTTAGTAGGAATATCTAAACCTCCTAAAAGATGAAGAAGTGTAGATTTTCCTGCACCCGATGGACCGACGATAGCTAAAAATTCTCCCCTCTCTATTTTAAAACTTATTCCTTTCAAAACCTCCAGTATACTTCCATTATTTTTGTATATTTTATATAAGTTCCTTACCTCAATTATTTCATTCATACCTTAAAGCCTCCACCGGTTCAAGTAGAGAAGCTTTCTTTGCCGGATGAAGGGTAGCAATATAACTGAGTAAGAGGGAAAAAAAGACTACTAAGATAAAATCTACCCTTTCCATCCTAACCGGAATGCGGTCGATATAGTATATATCTGAAGGAAGTTTAATAAATTGATAATTTTTGAGGAGATAGCATAGACTTATTCCGCCAATTACTCCCAGAATTGTTCCCAATATACCAATGATCATTCCTTCAAGACTAAAAATCATTCTTATAGAACGATTAGTTACCCCAATAGCTTTAAGGATACCGATATCTTTTGTTTTCTCCATCACTAACATTATAAGCGTAGAAGCAATATTAAAAGCGGCTACAATTATAATAAGGGTAAGGATAATAAACATAACTGTCTTTTCTAATCTCAAAGCAGAAAAAAGATTCTTATTCAAATCCATCCAGGTAAGCACAAAATAATCAGTACCTACCTCCTTGACAATGATTTGGCGAATACGTTGAGCCAAGTCTACATTTTTTATACTTATCCCCAATCCGGATACAAAACCTTCTAAACCAAACATCTCCTGAGCATCTTTCAAATGGATTAGACTTAAGTTTGCATCATAATCGTACATCCCGGAATGAAATATCCCGGCTATTCTAAACAAATAACTCTGTCCATCGAAAGGAGAAACAAGTCTTATCTCATCTTTTATATCTAAATTGAGTCTCTCCGCCAAAACATTACCAATGATGATCTCTTTTTCTTTGATTTTAAAATTACCCTTTTTAATATATCTATCAAAGCGCGTTACCTTTATTTCCAAATCTGGCTCTATTCCTCTTACTACCAGACCAAAAACGTTCTGACGATGGATAAGCATTGCTTGTCCATTTATAAAAGGAGAAACTCCTTCTATCTGGGGAATCGTCTTGATCTTTTCCATAAGAGAATCATAGGAAGAAATCCCATACTCTCTTTCTACAATAAGATGGGGATTAACGCCTACAATTTTTTCTTTAAGCTCCGTATCAAAACCGCTCATCACAGCCAAAACCACTAAAAGAGCACTCACTCCTACCGCTACTCCTAAGACGGAAATGATGCTTACTAAAGAAATAAAACGTGTGCGTCGCTTACTTAAAAAATAACGCCAAGCTATCCAAAATTCATAAAGCATATCTAATCCTTTTCTGGTTTCAACTGTGGAAACAAAATAACCTCTCTTATGGATGCACGGTCACTAAAAAGCATAACTAAACGGTCTATCCCTATCCCCAGACCCCCTGCAGGAGGCATTCCGTATTCTAAAGCTAAAAGAAAATCTTCATCGATCTTTTCTGCACGATTCTCTTCTATCAATTCTTCAAATCTTCTCCTCTGTTCGAGGGGATCGTTTAACTCTGAATAGGCATTAGCCAGTTCTATCCCACCTATAAACAACTCAAACCGGTCACTCAAATAGGGATTATCTGGCTTTCTCTTTGCCCACGGACAAAAAACAGAAAATAAATCGGTTATAAATACAGGAGAAGATTCTTGTTCAGGTTGTAATTGCTCACTAATAAAATTAATTACCTGAGAACGACTCAATTTTCCCTCCTCCATCCGCAAACCTAATCTCTCTGCCCATTCCTTGACTGATTGTTCAGGAGTTATCCCGAATCTTTCTGCCATTATCTTAGCAAAAGAAATTCTTTTCCAGGGAGGAGTAAGGTCTATCTCTCTCTCCTGATAAATCAATTTAGTTTTTCCCAAAACTTCTTTAGCCAGATAAAGAATCAACTCCTCAGTCAACCGCATCATCTCCGAACAATCTCTATAAGCCTGATAAACCTCAAGCATAGTAAACTCCGGATTATGTCTTGTAGATATCCCCTCATTACGAAAACTACGGTTCAATTCATATATTTTGTCAAAACCTGCAACCAACAATCTTTTCAAGTAGAGTTCCGGAGCAACCCTTAAATATAACTCTTTTCCGTAAACATCTAAATATGTCTTTAAAGGAGTACCAACTGCTCCTCCAGGGATAGGATGCAACATGGGAGTTTCTACTTCTAAGAAACCTTTACTGTCTAAAAATTCTCTAATCTTTTTAATGATCTTTGTGCGCAGAAGAAAAATCTCTTTCACTTCAGGATTAGCGATTATATCTAAATAGCGTTGACGGTATCTAGTCTCTACATCTTTTAAGCCATGCCATTTCTCCGGAAGGGGTCTTAAAGATTTGGCTAAGATTTTAAAATCTGAGGCATTTACTGTCTCCTCTCCTGTTTTCGTTTTAAAGAGCACCCCTTCTACTCCTATAATATCTCCAATATCTAATTTTTCAAAAATTTGAAATTTATCCTTCCCTAAAAAATCTTCTTTAAAGTAAACCTGCATCTTCCCAGTCCCATCTTTTATATCTAAAAAAGAAGCCCTTCCATGCTTACGGATCGCCATAATTCTTCCGGCAAGTCTAACTTTTCTATTTTCCTCAAAATTTTCTCTAATTTCTTTAATATTTGAACAGGAAAACTTCTCCCCAAAAGGATAAATACCTAAAGACTTAATTTCCTCTAACTTTTTAAGCCTAACTTTAATTATTTCGTTTATCTCTTCCATTTTATAAATTTATTAAGTAAGAGAAATTATAGCAAAATAAGTTAGCGATTAAAAGAATAAAATAAGTCTTTAAACAAACATCCCCAAAAGGATAATTATTAAACATATAAATACAAACCAATCTCCCCAGAGAGAATAAAAGGTCTCTTTGGTTTGAGGAATTATTTCGGCACTATGAACTTTGGTAATAAATAATTTTTTTCCTTGCTCATCTTTTACTTCCGAAACGATTCTACCTTTTTCATCGATTATACAGCTATATCCAGTATTAGCAACCCTTACGAGATAACGGCGATTTTCAATCGCTCTAAATACTGTTGCCTGCGCATGTTGAAAGGAGGCAGGAGTCTCTCCATACCAGCCATCTTCAGTGATATTGACCAAAAACATTGCTCCTCCTTTCACAAATTTACGTACAAAATTGGGAAAAATGTCCTCGAAACAAATCAATACACTAAAATTATATTCTCCTCTTGGATCTCGGATTTTAAATATCGTATACTCTGTTCCTCTTGTATATCTTCCAATGGCAAACCTCTGTTCTAAAAAACCAAATATTTTGGGAAAGGGTAAATATTCTCCAAAGGGAACTAAATGGATTTTATAGTATCTATTCAGTTCTCTTCCTTCGGGAGAAATAATTATTGCTGAATTGTAAGTAAAATTATTTTCTCCCACGGGAGTCCCTAAAAGAATATAAGAATTTAATTCCTTGGCTAAGAAAAAAACCCTTTCTCGCAAATCCTTTTCTTCTTCCCAATAACCGGGGAAAGATGTCTCTGGCCAAATGATTAAAGAGGGCTTATCCCTATATGCTTTCTTAGTTAAAAAGAAATAGCGTTCAAAAATATCTTTTTTAAATTCCTCATCCCATTTCTGATAAGGGGGAATGTTTGCCTGAATAAGAGAGACCCTTAATCTTCTGCAAACAGCATCATCGGTTGTGCGTTTTAAACTACAGTATCCATAGATAAGGGAAAGTAAAATAAAGAACAAAGTAAAAAGGATATTTTCAATCTTCCTAACTGCTAAATAATTCTTACTGAATATCGAATAGATTGTGAAATTCACTAAAACAATTAGAAAAGAAACTCCATATACACCGGTGATATCGGCTATCTGTATTAAGGGTAAATTTTTATATTGAGAATAACCTAAAATTGCCCAGCCAAATCCCGTAAATAAATATGTACGCAAAAATTCTAAGAAAACCCAGGTAGAGGGAATAAGAAGGCTCTGTGCTAAAGAATTATTTTTATTAAATAAACTAACCAATATTCCAAATAATCCAAAATAGAAAGAAAGACAAAAAACTAAGAAAATGTATCCTAAGAAAGTTACCTTAGCCAGCCAATAGATTAAACCTGCCCAGAAGAACAATCCCCAAAGATAGGAAAGAAAAAAAGCCTGTTTTTTTACTCTATTTTCTAGAGAAAAAAATAAAGGAACAAAGCTAATCCAGGCTAACCCAGAAAAATCAGCCAGATTAAAAGAGAGGATCAAAAAGAGAGAACTAAGAAAACATAAAAGGATGGAAAATCTCATCTTCCACAGCATTTCTTATACTTTTTCCCGCTTCCACAAGGACAGGGGTCATTACGTCCAACTTTAGGTCCAGAGCGTCGATACGGAAGGGTTGTTTCTTTACTTTTTGCTGCTTGGGCAAAAGAAGTTTTTTCCAATTCCTTTGTAGTAGGCAAAACTTCCTCAACTTTCCGAGAGGGAATATTTTGGAACTGAGCCACCTCCTGGTGAATAAATTCCTGGGGTAGGATTTCGAAAATACCGAAAATCTTTTTTTCGGTAATATCGTAAAATCTGAATAGAGAACTTAAAGATTCCTCTTTTATACGATAGATCATTTCCTCAAACATACTAAAAGCTTCGTGTTGATATTCTACTAATGGGTCACGCTGTCCATAAGCACGTAATCCAATCCCTTCTTTTAAAGCATCCATATTGTAAAGGTGTTCCTTCCAACGCTCATCGATAGTCCTAAGAAGGATATAACGTTCAAATTCACGCAGATTCTTCTCCCCAAGTAGCTTCTCCTTTTCTTCATATAGGGAAACTAATCTCTTATAAACATATTCTTTAACCTCCGACAAATCTATTTTTTTCAACTCCTCAATCTCAAATCTCACTAAAAATTTTTCATAAAGCCAGGAGCAGAATCCCAAATAATCGGGTTCTTCTTTTATGGGAAGGTATTGATTAATTTTATCTTCTAATAGCTCATCAAGAATTTCATAAATATGAGGTTTTAGATTTTCCGACTCAAGGACAATTCTCCTTTCTTCATAGATAGCCTCACGCTGACGGTTCATCACATTATCATACTCTAAAAGCTGTTTCCTGATGGAAAAATTAAACTCCTCAACTCTTTTCTGAGCAGTCTCGATCGCTTTAGAAATTAAAGGATGCTCTATAACTTGTCCTTCCTCCATTCCAAAGCGTTCCATAATCGAAACTAATTTATCTGAACCAAATAGACGAAGTAAATCGTCTTCCAGGGAAAGATAGAATCTCGATGAACCGGGATCTCCTTGGCGTCCTGCTCTACCGCGCAATTGGTTATCGATCCTTCTTGCTTCATGCCTCTCTGTCCCGATCACATGGAGTCCTCCCAACTCTACTACTTTCTTATGCTCTTCTTCTACCTTCTTTTTGACCTCTTCATATACTTTTCGGAATTCCTCCTCAGGAACCTCTCGAGGATCTTTCCCAGACTGTTTAATTAAATCTTTCGCCAGATATTCAGGATTCCCTCCTAAAAGTATATCTGTTCCCCTACCTGCCATATTCGTAGCGATAGTTACTGCATGAAGCCTTCCAGCTTGGGCGATAATGTGTGCCTCCAATTCATGGTATTTAGCATTTAATACATTATGGGGTATATTTCTTTCTTTCAGCATCCTGCTCAAACGTTCAGATTTCTCTATGGAGAGTGTTCCTACAAGAACTGGTCTTCCCTTTTTATACCATTCCACAATCTCCTCAACTACTGCTTTAAATTTCTCCCTTTCCGTCTTATAAATTACATCGGGATAATTTATCCGGATGAGTGGCTTATTAGTAGGAATCACTACTACATCCAATTTATAAATATCATGAAATTCTTGGGCTTCTGTAGCTGCGGTACCAGTCATACCCGCAAGTTTTTTATACATACGGAAATAGTTCTGTAAGGTGATGGTAGCAAGGGTTTGGGATTCCCTTTCTGGAGTAATGCGCTCCTTTGCCTCTACTGCCTCATGCAAACCATCTGACCAGCGTCTTCCCGGCATAAGTCTTCCGGTAAACTCATCTACAATGATTACCTTCCCATCCTTAACTACATAATCAACCTCATTTTCAAAAAGTTCATACGCACGGATAAGCTGTCTATCCGCATGGATCTTTTCTTGTTTTTCTGCTTCCTTACGGAGGAGTTCATTTTTTAATCTAATTTTTTCTTCCCAACCAATACTTTCATCCGTCTCAATTCTCTTTATCTCTTCTGTAATATCTCTTAATAAAAATAAATCTGGGTCATGTTTAGCCAGAAATTCTCTCCCTTTCTCGGAAAAATCCACAGAATTCGCCTTTTCATCTATAACATAAAAAAGCTCTTCGTCCAATTCATGTAAACGTTTATCTCGAATATAGTCTAGTTCTACTCTTTGAATAAACCGACGGATTTTACTATCTTCGAGAAAATGGAGAAGTTTCTTATTTTTGGGTTCTCCCCTTAAAGCGGTAAGAAATTTTATACCCGCATCATATTCTTTACCTTGATTCCAAAGTCTTTCCGCTTCGCTCAAAATCTCTTGTACTAATTTCCTCTGTTTGCGCACAAGTTCTTCAATGATTGGCCTTCTCTCTACATAAATGGTATTAGTATAGGCAACCGGTCCAGAAATGATTAAAGGAGTCCTTGCTTCATCAATCAGAATAGAATCCACCTCATCTACTATGGCATAGAAAAGTTCTCTCTGTACACGATCTTCTTTTCTTACCACCATATTATCCCTTAAGTAATCAAAACCAAATTCATTATTTGTTCCATAAGTAACGTCACAAAGGTAAGCTTTTTTCCTCTCCTCAGGAGATGAGTCATGTTGAATAACTCCTACAGTGAGTCCCAAAAGTTTATATATGGGACCCATCCATTCTGCATCTCGGCGTGCTAAATAGTCATTTACGGTTACCACATGAACTCCTCTCCCTAAAAGAGAATTCAAATATACAGGTAAAGTGGCTACTAAAGTTTTTCCTTCTCCTGTAGCCATCTCCGCAATTTTCCCTTTGTGTAAAACTATTCCACCCATAAGCTGAACATCAAAGTGACGAAGTCCAATGGTCCTTCTCCCTGCCTCCCTTACTAAAGCAAATGCGTGGGGAAGGATCTCATCCAAAATCTCCTCCTCCTTTTTCCTCCTTACTTCGGGCTCTAACTCTTCTATATGCAATTCGAGCATCCGCTTTTTAATATAATCTTTAAACTCATCAGTTTTAGCACGCATCTCTTGGTTACTTAAACTCTGCATTTTTGGCTCAAGCCGATTTATCTCTTCTACAATTGGCTTAAGCCTACGCAATTCCCTTTCATTAGCCTCACCAAAAATCTTCCGCAAAATAAATCCTAACATCTCACTTCTTCCTCCATTTAAGATATGCCTCTATAAACCCATCTAAATCACCATCAAGCACTCCCTGGGCATCGCTTGTTTCATATCCTGTACGATGGTCTTTTACTAAAAAATAAGGGTGAAGTACATAGGAACGAATTTGATTTCCCCAGGCAATCTCCTTTTTCTCTCCGGAAAGCTTATTTATCTTCTCTTCTATTTTCCTCCTCTCTAACTCATAGAGACGAGAACGCAGTATCCTTAAGGCAGTAGCTTTATTTTGATGTTGTGAACGTTCATTCTGGCAAGAGACCACAATCCCTGTAGGAAGATGTGTAATCCTTACTGCTGAATCGGTAACGTTTACATGCTGACCACCCGGTCCACTAGCGCGGAATGTTTCTATACGCAAATCCTTCTCCTCTATCTTTATCTCTATATCCTCTTCAATTTCAGGAATAACTTCTACAGAAGCAAAAGAAGTATGTCTTCTCTTATTGGCATCAAAAGGGGAGATGCGTACTAAACGATGTACTCCATGTTCAGACTTTAAATAACCATAAGCATAATCCCCTTTCACCAAAATAGTCACATTCTTTATCCCTGCTTCATCCCCAGGGAGAATATCGAGTACTTCTACCGAAAAACCTTTCTTCTCTGCCCAACGCATAAACATTCTTAAGAGCATACTCACCCAATCACAAGACTCAGTTCCCCCCGCTCCTGCATTTATGCTCAAAATAGCATTATTTATATCATTTTCTTGAGAAAAAATAGAGGAAATTTCTAAATCTCTTAGAGACTTTTCTAACCTCTTTAAATCACTCTCTATTTCTTCAAGGGATTTCTTATCTTCTTCGTCTACTATTTGCATAAGCTCATCTACATCTTTAACCTTCTCTTTTATCTCTTGCCATGGCTCAACAATGTTTTTTTCTCTCTTCAATTTCTGGATCACCTCATTTGCAGACTTAGGGTCATCCCAAAAATTAGGACTCCTCATCTTCTCCTCCAAGAAAGTAATCTCTTTAAGATGTTTTTCTATCTCAAAGATACCCCCTTAGTTCTTCCAATCTTTCTTCCAATTCTTTAACCTTTTTCTTTAACTCTTCAAGCATTTCTTTCCCCTTTCTATTTTAACACCTTCTTTTCTTAAAAGGGAAGTTTTTTTCTTTAATCCCTGGGAATATCCTCCCAAAGAACCATCGGAACAGATTACCCTATGACAAGGAATAATTCCGGGATAAGAATTTTTCTTTAATGCCTGCCCTACTGCACGATAAGCTTTAGGATTTCCAATCTTTTCTGCAATCCATTTATAAGTTCGGACTTCTCCCGAAGGAATCGTTTTAACTACTTCATAAACCCTCTTCTGAAATTCAGTCATTTTCTCTTTCATCTCTTAAAACCTGCCACAGATGGGCAGCAATTTTACGATTCATACCTTTTACCTTTGCTAAATCCTCAATGCTTGCCTTCTTTATCTCCTCTAACGAACCAAAATATTCAAAGAGAGCCTTCTTCCTTTTTTCTCCAATACCTTTTATTTCATCTAACTCCGATTTTAAAAGAGTTTTCTGGTGTAATTTTTTATGATAGGTAATGGCAAAACGATGTGCCTCATCACGGATCCTGCGTAAGAATTGTAATATATGGGAATCTAAAGGAAGGATTATCTTTTTCTTTAAGGTATAAATTTTTTCTTCCCCTTTCTCTAAAGCAATCATCTCCAGAGATATCCCTAATTTATTTAACTCCCGATAGGCGATTTCAAGGTGAGCTTTGCCTCCATCAATTAATACTAAATCGGGAAATTCCTCTTTTTCTTCCCTAAGCCTTCTAAATCTACGAAAAATCACTTCCCTGAGCATAGAGAAGTCGTCAAAAGAGTCACTCAATTTTATTTTAAATCTCCGATAATTATTTTTATCGGGTATCCCTTTATAAAAACTTACCATTGCTCCTACTGCTTCTTTCCCAGAAAGATGGGACAAATCAAATGCCTCAATCCGATAAGGAACTTTCTCTAAACCTAAAACATCCTTTAACTCCTGTAAGACCGTCTCTATCCCGAAACGAAGGGTCTTTAATTGAGCAAGCCCCTTAAGTCTATCCCTTATCTGAGCTGCCTCTTCAAAATTCTGTGCCCTTGCCTTTTCCTCCATCTTTTTCATAAGCTCCTTTTCCAACTCCTCTTTTTTCCCTTCTAACAAGAGACAAATATTATGGATTGTCTCCCGATAATCTTCTTCGCTTATCTTCCCTATACATGGACCAGGACAGAGTTTCAAAGAGTAATAGAGACAGGATTTTTTGGGGAGAATACGACAGGAACGAAAAGGAAATATTTTGCGTACCATTTTAAGTGCCTCTTTCAGAAGCCTCACATTACTGTATGGACCGAAATACAAAACATCTTTTTCCTCCTTACCCCTTCCGATAAAGACTCGAGGAAATTTTTCTTCGATGCTAATCTTTAAAAAGGGAAAACTTTTATCATCCCGATAGTTTATATTGTAAGGAGGTTGCTTCTCCTTAATCAAGGCTGCTTCCCAAAGCAATGCTTCTGCCTCGGTAGTAGTAGGGATATATTCGATATCTATTGTCTTTTTCTGTAAAATCTCTTCTTTAGGAGAATCTACGTTGGAAAAATGGCTTGTTACCCTTTTGCGCAAAGAGGATGCTTTTCCAATATAGATTGCTTTTCCTTCTCCATCCTTAAGAATGTATACTCCGGGACTATCGGGAAGATTTTTTATCTTTTCTTTAATATCCATCTTTTGGCCTGAGATAATTCTTCTACCCGAAAGAGAAAGCAGAAGAGTATATAAAAAATTATACCGAGAATAATCCCGAATAACAATCGCAAAAGACTATCCCTTAGAAAACTACAAAATTTATAAAAAGAAATCCATAAGAATATACCCATAAAGAGCGAGGCAAGAAAAATACGTATTAGAGAATCGATTATCTTTTTTGTCTCTAAGTCTTTAACTTTCTTTTTGAGCTCTCTATAGAGGAGAAGAAAATTAAAAGATGCCGAAATTGCTGTTGCTAAAGCAAGTCCGGATACTTTTAAAGGAAACATAAGAATCAAATTAAGGATTATATTTAAAATTAAAGAGATACTGGAAGTTTTCACAGGAGTAAATGTATCCTGTAGAGAGTAGAAACAGGAGACAATAATTTTTATCCCCGTGTAAGAAAAAAGCCCTAAAGAATAAAAAATTAAAGCAGAAGAAGTAATCTGGGTAGAATATAATCCAAATTCTCCCCGTTGGAAAAGAATCTGAATTAGCGGTTTAGCCAGAACCATCAACCCTACTGCTGAGGGAATAGTAATCAGAGAAACGCTCCGCAAAGAAAAAGAGAGGGTCTGAGACAATTTATCCCAGCTATTTTCCTGAGACTGTATAGACATAGTAGGTAGAACTGCCTGAGCAAAAGATATACCAAAGATAGCTAAGGGTAATTGCACAAGTCTATTAGAATAATAGAGAGCCGAAATAGCCCCTTCCCCTACTATTTTAGAGAGAGAGGCTAAAATCGTATCTACAAAAATATTCAATTGGTATACACAGGAACCTAAAACCCTTGGTATGAGCAATTTCCCTATCTTCTTTACGCCCTTATGGGTTATTCCCCCTTTTAGATTTATTTTAAAACCAATTTTTTTTAGCGAAGGAAAATTAATTAAAACCTGGAATATACCTCCTAAAATTACTGCCCAAGCAAGGGCATAGACACCTATATACTTTGTCCACCAGATCATCCCCAAAATTAAGGCAATGTTCAACATACAGGGAGAAAAAGCCGAAGATACAAATAGACGATGGGAATGGAGTAAACCCATAAAAAAGGAGGTTAAGGCAATGAAGAAAATGTAAGGGAAAACTATTCTCGTAATATTTACGGTAATTTGATATTTATTTACATCCAGTTTAAAACCGGGAGCAATTATACTCACAATAAAGGGAGAAAAGATCACTCCCAGAATACTTATGGCAAGTAAAAGTAAAACAGAAATTTTAAACAAAGCATTGACCAATCTTTGATATTCTTCAAATTCTTTCTTTACTAAATACTCAGTAAATACAGGAACAATGGCAGCATTCACTGCCCCTTCTCCCACAAAGTCACGTAAAAGATTGGGAATCCTAAAGGCAGCAAAAAAGCTATCTGCAAATAGAGATGTTCCGAAAAATTTAGCGATCAGAATATCGCGCACCAAACCCAATATTCTACTAAAGGAAGTTCCTAAACCAATCACTATTGCCGACCCTACTAATTTCTTATGGACTTTGCTTATCTCTTTCATAAATGATTTGACAATAGGTATAATTTTATGCTATATTCACAAAAATAAAAAAGGAGGTAAAAATGCCCATACACCATTCTGCTTTTAAACAAATGAAGAAAGATAGAAAAAGAACCCTGCGCAACAAGGCAGTAAAATCTGCTCTAAAAACTTATATAAAAAAATTTGAAAATTTACTCTCCGAAAAAAAGATCGAAGAAGCGAAAGAATATTTAAAGTTTCTCGTCTCCAAAATCAACAAAGCAAAAACAAAAGGAGTAATCCACAAAAACACTGCACGCCGAAAAATCTCTCGTCTTTATAAAAAATTGAATAAATTTATCTAACCAAAAAATTCTAAAAACCAAGTCTCTATAGCTAAAAAGGGATTAACTTTCCCTGCTTTTATAGCATAGTCTATATATAGGAGTTTACGCAAGGACTTTTCTATTTTATCCAAAGTAATTCTTTTTAGATTGGAAAAAAAGATATCTGCATAAAAGAGATTGAGCTTCTTTTTCACCTGAAAACTATCTAGGCCTTGTTGGAACAACTTCTTGGCTAAATATAGTTTTCTCCACTCTCCAATTAATGTCCCCATAACCTTATCCGGTTTTTCTTTAAGCTCTTCCATATTTTTGAGTATCTTTATACTCTGACTCAATCTTTTACTAAATAGAGCATTTATCATGGTATAGACATCAAAAGAAATATCCTTGCCCATTATCGGTTCTAAATCCATCCACTCAATAACTTTCTTTTCTTTGATATACAAACAAACCCTTTCTATTGTTTCGACGAGAGAAGATGTATTATTGCCAAGTTTGGTAATCAAAAAATTTATTGCTAAAGGAGAAATGTTTTTACCCCTTTTATGCACCTGCCTAATTATCCATCTGGATAGTTCTCCTTCACTAAGAGGATAGAATTCTTTAATTTTTAAATTTGGCTCTTTAAGTAAACTACTTAACCATTCAGTCTCACTATTAGCTTTTTTTAAGCTTAAATTTGTAACGAGAACCAATTCGGTATGCTCTGCTGGATTTCTAATATAAAAGGAAAGGATTTCTCTTTCCTGAGGAGAAAAGATTTTTTCAATATCTTTAATCGTAATTATCTGATAAGGAGAAAATAAATTTTTTGTTCTCGCTAAACGGATAATCTCTTCTATATTGAAATCCTTATCTTGGGGTGAAAAAGAATAATAAATAGCTTTTTCTCCATAAGAAATTCTTAATCTTTCTATCTCTTCTTTTTTAAGAAAATCCTCTTCTCCTAAATAAAGATAGACTCTTCCCATTATCCAGATGAAGAAAGGGATTACCAATTCTCCACAGTCCGATTGACAATCCTTCTGGCTAAGTCTGCTATCGCGTCATTCAAAGCCTCGGACTCAGACTTTGCTAAAGGACCGGTAAGTCTATAGGTAGCATCTCCGATAAAATTTTTCTCTTCCCAAACTATTTTATTTTCTCTATCTTTCAAAACCAAATTTACTACCAGAGAAAGCCTATACTCTTCAATCTCATCAGATTCAGAATAACGTAAGGGCTGTTTAAGATAATCGACCAATTCCCCTTCCAGTTTCAAATCTGCCTCTTCTTCTTTCACTACGCGTAGATTTCCATCATAGACAAAGCGGTCTATGAGCGCATTGGTTATTTTTATCTCTAATCCCGGATAATATGTTCTATAATCAGAAGAAATCTCATCAAATTTTATATTATTTAAGAAAGTAGCAATGTAAATAGTCTTAAAAGAAGAAGGGATGAGCGAACGGGTAGTGTATCCACAACCACTTAACTCAATAACCATAAGCAATAAAAAAATAGGCATTAAATTTTTTCTCATTTCTTTGAGCTTTTTTGTTTAAGGATAGATATGCGCTCTAAAGCTTTGGGAGCCCATTCAGTATCTGAATAGTTATTCACAATCTCTTCATAATATAACACTGCGGAATCAAACTTTTTCTGACGCTCATAAAACTGAGCAATTTTGAATAAACTTTCCCCTTTCTTATTCCTTAAATCGTCTAATATCTTTTGAGCTTCTTCTTTTAATGAAGAATCGGGATTGGTCTTTAAAAACTCCTCCACCTCTTTTATAGAGGCATCGGTCTCTTCCTGAGTATAAGAAGATTTGGGAGATATCTTATAACCTAAAAGTCCAATCTGATATTTTGCTTCCTTAGCAAATTCTGAATCAGGATAGTTCTTCTCCAATTTTAAAAATGCCTGTTTTGCCTCCTCATATCTACCTAACTTCCCTAAAATAAGTCCAATTTTATACTGACTAACGGCAGCATATTTACCATAAGGTGCATTATCTACTACCTTTTCGAATATCTCTAAGGCACGTTCTAAGGGAGAAACTAAACTTACTCCCAGAAAATTTTCTTTATGCCCGGTAAAATAGAGGTCTCCTATCCGATATTCTCTCTCAATAACCTCTTCCACTTTTTGAGTATAAGGATAAACATCGATCACTTTCTGATAAGCCTTAAACGCTTCATAGAACTTTCCTATTTCTTCGTATGCTCTACCTATAAAGTATTGAGCTTCACATGCCTGAGGAGAGTTAGGATAGTAGCGGATCAATTTCCTGAATTCCCGAATTGCTCCATCGTAATTTTTTTCCATATATAAACTCATTGCCCATTCTAACTGTTCTTGGGGAGAATCTTTTACCGCATATTTAGGATTTACCCATTTACCTGTCTGAGGGGTCCAAATCCAGTAAGCCATAGCTTCAGAAAAAATAAGGGAGAAAAACAAGAAAAAGGGGATTTTCTTCATTTCGACTCCTTTCTTTTTAGAAATAATCTTATCATCAAAATATATTCCTGTCAAACTAATTTGTAATTGAACTCTTCTATTTATTTTGATAAAATTTTTTAAATAAATACATAAGAAAGATGGTAGGAGAACCCATTATAAGACAGGAAATAATTCAAAAATTAAAACTTTCCCCGCAGTTATTTAAAGCTATTCATATTCTCGAACTTACTCTTCCAGAATTAAAGGAACTTTTAGAGCAAGAGTTTCAGGAAAATCCCCTCATAGAAATAGAAGACAAAAATAAAGAAACGATTCCCGAAGATTATTTAGAAGAGGATGATTGGTCAGATTATTTTGCTAAAGAAAGAGATTCCAATGTGGAAGATTTAGAAAAAAAACGAGCCTATCGGGAAAGTCTTATTACTAAATCACCTACCCTTCAAGAAGAACTGTTACACCAATTTCGTCTCAACGATATTACAGAGGAAGAATATGCTATTGGAGAAGCAATCATTGGGAATATAGATGATGATGGCTATTTAAGTGTTCCTTTAGAAGAAATCGCTAAGGATTTAAATAAAGACATCAAAGAAGTAGAAAGGATTCTCTATCTTGTTCAGAATCTTTATCCTCCAGGAGTAGGAGCTCGAGACATTAGAGAATGTTTACTGATACAACTAAAGAGAAAAAACGAGACAGACACAATTGCTTTCAAAATATTAGAAAATTATTTTCCTGAATTTAAATCAAAAAAATATGAAAAAATAATCAAAGAATTAAAAATAACTCCGGAAGAATTAAAAGAAGCAATCAAACATATTTCTAAATTAGACCCTAAACCCGGTAAACTTTTAAGTAGTGAAAAACCAACTTATGTAATTCCCGAATTAGTTCTGGAAGAGACGGAGGAAGGAAAATTGTTAGTGAAATTAAATAATGAGTATATCCCCTCGATTCGTATAAACCAGTATTATCTCAAACTCCTTAAAGACCCCCATACACCCGAGGAAGCAAAAAAATATCTCCAGGATAATCTTTCTAAAGGGGAGTGGTTAATTAAAGCGATAGCCCAACGTCAAGAAACCATTCTGAAAACTGCCCAATATATTATAGATGTTCAAGAAGATTTTTTTAAAAAAGGGAAAGAGTATCTTAAACCTCTCACTTTGACCCAAGTGGCTGAAAAAATAGGAATAGATGAATCTACAGTAAGTAGAACTATAAATGGCAAATATATCGAAACTCCTTTGGGGATATTTGAGTTAAAAGATTTCTTTAAAAAGGCAATTAAAAAAGAAAAAGAGGCTATCTCTGTAGAATTCCTAAAATCAAAAATTGAAGATTTAATTAAGAACGAGGATCCTAATAATCCCTTAAGTGACCAAGAAATAGCGGAAAAATTAAAAGAAGAGGGAATCACTGTTGCTCGGCGTACAGTAACTAAGTATCGGGAAGAATTAAATATTCTTCCCTCTCACTTAAGAAAACAAAAATTTTAGATAGTATGTAGTATATAGGAAATATAGGGAGGTAAGAGAAGACAAAGAGGTAGCAAAGACTTTAGATAATTAAAATAATGAGGAAAGAGGTCGACAGTCCCGACGTATCGTCGGGACGCCAGCAGGGGAAAACCTAGGTTTTCTCCGATGGGGAGCGAGTATAACGAGCGACAAAGGAGGTGAATGATAATGGCTGAAGAGGAAAGGCTTTTCCCAGAAATTATTGGAGAAAGTCCCAAGATGTTAGAGGTATTTAACATCATGCGTAAAGTAATAAAAACAGATAGTACTGTATTAATCACCGGAGAGACAGGAACAGGAAAAGAATTAGTTGCCCGAGCAATTCACTATAATGGAGCAAGAAAAGATGGTGCTTTCGTAGCGGTAAACTGCTCCGCTCTTACAGAAACCCTTTTAGAGACAGAACTATTTGGACATGTAAAAGGTTCTTTTACGGGAGCAATAGCTGAAAAAAAAGGACTCTTTGAGGTAGCGGATAAAGGAACATTCTTTATGGATGAGATTGGAGATATAAGCCCCAATCTTCAGGCAAAACTGCTCCGTGTTCTACAGGAAGGGGTGATTAAAAAGGTAGGAGGAACTCAGGATATAAAAGTGGATGTCCGTCTTATCGCCGCTACCAATAGAGACCTTACCAAAGAAGTAGAAAGAGGAAGTTTTCGTAGAGACCTCTATTATCGCATAAGTGTAGTGGAAATACATCTTCCTCCTTTGAGGGAGAGAAAAGAAGATATTCCTTTACTAGCCGAGCATTTCTTAAAGAGATTTTCTCAGAAAGTAAATAAGAATATAAAAGGATTTTCTCCTTCTGCACTTAAACTATTATGCGATTATGATTGGCCAGGTAATGTAAGGGAATTAGAGCATGAAATTGAACGCGCAGTAATCCTCAGTGAAACAGAAGAAATAACTCCTGATGACCTTTCTGAAAGAATCCGTTCAGGGGGAATGCTTCTAAAAATAGAAGAGATTAAAACTCGCTCCTTAAAAGGAGTATTGAGTAGTTATGAGAAAAAGATCATCGCAGAGTTACTTACTGAATTACGCTGGAATAAGACTAAAGTAGCAGAAGTATTAGGTATAACTAGACAAGCACTAAATAAAAAAATAGAACGTTACGATTTAGATAGGAGAAAGAGAAAAAGAGGTTAAGCAGGGGGCTGGTGAGCAACAAATTTACTTATTTTCTGACGTGCCTCCTCAGATAAATTTATAAATTGACAACCGACTTCGTAATTGTCTGAATATTGTTGTTTTCTTGTCCAGATAATTTTAGCTACGGATCTTACAGGTTCATGATGGCTCTCAAGAAGTACATTGACTACCAATTTTGTTCCTACGGGAATAAATCTATCCACACTAAACCTTATTCCGCCTTCACTTAAATCCCTACTAATTGTATCATGGGGAAGTTTATCAAACTCTCCAATGGGCCTAAATTGCATAGGAAGACTTGCATAAACTCTCGGATACCTTCTCCGTTCTTCTCCAAAATGAGGATTAACCATTTCATTTTATATATAACACAATTTTCCATAATCGTCAAGATAAAATTTTTTAAACAAATTAGAAGATATAATAAACTTATTTTTAAATTTCCCACCTACGAAGTGGATAAAAATTTTCCTCTTTATCCTCTTTTATAAATATAAAATTTTCATCCATTTATAGAACAAATCAAGGAAGAATTTCTTCTTTAAGAGAATATCCCGTAGGAGTTACATATAGTTTAAAAAGAATCTTCTCCTTAGGAAAGGAATAGACACAATTTCCATAAACTGCCTCAATAAAAGGAATATATTTTTGATAACGGTTAAGCAATAGCCAAAATTTATCTACTCCTCCGTTTAATTCAAAATGGGTAGCAAAACTTTCCTTTTCTGTATGCAAATATCGGCTATTTATCCGAGTAAGTTTATAAAAACTTGATAAGCCCATTAAATTAAAAATCTTATTCCAGCGCAAGATTTCTCCTCCGATCATCCATTGATCTCCTTTTAAAATAAATATTTTTTCTTTTTGTGGCTCATCGAGCATTTTTAGAGAGAGCTCCATAAAATCGTCTTTTATCTTTCTACAGATAATTTCAGCAATCAATTTTTCTTTAGAGAATAAATTATAATTCCTTAAATTTAAAACTATCCAGAGCAATGTTAAGGAAAGAAAAAAGAAAAATAAACTCTTAAGAAAAAATTTTATCTTTGAAAAGATATTTTTTACCTTTATTAGGTTAAAAAAAGAAAGAATTCCCAGGAAAGTAAATAAAAAGATGCAGAAATAGAAAAATTTAACCAACACTTATCTAATTATTCTCCTCCCTCAAATCTCTCTGTTTCTTTCTTAATCAATCTTCTCTGTGGACAAGGGATTTTTTTGGCTTTAGTAAATTTTTCTACTATCTCTTTTGTCTCCGTAACGCGCAATTCCTTAAAAAGAAACTCAAATTTCTGCTCCAATTCTTCACGAATTTTTGCTTTAATATCCTCAGGCAAACTCATAAGTTCTTTCTTAAAAGGGCCAAAGGCTTTTTTCCTTGTCTTATAATAAAATTGTTCGTCGGTTTGATTTTCTTCTCTTTCGTTAGCGAGATTTTCTCTAATCCATTTATATATCTTTTCTTTTAAATCTTGGGGAAAATATTTAGACTCAAAAATCATATTCTGAAATTCGGTTGCCAAATGCACTTCTGCAGTTTCTACTTCGGGAAATTTATGAAATGCTTCTGCGGGTAAAGTGGAAGCTCCGTGCTGAACACATCCTGCAAGTTTGTATTTCTCCCGTGCCAATTTAGAAAGGGTGGCTAAAGTTTCAAAATCTAATTTTACCTTTGCCACCGTCCCATCAGGTAAAACTACCCCCCCATGGGTAGTCCCTGTTTGAATACTAATTTTACTAATCCCTTTTAAATCTCCAATATAACTAAGATAACCTTCCATAAATGTCTCTAATTCTTCAGGAGTAGAATTTTTTCCACCTACCTCGCCAATCTCTGCCCCAATAGAAATATCCAGGGTTTTAGGTTGAATTTCACGAATAAAGCGGGTCATTTCCCCAGCAACTTCAAAATTAAGCCTCTGCTGTTCCTTAATTGTAGGTTTAGATAAATCTACAAGGGTTGAACTATCGATATCGATGTTGTAGAAGCCATGTTGAACTGCTTCCGTAACCAAATCTTTCAAATCCTTTATTTCCTTCTCGGGATTTTCTTTATATTTTTTGGCATTGATCTGGAAATGATCTCCCTGAATAAAAAGCGGTCCTCGGTAGCCTTCTTTAATGGCACTGGCTATACAAACCCCCGCATATTCTTGAGGTCTCTGATTAGTATATCCAATTTCCGAACGGGCAATTTCAAAAATGAATGCTCCCGAATTTGTCTTAAGGGCAGTTCTAATCACTGCTCTGGCTAAATCGTAGGTAAGTCCACGCAGATTTATCGCGGGAACAGTAAACCCACCGATTTTACCTTTTCCCCTTGCTTCATAGAATCTTTGAATAGAATAGGGGTATATCCCCAATTCTTGAGCAGTAAGCCAAATAATTTCAAATACCTTATCCTTTACACTCTGGTCGTTACTTAAACAAAGGGTCTCTACTAAATCATCAATAAATTTTTCTTTAATAAGTTGGATATTCTTTATTTTTATCCTTCCTCTACTCACCCCAATTGCTTCTTCCAAGTTTAAGTATAACTCTGCCTTATCTTGATAAACCATCTTAATTACCTCCTTGATTTATTAATGATGGATGGTTATTTAATTAAAAGATTATACCTTTCCAAATTGTTATGGGCAATTGTTTGAAGACGGATAAGTTCCTCTTTTGCCTCTGGAGAAAGCAAGTGCTTAAATCTTCCTTGGAGTTTGAAATATTCTTCTACCGGTTTTGGCTCTTTAATCTTATAAACATTAGTAAGCTTACCAAATTCAAATTCAACGAGAGGGAAAAGGCCAGTCTCCACCGCTAATTTTGCCACTTCTAAAGTCAAACTTGGATCGTGTCTCCAACCTAAAGGACAAGGACAATGGATATGAATATATTTTGGACCTTTTAGAGATAAAGCTTTCTTAATTTTTCTCTGTAGATCTCGAGGATAACCTACAGTTGCAGAAGCAACATAGGGAATTTGATGGGCTAAAGCAATCTCGAGCATATTTTTTTTGGGACGCGTATTTCCTAAAGAAAATTTTCCTACCGGACTGGTAGTAGTATTTGCATCTAAAGGAGTAAGTCCAGAGCGCTGAACACCTGTATTGTGAACTACAATCCCATCCGCTATAAAATTATGCTCTTCCTCAACCCTTAGATCCAAAGTTGGCTCTTTCCCTACATATCTAATCTCAATTACCTTCTCCGTATCAAAATATTTATTATCTGCTAAAAAATTTCTATATTTTGTTTGAGAAGGCCATTTTTTATAATTGGGTATTCTCCTTCTACTCATACATATATACCCAAAACCTGTATCTTTTAACAATCTTCTCTTTACGCATTTTCTTCCCTCTTTTACATTCTGCCAATGAATCTTGCCCACTCTAAAGCCAGTAATCTGGGCTAAAATTTTTAATCTCCTAAGGAGTTCTTTACTGGAAGAAACATAGCGCCAGCTACCATTTAATTTATATCCGTCAGATAACATTAAGCCTTCGATAAAAGCTATTCTCTCCTCCTCAGGCAAAGTGAATACCCAGTCAGGTATAGTTTTATTTTTAGCCCCTTTACCAAAACCTAAGGAGTCAATAAATCTGGCTAAATTAACCGAAGGAATGTAAACATACAGCTTATCCATTTTTATCTTGCTTTTAAATAAAATCTTATGGAGGGAAAGCAATTCTTCTCTTGCTACAGAACCCTCTGGTAAAGCAAATCCTACCTCACCTTTTTCTTCCCTTGTCCAACCATCTCCTACATAAATTCCTAAGTATTTCATTAGTGCGGGATTACTTTTCTGAGGGATCACAATAGGATTTATCTTATTGACCTTATAATCCCCTTTTTCTACCTTCTGGAAAGAAAATACATAGGATTTCTCTTCTCTAACTCTCTTCAAAGTAACTACTTCTTCTCCCGGTTTAATCTCTTCTAACTTCTTCCATACAAAACTATTTTTTCTTCCTCTTCCATTCCTTTTGAGCACCAAGAAGGGGTGATTAGAAGTAGCCTTTATGGAATGATAACGCGTCTTTAATTCATAAACATCCTCTATCCCATTATCAAAAATACCACTACATTTTTTATAAACTAACTCCTGAGTATCCAGTTTAAAAGAAGCGATCTCATCTCCTAATTTTATATCTAAGATCCTCTTAACGCCTTCTTTGGTCATAATTAATGAAGAGATACTTAAGCAATTCATATAGGCTTCATTATCGTAGCAAATAGAGATTATATTATGCCCTCTCTCCCACATTCCCGAAAGAGCCTGCAATCCAATATCCGCAGTCCCTCCATCTCCTGCTTGTGCAATTACATTTATCTGGTTTTCTTTACCTAAGTATTTCAATGCTGATTCTATCCCGGAGGAAACTGCTCCAGCATTTTCAAATAAAGAATGAAGAAAAGGAACCTCCCAGCTAGATTCAGGATACCCTGTAGAAAAAACTTCTAAACACCCGGTATTATTTACTACGATCACCTGAGGGCCAGCGGTATCTACTACCAGTCTTGCCGCTATTGCCTGTCCACAACCTGCACAAGCAGTATGTCCAGGAGATAATAATGGTTTATACATAGTTTTATAATTTTAGGTCCACAAACTCACTATCAACTTGTTTATCCGAAAGTCTTTCCAATACATTTTCGATACTTTTCTTTGTAATATCTCTTCCTCCCAAACCTGCAATAAAACCACTTATCTTAGGAACCTCTTTCTTTCCTTGAAAAATAGATTTTATTTCCGTATACAAAGGACCAGCTCCTCCTAAAGATATAGCCTTCTCTAAGACCGCTATCTCCTTAGCCTTCTTTAATGATTGATAGATTTCATCCTGCGGAAAAGGACGATAAGTAATTATCTTAAGCAGTCCTACTTTCTTTCTCTTTTCTCTTAAGTCATCGACTACCTCTTTAATTGTTCCACAAACCGAACCCATAGCAACAATTACTTTTTCTGCATCCTCTAAATAATATCTTTCAATTAATCCTCCGGATCTTCTTCCAAAAATTTTAAAGAATTCTGCGCTTATTTCGGGAATTATCTTTAAAACATCCTCCATCGTCTTCTGTATGGCATAACGTGTTTCCATATAATAATCTGGTCCAGCCAATACTCCTAAGGTCAAAGGATTATCGGGATCAAGTTTATATTCAAGTTGATAGGGAGGTAAAAATCTATCTACTTCCTCTTGAGAAGGAATATCCACTACTTCGTATCCATGGGTTAAGATGTAACCATCAACACAGACCATCACGGGAAGTAAAACTCTTTTGTCCTCACTTAAGCGATATGCCTGAATATGGAGATCCACTGCTTCTTGGATACTCTCCGCATAGAATTGTATCCAACCTGAATCCCTCACAGTAAGGGAATCCTGATGGTCATTCCAGATGTTTATAGGTGCAGAGACTGCCCGATTTGCACAAGTAAGTACAAGGGGAAGTCTTAATCCTGCAACATTAAAAATGACTTCGGTCATTAAAAGAAGACCCTGAGAGCTTGTCGAGGTATAGGCACGCACTCCTGTGGCCGATGCTCCTAAGCAACAGGAACAAGCAGAATGTTCCGATTCTACATTGACAAACTCTGCACGTAACTCCCCATCCGCAATCATCTGAGCCAAGCCTTCTACAATGTGTGTCTGAGGAGTAATCGGATAAGCAGAAATCACTCCTGGTCTACATAAAGCCACTGCCTTGGCAATTGCCTGTGAGCCTTCTAAATATTCTTTCATTTAAACCTCTTTTTCACTAACCATTATAATATCCTGTTTAGGACAAACAACCACACAGAGGCCACAGCCTTTACAGAAATTATAATCACAAATAAAAGTATTCTTTCCTTCTCCTTTAATACATCCCTCTGGACAGATTAAAAGGCAGTTCTGGCAAGCAACACAATTTTTTTGCAAAAACTTAGGCTTTTTACCTAATCTCCAAGCTCCCGTCTTATTATTTTTTGCTGAACCTGGTTTTGCCGTTAAATGGATAATCATTTTATTAAATTTTTCTGCACGTATTCGTATCCTCTTCTGGCTGTCTCTATATTCTGCTGCGCAATTCCTCCAGAAAAATGTCTATTTATTGCCTTAATTAAGGAATCGATCTTCACCAAACCACTTATTGCCGAAAAAGCACCCAATAGAGCAGTATTTCCCAAAGGTCTACCCATTACTTCTTGAGCAATTTTATTAGCAGGGACAAAGAAAACCTTTTGATTCTTCTTTAATTCAGGAAGTTTGATATTCCCTTCACTGTTAATCAAGGCAATCCCTTCTTCTTTGAACCCTTTAAAAACATCAAACCCTTCTAAAAGAGTAGGATCGATAACCATAAGATAGTCTGGTTCATAAACTTGGCTACGCAAACGCACAGGAACATTGGATATGCGCACAAAGGCATTCATGGGCGCTCCCATCCTGGCTGCTCCAAAATGGGGAAAAGCATAGGCAAATTTGCCTTCTTCAAAGAGAGCATTCCCTAAGAGACTGGCCGTAGTGATTGCTCCTTGCCCTGCCCGTGCATGAATACGGACTTCCTTTAAGAATTTTTCGCTCATTTTAAGAAAAAGATTTATTTATTATACTTCTTCTTGATAGACTAGTCAAATACTTTTTTATAATTTGTTTTAAATTAAAGCGCCTTTTGGAATAACCTTTTCTCCCCCTTACCTTGACAATTTAGTTTCTATAAGCCATAATTTTAATATGAAGCATAAAAATAAATTAATCTTAATTCTTTCGCTAATTTTTATTTTAACTCCCCAAAACCCTCTTTTAGCCCGAAAGTGCAAGAATATTTCCGTAGAATCAGAGATATTAGGATTTCTAAATACACAAAAAGGTAAATTTATAAGAAAAGAGGAATTAGAGAAAAAATTAGGCATAGCCTCTTTCGATGATGTACTTGTGGAGTTAGATAGGAAAGGATTAATTGTCTATTTTAAAGGAATGGTTATTATTCCCCGAGAAAGAATTATCTCTCAAGAATCGGAGATAGAAATTAGAAATATTTTAGGAGATTCAGGATATATAAATATTCCTACAAAAACAATTGCAGAATTTAGAAAAGAATTAGAGACAATTTATGATAGTTTAGAAAGAATATATCGTTTTACATTTGGAGATAATGGTTATGAAGAATTTTTTAATTATGTCTTCCCTCAAGCACTTCTCTATTATGGAGATTTATTGTATAAACCATTTAAAATTTTATCCGAATTAATTAATTCTAATAGGGCTTATAGCCTTTCTTCTGCCAACTTGGCTCAAATTTGGAAAGATTTTAATTTAACTCCCACTGAGCCCTTAGATAAAGAACCTTTAACAGTTTTAAAGGAAATTTTAATAAGGATAAAACAAGCTTTAAGAGAGGAGGAATTTTCTGAAAATGTGGTTGGTTTTGTAATCTTTGGAAGTTATGTAGGTCTTTATCCTCACAAAGGTAGTGATTTAGATATAAGGGTAATTACCAAAACTAAACCTGAAAAAAACGAATTAGATTCCATCTCTAATAAACTGACTGAGAAACTTAGTGATTTATCTATAGCTAAAATTGAACTATACTCAGGATTCAGCTTAGACGAAAAAATTCGTCTTCCAGATTTTGAAGAGGAACCCCCTAACCTCTTTGGTTTGGGAGGACTATTAGAAAGGGAAGTCTATATCATTATTGCTAAAGAGAGTGATTCCTTAATGAAAATTGAAGATAAAAAAAGAGAATTTGATTTACTCAAATAAGCCTTTAATTTGTCTTGACAAAATAAGGGAAAAATTGATAGATTAATTAAAGAATGAAAAAAATTAATTTTATTCTGATTGTTTTACTTATCTGTGTGATCATCTTTCTACTTCTCTTACCCAAAAGGGAAAGAAAATATCTCACTTTAGAAAGAGAAGCTCCGCCTCCCCAAAAATATTCTGAAGAAAAAAAAGTTTCTTCAATTCCCCCTAATCCTGAAGAAATTCCCAACCCAGAGGAGAAACCGGAAATGAGAGTAAAATTTTATGCTATCGATCGAGAGAAAGCAGAAAAAGGTGAATACTTAGGTTTTGCCGAATTGAAAGAGGGTAAACTAAATATTGAAGTAACTGACCCAAAATTAAAAGAAATTTTAGAAAATCCTTATTCCACTATGAGAGGAGAAGTTAAAGAAGGAGTAGCTATAGATCGTTCTGTAACCTATCAACCAGGGACCATTGAGCATCTGCGTGCCATTGCTACGGAATGCTGGCAATTTGGCTACATTGGAGAGATCGAAGAATAGTTTACGCCGAGATTTCTGAAAAACCTTTTTAACGCAGATACACGCAGATGTAACGCGGATATACACAAATTTTACCGGCGAGATAATCTGCGACCATCTGCGTTTGAGATGCGATAATCTGCGTTTAAGATATTTTTTCAGAGTAATTTACTCCCATTCAATCGTAGAGGGAGGTTTTGAGCTTATATCATAAACTACCCGATTAATTCCCTTGACTTCATTCACAATTCTATTAGAAATTCTTTCTAAAAGAGAAAAGGGTAATTTTGCCCAATCCGCAGTCATTCCATCAAGACTTGTTACTGCTCTAAGCGCGATTACATTTTCGTATGTCCTTTTGTCTCCCATTACTCCCACTGTCTTTACGGGAAGAAGAACACAGAATGCCTGCCAAAGTTTTTGATATAATCCTCTTCTCTTTATCTCTTCAAGCAAAATCCCATCCGCCTTTCTTAAAATCTTTAATTTCTCCTTAGTAACTTCTCCTATAATTCTTACCGCCAGGCCTGGACCAGGAAAGGGATGCCGATAAATTATCTCTTCAGGAAGCCCCAATTCTTTACCCAAAAGTCTCACTTCATCCTTAAAGAGAAATTTAAACGGTTCAATCAACTTAAATTTCAAAGAAAGAGGAAGCCCTCCGACATTGTGGTGAGTTTTAATAGTAGAAGAGGGAGAACCCCAGGCAGACCTCGATTCAATCACGTCAGGATACAATGTTCCTTGGGCTAAAAATTTGACTTTCCCCAATTTCTTCGCCTCTTCTTCAAAAACCTTAATAAAGGTATGGCCAATGATTTTTCGTTTTTCTTCTGGATCAGTTACTCCCTTTAATGCTTTTAAAAAAATATCTTCACAGGAAACAGTAATTAAGTTTATATGATAGAACCTCTTAAATCTCTCTTTCACAATCTCTGCCTCATTTTCTCTCAATAAACCATTATCGATAAAGATAGCAAATAAATTCTTTCCTATCGTTTTATATAAAAGAAAAGTCAAGACCGAAGAATCTACCCCTCCACTTAAGGCACAGACAACTTTCTCCTGCCCAATTTCTTTCTTCAATTTCTCCATTGTTTCTTTGGCAAAAGATTTCATATTCCAGGACGATTGACATCCACAGATCTCTTTAAGAAAATTTCTAAATATTATCTTCCCCTTGGGTGTATGCACAACTTCCGGATGAAACTGTACTCCAAAAAATTTTCTTTTCCTTTCTTCAATGGCAGCGAAGGAAGAGTTTTCTGTAGAGCCAATTATCCTAAAACCTGGAGGAAGTTGGGTAATTTTATCGCCATGGCTCATCCAGACAACCTCTTTCTCGGATAAACCTTTAAATAAGGTAAGTCTTGACCTTACCTTAAGAATTACCTTCCCATACTCCCTCTCCTTAGCTTTTTCCACTTTACCCCCAAAAAATTTTGCCATAAGCTGGGCACCATAACAGATTCCCAAAATAGGAATTCCTAAAGAAAATATTTTTTCATCTGGAAAAGGACTTCGAGAGGAAGTAACTGTAGCTGGTCCACCAGAAAGAACTATTCCTTTTGGGTTTATCTCTTGAATCTTTTCCGCAGTTATATTGTAAGGAAGTATCTCCGAATATACACCACACTCTCTTATTCTTCGGGCAATTAAGTGGGTATATTGGGAACCAAAATCTAAAACTGCAATCCAATCTCTCATGAGTAGGTAGAATAATAGTAAGGAGTAAAGGCTTTAAATTCCGCGGCACATGTATCTACCATTTTAAAATCGGGAGATATTCCCAATTCCTTACGAAGATGAAAAATCTCCTCCTCTTTTTTATTCAATAACTTAGCCAACTGCCGATCACTAAATCCAAATTGTTTAGCGGTAAGAAGGAGTTCAGAAGAAATATTCTCTTTATTTCTTATAATCTCTTTTTCTAAGTCGATAATTTCTTTAATATTGTGTAAGAACCAGCGGTCTATCTTTGTGAGAGAGTAAATCTTTTCTAAATCTATACCCGCCCGAAAGGCATCTCCGAGATAAAAAATTCTCTCCGCATTGGGAATTTTTAATTTTTCATATATCCTTTCTAAAATTCCTTCCTCAATCTTTGGAGGATAAAGATTATCTTTAAATAAAACAGTTTCCAAACCAAATTTTCCTATTTCCAAAGAACGCAGAGCCTTCTGTAATGCCTCCTTAAATGTCCTTCCAATGGCCATCACTTCTCCCACAGACTTCATAGAAATACCCAACGTAGGGTCAGCAGAAGGGAATTTTTCAAAAGTAAAGCGAGGAACCTTTACCACACAATAGTCTATGGTTGGCTCAAAACAAGAAGGGGTTTCCTTAGTGATATCGTTAGGAATTTCATCTAAGGTATAACCAACTGCCAACTTTGCGGCAATTTTAGCGATGGGAAAACCTGTAGCTTTAGAAGCTAAGGCAGAACTTCGCGAAACTCTCGGATTCATCTCAATAATTACCATCCGCCCATTCTCTGGATTTACCGCAAATTGGATATTTGAACCTCCTGTCTCTACTCCTACCTCCCTTATACAGGCAATTGCCGCATCACGCATCCTCTGATATTCTTTATCGGTGAGTGTCTGAATAGGAGCCACCGTAATAGAATCTCCCGTATGAATACCCATGGGATCAAAATTCTCAATTGTACAGATGATTACCACATTGTCCTTCTTATCCCTCATTACCTCCAATTCAAATTCTTTCCATCCCACAACTGATTCTTCAATAAGAATCTCGCTAATCATACTTGCCTCTAAACCCCGCAGAGCTAATTCCTTAAATTCTTCAAGATTATAAGCAATACTCCCTCCTGTTCCTCCTAAAGTAAAACTTGGCCGAATTACTACAGGAAAACCAATCTCTTTGGCGATCTCTACAGCTTCTTTTAAACTATAAGCAAACTTACTCCGCGGTAAATCTAAGCCAATTCTCTCCATCACATTACGGAATAATTTTCTATCCTCTCCCTTTTTAATTGCCTGAATATTTGCACCAATAGTTTCTACCTTATATTTTTTCAATATGCCTTCCTCAGAAAGTCTTACTGCCAAATTGAGAGCAGTTTGACCACCTAAAGTAGGTAAAAGTGCATCAGGCCTTTCTCTTTTTATAATCTTCTCTAAAGATTCTACAGTTAACGGCTCAATGTATGTCTTATCGGCTATCTGAGGATCGGTCATAATCGTTGCGGGATTAGAATTTACCAAAATTATCTTGTATCCCTCTTCTTTGAGTGCCTTACAAGCCTGAGAACCAGAATAGTCAAACTCGCAGGCTTGAGAAATTACAATCGGGCCTGAACCAATAATCAAAATCTTTTTTATATCCATCCGCTTAGGCATTTTCTAAAATTCAAATATCAAAAATCAAATATCAAAATGACAATTCAAAATTCAAAAATTTTAAAACATTTTGCATTTTAATTTTTGCATTTTGATTTTCCCATTAACTTGATAAATTCTCCAAACAAATATTTTGCATCATGCGGTCCCGGAGAAGCTTCCGGATGGAATTGGACGGAGAATATAGGTAATTTCTTATGCCGCATTCCTTCCAAGGTTTGGTCATTGAGATTTATATGGGTTATCTCCATCTCTTTAGGCAAAGAATCTATATCTACACAGAAACCATGATTCTGAACCGTAATATAAACTTTCCCTGTCCTTAAGTCCTTAACCGGATGATTTCCTCCATGATGTCCAAATTTCAATTTATAAGTTCTTCCTCCAAAGGCAAGTCCCAATATCTGATGTCCAAGACAGATACCAAAGATAGGTAATTTGCCAATCAATTCTTGAGTGGTCTTTATCGCATATGCGATAGGAGCAGGATCTCCTGGTCCATTAGAGAGAAGTAAACCATCAGGTTTAAAGGAAAGAATTTCTTTAGCAGGAGTATAGGCAGGAACTACTATTACATAACAGTTATTTTCTGCTAAACTCCTTAAGATATTAAACTTTACTCCACAATCTAAGACCACAACTTTATATTTATTAGATTTCTTTTTATTCCATTCATAGGGTTTAGGGAAAACTACTTCCTTTACCAAATCTCTTCCTACTAAACCAGGAAATTCTTCTAACTTCTTTAATAAACTCTCCCTTTCAAAATCTACTGTAGATAAAATTGCCTTCATCGCTCCTCTCTCTCTTATCCTCAGCGTCAATTCTCTTGTATCTACTCCTTCGATTGCGGGAATATTATTTTCCTTCAGATAATCAGCCAAAGATTTTTTACTCCGCCAATTACTGGCAAGCTTACTATATTCCCTCACCACAAAACCTTCTACAAATGGTCTTCTCGCTTCTACATCTTCAAAATTCACTCCATAATTTCCAATTAGAGGATAGGTCATCGTAACAATCTGTCCCTTATAGGAAGGATCCGTTAAAATCTCTTGATACCCCGTCATACTCGTATTAAAAACAATCTCTCCCAAACACTCTCCTTCGGCTCCAAAAGAGCTACCATAAAATATCGTCCCATCTTCTAAAGCAAGCACTGCTTTCATAATCGCTCTTTATCTTTTTCCAAAGCCATCTTAATAAATTCTCTAAATAAAGGATGTGCCCTATCGGGTTTGGATTTGAATTCAGGATGAAACTGCACAGCAATAAAATAAGGATGATCCTTTAACTCAATGATTTCCACGAGATTCTTCTTAGGATATATCCCTGAAAATACCATTCCTTTCTTCTCAAAAAATTTCCTATATTTATTATTAAATTCATACCTATGCCTATGCCTTTCATAAATGAGATTTTTTCTATAAACTTTAAAGGCGAGACTATTTTTCTTAATCCTGCAGGGATAAGCACCTAAACGCATTGTTCCCCCTAAATCCTTGACCTTTCTCTGCTCTTCCAATAAACTGACTACCGGATATTTTGTCTTAGGTCTAAATTCTGTGGAATTTGCCTCTTTCCAGCCCAAAACATTTCTGGCGAATTCAATTACTGCACACTGCATTCCCAAACATAGTCCTAAGAAAGGAATTTTGTTTTCCCGAGCAAATCTAATTGCTTTAATTTTCCCCTCTATTCCCCGATAACCAAAACCTCCTGGAACAAGAATACCTGAAACATCGTTTAAGAATTTTTCGGGTCCCTTTTTATCCAACTCTTCAGAATCAATCTTTTTTATTTCTACGTAACAGTTATTGGCGATACCTGCATGGAATAAGGCTTCATATACAGACTTATAAGCATCCTGCAAACTAATATATTTACCTACAAAGGCAATCTTTACTCTTCTTTCAGGATTTAATGCTTTTTCCACTACATTCTTCTTCCAATCTTCCAAATTGGAAAGTTTACAGATTAACTTAAAGTGACTCAAAATAATCTCATCAAGAATCTGATTCTTAAAAATCAGAGGAATTTCATAAATAGAATTTACATCGGGAGCTTCAATAACTGCTTCTTTCTGAACATTACAGAATAAGGAAATCTTTTCTTTTACCTCCTCGGTTAGAGGTTTTTCCGTCCTACAGATTAAAACATCTGGCTGTATACCGATTTCGCGCAATGTTCCCACGGAGTGTTGAGTAGGCTTTGTCTTTATCTCATTAGCTGATTTTATATAGGGAACTAAAGTAAGATGAATATAGAGAGTATTTTCAAAACCTACATCTAAACGAAATTGCCTGGCTGCTTCTAAGAAAGGAAGACCTTCAATATCTCCTACGGTCCCGCCAATTTCCACAATTACTATATCTGCCTTAGAAACTTCGGCAACTTTCTTAATCCTTGCCTTTATCTCATCCGTAATGTGGGGAATTACTTGAATAGTTTTACCCAAGTAATCACCGTGTCTTTCCTTAGAAATGACCGCATTGTAAATCTGTCCCGTAGTGACATTATTAAATCTGGTCATCTGAGCCTGGGTAAATCTCTCATAATGTCCCAGATCGAGGTCTGTCTCTGCTCCATCTTCAGTCACATATACTTCTCCATGCTGATAAGGATTCATTGTTCCTGGATCAACATTAATATATGGGTCAAACTTCATCAAAGTAACCTTTAGACCTCGCGACTCTAAAATCTTACCAATGGAAGCAGAGGCAATCCCTTTACCCAAACTCGAAATTACTCCTCCCGTAATAAAAATATATTTTGCCATTTTTAGAAATAATTATACCAAAATTAATGCGGAAGTCAATTCGTTAAATATCCCCTAACTATTTTGGCTAAGGAAAGAGAGCTGGTAAGTCCGGGAGATTCTATACCAATAAGGTTGATAAGCCCCGGTAAACCTTCATCGGACTCTTCTTTCACCAGGAAGTCTCTAAAATCTTCTCCTCTTCCTTGCAGTTTCGGCCTTATACCCGCAATATCGGGAGAGAGGTCTTCCATTTCAATAAAGGGTAAAAAATTCCGCACACTTTCATAAAAAATTCTCTTCTTTCCCTCAGAAACAGAATAATCTATTTTCTCTACATATTCATCATCTGGCCCTAAACGCAGTCCTCCCGTCAAATCTAAAGTAGCATGTATCCCTAAACTCTCCCGCTTAGGGACAGGATAGATAAGATGTCTTATCCTTCCTTTTTTCTTACTACTTACTCGAAAATATTCTCCCTTGCAATATTTCAATTTATACTCCTCTTTTTTCAGACCCGCCATCTCTGCTACCTTATCTGAATTTAAACCTGCCGAGTTTATAAGATAATGGGTAAAGAACTTAAATCTTTCCTTATCTCCAACAACCGTGAGCAAAAAACCATCTTTAACCTTCTCTATACCCACTAGTTCAGTATTATAGACAATTTCTCCTCCTCTATCCTTAAACTCATTTAAAAGATTTTTCATCAGGCTATGGGAATCGATAATCCCTGAAGAAGGAGAATATATGGCTCTTAAGGCTTTAACCTCTGGTTCAAAATCCTTAATCTCTCTTTGCGAAAGTAATCTTAAATCCGAAACTCCATTCTCTAAACCCTGAAGGAAGAGTCTTTCCAGTTCCTTTATCTCCTCATCATTTGTGGCCACAATAAGTTTTCCCATCTTCTTATGGGGAATACCTTTCTGAGCACAAAATTCATAGAGTAATCTCTTCCCCTCTATACAGGTCTTTGTCTTTAAAGAATCTTTAGGATAATAAATTCCCGCATGAATAACTTCACTATTGCGCGAGCTTATCTCCTGGCCAAAGGAAGGGTTCTTTTCTAAGATAAAAATATCTTTAAATTCCTTAGACAATTCATAACCGATAGCCAGACCAACAACCCCTGCTCCTACAATAGTAATTTCTACTTTCTCCATATCAAATAAAAAGACCCCTCTTTAAAGAGGGGTCTTAGAAAAGATAAAACTTTATCCCTTTAAGATTTTTTTTGCTTTGTCATCCTGCCAATCAGTAATAAAAGGAATACCGGTTTCTCTTTCAGTTTCACGATTACAAGAGAGAATATCTGAACGCGAGATTTCTTTAACCGAAAATTTCCTTACTCCTGCCAATAACTGCTGAAGTCCTGCCTTTAATTTATCCGCCAAAGTCCAGACGCAAATCGCACCATAAGGAATATTTTTCATCTCCTCTTTTCCCACTTTTTTCTGAACTTCGTAATAGCCAGCAAATATCTCTTCAGGAGTATTTCCAAATTCCGCTACAGAAGGAGGTAATTTATCCCAATTTCCTTTAACCTTTTCTCTTCTCTCGGGATGAAGTGCTCCCTCAATATTTGAGCCCAAAAATCCCGGAATCATTAGAGCTCTTCCCATACAGACAAGTTTTGTATAGGGACTTCCCAAAGCAAGTGCTTTAAAAATATGGTCTTCTCTAGCTAATCCTCCTGCAAAAGCCATATCTACAACCTTTTTACCTTTTTTGGCTAAAATATTAGCATATTCATACGCTTTAGCATGTAAAAGCAGAGAAGGAACTCCCCAATGCTCCATCATATTCCAGGGAGACATACCCGTTCCTCCACCTGAGCCATCAATAGTTAGAAGGTCTAATTTTAAATCCGTAGCAAACTTTATCGCCATCGCCAAAGCTTCCATACCGTAAGAGCCAGTCTTTAAAGATATACGTTTATAACCAAGCTTGCGTAAGTACTTTACATGTTTGGAAAAAGCGGTATATACTTTATCGGCCGAATCTAAGGAAGTATAACCTAATCGGGAATGGCGCGCAAAAGACTTTATTGCTCCATGCTTAAATGCTTCCTGAACCTCGGGATTTTCTGGATCGGGATCAACCACATAACCGCGTTTTTTCAAAAATAAAGCATATTCTAAACTGGTTACTTGAATCTCTCCTCCAATACATTTTGCACCTTGACCCCATTTAAGTTCAATAATTACTTTGTCCCCATATTTTTCTATTACATATTCAGCAACTCCATTACGCGTATCTTCTACATTCATCTGCACCAAAATTGCTCCATAACCATCAAAATAACGCAGATAAGTCTCGATCCGCCGGTCAAGCTCAGGAGCCTTGATAATCCTACCGTTTTTAATTTCTGCCTGCTGGTCAATCCCTACTACATTTTCTCCCACCACAATCGGAAAACCTACTAATGCTGCCCCCACCGCAAAGGATTCCCAGTATTTTGCTGCCACAAAGGTAGAACCCAAAGCACCGGTCATTATCGGAATCCTTACTTTGGTCTTTACAGTCTGACCAAATTCTGTCTCCAAACTCACATTAGGAAAGATACAATCATCCTCAGAGTGGGTTAATCCTTTAGGTAGCCCAGAAGAACCATAGAGATATCCATTTATCCGCAAAGAACTGTAAGAAACTCCCAAATGAATAGTATTTCCGCTTCCCGCAGTAACAAAACTATAATCTCGGGGATAAAGCATCTTTCTTCCCCTTAAAGAAGAAAGCCAGGTTTCACATTTACCTTGACAATCTACTCGGCAGAGCGTACATAGACCCGATTCTGCGGGATTCCCCCGATTCACTGTTCCCAAAACATCGTTTGACTTCGGCCAATTAATCATTCCACCTCCCTCCTTTCCAGTTATTTAAAATAAAAAGGGCGTTCTTTTCCCTAAGAACGCCCTTGTTCTTTTGAAGAAACTTATATCAAAAATTTTTTTTCTTGTCAAGTTTTTTTTATCCCGTTGTTGCAACATAAAAATGTCATCTTCTCAAGAATTCCTTTTTGATTTTTAAAGAATATTTTTAGACTAAATATCCTTTTTAATAACGATATAGATTAAATGGGGAAGAACGATTAAAAAAGAAGAAAGAATCAAAATAAATTTAAGTTTTTGATGGATAAACAGGTGGGAAAGAAAAATAAAAATTATTCCTATCAAAACTGCCAATCCATCTAAGATTATCGGCTCTTTTTCTCCCGGGTAAAGATTTAAAATACGTAGGAAAAATCCTAAAAAGAAAAGAGAAGAAATTGTGGCATAAATAAAAATAAGATATTTGTTTAACAAAAACATTATCCCTTCTCCAATTATTATTAAGGTAATCCAGAATCGCAAAAAACTTCTCTGCCTTTTAGTCAACATAAGTTAATCCTCTTTCCTCAGAGGGCTGACAATTTTAGTTCTTAAAGTATGGAATAGCACAACTCTTTAAACTTTCGCCATCCCTTTTCTGTTATAATTTAAAAATAATAGCGGCTAGCGCAGTTATTTAATTAATTGCCACCGATATCCTTTTATTTAACCGGTGTTACTTCCTTAACTTTCACAACAATGCTTTCTACTTTTTGCTTTCCTGAGACGTCAGTAGTATAATTAACAGTCACGTTATCACCGGCTTTCAAATCAGAAAGCTTCAAGGTGGCATCGCCTTTGGTAATTTTTGTTTCAGGCGCTACAGAAAAAGTAATATTCTCATAGGTTTTGGTAACTGCATCCTTAAGATGTTTTACCACAACTTCGGATTTTACTAAATCAACAGAAACTACCTCACCTGAAACTGAGATAACTTGCGGTTTTGCTTTTTCCTGCGCAAAAGCCGACACCACTCCTACCAACCCAAACACTACTAAACATACTAACAACCGTTTCATTACTTTACTCATCCTTCTTCACCTCCTTTCTTTAAAATTTGACTGTTACTACAAATATTAACTGCGCTAGCCGCTATATTTTATTGCTTTATTTAACCGGTATGCCTTATATTAAAAGATTCAAAAGGAGGGACACAAGTCTCCAAAAAGGGATACGAGATTTAAGGGGACACGAGATTCAAAGGAGACATACACTTTTGGATTAACCTCTTCTCCTCTTCTTTTCTATTCTTTGGTCTCTTTAGCATAATTTTATGTAGCCAACCTTTCTCCTTAGAAAGGTAGAGTATTATATTAAAACTTTGCTCCCATGTCAAGATTTTTCTATTTTGTGTCTGTATTATTTGAAAATTTAGTTTACAATTTAGATCCTTATACATATTTTATTTTTATATTCTCTTAGATTTGAATGGCTGGATGGGTATTTTATCTTTAATTAAAAAAGTAGATTATACCTATAGGAATAACTTTCATATTTTCACTGCCGAAATTGCCACAAAACCACCTTTTCCAAAACCTTTTTTAGGTTTCTCAAGAGAATTTATCTTTTCCGGAAGTTTAAATATGGTCTGATAGTAAGAAAATTTATTAAAACCTACCCTTTCTAACAAATTTGTTAATTCTTTAATCCCAAAAAATCTTGCCTGCTTATAAAATACACTTTTTTTCTTTTGATAAAACTTTCCTAAAAAACTCTCCTTATCAATAATCCCAACAATAATTTTCCCATCCTTTTTTAAAACCCTTCTTGCCTCACTTAATACCTTTAGAGGGTCCTTTACAAAACAAAGAGTAATAATAAGGACAACATAATCAAAAGTGGAATTTTTAAAAGGCAAATTTTCTCCGTATCCTAATCTTACATCTATTCCTCTTTTCTTAGCAATTTCCAGCATTTTCTTAGAGGGGTCAATTCCATATTTTATGCCTAGGGCTTTAGCAAATCTTCCCGTCCCTACGCCAATCTCTAAACCTTTACCTTTTTTGGGTAAGACCTTTTTAATTGCCTCCAATTCCGACAAATAGGCAAATTTATTCCTTTCGTACCATGCATCATATTTCTTATAATATCTATCGAAAACACTCATTAGAGTTCTAAATCTCCCCACCAGCCATCGTAAAATCTCTTTAAATGTTCATAGAGTTGTTTATCCATTGTTTGTTTTTTAACATCCTTTTCCTTAAATGAATACCGATAATTTGCGCAATAATTTAAAAGAACATCCTTAGCCTGATTTATCTTCTTAAACATCTCCTCACAGTATTTCTTATCTTTATTTTTGCATCTATCAGGATGGTATTTAAGGGCTAATTTTCTAAAAGCATCTTTAATTTCTTCTAAAGTTGCCTCTTCATCCAACCCTAATATTTTTCTTGCTTCATCTATTTGTTTAAAATCTGCCATTTTATCTGCTCCTAGATTATTAATCCATTTTAATGGTGAAACACCTTTAGCCACCACATAAGAATAATTCCTAAGATAAAGAAAAACATAGAAACATTAGATTTTTTTATATCTGGCTGTCTATGCAATTCCGGAATTAAATCACAAGAGGCAATATAAATAAAACCTCCCGCGGCAAAGGGGAGTAAGAGTGTGGAGAAATTATGTATATGTGATGAGAAAAAATATCCTATAACTGTCCCCAAAATAGCAGTGGTTGCCGAAATATAATTAAAAAGAAGGGCTTTAAATTTAGAAAGTCCTCCATAAATTAGTATACCAAAGTCCCCTAATTCTTGGGGTACCTCATGCATAATGATTGCTAAGGTTGAAACAATCCCTATCCGAATATCCGTAAAAAAACTTACCCCAATAATAAGCCCATCACCAAAGTTATGGATTCCGTCTCCAATAAGATTTAAATAAGTAAAGGCATGAATTTCGCATTTTCCTTTATGACAATGGCGCCAGAAAAGATATTTTTCTAAAATGAAAAATAAAATAAACCCAAAAATCGCATATAAAAAGGGAGCAGTAAGATCTTTTGAGTTTTCTAATATCTCCGGTAGAAGATGCAAAAATGCTCCCCCAATAAGTCCTCCTGCGCCAAAACCAACCAACAAAATCAAAATTCTATTTAGAAGTCTTTCATTTAAAAGTAGACTAAAAATTCCAATTAAAGAAATAATACTAACCAATATACTTGCACCTATTGCCCATAAAAATGCCATTTTATATCACCTCCTTTCTTGTTAATTACCTATCTTTATTTAAAATTGTAAAATTTGTCCTGTCCTTATCTCTACAAAATTATCTTGATATATCCTTTTAAAAATTTCTTTTGCAAGTTTTCCACTGCAATGAGTAGGACCGACTTTTTTTATGCCCATTCTTTTAAATTCATCGATTATGAGTTCAATATCTTTTCTTTTTTTGTCTAAAAGGTGAAAACCTCCCAAGACACAGAAGATCTCTCTATCTGAGAAATTTTTCTTTACTTCTTTTAAAATGGTTAAAATCCCTGGATGGGCACAACCGGTTATAACAATTAAACCATTTTCAGAATCTATTACCAATGATTGTTCAAAAATATTTTTATCTTTATACTTTCCGGCTATCTCTCCAGTAGAATATATTTCATCTCTAATCCTTAATAATCCTTTTGCTTCAATTACATTAACTCCAAAGGAATTAATTCTTTTCTTTGTCTCTTCTCCAAAATTCGGACAAATGTAAACATTTACCCCGCCCTTTCTTATTTCATTGATTCCCTTTGTGTTTGAAAGGGCAGGATTTATATTCTTAAATTTATACATAATATACCAGAGTCCGGAGATATGGTCCCAGTGGTTATGAGAAATAACTATATGTTTTATCCTTGAGAGGTCAATATTCTGCTTTTTAATATTTCTTAAAAATACAGTGGGTTTGCCAAAGGTATCGAATAAAACATCTTCCCCTATCAAAAAAGAAACCCCCCAATTATAGATAAACCTTTCCCACTTACTCGAACCAACCGCAATAATTTTTATCTGCATAATTATCTTCTACAAACTCCTCCATCTGAACAGGGTGGAGTATCGCATGGCTCATCTCTACCACAACAGGTTTTGCCTTCCTGCGAGCCAACGATACGTCCACTCATAGAAATAAAACTCCGCGAAAATATCTTTTCTAATTCTTTACTCCCGCACCAATTACATTTAATCTCTACATTCTCCTGCCCAACACCTACAAGAAATTCATTTACCTTTCCACAGTTCTTACATTTATATTCATAAATAGGCATACTACCTCCTTTTCATCTGTAGTCTTAACCTAAATTTTTCTAACAGGCTTAAATAATCTATGATTAATCTTCCATTTAAATGGTCTATCTCATGCTGAAGCACCCTTGCTAAAAGTCCTTGCGCTTTCAGCTCAATAACCTTTCCTTTTTCATTTAATCCGTTTACGATAACTTCTTCTGCCCTTTTTATAATCACGTTTATACCAGGTATACTCAAACAACCCTCCTCCATTTTGCCAGCTCCTTTTGTTTTCAGAATTTTAGGATTAGCTAACATAACTGGACCATCTCCGATATCTGCAACTATCAATTTTTTAGAAATCCCAATTTGGGGAGCAGCTAAACCTATTCCTGCAAAATGGCGCATAGTAAAAAGCATCTCTTCAAAGAGTTTTACTTCCTCTTCGGTAATTTCTTTTACCTCGAATGTTTTTTTCCTTAATATGCTATCTGGATATTTTCTTATTTCTAAGGGTTCCATTCTTGCTTAAATTATAGAATAAAACCATATCACCTATTTTATAGCCAGTTTCTTCCGCTACCACTGGACATTTTACCATAAATAAAAAGAAAATAGCCCTTTTTTCGTCCGATAAAGATTCAAAATTACCTTGTCCTTTACTAATTATTAAATCCGCACTTTTAAAAATTTTTCTGAATTCTTTTGAGCATAAGGTAAGCACTGTTCCTGGGGCATCAGTACCATTAGAGATTATCCGAGCAACCTTATCAATTCCGCAAGCCTTTGCATCTTCAAATAACGCATCGTTTATAATAGGTTTTGCCTTGACAGCGTAATAAATATTTTTATTAGGATATTCTTTTTTTATTTCTTCTAACAAAACCCGATCAAATACCACCTCTCCGGCGTTGTCTGCAAGATATAAAATATTTCTTGCATCTTTCAGGGTACGTCTGAATTCAACATAATGAGATATTGATTTCTTATGAATAAACTTATTTTCTTCTACAAGTATCTTTTTTAACTCCTCTTCCACATTTAAATTATTCTTTACGCCAAAATCTATAACATTGCCAGCAATAGCCAGTTCCAAAGCTGTCAAAAGCCTATCCGGAGAATAAATGATTTTATTCCTTAATTTTCCTAACAGCTTTAAAGCTATTTGGTTACTTTTTTGCTTTATCTCTTTATATGGATCTCCATTAGGAGATATCTTTTTTAAAAGAGCATATCCAAAACGGGCTATTTCCGGAGGGCTGGCTTTAAGCGAAATCTTGGGAATTTTTTTGGCAAATTCATCTATAACCCATTTTTGCTTTCTTGGAGATACGTGTATAATTCTTGCACCCTCAAGCAGCTGGCGAAAAAAACAAGGAATGCAGTCTAAATAAGTATTCATTTGTCATCGATAAAATTCTTACAATTAAACCTTGCCCCTTCTTTTTAATGTACCTTCAGTACTTATAGGCGTAACTTCTTTTATCTTGGCTTCATAAACAGAAATTATTTTCAAACCTTCAAAATACCTCTTTATTTCATTCAAATCCTCTTTAGGTAAAGGTTTTACTTTACATGGTCTAAGAGGCGTATTGAGCTGAACCTCATCAGGATTTATCTCTTTTGCAATCTGAGCAATCTCCAAAGCATACTCCTTATTTTCTTCTATAAACATAATTTGCAATGCCAATTTTCCTGAATAATTACTTTTAAATTCTTTTATCGCCTGAATAACCGTATCAAGCTTAATGTTTTTTATTGGCTGATTAACCAATTCAAAAATCTTCTGCGAATGCGCATCTAATTTGGCAATGACAAAGTCTGACAGAAATAGATCCCTTTGGACGTCTTCTCTATACATCAGTGAAGAGTTTGTCAAGACTGCGATTTTTTCCTTCCTTATTTTCTTTATTGCTTTAATCATCTGCCCTAAGTTATTCGCTAAAGTAGGCTCCCCAGTACCGGAAAAAGTGATATAATCTATTTTTAAAGGTGGTAAAACACTCAATTCATCTATCAAGTCCGGTATGCGAACAAAACTTTTCCTTTCTTTAGTTAATAAATTTGTCTTCCCAATCTGACAGTATACACAGTCAAATGTGCAAACCTTTCCTTCTTGCGAAAGAGGATCTATCCCCAAAGAACTACCTAATCTCCAAGAAGGAACTGGGCCATAAATATATTTAAAATTTTTGTGCATTTTTTCTAATTCTGGAGCGTCTCCCAGATTTTAATAATCTCTTCTTTTATTTTTGTATCTTTATATTCCATTATAGTCTTACCTTCTACCATTGCCTCAATAACAGTTTTATCAAATTTAATCTTTCCAATCAAAGAAATTCCATTTTTATGGCAATATTCTTCTATTTTTTCTGACATTTCCGTATTTAAATCGTATTTATTAA
>Ga0207433_10000096_pt1 | contig 200136 bp, 120 predicted proteins | sample YelNatPaOPGAMG01_FD_187559 | JGI IMG/M metagenome (GOLD analysis project Ga0207433, IMG submission 187559) | Hot spring thermophilic microbial communities from Obsidian Pool, Yellowstone National Park, USA - OP-RAMG-01 (SPAdes) (version 3) | ecosystem: Environmental > Aquatic > Thermal...
CACTGGAGGCGACGACCCAGATAGCGGGCAATGTTGGCAAGATGGGCAATTGTGATCGACCGATGCCCGATCTCCACATCCGCTACGGGTTTCTCCCGCGTCCGGATGCACTCCATCCAGTTTTCCATGTGATATTTGGCCTGCCACAGAGCGACTTCATCTCGCCATTTCTCGATTTCCTCCTTGGGAGGCAGATCCTTGATGAGATCCGGGGGATTGCAAGTAAACTTATTTCGATTGATTTCAATCTTGCCGAACTCGCCCGAAAAGATGGCACCACCCATCGGACCGTTCGCGAGTTCCAGTCGGACGGGCGTACCGTCTGCATATTTCATGTGAACGGGGGCATTCATATCTTTCGCAGCCCCCTGCGGACGGATGTCCACCGGACCTGTGTCGTCTTTTCCAAGGGCCCACTGGATTTGATCGAGGCCGTGGGCACCCCAATTGGTCATCTCCCCGCCTGAATAATCCCACCAGGCCATCCAACCAAAATGGAGTTGACGGTTGTAGGGCCGGTACGGTGCCTGGCCGAGCCACTGATCCCAATCAAGTTTGTCAGGAATCGGCTCTTCCGGTAGCCCTTGATAAAACCGTGGTCCGGGATAGTTGCATCCCTGGACCACGCGGATCTTGCCGAGTTTTCCCGAGCGAATGAACTCACACGCGATCCGATTCATTGCCATCGAGCGCTGCTGGCTTCCAACCTGGAAAACCCGACCGTACTTCCGCACGGCGTTGACAAGCACGCGTCCCTCGCGGATGTACAGCGTGAGTGGCTTTTCGGCGTAGATGTCCTTTCCTGCTTGGCAGGCATGAATGCACACCAGGACGCGGGTGTGATCCGGCGTTCCTACGATAACCGCGTCGATATCCTTTCGATCGAGAAGTTGCCGATGGTCCTGATAGACCGCCCATCGTCCTCCGCCTTTTTCGGCGTTCACCTGTTCCGCCCGCTCCAAATAACAATCGCAAACAGCCAGAATCTGTCCCTGCTCCGGCAACTGTTCGATGAGCAGGCGGGAGCGGTTCCCCGTGCCGATAACACCGATGGTGATCCGATCGTTTGCTCCCGGCCGACTGGCTTCGCTTAAAGCAGAACGAGCAATAACACTGGGCAAGGCGATGGTGGCCGTCAAACCGCCGATCACTTTGCAAAATGACCGCCTTTGTAAGCGCATTGTAAGAACCCTTTCCCCGATCATCTTTTTCTTTCAGGTCTGGACCCAAACCTGGGCCAAAAAAGCTCACACAAGTTCCTTTCTGATATTAAGTCCGGACTATCGACATACCAAATTCCGCTTGTCGTGGTTGGCTGGAGGATATTAAACGACGGTTTATCGGATCGACTGCTCCGGCAACTCGGTTTTAATTCCTTCATCAACAGGCATTCTGTCCGGGATCGCATCCGTTTCGAGCTGGAGCCGCTTCAATTCCCGCTTGAGTTCTTCGAGCACTCCCTGATAGCGGGGATCGTCGATAAGATTATGCCGTTCCTCCGGATCATTGAGCAAATCGTAGAGCTCCGCTTTGTGTTTATCCGGACCACCATCACCGGTAGGATAATGGACGTATTTCCAGCGTTCCGTGCGAACGCCGCGGACATTAGGCGTGTAGGGAAATTGTTTTTCGTAGTTATATTCGTAGTACCAGCTCTTTCGCCAACCTTCGGTCTTTCCTTCCAAAAGGGGCCGCCATGAGCGTCCATGAGTTTTTGGCAACGGCGGTGCACCACACAGATCGAGAAGACTGGGGGCTGTGTCGATGTTCAGAACCATCTCCTTAATCACCGTGCCTGGTTTGATCATAGGCGGATAACGTACCAACAACGGTACGCGAATACTTGGCTCATGCATGGTCCGTTTGTCCATCATGCCATATTCACCCAGTAAAAAACCGTTGTCCGAGGTAAACACAAAAATTGTCCTGTCGAGCTGGCCTGTTTCCTCCAAAGTTTTGAGAATCTCACCCAGACTGTCATCCACCGACTTGATGGTAGCGAAATAGGCTCGCACCATCCGAGCAAAATCGGCTTCCCCTTCCGGTCGCGTATCCGGAAATTTCTCGCGGAAGCCAAACAGCGGTCCATAAATGCCGTGCCACGTGATCAGCCGTTCCTTGACCCATTCGGGTTTTCCCTCGAGCGCGAAGGCGCTGGCCGGGTAGTGGATTTCAATATCGTCAAAAAGATGTTCGTATTTTGGCTCCGGTGTAAATGGCGTATGAGGCGCTTTGTGTCCGATCATAAGGAGAAAGGGCTTTTCGTGGGGACGGCGCAGCCAGTTCACAGCAAGCTCTGTAATGCGATGCGTGTAATACCCTTTCAACATCACCCGCTGACCATTGATGTTAAATTCATTATCAAAGTATTTTCCCTGGCCTTTGTGGCTGGCCCAGTAGTCGAATCCCGGTCGCGGGGCATCGTTTTCCTCCCCCATATGCCACTTGCCGATGTAAGCCGTTTCGTAACCAGCCGCCTGGAGTTGTTTCGGCAAACTGGGCAAATCGTCGGGAAACTCGGTGAAGTTACTGATGACGCCGTGCGTGTGGGCATACAAACCTGAAATCGCAGAAGCGCGACTGGGTGAACACAGAGAGGTGGTCACGAAAGCATTCACAAAGTTCGCCCCCTCAGAGGCCAGCCGGTCCATGTGAGGAGTTTTCAGAAACGGATGCCCCGCACAACTCATGGCATCATATCGCTGGTCATCTGTGACGATGTAGACAACGTTGGGATGGGCGACGGGATCCGCGGCAGAAGCGGCAGAAATGGTGCAGCCAATCAAAAGCAAGAATTGCGGTGATATCATGGCGATTCCCTTATCTCCGTGAAGTGGGAGGCTGGATCCAGGACAAACTGACGCCCATTATAACGGCCTCACGGAGAGCGTGCTAGCAAGCCGAACCAGAGGAAATGCGGGAGGATGCAACTGGTAAAAGGAGTCAATCAGACCTACCGTTTCACCGATGTTTCGGCCTGAGCGGCTAACGAGTTGTGGCGCGTCCCTGGCCAGGCCTTTTCCCCTGCAATACCCGATATCTGTGCCGCGGCCTGCCAGGCGTCCCCGAGGCTTGCCAGGTAATCCAATCTTGTTTCTATTTCGGACCGCTGAGCTTCGAGGACTCGCAGGTACTCCATAACGCCCCCTGTGTATCCCTGCATCGCCAGTTCCACAGCCTCTCGCACACGAGGCAATATATCTTGTTCATACCGCTGGACTCTCTTGCGGGCAGCCGAGTATTCCCGAAAAGCCGTGGCCAGTTGGTCGCGCAGCTCCTCTTGCACCTGTCGTACGCGCTCAAGCGCTTGGCTGATCTGTGCATCGGCTGCCAGGATGTTTCCCTGATTTCGATCCCACAGCGGCAGGGGCACGCTGATGCCCAGCGTCCAGTCGTCTCCATGGGTTTCGTTCTGCCGGGTATAACCCGCTCCCACGGTGACGTTCGGCCATTTTTCCCTGCGCATCCGTTCACTCAAATAACGCGCCCGTTGCACTTCCCACTGTGCTGCTGAAACCTCTGGGTGCGAGGCAAGAACCTGCTGCAGGAGTAAATTCCAATCATATTCGGGCAAAGGAAGCGAAAACACGTCTTCAAGAGAAACGTGAGGGGGTACTGGCGATCCAATCGCAGCCGCGAGCTTTTCTCTCTGAAAAGGAATCTGGCGCTCGGCGGCTTCCTGCTGGGCACGCAACCGTTCCACCTGCAGCTCAAACTGAACGACTTCCAAACGGGTGCCCTGTCGCGATTCCAATAAAGCCCTGCTTTGTTTCAAAGAGGCTTCGGCAACAGCCAGCAACTCCTGATATGTCTGCGCCCGTTTCTCCGCCAGAAGGACTTCACAGTATGCCCGCCTGATGGCCGCTACCAGTTTCCTCCATTCGGCCGCCACCAGGCACCGGCTTCGCTCCAATTCGCAGTGCGCGATGGCCTGGTCCAGATTCCTCTTGCCCGGACTTACCAGTTCCTGGCTCACAAACGGGGCGGTCCAAATTCCCGGGCCTTCTGGATCACCAAGCTCTTCGCCACTTATGGAAAGGGTCGGATTGGGATACAGGCGGCTTTGCAGCAGTTTCCCCCGAGCCACAGAAACGGCCCAAATGGCGTCCCTTAACTGAGGACTGCTCTTTTCCGCCAGCCGGAGGGCCTCGGCAACTGTAAACGCCTGAGCGGACGCAGGTTGAGCGTCGTTTTTTTGGTCGGCAACGACTACAAAACCTTGAGAATCTTGGAAGTTTTGCACAGACTGCGAAAAACAAGCGGAGCAGCAAAACTGTACCGTCACAATGCACATCAGCGGCAAGAGAATTACGAAGCGATAAATTAAAGAAAGCTTTGCGAGCAACCGCAGGCCCCCACAACAGGAGGAAACCAACAAGAGAAACCCATGCGCCGTTCTTTGCTGTAATCGGGTCATTTGGCTATCTTTCCGGGCCTGGCCTTTATCGGAGAAACCTAGCCATAACGTTTATTCGGCTCATTCGACATTTTTTGTTGATCTTGCCGTCGATAAAGTCGGTAAAGGCGCGACGTGATCACGATTTGAGCTCTCTCAGAGTGGGGCTTTAGGCCAAATCCTGGACATCGGAACCCCTGCCAGCACTGGCTGCGACGGCGTCCTGAGCCCGGGAATCAGTTGCCTGCGGTGCATCCTCCCGCGGTGCCCCAAAACGAGATTGCTGAGCTGACAATTCCACGTCGAGTCCCAACCAACGAGCAGTTGCCTCCGGATTTACTCCAAGGACGCGCGTGCAGAACTGAAAGATTGCATGGGCTATGCCGTCGAACACGAGATAAAGCGCCCGCAGCACGAGCAGTGACATCACCATCGCCCCAATAACGCCCCCAATAACGACTGTCGCCAGAGGCCGCTGGACTTCCGCCCCTTGACCAGTACTGAGCGCCATGGGCAGGAAGCCCAAACTGGCCACCAGAGTCGTCATGAGCACGGGCCGCAGGCGGATGATGGCCGCTTCCTGCACAGCCTGTGAGACGCTCAGCCCATTTTGACGCAGCTGACGAATCGTGCTCACGAGGAGCATGTCGTCCAGCACGGCGATTCCGGAAAGAGCGACGAACCCGATCACTGCCGAGACCGACAGGGGCATGTCCCGAAACCACAGGGCCAGCACACCTCCCACCCAGCCAAACGGCACCCCGGTGAACACCCTGAGCACGTCAATAATGTTGTGATACGTCAGGTACAGAAGGAATAGCACGAGTCCCAGTGCCAGCGGCACAACGAGTGCCAGCCGCATGAAAGCCCGCTCGAAGTTTTCGAATTGCCCCCCGAACGTGATGAAGTACCTTGCTGAAGGTAATGTCGGTAACACCTCCTCGTTAATGCGACGGCGTGCCTCTGCCACAAAACTTCCCATGTCTCGCCCACGGATATTGCACGTTACCGTGACGCGACGCTGTCCCCATTCACGCGTGATTGTGGCCGGGGTTTCCCGGCGATGAATTTCCACCAGGCGTGCAAGGGGAATGCTGTGGCCAGCGGGCGTTTTCAGGATCAGTTGGGAAAGCTTATCTGGGTGTTCGCGGTATGAGGGATGAAAGGCCACAACCAGCGGGAAGCGATAGTCGCCCTCCACCACTGTTCCGACCTTGTACCCGCTCAACGCCTGTACGGATCGCAACACAGCCTCACCCGAAAGACCATACCTCACAATTTCATCCTGTCTGACGGAAAGTTCCAGAGCAGGTTGGCCCGTTACCTGTTCCGTGGCCACATCCGCGCTGCCCGGGATCTGTTTGAGAATGGTTTCTATCTGAGCCGCCTTTTCCAGAAGTATGTCGTAGTCGTCCCCAAAAATTTTGATCCCCAGGTCGCTCCGCACTCCGTGGATGAGTTCATTCATGCGGAGCTCAATAGGCTGAGAAAACGCCAATCGCTGACCGGGGATGACGCGCAGCACTTCTTCGATTTTTTGACGCAATTCGTCTTGGGTACGGGCTTTTTTCCATTGCGTACGTGGTCGCAACATCACGTAGATATCCGTCAGTTCAATGCCCATGGGATCGGTTGCAACTTCGGCTGTTCCGATGCGGCTCCAGACCTCCCTGATCTCGTCGGGGAATGCCTCAAGAAGCATTTTTTCCATACGTGTGTTGAGCGAAATGGAGTCTTCCAGGCTTGTGCCAGTCAACCGCACCACATTGATGGTAAAAGACCCTTCGGACAACTTCGGCAAAAACTCGCTGCCCAGTCGTGGGCCGATTCCAGCCAGCACGAAAACCACAAACGGAATCGCGATGGCCAACACCACGCCCGGATAATGGGTGGAAAAGCTGAGAAAAGGCCTATAGACAAGCTTCACCAAGCGGATCGCCAGCGGCTCTCGATGCTGGATGCGGTGCGGGAGCACGATGCTCGCCAACACGGGCATCAACGTCAGAGACAGCACGAGGGCTCCAAACAAACAAAATATGACCGTCAGAGCCATGGGGCGGAACATTTTTCCTTCTATCCCCTCGAGAGCAAGAATCGGAAGATAAACGATCATGATGATCATCTCGCCAAACAGCGTGGGTTTCCGGACTTCAATGGCAGCCTGCCGAACGAGATCCACCATCGACCCACGCCCGAGATCGCCCTTGGCGACATGGCGGACGCAGTTTTCCACCATCACCACGGAACTGTCCACCACCATGCCGAAGTCGATCGCTCCCAGGCTGAGAAGACTGATCGCGATTCCGAATTTAAGCATTCCTGTAAACGCAACCAGCATGGAAAGGGGGATGGCCAGAGCCACGATAGCGGCCGCCCGGAGATTGCCCAGAAAAAGGAACAGCACGGCAATTACCAGCAGAGCGCCCTCAAACGCGTTTTTCCGCACAGTTTCGAGGACGTAGTTGACCAATTCCGTACGGTCGTAAACAGTGTGGACATCGACGTCCGGCGGCAAAATGGCCTTTATCTCCTCCAGCCGTTTCCGAATGGCAGCGCACACTTCGTGGCTGTTTTCTCCCATCAGCATGAAACACAGGCCGAGGACAGCCTCTCCCTTACCATTCGCCGTAACCGCTCCGCGGCGAATTTCGTAACCGACTGTGACCTCGGCGATATCGCCAATACGAACGGGCACGCCATCTCGAGAAATCACGCCAATCTGCCGGAGTTGTTCTTCGTTTATAATCCGGCCTATCCCCAGCACCAGGACGCTCTCCCCGTACTGGCGGACGACGCCGGCTCCAACATTCTGATTGTTGGCTTCGAGGGCTCGAATGACGTCCTCCAGCGTGACATTGAAATGAAGAAGTTTCTGGGGATCAGGGCGGACTTCGTATTGCTTCTTATATCCTCCCCAGGAGTTAACTTCAGTCACGCCGGGAACCGCCAGCAGCTTGGGCTTGATCACCCAGTCCTGGAGTGTCCGCAGGTACGTGAGTTTCTGGACTCGCTCCTCCGGCGTAGCATTTGCCGGATCCCAATTCTTAAGGGTGACCACATAATGGAAGATCTCTCCCAATCCGGTGGAGATCGGCCCCAGCGTGGGACGCTCGATTCCCTCGGGAAGCTCAACCATGGTCAACCGCTCGGCGACCATCTGGCGTGCCCACTTCATGTCCGTTCCGTCCCGAAAAGTGAGCACAATTTGGGAAAGGCCGAACTTGGAGATTGATCGCAGGAGCTGCAACTGCGGAAGACCGGCAAATACCTGCTCCAGCGGGATTGTGATCTGACGTTCCACCTCTTCGGGGCCAAGGGCGGGAGCCACCGTGTTCACCTGGACCTGAACTGGGGTTGTGTCGGGAAAGGCATCGACGTCCAAATGGAGCAGCGAAAAGCTGCCCACACCGGCGATCACCACTCCGGCCAGTACCACAAGAAAACGGTTTTGCAGGCACCATGTAATGAGCCGCTCAAGCATGTGATTCTACCTTGTCAATCTCCGCTCCTGGCGCGTCCCGGTGATCCGTTTGTCCCCAGAATCAGTCGTTGTGCTCGGCGCAACCGGCCCCAAGGCGCTCTTCCAAGAGCGCCCCCCGCAGCACAAAGCTACGAGTGGTGGCAACAACTTCGCCCGGCAGCAGCCCCGCGAGGATTTCCCTCATTTCCTGACCCCCGTGCCAAGTTTTTCTTCCAATGCGAACCTTGCGGACATGGAAGACTTTGTAAGGCAATTGGTCGAAATCCCGGTCGCGAACAAACACGACAAAACAGTCACCCTCCCAGTGGACGGCCGATTCCGGCACCATGATGACGTCCCGCTCTTCGGCAATGAGAATTTCCGCCCGACCTGCTGTTCCCACGTGATTCTCCTTTTCGGCTGGATCCAGCGTTGTCCACACGGCCACCAAGCGGGTGCGCTCGTCGATTAAAGGACTCACTGCGACAACCTCACCCCTGTCCGGTGTAACATGACCACTGTGCTGGAAAATGACCTGCTGGCCTGGGCGAACCCGGGAGACATCTTCCGGACGAATCCACACGGTGAGCATGAGCTGGTTTGGATCACCCACGGTCATCAAGGGCTGCCCCGCAACGACATGCTGCCCCGGGCCCACAAAGCATGACAACACCCGACCGTCCAACGGCGAATGAAGCGACAGCAATGGATCTCCGCCCGATGAATGTTCGCTTGGGGGAAGAAACTGAGAAGAAGCCGACATCGGTCTCGGGCCAACCCCAAGCTCCGTGGTACGGGATGGATCATCCTCGGGTTGAGCGGCAGTCCTGGAAACCCAGTTCAGTTTTTCCTGAATGATCCACTGCGTCAAACACGCCTGCTCCCATTGCGCGATGGCTTCATCCACTGTGCGCGCTGAAATCGTGAGTCCCTTGAGCGACGTGAATCGTTCCATCTGAGCACGCCGCAATTGCACCAGTTGAGCAGCCTTCCGCCCATCGCCGCGCCAGTTAGCCAACTCAGGGGCTTCCAGCTCGAGGAGGGGGTCACCTCTTCTCACAGAATCTCCCTCCTGCCGGGTGATGTGGCGAACTATACCTGAAAAAGGTGCGCTAATACACACTGCGCTTCCGAAACCGAGTTCCACGCGTCCTTGGGCCTCGATGGCCTCTCGCAGCGTGCCTCGGGTTACCGGCGCGACCTCCACACCCAATCGCATCAACACGTCTGCAGAGGCAATCTGAACTAGACGACGATGAAGGGTACAGTCAGGGTTGATCGGACTATCTGACTCCCGAGAGGCCCTCTCAAAGTCTACCGGCAAAACATCCGGAGTGGTGGACAGTTCAGAGACTTCAGGATGGCAGAGGGGACACTCAGGAACACGATGCTTCGCACACCATGGTCCCTCGAAGCGCGGCTTCGGCCAAAGGTGAGGTGAACACCCCAGACAGAGTTCTTCTGGAACGTGGTGCTCTGCGCACCATCCCCCGTGTGCATGGTCCACGTCACTCCTTTCGTGACTTATGCGGGTCACCACGATCTGGAGTTGCCGGATTACGTGGGGGCCGATGCCGCCCCGGAGCAGCACTGCTGAAATCGTCAGTCCCAGGATAAAGAGTCCTGCAAAGCTCAGAATTGCCGGGATCGTCCGCCTTCGGTGTGCCTGACGCACCCGCGCTTTTTGATCACGTTCGGTTCCCATTGAATCGGACGTACTGTGCTGGAGTTTCATGCTTCCCGCCTCTCGCTTCAGTCCGTCTCGCCGGTTGCCAGGCGTTCGCGACCTTCTCCATCCTGCTGAGACCGGGAAGTTAGCATGTGGCGTAGCTCATTCCAGAGCACGTCACTTCCCTGCACAACCACGCGTTCCCCCGGCAGAAGCCCGGCGACGATTGGCCAGCGATCTCCCCACGACTTGCCCACCCGAACCATGCGAGCCTGAAAACGTTTTCCTCCTGGCGGTTCCCCGGAGCTGTGGTCGACCACAAACACACACCACGCTGCCCCATCGCGATGGAGAGCCTCTTTTGGCACACACAGAACCTGACTCGCCTCGCCGACGAGGATCTCCGCTTCTCCCCAGGCACCCGCCTTCAAGATTTTTTGCTGATTTTTCACCTCGAGATGGACAGAGACCTTAGCTTTGTCAGGATTGTCCACAGGCTCTATCCAGACGACGGAGCCTTCTTCTGGCTTTTGTGACCCCTCGGTATGCACGACCGCCCTTTGGCCTGGACGAACACGAACAGCGTCCTCTCCTGGTAAGGAAAGCACAAGCAGCAGCCGCGCCGGGTTAACCAAACGACACACCAGCGCGTTTTGTTCAACCACTTGCCCCACAGTCACGGGAAATTCGACCAGAATGCCAGAAAATGGGGCCCGCAGCGGCAGCAAAGAGGCCGGAGGACTGTCACCCAGCTCTCGCCAGCAATCTTCCAAACCCAGCGAACACAGGCCTTCGCGGACCTGGGTCCAGTCTTCCGTGTCGGGCAAAGGATCGGGACGCGGGAGTCCGTAACCGATGAGGGTTTCCGCGGCCGCCCGGAGCCGGAGGTTCGCTTCCGTCAACTCCGCTGCCGCTAATTGCTTTTCCTGATGCGAAACAGGTGCCTGCGCCAGGCTCTCCGCCTTTTGCTTGGCTGTTTTGTGCTCGATCCAGGCCTGGAGATACTCCCCCTTCAATCGAACCAATTCCGGGGAATCAATCAGCGCGATGACCTCCCCCGCGTTGACCCACTCATACGGGTTCTTTCGTCGTTGCCACACTGTCCCGAACAGGGGCGTCCTCAGCTCCGCCTCATCGGCGGGAAAAAAGGATAGTCGTCCGTAGCCGTGCACCACTTCGCGAAACGGCTGGGCCGTGACTATTTCCGTCGAAATGGTGCGTCCCTCCAACTGGCCAGGGGACTCAAGCTCCAAAATAGCTCCCACCCACGCGGGCGGGTCAGCGTCGGCTCCGTGTGCGTTCGTCTGGAAAGGGTCCGGATGAGCTGGCGCGGGCTGACCTTGAGCGTCGGTGTGCAGATCATGCGAACTCTTTTCCTGGCCCGGACAGGGACACAAATACAGGGCATGAGTTGCGCAGTATTTCGCAGCCAAAACGTCGCGAGGCACCCAGTGCACCTTAAGCCGCGAGGTCTCTGCATATCGCGTGACGTTGGGCTGCTGTGGTTGTGTTGATTGAATTTGAAATTGCCATCCCGTCTCATGGCCCCAGATTCCGAGGACGGCAAGGCCTCCCAGTACGAGCAAATGAAGTGCCACCCGCATCACTCGGGAAGCCCATCGTCGAACCGTAGTCCCCCATGAGTCCGATGGTATTGCTTTCTCGGTCACAGAATGTTTCCCTATCAGCTTGACAGGAATTTACGCCGACATGTTTTGAGTATCAGAAGGGCAGCTATGAGCGGTATTTCAAGTTGAAAATGGCGTTGCCTCACGCCGTGCTTGGCCAGGAATCACCGCCTGGCTACCGAAAGGAACGCGAACTACTACGGCACTGCATGCCGCCTTCGCCATTCTCAAGCCGACTACGTGGTGACTGGGTAAGCGCTCGTGGGCAGTGCCGATTAATTCAGACTATGGGGCCGAGCCGCCACCGTGCTGACATCAGCGATGTCCACAGGGTAAGAGCATTCCGGCGCAGAATGAAGGTGCGTTGACCGGAAGATCCAGACGCTCGCAGAGTAGTCCCCTCTCACGGCGTCCATTCAGAAAAGAGACCGTGGAGGTCGCAGAAGCTCTTCGGCTCGAATATCAGTGCGTCGCTCCCTCAAGACGAGATGAGCCCAGTGGATTTCAAGGGGAAAGCTCACTGCTGCAGCCGCCGCGGGAGTATAGAGGCATGTGGCCACCACACACACGCCACATGTACAGGAACAATGAGCGCGATCTACCCCATCTCGATCAGCAAACTGCTTTTGACCTACCGCGGCCACGGCCCGTTGCCACGCACGTCCCGAGTTTTTCTCGCCAGAACCACACGACTCCTGACATTCAAAAAGCAAATGATCTTTTTCAAGCAGCCTCGTTACGCAAATGGGGAGAGCCGTGGTCACCGATGCGGCGTGTTCAAATACGAGACCGGTGCTGCCCAGATACAGCAGCAAAGTTAGCCAGATCAGTCCACGTGGTCGAAATTCACTGTTCATTTGCAAGCACCGGTCAACGCCACCAACTCACCAAGTATTTTCCAGTTGGTCACGACAAAAATCAAGTCAAAATCTCGGCGCGTTGACGCGCACCGGCTGAATAAGTATTCTCAGAATGCCAAACATTCTGTGGATTCGCTTGGACGTGCCGTCTCCCGTTTTTTATTGTCTTCGCCAGAAAGGATACCATTCATGAGTACTCGCGCCCCCAACATCACGCAGTGCCACACCAGTGGTCCCGACCGACGAACCTTCTTGAAGACTTCGGCGCTCGCCTCGGCGCTCCTGACAACCGGATCCCTCGCCCGGATGGTGCACGCAGGGGAAAGTCACCTCATTCAGGTGGCCCTGGTAGGATGTGGCGGGCGAGGAACTGGGGCCGCTGCCAACGCCCTCTCGACCCCCGGTCCGGTCAAACTAATTGCCATGGCAGACGTGTTTGAGGACCGCCTCAAGGCCAGCCTGAACAACCTCAAACAGAGTTTTGCCGACAAAGTCGATGTTCCTCCGGAGCGGCAGTTTCTGGGATTTGACGCATATAAAAAAGCCATCGACGCCCTCAATCCGGGAGACGTGGTCCTGCTGGCCACGCCGCCTGCGTTTCGACCGATCCACCTGGAATACGCGGTTCAGCAGGGCCGACATGTATTCATGGAAAAATCATTCGCTGTGGATGCCCCTGGAATTCGGCGGGTGCTTGCAGCGGGTAAGCTTGCCGATCAAAAGAATCTGAAAATTGCAGGCGGTCTGATGAGCCGGCACTATCTGCCGCTGGAACAGATCATCGAAAAGATTCACGATGGAGCCATCGGCACAGTGGTCACCGCCTGGGCGTACCGGATGCATGGCCCGGTGGGATTCCGGCCGAAACAGCCCGGCGAAAGCGAACTGGCCCATCAGATTCGCAATTACATTTGCTTCACCTGGCTCAACGGAAGCTTTCTGGTGGACTGGCTCATTCATAATATTGACGTATGCTGCTGGGTCAAAGGAGATTGGCCAGTCTCCTGTCAGGGTCAGGGAGGACGTCAGGTGCGGACAGAGCCAGACCAACTCTTCGACCACTATGCTGCCGAGTACACTTTCAAAGACGGTACGCGGATGTTTGCCCAGGGACGGCACATGGCCAATTGCTGGGGCTTCTTCGGAGACGTGATCCATGGGGCCAGCGGGTCAGCCGTGCTCGGCGAGGGAATTCCTGATCCGCGGCTTTATAAAGGTCATCTGCGAACGGCAGACAATGAAATCTGGAAATACGAAGGGCCACCCTGCAATCACTACCAGCGGGAACTCGACCTGCTCTTCGACGCCATTCGAAACGACAAACCTTACAACGAGACGGAACGCTGTGCCAAGTCCTGCCTCACGGCAATCATGGGGCGGATGGCAGTGGAATCGGGTCAGGAGGTGACCTGGGAGCAGGCCCTCAATTCCAATCTCGTCCTGGCACCGGATCTGGAAAAGTGGACCAGCCTGGATGATCCCGCTCCTGTTCAGCCGGATGAAAACGGGCGGTACCCCGTCGCGATGCCTGGCTTCACAAAGGCATTCTGAAACTGCATATTAAAGACAGAGCAAAAGAGTGTACTCAATCGAGGGGAGCCCGGGGCTTGTCCTGGGTTCCCCTCCCTTGTTGACGACGATTCTCAACGATTGTCCAGGGCCTGGGGAACGAACTTCCATGTTGCGGACTGACGAAATCCTATCCACCATACGGATGCTTCACGCGGAGCATCTTGACGTCCGGGCGGTCACTCTGGCTTTAAACGTGGAAGACTGCGCGGCTCCCAATGTTGATCACATGTGCCGCAAACTCAAAGAAAAGATCACGGCCCGGGCATCCCGACTGGTAGACATATGCGACCGCGTGGGGGCCAAGTATGGAATCCCGGTGGTCAATAAGCGTCTTGCCATTTCACCGGTTTCCACGCTCCTGGCGGGTCATGGAAAAGGGGCCGCGCTTCAAGTCGCCAGAACCCTCGATGCGGCGGCCGCCGCCTGCGGCGTGGACTTTGTGGGAGGATACACGGCCCTGGTGCACAAGGGAATCTCGTCGGGCGACCAGGTGGTCCTCGATAGTCTTCCCGAAGTTCTCGCCTCCACCCAAAAAGTGTGCGCCTCGGTCAACGTGGCCTCGCGTAAAGCCGGTATCAATATGGATGCCGTGCGAGAAATGGGCCGGATCATCGTACGAACGGCCGAGCTCACCGCCGACCGAAAGGGCTTCGGTTGCGCCAAACTGGTCGTATTTGCGAATATTCCGGAAGATAATCCTTTTATGGCCGGTGCTTATTTGGGTTCAGGGGAACCAGAAGCCACGGTGAATATTGGCGTCTCGGGCCCCGGGGTTGTGGGAAGCGCCCTCAAACGCAGGCTGGAACGGGGAGACAAAGTCACGCTGGGCGACCTGGCAGAGGAGATCAAAATCACGAGCTTCCGCGTCACCCGGGTAGGGGAACTCATCGGCCGTGAAGTTGCGGCAGAACTCGGCGTGGCCTTTGGAATCGTGGACCTTTCACTCGCGCCGACTCCCATGGTGGGTGACAGTGTGGGCGAGATCATCAGGACGCTGGGCATCGATCGCATTGGTGCTCCTGGTTCGACCGCGGCTGTGGCGATGCTCAATGACGCCGTCAAGAAAGGCGGGCTCTTCGCTTCCAGCTCAGTAGGGGGCCTGAGTGGCGCGTTTATCCCGGTCAGTGAAGATGCGGCCCTCGCGGAAGCGGTGCGCTCGGGGTCTCTCGTCCTGGAAAAACTCGAGGCCATGACCTCGGTGTGTTCAGTGGGGCTGGACATGGTAGCCATCCCGGGTGACACCCCACCGGAGACGATTTCTGCTCTGATTGCCGACGAGATGGCCATCGGAGTCATCAACGACAAGACCACTGCGTGCCGCCTTATCCCGGTGCCGGGAGCAAAGGCCGGTGATTGGGTGGACTTTGGCGGCTTGTTTGGGGCCGCCCCGGTCATCGAGGTCCGTAACGCGGGCGCTTCTGCCCGGTTCATTCAATTCGGAGGGCGCATCCCAGCCCCGCTTCAATCCCTCGGTAACTGATGGTCTTCTTTCACCGCGGCATGGTTTCGCAGTGCCGCGTGGTGCTGGACAGGGGGCTCGCCCCAACGCGATCTCAGCGTGTGGCGTAAGTTCGGAGATCACCGGCAATGGCGTCCAGTTGCTGGCGTAACGTGATCTTGTCTTTCGCGAGGTCTGTCAGGTCCTCCGGTGGGATGTAACCGAAAATGTAAAACTTGCACTTGGGTTCGGTGCCGGAGGGCCTCACCGCGACATACTGATGACCGTGCTGGTCAAGCTCGAGGACAACCACGTTGCCCCGGCGTGCGGCCGCCATCGCCAGTTCCATTTCATCTTCATATTGCCCGAGCGGCTGATTGAGATCCCGTACCCGAGCCACGGTTTTCCCCCCTAGAGACTTCGGCGGATCGGTACGGAACCGGTTCATCAGTTCGACCATTCTCTGCATCCCCTCCTGGCCCGGGAGGGCGATGGAAAAAGCTGTCTCCTCATGCAACCCATAAGTGGTAAACAACTCATCGAGTCGCATGGCAAGCGTTTTTTCGCTGGCTTTCAGCTCCGCGGCGAGCTCACACAGCACCATGGCGGCGACAGCCCCGTCCTTGTCCCGGGCATGGTCGCCGATGAGAAAACCATACGACTCCTCTGCGCCGAGTAAAAAGTATTCCGGCCCTTCGTAATCGATGGTCGCCCCAATCCACTTGAAACCCACCATGAGGTCGTCTATGACCCGCACCCCAAACTTCCGCGCAATCCTTCCGATTAATCGCGTCGTGACGAGTGTTTCCACGACATAGTGACGCGCACTGAGTCGCCCCCGTTCCTGTGCTTTGCGAATGACGTAATCAGTGAGAAGGGCACCGATCTGGTTTCCGGTGAGCGTCGTCCACGGCGATTCACGATCTGGGCGAATTGGAACCGCGCATCCGAGCCGGTCGCAATCGGGATCCGTGGCCAGAGCGATGTCCGCGCCGATTTTGACAGCCTCGGCAATCAACGGCTCGAAGACCGCCTTGTTTTCCGGGTTCGCGATGTGATCCGGAACATTCGGGAAGTCACCGTTGGGTTCGGCATGGGGACCGTAAATGTGAACATCCTCAAAACCGGCCGCTTGAAGGGCCGGCACCACTGCCGTGGCACCCACCCCATGTAAGGGCGAATAGAGGATTCGCAAGTTGCGCGGCCCGGGCTGGCTTTGCCGAAGAATGGCCTCCACAAATGCCCGATCAACCTCCTCCTGACAGCAAACGATCTGGCCCGAGCGGACTCCTTCCTCAAATGGCATTCTCTTGATGTCCTGAACAGCCATCACCGCCTTGATCATCCGCTCGTCGTGCGGCGGCAGCACCTGACCGCCGCTGGACCAATAGACCTTCACGGCGTTGTCACTTGGGGGATTGTGACTCGCGGTGACCATGATGCCGCACTGGCAGCCCTTGTAACGGACGGCAAATGAAAGTTCAGGCGTGCTGCGGAAGCCGTCCAGAAAATAAACCTTGTAGCCGCTGGCCGCCATGACGCCCGCGCAAAGCTCGGCAAACTGTCGCGAACGATGCCGCGTGTCATACGCGATGGCACAGGCCAGTTGCTGTCCGGCGAAAACACTCTTCACGTAGTCCGCTACCCCCTGGGCACTTTCCCCAATTGTGCGGTCGTTGATGGCATTGCAGCCAACCGGGAACATCCGCCCGCGCCGGCCCCCGGTGCCAAACGGTATGACCTGCCAGAATACGTCGTCAAGCAGTTTCCATTGTCCCTCGTCAATCAATTGAGCGACCTGCGGGGCGTACTCGGCATATCGTGGCTCCACCAGCCATCGCTCGATGTTACTGGCCGCGGATTGAGAAATCTTTCCTTCCGATAACGCCTGCTGAAGTTGACTCAAATACTTCTGGACGACGTCCTGCGCCAACGTCATGGTGACCACCTCAACGTTTACCTTCTTGAGTCAGTATGTCTTGCCATTTCCTCAGACTATGGTCTCACGTGAGGTGAAATGGCACCCCTACTCCGATCGAGCAAAAACTCTCTCGCAGTGAGACTTATCCGAGGAAGCAAATCGAGATGTTCCATTCTCGGCCGGCAACCGCACGAAGCCGGCTGGACTGAGGAACCTGGACGAAGAGCTTAGATCGCTTCCGTTTGAGAGCCCCACTTATTCCGGTCTGCCTTTTTGGGGCAAGAAGAAGCGATGGCTGCCGGGCAGTGTTAGCCAACCCGCGACGGAACAACCTAATATTGCAAGCCATCGTCCGCGATCCTTTTTACAACGTTATGCTGGTTTGGCTTAAATTACGCAATCCATTTTAATTGCTGCCCCCGCCAGAGTTGCTGAAGACCTCACGATGCCCCCTGGATTAACGCACCTACTGGCGAACGCACCGGTACCGATCTTCACTCGCGAGAAATCGTTAACTCCTCCCCTGGCCGTGCTCCTTCAATCGCACATCGCTCCCGCCTGTCCGGACGCGCAATCCCTCCCTGTGAGACCGTTCCAGTGCCCCTTCTTTTCGATCCGAATTACCACTCTTGAGGCATTAGCTCGATGTAACTGGTTGATGTTTGGTCGCGGCCTTAAAATCAACGTATCGGTCGGACTTTTTTTGACCTCTCCAGCCAAGTTTTCTGAACTGTACAACCATCCACCTTTTTTCGTATAACATGAGTCTACAGCGTCTTGCATAGGCCCTGCTTTTGTCCCCAGGCCACTCACCGCATTTTAAGTGGAACCAGGCCGGGGAACAAGTTGGCTGGTGGCCGAAGCGAGTTCGGGATGGGTGTTTGCATGGTGAATTCACCGGTCTTTTGGAGGGGAGGCTCCCGTGAGTGAGCTTATCGTGAGTGTTTCCGGAGTCCGCGGAGTCGTGGGAGAATCTTTAACGCCAGAGGTCGCTCTGAAATTCGCGGCGGCCTGGGCAGCTTCCGCTCCTCCGGGGATGATTCTGGTTTCACGAGACGGCCGGCCAAGTGGAAAAATGCTTCATGCCGCCGTCATTGCCGGGCTCACCGCTGCCGGGAGGAGCGTTCTGGACGTGGGCATCGCCGCAACACCGACAGTTGGTGTCCTGGTGCAGCACTATCGGGCTGCAGGTGCCATTCAGATCACAGCGAGCCATAACCCAGCCGAATATAACGGTCTTAAGCTTCTCAGCCCGGAAGGCCGCGTGATTCCAGATCGGGCGGGCAAGGAGGTGCTGGAACGTTTCCGGAGCGGAAAATTCGATTGGGTGCGGTTCAATCGAATTGGCAGCGTCGAAACATGTCCGGACACGATCAGCCCCCATCTCAATGCGATTCTCAGTACCGTCGACGTGGAAAAGATATCGCGGAGGCGATTCCGAGTGGTACTGGACTCCAATCACGGGGCGGGCAGCCAGCTTGGCCTGGCTCTCCTGAAAGAACTCGGCTGCGAGGTTGTTCCGAGGGGCGAAATTCCCAACGGTGCCTTTGAGCACCCACCGGAGCCGCTCGCGGAAAACCTTGTCGGCATTTGCCAGGTCGTACGTGAGTGCCAGGCTGACGTCGGATTCTGTCAAGACCCCGACGCGGACCGGCTGGCGATCATCGACGGATCAGGGCGCTACATCGGCGAAGAATACACGCTGGCCCTGTGTCTTCACCACCGCTTGAAGTCACGTAAAGGCCCCGTCGTTACCAACTGCGCCAGCAGTCGCATGAATCAGGATATCGCAGCCAAGTATGGTGTGCCCTTCTTTCGATCACCTGTGGGCGAGGCCAACGTTGTGGACGCAATGCTGGCCCACGATGCCGTTTTCGGCGGAGAAGGAAACGGAGGCCCGATTGACCCCCGCGTGGTTCTCATTCGAGATAGTTTTGTAGGAATGGCGTGCGTCCTCGATGCGATGGCGGAGGAAGGATGCACTGTCGCAGACCTGGTCGCTCAGTTACCAAGGTACGCTATCGTCAAGACAAAAATGAGCTTTCCCCCCGAGAAACTGGAGGCGGCTTATCAGGCGGTGACACGCCGGTTTCGCGACGGCCGGACAGACCGTATGGACGGGCTCCGAATCGACTTCCCCAATCGGTGGGTGCTTATCCGGCCCAGTAATACCGAGCCAATCATCCGGATCATCGCTGAAGCCCCGCGCGAAGAGGAAGCGATGGAACTGTGCGAAAGTGTCAAGCAGGCCGTGACGCCGCTGATTGACTGAGTTGTATTCGAAATCTGAAGATAATGCGTAAAATACAAAAAATGGGACAACAAAGGCCGCTGGTTTTTCTATCGGGTCTGAGGGCAGATTTGCCTACCGGGAGGCTTCTCGGTACCGCTATTGAAGTATGTTCCACCTCAAATGGAGTAACTAAGGCAAACCGCCGAGCATTTGCACGGTGAGGGTGGAGTGAAAATAGAGCTTTTGGAAAGCCGCATGAGGTGAAATTTTACCGTTTTGGAGAGGCCTACGGCGTCAAGCGAGGAGGGCACAACGTCAATGAAGAGCAAAGTTCGGACCTTCATTGCAGTGGAAGTGGACGAGGGAGTCCGCAGCCGCGCGTCGAAGTTGATCAAGCAGCTTCGACAATCGGGAGCAGACGTGACGTGGGTCGCCCCCGAAAACATGCATTTGACGATCAAGTTTTTGGGTGACGTGGACTACCGGGATGTCTATCACGTGTGCCGGGCCGTGGAAGAGTGCGTGGCCACCGTGGAGCCGTTCACCGTGGAAATTAGGGGCGTGGGTGCATTTCCATCACTGGAACGGCCGCGGGTCATCTGGCTTGGGGTGGATCTCGGTGCCGCGGAGATGGAGGCCCTCAATGAGCGGGTCGAGTCTGCTCTGAGTGCAATCGGTTTCCCCCGCGAAGGTAGAAAGTTTCATGCCCATCTCACTCTGGGACGCGTCCGCAAGAGTGGGCGGGCAGTGGAACACCTGGTCGCCATGCTCCGCGAGTACCAGGACGTGGAATTCGGTCCCACCACCGTCGATCAACTGGTGATCTTCTCGAGTGAGCTCCTTCCGACGGGTCCGGTCTACGAACCGATGGGCCACGCGGAGTTGAAAGGCTAACAGAATTGGGCTGAATGAAGCAGGCTCGGGCTCCGCCGTGGGTGCGTCAACTCCGTGCCGGCAGTTTACAGCAATCAGCCTGTCACCCGGATTCGCCGCTGGCCTTCGTCTTCATCGGCCTGATCGTCCGCCCTGTGCAACTTCAGGGTTGCCCCCGTGGGCGTCCGCCGTTCGGGAATGATCCCCCGGGTGGTGGTCGCCAGGAATTGATAGAAGAGGGCAGCCGGACCGGTGGAAAAGTTGATCCGCAACTGTTCCAGGATGTCGTTCCAGAGTAGCCCACTTCGGTAGATGACGCGATAGGCTCGTTTTAGCTCCTCGATGGCCTCCGTGGAGAACCCCGCCCGTCGAAGGCCAATCTGATTGAGCCCCACAACGTAGCTGCTCAAACCGTCCACCGTGACATAGGGAGGCACATCTTTGTTGATATGGGCCTGTCCGCCAACCATGGCGAACGAGCCGATGCGACAAAACTGGTGGACGGCCACCGCGCCGGAAACGTAGGCCCGATCGCCCACGGTAACGTGTCCAGCGAGCATGACGTTGTTGGCGAAAATGGTGTTGTTACCGATGCGACAATCGTGGGCGATATGGACGTTGACCATAAGGAGATTATTATCGCCCACCAAAGTTGCATCTTCTTCATCCAGCGCGCGGTGAATCGTGACATTCTCGCGAATCACATTGCCGGAGCCGATAATCACCTTACCCGGCCGCTCCGGAATGTGAACATGCTGCGGGATCCCGCCGAGAACCGCACCTTCGAAGATCCAGTTGTTATCGCCGAGGACGGTGCCTTTCTTGATTGTAACCCTCGCCTCCAGTCGGCAACCGTCGCCGATTTGGGTGTCTTCCTCCACGACGCAAAAAGGACCTATTTCCACGTCGCAGCCGATCGCAGCCAGCGGGCTGATCACCGCTGTTGGGTGTATCCGTGTTGCCATGTTGACCTCCGTGTCCTCCCGATCCCGGTGGGCCGTGAACTATTCCTCGGCGATAGGGATGCCGATCCGATCGCATCCAAGCTTACCGAAAGTATCGATTGTAGGGTCTCGTGAGAATGTATCGGATTGGCCTCCCTGCGTAGTTCAGTCTAGTTCCGACCTCTTTGACATTTTCGCCACAATCTCCGCGTCCTGGCTCGTCGCCGCTTGAGCCGTCAATCCGACTCCACCCGTTGGTCGATGGTCGCTTTTCGACTTCTCTCAGAACCACCTCACCCTTGGCCAACAATAGCTTTTTTGTATTGCCGTCTCTTCCGCCGTTTTAACCACCTGTGCCACTAGAATCGTCATCACTCACGTCATGGTCGGCGACCGTGCTGGGGGCAACGTCCGACTCGTTGGGAGCATCTTTTTCTTCATACCGTCGTCCTGCTTCCGGCACCGCGTCCACTTCGAAGCGCGCCTCCAAGGCTCCTGCCACACGGGCTTCCTGGAGCATCTGGACGACGTCGGGGTACGTGCCCCCCAATTCCACGACAGCCCGAATGATTTCGTCCAGGCTATCGCTAACAAATCGTTTCTGATCCGCTTCATTGACGGCAAATCGGGAAACGGTAACCTTTCCGGGTTCCTGGCTGGTGACCATGATGCGGTTGCCCGCCTCCACCGCAAATGGTCCTTTCAGACGAATGTTGTCCCCAAAAAGGACCACCTCAGCCCGGCGATTCTTCGTCACATGGACCATCGGCGGCCCTTCCGTCCGCACAACATGATACCAGAATTGATCTCCCAGCTTCTCGCCAGCGACGGCCGCGTCGTTGGGATTCAACTCGACAAGCGCCCGGAAAGCGCCGTAACGGGTTTCCGCACTGGGAGATTTAAGCAGTTCACGGAGGATCTCCACCGATTCCAAATCGTTGAGTGCGCTCAGAGCGGCAAGGGCGTACACCCGAAACGCGGGTTCATCCCGTGCGATCTGCCCCAAAACAGGCGCTGCTTCCGGACAGTCCAGGTAAGCAAGTGCTTCCGCTGCGTGGAATCGCACAACCGGCGACGAGGCGGTGAGGCCCTTTTTGAGAACATCGACCGCAGGTCCCCCCAGTGCCTCCAGTTCCAGCGCTGCCTGTGATGCGGTGGCCGGATTGAGCAACTCGGACTCAAGCTCCCGCAATCGCTGAAGGCGAATTTGTTCGTTGTCACGCAAGGGAATCGCCCGGACAACCGCCACATATCGAGGAATGTTATTCTTATATCGCGGATGAAGTTTCAGCTCCACATATTCGTTCGTCTTTGCCCTGGCCACACCTTCCTGAAGCCCCCGCTGCACGATATAAAAACGGCGGTTGATGGCACTTTCAATCCGGGCTGCATTGGCCACCGAGTGGTGTTCGGGCTTCAGCAGCAGCCCGAGAGTCCGCGAGCGTTCAGCCACGCCGCCACCCAGAATCCGTCCGCGCGTCGCATAAACCGGATCCTTCTCGGGATCGGCGGAGGGATCCACAAGCACAGGCCCGGACGCCTTGGCCAGGATGTGGCCCTCCCGAACAGCTCCGCGAAGAATCATCATTTCTCGGAGAGGAACTTCGAGTAGAAACCCTCCGCGAAGACTGGTGGTCTCGCTACGCGAAGGCACCCGGACTTCGACATCGAACACGTCCCCTTTTTGGATCCCCGGCCGGAGGTAACCCCGAACCAAAACGAGCGATGTATTCTTGGAAGCCAGCACCGTGTTGGGATTTTGCACGCCGCGGCGTTGCATTTCTGCCAGCAAAAACTGTCTCTCAGGCGACGGTAAGGGATCGCTCCCGGTTCCATTGAGACCGGTCACCAGACCGATCGCCTCCACGACGATCGAATGCAGCCCGTAGGGAACAGCAAGATCCCCCACCAGTCGCGGGGTTTTGACCTCGGCTGTTTCACCGAGCACAGGAGTTTTTGACCCCGTCATCCAGAGAGAGCATCCGATGATGCAGGGGGCCAACCCCATAATCACCGGAATTGCCATGATGAACCACAACGAACGAGTTCTCATAACGGCATCCATGCCAGGGTGTCATTGGCCCCGCCCATCCAAAGTCGGGGTGTTGGCTTCCCTCAGCGTTTGCGTTTAGGTTTGCGTGAAGTGCTCAATTCCCCTTCCGATAACAGGACGTCATTGTAAACGTGCGGCTGTTTTTCTTTCAATGCCAATTGCTTTGACGTTCACCCACTCACCCAAGTCGCCTTTAAAAAATTGCCACCGCGGGGTACCAGTTGTGTGAACACAATCCGGAGGTTAGCTTAACTGGGCAGATTGACGTTCTCGCCGCTATCTCGCCGCAACACACCAGATGGTCCTTCGAAGGAGGTCTTCCATGGCGTCCCGGCACGTTCTATGGCCAGTCATTATTTCTCTGATCGGGGTCGGTGTTTGCCTCGGGGAAGCGGAAGTCGCAGTACTCCCTCCGGGGGTCAAAGCGGTCTGGGATATCGAAAAGGCTTACAAGCAAAATACGACAACTCGCGAACGGGTGTCTCTCAACGGTCTATGGCAATGGCAACCGGCAACAGGAACCACGGAAAGCGTCCCTACCGAAGGGTGGGGCTATTTTAAGGTTCCCGGCCCCTGGCCTGGGATCACGGATTACATGCAGAAGGACTGCCAAGTAGTGTATCCGCATCCGAGATGGGCCAACGTCCGATTGCGGGATACTGCCGCGGCCTGGTACCAGCGAACTTTCACAATTCCAACGGAGTGGGTCGATCGCGAGATCGTACTTCAAGCGGAATACATCAACTCCTTGGCCACAGTTTTCATTGACGGCCAAAAAGTGGATGAGATTGTTTTTCCGGGCGGGGAAGTCAACCTCACCCAGTTCTGCGAGCCCGGAAAAACTTACACGCTCTCGATCCTTGTCGAGGCGATACCTCTCAAGGGAGTGTTAATGGCCTACACAGACAGCAACGCGGCGAGGCAGGTCCGGGGGAGTGTCGCTCGCCGCGGACTGTGCGGCGACGTTTTTTTGGTGAGCCGTCCCAGGGGTCCGATCATTCGATTCGCCCGGCTTGAGAGTTCCTACCGACATGGAAGCGTTCGCGTGGTGGCCTCCGTGCAGCGTCCCAACCGCGATCAGCAGTACCGCATTAAGGTTGTTTACCGAGATGGCGGCGAGACGGTGCACGAGGCCCTTTCACCACTTTTCCAGGCCGCACAGCTTGATAACAACCTTCTTGCTTTCGACGACATGTGGCGGCCGAGCAAAGTATGGGACATCCACACACCTCAAAATCAGTACGATGTGGGGCTATCGCTGCTCGATGAGCACAACACGGTGCTTGACGAGTGGTGGCCCATGCGCTGGGGATTCCGTGAATTCTGGATTGACGGGCGGGATTTTTATCTCAATGGAACGCGAATCTTTCTGTCGGCCGTCCCGCTCGACAACGCCCAGGTGGGTGCGGCATGGTGTACCTACGAGGCAGCCTGTGAAAGCCTTCGTCGTTTGAAGAGCTTTGGCATCAACTTTGTTTATACTCACAATTACGACTGTTTACCGGGCTCCCACCTGAGTTTCGAGGAGCTTCTCCGGGCGGCGGACGATGTGGGAATGCTGGTGGCGCTCTCTCAACCGCATTTTTCCCATTACGATTGGCAATCGCCCGACGCTGAAAAGACAAACGGATATCGCCAGCACGCGGAATTCTATACCCGCGTGGCGGGCTCCCATCCCTCCGTTGTGATGTACGCTACCAGTCACAACGCGACGGGCTACAACGAGGATATGAATCCCGACCTTATCGACGGCATTCACGATCCACGCGACGGTTGGTCACTCAATAACGCGCGACGGGCACTGCGGGCCGAGGCGATTATTCGGGAGCTGGATCCCACTCGCCCAGTTTACCACCATTCCTCGGGTAATCTGGGCACCATGCACACCAGCAACTTTTACCCCAATTGGGTACCCATTCAGGAGCTTTGCGACTGGTTCGAGCACTGGTCCACCACAGGGGTGAAGCCGTTCTTCGCGTGTGAATACGGGGCTCCCTTCACGTGGGACTGGGCCATGTATCGAGGATGGTACAAAGGTCAACGCGAATTTGGTAGCGCTGTTGTACCATGGGATTTCTGTCTTGCCGAATGGAACGCTCAGTTTCTTGGCGACCGTGCCTACCAAATCAGTGAACAGGAAAAACGGAATCTCCGGTGGGAAGCTCGGCAATTCCGAGAGGGCCGGTTGTGGCATCGTTGGGATTATCCCCACCAGCTTGGATCCAGCGACTTTGATGAACGGTACCCAATTCTGGCCAAGTATCTGGAAGATGCCTGGCGCGCGTTTCGGACCTGGGAGGTGTCGGCCATTTCCCCGTGGGAGCACCACATCTACTGGAAAATGCGTCCCGGCCTGGACCGTAATAAACGCACAGAGCTTCCCACCGATTGGGAGAACCTTCAGCGACCAGGCTACAGCCCTGATTATCTGGAAGATCGCTATGAGCGAATGGACCTCGCGTACGGTAGAGAGGATTGGGTGCCCACCCTGGCCGCTGAGGCGATGTATCGGAACAATATGCCTCTGCTTGCGTATATCGCGGGTCCCGAATCCTCGGTGACCAGTCGGGACCACGTGTTTAGTCCCGGAGAGACCCTGCGCAAACAGCTCGTGATCATCAACAACTGCCGGCAAAAAGTCACCTGCAAGTGGCGATGGGCACTTTCCGGCCCGCAATCAGACGGTCCCAGCAACAGCGCGGTGGTCGGCTCTGTGTTCCACACGGAGCAATCGGGTGAGGTGGAGATTGAGACCGGCCGCCAGAGTCGTCAACCTGTTGAGGTGTCCCTCCCGCCAACGTTACCCCCTGGACCTTATCTCCTTTCTGCCGAGTTTATTTTCAGCACCGGCGAGCGTCAGACTGACGTGTTTCCACTGGAGGTAATTCCATCACCAGAAAAGCAAACCCTGGCAAACGAAATGAAAGCAAAAGGGGCAAAGATCGGGGTGTTTGACCCGGTGGGAGAGACGAGCGAGCTTTTGAAACGCCTCGGAATTGGATTTCAGACGATTTCGGCAGACGACGATCCCTCGGCACTCGATCTGCTGATCATCGGAAAGAAGGCCCTCACCGTGGATGGACCCGCACCCTCAATCCAGGCTGTCCGCGACGGCTTGAGGGTGCTCGTCTTCGAACAGACGGGTGAAGTCATGGAAAAGCGCTTGGGCTTTCGAATCGCCGAATATGGACTGCGTCAGGTGTTTCCACGGGTACCTGATCACCCCATCCTGAAAGGACTCAGCGAGCAGCACCTCCGCGATTGGCGCGGCAGCGCCACCCTACTTCCGCCTCGACTGGAATATCTTCCCAGCGACCGCTACGCGGGGGCGCCGACTGTCCGATGGTGCGGCCTGGAGGTCACCAGGCTTTGGCGCTGCGGCAACCGCGGGAACGTCGCCTCCGTCCTCCTGGAAAAGCCGCAGCGTGGTGACTTCCTTTCAATCCTGGATGGCGGTTTCGCCCTGCAGTACACCCCGCTTGTGGAATATCGCGAAGGCAAAGGGTGCGTGCTGTTCTGTCAACTGGATGTGACCGGCCGGACGGAACGTGACCCCGTCGCGGAACAGATAGTTGTAAATATGCTTCGCTACCTCACCGCAGCCGACTTTTCAACGCCTCCGGAGCGGCGCGCCGTCTATGTGGGCGACCAGTCCGGCAGGGTGTACCTGACCCAACTGGGAGTGCCGCTTGCTGAAGTTCCGGTGGAAAAACTCACTTCTGAACACGTGCTGGTTGTCGGACGAGGTGCGGGGAAGCAGCTCCTGGAAAAGCGAGACATTCTCGCAAGCTGGATGGGGGCTGGCGGTCGCATACTCCTCTTGGGGATGGAAGGGGACGAGGCGAACTCGTTCCTCCCGGTTATGGTAAGAACGGAATCCAAGGAATACATCAATTCCTTTTTCACCCAACCATCCTTTTCAAGCGTTTTTGCTGGAATTGCCCCGGCAGACGTTCACAATCGCGATCCCCGAAATATTCCAGTCCTTTCTGACGGGGTGGAAAAATTAAGCGATGTCCTTGGGGAAACCAAACAAGGACGAATCGTGTTCTGCCAGCTTCTCCCCTTCGACTTTGTAAAGGAACCTGACGCTGTACCCGACTTCCGGGTCGTCACGGACGACCACCACGAGGGTCGTGCCTGTGCCGAAATTACCATGGCCACCGTACCTTGGGCGCAACTCGGACAAAAAATAGCCAGCGGATCCTTAGGAAAGACGTACACCTTCAGCGCGTGGGTCAAACCGCTAGGAAAACCCGCGTCTGTGCGTCTGGAAGTGGAGCAGGCTGGGCCACCGTGGACTCGATTGGCCCGGGGTAAAGACGTGATCCTCCCACCGGATCAGTGGTCGGAAGTCCGGCTCAGTTTCACAGTGACGAATGCTTATCCAGAAGGCTGGCAGGCTTATCTCCATGTGGGCCAACCGGAAGCGCGTCTCCGCGTGGACACGATGCGGCTTGTTGAAGAATCTGGAGATCCCAAGTCGCGAGCTGGGACCTCGAAAAACCTGTTTGTCAACGGCGACTTCGAAGATGGAACAAACCCCTGGTACTTCAATTGGACAACCGAGCAACAGAACCTGCGGAAGACGTTCCGCCGGACGGCCGTCATGTTCAGCCGAGTTCTCGCCAATATGGGGCTTCGGCCGACAACACCGCTGCTTGAGTGGTTCAGCCAACCCGTTCAGCAGGGGAACCAGAAATCACTGGTGAAAAACGGGAATTTTTCCGAGGATCAGGATCACGACAAGATGCCTGATGGTTGGACCTTCTCGTGCGAGGTACCCCAGGCTTCGTGCACTCTCGAGCATGAAGAAGACGTCCCCGGGAAGACCGTAGTGTGCGTTGACGTGCCCGCGGGAACCAGTGATCGTCGGACCACGGCAATGCTGGCCCAGCATGGCGTCCCGATTCAAGAAGGGCAGTGGTACCGAGTATCGTTCTTGGCCCGGGCAGAAAATCTTTCCGGACGCCAAGCCTGGATCGCCGTCCAGGAAACCACAAAGTGGCGGGCATTGCTTGAGTATCAGCGATTTGTCCCCGGCCAGGAATGGAAGCGTTACACGTATCTCCTGGTCGGCCGGGGAACAGAATCGAAAAATACTCGGCTCCAGCTCTGGTTCGAAGGGAGTGGCAAACTGTACCTTGCCGTCGCGATTGTGCCGTGCGATCCTCCGACAGAGGGCCGATGGTTGCACGGGCTCTACCTGGACCGGCCACAAGAGTGGGATGATCCCTACCGTTTCTTCAGGTGGTGATTGGGCTGCCAGTGCAGAACCCAGGTCGCAGTAACACAAACATGGTTTGGATGATCTGAAGCGAGCAACTGCCCGGGGGTTTCAGTCTGTCAACAACTACTGCGCGACGGGAATTCCCTTCGAGCGGTTCAATCGTCGATTACTTCCTCACCTTCCACCTGTTCGAGGGCTTTTTCTGTGCTGGTGGGATCCACTCGGCGGCAGCACTCGCTGAATCGAGCAATCAACTCGTCAAGCTGGCCCTGCCAAACTTCCGGGGTCAGCTCCACGGGACACAACTGCTTGAACTCTCCGAGCAAAAGGATCAGCCGCAGGAGGTGTCGGAAGATGATCCCCTCTTGCTTCTGGAGCGACTTGCTGGTGATGTACTTATTGAAGTCGCCCCCGAACTCCAAAATCTCGCCGGCAGCCCAGACTGGAGTGATCTTGACGTCCGTGACATCCGGAAAATCATAGCGGAAGAGTAGCTCCAGTTTCTCGGCCAGAGTGAAAACGCGTGGCCGATCTTCGACAAACCCGCGACGCTGTCGCCGTCGCCGTTCTTCTCTTTCTTCCTCATCCTCATCTTCGCGGCGCCCTGTGAGCTGTTCTGGGAGGGCCAACCCATGCTCCAAAAGGAGGGGATCGAGCCGGGTGGTGGCCAAGGGGCCCGGCGGCATTTCGTCGTAGCTCGGGACTCTGACGGCGGAAAGCAACGAGCGGGGCATTTCGAGAACACTTTCCATAGCCTGGAGGAGCTCGGCCTGGTCCGCCACACCCAGTTGGTTGACCAGAAAGACTCCATAAAGCGGATTGACGCTTCGAAACGCAGAAATCTTCCAGATATGCTCCGTCGGTATCGCCCGTTCTGGTTTGTAGCCGGGCACGGCTTCACTCGATTGTTCGTTGGCGGAAGTGTCATCTGAAGTCTGTTCCGGCGTGTTTTGCGCGGGAAAATCCCAGCTCGTCCGGTTTCGGTCCACCGTGCTTTTAGGTCGCTCCACGACTAGCGCGGAAGCGGGGGGAGGGGGTTCGAGCTGAACGTACCCAGCTCGCCACAGTGTCAACAGCATTCGCTCCAAATGTCGGAGTTCCGCCTGGATGCGACCGCTCTCCATCAAGCGCTTACTGACCAGCCGACGGATGGGCTCTATTTCCGGCGAGGCCTGAAGCATGTAAGCCAACAGACGCCAGGGAACATGTCCTCGGCTGATGAGCTTGGCCGGTGGTGAGTTCTTTAACTTCCAGAATTGTGCTTCCGTCCAGTACACCTCGTCAGGCCGCTTTTGCGGCATTTTTCTTTTCAGTTCCTTCTTGAGCTTGAGAAGTTGAGGGTCCTTGGTGTCTTCGGGAATCTGGTCGTATTTTTCCTTCCATCGAGCGAGCTTCACATCATCTTCATGAGCGAGCACAAACACATACCCCTGCTTGTCGTATTGAGGCCGCCCCGCCCGCCCGAACATCTGGTGCGCGGAACTCGGATCAATGAGGCGGCGTTTTTCGCGAGGCCCTTTCACCAGAGTTGGCAAAACCACCGAGCGGGCAGGCAAATTGATTCCTGCGGAGAGCGTCTCGGTGCACACCACTACCGAAAGCAGCTTGCGCTGAAAAAGGTCTTCCACAAGGCGCCGGTACTTGGGCAGCACACCCGCATGATGGACCCCCACACCCCGCAAAAGAAGCTGTTTGAGTTTCGGACCGGCTCCCTGGGAAAGATCGGCCTCTTTGAGCGCCTCCTGAATGGCGGCCTGCTGCTCACGTGTCACCATGTCCCGGCCCTTGAGTTGTTCGGCGATCGTCCAGCACTCCTCCCGGTTGAAACAGAACACCAGGGCCGGCGTCTTGCGGGATTCTTCGTCACCCGCTGTCATCTCTTCAATCTGCTCCGTGAGCAACCTGTCCGGTACCCACTGAAAGACAAGCGGAACCTTCCGTTCCGTGCTGATGACCAATTCTAAATCCCGTCCGTGGGCTGTCCGTAACCAATGTAGGAACTCCACCGCGTTTCCGACTGTTGCAGACAGGAGGAGAGTGCGGATATGAGGGGGAAGCAAACCCAGTGTAAATTCCCAAACGATGCCCCTTTCGGGATCGTTGAAACTGTGAAACTCATCCATGACCACAGCGCTGACGACGCTGAAATCCCATATTTCAGGGTGAAGCAGCCGGTTGAAGAGGATCTCGGCGACAACCACGAGGATCTGAGCATCAGGGTTCTCCCGGCGGTTGCCGGTGACAAGTCCCACGTCGCGGGCAGAAAATCCCCAACGAACCGCAGCCTCCTGCATTTCCCGAAATTTCTGCTCAGTCAGCGCGATGAGCGGGGTGGTGTAATACGCCACCGTGTTGGTGTGAAGAGCTTCGAACAGGGCTGCCTCGGCAATCAGGGTCTTCCCGGTGCCGGTCGGGGCACACACGAGAACACCCTGCTTGGAAGAGAACCAGGCCAGCAGGGCATCTTCCTGAACAGGATACGGGGTAAAAGGAAGTTGAGCAAAATAACGTTCGGCAATTTCTTCTCTGGTCAGTTCTGTCACAGACGCTCCCTCAAACGTTGTCCTCCCTCTTCCGCATCCAGATGCTTCGCGCCTCTTTTGCGGAACCCGCGTCCTTTGTCAGAAACAGCGGGATAGAGCTCAGCGACACGATTCAATTGCAAAGAGGGCATTTCTCAAGTTTCGTCGGCTTGGCGAGCTCCATCAAGGCCTTGTGCGGCCGATCAACGCCCCACTTTTATAAAGCCGCTGAAATGGCATGGGGGCAATTCATTGTAGCGCCAATTCATGAATTGCCCCTACCGTCACGTGCCTCGGGGTTGAATTCCGCACCCACGCGAGCCCGTGTGGACGTCGGCGTGGTGCCTATCGGCCGAGGAAAAGAGGGGATGTGTCAGCTTGTGCGAACCTCGATGAGTCTCCGCCACATCGTTTCGGATTCAACTTCCTCAAACGACAGAAACAGAGGATGGTCGGCGTGCATGATCATCCCTACCAGGAAAAGCTGGCCGTCTGTGCCGCGCGCCGGACCGACGGCGGCGCAGAACGGAGTGCCACGCCCGCGATCCCCTGGAAGCACCACGTTGCGAAAGAACTGATGAATGAAACCGTTGATACTCAGTTGCGATGGCCACCGGACAAACTGTGGCTCGTGTGTCTGGACCACCCGCATCAGTCCTGGGGCGACGGCTTCCATCAGCATCGGCCAGCTCTGTGGAGGCGGCAGAGAACCTGTTCGACCCGCAGGTGCAAGAACCACGATGTCCAGGCGAACGGGCTCGCTATGGAAAAGAAGCATCGGGACCTCTGGAACCGGCCGCAATTCCAACCGCGCGACATCGATCCGGAGGTCGGGCTCCACCCATTTTGGCTTGCGTCTGCGCTGCCGCCAACGTCTGACCAGCATCACCGCAGAGATGAGCACCATCAGCCCCACCATCACCGCGGCTGGAAGGAACCAACCAGAAGTCTCCATTGCCGTCCCTCACAAATGCTCTATGCCAACTGCCACAATTCAGGCCAAACGGAATTCTAAAATCCCGCGAGCAGAGGAGAGCCGAGCCATCGGGAAGGGAAGGCCAACCCCTCCGCAGGACGGGCCTCCGGATACGTCTCTGCGTAACCGGCATCTTCCGCAAATTCCGAAAACTTGATATAGTATGGGCATTCTAAGTCGTCTGCACCACGGCCGGCTGGAGACCGATTTATTGACCCCGTGGCAATCCCGTTGCAATCACTTCTCGGTGTCGTGGAAGTGAGTAGCCGGACGGTTCTCCAGAAGGCTTCTGGTGCTGGTGTAAAAGAGGTGGTTTCTGCTGTCCCGGGCAACGGATTGCCACAGACAAACTCTCCAAGGAGGGAATGCGATGGGTTCCCGCGTTCGCATCAGCCCTGCCGCCGTTTACGAAGCCGAGTTGCAGAAACGGTTGGAGATGAGCACGGCGGAAATTGGGCTTTCGGTCCGCACGACGAACTGCCTCGAGGATCGAGGCATTTTCACGGTGGCCCAGTTGCTGAACACAAAGCCCGAGGATCTTCTCAAAATCGCCAATTTCGGCGAAAAAACTTTGGAGGAAGTGTACCAGGCACTGGAACGCCTGGGGTTTTACAGGAGGAGTCGCCTGCAGGCCCTGGGAATTTCTGATCGTCCGACTCCTTTTGTTCCCGAACTCTCCGATTCCTGCGTTATTCAATTCCGGGTGGTCATGGATGACTCGACAACCGTCCCGGTTTTTGAGCAAAATAAACAGGAAGGTGTGACGGGCTGACTCCGCCCCTCTGTGATTTGGTCGACCGAATTCAATGGGCCCTGCCCAAGGGGCCGCGAATGGCTGTTTTTGTGCAATCGCCCATGGCCAGCGGCGGAGTCAGCATTCTAACCTTGACCGGGAAGGTGTCAGTTGGCTCGCTGGTTCCGCCTGTTTGAGAAAAAACGCGGCAATCGCCGAACTGGTTCAGAGAGGATTGCCGGACTCTGGGAGGCAGGTTTCTTTGCCAGCCTGTTTCTCCTGGGTTGTCTGGGCTTTTGGCTTGTATTGCGTTTTCTGCTCTTGCCCGAGTGGCGCTCCGGCAAGGACTTTCTGCCTGTCCCCTGTAAAGTTTTGGAAACGCGTTTGGGAACAACGCTGCGAGAAGGCCAGACGCTTTATCGGCCGGAGGTCTGCATCGAGTATCGCGTGGGAGAGCGTGTCTACCGGCTTTGGACCTACGATATCCATACGGTTCGCGGGAATGGGTACTCCGTGGATCGCCGCCATGCGGAACGGTGCTTGAACGATTACCGAGTCGGCGAAAGCAGAACAGCGTGGTACGATCCAACCAACCCGGAAATCGCGGTGCTGGAACGGGGGTTTCGTTGGTGGACCTGGTTGGTACTTCTTATCCCGTTCTCTTTTGTGGTTCTAGGGGCAGGCGGGGTGAGTTACCATGTTTGGCGGTGGGGTAAGTCGGTGGAACGTTTGGCAGTTCAGGGCAAGCCCCTCGCGCTGAGTCTGAGCGCCAACCCGGACGCGGCGCTCTTTCCGTTTGTCCCCGAAATTCCCTCCGGCATTCAACAACCGGGCGAGCATCTACCTTATCGACTCCCCGTACTGGGAACTCCATCACGAGCCCTGATGGGCTGGCTCGGTGCCGCCCTTTTCTGGAACGGATCCGTGCTGGCCCTCGCCCTGGCAGTTTACCATTCGGGAAAATTCGATTGGAGTTTCACTCTATTTTTGATTCCGTGCTTAATGATCGGCCTGACGCTCGTGGCCGCGTTCTTCCGGCAGTGGATGGTAACCACGGCCATTGGACAAACCACTGTGGAGATATCCGACTTTCCCCTGATCTGCGGCCAGCGGTACCGAGTGTACCTCAAACAAACCGGCTGGCTCAAGATGAACTGGCTGGAAATGCTCATTGTGTGCGAAGAAGAAGCCACTTTTCAGCACGGCACCAACACCCGGCGTGAAACGCGCCGAATCTGGCAGAAGACGCTTGCTCGCCACGAGAAGTTCGACATTTTCCACAGCGTCCCCTTTGAAATCGAAACAGAAATCGAAATTCCGTCAGGAATGATGCACTCTTTCCGTTCCCCACACAACGAAGTCCGATGGCGTCTTTGCGTGCGGGGAAGTGCGCAGGACTGGCCCGTTTTCGAGCGCATTTTCCCGCTCGTTGTTTTGCCGGAGCCTTCGAGGAAGTCCGACACAGCATCCTGGCCCAGGCGGCCTGTTCAGGCCACAAGCATGGGCGGAGCGACGTCTTCCGAGGGCACGAGCCACGATAACTCGGAAACGGTTTAGTGGGAAGCTGGAAGGTCGCCGTGATACGCAAACAGTCCCGAAATTTCTCCTGAGGAGTTGAGGTTCCAAAAAATTTATCTCCTGCCGGAAAGCGATGGAACCGCGAATTGTCATCCATCTCGACCATCGAAAGACCGTTTACGAGCCCGGAGAGATTCTTTCCGGCAAGGTCATTATTACCCCTGCTGACTGTGGTGAGGCGATCAAGGCGGTCGAGCTTTCCATACTCTGGTACACGGATGGCAAGGGCGATCAGGATCTCCATGTCCACCATTTTCGGCGCTGGTCGCAGGACGGGGACTCGCCCCTGTCAATCTCGGCTCCTCTCCGCTTTCAAACGATCCTTCCGCAGACGCCTCTCAGCTACGACGGGCTGATCATCCGTATTCGGTGGTGTGTGCGGGTGCGGGTATTTCCGGTCAAAGGTCGTGAGATCGTGGAAGAGATCACTTTTCGATTGGGACACGTCGCGCCGGCGAGAGTGAGAATCCAGTGACCGAAATTTCTGGAAAAGTCGAAAATCCGTTTTCCGCGCGATTCGTTCGACCGGGAGCGATTCCCTACATTTTTCCCCCCGGCTGCTCCGCCGAGTCGCTTTATCAGACGTTCGAACGACTGCAGAGAATGGGGGCCGTGGTCGGGCCGCACGGCGTGGGCAAATCCGCGCTAATCACGGCCCTCGCAGACTGGATGGAACAGCACCAGATTCCGTGTCTGCGTCTCGAACTCCATGATGGGCAGCGGACACTGGACCAGGAAACCTGGAACTTACTGGAAGACCGATCCGAGATTGTGCTCACGGTGGATGGCTACGAGCAGCTCAGCGCCTGGGCACGATACCAGTTACGACGGCTGTGCCGGAAGCGGCGTCTGGGACTGATCGGAACAGCCCATTCCGACGTAGAGCTTCCTCTTCTTTATGCCCCGGAACCGAATGAAGACCTCGCTTGGCAAATCGTGCAGCTTCTTCTGCAACGTGGCGAACCCCTCATCAGCCGGGAAGACGTTCACGAATCCTTCGCCCGGCACCAGGGCAACCTCCGCGAAATGCTGTTCGACCTTTACGACCTCTACGAACTTCGGCGATCACGTTAGCCTCCCCGTCCTCCGAACCATAAAAGCGCAACGGGCGGACCCGAACGCAATCCGCCCGGCAGAAACGAGTCGCAGAAAGAAGTCAGCCTTTGTGGCCACAATCTCGTCAGATCGTGTCGCCGCAGGCTTTATTGCCCGCTAACCAAGGACTTCGAACTTAATTCCCACGCGTTTAAGGGCGTAACCGGTCTCGCGGAGATAGTCGCCGTAAATGGTCATCCAGTGGAAGCCGGGCATACGGTCAGCGAGGAGTTTATCATCGCATGTATACCGGATATCAATCTGCGAACGACAAATGGGCAGGAACGGATGCGCCACGATTTCCCCGCGCAGTCCCACCCAGCGCTGCGATTTGAAGTCCGGCAATACGTTGGTCACAATCTGGCCGTTGCGCATTTCTACTTTGGGCGCAGCACCGTAGTCGGACTCAAAATGGGTGAGAATACGTGCCGGCTCCCGCTCACGGCCATTCAATTTCCGAGGTGCAGTGCAGTGCGCCAGGGTGATGATCCCATCATGCGGATAGGTGGGATCATTGAGAAATGGCGGCAACCCCGAAATTCCGCACAAGAGCATTCCCGCCGGTATGACCACGAAATCGGACTCGCAGAAGGCCAGATAGCCGTCGTCATTGAGCAGGCTGAGAGTCATGCAGGCGGACGTTTCCGCAATCGGCATGATCGTCCCCATGCACCCGTTGATTGTGATCATGCGGCAATTAGCCTGGGCCATGATCTTCCGGAAGACGTGGTCCAGTAAAAACGCATTTTCCAGGAATGCGCGATCCGTTTCTAAGGTTACGTTGGAATCTTTCAAGTATTCGTCGGTGCGTTGTTTCGCGAGTTTGACGGCGGCTTCATCCGCCCGAGCTGCCCTGATAAGCTTGCCGAGTTCTTCGTAGGAAAAATCAATGATTTCCGTCCCCCAGATTTTTTTGACCAGTTCGGGCACCACCTTGGGAGGTTGCGCCCACGCCCCAGCACCACCGATTGCCACAATTCCCTGGTTGCGTGCGTTCTTGAGGCCGCAGAGCGCGCGAAGCCGCCAAAGCACTTCGTCATACTTGTCAATCACCACATCCTCGTTGTCCATTCCCGGAACTTGCAATTCATCCGTGTGCTGGCGGAGAAAACGTGGGCTGATGATTTCATAGTAGAGATAAAGTGGACCAGACTTGTGGCGGATGAAGAAAATCGTGTCCTTCTTAAGTGCTGCAATCGCATTGAGATCACCATCATTAGCGTAGACCAGCAGCACATCCGCACTTTGGACGTCCTCCATACCACTCAACTGGCGAGCGTCCTTCGTTGCCGTGAGAGGAGCGAGTTCCAAAGGGAAGTCCGCGGAGGCTTGAAGCTGCTTCAGCTCCTCCTGGATTCGCGCAACCTCCTGGGCCGCCGCTTCCTCTGTGTGAATGCCACCCCAGTTTCGCCAACTCGTCTGGGGACGCGGTTGATACACGCGATACAGGAAGACGGGCTTTACTTTGAGGGCCTGTCGCGGAGGCGGCATCGGTACTTCGGGGACCTGACCGGCCAGGCTGGCCCAGCTTAAACCCGAAAGAATGCTCGAGCCAATTGCCGCACTTCCCAAAAAGGTCCGTCGTGTTAGAGTTCCCAGGGTACTCAGAGTGCTGGTCTCATGACACGGGCAGCAACGAGGATGCACCTTACCCGCCAAATAGTCGTGCTCATACGTCATGACTCAGACCTCCCGGAAGAATGATTAAATATCGTCCTTTCTTTTGACGCCGGCGTCCCGTCCCCGGGTTGCCTCCGTTATATCGTCAGCCCGGCCGTATTGCAACTCACGGGAATGACGCGAGTTCTCCGTCACCATACCCGGAGGGGTAACACGGCAGTCTGCTTGCAATGCCCACCAAATATAGGCGGACAATGCGAGTTGAAGCGCCCGCTGCCCTGGCTGTCCTGCCCCCAACAAGATACTCAGGAGCGAAATCCAACTGCCCGAAAGAACTCTTCAAGTAATCCGCGGTTCGCCGCAGCGACGTACGGCCCCCCTTTCACGCTGAGCGGCTCTCCCTTGAGGTTGGTCACCACACCACCGGCTTCCTCGATGAGGAGGCTTCCAGCCGCCACGTCCCAGACTTTGGTGGTCAAAGCCCACGAGACATCGAACCGGCCTGCCGCCAGGTAAGCCATGTTCAAAGCAGCCGAACCGGTCCGCCGTAAGGAAAGGCACTGGACCGCGGATTGCACCATCCAGCGCACATCGGCGGAATCGGCCATCACCCGAGGCGGAAGACCAATCGACACCAGGGCCTCCCCAAGGGTCGTTACCGAGCTCACGCGGATGGGCCTTCCGTTTAAAAATGCACCGCCGCCGCGTACCGCTGTAAAGCGCTCATTGAGCATCGGGTCCAATACAACCCCTACGAGAACCTCATCCCTATATGCCAGCGCCAAAGAGATGGAGAAAAACGGTACGCCGTGGATGTAATTGGTGGTTCCGTCAAGCGGATCGAGAATCCAAAAGTACGTGCTTTCTTCCTCCGGTGGAAAGTTACCTCCTTCCTCCCCCAGGAAACCGTGATCGGGAAACTCTGCATGAATCACTTCACACACCACCCGCTGCGATTCAGTATCAGCTTCCGTGACAAAATCCGCGTGCCCCTTCAATCTCGCTTCCACTCGTCCGAACTTATCCCGCAAGACCTCCGCTGCAAGGTCCACCGCCTTGTTTGCGATCCGCAAGAAATGTTCAAGCTCCTTTGGTTGCACGCGTGCGGCTTCCATATTTGACTACAAATCCTCCTTTTATTTCCACTATAGCTATCGCTGCCACTAAGCACACCGAATTGGTTTTAAGCTCCTTACTTGTCACCCCTGTGTTCACTAATTGCCGGATGAGCATACAACTCAAGGCTTATTAGATTTAAACGGGTGGCAGCCTAAACAGCACGCAAGACAAACACGACGTCTTCTGTCTGATCATCCACAACAATAGGATCGTCAATGCGGTAGGCGAAGTCGTAGGTCGCCGCAACCTCCCACCCTCCGGCTTTTTTCAAAAGTCGTGAGAACTGGTGACGGTCGTAGGTACGAAAGATGAACTCGTCAGCAATCCGAAAGCTACGGGTGGGAGTATAGATATCGAATTGCAGGTAAACCCGTTCTTTGCGATGCTCTCGGTCAAGGCTGATGGTTTTCATCCAGGAGTTGACCTGAAGGTGTCCTTTCCGGGCCACCCATGCTTCCTCCGTACAGGTTGGCGGACGATTGGGAGTGAGGTGAAACCCCAGGATATACAGCCCACCTTTTCGGATGGCATGCCGCATGCATTGCAGATGCGAAATAGCCGCTCGGTCATCGGGTAAGTGGCGAAAACTATTAATCGTGTTAAAGGCCGCCTCAAATTTTCTTCTCACGCGGAAGTCGGTCATATCCCCAACCCAAACCGTGGAGGGAAATCCATACCGATTGAGACGTTTATTGCAGAACTCCACGGCCTTGGGATTGATATCCAAACCAGCGACGTCAAATCCCTGTCGCGCTAGACGGATGAGAAGACGTCCGGTTCCGCATGCGGGTTCGAACACGCGGTGGACGGGAATTCGCGCATAACGTTCAAAGCAAGCGCGCAAGAACTTGATCTCGGCCTGGCAGTCTGCACCGAATAAAACATCATAATATTTGGGATAGTCGTAAATATTACCACGAATGATTTCCATTGAAGACAGATTTGTTTCACTTTTGGCCTTGATAACACAATGACTGTTTACCCAGTTTTTATTCTGAACTCGTACACGCCGGGGTCAACAGGCTAATCAACCTCCCGCATGGCTGCAAGGACCCGGCGGACCTCATCCACGGTATTGTAATGCACCATTGAAATGCGCAGCAGGCCCTCGGGTTCGAGGCCCAGTCTCTCCGTCAAAGGCAGGGCATAGAAATTCCCGTGCCACACGAAGATTCCGCGGGTGGCAAGAAATTCCGCTAACTCGCGGGGAGAGAACCGCGCATGGGTGATGGCGATGGTCGGCAATCGCTGGTGCAACCTTTCACGCTGGGTAATTCCCCAGATCCGCACATCAGATAGTGCCTGAAGTCCCTCGATGAGTTCCCTGGTCAGAGTTTCCTCGTGAACCTGGATGGCCTGAAAACAGGCGTCGAGGGCTTCCCGCCGGGTCGTCACTTCGGGGGCCACAGATTTCCCAATCTCGGCGAGATATTCCACCGCGGCGTAAAGCCCGGCGATTCCCTCGTGGTTTTGCGTACCCGTCATCCAGCGGTCGGGAATATCATCTGGCGCGGGTCGCACCTTATAGGCAGGCAGCGACACCAGCCACTCCCGCTTTCCCCAAAGGACGCCCACGTGGGGGCCAAAGAACTTATAACCGGAGCACACCAGGAAGTCGCAATCCCAGGCCTGCACGTCAATACGCCGATGCGGGGCCAGGTGCACGGCGTCGAGAAACACCATGGCGCCTACCTGATGGGCCAGCTTGACGATTTCAGCCACCGGCGTGATCGTGCCCACGGCGTTTGAAGCACATGTCACAGCCACGAGTCGAGTTTTTTGGGACAATTGCCTCGCCAAGTCCTCCAAGTCCAGGGAGCAGTCCTCAGGATGGATATCGACGATACGGGGAACCACTCCTACCTCGCGGGCAGCGAGAATCCACGGCGTGAAATTTGCATCGTGCTCCAGTCGGGTCAGGACAATCTCGTCCCCCGGTTTCCAGGTTTTCATCAGAGCTCGTGACAACGCAAAGGTCAGGCTGGTCATATTGGGACCGAAAATGACGGTTTGCGGATCATCCGTGCCAAGGAAATCGGCCACGGCCTGCTGCGCCTCTTCAATCATCCGATCAGTGTCCTGACTGGTAGAAAACACACCGTGCCGGTTGGCATTCGTCTCCACGAGATACCGGCAGACAGCGTCGAGGACTCGGTGTGGCACCTGGGTGCCGGCAGCCCCGTCGAAATACACGACCGGGAGCCCGCCATGCTTGCGGAAGAGGGCCGGAAACTGTCGACGACATTCCAGAACATCCAGATGGCGAACCGACGTTTGACTCATAGCTGTAAAACCTCCTTTTCCTGCGAAGATCAACCGTATTGGGCAATTGTCTCCCGTCGGCAAGCCGCGAACAATTCACCATACGGGTTTCCGACCGCGTTGAGCCAAGTGGGGCCGCTAAATTGTCACGCCTTAACATCGGTCGCAAGGCTGGCCCTCTCGCAGGGCAGACTTGAACGGCCCCAGCGTTTACGCCGTCCGATGCCGTCTCACTCCAGCTATAGGGTTGGTCGGCCACACCACTTAGTATAGGCAATGGTGTGACGCGCTGGACGGGTTTCCAAACCACAAACTGCAGGCAGCTTGGCACACTGTTACACGTTTTGGTAAAGAAATCGTCGTTTTGGGAAAATTGGTGAGGTCAATTGTGAAGCTTACAGCGACTGTGCAAAAAAAAGATTTCGCACTGAATGGATTGTCCCCACGTTTGCAGCCTCCCAGACGCGTCGGTGTAGGCATTGTCTTTCTTGTCGTCTCTGTGGATTTGCTGGGGTTTGGACTTGTTTTGCCCCTTCTGCCGGTTTATGCCGAGCATCTCATGGCGGGCTACAGCCCGACGATTCAGGGAATGCTTCTTGGTTTTCTGATGACCAGTTTTTCTTTCATGCAGTTTTTATTCAGTCCGCTTTGGGGCAGTCTTTCCGATCGGGTCGGCAGACGCCCGATTCTGCTGGTCGGACTGGCCGGTTCAACCTTTTGCTACACCCTTTTCGCTCTTGCCTGCGCCTGGAGCTCCCTTTGGCTGATGTTCCTCGCACGCATCGGAGGAGGAATCATGGGCGCAACGATTTCCACCGCTCAGGCTTTCGTTGCAGACGTGACGAAAGCCGAACATCGGGCAAGTGGCATGGCTGTCATCGGTACTGCGTTTGGAGTGGGGCTCACGTTCGGACCACTTCTCGGCGCCCTCGCCATGTCGGTGGCTCCTGGAAAGCAGGCGGCGTTAAGTACCCTGCCGGGGTTCATGGGAGCGGGCTTCTCAGCCATGGCTCTCCTCACCGCATTGTTGTTTTTGCCAGAATCGCTCCCTCAACTTCGCCGCAGAACCGCTGAAGGCGCCCATCGACATGTACCCCGATCACACGCTAATTGGCACCTGCTTTTCAACCCCAAAGTGTGGAAGGAAGTCCTTGCGGATCCGGGACTTGCGGCGCTGCTCTGGACGGGGTTTCTGATCGTTTTCGCACTTTCGGGGTTTGAAGCCACGCTCTCCGTCACCCTGGCCGATCTTCGGCAACTCAAGGGAGATCTGCACATGCTGCATCTGAGCCGAGACATCTTGTGGGTCTTTGTTCTGATCGGGTTGACGCAAGCTTTGACTCAGGGTTTCCTTGTGCGTCGGCTCAGTCTTCGATTGTCGGAAAAAACACTTTCCAATATTGGATTGACGGCAGCGGTAGCCGGTTTTTTGGGAATCAGCTTGGCTGTACAACATCCGCAGATAGCTCGTTTTTTGCCGCCAATTCGATTGAGCGCTGAACTGGCTGCAACAATTGTGATCATCGGCAGTGGCATCGTGGCAGCGGGAATGGCTTTCGTCATGCCCGCCGTACAATCCCTCATCTCGCGACGGGTGGATGCGGATCACCAGGGGCGGATTTTTGGGATCGCCAACAGTTTGAGTGCCGTTGCGCGAATTGTGGGGGTTCTCCTCGCATTTCAGGTGAGGGCCTTCCTGTCCGCTGGTCCCTTTATTCTGGCAGTGCTTCTCCTTATTCTGTCCATGGAATTGATCAGGCGATCCGCGACCCAATCTTTGGCCAAGCCCTCACCGTCGGTGTGCGTTCCGTGAGAATCACGGCCGCCGCCGAGCGAGTGCCGCATTGAGAAGCAGCGCCGCCATCAATATCACACCCATCACAAAAGGCCGCGCGAAATCGTCCAGCCGAATCGAGTTGAGCCCGATGTTGAGGACCGTGAACGTGGCGACGCCGACGAGCGTCTTGCCAATCCCTCCTTCACCGCCAAAAAGACTTGTTCCCCCAAGCACAATACACGCCAGAGCGCTGAGCAAAAGATCCTGGTTCTGATCGAGAGTCACACTCGTCATGCGTCCTGCATTGACCAGACCGCCGACACCCGCGGTGACCGCCGAAATCGCCAAGCACGCCGTGACGACCAGCCCTGTTGGTACCCCAGCCAGCCGGGCCGCCTGGCGGTTTCCCCCAGTCATGTACACGTATCGACCAAATCGCGTGTACTGGAGCACCACATGTCCCACGATCATGATGGCACCCGCCAAAAGGGCACTGTAAGGGATGACGGTTAATCCCTCGTGCTCGATGCCCCGATTTCCAATGTCTCCCAACAGGGCCGGGACCCGAAAGGCTTGACCGCGGGTGATGTATCGGGCAGCCCCCTGAGAGATGAACATCATGGCCAGCGTGATGATAAAGCTCGGCAGTCGCGACTTCACCGTTAAGATACCGGAAAGAATTCCCAGCAAGAGGCTTGTGCACAATGGCAGGATGAGGACGGCTGCGACGATTTCGGCCGACGCTACGAAACGCCCTTCCGCGGTTTGCATTGCCCACGATTGGTAAAGCCACCCACAAAAACAGGCCGTCCACAGGGCCACGGTTCCGACAGCCAGATCGATTTCCGCAGCCAAAAGGACAAACGTTAATCCCGTGCTGACAATCGCGAGGACCGCCCCTTGCTGCAAGGCGGTCACCAAGGTAGAGAGCCGAAGGAAACCAGGGGCGGCAATCCCAAAAAAGACGATCAGCGCAAGAAGCGACGCCACCGGTGCGATATCCTGCGGTTCCCAGCGGAATTTGAATCCCTTTGCCAATGCTGCCATTGCTAAAGTCCTACGGATGCCTTGGGCGAGCCAATTCCTTACTTTTGGTGCAACGCGTGGAGGGGGCAGTTACCACGGGGTCGCTCTCAGGGTCAAGCCGCCCTGAGCAGTTCGGCCTTTTCTAACCGGCATCCCGCCCATTCCGCAGTCACTTTTCCTCGACTCATGACCATCACGCGATGGGAATGCGCGAGAATGAGTTCCGGCTCCGTGGACGCCAGGATCACGGCCGTCCCCTGCCTGGCAAGCCGCTCTACCAATTGCATCACCTCCGCCTTTGCCGCAATATCCATGCCCCGCGTGGGTTCTTCCAGAAGCAGCACGCGAACCGGTCCCAGCAGCCATTTGGCAAACACCACCTTCTGCTGGTTGCCTCCGGACAGATGCTCGACTCTGAGAAGCGGATTCGCCGGCCGACATCCTACCTGTTGCAGGACCGGTTGCACCGCGCGGAGTTCTTTCGCGAGAGTGACCCAATTTCCCACGGCGTGGCGTAGATGGGCGATGGTGACGTTTTTGTACACCTCGCCCCGCAGAAATAGCCCCGCAGCTCGATCTGCCGTTACGAGAACCATCCCCGCACGAACCGCTTTCTGAGGTCTACCGAGGGGAATCGTTCGCTCCCCAAGAATGATCTTCCCGGAACGTGGTGCCAGAGCTCCCCCCAAAGCCTGAACCACTTCCTGGTGCCCTGCTCCCACGAATCCATAAAGCCCCAAGATTTCTCCGGGGGCGACGGCCAAACTCACGTCCTCGAATATCCCCGGCAGCGTGAGTTTTTCCGCAATAAGCACCGGCGGTGCGGACACGCGTGGAGGGAGCTCGGCCCATTCTTCGCGTTCAGCACCTGTTGAAACCCCACGGCCAATCATCGCTTCCACCAGTTTGTGTTTGGTCAACTCTGCACGGGGAAGCGTGAGCACACGTCGTCCCTCCCGCAAGACGGTGACCCGATCTGAAATTGCCAGAACATCCTCCAGAAAGTGGCTGATAAAAACGACGGCCACGCCTCTTTGTTTAAGCGTCTTGATCAATTCGAAAAGTCGCTCCACTTCCGGAGGGCTCAAAGCACTGGTGGGCTCATCCATGATAAGGATGCGGGCTCCCCGGTGGGCTGCCCGGGCGATCTCCACCATCTGTCTCACTACGAGTGGATATGTATCGAGCCGCCGATCAACATCGAGATGAAGCCCCAGTTCTTTCAAATACTCGCGGGCTTTCTGCCGCATCAAAGGCCAATCCACGAATCCCAGCCGGTTGAGCGGCTGGCGTCCGAGAAAGAGGTTTTCCGCCACAGAAAGTTGGCCGACGCCCGAAAACTCCTGGTACACCATGGCGATGCCCAGATGGAATGCGATCTGAGGGCTGGTGATTTTCACCGGCTGGCCAGCCACAGAGATCTCGCCCTCATAATCAGCCAACGCCCCCGCCAGGATCTTCATGAGAGTGCTTTTTCCAGCCCCGTTGCTGCCCACAACCCCGTGGACCTCGCCCGGATAAAGGTCAAAATCCACGTTCTCCAGGGCAACGATGCCGCCAAAACGCTTGCCGATGCGATGGCATTCGAGAACAGGTCCACGAACGATGGACGTCATGGCGCATCGTCGATCGAGAGGTGAGAGCATTCAGGAATTTGCGGACTGGCGGCTCTTCTCATCCCTGTGCACAATTTCCTCAAGGTGGACGGCAAGGCAGTCGGGCATGACCAGACGATTATAGCCACCTTCCAGAACGCTGACAAAACGCCCTTCCGCATAGGTGTCTGCCACATCCAGGACCAAAGCAGTAAGTGGTCCGAAGTCTTCGGTTTCCAACCCCAAATTGCCGATGGGATCCAGCCGGTGGGTGTCAAATCCGGCACTCAACAGCACCAACTGAGGTTTTACGAACGCAGCGAATTTGTCCAGGGCTGATTCCAGGGCAGCGAAATACTCCCGCCGCGATATTCCGTAGGAAACAGGAATATTCTTGGTATAGCCGCGTCCAGCTCCCTCGCCGATTTCGTCCGCGGCACCAGTACCGGGATAGAAGGGATACCGGTGGATCGAGAGAAATCCCACCCGCGGATCCTCCCAGAACGCCGCCTGTGTTCCGTTTCCGTGGTGGATGTCCCAATCCACGATCAACACTGACTCCAGCCCCAGTTCCCACACCGCCACGGCAGCCGCCACCGCAATGTTATTGAAGATGCAAAAGCCCATCGCCCGTTCGCGGAGTGCATGATGCCCTGGTGGTCGGATCAGACAGAAAGCCCGGCGATCTTCTCCTTTGACCACCCGTTCCACGGCATCGCATACGGCTCCGACGGCTGCCAGGGCAACGTCGTAGGAAGCGGGGCTGCAAATGGTGTCATGATCGAGGTCACCGCCTCCGGATTTGGCAACCGCCCAGACCTCGTCGATATACCGCGGGGAGTGGATCAGGGTGAGCCGGCTTCGGGACACAGGTTTGACCTGGGGTCGGGCGCATCGGGAAAGCAAATTTCTCGCTTCGAAGCGCTCCAGAGCCCCCCGAATCCGGTCCGCCCGTTCTGGATGAGCTCCCGTTTCGTGCTGGAGAAAAATGGGGTCGTAGTACAGTAGTGTCATGCGGAGTTAACAAACGCTCGTACGTTGCATCGGCGCCTCGAGCCGCCCTGCACCCGTGGGCACAAGACACCTGTCAAAGCACACAATACCTGTCGAAAATGTGATTGTCTCAAAGCTCTCGCCGTCGATCAACAAGGTTTCTTTCAGCATTTGCCGGGAGCCGGGATCCGCACCGAGAGACCCGCGATGCGGGAACCAAGCATCAGACGTGGGCAGAAAAACGGTTCGCGACCAAGTGCATCGGCTCAGGTGAGCTGTGAACTGCGTCCGACGCCAACCGTTGATCCCGGCTCACGCCGCCGTCAATAATACCAGCGGTAGCCAGAGGGCGGTGGCGGTGGCCAGGTTGTCCTCCGGCGGGTGGTGCGGTAGCTTCGGCGCCGGTAGTAACTTCGATCATACAGCAGGCTCAGCCAGCGCATGCTTTGCACGAACAGGACAAGCAAACCAAGAATTCCGATCATTGTTTCCCATCCCACGTTGAGTTTATTCGTGCCTGCACTGGGCTGCTCCGATGTGGCTTTAGCATCCGTCGTCGGGTTGGCACCACTGATAATGTTCGAATCGCCATTCGTCTCGGGGGAACCAGACTGCCTGGAACTGGTTGATTCGTCGCCGTTCGAGAATCGCGTACTGGAGGCCGGCCTATTGGCTTGGTCGCTATTTTTTTGTTCCACTCCCTTTGCCACTGTGGCAGAACTCCGCTCGCTTGCAGGAGTCGTTCGCGAATTCTCGCTGCCCGATTGCGTCGATCCAATAATGCTATTTCGCCCTGTGATCTTATTTTCCGCGTGATTTTCCCCATCATTCCATGATGTGTCGTTCTTACCGGCCGAATAAGTCCCGCTTGTCGAAGAGTATTCTTTCGTCCCGTCTCGGTAATACTCACTATTCCTGTATGTGGCGTCCCCGCTTGATGCTGAATTTCTTGAGGAAGATACTCCGGTCCTCTTCTTCATGTTGTCGCCCCCGCCGCTGGTTCCTGTAAACGAGCCGGACTGAGAACCGGCGAATTCCGAATATTTCTCCGAAGTACCCGCCCCGGTATTTCCCTCGCGAGACCAGTTCAAACTTCCGAATTTAGACCCGTCCCCGAAAGCTTGTGATTCCTCAGAATCAGAGTTTGCATCATACACGGGGATCGGCGAATAGTCCCAATTGGAGCCCGAATCGCTGTATTTCTTAGTTTCTTCTCGGCTTTTAATAGTCCGCGAAAGGTCCTCAGACGGCTTTTCCGTAAGACTATCGGTCAACTGGTCCTGTCGGTAAGAATCCCGTGCACCTTTTCCGCTCGCCGTATCTGCACTTTGCGAGGAAGAATCAATGCCGCGCGAGTGCGTGTTGATGCTAGCGGTCGTCGTTGCGCGGGAACGCCGTTCTTCGCGAGAATCTTGCGCGTATCGGTTCCCACTGCTGGAGGAGTTTTTGCCGGAATCGCCCCATTCAGTCACGCTTCTCCGGTCGGCGTATGGCTCTTCCGAAGACTCGTAGGGTCCATTCGACCAGTTATTCCAGGCCTCGTACGGCCGACGCCCACTCTCAACCTGCTGCTGCGCCGTATCCTTCCCAGTCCCCGCGCTGCTCAGGGCGTCCCATTTCCCGGGCGAATATGCCCCCGAGTCGTCATCTTTGGCATAGAGATCCCCGGAATTTCCCGCGTCATTACATGTGGACCGCCGCTCGTAGTCCGGCCAAGAATTGGAATTCGTTTCATCAGATTTTTGGAAAGCACTCAGCCCATAATAGTTCGAGGAATTGTCCAATGCGTCTTTGCCCCTCTGAGCACGAGCATATCCATCTCCGAAGCCGGCGTTTGTTTTGGAGTCATCGCTGTATCCCGTCGAGGAACGCGGTGAGTTGGATGACCCCGCCACGGAACCGAGTCCGGAAGACGCACTTTCACCCGGTGTTTTACTGGAGGAATAACCACCGGCGGCAAGATCAGTTCTGGAATGAGAGTCGGTCACTGTTTCCGCTGGTCGCCAAGCGCTGACGTCGCTGGCCGCGTCTTCGCGCGTTCCCGTATCCGTCCAAGACCTTTCCGAATTCTTGCTCGGAAGCGAGGATTGGGAGAGGGACGACCCGGGCCAGGACGTTGGAGAAGCCCCATTTGTTCCGGTCCCCTGGGATGTGTTCACCTCCACACGTTCCGGGGTGTTATTTGAAGCCGTCAGAGGAAGAGTCACCGGCGGCGATCCAACGGGGGAGGCTGGCTGAGCGGGAATAAGACCTTGTCCTTGCGGAGTTGTTAAACCGTTAGCTGCGGTTCGCCCCGGCGGTCCTACACTGTTGGCAGCGAGCAACAGAGGATCGGGGGGCGGCAACTTGTCAAACACTTCCTTGAGTGGAAAAAGAAAGCTCCTCACTCGGCCGCAGTAGGCCCCCATTGTCTCGCCGAAACCCGATCCGAAAAGAACGCCCGCCAATTCTCCCCGGCCGTTGAAAATCGGGCCTCCTGAGTCTCCCTGGCGGGCGGTCGCTCGAAGCTCGACCAATTCAGCAGGCAAACCGGGACTGGGCGATAAGTACTGTGTGCACGGCCCGTAAGAAATGCGATAATCCCCCTGGCCGTACCCAGCGATCATGAGGACATCACCTGGCTTCGGCGGTTCAACCGCGATCGGCACGGGCCTGGCCCTGGGGCGCCAAATGGCGAGCGCTGCCAAATCCCACTCCCGATCCACCTTAAGAACAGTAGCCGGTGACGCGAATCCATCCGGAAATTGAACAAGAATACTCCCGCGAGCATCTCGCACGACGTGCCAATTTGTCACCACCAGGCCGTGATACTCGTTGACCGCCACAAGGGTGCCCGTGCCCAGGGAAGCCCCGCGTGTATCGAGGGCAATCACTCGGGCAACCGCCGGATGGGGAGTAGCAGGGGTTCCGATATTCCAGAACCAACCTGACGCGGAACGTCCCCATCCCGCGACGGTCAAAACGGCGATCAACAGGTAGCCGGTTGCACGCTGTGCTTTCACATTGATTCCGACACTCGAAAGTTCCTAAGACTGCTCAAAACAGACTCGGAAAACCGCTCCCACACGACGCTCGAACCTGCAATTGGAACATCGTAACCTACGCTGCTTAGCTTCGTTCGGTCAGCCGCGGCAGCCTCCTGGCGCGAGTGCGGAACGGTCCATGCCGTTGCGCTCCGTGAGCGGTGTTTTGTGCCGGCCGAGACATCACTGGATGATCGAGCCGGTGTGCCGCACGTGGTGTTTCATTCAAAGGTTCGCCATCCCTGCGGCATCCGTGCTCCTCCACAGCCGTGAGCGGAGGAAAAGAGCCATCCTTTGGCGGGAACTGGGGGCGGCATGACGCCCCTTCTTCACTGATTCGGCGTGGAGGAGACGGTTCCCAAACTTTTCGCCCGATCGTCCTTCCACCCGATACGTCAGTTACGGTTTCCATCGCACCGTCAACGCCGATAATCCTTCGGATCACTTTCTTCCACAAACCCGACAAAATTGCTTTCCGAAGCCTGATGAGTTCACACCCACCCACAATTTCGGCACAGCCAGTTGGTTGTGTGGCCTCCGCCGCCTACGTAACTGCGCTTGGAGGGGAGTTTACACAACGCGTTCCGCTTTATACATGAAGGGGCGAGCGAGCCGCCCCGTATAAGGACGGAAGGCCGCGTTTTTCCGAACCGCCTCTCACTCAACGGTGAGCTACACTAGTAGGGAACCCCTGATTAATATTGGGCGTACCAATCGGGAGGAACAGCAGTCAAAGAACCAATCTCTCCATCGGGGCCAGCCGGGGCCTGTGACCGCCCTTCCTGAATTGCCGAAATTGATTTGTACCGGGAGGTCAGTCCTGTGAAGATTTTGTTCACCACGAGTGAAGCTGTCCCGTTCGCCACGACTGGTGGTCTGGGGGACGTCTGCGGGAGTTTGCCGTTTGCCCTGGCCGACCTTGGCCACGATGTGCGAGTCATTCTCCCGGCCTACCGATGCGTTTGGTACGTGGGGCGGGAAATCCGACCGTTGAATGTAGAATTCATCGTGGCTGTGGGAAGCAAGACGGTCTCCGGGCGGCTCCTTGAGCACCGTTCGGAGTCCGTTACGTTTTATTTCGTCCAGCAGGATTACTATTACGACCGAGACGCCCTGTACAGTGTTCACGGCCAGGATTACGCCGACAACTGTGAGCGGTTCGTGTTCTTCTCGCGAGCCACCCTGGAAGCCATTCGCCTGCTCGATTTTTATCCCGATATCATTCACGCCCACGATTGGCAGACGGGTCTCGTTCCCGCTTACCTGAAGATCGAGTACGCGTCTTCTCCGCTCTATCGTTCGATGGGTAGCGTCTTCACCATCCACAACATGGCCTACCAGGGGCGGTTCTGGCACTGGGACATGCTGCTGACGGGTCTGGATTGGAAGTATTTCAACTGGCAGCAGATGGAGGCCTACGGCCAGCTCAATTTGCTGAAAACGGGGATCGTGTTTGCAGATGCTGTCAGTACCGTTAGTCCCCGCTACGCCCAGGAGATCCAGACACCTGAATTCGGGGCCGGCCTGGAAGGAGTCATTCAAAGTCGGCGGGATGTGTTATGGGGGATTCTTAATGGAATCGATTACACTGTCTGGAATCCCACCACAGATCCTCATCTTCCCGCTCCGTACGACGAGCATACCGTATGGCAGCAGAAACCGTTCTGCAAGGCAGCACTTCAGAGCGAAGTCGGCCTGCCCCAGCGTCCCCACGTCCCCCTTATTGCGATGATTGGACGGCTGACCCATCAGAAGGGCTTCGATCTTGTGGCCAAGATTCTCCCCGAATGGCTTGAACAGATGGAGACACAATGGGTCATTTTAGGCACTGGCGAGACTCAGCTTGAGACGACCTTCCGTGAACTGGCCAATCGATACCCCGATAAGCTGGCCGTCATTTTCGAGTTCAATCTCCCCCTGGCCCATCGTATCCAAGGTGGAGCCGACATGTTTCTTATGCCCAGCCGCTTTGAGCCGTGCGGTCTGGCACAGCTTCAGGCCCTTAAATATGGCACTGTTCCCGTAGTGAGGGCAATCGGCGGACTAGCAGATACCATCACCGATTGTCGGCCCGAAACCCTGGCAAATGGCACCGCCAATGGCTTCAGTTTCACGGAAGAGAGCCCGCAGGCACTGAGCGAGACACTGAAGCGGGCATGCGACGCCTACCGACAGCCTGAGATCTGGCGGCAACTCGTGCTCACGGGGATGCGTCAGGACTGGTCCTGGGCCCGCAGTGCTCCGAGGTACGTTGAGATGTACGAGGCCACTCTGCGACGAATTCGCGGAGGCTGAAAACGGAAACACGATGGTTTCGACGTGGCGGTTACCGCCCTATAGGCTATCTGTTTTTCCCCGGTGCAGGGGATGCTCATTTCTGCGGTGGCTCGGGAATCTTTATCTCCACGGATGGGGCGGGAACCGAAACATTTGGGGGAGTTTCCTCCGATGGCGAAGGTTTATCCCCTTGATCCGGGCTCTGGGGGACGGCAGGCGAAGCAGCCGGAGGAGTCCACTTCGGGGCCTCAAGCTCTTTGTCCGCCTGCTCACTCAAGTCAACCAACTGCCGTTCTCCGTTCGAATACTTCACTTCCAGCGTGGTAAGCCCCCACTTTCCGGCAATTCTCTGGGCAACAACATTGACGACTGCTTGTTCTCGCGAACCCTTAACCCGGAAGGTTAGATTAGCGTTCCCTCGCTCGCCGCTGACCCTGACGCTGCCCACCGGAAACCAACTTGCCATCTGGATCGGCTCCCCTAAACGGGACACCACCGTCTGGTCTCTGCGAAGGGTTTCCAGGGCCAGATGGAGTGGTTCACCGCCAAGCCGGGCAAGAAACATCAGACCGGCAACGGCCAGTCCTGCAATGGCGAGCAAGATCAGAACGGCAACAATGGCCAAACGGACGACCCAGCTTTTCGCGCGGCCTTCTTGCTGCGGAGCGGATTGCGTTTCGTTCCGCCAGTCGTTCATGGTCCTTCTTTCCCTGGCAGCAGCGGTGCGGGTTTCACCGATTGTGACGCCTTTTTGCTGTGTTTATCATATGCATCGAGAGGGATCGCGCAAAGAGCAATTTGACGGAAAAGTGATCAGCGATCCTGGCGAGAGGGGCTCATTACTGACCATGCGGCGACTGACGCCCCGTGGGACGCGATCGCACAGAAGCCAGGACCAGGCACTCCGGAGTCCGACACCTCCTGGAAATAGTGAAATCCGGATCGTCGCTTATTGGCGCAATGGCGGCGAATCAAAGCGTTGTTGGCTGAAGATTTGCCATCGTCCGATCTGCGGCACATCCGGTGCACACGATGCAAGCTATTAGTGGATACTGACGGTGTGATGGCTAAAGGCGAATCCCCCGAAACATTGTCTGCAGCGGTAGAAAAGCCCCACCGGCATACAAGCTGGCTCGGGCGGTTGTTCGGCTTTCTTGGTGGCCGCGCGGTGACGGTGGCCACAACTCTCGAGAGACTTCAACACCACTGCCAGCAATGGGCAGACCGAGGTAGCGCTCCCCACACGGTGGTGACGCTGGCCGGGCTCGCAACCGAGACGCTCATGGAGTATGGGCAGCGGGAGGCAGCCTGGCGAACGGCGCGGTGGCTCGAAGCACGCCAGCTTGCGGATGGGTCCGTGTCGGAATCCCGGGCACCGGAAGCGGTTTTTACGGTAACGGCGGCGGCCCTTCGGGCGTGGCTTGCGTGTCTGCCGGAACTGGCCCAATTTGAGTCCTCCGCGCAAAAGGCCGCTCAATTTCTTCGTCAATGGATTGGTGGGGAGGGGCGTGTCGTTCCACCCAAGACGAGAAGCTGGAATTACGAGGGCGCTGATCCGTTTCGGGAACCTCCAGACCTCACCCCACTGCTCCGCGCGGGACGTCGCTGGCCCGACACCGATTGGACGACGGCGGCCCTTCGGGGGATCGACTACTGGTTGACCCATGGACACCGCCACAGTCAACCGGAAACGACCGCCGCTCTCGTTCGGCGAGCCTTCCTGTACCTGGAGTGGAACCGTCGACAGGAGGCACTTCCGCTGGTCGAGACAATGGATCGACTTCAACTGGCTTCAGGAGCCCTCCCGGAGCGCGAAGGCCAGCGTGTGGTGCACCTTTCCACGGTGGCCCAAGCCGCCACTATTTGGTTCCGTTTGTACAATCAGGCGCGGGGGGAAAACGCCATGCGGTTTTTGCAGCGCCATCTGATGCCGCATGGATCTCTTCCGGCAACGGTAAACGCTGGTACAAACAGGGATCAAGAAGAAGATCCACTGGCGCTCAAATACTACCTAGATGCCACACTTTGGCGTGTCCGATGTTTTGCCCACGCTAAGCTTCGCGAAGAGGTCCCCTTAGACGCTTCAGATCCCCGATTGCAAAAAGCCAGGAGTTGGGCACAGGGGCTGCCCGCTGGCGCGTTTGTGGCCGACCTGGGCTGCGGAACCGGCCGCTATTTGCGCTATTTGGCAAGCTGGTTTCCGCAGTTGCGGTGGGTGGGGATTGATTTCTTGCCTGAAGCCCTTGAGCGGGTGCCAAAAGGGATCAAAACCATCGAGGGCAGCCTTCTTCGTGTCCCCGTACCAGAGGCGGCATTTCACGGAGTGCTCATGGTCGACACACTCGCCGATGTTCTACTACCCCAACAGGCTCTTCTCGAGGTGGTCAGAATTCTCCGTCCCGGGGGTCGCCTGCTTATTATCGAACCGGTCGCAAAAGGGCGCCTTTGCCCGGAAAGTCCATGGGCCGAGCCTGTGACCCTCCAGCAGGTCGAAAAGCTATTATGTGGAACCTGCCAGCAGACGCATGCGGAAACGTTTGTTGTATCGGGCGGAACTTTTTCCAGCAGGTCATACGCGGCCATTAGTGCGATAAAAATGCCGCGATCGTGACAGAAGTGCGGCGCGTATCGAACACATTCTGCATTTCAATGCCTCAGGGCAGGCCGGTGATCGGAAAGCCTCAGCCACGCGGGAAGGATTGGTGGGACGAGAATGAGGGTGAGCGCGGTCAAAAGTGCCACACTCGTATAGGCTACTAAGAAGACCCAGCTCGGGCACTCGTAATACAGAAGCGATTCCACCAGCCGACCGACAAATGTCCCAGAGTAGGTCTCCTGTCCGGCGAGGGAGCGAAGGTAGTTCTCCAGATGGGTGAGGGGACAGATAACTCCGATCCACGCCTGAAAGGCTACTATCCCAATCATCAATAAATGGACGACGCGGAGCCAGAACCATCTTACCCAGTTCCAGTTCAAAAACCTGCCGACCGGAATAAGAACAAGCAAGACGATCACTGTGAGCACGTAGGCGAGATGCAGCGTTACAACAAGGTCGGCAAGATAGCCGTAAATTGCCATAGTTGGGTTACTCCGCGCTTTGATGGTATCCGCCGGATACTCGGTTGCCCCTCTGCCGCCCCGTTTTGCGGCAAACAATTCTTAGGTTGCCCGCCATGACCACTGGTCAAGCGGGATTGCGTTTGACGGATGCTCACCAGCAGCCGCTCTGATCGCCCCTATCTAATCGGACACTTCAGCACGGGCAGTTATTCCCGCTTGTGAAGCAAATGGCTGAGAGAAATTCCTTGTTGCCTCCGGCTCGGAATTTTTAGGAGCTGACGTTCTGAGATCGACAACTCCTTTGGCCTGGGACTTCCGAGATGTTTCGGATAAAATGCTGGCAGAATGGCAAATTTCCGTGCCATGGTTGCGTCGCGATTAGCTGCTCCAGCGTGTAAGTTGATTAGGTTGATCAGAATAGGCTGGACGACCCTAGTTGGCGCACTGACGCAGTCTAGCTAGTTGGCTTATTTCTCTCAGAATAACTCGATCCATATCAGCAAGAATATCACTATGCTAAGGTACTGGACCGCCGGTGAATCTCACGGGAAAGGCATTTTGGCGCTAGTGGACGGGTTTCCCGCCGGAATATCGATCGATGTGACGGTCATCAATCAGGAACTCGCTCGGCGGCAGGGGGGATATGGTCGCGGCGGCCGGCAACGAATTGAAAAGGACGAGGCCGAAATTCTCAGCGGAACGTGGCGAGGTGTAACCCTGGGAAGTCCGATTGCCATTTGGGTGCCCAATCGGGATTACAAGATCGAGAAGATGGAGGACCTAGATCGGCCTCGACCTGGCCATGGCGATCTTAGTGGGAGCATTAAGTACCACTCCTCCATCCGGGGGATACTCGAGCGCGCGAGTGCTCGAGAGACGGTCGGCCGGGTCGCTGCTGGCGCTCTTGCCCGCCAACTCCTATCCGCGCTCCAGATCGACGTTTTGGGTTACGTCGTCCAGATTGGACCGGTGCAACTGCCCCCTCGGTCGGGAACACTGGCAGAACTTCGCAGCATTCGAGACGGCAGTGAACTGTATTCCCTTTGCCCAGAAAAGGACCCCGAGGCCAAACAGCTTATCGACGCCTGCCAAAAACGTGGCGACACGCTGGGCGGAATTGTGGAAGTCCGCGTGGAAAACCTGCCTTTTGGGCTGGGTACCCATGTTCAGTGGGATCGAAAATTAGACGGCCGGCTGGCGGCAGCCGTCATGGCGATTCAGGCAATCAAGGGGGTCGAGATTGGACTGGGTTTCGAGGCTGCCCGTCGCTTCGGCTCCGAGGTCCACGACCCCATCCGGTTTGATCCTGCGCGAATCCACGACCGGTGCTTCGGGTTCGTTCGGCCAACCAACAATGCGGGAGGCCTTGAAGCGGGAATGACCAATGGTCAACCGGTGGTTGTCCGCGCCGCCATGAAACCGATCAGTACCCTCGCTCGGCCTCTGGAATCGGTGAATCTGCGAACCAAGCAGCCAGAGCAGGCGGCCTACGAGCGGAGCGACGTCTGTGCGATTTCTGCTGCCAGCGTGATCGTGGAAAACGTCGTAGCCTTTGAAATTGCTGCCGCCGTGATCGAGAAGTTCGGTGGCGACCATATCGAGGAAATCCAGCAGCGCATGCAACTGTTTGAAAAGATGGTCCGCGAACGGCTGCAACTCGACGAGCACCCGGAGGTTCCTCACTAATACGGCCGGGAACTTCACAGGGAGCTGGAAACGGCAGGGCAAGGAGGCCAATTATGGAGAACACCCTCGTCAAGAAGGTGCTGGCGAGCAGCCTCCTTTTCGTCTGGATAATTCCTACCCTCGTCATTTGCACCAGCGCGTGGATGAGCAGGACCGCGTCCTCCACCTTGCCATTCGCCGATCGCCTGGCCCTGCTCTTCGGCACAAATGTCCAAATTGGTTCAGTGGAACGTCCCCGGCCGGGTGTCCTGCGCTTAAAAAACGTATGCCTTATTGACCCGTGTACACGCATTTCCGCGTTCCAGGCGAGCACTCTCACGGTAACTTCCCACTCCGAGGAAGAAATCTGGTTGGTCGACCAAGCCGTGATGACCTGCGACGGCCTGAACCTCCTCCGGCAAGCCCTCGAATACCGCATATTCACTCTCACAGGGCGGCGCCGGATTTCTGTTTCGTGCCAGGAACTCGTCCTTCACGACGGAAAAAGCCAGCATGCGCCACATGGTGCCCGGAGCGAAACGAATCTGCAAATTCCGAGCACCGCCGTTTGGAGAGGACGGCTCGAGGCTGAGTGTGATCCCACCGCAAGCACGCTTCACGTCAGATTGTTCGACAAGAGTGGCAGTGCCAGGGTAGCGGACGCACCGCCCCGCGGCTCCGCCGAGTCGCCCGATTCGCAGAGCATGCCCGCCCTCGCCACTGCACTCCTCGAGTGGAGTCTGTTGGGAACTCGCGAAGGGATTTCGGAACATCTCGCCGTCAACGCCCCACTTCCGTTTTTTCTCGTTGAGGCGTGGCTTCCCATAGCCATCGAGAGAGCCCAAGTGTACTGTCAGCCGAAAGAACGCGGAGGGACGTTCGCCCTCGCGGGTCCTACCGTAGGATTCGCTCTCGGTGGCTTATTTCAACTGAAAGAGTCCAGCTTTTTCGGAAACATTGTCAGCTCCGGCACCCTAGTTGCCCCGGGAAGGATTCAATGGCATGTCACGGTCGCCGGTCAATCAGCGTGGCGCGACGCGTCCCCGGGCATCAGTGGAATACTCGGGGGAATTCCTCATCAATCGGGCAGGTTGGACATCCTGCGTTTGGAAGCGATTGATGACAGGTTAATCTTCGCTGATTACCTCATCCACCTTGAGACGGGATGGCTCAGGACTGACCAGGCCATCACAACGGGCGCACTTTTAGAACGGTGGTTCGCAACGCCGGGTTCGCTCGAGGAGGGTGTTTTTTGGCCGGGTCGTTCTCTTTTCTCGGAGTATGGTGCGCCTGGCTCATGGGAGGACGGAAACCAGGTGACAGAACGCCCCGCAGCGGGATTCTTCCCCTTCACTGATGAAGAACAACCATTCGGGGAGGACGGCACCGAGAAACTCTCCGTCAGGGACGGTATTCCGTTCGATTCTTTTGATCTGCGGGTGATTTGGGACGCCGATGGCATTCAGCTTCTACCCGCCGCCAAGAGTGACAGTTCCTGGATTGTTGCCCGCTGGCAGGGTCTTCCAGTTCTGGCCCTCAACGGTGAGGCGTTGGGTTCACGAATTCCGTGGGGTTGGGTTTTGCAACAGGCAATGACCAGGTCGGGAGAGCCCGGGTCATCTTGGGGGCGGTGAATGGCCAGCAGAAGCGACCGACGACACGCCGGACTTCACGGGACTTTACCCGTGCCCGACTGGACGTTCCGCCAGGCGGCTTCCCGCTGCAACTGCACTCCACGTGTTAGCTTTAGGAAACCGCCCCAACCTCGTGCGGCTTGCGATGCTGTTCACCAGCGGAGGCGCCCCTCGTCTGCGGGATCATTTGTTCGCGATGGGTTTCTCGACGGTACCTCGCCCAGGCCAAGCCAACAAAAAGCAAGTTTGCGGTGAAGGCTGCCACCACATAGAGACCACCCCCGCTGCCCTCACCCGCGTAGGCATGAAGCCCAGCAGGCATGAGGAAATTCGTGCCGTACCAGGCCCAGACTACCGAGATCATACCAAACACAGAGCCGGCAGCCATTCCAAAGGTGTTCACCCAGCCTGCGTAGCGACCGTGCAGAAGCGCCATGTAAACCAGAATGGAAATCAACGCCCAGACTTCTTTCGGGTCCCATCCCCAGAAACGGCCCCAGGCGCGATCTGCCCAAACACCCCCCAGGATTGTGCCGGCTGTGAGCAGGATGACCGCCACCTGCACACATTTGTAAATGTACTGAGCAAGGGTGTAGCAAGGCTCCGGTGCCTCGACAAATGCGGCCGTGGTGGTCGTTCCTCCCTGTGCCCGATGCCGTTCTCCCCTCAAGCGACGTTCTCCCGGCTCAAGGTAGCGGTAACGCCCAAAAAGATAGTAACCGAGGGCGATGTTTCCCAGTCCCCAGGCAAGGAGGCCGGCCCCGTAGCCGGCCGTGACTGTCAGCACATGGGCAAACAACCAGAGCCGATCTCGCAACACGGGCTGGAGGGCTTCGATGCCCTTATCCCAAACCGGTGAAAAGTACGCAATGACAGCGGTCAGAAACGCCAGGCCGGCTGCTGCTATGGCGAACGGCGACCGCTGGACGACATGGTCGATCTTTGCACGGAGTTCAGGTCCCCGAAGAGCTGCGGGAATCGTGGACAGAGCAGCGACGGCGGCAGCCGCTAGGAACCGTGGTGCCAGCCACACAATGCACAGAAGAATACACATCCCCACCAGCCATCCCAGAATATTCATGACTACCGAAGTGAGGGATGGTGTGCCGAGGGATCGCGTGATCTCCGGAACCAGGTCGAACACGGCGCGACTCTTGCCCACGTCGTACGGGACAACTGCCAAGTAGTAAAACAGCACCCCGCCGAGGATCAGCCGTCCGGCGACGATCCCCCCTTTAATTGCTCTTCCCATCACTCCGGAACCGAGATTCTCATCCGGCGCGATGCGTGCCAAAGGCTCAAAGCGAAGCGAGACAAAACTCCACGCACGGCGCACCGCTTCCCCAAGCACCGGCTGGACGACAAACCAGATCCCCAAAATCCCGATAACGAACGACACAAAAACAATCGACTCGAACATGTTCGTCACGGGCGCCCAACCGGAAATGGCCACCCGCATTCCAAATCCCACAGCCGTGATCACCTGCGCCAACACCAACACACCCAGCCCCACAAATAAAGCTACCCGGCGCACGCGGCCGACGCTAAGCAGTAGAATTCCAAACGCGCAAAGATTCGTGATCCATGCCCAGCGGAACGGGTCGAAGGCGTTATAAAAGACTTCCAAATCCGTATACCCGGAAGGCGGATAGGCCGTTTGCGCCAGCAAGTCGTGATGGGCCTCGTCCACGGGAAGTTTGCGACGTTCTGGCTCTATAGAGCGTCCAAGATCCGCCAAAAGCCCGGCGAACTGGGCCAGACTTTGCGAAACGTTGTCCGTTTCTGCCGGATCATGGGATCGGTACGCAGCCGCCGCCTTTTCAAACCACTGGCGAGCTTGCTTTATCCTAGCCAGGTCATAGCCACGCAACACGTCGGGCGATCCATAGAGCACCGCCCAAAGGCTCAACCACGGCGACACCGGTTCTCCCGTTTGCGTCTCTGTGGAGAGGCACGCCGGAATCATCGCTGGCAGCACATTCGGGACGCTTCCCGTGTCGTAGATCATGGGTCCCAGGGCCTCCAGTTCCTGGGCAACGGTATGCACGCGACTCGCCAGCAAGCGGAGCTGACTGCGAAGCGAATCCAATCGCTGGGCATCACCCTCACTCCGCACGTTGACCTGAAATGCTCGATGACGGAGAGAGTCCACCTCCAGGGCGATTCGCCGTACTTTTGGCTGGAGACTCGCTACGCGGCGATCAAGCTCACTCACGGAAATCGTGTCGATCGAGTTGCTCAGCGCGGCGAATTCTCGAGCAACTTCCTCCACGAACTGCTGAGCCTCTTTCCCATTCCGTGCGGCATCATCGGTTGATTGGGTCTGTCCAGCATCCTCACCGAGTCGGAGAGCTCCCATCTCTGCCAGTTGCGTTATCTGGGGCTGCACACTCTCCCACAAATCAACCAAGCGTTCCACTCGCCGCGGAACAGGGTGCACAACTTTAATTGGCGGCGAAAAACCCACGCGAGAGTCCGGTCGGGGGATGAACGTCAACAGCCGGTACGTGGCATAAGCATCCCACAGCCTGGCGACGTGCAGATCTAACCCCGTCATGCGAAAACGCCCACCGCGATCTTCGACCTCTTTGCGGCGCCGGCTCAGGTCACGCAGATAGTTTTCAAACGCGACTGACTTCTCGACGTCTTGCGGAGTGACGTACTTGAGGCGGTGACCGGATACATCCGTCAGCGGCACGCCCAGCAACTGGCTCCGCAAGGTTTCATGCGTTGCCGCGAGGAAAGGAACATTCTCCCACTTTTCCGGCTCGACCAACCAGCTAAACACCAATTCGGGGGCCGACCAGGTTCTCGGCCGCCCGTCGGGAAACAGCTTTCGCAAAGCCTCGTTGTCGGACAATCCTGCCGGGGGCGCCAACGTGGGATTGACCCGACCAGTGATCTTCTCAACAATTCGGCGGGCAAAGGTATCCATCGGCTTGAAACGCCCGTCCTCGAACAGAGGTAGTTTCTGCCACGCCGACCAGTCAATTCGAGTCGGCTCAGCCCCTCGAACTGACCCACTGAGTCCAAATGCCGCCAACGGTAGCAGCAACGTGAAAACGCAGAAACCAGTGAGGGCCCGTTTTTTCATTCGAACAAGCTCCCGAGAAAACACTGATATCGTCCCGAAGAAGGTTTTTTCACGCCTATCACGAAGAAAACAATGCCACCCGATCTGAGTGCTCGCCCAGCGTTTCCGGCGCCTTCCCAGCGGAAGACTCTGGCTCGATTTCCTTTTTCCGAGGCCGAAACATGTACGCCCTCATGAGATACATGACGATAATCCCCCCCACAATCAACAAAGAACCCATGTATTTGAAACCCCGCCCCGGGTCATAATTCACACTTAGCGTCGAGACATAGAGCTCATCGGGGGCATTGCGACCCCCAACGACACGCTCGTAAATGGGATCTCCCGGTCGAAACGGCCCACTGAAACTTTCCTGATAAAGACGGTAACTGCGTCCCGTAAGCGGATCGATCACGTTGATCGGATGATTCAGGGTGATGAGAACTTTGGAGTGGACAAGCCGCAAGGTTTCCCCCGTCTCGGGATCAATCTCGACCGGTCCGGCAAGCTCCTTCCCAGTAGCCTTCAAAATTCTTTCTGGAACATACAGATCGACCAGGCTAGCATAGTGCGACGGTTGATTGGTGCCGGGATCCAATCGCCGCTGAAATTCCAGCAATTTGACCCAGAACCCCACATCCACAGCATCATACTTGGCGGTTAGCTCAATTTGTTCACCGCCATGTACCAGCCGACATGCTTCGTCGAAATTGAGAGGAGCACTAGCACCACGCGGCAAGACCGCCAGCCACATCTCCTGGGTGTTGGAGCCCGCTGTGAGCCGAATCTTCACCCTAGGCTCCGTCATGCGAGCCCCCTTGCGGAACGGCATCGGCACGACCACTTCCTGATCTGGGCGGGAAGGGTCAAACGGGAGGAAAGTATTGACGACAATTCGTGCTGCATAGCCCCGGCCGGTGTCCACCGAGACAACCCGTCCATTCAGCGGCACCACGCCGGTTCCCAAAAACTGTGGCGCACGCCATGCCCGGTAATAGAGTTTTTCTTCGGGCCCCTGGCAAATTTCGATCCGGGGATGATCCGCGCCATCCGTGGTCTCCGGCCTTAATTGAAAGGCGAGCCTGCGATCGCGAAACACGCTGGAAAAATCAACCCAGTACGCTCCAGCAACGCGAAGCTTTCGAGCAGGTCGATTAAACTCCGGCAAATCCGCAAACAGGATTAGATCGTCCTCCTGTCCCTCGGAATTCCTCAGTCGGATTTGGACAGACTGAAGCCGGGGATCCCGCGACAGAGCGATGATCTCAAACCCCGACTCGCCCAAGGTGTAGCGCTGCTCCGAGTTTTCAGTCTCCGGGATTGGTACGACGTAGCGGGTCCTGTTGTGCACCAGAACGACCTGACCGACCTCGCTAACCTCGCCCTCGGGATAGCTCAGGAGAAACGCATCCTTCTCGAACTCATCCAGAGCGGCACACAAAATGACACGAGTCCCGTCCGGCAAGGACATTCTCGAACCGATGGCCGCGCTTTCTCCGCCCGGAAAACGGCCAAGCTGAATGTTCAACTCCAATGGTTGCCAAGGACGGATCCAGGTGTTGCCGGTGGGAACCGAGACGTATCCTCCCAGATACCCTCCTTTAATCCGCCGCGAATCGGCGTAGTAATCCAGCACTTCCAGTGTGATCTCACCGGCGCGGTAAACAACTCCATGATCCCGGTGTGCGAGGCTCCACGGCAGCATCGGCAGCTTACCCGGCGGAGCCCACAGAAGATGTGTCCACGACGTGGAGAAATCCCGCCAATTGAATGGACCTGCCCGAAAAGGGATACGCACCACTTTCCCTACTCGTTCCCCCTCGGCGTTCGACGGCGGCAAGCGCTGAATCTCAAAGTGGAGGTTGTCCTCGAACGCGAGGTGGTTCATCGTCCCTTCATAGACCGAAAGCTGGGCGTCGATACCGTGCCGGGCTGTCAGCAATGAGCCGGTGAGAAGCACAAGGATGCCTGCATGAGTAATCACAAATCCTGTCTGGTAGCGCTTCCACGGAAACCGAACCGCCGCAGCGCAGAATACGTTGACACCCAAAAGCGTCCCGAGGAGTGCAAACCACCACGATCGGTACACGGCGAATCGCGCCGCCGGCGCCCCAAAAGTTGTTTCGATAAACGTCGCCGTCGCCAGCACAATGATCAGACTCACGATGACAATCACCGCCAACCGCAGTGAGGCAAGAAATTCTACCCCTGCGAGGAGAAGTTGGATTGCAAACGGCTGGTCGGGACGACGTAAGCGGGGACGCGGCATCTCCGGAAAACCCTCACGCCGGGTAAATCACAGTTACGTGCGACATGATATGGAAGTACATTCGGAAAACATGCGGTAGCCGGAGAGCGATTTATCGGGCTGAATCTCCCTCTCCTGTACGCAGCCGGGCACACCTTGGCTCAATCGACGGCGTCCTGAACTCTTGTGAAAACCAGGCCTGCCACAGAGTTGGTCTTCAAACGCCTCGCCAAAGGTTGAAAGGCGCTGGACACATCCTTCTTAGCGATTATAGGCCGGATGGCAAGAAAAGACACGACACATGGGGCTGACAAGGTCCCGGCGACGTCGCTTCGCGATTGCGCACAAAATCGGCCCCTCTCAACACGTTTCGAGGGGCCACCATCGCAGGAACTGTTTCGGAAACTTTATTGCCTCAAAGTGTCGAGCAATTGTTACATCACTTGGGAAGCACACTCAGGATCGAATCCATAATGAAGCTGTTCAGGGAAAAGGGCCCATGCCAGCTCCACATGTTGCGGACGAGGTCGAAGCACATCATCCCGCACAATCCGAGCAGGACCGTGCAGACGATCAGCATCGTGACCCACAACGTTCCCCAGGGAGCCTCGGCAGCTGGCATCGCGGCGACGGCAGCCGCGGTCGGGGCCAAAGCTGGCGTCACCGGCGTGACACCCACAGGGGGAACACCCGCCTGAACCGGTGGGACACCTGGGGCCACCCCAAAGGGAGCCTCCGCTGTGGGGCCCAGCAACTCGGCCATCCCCGGGGACGACCCGGTCGACGGCTCCGTATCCAGAGCGATGACCTGCGATCCGCTCTCAGTTTCTTCCTCTTCCATCTCGTCAAAAGGTGTGAGCTGGAACTCATCGTCTCTTTTTAACTGTGTCGGGGCCTCGGTGTCCACCGATTCATCTATCGCTAGCATGTCGTCATGATCAAGCTCCAGCGAATCGTCGGTGGGAACCAGCTCCAGCTCGCTTTCCAGTGAAATACCGCTGTCATTTGTGTCCATGAGCGACAGCCCGCTGTCACTGCCCAGCGTAATGTCGCTTCCACTGCCGCTGCCACCGATGACGACATCGTCGTCTTCCAACTTTTCACCCCCCAAATTCACTGCCGAATCCGTGCCTGCGACAGGTGGAGAAGTTTCGGCTTCCAGCGGGAGAAGTTCGTCCTCAAACGGTGATACGATCCCCTGCCCGTCCGTCCCCTCGGTCACAGTTCCGCCACCTTTGGCCGCAATGTCACTCCCCGTAACTTTCACATCGCTGGCCGACTCCTTGGGGGTCGGCGTTCCTCCGATCACCGTACCCGAGCCACTTGTACCCAGATCGGCCGGAGCAAGGTCCTCATCAAGGAGGACAATTTCGTCATCGCTGGACGGCGTATGGTGAGCTGGACGCGTCGCATCGGCGCGAAGCTTGAGCTTCAACGCCTCGATGTCCTCCGCCCGATATTTCCAGTCGTTGCCGTCACGGAATCCGCGAATCTCGTTCCGCTCCCGCATGGCATTCAAATCTGCCGGAGCGAGCCCCAAAAGCTCCGCAGCCTCTTTCGTCGTGTAGAATTTCTGAGCCATGATTGCCGTCCTCGACGTGATGAGTGTTGACGCGTTCCCGTCTCCCAGTCAGGGTGTTTTCCAAAGCGACTCCAGTTCCCGCGGCGACGGCGCATCCGTGTTAAATTCCGTCATCAGAAGGTCGTACCGAACATTCCGTACGCTCTTCAGGCTGATCCGGCCGTTCGCCAGATCAACGTGGTACACAGCCATGGCCTGAGTGGATGGATCAATGACAACAATCTGCTGAACCCGATCCGTCGCCGTGGAATGAGTTATCCATCCACCACTCCCGGCCGTGGGCGTGCCCGAATCACGACGGCTCACGCCCGACTCACTCGAACCCCAAAGGAACGCCGTGCCGGCGAGTACCGCCACAACCAAGACGACCCCCAATAAAATGTGCGTCTTCATGACAAGTCCTTTCCTCGGAAAATCGCAGATGGGCCGTCTCTTTTCCATTGTAAAACGACCCAGTTAGCCGTCAACAAAAATCCACTCTTTTGCGAGGTAGCCCCATACCCCTGGCAATAAGCCTGCACGTCCGGCCGGGCACTGTCAGACTAAACACCGCCCAGGCGCCATCAGTTTAAACCGGGAAGACTGGTGGCATCAACCAGCGGTTCGACCCTCCTCGACGGTCCGCACTCCTCCCCAAAGCCCCGAATGGGTATCACCGACGCGAACCGACCATCCAGGCGGCCCAATCCGCTATAACCCTACCAAATGGGTACGTCCGACCCCATTAAAATGGCGACTCCGTAACAACTGTGGCGATTTGGCGGGAAATGCGGGAACTGGCGAAACGGTCAACGCATCTAAATGGTTCGAAACGGAGTCCTGGGATGGTCCGCGCGCTAAGAGGCGAATTTAATGATTGCTCGGGAAAAACGGAGTTTTAGGCAATCTGGAGGATTTTGGTTGCAATTTGGAGACCGGGCAATTTTAATCGGTATACAGCTGCAAATCCGGACTCGTGAACACTTAGCAAAGGTAACTTTTTCGGATTAATCGACGGTAACAATCCTGCCATTCTTATTCATGATCCGGCACCGCGAGAGGGAGAACCGGCAATGAAGATTTGGGATGCGATGCGCTTGTTCTCGTCCCGAACCCGCAAGGCAAAGAAGTCATCTGCCAAGAGAGAACGGAAATCAAAGGCCCATCGGCCTCGCGACTTGCGTGTCGAACGCGTGGAAGACCGCTTGCTCCTGAGCATCAGTCCCTCCACGTTGGAGCAAGTGTGGCAGGACACGCTGAATCGTGCAATTCAGCAGGCAAGTGACCTCAACCGCTATTCCGACTACCAACTCTCGCAGACCACCGACTGGGTCGTGGGGATTGGCGATTCCCTGAACCCCAACCAGGTGGCCACGCTTCTAGGGGCCCAGTATGTAGCGGTGCCCACCGGCATCAAAGGGGCGTATGTATTCCGCTTTGATTCCAGCGTGAACTGGCAAACCGCGGTCAGCCGGATGGAAAACAGTGGCGGGGTCGTTCAGTATTTCTATCCTCTGGTGCCGCAGGAGCGTCAGCCCCGCTTTATTCCGAACGATCCATTCTTCACTGATCAGTGGCATTTACTGAACACAGGACAGGGCGGGGGCACTCCGGGGCAGGATATCAACGTGGTGTCGGCTTGGGATTCTGTCCAGGGTGACAACGTCGTCATCGGAATCGTTGACGACGGACTCGAGTACACCCATCCCGACCTGGCCCCCAATTACCGCCCCGACCTCAGCTACGATTTTAATCAAGGTGATGCGGATCCCGCACCAGGCGCGGGGGACTTTCACGGCACCGCGGTGGCGGGGGTGAGTGCCGCCGCGGGCAACAATGGCCTGGGAGTAGCCGGAGTGGCTTTCGATGCTCAGCTTGCGGGTTTGCGCCTTATCGCCGGGCCAACGAGTGATCTTCTGGAATCCCAGGCTCTGACCCATCGCCTGGATGCGATTCAGGTGTTCAATAACAGTTGGGGGCCTCCTGATGCGGGCGTGGGCTTGCCGTTTGCCATGTTCGCTGGCCCCGGACCGTTGACTCTCGCAGCGCTTCAGCAGGGTGCGACAACCGGTCGAAACGGGCTTGGCACAATCTACGTTTGGGCAGCAGGAAACGGCGGAGCCGGCGGCGATAATTCCAACTACGACGGCTATGCCAACTCCCGATTCACGCTCGCCGTCGGTAGCTTGGATGCTAACGGTCGCCAGGCCTGGTATTCTGAGCCCGGTGCTAATCTCTTTGTTTCTGCTTACGCCGACGGCATCACCACAACGGATATCACGGGAGATAGTGGCTACAACGTCACCGGCAACGCGGATGGTGACCCGCTGGTCAACACGGATTATACCTCTACCTTCGCTGGTACATCTGCCGCTGCCCCGGTCGTATCCGGCGTCATCGCGTTAATGCTCCAAGCGAATCCTAACCTGAGCTACCGGGATATCGAGTACATTCTTGCCCAAACAGCGCGGCAGGTAGATCCCACTGATCCCGACTGGACAGTCAACGCCGCCGGTTACCACATCAATCACAAGTATGGATTCGGAGCTATTGATGCCGCCGCGGCGGTGCAGGCTGCCAGGAACTGGAAGCCCGTTGGACCGGAAGTTGCCCTCGATTCCGGCGTCTTCCAGGTCAATCAGAATATCCCCGACAACAATCCGGCCGGTATTTCCAGCGTCATCAGCATGGCGCCGGACATCAATAAAGTCGAATGGGTTGAGGTAACGGTCGACATCTCTCACCTGAGCCCTGGGGATCTGGAAATCGTCCTTGTATCTCCCTCCGGAACGCAGTCCGTCCTCGCCACGCCTCACGTCCATAATCCGTTTGACACGGGTATTCAATGGACGTTCACAACCAACCGTAACTGGGGCGAAACCTCGGGTGGTGACTGGACCCTCATCGTGCGAGACCGGGTAGGCGGCATCGTCGGCCGACTCAATTCCTGGCGGTTGACCGTGTACGGTCAGCAAGTTCCTGGTACTCCGCCGGATCTCGTCGCCGTCATTCCCAACGAGGGAAGCCTGATCGAAGAAGGTACGGAGCTCAATGTTGCCCCGCGAGAGCTCATCCTCCGCTTCAATGAGGGCCAGCGACTCGATCCCCGAACGTTGGGCGCTATTCAGTTCGTCCGCGCCGGCGGGGATGATTCGTTCAATGAAGGCAACGAGGTCGTGGTTCCCATCGGCTATATCGGCATCGGCGACAAGCCGAACGAGGTTATTGTCCGCTTCGCCGAGAATCTTCCCGATGACAAGTACCGCCTCATTATCAAGGGAACGGGCCCGAATCCGCTCATGAATCTGGATTCGCCACCGCTGCCTTTCCGGTATGATCCGGATCTGAAGGTGGGGCGGGATCTCACAATGGAGTTCGACATAAACCTTGGACCTCAGGTCCTTGCGGTCGTGCCGCAACCGGTCTACCGCGGCGACTGGCAAATCACCGCCCCGGCGGTCAATCAGATCAGCGACGGACAGACATTCCGGGTAAGCGACGGGACGATCGCAGTCACTTTTGAATTCGATACCGGCAACGGAGTTCGCAGCGGCAACGTTCCCGTTGTTTATTCAAATTCGGATAGCGCTGAGGTTATCGCGCAGAAAATCGCTAACGCTATTTTGAGCCAGGGACTCAACCTGACTGTTCAGCTCGCCGGTACAGTCATCACATTGCGGGGCAATCAGGTCTACGTTGACCGACAAAACAGCTCTTTGGCCGTAAAAAGTCTCTATCAGGAACGCAACATCATCGAAGTTTACTTCAGTGATGACAAGCTCGATCGGAATGCAGCCCAGGATCCCCGGTTTTACCAGCTTATTTTCACGAAGGAGACGGCCTCTCCCGATGACGATGTCGTTGTCAATCCGGTCTCCGTCACGTACGACGCCAACAAGAATTTGGTCCGACTGGACTTTGGGCAGGATCTGGCGAACTTCGGCACCGGAGCCGCGCGGTTGCGAATCGGCAGTGAATACCGGCCAATTCAAACCTGGAATATGTCAGAAGGTGCAGACGCACCGTCTACCTTCTATAACGCCGTAGTTATCGGGAACGGATTCGGCAGCGGAGCGGTTGGTCAAAGCGTTATTATCAGTGGCACCATCGTCACTCCGAGTTCGGTTTCGTACAACCTCGAATGGCCGGGCGCTATCGATGAACCAGGGCACCGAGACCTGCCGGATTACGATAGCATCCTGATTGAAGACCACTACCTCACCGGCGAGTCCAGCCCGGACGGTTCCACGCAAATTCCGAGCATCCCGTATTTCTTCCCCAAGGAAAGCTGGAATCTCATCACAGAGGCGCAGAAACAACGGGCGCGGGAAATCTTTGAAATCTACGGCCACTATCTGGGAATTCAGTTCTACGAATCGGAACAAGGCGGTCTGGCCATTGTTACCGGCGATCTGGCGTTGATGGGCCTCCAGTCTGCACCGGGCGGTGTCGCCGGTGTGGCGGGAATGGGCGTGGCAGTCATGGACTACGCCGAGAACTGGGGCGCCAGCGAATTCGGCGGCGCCTGGTTCCAGGTAGCGATGCACGAAATCGGCCACCTGCTGGGGTATGGGCACAGCTACGATCTTCCTCCGTTCGTGATCATGGGCAGCTCGGAAGACGCCCAGGCCGTCGTCGGCTCATTTGAGCCGGTGTTCCCCGGTGTGGCCGACATCATCCACGGCCGCCACATGTTCCGGCCGGACAACATGGACATCGACATGTACCGCTTCGACCTCAATGAGCGGGGTTTGGTGGATGTCGAGGTCCTGGCGGAGCGAATGACGAACTCCAGCCTCCTGAATGCAGCCGTCACACTCTATCGCGAAGTTCAGGTCGCGCAGAAGTACGTCGTCATGGAAAATGGCGTGCCCGTCGAGAAGGAATTTCTCCAAACAACCTATGAGGTCGTGGCACGCAATGATGACTTCTACAGCGACGACTCGGCACTGAGGGTTTATCTCACCCCGGGTCGCTATTACATCGGCGTGAGCGCCAGCGGGAACACGCAGTACGACCCCACGCTGGACGACTCCGGAATCGGCGGCGTGACCCAGGGCGAGTACAAACTTCGGGTGACGTACAGGCCCGGCGGCGTGGATCCTAACAACCCAGAAACGTTCCGCGACCCGAACACGGCCCGTCCATCCCATCTGATTGACTCCACCGGAGTTTACTTTGATGGCGACATGGACGGCGTTCCTGGCGGCGACTACAACTTTTGGTTCAACGTCCAACCAGCTAGCAAGACCATCTTTGTCGACAAGCTTTCCGGGTCGTCTTCGCCCACCGGTTCAATCGATAATCCCTTCAGCACTATCGCTGGGGCATTGGCGGCGGCACAGCCGGGAACGATTGTGCGCATTGTGGGTAACAACTTTGCTAACGACGATCCCAATGATCCGGCGACGCTCCGCGACAATATCCCCTATGAAATCGGTCGTCGGCTGGTGGACAACGCGCCGCTTGCCGACGGTGTGCGGATGGATGTACCCAAAGGCGTCACCGTGATGATCGACGCTGGGGCAGTCATCAAACTGTTCCGTTCGAACATCATGGTGGGCAGCATTGCCGAAGGCATTGATCGAAGCGGCGGCTCTCTTCAGGTCTTAGGCACGCCATTCCACTCGGTCTATTTCACTTCGTACTATGACGAGTCTCTCGGCCGGGATGCCGAGCCCAACAACAATACGACCCCCATGCCCGGCGATTGGGGCGGCATCGTCTTCAAGAACGATCTGGACTACCAGTTCATCAAGGCGTACGATCCGGCCTCTGGACTTCCGCCGCGTCAGGTTCTGGAAGATCAGGGAATATTCCTCAACTACATCGGCAATGCTGACATCCGATACGGCGGCGGTGAGGTCATCGTCAACGGGATTCGCTCGGTCTACGACCCGGTCCATATGGTGGAAGCCCGGCCAACCATTGTGTTCAGCCGGATCACCCACAGTGCCGATGCGGCCATGTCGGCCGATCCGAACAGCTTCGCCGACACGAAGTATCAGAGCTGGGACCCGAACGCGCCTTACACGGTCAATTACGAGCGAATCGGCCCGGTCATTCACGGGAACTACGTCGTTAACAACACCATTAACGGGCTATACGTCCGCGTAAAAACCCCGGCAGGCGGCGCAACGAAGAAGCTCACTACCTTCGGCCGTTGGGACGATTGGGATATCGTTCATTACGTACCTGAAAACGTGGCGATCGCGGGCACGCCGGGCGGGCCGATCCAAAAGGTTCCCACCGCTCCCGCGGTTACCTTGCTCAACGACTTCCAGATTCAACTTCCAGCAGGAAGTGTCTCACTGGACGGCCAGTACTTCTCGATCTTCGATGGTCGTACCCGCGTGGTGTTCGAGTTCGACAACGGCGATGGCGTGCTACCAGGCCGAATTGCCGTGCCCTACACGCTGAGCAGCACGGCGGCTGACGTCGCCACCGCGCTGGCCAACGCGATCAATTCGGCAAGGACTTCTCGAGGGTTGGATGTCACGGCGACAAGTGCCGGCGCGACCGTGACGCTGCGCCAGTTGGGTGCGCAACTGAAAGTGGAAGGCTTGGGCAATCGAGAGGCCCGGATCGACGCCCGGCTGATGATTGATCCCGGCGTGATCGTCAAATTGCAGGGGAGCCGCATTGAAACCGAAGTGGGCGCCCAGCTTATTGCCGAAGGTCGTCCGGGCTTTGCCGAAACAGTTCCTGGTTACAAGGTGGTCTTCACTTCGGTTCTCGACAATCGCTATGGCGCTGGTGGCACGTTCAATACGGCCCAGAACACAAGCGGTCAGCAGCCCGGACCCGGCGACTGGGCAGGGATTGGCTTCGCGCCGATGTCTGAGGGCAGCATTGATCAGGCCATCATCGCGTACGCGGGCGGCCAGTCTGCTATTGAGGGTGGTTTTGCCGGTTTCGACCCGATTGAAATCCGTCAGGCACACGTCCGCATTGCCAACACCCGCTTCGAAAACAATGCGGCCAATTCGGCCGGCGACCGCAACGGCCGCGGGTTCATCACACCTGCCACCATCTATGTTCGGGGTGCTCAACCGGTGATCGTAAACAACCGGTTTGTCAACAACCAGGGCCACGTCGTCAGCATCGATGTGAACTCCCTCAATGCTTGGGAAGTTCCCGACTGGGGGCGCAGCACGGGATTCATCGACGCCTTCGAAGAATACTCGGACAACTTTGGGCCCCTGGTTCGTGGCAACCGTATGACCGGCAACCAGATCAACGGCATGGAGGTCCGTGCCGGCACGCTGAATGGCCAGGGAGTCTGGGACGACACGGATATCGTCCATATCGTCTACGACGAAATTGTCATCCCCAACTACCATCACGAGGGTGGCTTACGCCTGCAAAGCAGCCGCGATAAGAGCCTCGTGGTCAAGTTGTGGGGGCAGAATGCCGGCATTACCGCGGCTGGTGGTCCCGCCGAGATCGATGACCGCATCGGCGGGATCCTGCAGATCATCGGGATGCCTGGCTATCCGGTGATTTTCACCTCGCTCGCCGATGATTCGGTCGGTGCCGGTTTGGATATTTTTGGCAATCCGCAGTATGACACAAATGGTAACGGCACAAGCACCGGCCGACCCGGCGATTGGCGGAGCATCCAATTCACCGAGTACGCGCACGACCGGAATGTGGCTACGGTTGTGGAAGCCGAAACCGGTCAGGACAGCGTGGACCGTAATCCGTATCCACAACAGGCGCAGTATCTGGGACAGCTCGCGCCCAACGAGAAGGCTGGCGATGACAATTTGCGGTTGGGCTTCGATGTGTACGGGACCGTACGGTTCAACTCGCCGAACGACTCTGACGTGTACAGCTTTGACGCCACGGCCGGCACGGAAGTGTGGATTGACATCGACCGGACCACTTTCGCGCTCGACACGATTGTGGAGTTGATCGACGCCGACGGCAACGTCCTGGCCCGCAGCGACAACTCCCTGAACGAACTTCCGGAAGGCTCTCAGACGACCCAGGCCCAGTCCATGAACAGGGACGCCTGGGTTCGCTCCACCTCCAGCAATCCTTCGGAGTTAGGCGATTACTACAGCAGCAATCCGCGGGATTCCGGAATGCGCGTGGTCTTGCCCGGCCCGGCCGGAGAAGTCCACACCTACTACGTCCGGGTTCGCAGCCCGCTGGCGGTGACAAATATTCCGGCCGGCTCTCAGATCGCCGACGGGACGCAGTTCCTGGTTTCCGACGATTTCCAGACGATCATTTTCGAGTTCGATAAGGATGGCTCTCTGAGCAATCCCAATGCGGTGCGCGTGGATATCAGTGGCAGCGGATCGCCCGGCGAAGTGGCCCAGGCGATCGTGGATGCCATCAATGCGCAAAAAGCGGCCAAAGGTTTCGAGGTCACCGCGCGGTATGTTGGCGGAAAGATCTTCTTGGACGGCGTTCACGCCCAGTTCAACGCCCTCAACACGCCGGTGCGGGTCATCAACAACACGTCCGGCCATTACCAACTTCAGATCCGTTTGAAGGAGATGCAGGAAGTGGCCGGCGGCATGGTCAAATACGCTGACGTGCGTTATGCCACCAACGGTATCGAGATTTTCGGCCAGCCGGCCCATCATCCACTGCTCGGTGAATCGAGCGAAACGACGGCAAACAACGATACCATGGGCAATGCCCAATATCTGGGCAATCTCCTCAGCAACGACCGCAACACTATCTCCGTGGCAGGTTATCTCAGCGGGCGGACCGACGTCGACTGGTATCGCTTTGATGTCAACCTCCAGGGCATCCAGTCGATTGCTGGTCTCAACGACCTGGGTGCGATTTGGTCCACCATTTTCGACATCGATTACGCCGATGGAATGGCCCGACCGGACCTGTCGATCTGGGTCTTCGACAGCCAGGGGCGTCTGATCCTGCGGAGCACGGATTCCAACATCGCAGATGACATGGCCCTGGTCATCAGCAATGCGATCGAAGATCTCAATCGTGGTTCGGTCTGGCCGCGCGATCCTTACATCGGCCCGGTCTATTTGCCGGAGAGCAACACGGCGACCTATTACATCGCTGTGACCTCTGTGCTGGCTACGCCGCAGGTGCTGTCGTCGGTGATCGGTGGCACATGGAGCGCCGATTCGACGGCCTATCCGCTGGTACGACTCGAACCGATCAACTCCATCACGCGGATTGTCGAGGAGCACATCGAGGGTGGGGCAAACTCGGGCGTCACCACGGTTCAACAGCGTCTGAGCCTTGTCCCCGATGAGTTCCACCTGGGTGACGTCGTGTTCTACACCCTGACGGGTACCGACTTGTTCACGGTCGATCCGTTCACAGGGGCCGTGGAAACTGACGTGACCGACTGGTCCGATCCGTATTTGCCCGGCAGTCCCAATACCGTTTATCACGATATTGCCATGCGGAACGACGGCCGGTTGATGACGGTCACGCAGGGGCCGGGCAACGATTTCAATCCGCGTTATCGCGAGTTCGATACAGGTAATGCGAATAACTTGCTCCTTGATACCGACACCGGGATCAATATTATTCGCCGCGACCCGGCCAACCCCAATAACCTGCAGGACGATCCCAATAACAGTTTGTACGTGGAGGCAATCGTCCACCACTACTCCAATACGGGCAATTTAGGCCGTCAGGTGATGATCGTCGGAAATGTCCCCAACCCGGACCTCGGCGCTGGTCTCACCGGGATCACTTCCGGGCACAACCTGGTGTGGATTCTCAACCCCGATGGAACGGCGATCAATCATCCCTTAATCAACAGCGGGGCCCGGGCTTCGGGAAACCGGTTGTTTAGCAATATTGTTCCTGTCGGTCAACTGTTTTCGGCACCTACACTCTTCGTGAGCGGGGCGACCCAAACGCAACCCGTTTACCAATATATTTCGCCACCGTCTCCGCAACCCAGAGACATTGAAGACGGCGATTACTTCGTATTTCGACCGAGTATCACAATCCTTGGCCCGGCCGCAGCAATGGACGGAGCTACGGTAACGATCTTCAACGACGGAACGCCACCTCTTTCTGTTACCTTAGAATTCGATAGTGATGGAAATGTTGCGCCCGGTAACAGGCCGGTGTCATTCACGCCCACCGATACGCCAGCGGCGCTGGCCTCCGCGTTAGCTTCGCAGATTGTGTCAGCCGGCATCGGGGTCGGCGCCATTGCTCAGGGAGCAGATGTATTCCTATCGCAGGTCAGTAACTTCGTGATTTCTAATCCCACTGTAATGACCGGAAGCACGATCAAGGACGATTTTGCCCTTGAGTTTGAATTGGGTATCGACGTAAGTATTGACCCGCAAGGTGCAGCGGTGTTTCGCGACGGGCACTCCTTCACGCTTAGGAACGCTTTAACTAATCAACTCTACGAGTTTGAGTTTAACAGTGGTCCGGTCATTGTCTTGCCAGCCACGGCTACGGCAGCGCTCGACGGCGTGGTGTTGACAATCTATGACCAGAACGGTACACCCATCAGTTTTGAGTTCGATAACAACAATAATTTGACCAACTCAAATAATGTACGAGTTCCATTTAACGTAGGCGACCTGGGGAGCGTTTTAGCTAGCAATCTGGTCAACGCGATCAACGCCCAGGCCAACTTCGCCGTCGTAGCGAGCTTTAACAACAATCGAGTCTCCCTGGTCAATGATTCCACAGCTTCTGCGCCCACGAGTAGTGACCCGGCGTTGGTCCAGATCCAGGGTGACCACAATGTAGCCGCGGGGCGGACGGAAATTCCGTTCGAAGAAACTTGGACCAGCCAGCAACTCGGTCAGAGTATTGAGTTGGCCGTGGATAGTAGCCAAAATCAGATATTTCCCATATCAGACCGCATTGACGCCAGTTACGCGTATCGCACGCCAGATTCCAACAACCGGACGCCCGGCGACCGAATCACGTTCCTTAACGTGCAGCGTTTCGGTTATAACTTCGTGAACTCACCAGGACTCAACTATGTGGCCGGCGGCTACGGCGTGGCGAGTGGACACGGTCCAATCATCATCGGAGCCGGCTATAGTGCACAAGAGGTTGCTGTCGCTGTGGCATCAGCAATCAATTCAGCACTTGGGTGGAACGCGGCTACCCCAGTGGGCGCTACTGTCGAACTTGCCGCAGGTTTTTCCACCTCGAACTTTGATCTCCGGTTTGCCCCAGAAATGGATATAGTTGGTGAGGGTGTCGGTGGCAACATCACGGGCCTGGCGTGGTTGAACGTTCCCGGTATCGGATGGCGACTTTTCGCTGTGTCGGATGCGGGCGGGTTGTACTATATTGATAATGTAAATGCGTGGTCGGGCGGTGGTTCGTGGGGCTTTACCCCGGTCGATCCACAGCAGGGTGTACGCTACTTCACACGGAACCCCAACGGGGGTCCGCAGCTCCATTACATCACTCAGGTTCGTAATCCCATCACTGGGGCCCCAATACAATTCAGCGGCCTGGCCGCCGGTCCACAGAACGTGGAGGACGGCAAATATGCCACCACGCTCTTCGCCTCGGATCTTTCAGGCAATGTGTATGCGATGGACATCACCGGGAATTTGCTCGGCGTGTTTGTGCAGGGGCAGAGGAGTATCAATCCCGATCCATATGTAGGCAATATCTACGGAATTGCCTTCTCACCAATTGATTACAATCTGTGGCACTGGACAGCCCGGCGTGAAAACGACGACGGACACGGCATTTACTCCACATTCGATAGCAGCCGTGTTCCACAAGAGGGTTATAATCCGCTCCTGGAAGGGAACCGGAGCTACTACTTCGGCCTGGATGCTCCGGACGACGGTATCGGTAACGAGACGCAACCCGGTGCCACCAACTTTACGACCAGTCAGAATAGCGATGGCAGCCGCCTCATGACGTATAATCTGCCCGGCGGTGCCTACGGGAGTTTGACAAGCGGAACCTTCAGCCTGAAAGGTTACAGCCCGGCTGATAAGCCCACCCTCTACTTTAACTACTACGCGGACACGGAAAACAGCAACGATTTTGATAGTCTCCGTGTTTACATCTCCAACGACGGCGCGAACTGGACGCTGCTCGCCACCAACACGGACCTCAACGACGGGATGCTCATTGCCCCCAATCGTGAGCAACCCGGTTATGGCGGTTACATCCGCGAAATTATCGATCTGGGCGGGAACTGGCGTCAGGCCCGACTGGATCTGAGCCAGTTCGCGGGATTGGATAACCTGCGGCTTCGCTTTGACTTCAGCACCGCCAGCGACATGGACATCGGTGATCCTACGACCGGCGGTGAATATCTGACTGCCCCTGCAGCAGCCGAACTCCATGATGGAGCGACTTTCGTTGTCGGTGGCATTACGTTCGAGTTCGACCTTGGCTATGCCCTCGTCCTGCCCAACGTCGCCGGGATTAAAATCAACGACGGCGACTACTTCACCGTGCAAATTGGCCCGCAGGTCGAGACATTCGAATTCGATAAAGATGGTAGCGTGCAGTCGGGTCGGCGAGCAATTTCCATCAACAATAATATGACCACCCGGCAGGTCGCGGATGCCATCGCGGCTGCTGTTAATGGCGCAAACATGGGCGTGCAGGCTTATGTGCCGCCGGACAGCATTTTTACTGGTCCTAATGGATATCGCGTGTTCCTGATCTCGGCGACTGGCGTCACACAGGGTACTTCATCCGGCCAGCCTCTCCAGTGGTCCATCGAAGGATCGACGCCGGGGCAATACACACCGGGTCGCGTGCCGGTTTACATTCGGCCGGATATGACCCAGCTCGAAGTGTCGAAACTGATCACGGATGCCGTCAACAGGGCGTTCCGAGTTCAGCCCAACCAGATCTTTATTCCGCCGACCTATACCGTGGCTACTCTGGCCGGCACTACCGCCACGCTGGTGGCGCTCAATTCACTGAACGTTCCCTCCTTTGTCGCTCTCTATTTCGATGGGACCTCGGCCACCAGCTCCGTCGTGAGTGCCTCGTCACTCCCGCTTCCTGCAGGAGCGCGGGCTGACTACGGACTTCGTGTCGGTCTCGCGGGAGCCACGACACCCGCCCAGATCGCGGATCGTATCCGCGATGCGCTCAATCTATTGCCTGGTAACACAGGTGTGCAAGTCTCGGCCACGAGTACGACAACCGGGTTTGTACAACTGTTTGGGCCGCAGGTGGCCTTTGACGGGAGAAATCTGCTTAACCCGGCCAACAGTCCGCTGTTGACCAGTGATCCCAATAGCACGTCGATCAAACTCGACGATCGGAGCGGAGACACAATTGGTGGAACTCAGCCCCTGATGAGATTGTACGGCGTATCTGTCACCAACGCCGGGCCATTGTTCCACTCTAACGTACTGCAGGGCGACAGCACTGACAAATACTACGGTCCAACGGCTCGCTCGAATAACCGCTTCTTCGACTATCGCCGCGGCCAGAATAACAACCATGAGGGTTGGTACATCGATGATATCATCATCGGCTTCGCCGAACGCGGCGAGATGGTCACAAACGCCCCGGCGGGGGTCACGGGTTTTGACTTCCTCCGGCAGCCACGTCTGGATGAGCCGATTGTTGTGCAGGGAAGTTATCAACTGGAAATCCGCCGCGGTGATGAGTTCGGCACTCTGGTGGTCGATCCTTATCGGGTGGTAGTCCTTGCCCAGCAAGCCGATACCAACGATCGCTGGACGCAGGACATCACACTGATCTTTCCTGATGCAACCAAGATTGCCCACGGTGACCGATTCTTCATCGAAGACGGGACGCGTCGTGCAACGTTTGTTTTCCTCGATCAGGATATCGGAACGAACCGACCTATCACGCCACCACTGAATGGGTCGGAAATTCCGGTGTATTTCCGGGCGGTCATGTCAGCCGGAGAGATTGCCAACGCGGTTGCCGACGCCGTCAATTTTGCCCGTTCACAAGGGCGGCTTAATGTGAGCGCTGCCTCGATCCCAACCAGCAACAGGGTTAATCTGTGGGGTGCAACGTATGTAGGCGGAAACCTGGGCGGTGCGAACCCGCAGCCTATTCAGCAGATTCTGTTTGGCGCCACGGACGTTCTCGGTGTCACTCGGTTCCGCTTGTTACCTCCTGCCGGAAACTCCATTGCCCATCGTGACACTTTCACCATCGAGGACGCTTACGGCAATGTGGTCACCTTCATGTTCATCCATCAGAACAGCGGTGAGACACCACCGCCGGGCGTTATTGGAATCTCGTTCAACTTCGGGATGACGAACATTACCATCGCCAACCTCGTGGCCCAAGCTATCAATCAGGCAAATGCCCTCGGGTGGTTGATGGTGACTGCCTCTGTGACGGGACCGGGGATAGTGGATCTTTCGGCCAATGCTCGTGGCGTTTCAGGCGTGCGCTATACCACATTCTTCGATCCCACACTGCCACCAGGAGTGACTCTCTTCCATTCAGACCCCAACGGTCATCCCCTCATCGGTGATCGCAACCAGTATCGCGAGAAGGGACACATTGTCGTCGAATCGACAAGCGTGGTTAACGCGTCGCAGTTTGGAATTCGCGTTGAGCCCGGCCCGCGAGATGCTGGCTCAAACAACCCGCATCCAGGCTCCGGTCGGACTCTCAACGCTCCGAACCAGCTCGTGTCCGGTGTGACTCTTAAGAACAACCTGCTCGCATTCAATGGGCAGGGTGGAATCCGGATCAGCGGCTCTACCGGTCAGCCGACTGGTGCTATCCCGTTCGTGCGGGTTGTTAACAACACGGTCTACGGTGGGCTGGCTGCCACGGGCGTGGGTATCGAAGTGGTCAATAACGCCGGTCCTACGCTCCTCAACAACGTGCTCGCCAATCTGAATACGGGCATTCGCGTCGATGCATCCTCAGCTCCGAACACGGTCCTCGGCGGCAATGCCTACCAGGGCAACAACCAGAATGTTCAGGGCATGGGGCTCGGGACATTCGACCGAGTTCTGTCCCCCGGCGCTCCGCTCTTTGTGGATCCCGCCAATTACAACTTCATTCCTGACCGCGGTTCGGAAATCATCGATAGCTCGATCGACTCACTGCAGGAGCGATTCGGATACTACACCTCGGTGCTGCAACCGATCGGTCTGGCTCCGTCCCCGATCATTGCCCCGTCGTACGATCTGTACGGCCAGCTCCGAAAAGACGATCCGGCCGTGAATCCTGGTCCCGGTTCCGGATTGAGCATTTACAAAGACCGGGGTGCCGTCGATCGGGTGGACTTCCGTGGTCCAACGGCGGGCCTGATCGAGCCGCTCGACAACGATCCCGCCGGTATCGACAGGAATCCGGCGAATTATGACGTGTTCATTGCAGGACGGCGGATCACCCGGTTCGCGATTCGGCTATCAGACGAGGAGGGTGTCGGAATCAATGACCGGACGGTCGTCACCAGTGCCGTCAAGGTGTACCGCGACAATGTTCTGCTCGAGGATGGCAAGGATTACTTCTTCCAATACCATCCCGTTGACAACATTATTTACCTGGTGCCGGCGTCCGGCATATGGTCGATCGGATATACCTACAAGATCGAGCTGGACAATCAGACAATTCGGGATCTTGCCAATAACCCGCTGCAACCGAATCGGCCTGACGGCACCACCTACTTCGTCATCTACCTGGCGGGCATCGACTTCGGTGATGCGCCGGACGCGCCTTATCCCACGACTCTCAAAAACAACGGTGCCAGCCACATCATTGTGCCCGGTTTCTATCTCGGCAGTGGTGTCAGCAACGAACCCGATGCCCGACAAAATGCCACCGCTACCGGCGACACCTTCGATGACGGTGTGATCTTCGACACCGGCCTGCTGATTGGTGGCGATACTCAAATCAAAGTGATCGCCTCTGCCGAGGGGTATCTCGACGCGTGGATTGACCTCAATGCAGACGGCGACTGGGCCGACGCCAACGAACAGGTGCTGGCAAGCTACCACTTGATGGCGGGTGAGAACATTGTCACCATCACATTGCCCGCGGGACTCAATCCGAGCACCACGTTCGCACGGTTCCGTTTCAGCAGCACTGGCGGTCTTGCACCCACCGGTCTCGCCCCGGACGGTGAGGTCGAAGACTACCAGGTGGAACTGGTGCCCTACCATGAAGATTTTGGCGACGCCCCGGACAGCTACGGTACAACTCTGGCGGCCGACGGTGCCCGACATATTCTCGGTTCCGGCCTGTATCTGGGCCAGAGTGTGGACGCCGAACTGAATGGCCGGCCGGGGGCCACGGCCCAGGGCGACGACCTGGCTGGAATCGACGACGAGGATGGCGTCACATTCCTCGACGCGCTGGTGCCGGGAAGTCCCGTGGAGGTTCAGGTCGTCGTCAACTTGCCCAGCGGCATGTCTGAAGCGTACCTGCAAGCGTGGGTGGATTTCAACGCAAATAACATTTTCGACGCCAACGAACAGATCTTCACCAACGAGCTTATCACCAGCTCGGGCGTTCATAGTCTCCAGTTCGTGGTTCCGACTGATGCAGTCAAGGGCATTACGTACGCCCGATTCCGCATCAGCTCGCAGCCTGATATCGGCTCGACAGGCCAGGCGCCCGACGGGGAGGTCGAAGATTACCGGGTCAGCATTGTGGATGCGCCGGTGGACTTCGGCGATGCTCCGGCACCGTACCCGACACTCCGAGCTGACGGCGGAGCCCGGCACCGCGTGGTTCGCGGTTTCAGCCTTGGCCGACTCGTGGATTACGAACTGGACGGGCAGCCCAACCCCACGGCTACCGGTGACGATACCAGCGACCTGGCGGATGAGGACGGCGTCGTGTTCCTCACGCCGCTGCTGACTGGGGAGCTGGCGACGGTTCAGGTCACCGTCTCCCAGACCGGCGGGTATCTAAATGCGTGGATTGACTACAACGCTGACGGGGATTGGGCAGATCCCGGCGAGCAAATCGTCATCGACCAACTTATCACGAGCGCGACGACACAGATTCAGTTCCGTGTGCCGCGCGATCTCCAGTCCGTGGCAACCTTTGCTCGGTTCCGGTACAGCCACACGCCGGGGCTTTCCTACAACACCTCGCCGTCGATCCCGGATGATCAACTGCCCGACGGTGAAGTCGAAGATTACATGGTCAACATCATCGCGGGGACCTCGTCCCTCAGCGGTTACATCTTCAACGACCTAAACGCCAATGGCGTTTGGGATACGCAGCCCAGCCAACAGCTTCCGCCGGTCAACGTTTTGCCGCCGGGTGCCGGTAATATCATCGTCCCAGCCGGTGACGATCTGGCCAGCGCGGCGATTCCTCTCGGGTTCGACTTCGAATTCTTCGGTAAGACGTACAACCAGATTTACGTCTCAACCAATGGGCTCGTGTCGCTGGCCAATCCTGTGACCACTTTCTCCGCGAGCGGCTTCCCACAGGGCGAACCAGTTCTGGCGCCGTTCTGGGCGGATGTGGATACGCGGGCGACAGGCCAGATCCGGCTCCAGCGGTCCACGAGTGCCCGGGGTAACCCGGTTGTGCAAATCGACTGGATCGACGTTGGCTACTTCAACCAGCATAACGACAAGAAAAACACGTTCTCCCTGTACATCGAGGATGATCCCGGTGGTGACATCGTCGTGTTCCACTACTTCAACATGCAGTGGACCACCGGAGATGGCCAGGGTGTCAACGGGTTTGGTGCGCCCGGGGCTGTCATTGGATACGACGCTGGCGATGGGATCCACTACGCCACGTTCGCTCGGCCCGCAAGTGCGGCCGACCTCGCCACCCTGATGGCTCGACAGGAGTACTCTTTCCGCCTTGATCCCAATAGTGGTCAGCTCTTCGGCGTCGAGCCGGGTCTTGCGGGCGTCTTGGTCTATGTGGACCTTAATAACAACGGTATGCCGGACTCGTTCGAGCCGGTCACCTACACGCAATACGACAATCCGTTAACGCCGAACGTCGACGAGACCGGCTTCTATCAGTTCACCGGCCTGTTCAGCGGGACCTATGTGGTGCGGCATCAGGTGCCGACGAACTGGATTCAGACATATCCGTCGGCGGGCATCGTTCTGCCGGATGGTCAAACCCGGCACCTGCGGGCCCCGGCCGGGAGCGCGCTGGTGGATGGTAATACGTTCTCCCTGTCGAACGGCACCACAACCGTGGTCTTTGAATTCGACAATAACAACACCGTGGCTGCGGGCAATCGCCGCGTGCCGTTCACTGCCACCGACTCACCGAATGTGGTGGCTGCCGCGATTGCCAATGCGATCAACGGCGTTGCGGGATTCGGAATCACCGCAACAGCCGACGGTGATCTCGTTAATCTTGCTGGTCCGACGGTGATATTTAATCCGCAGACCAGCCCGGTCCAGGACGTCACCTCACGGAGTCAGTCTGATGGCTCCTATATGGTCACTCTAGGCACCGGCGAACAGCTCGACAACGTCACGTTCGGCGACTATCGGCTGGCTACCGTGTCGCTCCAAGATGTTGCCGTGGCTGAGGGCAACAGCGGCAGGACCAAGGTCAAGGTGACGGTCGAAGTTAAAGACTCGTTCGGGGCTCCGATTTCCTTCAACTATCAGACCTCCGATGGCACAGCGACCGTGGCCGACAACGATTACATCCCAGCCTCTGGAACATTCGTGTTCACCCCACAAGGGGTGCCGCGACCAACCTGGGACATCCAGTTCCTGACCAAGAATCAATCCAATGACTATGACTTCAGTGCCTGGGGCGATCGGGTTGTATGGGAAAGCTTCGACGGTCAGGATTGGGAAATCTATCTGTACGACGGCACCCAGACACGCCGGTTGACTAACAACACTTCGGACGACCGCATGCCGGCCGTGTTCGATGATCGGGTCGTCTGGAGTGGGTTTGACGGCCAGGATTGGGAGATCTATCTCTACGACCTCACGACCAACACCACGCAGAAACTTACGGACAACGATTACGACGACATCGACCCGCAACTCTCGAGTGACCTCGTGGTGTGGACGGCGAACGTGGGTGGCGTGCAGCAGATCTTCGCCTACGATCTGGCGGCTGGTGGGAGCCCCGTCAACATCTCCAATAACTCCTTCAACAATTATCTGCCGCAGGTGTCAGGACGTAATGTCACGTGGTACGGTTTCGACGGGTTCGACAACGAAATCTACCTCTACTCGTCGGGTACCACTCGGCAAATCACCAGAAACGTCCTCGACGACCGTTATCCGCGAATTGATGGAAGTAAAGTTGTCTGGCAGCAGCATGACGGTACCGACTGGGAAATCGCGATTTACGATATCCCATCAGGCACCACCACACTTCTCACCGCCAACAACGAGGACGACATCCATCCCGACATCTCGGGTAACAATGTTGTCTTCGAGCACAATGACGGATTCGACACGAAGATCTATTACATCAACCTGAACATCGGGCCGGCGGCTGTCAAACAGATTACCGATAATGGCGTGCACGACGAATTGCCGCGTGTCTATGGCGACCGGCTTGTCTGGCACGCCTTCGTCGGTGGCAATTGGGAGGTGTTCTACACCGATATCAATGCCAATGTGATCCCGCGCAATATCTCGTCTGACCCCGGCTACGACTGGTATCCTGCCGTCACGAGTGATCTCGTCGTCTGGCGCAGCTATCGCTCCGGCAATTACGAGATCATGGTGGCGCGGCAGAGGCCGGCTGTCGCTCGTGCCACAATCGAGCTGGAAATCGTTGGTGACACGAGGATCGAACCCGATGAAAACTTCTTCCTGAACATCAGCAATCCGCAGCTTGCCGTCATCAGCGATCCGCAGGCTCAGATCCTCATCCTGAACGACGACGGCAGTTTGGATTATGGTGATGCGCCGGCTCCGTATCCGACACTCTTGGCCGACAACGGTGCCCGCCATCTGATCACACCGGGTCTCCGACTGGGTAGTCTGGCCGACGTGGAACCTAACGGCCGACCCAGTGCCCAGGCCAATGGAGATGATACCTATATTTCCGATGATGAAGACGGTGTCGTGTTTAACACTCCGCTGGCAGTCGGCGCTACAGCCACGATTACGGTCACCGCTTCTGGACCGGGCAAGCTGGATGCCTGGATTGATTTCAATCAGGATGGCGACTGGAATGATCCCGGCGAACGCATCTTCACCGGCCGTGATGTCGTGGCTGGCGCGAACGTCCTTACGTTCAATGTACCGGCCGAGGCATTACTCGGAACCACATTCGCTCGGTTCCGCCTCAGCACCGCAGGCGTGGACGCTCCGACCGGTTACGCCCCGGATGGTGAGGTCGAAGATTATGCGGTGAATATCACGACGTCCACCACGCAGGTATCGAAACAGGGACGTCGCGTGATCGTCACTGGCAGTGCTCTTAATGATAACATCTCGGTCAGCACCGTCGGAAACGTCCACCTCATTGTGGTCAATGGCACGAATTACAGTTACAACGTCAGCGACATCGACGAAGTTCAGTTCGACGGTGCGGGCGGAGAGGACACAATCACGCTCATCGGTACATCGGCAGTGGAGACGTTCCTCTTCACACCCAGCACAGCTCGCATGACGCGCACAGGTTTCACGGTCTCCGCTGTCAATGTCGAGTACATGATTGCCGACGGCAACGGTGGCCTGGATGGCGCGCAGCTTTACGACAGTGCGGGCGATGACGTGCTGGAGATTCGGCCCGGCCGTGCCACGATGAGTGGTCCTGGCTACTCGTACGAACTGACTAACGTCGCATTCGTACACGGCTATGCCAGCACGGGTAACGACAGTACCAATCTATACGGCACATCGGGTGACGATACTCTGACGGCCACTCAAACGGAGGCACGCCTGAACGGCACAAACTACGTGGCTCGGGCAAAGTTCTTTGACCGTGTCAGAGTATTCGCCGGCGGCGGTACGGATGCGGCCACGATCACAGGCTCTAGCGGGGCCGACGCGATCCAGGCCAGCCCAACCGGGGCCACCGTGTCCAACGCATCTGTGGAAATCAGCGTCTCTGACTTCGAGAACGTCACCATTCTTGGCGGTGGCGGCGATGACGTGGCTCAACTGTATGACTCGCCGGGCAATGATTTGTTTGTGGCGAAGCCCGGTTTGAGCACGCTCTCTGGTCCCGGCTATTCAATCACGGTGCAGGACGTGCCCACCGTCCATGCTTATGCTCAGGCCGGTGGCCTGGACACCGCCCAACTGTACGATACCGCCGGTGACGATCTCGTGGTGATGACACCCGATTACACGCGAATCACCGGCAACAATTACGTCGCTCGAGCGAAGTTCTTCGACTTTGTCCATGCCTACTCGGCCAACGGCGGTTTCGACACGGCGAAGCTGTACGGTTCGGCCGGAAATGACGTGCTCACGGCGACTCCGGAGTTCAGCAGGCTCAAGGGCCCCGGCTTCTACAACCGGGCGAAGTTCTTCGAACGAGTGGAGGTTTACGGTGGCGGTGGCTACGACACCGGAGATGTGTGGGACTCCCCAGGCGTGGACCACCTGCAGGCAAACAGCCTGGAGGCTCTCCTCCAGAATCCCGATCTGCCCTACTACGTGTACCTGACGCAGATGGAGAAGGTCAAAGTGAGAGCAACCAGCCCGTCCAACACCAAGCATATTGAGGGTGTCGTGGACTGGCTGATCGCCAAGGGATTCTGGACGGACGTGTGATTAAGACCCAGCCTCACCAAGTCAGTCTTGAGGCTTGACCCATAGACCTGGGTGGACGAAAAACGCGTGAGCGGCGTAGCATGGGCTACGCCGTTTTTTGTTCATTCCGGACTTTTACAATTAGAGGAATCGCTGGGCTTCTCCTCATTGATTAACCGGGCGCTGCGGGGTTATAATCGCGGGCGGTCCAAGGCGACCCTCCGAAGGTCGCTCCGGCTTTGAAGTACGACTCGAGTCATGTTCCTGCCACAAGGAGGCCCACCCATGAAGCGCACCCTCTCACGCCGAGATTGTCTCAAGCTCACCGCAACCATTTCCACGGGGACTCTCATCCTTCCTTCTCGCTTAGCGTTCGGTTATGAAGCCAACGAGAAAGTCAACGTCGCCGTTATCGCGGTAGGCGGTCGTGGTGGTGCGAATCTACAGGGTGTCGCCGGTGAAAACGTGGTCGCCCTTTGTGACGTGGACCGGCGGCCTTTGGAAGCCGCGGCGCGACGGTTCCCCCAGGCTCACATCTACACCGATTACCGCGAACTCCTGGATAAGGAGAAAACGCTGGACGCCGTGGTTGTCAGCACGCCAGACCACATGCACGCTCCCATTTGTTTGCGAGCGATGAAGCAGGGGCTTCACTGCTACTGCGAAAAACCCCTCACGCGAACAGTCTTTGAAGCCTACGAGATGGCCCGAGTGGCAGCCGAGAAAAAGCTCGTGACCCACATGGGAACTCCTGGCCGGGGCAGTGCGGGTACCGTTCGGCTCGTGGAAATCATTCGCAGTGGTGCCATCGGTGATGTGACGGAGGTGCACTACTGGACGAACCGCCCAATCTGGCCACAGGGCTTCGATCGTCCGCAGGGCGAGGATCCCGTCCCGAACTATCTGGATTGGAACAGCTGGCTTGGGGTTGCCCCGGCGCGCCCGTACAAAGAAAAATGGCCCGAGGGCCATCCTGTCTACAAACTCCCACCGCAACGACTGCACTCTGGCTGGGTGTACCATCCATTCGTGTGGCGTGGCTGGTGGGATTTTGGAACGGGTGCCCTGGGTGATATCGCCCCACACATGTGGCACTCCGCGTATTGGGGACTGGAACTTGACGCGCCAGAGAGTGTCGAGATCGTGGAGACCTCGGGCCCGATGACGGAGATGTTCCCTCTGGCGACGATCCTGCGATTCAACTTTCCGGCGAAGGGCAACCGACCGGCAGTCAAGTTGTACTGGTACGATGGCGGTAAAACGCCTCCCGCCGACCTTCTCGGCGTCAAAGAGGTACCTGAAGGTGGCTCACTGATCGTGGGCACCAAGGGAATGATCGGTGTGGGACATAAGTCCGAGCAAGATTTTCCTGATGTTCCGCAAACATTACGACGCTATGGCGACATGTACAGCGAGTGGATCGCGGGTATCAAAACCGGTGATCCGGAACGTCCAAGCTGTCCGTTCAGTTACGCCGGTCCGCTGACCATGGCGTATTTGCTCGGGAATATTGCCCTCAAGGTCGGCAGCCGTATCGAATGGGATGCCAAAAATCAGCGAATAACCAGTCCAGCGGAAGCAAACCAATGGCTCAAGCCTGAATACCGACAAGGTTGGGAAGTCTGACGAAAAAAAACCAGTTCCACGCCGAAGCACGAGGCCACCTAGCCAAAATATTACCGGGCAGTAGTTCCTCCCGGTTCCATCGGAATTAGAGGACGTCGGTCAGTCTTCAATCAAGAGGACTGACGTCGTTGTGGTTTTGCCCACATTTTGTCTGCGGGGAGATTCTGCCATGAAAAACTGCATTTGGCAAACCATCACAGTCATCTGGTTCTTCGTGCCAGGGTGGGTGTATGCGCAGCCCCCCATCAGCCTGCATCCGGAGAATCCCCACTACTTTCTGTGGCGGGGTCGGCCGACCGTGCTTATCGGTTCCGGTGAACACTACGGTGCGGTGCTCAATCTTGATTTTGACTATGTCCGTTATCTGAAAACGCTTGCCCGCGACGGGCTTAATCACACACGGACCTTTTCCGGAACCTACCGTGAGATTCCCAGTTCTTTCGGGATTACTGACAATCCCCTCGCGCCCAAACCGCTGCGCTACATCTGTCCCTGGGCACGGAGCGACCAACCGGGTTACTTCGACGGGGGTAACAAATTCGATCTGCGACGCTGGGACGACGCTTATTTCCAGCGTCTCAAAGATTTTATGACAATGGCCCAAAAGTGCGGCGTGGTTGTTGAATTCAACCTGTTCTGCCCGTTCTACAACGATGAACTTTGGGCCGCGAATCCGATGAACCATCGAAATAACATCAATGGGATAGGCAATTGTCCCCGCGAGGAGGTGTACACGCTTAAACATAAAGATCTTACAGAAATTCAAATCGCGTTTGTGCGAAAGGTGATCACAGAACTAAAAGACTTCGATAACCTTTATTACGAAGTCTGCAACGAGCCCTATTTCGGCGGAGTCACGATGGAGTGGCAATGGAGGATCGCCGACGTCATTGCGGAGACTGAGAAAAGCCTTGGTGTGCACCATCTTATATCGATGAATATTGCTAATGGCCGGGCAAAAGTGGAAAAACTCCATCCCGCGGTCAAAATACTTAACTTCCATTACTGTGTGCCGCCAGATACCGTCGCACTGAATTACCACTGGAACGTTGCCATCGGCGAAAATGAGACAGGCTTCCGCGGAAAAGACGATCTCCTGTATCGGACCGAGGGCTGGGATTTCATCCTGGCCGGCGGGGCACTTTATAGCAATCTCGATTACTCCTTTACCCCCGCTCATCCGGAGGGCGACTTCCTGGACTACAAATCTCCGGGAGGTGGCAGCCCGGCGCTGCGGCCACAACTTGCTATCCTCAAGCGGTTTATGGAGTCCCTTCCTTCCGTTAACATGCGGCCGGATACGGAGTCCGTTGAACGTGTATCTCCCGCGTTGACCGCCACCTGCTTATCTCAACCGGGGAAGGTGTATGCCATCTATCTCCACGTGCCGCTTCCCAACAAACCCAAGAACCTTCGAGAACTGGAAAAACACAATGTCACCGCGGAACTCGCGGTCCGCTTACCCGCTGGAAAATATCAGGCGACGTGGCTTGACACCAAAACCGGCGTAACGGCCAAAGTGGAGACATTCTCGACGGCCGGAGGCTCTCACATCCTCCAATCGCCAACCTTTGATAACGACGTCGCGCTCCGCATTGATCGCCTGACGGAATAATCAGTGACCCTGGTTTCCTCCTCGATCTGATTCCTTGGTGACGCGAGGAACCCCGTGGGGGGCCCGTATCATCGGGTCTGCTGCTTCTTATGCCACGCGTCTAAACACTGCGCGATCGTAAGATCGCCGGTCACATTGACGACGGTCCGGCACATGTCGAGGAAGCGATCAAAACCCAGAATGAGACCGATCCCCTCGGGCGGCACTCCGATTCCTGCCAAAATGGCCATGATCATCGGGATAGATCCGGCAGGAACGCCAGCCGTCCCCACCCCCGCCAGGATGGCGAACACCATAACGCTTGCCTGTTGGAGCAAGGTGAGGTGAACTCCAAAGACCTGGCACAAAAAGAGGATCACACCCCCCTCGTACAAGGCCGTTCCATTCTGATTGCCTGTGGCACCGACTGTCAGCACAAATCGAGCAATTTGAGGGGAAAGTCCAAGGTCGTCCTCGGCGGCACGCAGCGCGGTCGGAAGCGTCGCATTGGAAGAAGACGTTCCGAAGGCCGTTAACATCACGTGACGGATCGCACCGAAGAATCGCCCGGGTCGTATCCCGCACAAACGCAAAGCCGCGGGATACACACCTAAGGTCTGAACCGCCAATCCCGCCAGGGCGACAGCCAGAAATCCGAAAAGGGGAACAACCAAATCCATTCCCAACCGCGCCATCGCTGCAAACATCAGACACCCGACGCCCAACGGGGCGATCCGCATGGCCCAATCCACAATTTTCATCGAGATGGCAAAAAGGCCCTCCAGAACGCCGACAAACCCGTCCGTCCTGCTGCCCACATTCACGGTGGCACAGCCGACAAGCAACGCGAACACCATCAGGGCAAGCATTCCGTTACCTTTAGCGGAGCCGTCCAATGCCCCCACGGCCTCTTGAAGCGGATTTTCAGGTATGAGATCGAGAAGAACCTGCGAGAGTGACTTCGACGATGGCCGACCGTCTCGCTCTGAGATCCGATAATGCGACTGAATTTCTGCACGCGTTTGTTCCGAGATCGCGTAGCCCGGTCCAAACACGTGAACCAGCCCAAGACCAATCATCACCGAACATGCTGAGAATAAGAGCGTGAAACCTATGGCCCGCAGTCCCAGTGCACCCAGTTTACGAATGTCTTTAAGCTCAACGACGGCGAGCACCAACGCTGAAAAAACCAGGGGCAAAACGACACACAAAATGAGTCGCAAAAATACCTTCCCGATCGGTTCCACCACATGTCCGGTCACCCATTCGATCCGCCCGGGCGTCAACCACCCAAAAAATGGCGCCAGCCAGAAAGTATCTCGGTTCTTGCTCAAAAGATTCACCAGCAGGCCAAGGACCAGACCAACCGCAAGCCCGATTGCCATCCCGGCCGGATGATGAGATGGTCGCCGGGTCTCACTCGTGGACATCCCGTCATTGCGAACTTCGCTCAATTTGCCCTCCTATTTGATGAGAGACTGCGAATCGTCATACCGAAACTACTCATCTCTCCATCTACGCCGTTGAACGGGCCTCCTTTCCGTGGTAGCCAGCCATCATCAAAATGGTGGCTAAACCGTCACATCATATTGAGTGCGCACCGCGGGGCGCCACGTTGCGGTTTGTGCTGCAGAATTGCGAAAATCCGCCCTGCCATAAGACTGACCGGCTTTACCCCCGTTTTCCGAATTCTACGGTTTGCTAGCTTCGAGCCCCACCCACGTCGTGAAGGACTCCCACTGCCGCTCGATTATTTGCCGGTCAGGAACACCCCTGTGACACCACAAACCGTACTTCACGGTAAAATTTCCGTCGGGAGGGATCACCACCGGCCGTTGAAAGCTGAAACAGATTCCCATCCAACCGTCGTCGCGGACATGGAATGGGTGCGGAAAACCCTCGTTTTGCGGATGGTCAAACAAGGTGATCCCCCCTGCGACGTCTGGCGTGATGTAACCGCTGTAGTCCACCCACTTCGCCGGCTTGCGGAAGACCTCTTTCTCATTGACGAGCCCGTCACTGTTGAGAATGCGCCCACCGCCATCGCGCACTCCAATCGTTTTGGTCATCCGCACGCCAATCAGTCCAAACGGCGTATCGCCGAACGTCACCGCCTTTTCAACCGGGGTGAAACGAGATTCAATGAGGATGAAATAGCCCCCGGCAAGAGCCTCCTTGGGTGAGCGCCAGGCCAAGCTGCTGTCCACAGGTACCTTGACCTCAATAAGACGGCGTTCTTTGAGGATTGGCTGCCCCTCCGCCCGCCATTCAAGCTCTGCGATGAGCCACGCTCTGAGGGAATCACCGGCGCTTTCGTTGTACTCGCTAACCCGGCTGCAAACGATCTGAGTCTGAGGACGGTCTGCCCAAAAGTCAAAGCCATTCACGTCGGCATGCGATATCCATACCGAACTGTGGTGACTGTGAGTCACCGGGTCATGAGGATGTCCCATCCTGGTCAAAGGCCAACCCTCCGGGGAGTTTACCGGATAGAGAAAAGGCCGCTGAAGCCCGGGACCGAAATGGAATCGGCAGAGTTCCTGGCGAAGTGGGACGAACATGAAACTCGCTTGTCCATAAGGTTCCGGAACAACCTGTAATGAGGGAAAATTTTCCGGCGAGGGCGGTTCTTTCACCTGGCCCCAACAGAAGCCTGTGAGAACACCGCCGAGAACCAACGCCGGTCCTGCAACCATCCAGGCCGGAATGATCCTTTTCCTCCCGAGTGGCAAACCTCGCCCCGCTAACTGCTTCGCAAAGACGACGTAGGCCATATCAGTACACCTTTTTGCAAAGGGACGCATTCTCAATACTCCGTCCACCCGGTAACCGTGACCTCTGCCCCACTATCATACATCTCTTAAGTCATAGCCGCGAATCTACCAGCGGCAACCTGCCGCAATTTCCAATGGTGCAGGATTTGCCCAAAACTGGCATAATGGAGGGTTTTCCAACTTACAAATGCGAATCCAACGGTCGGACTGCCGCGTAGGGCGCTTCGTTCAGTGAGTTACAGGTTACTCCCAATGGGCGCGATTTCAACAGATAAAAAACCGGAATTTCGGAAAGATCCCCTCACGGGTCGGTGGGTCATTATCGCCCCGGGCCGGTCTCAACGCCCTCAGGACTATGACACGGCCGTCCGCCGCGTGCGGTCAGGTCCATGCCCCTTCTGTGAGGGGAACGAACGCGAAACGACCCCCGAAGTGCTTGCCCGCCGCCATCCCAACAGCGAACCGAACGGTCCGGGCTGGCGAGTCCGTGTCGTGTCTAACAAATATCCCGCGGTGTGCAGCGGAATGCCAGCAGCGGATTCCACATTCGCAGCGTCATGTTTCCCAGGGCTGGGCATCCACGACGTCATCGTGGACACGCCGCGGCACGTGGCCAGTCTGACCGACATGACAATCAGCGAGGTGACAGAGCTGCTCGACGTCTTTCGAGAGCGCCTCGCGCAACTTTCGAACGAGCCTTATCTGGAATACGCGCTCATCTTCAAGAACGTCGGCCCAACCGCCGGCGCTTCCCTGGAACACAGCCATTCGCAACTCCTGGCCATTCCGATGGTTCCCCCGTTATTCGGCAGCGAGCTGGAAGCGGCCCGACGCTGGTCCGAGCGCGAAGGCCAATGTTATTACTGTCAGCTTTTATCCCAGGAACAGGCTGGAGGCGACCGGATCGTTCTGCGGCACAGCGGCTTCACGGCCTTTTGTCCCTTCGTCAGCCGGTTTGCGTACGAAATATGGATTTTTCCCGACGCTCACGCAGAACGCTTTGAAGCGATGACATCGGATTCGCTTTCCAGCCTTGCAGAAACCATTCAAAGCGTGCTGAAGGCAATCGAGACTCGGCTGGGCAAACCCGGCTACAACGTGCTTCTCCACACAGCCCCGTTTCGCAAGAAGACCCCCTATTTTCATTGGCGAATCGAAATCCTGCCCAGTGTCAGTCGGGCAGCCGGATTTGAATGGGGCACAGGCATCCACATCAACCCCGTTTTTCCGGAAGAGGCGGCACAAACACTCCGGGGCAGTTGAGAATCCGTATGGTTCAGGAAAACAGATTGGGATAGGTAATCTGGAGTGACTGCTTTAAGATTGCCGATACAGAAACTAGAACGGTTTGGCTAAAAGAAAAGGAAGTGTCGGGCCTCTTGTGCGTCCGTTCCTTTTGGCTGCCCATCCGTTCCGACGTGTTCCTTCCCAACTCGGCTTGATGGATGGTTTCCTCAACTTTGTTGGTTTTGCGAGCATCGATTGGACACACCCATGAGTCACTCCCCCGCAAATCGATCCCCCCTTGTGCGACTCGTTTTGTTGCTCCACAATCACCAACCCATCGGTAATTTCGACCACGTTTTTCACCAGGCCTATGAGGATAGTTATCGGCCTTTCCTGGAAGTGTTTTCCCGGTGGGACCCTCTCAAAATCTCACTCCACATCAGCGGGCCGCTTATGGAATGGCTCGCCTGCCATCGGCCGGGCTATCTCGATCAACTTCGAGAGCTTGTGGCTGCTGGCCGCGTGGAGATGATCGGTGGGCCATTTTATGAGCCCATTCTCCCCATGATCCCGAGCGCCGACCGAATCGGTCAAATCAGACGCTACTCCCGTTTTCTGGAAAACCGGCTGGGAGCGAGGGTCCGCGGAATGTGGGTTCCCGAACGCGTCTGGGAACAGTCGCTGACCCGCGACATTGTGGCTGCCGGTATCGAATACACGGTTCTCGATGATTTTCATTTCAAGGCTGCCGGACTCTTTGAGGACGAGTTAGCGGGCTATTACCTCACGGAAGATGAAGGTCGCCTGCTGGCCATTTTCCCGGGAAGCGAGCGTTTACGGTACACGATTCCCTTCGCGGATCCGCAGGTCACGATCGATTATCTCGCCGAGATCGGCCGACAGCATCCCGGCGCTGTTGTCGTATTTGGCGATGATGGCGAGAAATTCGGAACCTGGCCGGAGACCAAAAAGCACGTCTATTCCGATGGTTGGTTGGAGCGATTTTTCAGCGCTCTGACCGCGAACCGCGACTGGCTGGAAGTCTGCACACTCGCTGAAGCCTACGACTTCGTGGCGCCCATCGGGAAGATTTATCTCCCCGATTGCAGTTATCGCGAGATGACGGAGTGGGCGCTGCCGTTCCGCCGACAGCAGGCCCTGCAAGAACTGACCCACCAATTTCACGGCGACCACCGCTGGCCCCAGGTGCGATCCTTCATTCGCGGCGGCTTCTGGCGGAATTTTCGAGTCAAATATCCCGAAGCCAATGAAATGTACGCAAGGATGATGGAGATTAGTCGCCGGATTCAGGAGGCGATCCACAACGACCCAGCCAACGAGCAATTGCGAGCCGCCCAATTGTCACTCTATCGCGGACAGTGCAATTGCCCGTACTGGCATGGCGCCTTTGGCGGTATTTACCTCCCCCATTTACGGAATGCCATTTACGAGCAGCTTATCACCGCCGACGGACTTCTCGAAAAGGCCCAGGGGCGTCCGGAACATTGGGTCCAGGCAAACGCGGAAGACTTCAACTTTGACGGGAGGCCAGAAATCCGCCTGGCCAATGATCGGATGGTCGCATACCTGGCACCCCACCAGGGGGGAATACTCTATGAATGGGATTGCCGACCCGTCCGTCGGAATCTGCTGGCCACCATGACCCGCCGCCCTGAGCTTTATCATGAGAAAGTTCGAGCGGGTGCCTCGCCGGAACACCACGGCTGTGCAAGCATTCACGATCGGGTTGTTTTCAAACAAGCCGGACTGGAGTCCCGCCTTCAGTACGACATCTATCCGAGAAAAAGCCTTGTGGATCTTGTCCTGAGCCCCGAGACCACGCTTGAACAGATTGCCAGTGGGCAAATGGTTCCCTGGGCGAAGCTTTGGGAGCTACCCTACGAGGGCACCATCCACACGAATCCCGACCGTGTGCGTGCCACACTGGCCACGGAAGCGGACGTCCTCGACCAGAAAATCCGCGTGACGAAAGCCCTCCTGTTGAGTGCCGGTTCATCCATCCTCGAAGTGGCCTACCGGCTGGAAAACCTTGCCCCGGATCGGCCTTTCCTTTTCGCCGTGGAATTCAATTTTGCCGGTTTGCCCGCCGAAGCCGAGGACCGATTCTTCCTCAGCCTCGCCGAGGAGAAACTCGGTCATCTGGGCACCCGGTTGGACCTCGGCCAGGTGTCGGGCCTGGCTTTAGTGGACCAATGGCTTGGGCTGCGCGTTCAGGTTGGGTTTTCCCGTCCCACCGACGTCTGGACCTTCCCGGTGGCTTCCGTAAGCCAGTCGGAAGGCGGATTCGAGTTAGTACATCAGTCAGTGGCGGTTCAGCCCCACTGGCTGGTCCAGCCGGATGCCGAGGGGCGGTGGACGGTAAGCATGCGATTCCTGCTCGTGGCGGAATCGGCACCCCAACCCGATACGCCGGAGCCAATTTTATCCGCCACTGTGTGAAACCAGGTGCGGTAGCCTCACAGCGATGCAATCACAACACCGCTCAAGAGGCGGGAAATCGGCCCACCGTTTGTCAGGCGTGAACGGCCGCGGCGTGTCTCCCCGACCGCTTCAACAAGCCCTCCACGAATTCCTCAAACACGCGCATATCGAGCGCCGACGCGGCTTCGCACTCCGGATGGAACTGAACGCCAACGGCAAACCAGTCGGGATCCCGACTTTCAATGGCCTCGATAATCCCGTCCGGTGCTCGGGCCGTGACCTCGAACACAGGCGCCAGATCCAGAATGGCCATGTGGTGTCGACTCGCCACGCGGATTTCTCCCTCGCCGTAGACACGATCGATGAGGGAGCCCTTGGTCACCACAAGGCCGTGCCGGTGATAGGGGTCCTGGGGATCCCAGTGGGGGATAGCCGCGGGGAAGTCATCGGGAATGTGGAGGGAAAGCGTGCCCCCCTGGGATACATTGAGGAGCTGCATTCCCGCCCCGATTCCCAGGACAGGCATCCGACGCTGCCCAATCAACTTCGCCAGCATGCGGTCGAAGTCCTCCCGCCGCGGGTGCATGACCTGGGTATGCGCGTGGCGGTAACAACCGTCTCGAATGGGATCGAGATCGGCACCGCCGATCAGAACGAACCCGTCCAATGTATCCAGAACGCGCTCAATGTCAGACCGAGAAGTTAACGGAGGCACCACCACAGGCACCGCCTGTGCCCGGATGAGGCAATCGAAATAGCCCGCGGAGATCTCTCCCTTTGCGGGATTGACCTTGTCCGCAGGCCGGTAGTCCATGTTCAGGCCGATCAGTGGCTTCCGTCGCATAAAACACCTCCCTGTTGGTCAACAACAAAACAGTGTACCGGAACCGATACCTTGGAGCCGTTGTGTTGCCACTCGAAGAAGAATCTGCCGATTTCCTGTGCCGCGCCCGGGTGGAAACACGTTGGGCACACTTGCCCACGGAGTCTATCAACGCGAAGAGCATCGAGTTGCCGTGAGGCAGGAACCAACGAGCACTGAACGATCGGAATAGATGTAGAAGACATCCCTGTCATGGCGAGGGGAATTTCCTCCGTGGAATTCCAATCCGTAGAAATTGTTTGAGTGAACTAAGCAAAATCTACCGAACGTACGGCTGGTGTCAATGCTCACTCAACATCTTGGCGAAAGTAATAACCTTCCACAACAAATTGTGGCGCATGCACTGCTATCGCCTAGGTCATCTCTGCGCGATATGAAAGCAAAGCATAAGGCCAGCATAACGGCAGCTCAGCTCTCTCAATGATTGCCGAATACCGGTTTTGCTCGCTCAAACCCGGCATTCGGCCTGCTTCTCCGGGTGAGTGCGGTCGCTTATCGCCACCATCGCCCACAAGCTGTGGAGCACACCGAGCGGTAGCACCGAACTCTCGCAACGCATGGGCGACCGCTTTTTAAGCCCTCTTCCGATCGTTTCGGAACTTAGCCAAACTTTCCGAGGCTGCAACAGCAGTGTGACCCTTTTCTGGAGAAATGCTCTCCGCTAAAGTGAAACAAACTGTGTATGTGCGGAAACAGCCATCGTTCGCTCCCAGTAACGAAGAAGTCTGAGAAGTCCCCCGCAATGGTCCTTGGCATGTAAGCGACCGGAGAGGAGGATAACATGCACCGGACAGCGATTGCTTGTCTTGTGAGTGCCTTGGCAGGAGGTCTTCTCGCATGGACTCTGTCGGCGCGAGGCCAAAGCCAACCTCACGCCCTGCCTATTCATCTGGCGCAAAATCAGGGCGTACCAGGCGCTCGCTCGGGCCTCGTTGGACAACTGCTTCAGTCCAGCACGTACTCCCAGAGTAACCTTCCCAGCGGAACAGCAACCATTGCGCTCGAACAGACCGTCAGCCCCTGGGAGCAGTTTTTGCCCCCGGTTGGACAGTATTCCCCAGAGGAGTTGATCAATATCGGCGTCTACGAACGGGCAAATAAAGGCGTCGTCAATATTCGTACGAAGAGCATCCAGGGCAGTGCCTTTTTCTTCATGGATATCATTGCCGAGGGAGAAGGCAGCGGTTCCGTCATCGACCGTCAGGGACACATCCTGACCAACTACCACGTCGTGGAGAACGCGCAGGCCATCTCCGTCACATTGTTCGATGGGATGGCCTATGACGCCCAGCTTGTTGGCGCCGATCCCCCCAGTGACATCGCCGTACTCAAGATCAACGCCCCCTCGGAAAAGCTCTTTCCGGTCGTGTTCGGGGATTCCACAGATCTGAAGGTGGGCCAGCGCGTCTTCGCGATCGGCAATCCTTTTGGACTGGAGCGAACCCTCACAACAGGCATTATCTCAAGCCTCAACCGTTCCCTGCCCAACCCACGAACAAAGCGAACTCTCAAACAGATGATCCAAATTGATGCGGCCATCAACCCGGGAAATTCGGGTGGGCCACTTCTTGACAGTCATGGACTCATGATCGGCATGAATACGGCTATCGCCAGCCGCACAGGAGAGAGTGCCGGAGTGGGATTTGCGATTCCCGTCAACACAATTGCTCGGGTGGTTCCTCAGCTCATCCGCACCGGTAGAGTTATTCGCGCCGACGCCGGGATACTTCAGGTCCTGGAAACGGATCAAGGGGTGCTGCTGGCTGTCCTGAAACCGGGCGGCGCGGCTGACCGAGCCGGGCTTCAGGGATTTCGCATAGTCAAGCGGACTCGCCGCCAGGGGCCCCTGGTTTTTGAATCCACCAGCATCGACCGTTCGACAGCCGACCTGGTTATCGCCATCGATGGGAAACCGATAAAAACTGTAGACGATATGTTGAGTATTCTCGACACGAAACGGCCAGGAGAAACCGCGATCTTTCGCATAATACGGCAGGGGCGCACGCTGGACGTTCCGGTCCAACTGGATGCGGAGGAGTGATGCGGCTTACACCCTGTCGCGTTGCCTGAAACTTCCGATTATTCGTCACCAATGCCCATCCCGACGGTTATTCCTCAGCACTGGTCACATCATGCGGTTGCACCCCGTATTCGATGATCTCGAGTGGATCGTTGGTCTGCGGAAGCTGCTCCGGATGACGCTCTGTCTTTTTGATGTGTTCGGCGAGAATGTCGAGATACCGGTTGATCCGCTCTTGATGTTCTGGCCGGTTGGCCAGATTGTAAAACTCGCCTGGATCACTCGCGAGGTCAAAGAGTTTTATCGTGACGCCTGGTAACGGACGCCCCGGGTCGTAACCGTCGTCCCGCACTCTTTTACCCCGGATATATACAAGTTTGTAGCGCTCGTCACGCAGGCAAATCTCATCGTTGTGTGCATATTCCACAATGACGTAGGGCCGATGGGTGCTGGTTTCTCCCGTCAACAACGGTCGCAACGACTTTCCCTGAACCCGCTCGGGAATGGGCACTCCGCACAGGTCGAGAATGGTAGGCACGATATCGATGAACTCCACAAACGCCTTGGTGGAACTGCCCGGTTTGATGACAGGTGGATACCGCATGATGAGCGGCGCGAAAATCGCCGGATCATAACTGCAGTGTTTTTCAAATCGCCCGTGATGACCGAGCATGTAGCCATGGTCTCCGATGTACACGACAATCGTATTGTCTTTCAGACCACTTTCTTCCAGCGCCTTGAGCACAATTCCCACGTTTTTGTCCATGAACTCCACTGAGGTGTAATAAGCCGCATTGATTCCACGTTTCTCATCATCCGTCAAATCGCGAAAAATGGCGGGGATTTGGTCGTCATCCTCGGGCCCCACTTCCGGAACGGTGAACTCCTCCGGCCGATGGCGTCCTCGGTATTCCACGGGAAAATGAAACGGAGAATGTGGTTCGTAGAAACTGACCATCAGGAAAAATGGTTTTTCGTGCGGACTGGCGAGAAACTCCGCGGCCTTCTGGGCGAAAAACGTTCCTGACATCTCGCTGTCCCACGCTCCGTAGGGCCAGCACATGCTGTTAAGCCAAATGCGTGCGGGATCCTTGAACGGCCGCCATGGGGGTAGAACGTTCAGTCCGGCAGGCAGCGGGCGGGGCGGCTGTTCTCTACGCCACTTCTGCCAGTCCGGTAAGTCCAGGCGTAAATCGAATCCATGTTTCAGCGAGCTGTTGAAATGCATCTTGCCGAACGCGGCCGTCTCATAACCGACTTCCTTGAGCATTTCCGCCAGTGTGACCTCGCTTTGCGGCAGCGGTGTTTTCAGCAAAGTCACACCCACACTCCGCGGATAACGTCCCGTGATGAAGGACTGGCGAGAGGCTGTGCAAATGGGAGAATTGCAGTACGCATGGTCAAATCGAATACCTTCAGCGGCGAGGCGGTCAATGTGCGGTGTGCGAACGATTCGATTGCCGTAGCAGCCGGTGACGTACGCGGCGTGATCGTCCGAGCAAATCCACAGGATATTCGGCCGCCGAACAGTTTGTCCGACCTCTCCTCCAGTCAAAAGACCGCCGGTAAAACCGACCGCAATAAAGCAAGCCCAAAAGCCTGTAGATCGCAAGCTTGCTCGGAACATGGCGTGAAACCTCCCACTGACGTACTGTGGTGAACAGCTACTCTGCGGCATATGATAACATGTTCGAAGTCAGTCGCAACGGCACGGCAAAGCCCAAAACATTTTTGTTTGGCTTTTTCCCAGTGTATCCCATCACCTGAGGCCCAGCCCAGGGCATACTGAACACTAAAACACCATGAACTATTTTGCTCACGCTTTTAGATTCATCGGTCGACCGCGATTTGTCACGGGCACAGCGCTTCCGGACTGGCTTTCCGTGGTCAATCGACGTCTCCGTTTTCGGCCCCAACGACTCGATCCAGCAGCTCTTCATGCGGACCAGGGTATTTCAGAACTGATGGCAGGAATCAAGCAACACCTTGAGGATGACAACCGCTTTCATAATTGCGAGGCCTTTTCCCGCTGTCTTGTTGCGGTGCTTCAGGAGGTCCGTCCGTTTCTCAATGGCGTGGGGATTCCTCCCGTTTTTCTTTCCCATCTTCTGGTGGAGGTCCTGCTCGACGCCCAACTCGTTCGGACCCGGCAGGCGGACGTTTCCCGGTACTACGCCGATTTAGAAAGCGTGGATCCGGACTGGACTGAGTGGGCAACAGGCGAAATTCTTGGTCAATCGGTTAGTGGACTCGCGCACTTTATCCGCCTGTTTTGCAGGGAGAGAATCCTCTTCGATTATGCGGACAATATGAGCCTGCTGCGAAGGCTCAACCAGGTCATGCGGCGGTTGCGGCTGCCAAATCTTTCCGATTCCTTTCAGGAGGCCGTCGAAGCATCGCGACCGATTGTTACAGCCCATGCGGAAGAACTCCTTCGGGCCCTGGACGGATGGGCATAGCCGTGGCAGAATAAGAACACACTTCGGAACGCGGTTGGAGACGGCGCTGCCGTGTCGTGCAACAAACAATGGGAGGACAGTCATGCGATTCGGAATCAACCTACTCCTGTGGACCGACACTTTATGCGACGAGTACCTGCCGCTGCTCGACGATGTCAAAGAATTAGGTTTCGACCTCGTTGAGCTTCCCGTCTTTGATCTCGACAATGATGCAAATTACAAGAAGTGGGCCAAACGTCTCGATGAGCTTGGGCTCGCTCGGACAGCCACGGCAATCCGTACAGCCGACGCAAACCCGATCAGTTCTGATCCGGAAATCCGTCGCCGGGGCATCGAGGCCAACAAACGGAATCTTGACTGCTGCGCCATGCTCGGGGCTGAGATTATGGCCGGACCATTTCACTCAGCTCTCGGCGAATTCACCGGCCGGGGGCCCACGGAAGATGAATGGAAATGGGGTGTGGAAGCGATGCGCGAGGTCGCGGAACATGCCGAGAAAGTCGGGGTCACTCTCGCCATCGAATATCTTAATCGTTTTGAATGTTACTTTTTGAACACCGCTGCCGACGGAGCCCGTTTTTGCCGGGATGTCAACCATCCGCGATGCAAAATGATGTATGACACGTTTCACTCCCACATTGAGGAAAAAAACATTCCGGCAGCCATTCGCGCCCTGAAGGACTACCTCGTCCACGTTCACATCTCGGAAAACGATCGCAGTACCCCCGGGACAGGAAACGTCCGATGGCAGGAAACTTTCGACACTTTGCATGAAATTGGCTACAACAACACGATGGTCATCGAGGCGTTTGGGCTGGCATTGGACAAGCTCATTCCTGCCACTAAGATCTGGCGCCGGATGTACGAGTCGGAACGCCAGCTCGCCGCGGATGGCCTGCGGTTCATGAAGGAAGAAGTTGCCAAACGTTGGAAATGAATCCAGCACCGTGACGCGAAGGGCTCTGGTAGGGCGATGCGCCTATTTTCACCATCGCGCGGCCAGAGATCGGAATAAAGAGCGCAGCCATGCTCCTGTGCCCGCGCTGTAACATTCCGCTGAAAGGCGGCCGCACTCCGCAAGGGACGGCTTACTTCTGTCCCCAGTGCAAGGGTCGGGCAACGAGCTGGGCGGTGGTACGCGGTCGGGCTCCCAAAAGCATCGCCATCCAGCTTTGGCAACAAGCCAAGGAGCAGAAAGACCGTCACGGCGGTGCGTGCCCCTTATGCCACCGTCCCATGGCCGTTGTCCCCATCGTTCACAATGAGCACACCATCCCTATCGATATCTGTCCAAACTGTTATCTTGCATGGTTCGACCGCACAGAGTGGGAGGCGCTGCCGCAAGCTCCTCCCTCCGTCAGTCCCCCCGAGAAGGAACTCTCTCCAGCAGCACGCGAAGCCATTGCCCGCGCCAAAATCGAGCAAATTGCCCGGCGCGAGGCAACAAGCGAGGATTTGCCCTCGGAACCCTGGCAATGGATTCCCGCGCTTTTCGGTCTTCCCGTGGAAGTTGAGGGCCCAACGCTGAGAAGCATCCCCTGGCTCACATGGGGAACGGTGGCGGCGTGTGTGCTTGTCTTTCTCTATTCTCTCCAGAACTTGGAAGTTTTTGTCGAGCAACTTGGATTTATTCCGGCACAGCCGTTTCGTTTGGGAGGCCTGACGCTCCTTACATCGTTCTTCTTACACGGCGGGCTATTTCATCTTATCGGGAATATGTATTTTCTTCTGGTTTTTGGGGACAATGTTGAAGATCACGTCGGCCGATGGTTTTATCTCGCCTTGCTTATTCTGGCCCATGTGACAGGCAGCCTTTTCCATGCCCTGGGCGATCCGCGTGCCGATATTCCCTGCGTGGGAGCCAGCGCGGGAATATCCGGAGTCATCGTGTTCTATGGGCTTCAGTTCCCCAAAGCGAAGCTCGGTATTTTCCTGAGATATTTCTTTTACTTCTACTGGCTTCGATTTTCCGCTATCTGGGGACTCGTGGCATCGATTCTCCTCCAGATCATCATGGCGTACTCACAATTGTCCGGGCTCAGCGATGTATCCGCTTTGGCCCATCTTGGTGGAGCCACGGTGGGAGTGGCAGCCTGGATTCTATGGAAAAATCAGGTTCTTCTGGCCACCTGGTTTGGGTCCCCTCAGCGGCCCCAACAAATAGACGGTTAAAGGCCGGTTAATCAGGGGCCAACTTCCTGTTGATTACCAACTGTAGAATTATTTTCGCCGTTTACATTCTCCTGTTCGGCTGATTCTTTCTCGAATCGGATCATATGGGCCATTTTTAGACTGATCTCTTTCATTAAGCAGTATGAAACCGGCACGACGAACAGCGTCATAAGCTCGATGAGCATGCCACCAAATGAAGGAATCGCGATGGGAACCATCACGTCGCTGCCCCGGCCGACACTCGTGAGAACAGGAAGAAGTGCCAGAACGGTGGTGGCTGTGGTCATCAGGCACGGCCGGATCCTGCGCAACCCGGCGGCTACTGTCGCCTCGCGAATTTCTTCTACGGTGCGCGGCTTCCGGACCGCAAACGACTGATCCAAATAACTGGCGATGACCACACCGTCGTCGGTGGCAATTCCCCACAGCGCGATAAACCCGACCCATACGGCCACGCTGAGATTGAGCGTCCGCATCTGGAAAAGATCTCGCAGATTGACACCGAATACTGAAAAATCAGCAAACCACGGTTGTGCGTAGAGGTAGAGCAGCAGAAAACCGCCCGATGCTGCGACCAGTACCCCAGAAAACACAATAAATGTGGTCAGGACGTTTCTGAACTGAAAATAGAGAATTAAAAAAATGATAAAGAAGGTCAGCGGAATCACCACCGCTAAAGTACGCGCGGAACGAACCTGGTTTTGGTACGAGCCGATGAATGTCGGCATTTCTGTCCCCGGGGGCAGGACCAGTTCACCACTTTCCAGTTTCTGGCGCAATAAACGTTGGCAGGCTTCCACCACGTCCACTTCTGCATAACCTGGTTGCTTGTCGAAGATCACGTAGCCCACGAGTTTTGTATCTTCGGAACGAATTTCCATCGGTCCCTGCACGTAATGAATATCGGCCAGCAGTTCCAGCGGAACCTGGGCCCCGGTCGCCGTGGTCACGAGAATGCGTTTCAGCTCCTCAATAGAATCGCGACGTTCCCGCAAATAGCGTACGCGGACCGGATACCGTTCCCGGCCCTCCACAGTTGTGGTCAGCGGTTCACCGCCCACCGCAGTCTCTATCAGGTGCTGGAACTCTTCCATTTTCACGCCGTATCGCGCCAGGTCTTCCCGTCGGGGGACAATCTCCAGGTAAGGAGATGCGATCAGGCGGTCGGCGAACACGGTCTTGGGATCGACCCCCGGTGCCTCTTTGAGAATGTTTTCTACCTGAAGGGCCACCTTGTAGATGTCGTCCAAATTGTTTCCGCGAATCCGCGCCGCCATTGCCGCCCGGATGCCGGTTTGCAACATCACAATGCGCGCAGCGATGGGCTGGAGTTTCGGAGCAGCGGTAAGACCTGGCAGGCGTGCCGTTCTTTCGATCTCGCGCCACAAATCGTCTGCCGAGCGAATTTCCGGCCGCCACTGGCGATACGGCCAGCCTCGCGGATCCGGAATGAGGTTTCCCTGGGAATCCCGAATAAATTCCAGACGACCGTTTTTTTCAATCGCTTTAAATGTTAATCGGCGGCCATTTGTGTCAACGATATATTCCGGCTTATAGGTGATCACCGTCTCGATCATGCTTATGGGCGCCGGGTCCAGAGCGCTATCCACTCGGCCAATTTTTCCCACAACCACGTCAACTTCGGGGATGGAGGACACAAGTTTGACCTGTTTTTCCAAATAATCTTGCGCTTGGGCCAGGGCTGCGTGGGGCATGGCCGTGGGCATCAGCAGGAACGAACCTTCGTCAAGCGGAGGCATAAATTCCCGACCCAATCCGGGAAACTCATGCCGTGCCCAAACCCAAATAGGATCTTCCAGCACCCTCTCCCTAGCAATGCCCATCCGCCCGAGAATATTCGGTACGAAGGCAAACACGCGTTCGAACCCAAGCCAGATGCACGCCCCCAGGAGCAAACTGCTAACTGGAAAGAGATAAAAAATAAGCTTGTGTCTAAGGAAAAACCTCAGGAAAACAGAGTAACACTTCTGAAATACAAGAAACACAGCCAACAAGCCTGTAATGACTCCACCCGCAAGAATGATATTTCGTGTTAGTCCTTTTCCTGGCCCAAGTGGTAACCAGTCCGCCGCCAAAATACCAATGGCCACGGCAGCGGCGAGCAGGGTCAAAAACTGCCGGTAGCGGAACTCCCACGGCGGGGCGAACTCTGCAACCAGGAACCCACCGGCCCACGCCATCCCCACCACGACGAGCCACCATCCCAGGTTTGCTCCGGCGATCACACTTCCCACAAGCACAATTCCGGCAGCCGCCAGACGCAGCCAACGTGTCGGTTTTCTCACACTGAACAAAATATGTGCCAGTGGCGGCAGAAGCGTAAGGGCAATGATGACCGACGCTATCAACGCAAATGTCTTGGTATAAGCAAGTGGCCGAAACATCTTTCCTTCCGGTCCGGTCATGACAAACACCGGCAGAAACCCCAGCACCGTTGTGCTTATCGCGGTCAGCACCGGCCGCCCCACTTCGGATGCCGCCCGAAAGATCACTTCCTTGCGCGGCTCGTCAGGCGGCGCTTCGTCCAGATGTTTGAGCATGTTTTCCGTGAGGATGATCCCCATATCGACCATCGTGCCAATGGCGATAGCAATCCCGGCAAGTGACATTAAATTGGAATCAACATGGAACAGTTTCATACCAATAAATGACATTAAAACAGCCATTGGTAGTAAGCTTGAAATGAGAAAAGAAGACCGAAAGTGATTAACCATGATAAGCACGACAATGATCGTCACAATCACCTGCTGCCTCAGCGCGTCGCTCAGCGTCCCCAGAGTTTCCTGAATAAGCTGCGTGCGGTCATAGAACGGCACAATCGTGACCTGCGAAATCCGTCCGTCGGACAGCTTCTTCCGAGGCAGGCCGGGAGCAATTTCGGCGATTTTCTGTTTGACCCGTTTAATGACCTCCATCGGGTTTTCGCCGTAACGAACCACCACCACGCCCCCCACGGCCTCCGCGCCGCCTTTGTTGAGAACGCCCCGGCGCATGGCCGGTCCCAGGGTGACTCGAGCGACGTTTTTGACAAGAATAGGAACCTCTCGATAGGTCTTAATGACTGCATTTTCCAGGTCTTCTACACTGCGAATAAAGCCTCGGCTGCGGATCATATAGTCAACACCATTAATTTCTATCGTTCGTGCTCCCACATCGAGGTTTGAACGGCGCACCGTATCCAATACTTGTTCCAGTGTGACACCATAATGCGCAAGCTGTTCAGGATCCACATCCACCTGGTATTCGCGAACAAACCCACCTACCGAAGCGACCTCCGCCACCCCCTCCACCGACTGAAGCGCATACCGGACCTGCCAGTCCTGGATTGATCGCAGCTCTTCGAGATCCCATCCGGGAACCGGTTCGCCTGTTTTGGGATCGCGGCCTTCCAGCGTGTACCAAAAGACCTGCCCCAGCGCTGTGGCGTCCGGTCCTAGCGTTGCATTGACCCCGGGCGGAAGTGATTTCTGCGCGACGGGAAGGCGTTCCAGGATTCGTGACCTGGCCCAGTAGAAGTCCACATCTTCTCGAAAGATGACATACACCATCGCAAATCCGAAATAGGAAGAACTGCGAATGGTTTTCACGCCGGGAACTCCCAGCAGAGAAACGGTGAGTGGATATGTGACCTGGTCTTCGACATCCTGGGGCGTTCGCCCCGGCCATTCCGCGATCACAATTTGCTGGTTTTCTCCAATATCGGGAAATGCGTCGACGGGAACCGGTGAGCGGGGCAGGAAAGGGAGATTGATGTCGAACGGCATGACCGCCAGTCCCCAGCTCACGATCGCTGCGATGATGAGAAAGACCACCAGCTTATTATCGAGAGTGAATCGAATGATTCCATCGATGAATTTTGCTGTAAACGGAATATTGCTGTCCGTCATTGCTTCTTTCTCCATTCTGCCGTTGGCGATGGACAACCAATATTGACTCGACTAACAGCTTCAGCGAATTCAGGCAATCGCCACTGCGCGTGTCAATGCTGATGGAAGTGATTCATGGGTGGCTGAGGCTGAGAACCGCCACTCGTCGCCGGATGCATCTCTTTTTCGATGCCAATCGGTTCTATTTGCTCCTTGACCTCTCCACAGCGAAGCATTCGGCTCCCAAAGTAAGGATTGGCCACTTCTTCCCCCTCCTGCAACCATTCCGCTCCCTGGTTGGAAAATGCCATCGGGCAATGGACAACGACGAGCAGTTTTTCGTGTGCGTGGCCATATTTTCGCACGACCTCAATCAGAGTCTGTGAAAGGTGGCGGAATGCGGATCGCAAAACTTCAATGTCCTGCACGTTCCTGGCCTGGTCACACGCCATTTGCAGGTGCGACGCAATTTCTGCAAGCTGTTGCCGCTCCTTTTCCGGCAGGTCGGGGCGAAGAAGATTGGGAAGCGTTGCAGCGATCGCAGCGAATCCAGCGGCCGCCTTGGTCGGATCATCGCGCGAAAGCGCCTGCTGAATGCTGAGATAGGGCGTCCAAAGACCCTGGAGCGCCCGGGCGAGCGCAGGATCGCCAGCCGAACCAACCTCGCGTCCTTCCGTGGCAGTAGGCTCTGACGTCTGATCGACGGAATGCATCATGCTGGCGTCTCCGGCAAGTTGCACAGCGCTGTCCACTTTAAAATTCCCTTTGACGACCACCAACTCCCCTTCTTTCAGGCCGCTGTGGACAATATATCCCTCTTTTACTCGTGGCCCGAGCACAATTTCGCGACTTTCAAAGATGGGCTCTTCACTGTCCGGAAGTCGCACATAGACAAGCGCCCGTTTGCCCGTGATCAATGGTGCAGAGGCGGGGATAACGAGCGGGGGAGTGAGTTTTTCATCCATCGCCACGTATCCCAGCGATTCCACGCGGACCAGGTCCATACCGCACCGCGTGCATTTCCCTGGAGAGTCCGAAATCACCTCTGGATGCATGGGGCAAATCCACTTCCCAGCCAAAGAGGGTTCAAAAACTGTGTCTCCAGCCGCCAGATGTGCCTCCACCAAACCCCGTGCCAGCATCCCAGGTTTCAGACGGACCCCAGGGTTGGCCACGTTGACTCGGACTCTGATCGTACGTGTCGCTTCTCGGAGCGTTGGATCGATGAACGCAATCTGCCCGGAAAATTTTTCGCCGGGGAAGGCGTCTGTTTCGAAGACCACAGTTTGTCCATACCGCAACCATGGGATGTCCGCCTCATAACCGTCGAACACGGCCCAAACCTGTGACAGGTCGGCAATGGAATAAATGGGATCTCCCGTTTTGACATAATCCCCTTCTTTGGCGTGTTTATTGATCACAATACCCGCTATTGGCGCATAAAGCGTGACATGATCGGTCGCGAATCCCCGTTGTTTGATTTCTTCAATCTGATCCGGAAGGATACCCCACAACCGCAGTTTTTCTTCTGAACTCTTCAAAAGAGAAGATGCGACGGTGTACTGGGCACTACCGGGTGTAGCCGATTTCAGCGACATCTGCGCCTGCAACAGTTCCTGCTGGGCCACCACCAACTCAGGACTGTAAATATCCACCAGGTGATCTCCCAATCGAACCGGCACACCGGTGTAATCTACATAGAGACGATCGAGGCGGCCTGGGAAACGCGCCGAGATAGTGGCCAAACGTGTCTCATCAAAATCGATTCGTCCCCATAACCGGATCTGACGGGTAGGAAACATACGGCGGACCGGAGCTGTTTCCACCTCGGCCAGCGCAACGGCTTCCCGTGTCATACGGATCTGGCGCACTGTCAATGGAGTTTCTTCCTCTGAATAAACGGGTATCAAATCCATGAAGCAGATCGGGCATTTTCCCGGACCGGGCTGGCGAACCTGGGGGTGCATGGCGCAGGTCCACCATTTGATTTTCTTTTCTCCCTGAATCTGGTTACTCTGGGACTCCGTGCGGCCACCGGCGGGTTGAGGAAGCGTCAGCCGAGCAACGCCCCAACCAACCCCGAACGCCACAATGATGGACGCGGCTATGAACCACCAGCGTATGCGGCTGAAGAGGACTCGCCCGGTTTTCCGAGGGATCGCCACACCCTCATCGTGGGATGTTTTCACCTCAGCCGAGACACTCCGGTCTTGTGAATCAGCGGAAGGGCGAAATTCGCTCATATTTCGTCTCCTTTACAATTTTTGGGAATATTTCTCAGCATTCGTTGTGTTGCCGGGCAACGACTAACGGAAGAGCAACATGCTCACCCCACTCACACTTTCCCAAATAATTGACGCACTTTTTTCTCTGTAATATGTCAATGTTGAGCATTGCACCGGTCAATGTATTTGGTTTGTCCGCGTTGATCCCTCCGCGTTTTTTTGAAGTTGCTGCGGACGTATCTCATTGTGGGATCTCGGCCGCGCAGCACAACAGGATACACGGCATGCTCTGTCACAGAAAGAAACAATGGCTGACATGGCATTCGCACTCTGGGTCATCCTGCCTGAACCACACACCCGTGGCGCGATCCGTTTCACCCGGGCGAATCGTATTCGGCGCAGGATGTCCGAAGTACGCCTGTAAGATTTAGAGTATTAGATGAGAAGAGAACAGCACGCTAAATAGAGAGGAACATTCTGCCAGGGAGGCGCTAGAAGATTTTGAGTTAACGGAAGCTGTTCACAAAGAAGGCCGGCCGGACATTGCGTTCCGTCCCACGCAAACCATGCCACGTTATTGAGCAGAGTGGTAGTTGTGCCCGGACCTGACGAATCGGCGCTCACAATTCCGGGATGCGGGTGGCAGCACGGATGCCCGTTCTGAGGGTCAGCCGGACAGTCGGAAGAGGTTTGCCGTAAAGAAGAGTCCGCAATGTTCCGTCCTCCATCACGAGCTGACCCCAACGATTGGCTCCGGCCGCAATAGGGGCAACCGGGAGCCTGGGATGTCGGCATCGTTTTGACCGGAGGGACAACCTGTGGCAACAGGTACGCCTCGACACCGCACACTCCATGCGGTGCCCAGCCGATGAGAATCCACGCAGCGATAAAAACTCGTGTCAGACGTGCCATTGCAAATCGTCCTGCTATGCAAAGTGTAGGCCGCTTCTTCGGATGCGTCAATACCAAACTCTCTGAAACGCATACAACATCCGGGGGCATTGCGAAATGAAGCCCGAAACCGACGAGATTTCATTGGGGGCACTTGGTGGTTACACGTCCGCCGTCCGCGCCCTGGCCAGGAATCCAGGTAGGGGCCATTCACAGATCGCCTGCCAACACGCGGAACGCGGCCAAATGGACTGCGCACAACACGTCAACGGCCCCCACGCCCCGTATTGGCCGTGGGTTAAGCGGTGTGCCTCGTCCCGGGCAGCCGGTCAGTTTTTGCGAACTTTTCTGACAGGCTATCAGCTTCTTCCTGTTCTACGGGGTGTGTGCTGCCCCCATACTGGGTGATTTTCACCAGGCCATGCGGTCATTTCTGCAAATGGGCTGTATCATGGACGTGGTGTGCCTTTGAAAAATGATTTGGGCCATTTATCCGGACACGAAAAGGAGTGGTTTCTCGCGTGGAAGCGTCTATTCCTCAACTTATCGTTATTCTGCTCGTCGGTTTTCTGGCTGGCACAATCTGTCGGGTGTGCAGAATTCCCATGCTGCCCGGCTAGGTTCTGGCGGGCGCCATAATTGGTCCGAGTGGATTCAGCTTGATCGGCCCCGGCGACCAGATTGAGTCACTTGCCGAGATTGGGGTTGTTTTTTTACTGTTCGGGATCGGCATTGAGCTGTCCCTGGAAGAATTGCGTCATTCCTGGAGAGAGTTCCTGACCATCGGCACAATCCAAGTGGGATTGTGCTGTCTTGTGATAGTGATTTTGTGCCGGCTGTTTGGAATCGAAACGGCAACGGCCATTGTGGTGGCCATGAGCGTTGCCGTGAGTTCCACAGTCATCGTGTTCCGGGCTTTCACAGAATGGGGCTATACAACACACCCCGCAGGCCGCCGCGCGATTGGCATCCTGCTCTTTCAGGATGCAGCCATCCTTCCGGTCGTGATGTGGATGGCCGCAAGTGAAAGGCACGGCAGTGGGGCTGTTTCATTTGCAATAAGCTCAATTCTGTTAGCAATACCACTGATCTTGGCAATCCCGATTCTCCGTCTGGTTGTTGCCCGGTGGATTGTCCCCGGGCTTGGGCGGCTGAGGAGCACGGAGATTGCGGTCCTTTTCGCCCTGCTTGTTCTCACCCCGTTCGGTTACTTGAGCTATGTGATGAATCTTCCCGTAGCATTGGGGGCCCTGGCGGCTGGACTTGTCCTTAATGGGAATCGCATGACGAAACAGCTCGACGCCCTTGCCCAGCCGTTTCGCGAAACCTTCGGGGCTATCTTTTTTATCAGTCTCGGCGCATACCTTAATCTCCAGGAATTGCATGAAATAACGATGGGAACGTTGATTTTTTGTCCTCTCTGTCTTGTTGCCAAAGCTGCATCACTGGTCCTCGCCCTGCGATGGAGTGGACTTCCCTGGCGATCAGCGGTGGGACTGGGTGCGACGCTCTTCCAGATGGGTGAGTTGTCGTTCCTCCTGCTGTGGAATGGGCGACAAACAGGAATTGTTTCCGGCGACCTCTACAATGCGCTCATGCTGATAGCTGTCGCCAATTTAATGGCCACGCCTGTTTTGGTTTACTGGGGATTTCGCATCATACGCGGTTCGGTGGCAGAGAGGCAGCCGGATCGTACAGCCAGCGGCGATTCCGAACTGCCCAAAGTGGTCCTCATTGGGGCTGGTCCTATGGGAGGGCATATCGCCGCTTATCTGGAGACGCTGGGAATGGACGTGTGCCTCGTCGATCAAAGCCCACTCAACCTGCAACCGTTCGCTCAGCAGGGTTTTCGCACCATCTGTGGCGACGGGCGGGAAGCGGACGTCCTTCAGCGAGCAGAAATCCTGGATTCAGCAATGGTCGTCGTGTGTGTGCCAGATGACGGAGTCGCCATCGCGATTGTAAAAGCGGCCCGGCAGCTCAACCCCCGAGCCACCATCATCGCCCGTTGCCGATATCAAAGCCACCGAAGTGCACTGGAACGGGCCGGCGCCAACTGCATAATCGTCGAGGAAATTGAGGCAGCCTGGGCGGTGCAGCGTTTTCTGCAGGAAAGTAAACGGTGAACGATACCTCTCCCCATTCATTCAGCTAATGCGGAGGACCTTTGCTCCGGGTGTTTTTCCAAATTTCAAATCCTGCAGTGCCCGATTAGCCTCTTCCAGTCTGTATTCGCGCACCACGGGTCGGATTGCTGCAGCCTCGGCCAATTTAAGGAAGTCGATCACGTCGCGCCTGGTGACATTGGCCACACTCTTAATTTCTTTTTCCATCCAGATGTGCTCCGGGTAGGAAAGGCGCAAAAGTGCCTCCTTGTCTGCTTCTTCTTTGCGAATCGCGTTAATCACGAGCCGGCCACCGGGACGTAAGGAACCAAGCGACTCGACAATAGGCCGCCATACAGGTGTGGTATCGATGATGGCGTCCAAAAGCTCTGGTGGCCTGTCGGCGATATCTCCGACCCACACGGCGCCCAGTTCGTGGGCGAGGGCCCTTTCCGCTGGATTGCGGGAAAAAACATACACATCGATTTTCGGGCAATGGGCGCGCACCATTTTGAGCACGAGGTGCCCGGAGGCCCCAAACCCCATCAACCCCAACCGCCCTGCATCTTTTAATTTCGTCAAGCGAAATGCGCGATATCCGATTGAACCGGCGCACAAAAGGGGAGCTACTTCATGATCGGCCAATGAGTCGGGCAAACGGTAGGCAAATTCGGCGTGGGCGATCATCTTTTCCGCGTATCCGCCATGCGCGTCCCTCCCGGTCCCGCGGAATTGCCGGCATAGGTTTTCTTCTCCCGACGCGCACTGGGCACATTGCCCACAGGCCGAAAAGATCCAGGCCACGCCCACCCGGTCTCCTATCGAGAATGTTTCAACCTCCGGTCCGATCGCGATTACCCGACCTACCACCTGATGTCCCAGGATGATCGGTAAGAACGCCGGTGTAGCGCGACCTTCAATTTCGTCCAGCTCGGTGTGACACACCCCGCAGGCCGTCACGGCGAGGAGAATCTCTTTGGGGCCTGGCACTGGATCTGGCCACTCCGTGAGCGTCAAAGGTTGGGAATCCTCGTTGACCTGCGCTATTTCCCTGAGAATCATCGCGCGCATGGTGCCTATCTCTCCCTGGCAGTTTATCACGTTCTTTTTCAGTACGAACTATTGCTGGGTCCTTGTTATATTCTGCCGAAACTTCTGAATTAACCGCCACGTGTCGGGGTCCACTGTCAGTCAGTCTAAGGGAGTGGAATTAACGGCGGAAGGACGCCTGTACTCTTGCCACAAGAAGTGATGTTCGAGACAATGATCACCGGGTTGTGGCAATTGGCGGTTTAGGTCCTACCAACTTCATACCAGCCAGCGAGAGGTTTTTTAGGAGCCGGGTTATGTGTTCTTCGACGGTGCGGTTCATTTCTTGGCAACTGGCCCTGATCATAACGATTATTGTGGGTGTGCCGGTGTCGGCTGAAGAGTCATCACCGGCCCGCGCTAATCCCGTTGCCATTCCGACGTTTCATTGCGTAGGAGTTTACTGGTCACCTCCCGGTGGTGCTGCCGACCGGCGGGTCTTGATACGCTTCCGCGAGGCAGGCACAAACGCGTGGCAAGACGGACTTCCCATGAAATACAACCCCATCGCGAACACAGATGAAGACCTGGCTGACTATCGTGGGAGCATCGTGAACCTTCGGCCAAATACCGCGTACGAAATCGAGCTTCGGTTGGAAGGCACCGACACGTCAACCCGATTGGTGGCACGCACGTGGGATGAAAAGTTTCCTGAGGGCGAAACCGTTGTCTTGACTGGTGGTACAAGCCCGGTCAACATCACCCAGTCCGGACGACCAGATGCCTACCGCGTTTATGATGGTAAAGGGGCCGTGATCGACGTGGGACATCGCCATGACGCATGCATTACGATCTCCGGGTCGTATATTATTGTGAGAAACCTCGTCCTGCGCGGGGCCGGTTCCCGCGACAATTTGAGGCGGTCGCCCATCGGTGCGATTCGCATCGACGACGGTCACGACATCGTCATCGAAAATTGTGACATTTCTGACTGGGGGCGCATCAATCCGGAAACTGGTTTTGGCTTTGATTACGATGCCGCCATTCTCTGTCGGAACCGCAATGTGAAACGGGTGATCATTCAAAGATGCAAACTGCACCATCCCTTTGCCGATACAAACACGTGGTACGAACCAAAATACCCCACGCATCCGCAAGGCCCGCAGTGCATTTCGTTCTTTGATACTGCGGGCAATCACGTGATCCGTTACAACGAGTGCTACTCCGATCTGGATCACATGTTCAACGATGTGATCGGGGGCGGAAGCAACGGTAGTTTCCGTGGTGCGCCCGGCCCGGATTCCGATATCTACGGCAATTTTGTGAGTCATTGCTGGGACGATGGCCTGGAAGTTGAAGGCGGCAACCGGAACGTTCGGGTATGGGGCAATTACATCACACAGTGCATGATGATGATCGGTAACGCCCCAACCTCGATTGGGCCCCTTTATTTCTGGCAGAACGTTGTCGCCCGCAGTCAATGGCGACCGGACCACACTGGCGGCTACTTTTTGAAAATGGGTTATGCCGGGAGCGAAGACTGGATGACAGGTCACATGTACATATTCCATAACACCATATTCTCTGGCGAGCCATTCATACCAACCGGCGGCTTAGGAGGCAACCGAATCGTGAAGCACTGTGTCTCCCGGAACAATATTCTTCAGGTGATGTCCCCAGAGCAGAGAAGCATCAGTGCTGCTCGGGAAAACGTGGACAATGACTTCGACTACGACCTTTATAACGGTCGAGTCCCAGAAGGCCATGAGGCCCACGGAATCCGCGGCGTGCCAGTCTATGAAAAAGGGGCGGGTTTGAACCTTGATACCAAAATGGGGAGTTTTCGGCTTGCCCCGGATTCACCCGGCCGCGGCGCCGGGGAGTTTATCCCCAACTTTTCTCCACCTTTTACGGGGAAGGCTCCTGATATGGGGGCACACCAAAGCGGGGCGAAACCCATGCGGTTTGGCGTATCCGCAGAATGGAATCCCTAGCCCATTCTCCGGTGTGCTCTCGGAATTTCCGGCCGAGAACCTGTGAGAACCGTCTCTTGGATACGCCGCGTGAGGCGTTGTCTGGAACCTTTCTGTCCCACACCCAGCAGCATGACGGCTGCTCAAACAACCTGTCACCCTCTACAATGGTAGGCGGTGGGGGGCCGAACCCAGGACGCGCAGCAGGAGCTTAAGCAAAGTCGCCAGAAGGCTAACCTGCCTCCGGACCACGCATGAGTCCGCGGGGGTTACGGATGAACGAGCGACGATTTTTCGGAGGAGGATGGATCGTGCGCCATCTTTTGGCGTTATTAATCCCTGTCACGGCGCTTGTGGGAATCGGCGCGTTTCAGCAGGCCGGTTTCGCTCAGATTCGCGCCTCCATCACGGCCACGTTTCCGGCAGTCCTCTTCGCGGAAGCCCCATCCGGTGACGGGCCCCCTTCCGACCCAGGGGAAGAGGGGGACAACGTCGGTCCCGGGATGATTGGCCGGCTGATCCCCATTCAATTGCCTATCACCGGTCCAAGTGGTGCCCGGGTGAAGCAGCTCATCCTCCGGCTGATCGATAATTTCAAAGGTCAAAAAGACAAACTCGTTTTCATTCTGCGATTCGATACCAACAAGGGTGAAGAGGCCTACGCGGCACGAAGTGAATTTGGAGCCTGCTATGATCTTGCAGATTTTCTCACGAGCGAGAGCCTTTCCGGCATTAAAACCGTGGCCTACATTCCTTATCGAGCGGAGGGCCACGCCGTGCTCGTCATCATTGCGTGTGACGAGATTTACATGGCCCCGGAGGCAGAATGGGGTGCTGCGGGGATTGCCGAGCGGCGGATCACGCCCCCGATGCAAAGCGCCTATCGGCACATCGCCGAACGCCGCCGCAGTATCCCCGTCGCGGTGGCACTGGGAATGCTGGATCCGTCCCGAACCGTTCTCCAGGTCGAAACCGACACCGAACGGCTCTTCGTCACACCGGATGAGCTGGAGCAAATACGAAAAACGCGGACTTTACGCGGCGCTCCAAGTGTGGTGTTTCCAGCGGGACAGCTCGGGCGGCTGACGGGTCGTGAATCGCGGGCGCTGGATTTGATCAGCAGCACCGTTGCCGATGCGCGAGAACTCTATGCCGCCCTGGGACTTCGCGCCAATCTCGTCCAGGAAGAGCGATTCGTCGCGGATTACTGGCGGGCTGTTCAGGTCCTCATCGAGGGCCCCATCACTCCAGCATTGGTCGAGCGTGCTCAACGACTCATCGAAGAAGCAAGGCAGCGAAAAGAGGCCAACTTCGTCTGTGTTCGAATCAACAGTGAGGGAGGTTCGCCACGTGAGTCACTCAAACTCGCTTCGTATTTAGCTGCCGATTTGGATTCGCAAAAAGTTCGAACGGTTGCCTATATTCCCTTTCGCGCGCTGGCGGACGCCGCATTGATCGCCGTCGCCTGCGACCAGATCATTATGGCTCCCGGAGCCTTGCTGGGGGGAGAAGGAAACGCGGTGCCTACCGAGGATGACCTTCTCCAAATCAGGCGCGTCGTGCGGGAAGTGATCGCCAAACGCACTGGTCGCACCTGGTCGCTCCCCCTTTCGCTGGTAGACCCCAATGTCGAATTGTTCCGATACGTGCGCAAGGGGATGCCCGATTTTGCTGACTACATGTCGGAGGAGGAATGGGCGCAGTTACCCGACAAAAACGAGTGGGAGAAAAAAGACCTGGTCAAAGAAAAAGGTAAACCTTTGCAGGTGGACGGCGCGAAAGCAGTAGAATACGGTCTGTCACGGGACCTCGTCGAAAGCTTCGCTGAGTTCAAGGGACTGTACGGGCTGGAAAACGATCCTGCTCTTCTGGAACCCACCTGGGTGGATACTCTCTTGCGGGCGCTTTCTTCGCCGTATATTGCCGTGCTTCTCCTGATCATAGGCGGGGTGGCCTTACTCGTGGAAGTACAGACACCGGGAATCGGAATCGGGGGATTCCTGGCGGCGGTGTGTTTCGTGCTGTTCTTCTGGAGCCGGTTTCTCGGAGGGACGGCCGGGTGGCTGGAGGTCCTTCTCTTTTTGCTGGGGGCTAGCTGCCTGCTTCTGGAAATCTTTGTGCTACCCGGCTTCGGCATCTTCGGGCTGGGGGGCGGACTGCTGATTGTGGCCTCTTTGGTGCTGGCCAGTCAAACGTTCATCGTTCCGCAAAATAGTTACCAATGGCTTCAGCTCCAAAAGTCCCTTTTGATTCTTCTCTTCGCAGCGATCGGAATCGGCGTGGTCCTGGCGTTCATCAATCGGTGGTTGCCTAAAACTCCTGGTCTTAAGCACCTCATGCTTGCTCCTCCGTCCGAAAATGAGGCGGAAGATATGCTTCGACGGCGAAGCCTTCTGGACATTGACGAATCATTTGTGGGGCAACGAGGCGTCGCGGTCACAAAGTTGTTACCCAGCGGTAAGGCCCGTTTCGGCCAGCGCATTCTCGACGTTATCTCGCAGGATGGAGATCCGATCGATCCGGGCACTTCGGTCGTGGTCACCGAGGTGCGTGGCAACCGTGTCTATGTTCGTCCCCAAGTGCCGTAAAGTGCTCACTGTTTCTTCACGCTGTTTTCTCCGTCTGGCGCATACAGCGGCAAGCGACTGCGGCAGAAAAGGTTTGACTCCACGTTCTGCCGACACTTTCAGGGGAAATGCCACCTCGTAGGTCAACGCACCGCATTACGTACTTGCTCGACGTGCACTACTGTGATACACTGGCCTTCGACTGGCATGGAAAAAGTGCGGAAGAAATGCCCGTTTGCTACTGCCTGTCTGGCCGGTGGGTGGTAAGAGGGAGTGATGGATGAACACGTGGCTTTGGCCGGTTCTGCTGATGCTGACAGGCTTGTTCCTGGCTATTCTTGAGCTGTTTTTTGTTTCTCACGGCATTCTGACTTTTCTCTCCTTGTGTGCTGTCGTGGGGGCAATTGTCACCGGTTTCATGTACAGCACCGGTTTGGGCGTCGCTTTGCTTCTTGTTAGCGTCTTCGGTATCCCTGCGTTTGTCATTCTGGCGGTTTATCTCTGGCCCAAAACACCGGTAGGAAAGCGGGTGATGCTTCCGCCGCCCCAGGTGGAGGCGTGTCTGCCCGATAATCCCAAGCTTCGCGAGTTGCGGAGCCTTGTGGGACGGGTGGGCAAAACCAAAAGTCCGATGTTGCCCGCGGGGGTGGTCGTCATCGATGGCCGGTCCTATGATGCTGTCAGCGATGGTTTTCCGATCGAAGCGGATCAATGGGTACGCGTGGTGAACGTTTTTGGTTCCTGGATTACGGTCCGCAAACTCGAAGAGGGGGAACAGCCTGTTGACCAGAAGCCGGAGCAACAGCCCGGCGAAAACTGGCGTGAAAAGCCGATCGACGAAATTGGTCTGGATCCATTTGCTACTGCGTGAGAACGAGTCGAACACCCATCAAACACGAAACGTGCTCCAGGACGGGTGGAATTGACTTTGGTGGTGCTCAATGATAACGGAATGTGGCTAGAATTGAAAAGCTGTCGCGAAAGCTGTTGATGACCGCAATGTAGCACTGAATGTTCAGCTTTTGTCTGCCGAGAACACAAGGAAAGGGTTGCGAGATGCTCCCGATTGCCCAGCAAAACCAAGATATCTTCCAGATTATCGGCTTCGTGCTCATCCTTGCCGCGATTATCGTGGCACTGGTGTTTCTGGCGGTTTTCTTCAAGTTCTTTCGTCTATGGATTCAATCGAAAACGACCGGGGCCCGCATCGGAATCCTCGACCTGCTGGGTATGACGTTTAGAAAAGTCCGGCCCGAGGTGATTGTTCGTGCAAAAATTATGGCGGTGCAGGCCGGCATCACAGAGAAAGACGGCGTCACCACGCGAGCCCTGGAGGCCCATTACCTGGCCGGAGGCGACGTCAACAAAGTGATTCGTGCTATGATCGCGGCACGGAACGCCAAAATGACCGAGCTCGATTTTCGGCTGGCCACGGCAATCGATCTGGCAGGTCGAGACGTTCTTGAGGCCGTACAGACCAGCGTATATCCCAAAGTGATCGACTGCCCCAAGAAGGGTTCCGGCAAGGAAGCCCTGGAAGCCGTCGCCCGCAACGGCATCCAGCTCAAAGTGCAGGCACGTGTGACTGTCCGGGCAAACATTCTGCAGTTGATCGGCGGGGCCACGGAAGAAACCATCATCGCCCGGGTAGGTGAAGGCATCGTCAGCGCCATCGGCTCCGCTGAAAGCCACTACGAGGTTCTAGAAAATCCCGACAGGATTTCCAAGGCCGTGCTGGCGCGACGCCTGGACCGCCAGACGGCCTTCGAGATTGTCTCCATCGACATTGCCGACATCGACGTAGGCCAGAATATTGGCGCGAGGATTCAGGCCGATCAGGCAGAAGCTGACATGCGGGTGGCACAGGCCAAGGCCGAAGGTCGTCGGGCCATGGCCGTCGCCGCCGAGCAGGAGAATTTGGCCCTGATCGAAGAAGCCCGGGCAAGACTCGTGGAGGCCGAGGCCGAAGTTCCGCGAGCCATCGCGGAAGCGTTCGAGTCAGGCAAACTGGGAATCATGGATTATTACCGGTTGAAGAATATCCAGGCGGATACCGAGATGCGGTCGGCAATCGCCCGGATGGGTGTCCCGGTTACCCAGCAGGTTCGGCCGCAGCAGGCCGGTTAGCTGCATGGCTTGTTCAGGGAGCCTTTGTCCTACAGGAGCTGAAATTCATGGCACCGAGTCATATTCTCATTCTGGCCGATTTCACGCAGCTCATTGTAGCGCTAATCATCATTATTCTGTCAATAGTTGGGTCCATCATCCAAAACCGGCAGGAAGCGCTCAAGCGCGAGCAGCAAAAACGTGCTCGCCGTCCCCGGCCTCCGGACGATAATATCGATGTCCTTCTTAAAGAAGCCGAACAGAAGCCGCCGCGTACCACGATCGAACGTCCGCAGGTTCGTCCCAAGCCGCCGGGAAAGCCTCGTACCCAATCTGTGGGTTCCGGCCGAACGGCCCCATCCACACGACTGCCGGAACCACCGCCTGGGGATGTCGTGACGGCCTCACTTGCCGATAACCGGGGCGAGGAAACCATTGCGGAGCATGTGGCGCACACCTTTCAGAAAGGCGTCTCAGAGGAAGGATTCGCACACAAGTCTGCAGGCAAACCGACAACACCAGCGCGTGAAATGCCTGTGGCTTACGAGACTCAGCCGCCGCAGCCGCCGGAAGCGGTACCCACGATCGCTGAGGGCGTCTCCGCACCCCCTTCTGCCGTGCCCACGGAGGCTCCGTTTCACCCGCTGTCTCAGATTCTCCTGAATACATTCAGCACTCCGGAGGGGATGGCCACCGCAGTCATCCTGCGGGATGTTTTGGAGCGACCCGAATGGCGATGGCGGCGACAGTGAGTCCTGTCGGTGAACTTGAACCCCAGCGAGGATGATGACGTCCGTCAATCGCCCCGAGGACCGGTACCAAAACACGAGTCAAGGGCTACTGTTTCATCATCTGGTTGGACCTGAGTGGTTTGACAACTCGGACAAAGAGCACCAGAAAGGAGGATGTCCCAGATGACTGTTCCAACCGCAGATCCCTCCCGAACCCGAATTGGTTGGATTGGCACCGGGGTGATGGGGGCGGCGATGTGCAGTCATTTGCTGAAGGCAGGTTATGCCTGCACAGTATTCAACCGCACTCGTCAGAAAGCTGAGGGGCTGCTCGCGGCCGGGGCACGCTGGGCCGACAGCCCCAAGCAGGTTGCTGAAAGATCTGATATAGTCTTCACCATCGTCGGGTACCCACATGACGTCCGGGAGGTGATCCTGGGCCCGCAGGGAGTCCTTCAAGGCCTGGCACCCGGGGGAATCGTCGTCGATATGACCACGAATGAACCCAAACTGGCCATCGAGATCCACGAGGCTGCCCAGGCCAGAGGTTGCCACGCCCTGGACGCTCCCGTGTCGGGCGGAGATGTCGGTGCCCGGGAGGGGCGCCTTTCCATTATGATCGGCGGCCATCCAGATGTTGTTGAGGCGGTCATGCCGTGCTTTCGGTTGATGGGCAAGACCATCGTCCATCATGGAGGCCCAGGTGCAGGACAGCATGCCAAAATGACCAACCAGATTCTCATCGCCTCGACAATGGTCGGCGTTTGCGAGGGACTTCTCTACGCGTATCGGGCGGGGCTCGATCTCAATAAAGTGATCGAGTCCGTGGCCTCCGGCGCAGCCGGAAGTTGGTCCATCTCTAACCTGGGGCCCCGAATTATCCAAAATCGGTTCGAACCGGGTTTCTACGTGGAACATCTCATCAAGGACCTTGGCATCGCCATCCAAGAGGCCAAGCGCATGGGGCTTGTCCTGCCCGGCCTGGCACTTGCCGAACAGCTCTATCTTGCGGTCGCGGCATGCGGCCATGCGCGAAGTGGGACACACGCACTTCAAATTGCCCTGGCACGAATTTCCAATATTGATTGGCTCAACCGCTCACCCACCTGGGCCGGTTCCCCCACGGGGTAGCCAGAACGTCGTTTTGGTACATTTTCTTACGGCAGTGTGCAAAATGGTTTAATCCGCAAAGACCTGGAGGTGGTGTATGCTCCGGTGTGCATGTCTGGCTGTGGGAATTCTTGGTCTTGTCGTGGGAACGGCCCACGCCTGGGGCCCGCATCCGCAGATCACTCGCGCGGCTTTGGAAGTTCTTCCCAATCTTGAGGAGGTCAAAGAAAAGCTTGGCGAGTCAAACGTGGCGGCACTCCAGGAGTACTGCTGGCTTCCCGATCATCGGGGACGCGATCTGGGGAGTTTCTACGCCGACGATTTTCTTCTCATTCCCGACCTTCCGAGGCATGTGGGCCACGTCATGCCGTCAGTCAAGGTAACCTTTGAACCTTATTTCCGCCGTGCCCTCCTGGCGCTCCGCACGGAGACACCCACCAACGCCTGCCGTCAACTGGGGCCGCTTGTCCACTTTGTGGAAGACGTGGGGGCTCCACCGCACGCGAAAGAGAACTGCCCTCACCACGGGGAATTGGAAAACTGGGTTAAGGCAGAACTCATCTCGATCAAAGGATACCAGCCCAAACTCCTCGGCCACACCGATGAGGAGGCCCTGGCCGAATTGCTGAAGCGAATTGAAGGGCTTGTGGAATTTTCCAAAGAACGCGCGGAAAGAGCACTGCCGCTCGTGTCGCAGCCCAATCCGGACCGTTCCCAGGTTGAACCCATCATCTTGGAAAGTGCCTTGGAAACCGCCCGAGTGACCGCCGATGTCCTCTATACCGTTTTCACGCTCGGATTGAAACCGGGCACCGGGCCTGGTACTGCTCATCTCACTGTCTTGGTTTCAGCCCCCAAGCTCATGGAAAATAATGACCAGGAAGCCCGTGTCGTCCTGCTCGGCTCGCCCTATTCCACTCTCACCCAGGTCCAAAGCACGAATACCACGGACCAATGGCTGGGCAAAGCCGAGTTCCATAATCTGCCAGCCGGAGCATACGAGCTTGCGGTGTATCGTCCCGGCGCATTACCGGGCAAAGCTTCTGTTACTCTTGCTGACGGGGAAGCCAAACAGATCGAAATCCCGCTTCTCCCCAGCGATCCACCCCAGAACCTCGTTTATAATCCCGACTTCACTCTCCGCACCCTCCCCATCGAGACCCCAGATCGATGGACGGTCACAACCAATGGCCCCAACAAAGTGTGGACAAGCGCGACCATGGTCATCAAGCCGGGCACGACCTATCGTTGCGGCGCCGCGCTAAAATTTTCCAACGCCACAGTCACGTTTATCGCCCAACCCGCCCAAAAACCTGGAAAAACTGTGGCTCCTGTGCGGGTCTCGATAAATGGCGCACAAACAGACCAAAAACTCAGCGAAGTCGAATTGACCGCCGATGAGGATCACTCCACGTTGGTCGTCCAGATTTCTGGGACGGATGACGCTCCCAATCTGATCCAGAAAGTCTGGGTGATCCCGGCGCGATAATTCCCTGCGCTGGCTGATCGTCACCTGTTGTCCGCTGCTGGGAAGGGACGCGCATCTCGAAAAGGCGGTGCGCAGGGGCGGAATTTTGCCCCGAGGGAGTCCGGACGGTCACGCGCACATCACCATATTGGATAAACCATTTCACCCACCGGTTTCCGTCATCTACTTTTTAGAATGGTGGAGCCAATCCACGAACTGGCCCGACAGGGCATCGAGTCTGGCACACACTTTAAAAAAGTGGATGAGACCATTCACGAGATCGTGCAGGTCTTGTGACTCCAGCGTGACGAGCCTGCCTGCGTCAACCTCTGACAATTCCGTCGGCGGGTGTATTTGCTGGACGTCCGGCTCAATTAACGGAGCGACCTGAACCATGGGCTTCATAAACTTGATCCCGCGGTACGGCCAATCTTGTGCGCTGAATTATCGTGACGGTGCGCTGATGTTCCGGGGAAAGAATTTGCACAAAGCCATTCCACCAAAATAGAGGAGGCAGAGGGGAATGGCCATCAAAAGTTGGCTCGACGGATCCGGAGGCGTCAAAATCGCCGCAATAATGAATATGACCACCACAGCAATACGCCATTGCGACCAGTAATCCTGGAGTGTGAAAATGCCAATCCGCTCCAGGAAAAGCATCACCAGCGGCAATTGAAAGCCAATACCGAATCCCAGCGGGAGGATGAGCACGAAAGACAACCACTCACTGATTCGCGGCTCGAGTTGAATTCCAAGCCAGTCGTTAAACTGAAACAGGAAGGTGAGAACCGGCTCGAACACGTACACAAACGCGAGCGCCGCCCCGGCAAGAAATAAGGCCAGACTAAATGGCAAAAAGATGTAGACAAATCGCCGTTCATGGCGATACAATCCAGCCGCCACAAACGACCATATCTGGTAAAACACCCATGGACTGGAGATGATCGCGCCAAAAAGGAACGACGCTTTCATGTAGATGGCGAACGCCTCGTGGGCACTCAAACTCCTTGCTCTCACCCTCGGGTCTTCTTTCGCTGGTCGCCACAAAAACACGTGCATCAGTTCGGAATCGTCGACCCGACCGGGTTCCAAAAGAGCCACACTGGCCAGGCCCGTCAGGTTCCCATGTTCCCGGTGGAACGTAGCGATCCCCTTCTCAATCTGGCTGGAAACTCGCCCCAGCGCGTCAACCAACTTTTCCCGGGCCTCATCGCTGATGGCCCCCCCCGATACGACCATCTCTTTCAGCTTTGCAATCTCTTTCGTGGAAAGCAAACCTGTAGGCTGGCCGGAGGACGTGTTTATCGCCATCTCGCCCAGTACGGCAGGCCAGCGAGACTCGAGGACGTCAAACCCACGGAGAAGCTGCGCGAGACGATTCGTGTCGTGCGGAAGAGGCTCCCGGGATTTCAAAAACTTCTGGAGGCTAACCACGGCGTTTTGATCCTCTTCCCACCGCTTCCGCATCGCCTGGAGAGCCGATGCAAACTGCACAACTAACTCCCGGGGAGAAACCAGGTATTCCTCCGCGAGCACCTGCTTCGAAACCACAAACTGCGATGCGGCTTCTTCCGTGAATGGTGTTTCCACCCCAGCCGCACGTAACGCCTTAATTTGTTGTGCCACTTCCCTCTGGGATAGCCGAATGTAATGCTCGGTGAGGGCTTTTTCCAGCGGTCGCTGGATCAGCATGACCACCCAGTTACCAAAAATGAGGCCGATCACCACGCCAACAGCGAGGCCCCAGAGAGCGCGGAATAAGCACTGCCGCAACTCTTCCAGATGCTCGCCGAAGGTCATCGTGGATTCTCGGAAGAGATCCTCGTCGGACTTCGGAGGGGGCAGGAGGCGGATCATAGACGTAATGGGGGTAATCTCCTCTTCTTATTGCCGTCCAGTGCGACATTCGACGACAAACTTCCCATATCGCCATAGTATCACGGACTCACTCACCCGGCAACGCTCCACATGGCCAACACGTCCCCACCCTTTATCCGGATGCAGTAATACGGCAAAGGCATAATTGTGCTGAAGGGGCAATTCATGAATTGTCCCTACAATTCAACAGGAACTGAACTCATCAGACCGACCACACTCGGTGAAGTGGACTGCGTGAGGGCACGATGTGGACATGACACGCTGGTCGCTCCGCGTTGGCTCGCGCGAGCAGATGTCAAGCTCCACACTCCTTTTTAGCACCGTAAAAGAATTGACGATGAGCCGGTTCGCAAAGCGGTTTTCCGTTCTGCCACCGACCTCCCGGTTTGCAAAGGACAGACAGGTAAGCCCCCTATTCCGTCATTGGCGTCAGAACAACTTCATCCCCCTCGTTCAGCCCTTCTCGAATTTCTGCTTCACGGTCGTTCATCAATCCGACCTGCACTGGCCGTCGGCGAATGGCACCCTTTTCTCGGATCCACACGGCCCACCGCTGCTGATCAAGCTGCACCACGGCAATGCGAGGCACAATCAGCACATTGGCCCGCTCCTGCGTGATGATATGGAGACGTACACGGTAGCCAACTCCCACGTTGTACTGCTCCCGTAGTTTTGCAATAGTCTCCGGGGCTAGAGTTACAATCACCTTGACACGCTGTTCCTCCACCCCGAGTGAACTCAATTTGGTAAATGCCGCGGGATAAATGCCGCTGACCTGCCCCTGGCAGACCGGCACGTCCTCACTCGACCCCAGGAAAATATCTACCGGCATGCCCGGTCGGATGCGAACGGCCTGCTCCGTAAGGATGTCGGCTTCCACTTCCAGGTCCTCCCACCGCCCTATTTCCAGAAGCGGGGTTCCCGCCGTCAAAAACTGTTCATGGCTCACAAACCGGTGAAGGACGACTCCGTCATAGGGGCTTGTCATGACTGCCCGTCGTGCATTTTCCTCCGCCATTTTCAATCGTGCCTGGGCTTCCGCCAGTTGCTGTTGAAGCTCGCCTTCAACCAGGGACTTGCGTTCGATATACCTCTGAATGAGAGTGGGCAAAAGGTTCGTGGCGGCCTGAAGGGAAGAAAGCGCCGCATGGACGAGGCGATCCTGACGGTAACCGAGCGAGGCTTCGATGCTTGCTAATTGGGCACGATCCACATCGTCCTGAGATGCGGCCCCCGACCCCACCAGGGCCGTCACCCGCTTGAGACGCGTTTCCGCATAGTTGTATCGGGCCTCGCTGGCATTGGCCCGAGCTGCCGCTGCCTCCACCGTGGATTTCATTGACTCCACATACTGCTGTGCTTGTTGAAGGGCCGTCTCCTCCACGCGATTGTCTCGATTGGTGCGGATGGCTGCCTCGACACGCGCCACTACTGCCCTTGCCTCGGCCAGCATGTTCTCGACATCCGCCGGTACGATTCGTGCCAGAACCTGCCCTTTTTTTACCTTCGTTCCTTCCCGCCAGGGGATGGCCTCAATCCGACCGTTAAACGGCATGCTGATCAGGATGGTTTCGGGCAATCGGGTCATTCCCCGTTCACTGATAAACTCCCTGATCGTGCCACGACGGCAGGGAATTACTTCGGTCTGATTGTTTTCGTTCGAACCTCGAAGAAGAACGTACAGAACCAGCCCCAGCGCACAGAGAATGAACGATGTTCCCAGAACCCGCACCGCCCTTCCCGCAAAAGCTCTCCTCGTTGCCATCCTCGTTGTCCCTCACTCGTTAGCCTTGACGGTTTCCAGCCAAGCGGTTCGCCAGATCATTATTTCCACGACCAGGTGAGAGGCCGCCGCAAACACCGTTCCCCAAAACGCCGTGAGCAACCACACCCGAGGCGGAAACAAAAGCGGCATGCGAAGCACGTCGCTCTGGTGAGTTGCGACGACGTAGTCCGCGAGAACGTAACCCAAGGGCAATCCCATGATCAGCCCCAGGGTCAGAATCACCAAGTGTTCCCGAGCGAGCAATCCGCCAATTTGAAGCGGCGTATAGCCGGTCACATAAAGAGCGCCAAATTCCCGCCGTCTTTCTTCTGCGGCAATCACTCCCGCGCTGAGCAAAGCACCAAAGAACAGAGAGCCGGCAAATCCAATTTCGAAAGAAAGAATCACCCAAATGTTGCGGAGCAACGTGTTTTCCAGGTTAGCCTTCATATCGGCATGGTTGAGTACCTCTTCTACTTCTGCCAGTTTCTTGAGCGATTGAAAAAAACGCAGGCGCTGCTGGGGTTTTCGATCCAAGCTGATCTGGATACGATTAACCGGATACTCCTCTCCCAGAACCTGACTGAGATAGGCGATATTCGCGTAGACTGCCGTCCCCACATAGTCATCAGCGATCGAGGTAATGGGGGAGCGATACCACTCCCGGCGGCCCTTGACCGGACGCCACTCGACCTCGTCTCCCGCCGCAAGTCCAAATTCCTGGGCCAGTTGCCGACTGATCACGAATCCAACCGGGGGAATCGCAATGGCATGACCTAATCGATCGCGTGGCACGGTGAGCCGCCGGTCCTGCCGCAGGCCGGTAACCGCCGTCAGCTTTTCGCGTCCCTGATATCGTAAAGTCACGGGGACAGCCAGCACTGGCTCGACCCATCGAACTCCCGGAAGCTGCCGCACCTCGTCCATGACGGTATCGTTTTGCTCGTTTTTCAGAACCAGTGTCGCGTCGCTGCGGTACACCCACTGGAAGTGAAACGTCATCAAGTAATCAATCCCGATCGTCAGTGATAGGATCATCGACATCACCGCCGTCGCCAGGAGTCCCGTCACGAGACCCGCAACGGTGCGAAAAGGATGACGGAGCAGATACCGAAACACCATCCGCCACGGCGGCGTGAGCGTCTGCCAAAAAAATCGCAACCTTTCCAAAAACACACTGCCTCCCACAGGGGGCGCGGCGGGTCTCATGGCCGTGGCCGGTTCCAGCGTGAGAGACCGTCGCATTCCCTGCCATCCTCCCGCCGCAGCCGCCAAGATCGCCAGAGCCACTGCCTCGATGTGCAGGTCAGGATAGCACCGACTTGGTAGCCTCGGAAATTCATAAAACCGGCCATAGAGGTAGGTCATCGAATTCGCCAGCCACTGCCCCAGGCCACATCCTAGAATTCCTCCCAACGCTCCCACCGCCAAAGCATATTCCAGGACATGCCAGCCGATGAGGCGATCGTCCATTCCAAGAGCTTTTAGTGTTCCGATAATAATTCTTTGTTGTTCTATCCGCCGAATCATGACAATATTCACGATAATTCCCGCAACAATCAGAAATACAGCCGGAATAATAAACGCGAATGCTCGCAGTCCTTCAATTTCCTGACTCAAGAAAGTGTTCGATGGATATTCATCAAGAGGCACATTGGAAATCACTCCGTATTCGTCTATCCTGCGCTCAAGTTCTGCAAGAATCGTCCTCGCGGCCTCCCGAGCTGCGGGCGTCAGCCGTCCGACGAGTTCATTCGCTGCTCCCGCCATGTCATAAACGTCCTGGGCAAAACTGTCCTTCAGATAAAAAATGCCGAATCCCTCCCGGTCAGGAACGATGGCTGCCGGCCCCAGCGGATAGACAAACTCGCAACTGAACGCCGTGCCAACTATGGTCAGATCCTCTCGACGCCGTCCTAGGTTGAGCGTGATCTTGTCTCCCACCCGCAGTCCATGCGCCTCCGCAAAGACATCGTTGACGATCACTTCCTTCGGTTGGGTGCCCGTAAAATAGCCCCCACGCAGGATCTCAATTTGATTGAGCGTGGGACGAAAGCTATCCGGTAAACTGATGGCGACTCCCGCCAGTGGTTTGTTCTGGTCGGGCAGGTCAACGGTCACCGGGAACCGGATGCGCGGTTCGATCTCCACAATTCCGGGAACGTCTTTCAGACGGGCAAGTTCTCCCCGCGGGAGTTTCTTGACCGAAATCCAAAAGTCTGCCATGCGTCCCCGGGAGTAGTAATAATCGCGTGCCCAGCTCAGGTTGCGATGCGCTGACCGCATGGCAACAAAGCAGGCGATGCCCACCATCGTCACCAGGACGATGGCCAGAACCGTCATCCCGGAAGCGAGCAGCTCTCTCAACAGTTTTCGATGGAGCAAACCGAACATAGGCTCGTTTCAAGCAATTTGGGCAAAAACCCGGCCAGCAGTTTGTGCCGTCCTACCACTGAATGCTTTCCGGCGGCAAAGGGTGGGGTTGGTGGAAAACCTCGACAATTCGTCCACTTCGAAGCCGCACAACCCGGTCGGCCATCTGCGAAATCGCTGTATTGTGCGTTATCAGCACTACCGTCTTTTTCATTTCGCGGCACAAGTCCAGCAGCAACCGTAAAATCTGCCTTCCAGTTACATCGTCAAGTGCACCGGTCGGCTCGTCGCAGAGAAGAAGGGGCGGATTCTTGACCAAGGCCCGGGCAATGGCCACCCTCTGCTGCTCGCCCCCTGATAGTTGGGCGGGAAAACTGTTCGCCCGTCCGCGAAGCCCCACCTTTTCCAGCACCTCATAGGGATCCCGCGGTGAGGTGACCAGGTTGGCCGCCAACATGACGTTTTCAATCGCTGTCAGATTGCTGATCAGATTGTAAAACTGGAAGACAAAGCCGATCACTTCCCTTCGATACCAAGTAAGTTTTCCGTGCGAAAACGTGGAAAGATCCATCCCTTTAAACAACACGTGACCGACAGTCGGCCTGTCTAGTCCCCCAATCAGATTGAGCAACGTGGACTTTCCCGAGCCACTCGGCCCCAGAACGACCAGGAACTCCCCCTCATAAATGTCCAGACTGACGTCTTTTAAGGCTTCTAATATGACTTCCCCCATTTGAAAGACTTTCGTGACCTGCACAACCCGTAACAGGTCGCCTGACGAATCAGTCATCGCCTGTTTTGATGCTGCATGGTGCGTCCAACCAAGAAATCGGCCCAGCATCAGTGGTCTTCCCGGTAACTCATTTGAAAAAGAGGAAGAAACGTCCTGTTCCCGTTCCCCCGGTGTTTCTCATCAGTTAAGAGCAGCACCACAATTTGCTATTGTACGGAATATACCACAAGAACTGGGAGGAACCGGTAAACCGAAGTTGTTTGCAAAAATGATTGTCTCGCCCGTACCGTTCCCGACGGTCGTAACAAAACGATCGCATCGCCGATCCGTTTCTCCACATCAAAGCCACTCCGGCCGATGTTTGAGCTAGGTCGTTCCAGCCTGGTGTGTGCTTCCCAACGCCGCGAGTCAGTCATGACAGTCCTGCGTGCCGGATCCATCGAGCGATCCTTTCACCACGAATTGCCGGTTAGTGCGCGCCGGCTTGGCGAATGGGTGCTCATCCGCCCGGTGGCAGAAGGCAACTGGACGCAACTTTATCAGGCCCAGGCAGCGTCAGCTTCACCGGGGTCACCACCCCAATACGCCGTCAAAACAATCCGTCCCGAGTGTTTCGATTCTTCGATTGCCCAGCGAATTCTCGCCCGGGAGGTCGAAGTTGCACGGATGGTGACTCATCCCCATATTGTGCCGGTACTTGCATGGCAGTTGCGTCACCCGCCTCAGTACGTTGTGATGCCCTGGCTGGAAGGCGTCTCTCTGAGAGACTTGCTCCGCCAGCGCTCTCCTCTTCCAACGGCTGAGGCCCTTTGGCTGACACGCCAGATTGCCGAGGGGCTGGCAGCTCTCCATGCAGCGGGATGGATTCACGCCGACCTTAAACCGGAGAACATTATCGTCAATTCCGATTATCATGTGACGCTCATCGACCTTGGCTTCTGTGTTCGCCAGAGCGAGATCCAAGGTCGCCGGCGCCTCATTGCCGGGACACTTAATTACATCGCACCCGAGTGGTGGACCATGGACGGGAGGCCGGACGCGCGGTCCGACCTTTTCAGTTTGGGAGTAATCCTTTACGAAATGCTCTGTGGTCGACGACCCACCAATGCGAAGACTTTAGATGAACTGGTGGCCCTGCACCGGACCTGGCGCCTTCCGGCCGCACAGACTGTGCGTGGCACACTACCTCGCGAACTCGTTCGGCTGCTGCGGAGCCTCCTCGCCCGAATTCCCGAACGACGACCGCACTCCGCGACCGCTTTGATTGAGGCACTCTATCCGCTGGAAATCGAATTTTTCACCGATCGCGACTATTCGGCAGCCTTAGAGCACGCTGGCACAAATACCGTCTTCTCCCGTCACTGCTGAACGTTCGTTCCCAGTAGTTCAGCCGGAATCATCTGTTGCAGGTCGTGCAGGAGATTTTCTCCGATTTCCTTTAAATCATGCCAGCTCAATCCCGCGGAGTTCAGAAACAGATTCAGCCAGTCGCAGTACCGGACAAGCACCGTGACGTCCCAAGCCATCTCAGAACGCGCGGCCGTTTCGAGAAGGCTCTCCAGGGAATGTGTCACCCGAACGACCGCATCTACCGGAACCACCATAGCGGCCGACTTGATGGTGTGAAGAGTCCGGGCCAAGTCCACCACGATGTCAAAATTGCACGACAGCTCAGGTTTTCCGTGTCTCTGAAGCTCAGCAACCAATTTTCGCAAGAACTGGGAACGATGACGCAATTCATGGAGGAACGTCTGCCACAAGTGAGGATCCACCTCTTCTGGCGGCTCGACACAGTTGGTTATCTCGAAGTCATCATCGTCGGGAGTTGGTTGATCCTGCTGCGTGCCAGACTGTCCCGCTCCGCCTGCGATCTCTGACAGGTTTTCGCCGGCTACAGTCTCGTTAGGGGACGAGGCTGGTTGGTCAAAGGGGGTTGTCTCCCTGAATGCGTCTGCTGGTGTGTTGGTGACAACATCTCGCACAACACTGGACTGCCCTTCCTCGGGAATCTCCTCTGTTTCGGTTTGGGGTTCCTTTTCCTGCCGGACCACCTGAGCCATGTTTGGCGCGGACTCATCGAACGGCATCTCAGCCTGCTTTAGCTTACCCCATTCCTTTTCGTTGTGCCCGGCTGCGGGAAAGCATGACGGGGTCGAATCCGAGGGAAACGAATCGCTCACATCCTGAGTCTCTGTACTTCCTGACTTAAAGATCAGTTGGTCGGCGTATTCGACGACATGGCAGAGGTCAGGCTTGGCCACCTGGGCATCCGCTCCCACGGCCTCCCCTTTCCGCCTATTCTCGGGAGTGATGATGCTCGAGTAGAGAAGGACCGGAATGTCGTGCAATTGAGGATGCGTTTTGATCCGCTTCGTGAGATGAAGGCCGTCCACCTGAGGCATCTCAATATCGGCGATGACAAGGTCACACGGCAGGTTTTGCCTCGCGGGACAAGCATCGGTTTGTCGTTCGCGGATTCGTTGTTCCAACCACTCCCAGGCCTGTTTGCCATTCTCAAACACAACCAGCTGACAGTAGCCGCTGGCCAGAAGTGTCTGCTGGATCGCCTCTCGAACCGTGGGCGAGTCTTCCACCAATACGATGGTCGCTTCCTGACGCGGGAGTTGCTCCGGATTGTCCACAGCGGCCGTGCGAAAGTATTGACTGGTCACCTCATCGAGAATCATCTCAAAATCGAGCATGAGGATGAGCCGATCTTCACAGCGAGCTAAAGCCGTGACCGGTGTTTGGGAGAGATCTCGCCACCCTGGCACGGCCAGAACATCTTCCCAGCTCAAGCGATGAATCTTTTCCACGCGATCCACCAAAAAAGCCGTCTCCTGCTGATTGAGATCCGTGAGAATTGCGGTTGTCTCTCCTTCTCCCTCGTATCGCAGCACACCGAGAAAATCTGCCAGCGAGACGCAGGGAACAACCTGGTTTCGCAGTTTGAAAACGCCCCGAATGCTTGGATGGGCATTTGGCAAATAAGTAATCGCCGGCGCCGGCAACACCTCCCGGACCTTCGCGACGTTCACCCCAAACACGTAGTCTCCCACATCGAAGACGAGGATTTCCAACTCGTTGGTTCCGCTTTCAAGCAAAATCTCTTTCTCCAACAGTAGACGGCTGATCTTGCTCATGGACTTACCTCGTCAAGCCAATCGGAAGGATTTGCGCACAGATTTCTGCGTGCCGGTCTGTCACTTGCTAAGGTGAATTATCAGCGGAGAACGTCTTACCATTTGCAGGTCCCACGGATTTCCCGTTTGACCGTTCCCATTGGATGGACCATTAACGCCGGAAGGGTGGCACCTGCGAGAAAGTCAGCCAATAATCAGGTTTCGTCAAGTTCTCTCCTGGCGAGACTTTTAGCCTTAGAGAATCCACAGCCATAAATGTCTGGTGCCCTCCTTCAGGATGCGGCCTTTCACAGGCGGGAAACACCGAGGCATGCTTCACAATAACCTACGTCACATTCGCCGTCCGCTGGATTTGGAGCCAGAATATCCACACTCAGTCCCAGCCGGGGACTACCCGCATATTCAGCATGGTGAGCGCATTTGGAACTCGGTTGCAACGCCGGATGGCCACGTCGAGGATGTTCAGTGCGGTTAACGCCAAATCTACTTTCGCCGGCCACCAATGTTGCATTTTCTAAACGCCAGACATAGAAAACCGCACAACCGTGCGTCAGGGTGGTTGATAACGACTTCTCTCGGGCGTGCCGATTTCACCCCGTTTCTGAGGAAAAGTGTTCCGCAACAGGCCAAGAAACAACGCGCCTGCCCGTGAAATCGCGCCAACGAGCAAGCCATGGCACAGGGTTTGCTGACACAATCGCTACGCCGTGTGATCGTGCTGCCTGTACAGATCACTGGAGCTCAGAGCGCGGACGGTCGCGCGAATGCCGTGGCGGCGCCAACCGGGTTGGGAACCATTGGGGTCCCTGTTTTACCGTTTAAAAATGGAGGGTCAACCGTGATGGCACGTTGGCTGGCACATCTGAAGCAGGAAGAGGGTGTTTTGACGTTTGAATGGATCCTTCTGATCACCATTCTCGTCATTGGGATCGTTGGTGGTCTGAGCGCTGTGCGGGATGGACTGATCACCGAATTGGGCGATGTCGTGGAGGCCGTCATCTCTCTCGACCAGTCTTACCTGATCGCTCACCCGTGGGAAATCAAAATCCCCAATTGCGAGGCCGACGGTGCCTCCGGCTCATCCTATCAGGATTCTGCCGGTATGGCCCAACGGCGGCTTGCTAACGGTGACTTGGATCAGGATCAAGATCCGATCGGCGATTGCAGTCCGCTTGTGGAGCGACCTTTCTGAAGTTCGGGTGGCGATAAGCACACCGGCCGCGGTGTCGCCGCCAAGGGCACAGACAGTTCCTTGCATACCGGCGGCGGAGATGCTCCGCGGAACTCCAAGTCGGCAGTTAGAGCCGACTTTTTGATTGCGCGGACCCCGCTTATTAAGCTAAAGAAAAAGACGAAGCCCGGTGGGCGATTGGAAGGCACTACACAGGAGTCGCAACCATGTCGTTTCGCTGCGGTATCACGTGGGCATGCCTTCTTGTGACGACAACAGCATACTCTGGTCTTTCGGCGGCTGATGCGTGTGTCCCCGCTTGGCATATAATGCCCGGCTTCAGGTGGGCGCAATATCCCCTTCCCGCCTGCATCCTCGATCGGGGTCTCCTTCCTTACGAAACGAACATGGCGCCGTACTTCGCTCAGTTTCCTGTCATCACAGTCACGCCTGATACCGTGCAGCGGTGGGGCCGCTTGGTCTATCGCTCAGATATAGCGCGCTACGGCGACCAGTGGACCCGACAAACCTGGTGGAATTACAGGTGGATCGCGCAGGCTTTGGCCAAAGGGGAGATTCTGCCAACGAATTACTCGTCGGTGCCATGGCCGAATATGAAAAAGTCCGATCGTCTCCGGCAGGCCTTACGGCCTATTCTTGTGATCAATCCATTTGCCGGGAACCACTCGAACAGCGGGCCAGACCGCACCCCACCCGCGGTGTCCTCGGAACTCGGTGGCGATTCCAAGGTGACAATACGTCCTGGCTCCAGCGGTCCCCAGCCGCGGCGCATCATAAACCCCTTTGTAGCGGGGCAATGATCACGCCATCCCGCCCTATTCCTCTGACGAGGACGCCTTTCTCCTCACTACCTTTCTCTGGCCAATGGCCGCCCCGCCGCAGGTCGTAAAACACCACGCACGTTCCGTGTCGGACGCGCCGATCAAAAATTGGCGAGTTCAATGTCATCTCCCGGCAGAAGGACTCACAAAAAACCCTCCCCGATTTGGGGAGGGCCATGTCGCGGATATATATCGTCTATCCTGACCGCGGAAAGGGCGGTAGTAACTCAGTGCGATGATCTGGTAACTACTTCTGCTTCCGGGCAGCCTTGGTCGGCGCCGGTGCCTGAAGGAGATTGCGGAATCGTGCGAACTCCTCCACAGTCACCTTACCGTCCTTGTTGTCATCCAGCCGTTCCAGCATGGCCTTGACTTTCGCCTCGTCACCACCAAGGTTTTTGAGGCCCTTCAACTCGTCCACACTGAGAACACCATCACCGTTGGCATCGAGTTTAGAAGCCATCTTTTTGCGGGCCTCTTCCTGCTTGGCCACAAATTCCTTGAATTCGTCTTTGGTCACCTTGCCATCCTTGTTAGCATCCCACGCTTCCAACAGTTTTTTCGCCCGGGCTTCGTCGCCCTTGAGCGGTTTCAACGCAAGGACTTCAGAGAGCTCCACCGTCCCGTCTTTATTGCTGTCCACCTGGGCCCACATTTCTTCCACCGTGAGTGGACCTTTGGCCTTCTTTCCCTCCGCCCCTGGTTTTGCTGCCTTCTTTCCAGCCTCAGCCCAGGCCACGCCCGAGACCATCAACAAGCACACCACCGCAGCCAGCATGACGCGTGCAACTTTCATACAAACCTCCCTAACCTACTCAGTGACCGAAGGATTGGTAATTCGGGTCAGGGCCCGGCGACCCTCGACCCTGCGAAACACCTGTTCTCCGCGGCCGGTTCATTGGTGAAAATTGCGCCTCGGTGTACCAGCGCACGTGGCCGAATGGAGTGATGCATCGCCCTCATCACTTCACGACAGCGACCACCGGATACCACTTACGTGGCACCCAATACCATTCCCAGATTGTACTCCTCCGGATGGCGGCCATCGAAATTTGGTCTTCCAGCGACCGCAGCCTCTTTAGTACACTCCCTCTCCCCATAAGCGGTGGTTAGCGTTTGTCGGCGTCTCCGTGATGTCTGTGCCGTAGGTGGTTCACCAAATCGTCTTCGAAAGCGAGGGAATTGGATAATGACACGTGCGCTTCTGGCTTACATTGATCCCGGCTCGGGGGCAATTCTGCTACAGGTTCTTATCGCTGCCGTTATCGGAGGGATCGCCTTTGTCGGTCGAATCCGGAACTTTCTCGTGTCCACCATCACGACCGTTATCAAAGGTCGTAGCGGCCACGGCGAGAGGCCGTCCGAGACTTCAAAGGCGGACTCTCCTGTACCGGAGCGCAAAGCCGCCTAACCCGCCGTTCTTCACCTGATCGTCCGAGTTCTTACAGGAGTTCTGCTGTAATCCCGGGGCCCCTTATGACCGCTCAAACATGCCCGTTGACACGCGACGTTTCGAGCAGACGTGTCGAGGCTTCATTCCGCGACCCTGAAGGCTACGTGTTCCTTCGGGAAGGTCGCGTCTATAGAGCTGTGGCCTCGGAGCTCGCAGCGCGCCTGCGGCGGGCGGAGGAAATTGGGGTTCTTCCAAAATTGATTGAACAGGGATGGGTAGTGGGCACTCGTTTTGTCCGGGAACCACACCTCCACAGTACTTTGGAGCGTGAACACCCGGGATGGCACCACTTTCTGGAACACGACCTTCTGCCACTGATTACTTATCCCTACGAATGGTCGGTTTCCATGCTGGCCGATGCCGCAGTGCTCATACTCGATCTCCAAATCGAACTTGTTCAGGCAGGATTCTCACTTAAGGACGCGACCCCTTTCAATGTCCAATTCCTGGGCACGCGACCAGTTTTTATTGACCTCGGTTCCCTTGACGTTCCATCGCGATTTGATGTCTGGTACGCGCTGGGACAGTTTCAGCGGCTCTTCCTATATCCTCTTTTATTAGCTCGATACACAAATTGGGATTTACGTTCTTATTTTCTTTCCAATTTAAATGGTCGAGACCCCCTTTTCATGGTTCGGGCAATGGGACGTTTGGGTCGATGGCGTCCCGCTCTACTCCTGGATGTGACGCTCCCCTGGCTTCTCACTCAATTTTCAGAATCAAAGACACGGGCTCCGCAGTCCCCCAGCTCCCGTGTTTCCATTAATAGGGAGCCCATGCTCTGGAATCTGCGGCGATTGCGACGCAAGGTTCTCCGCCTAGCGGATGGATACCGCCCAAAAGGCCTTTGGGCCAATTATACAAGCACGTGCAGCTATACCGACCGCGCGGAACACGCCAAACAGGGTTTCGTCCGATCAGTACTGACTCACGAGAAACCCAACTGGGTCCTGGATCTCGGTTGCAACACCGGTATGTATAGCGAGTTAGCCGCCGAGCTTGGAAGCCACGTTATAGCGGCTGACCAGGACCATGATGCCGTTGAGATGCTTTATCGCCGTTTGCGAAATAACGGTTCGACAATCTGGCCGGTTGTCCTCGATATTACGAATCCCTCTCCAGGCATCGGGCTCAATAACAAGGAGCGTGAACCTTTCCTACAAAGGGCGCGGGCTGACTATGTCCTTGCCCTTGCATTGATCCATCACCTCATTGTTACAGGGAACCTTTCTCTCGACCGGATCGAAGAGCTTCTTTTTGACCTTTCCTCCCAGGGCGTCATCGTCGAGTTTGTGCCCCCCAGCGATCCCATGTTCCGTCGACTCACCCGATTTCGCACTGACTCCTTCGAGCACATAACGCTCGCAGCCTTCCGTCGTACGTTCTCCCGGCGTTTTTCGATCGTTCGGGAATGCCCGGTGCCCGACTCAGAGAGAATACTGTTTTGGCTTCGACGAAAAGAATAGAAACGAATTCAATTCATTAGCACCAAACATCTGACTTTCCTATGTATATGACGGCGGTCCTGCTCAAAGACGCATCAGCCGGGGATGTGTCTGGAAAAACGGTCACTCCGCGTGATGGAGCGTACTCTCCACGATCCCATTATTTTCAGGCAATCCGTGCAGCGGCCATCTCCATATCCGCCAGTTGCCTGTTCTTCCTGGGTCAGCTTCGCTCGTGGACCAGTGAGCAAAATCGCTATCATTATTTTTGGTCTTTTCGCGATAGCCACGCTCTGATTCTCGCCGTTGGAATCGTCGCAGCCGTTATATTTATTGGTTGGGTTATCACACGGATAATTGGCAGTCGGACAATTCGCAGAATAAGTCAATTTATCTTCCTTGTCTTTTTTACTGATGCAGTTCTATCGGGTCTCACGTCGTTGTTTGTCGGCGCGGGATTCACCGCAAAATATGATTGGTTCTTCTGGACCACCTGGACGGTTATTGTGCTTTTCTTGGTTCCATTTTTTCAGCGGCTGTGGAAACCTGCCATGGCTCTTTGCCTCGTCTTAAGTCCCCTCCCGTGGATCCTTCTATTCCAGGTGCTCTCCTGGAGGCCCTGGAATCCCGCTGACCGACCCAGTTCAGCATTAACACGTTCGGTTCGTTCGCAACAGAGCGGCCTGTCCCATCTTCCTCCCATCGTCATTTTCGTTTTTGACGAATGGTCCTACGAGCGAACCTTCGATGGCCCGGATGTTCGGCCAGAATTCATTCATTTGGTAGACGTGGCGTCTCAGTCAGGTGTCTATCACAAAGCTCAATCTCCAGGCTCCGCCACTTATTTTTCTCTTCCGCGGCTGCTCTATCAGCGAGCCGATGGCGAACTGTTCCCCCATCATGGACAGCTTTTCTGGAAAACGTCCGAAGATCGGACGCTGGTCAACGAGCAAGAGACTCTTTTCGACGATCTATTGCAGGCGGGTTATCAGGTACGCGTCCTGGGGTTTTATCATCCCTATGAAATCCTGCTCGAGGGGCGGGGCATACAATGTCGTAGCTATCCCAATGATCCCAAGGGTGACTCAGTGATTGCTCAAGCGGGGTTGTTCTTGCTCGCTAATCTACGATTCCTAACGGATCCCCTCTCTCGTGTGACGTGGCGGCGATGGGATAGCGCGTTTTTCAGTCAACACTGGTTTCGACTATCACAGGAGTTTCACCGGGAAACCTTTCGTCTGATTGACCAACTCGGTCCGGGAATGTGCCTCTTGATTCACTGGCCACTCCCCCACGGCCCCTTCATCCTTGGTCCGCAGGGGCAATTTGTTGAACCGTATAGTCCGCAGCAGGATCGCACTTTCGGAACGTCCGAGCAGTACCATCGCCACCTTTTGCGTCTGGATACGGTTATCGGAGAGATCTGCGATCACCTTCGACGTAAGCAACTCTTCGATGATGCACTTATCATCATGACGTCCGATCATGGCTGGCGGAGAGATCCAGACCCTCAATTTCGAGAGGCAAATCCGGATCACCGTCACGTGCCCCTCTTCGTCAAGCGTCCCCAACAGACGGTGCGGGAAGATTTCACTGATCCATTCCCGCTCATTCACCTGTCAGAGGTATTCACCCAGGTAGCTTCTAATCCCCAGTGACTTAATAAGGAATAATCGTTTGGTATCGAGTCAGGGCATCTTTTCTCACCTGATCTCATTTCATAACCGCTCAATTATCCGTAAAATGCGATAGAAATGGATAGAGTCGCACCGTCGAGTTTCCTAGCAGTATCACGGTCATTGGGTTATGGCGATCTACCTAGATTACAATGCGACGGCCCCGATTCGCCGGGAGGTCGTCGAGGCAATGGTCCATGTGTGGAAAAACTTCCCAGGCAATCCGGCCAGCCAGCATCAGTTCGGACGGGCCGCCAGAAAACGCCTGGAAGAAGCCCGAGACCACATCCTCGACCTGTTAGGTGCCAAGCCCACACGCGAGGGAGATCGCCTCATTTTCACAAGTGGCGGAACAGAGGCCAATAACCTCGCTATCTTGGGCATCGCTCTGGCGCGAACTGAAGGGATGCCGGGTCGAATCATCATCTCGTCGATCGAACACCCCAGCGTGCTGCGGGCTGCCGAGACACTCGTCGACTGGGGATGGCGTTTGGATACCCTCGACGTCCACCCGAACGGGGTTGTCAACGTGGAGTCGCTTCGGCGATGGATTGATCCTCAGGTGGCTCTGGTTAGTGTGACGACCGCAAACCATGAGACGGGGGTTATCCAGCCGATCGCCGAAATCGCGGCAATTTGCCACAGCCACGGAGTGCCTTTCCACACCGACGCCGTACAGGCGGTTGGCAAGATGCCCGTGTCCTTTCGCGATTTTGATGCGGACGCCATGACTGTGACCCCGCACAAGTTTGGTGGCCCGCTGGGAATCGGCGCCCTTATTGTCACACGCGGGACACCTCTGCGGCCTATCCTGTTTGGCGGCGAACAGCAGGATGGGCTGCGTCCCGGCACGGAAAGTGTCGCCCTTGCCGTGGGAATGGAAACCGCACTTGCCCTGGCCGTTGCGGAACTGCAAGACAACGTGGCAAGAATGACCGCTCTTCGGCAGGAGTTTGAGCAAACCCTCAAAGCACTGATTCCCGATCTCATCATCCACGGGGAGGAAGCGCCGCGGTTGCCTCAGACTGTGAACCTGGCGATCCCTGGTATTGATAATCAGTTCCTCTTCACCGCACTTGACCTGGAGAGAGTCTGCTGCTCCATTGGCTCAGCCTGCTCGAGCGGATCTCCGGAACCTTCCCCCAGCCTACTTGCGCTCGGCATCCCCCGGGAAATTGTGAAAAGTTCCCTGCGAGTCAGCTTCGGCCCCAAGACCACGGCGGAAGAGCTCCGTACTGCCGCTCACACCATTGCGCGGGTCTCCCAGCAGTTACGAAAACATGTGTTGCGGTGAACGGCGGCCCGGTCTCACGGCGAGGCAATAAGTACTCTGGACAGAGGATACCAGCCGTCCGCGTCCTTTCCAGCAATAGCAAGTTGGACAACCGGCTTCTGACTGTCCGCACCGTCCACAACGCCAACGGCCAGGGAATACTCGCCGGGCTCCAGCGTGCGCTCAATGGGGACTATCTCTTCGAACGTGACCGGCTTTCCTGGTGGCAAGTCGGGGGGATTTTGCATAAAGCTTTGCGTGAAGACTTCGACCTCTCCGGGCAAGATTTCCCGCACAGTCTTCTCACCGACATGGATGAACGTCTTTCCTGAAGGCCCTGTCAGTCGAACAGCCATCCTGTACGGTCGATAGCACGGAGCCGAACCCACGTTCTGCCAGACCATTGTCACAGGCAGATTTTCCCCGGACCGAACGATTGCCGGATGCCGTAGCTCCCGAATAACCAGCCGGTAACCCAGCCGCCGAAGAAAACGCGTCACCTCCTCGCGCACGTTGTCACCTGGTGGTAACGGAGCCGACTTGTTGTTGAAATAGGAACCATGGAGGGCCAGCGCGTAGTTGAAGATATAGCGTAAGGACCAGCCTTCTTGGACCCATTTGCGAATGTCCCAGCAAGTTTCCCAGGCCACGGGGGCCGTTTTCCAAACGTCAAGGGCTCGCGCTTCGCTCAGGGTGCTGGGATAAGCGTTGCGCATATGACACCAATTGCGTGAAAAGCCGCCCATGTCGCCCAGGCAATCCGCCCGCCAACCGGTGCCACGGCTTGTCGCGTAGTGAAGCATCTCGGGGCCGTCGATGAGCATCAAAAGCGGCGTCTTTCGAAATGATTCCAGATACGTATCGATGATTCTTCGTTGATTCTCGGGAAGTGGCATGCGGGCAGGCTCGGAGTTACTCATGTGCCACTCTCCCCACCAACCCACCGACCCAAGATCGACATGATCCAGATCCGGATGGCCGTCGTACTTTGCCCCCAGCCGCCGGATAAAATCCAGATGGGCATTGAGAGTGACGGGATCATCCAAATCGGGAACTTCCAGCCCTGGAACATCTCTATAACGCGTGATGATAACCCGACCGCCAATGTCTCGAAGCCACCGCGGATGATAGGGCCGTCCGCGAGTCGTAGAGCAACACATCACGCGAAAGGCCAGTTTCTGCCCGGCCGATCTCGTTTCTGAAAGAACCTTATCAATAAGCTCCACGTTGAGTCGTCCAGGCTCCGGTTCGAGCTCGGCCCAGCCCCATCGAAGGTACTGGACCGTGGAGGGAATCCAGTCCGGGAGATTGCGATCATTGGCAGCCGTGTGATGAAAAGTTTCCCATCCCATTCCTGGGTTGGCAAGGATCTCATCAATCTCGACGGGACGAACGGTCACCCATCCCGAATCCTCCGCCGCAACGAAACTGCTGATCAAGCTGACCAAAGCGAATAGGCCTAGATTGAGCAAAATCAACCGCGTGTTCTTCATAGATCACCTTTCCCAGATAGCCTGATGGAAATTGTGGAAGCAAACCAAGCATTCCGTACGCCGCACCGATTTTACCGCGGCGCGTGTGGGTACGGTACTCTCCCGCCGCCGCCCTGGACAAGCGACCTGTCATGAATCGCTTCGACAACACGCGAACACCGGCTGAAACGGTTCAACACGTATCGCACCATTGACCAACCGACTGGGCGGTGTGCCGACCGCCAGGCCCCGGGACAACCCTAAGCACGGCCCTTTTTCACGTGAGCACAGTTGTGTTATAAACTCAACAATGACTCCAAGAAGAATAGAGCGTGGGATTTTCGTAGTCCAAACGCCACAGGTGCCCATTCGAAGAGAACGAAGCTTTTTTGCGATGGCTGACTCTCGCGATGTTGTTCAACTGGGGCGGGAACACGCGATTGACATCTGGATGGCCGGTTTGAAGGCGGTCCAGGCCGATACTCTTGTCCAGCAATGGGTCCGAGTGACGCAGGACCGGCTCGAGTTCGGAAATCCGACCGAATTAACGCTGGACCTGGGAAGCGTCCGCAAGATTGTTGTCGTGGGTGCAGGGAAGGCAGGAGCCGGAATGGTCGCCGGTTTGGAGAAAGCAATTCCAGAAGAAGTTGCGCAGTCGAAGCAGTTGACCGGGTGGGTCAATGTCCCCAAAGACTGCGTCCACACGACGCGCTGGATTCACCTCCACGGGGCCCGTCCCGCCGGTTGTAACGAGCCGACACCCGAGGCTGTTTATGGTACTGAGCGAATTCTGGACCTGGTTCAGGAGCTCGAACCGAGCGACCTTTGTATCTGTCTGCTTTCCGGGGGAGGATCTGCCTTGCTCCCGGCTCCTGTCGCGGGAATCACGCTGGAGGCCAAACAAGCGGTGACACGATTCCTCAGTGCGGCCGGCGCCAACATCAATGAACTCAACACGGTGCGAAAACAACTCAGCCGGATCAAGGGCGGTGGTCTTTTACGGTATTGCCGTGCGGGTTGGCTGGTGTCACTCATCATTTCGGACGTCCTGGGTGATCCGCTGGATATCATTGCTTCCGGCCCAACTGTGCCAGACACATCAACGCCACAGGACGCGCTGGAAATTCTCAGCAAGTACGGTGCCCGGGAGGCCGGGCTCCCCAAGGAGATTTTCCGCGTCCTGGAAAAGAAGGCCGCCAACCGCGGGGAACGCGTGGAGCCGCAAAGTCAAATCTTCAATTTACTGATTGGAAATAATCGTACGGCCGTTGATGCAGCGGCAGCCCGGGCGCGCGAACTGGGGTATCAGGTGGAGGCCGACAGCGCCGTGGAGCCGGAAGGTCCCGCTGAGGAGGTAGGGCGTGAACTGGCGAGAGCGGCTCTTGAGATGGTCGCTTCCCCGGGGCCTCGGTGTCGCATCAGCGGTGGTGAGCCCGTCGTTCGACTCGCTCCGCCAGACGTCAGAGGCCTGGGTGGGCGTAACCAACAACTCGTTTTGGCGGCCGCGGAATTTCTTTGGGAGAGGATGCCCCCGGAGGTGATCATTCTCTCGGCAGGGACGGATGGCGAAGATGGTCCCACGGATGCTGCCGGAGCTTTTGTCGATCGTGCTGTGATCGAGCAGGCGAAGGAACGCGGGTTTTCGCCTTCAGATTTTCTTTCCCGGAATGACGCGTATCATTTTTTTGAGCCTCTCGGTGCGCTGTTACGGACAGGCCCCACGCACACGAATGTTTGCGACGTTCGAGTCGTATTGACACATCCCTGCCAGAGTCCGCAGCGTGTGCATTGAGTTTTCTCTCTACTGCCGCAAAATGTTCCCCGCAGCCTGGGCCGAGACCGCGTCCTCAGGAAGTAAAAGCGTCATGCCGGGACGGAAGTTCTCAAGTTTGTCGCCGAGGCGCTCACGGTTCAACTGATAGATTTCCACCCAGCGCGAGGCCTTTCCGAGCTGCTGGCGGGCAATATCAAAGAGCGTCTCTCCCTCCTGCACCATGTAGGTTCGCCGATTGACAGTAGAATTCTCGGAAAACGGCGGAGTCAGGTTGTTACGATCTGCCACGAGGGGTGGAGAGTAAGGCATGCCCGACGAAGCGGCCGGCGTCGGCGAGCCCGACCGAGCAGGCGGCACCGTGGGAGGTGCACTGCTGGAAACCGTAGCCGGCGTTCCCGTACCTGCCAAGGGCAATTGGGAAGGGGGGGCGGGAATTAACCCCTCAACATTCTGTCCAGTGTGGCTCCCAAAAGGCGGGCTTGGATTGACTGGCCATTGAGATGGTGGCTGACCCGAGTGACTCGCCTCGGCGGAGCTGGGTGGAATGCCCGTCGCGGACTGGTTGCTGAGGGGTGGCGCCCCGGCGAAGAAATCACCGGGCACACTGCCGGGCACCGATGGCGACCGCGTACCGAACTCTGCGCTCCCGGAACTGACAGGAGTGTCATTCAATGAACTGGCGGCCGACGGCGGCTGCCCATCGGCATCGTGGGCAAGGCTGCCGACACCGCTCAACGCCGAAGAATTTGTTGCCGGAAGGGGGTTGTTGGCCATGACCTGCGAATTTTGATCCGGTCCGCTTGGATTCCACCCTGCGGTGAATCCCTGATCGGGCAAACTGGAACCCTCGTTGGGCCTGTTCGGGGCGGTGTTGTCCGGCTGTCCGAAAGGTAAAGGCGGAACTGCCTGAAATTGCTCCGTCGCGACGGGCTGGTTCGGCTCCAGGGCGTGGTAGCCGGAATTGAGTGCGGCACTTCCGATGGATGCACCGAGGGGCGCAGAATCTGACTCTTCCCGTGCCGCTGAACCGTCGCTCGAGTTCACCGGATCGTTATTTAAATTCAGCGGTGGCACGACCGGCCACACCGTCTCGGAGTCAGACACCTGGGACGCCCCGCCAGCATCGATGTTTCTGTCGCGATCGTTTTGCGCGGAAACCGTACCCGCGGCTAACGAAGCGTCCGCGGGCGAGCCTGGTTGAGACGGTGCGTTCAGTCCGCCCGTCGGCCCGCCAGCGGGGCCATTCGGTTCGCTTTGCGGATGACTCGGGGGCGGTTGCACTGACTGTGCACCCGCACTGCCTGCCGCCTGAGTGGCCCCGCCTGTGTTTTTCTCCGTACCCGTGGCAGCGGGCTGGTCGCTGTGGGACGCCGTCGCGGTCTCGCTTGGGCGCAGGGTTATCAATCGGTAGGCCACAACGGCAGCCAAAATGAATCCCAGAACGCCCAAAATAGCCAAACCAAGGCGGATTTCGAAGGAAAATCGCGTTGTGATCGGCTCTTCCAAGAATTCCTCCGAAGAGTCGGGCCCCGTCCCGGAAAGAGCGTCGCGATCCAGATGCTCTCGATCTTCTTGTTCAGGAGCTTTGTCTATTTTTCCCATTCTGCGTCTCCCACCGATTTCAGGCCGCAGCGGCATTCAGAGGAGTTGCTTGGTTTTATTCACTGTGCCAACGAGGTGCAAGAGCAATTTTCATGGAGAAGCGACCAGCGGCCACGCGGCCGTGCCGGGTCCGCAACGCGGACCTGAAGTCGAGAGGCGAAACGCCCCACCCACTCCGGAACTCATTTGTCCGCGGGGTGGAAGCCCAATTCCTCAAGCGGCTTTACTTTCCGCGGCAAGCCAGCTATTGCGAATTTCCTGGAGGTCCAGCGGGCACTCTTTTCAGATACACCGTGAGCGACGAGTTCCCGAGTTTCATCTCGGTGGAACTTGCATCGGCCAGTGGCGCGAACTCGAACCGAACGGCGAGAGTTTCGCTCATGATCCAATCTTTATGGGCCAGCAGCGCCTGCCGGACCTCCTTGTCGTCTGCCACCACGCCCAGTTCGATCCGGTCAGTAAAGTCGCAGTCCAATTCCTTGCGCTGGTTCTGTACGGCATGAACAAAATCGCGCGCGAGCCCTTCGGCGATGAGCTCCGGCGTCAATTCCGTGGAGATGACCACGACCCCGACCTTCCCCTGGGCGGCCGTCCACCCGGGCTTGGCGTTCAAGCGGATTTGTATGTCGTCTTTATCAAGGACAATTTCCTGGTCGGCCAGAGGCACTTTTACCCTACCCTGTTCTTCGAGTTCCCGTAAGAGGGCACCGCCGTCCGCCCGGCTGAGCCACTCCTTGACCGCGGGAAGCAGTTTCCCCAAACGAGGCCCCAGTCGTTTGAAATCCGGCAGAACGGTGTATGAGACATACTCGTCCGCCCGATCGCGCCATTCCACTTTCTTGACGTTCAGTTCTTCGGCGATCAATTCGCTGTGGGCCTGAAGCCACGCCAACTGATCGCGATCTGCCACAACAATTTCCACTTTGGCGAGAGGCTGGCGCACTTTTAATTTGGCGTTCATGCGGGCAGCGCGGCCCAGGGAGACAATTTCGCGCACGGCCCCCATCAGGCCACACAATTCTTCGTCAACAAGTTCCGGATACTCGCCGGGATAATCACAGAGATGAACGCTTCGCCGGACACGATCACCGAACACAGCCACGGCGAGATTCTGCCACAGTTCCTCCGCCAGAAACGGCACAAACGGGGCAATCAAACGGACCAGAGTGACCAGGCACTCGTAGAGGGTCCAGTAGGCATCGAGTTTGTCCTGATCCTGTTTACCCGACCAGAAGCGTGCCCGACTTCGCCGCACATACCAGTTGGAAAGCGCATCCACAAACTCGGTGATTCGCTGACAGGCGGCGAAGTTGTCGTATTCGTCCATGAACTGACAAACGAGGCGAACAGTGCGATACAACTCGCTGAGAACCCAGCGGTCCAGTTCGGCACGCTCTTTGATCGGCCGGTATCCTTTCCCCTGCGCCAGCACTTCATGATCGAGATTGCGAGCATCTCCGGGAAGGAGCTCGGCCGGATCCCAGCCGTCAATCCGTGCATAAATCACGAAGAAACTGTAAACATTCCAGAGACGAAGGAGAAATTCCGGGATGCTCTCACGAATGGCCTGCTCGCTGTACCGGATGGAAGTCCATGGCGCCTGATTGGCGAAAAAGTACCAGCGCAGAGCATCCGCGCCGTACCGATCAAAGATCTCCTGCGGCTCTCGATAATTCCGCTTACTCTTGGACATTTTCTGCCCGTCTTCGCCAAGCATCAGGCCCAGCACGACACAGTGTCGATAGGGATGCGGGAACGCGATGTGGGGCGTTTCCGCTTCCAGGAAACGACGGGGCTCATCCGGCGGAGCACCTTCCTCCGGGCTGAAGAGTAACGTGCTGATCGCCAGCAGGCTATAAAACCAGCCCCGGGTTTGATCGATCGCTTCACTGATAAAATCGGCCGGAAATTGTTCGGCCAACTTCTCGCGTGAGCCCGGCAGGTGTGGATATCCCCATTGGGCAAATGGCATCGCGCCGGAGTCAAACCAGCAGTCAATGACGTCGGGGACACGCCGCATCTTCGCACCGGGGCAAACCGGAGAGTCATAGACAATCGCGTCGATGTACGGCTTGTGAACTTTAAGATGCTCCGAGAGCGAGGGATCGGCTTTTTTGGCCGCTTCCCAAACTTCCATTCCGGTCACTCCCGGCTTGGCGAGGAGTTCGGCATAGGAACCGACTGCTTCCATGTAGCCGGTTTTCTCACATACCCAGATGGGAAGCGGGGTACCCCAGAACCGCTCCCGAGAAAGCGCCCAATCGACGTTGCTCTCCAGAAAGTTCCCGAATCGCCCGTCTCGAATATTCTCCGGATGCCAGCCGATGCGGCGATTGTTTTCGAGCATTTTTTCCTTGAACGCCGTGGTTCGGATAAACCAGCTCTTGCGGGGATACTGGATGAGAGGATCTTCCTCCGCACGCCAGCAGAACGGGTATTCGTGGACGTACTGTTCGAAATGGAAGAGAAGTCCCCTGTTGCGCAGATCCCGGATGATGTCGCGATCGCAGTCCTTGACCCAACGTCCCTGATAATCCGGTGCTTCTTCCGTGAACGTGCCATCCGGTGCTACGGCACAGATAAGCTGCGGGCCTTCCCCTTCCACGAATCGCTCCTGTTCCCGGAGAAGCACCTCGTAGTCCACTTCTCCGAACGCGGGCGCCTGATGGACGACTCCCGTCCCCGTGTCGATCGTCACAAAGTCGGCTCCAACCACACGCCATGCCACATAGTCCTGGCCGCCGTCTTTTAGCCGGGCAAGACGCTCGCCGTCTTTCTTATAGTAATAGTCAAATGGGGGCAGATAACGGCGACCGATCAACTGACTGCCCAAAACGGTCTTTGTGATCGTGGCTTTTTTGCCGACCTTTTTGGCGACGGCCTCCACAAGCGCAGACGCGATGATGAGTTTTCGCGGCTCACCTTCAAACTGGACGTACGAATATTCGAGATCCGGCTTCACAGCGGCGAACTGGTTGCTCGGCAAAGTCCACGGCGTGGTCGTCCACACGAGCAGGTCCACATCCGGCTCGTCGAGGAGGGGAAAACGTACGTACACACTGGGGTCAGCGACCGACCTGTAGCCCTGTCCCACCTCGGCCGCAGAGAGAGCCGTGCCCCCCTGGGCCCACCACCAAACGATCTTGTAGCCCTGGTAAAGCAAGCCTCTCTCGAACAGTTTCTTTAGCGCCCACCAGACGCTTTCCACGTAAGTCTGGTGATAGGTGACATAGGCATCTTCGAGATGGATCCAGAAGCCCAGGCGTTCCGTCAGTTGTTCCCATTCGCGTGTGTAGCGAAACACGCTTTCCAGACACCGCCGAATGAACGGCTCCACGCCGTAGGCCTCAATATCGCGTTTGGAGTGGATGCCTAACTCCTTGCACACCTCCACCTCCACGGGAAGGCCGTGGGTATCCCACCCGGCTCGGCGCTCGCAGTAGTACCCCCGCATTGTCTTGTAGCGAGGGAAAAGATCCTTGATCGCGCGGGTGAGGCAGTGGCCCGGATGGGGCAATCCATTGGCCGTGGGGGGGCCTTCATAAAACACAAATCGCGGGCCGCCACGCCGCATTTCCAGCGACCGCTCGTAGATTCGGTTTTCTTTCCAGAACCGAATGATTTTCTCTTCGATAGCAGGAAACGACGGATTGCGTTCAACTGGCCCAAACATAAGATTCACTCTCGATCCTATCGCACACGACTCGGGGGTCCATCCGTTGAAGATGGTATTAGGAGAGCTCCCCGGTTAAAGCACCAGGCCCCCAGGATTTTTCAACGACCGCAACACAGCAAAACGCGGCCGTTTGCCGACCCGCACTTCGGCCACAAGCTGCCCGGGCGACAATGCTATCAACCTATGCCAAGCTGCCGGGCCTCCTCGCGAAGGACTCCCAGAACGATTTTTCGCAACTTGGGTTCAGCCTCCGCTGCCACGCGGAGAATGTCCTCCACCACCGCCGGCTCAAGGGCGTCAGGCAAACACATATCCGTCACCACTGACAACCCGAGCACACGCATTCCCGCGTGGACGGCCACTATGACTTCCGGCACGGTGGACATTCCCACAACGTCCGCACCAATTCCCCGCAAAAAACGGTACTCCGCCCGTGTTTCCAGATTGGGCCCGGTGACTGCAACATAGACGCCTCGGTGGGCCACAAAATCCTCTCTCCGCGCGATGGCCAGGGCCCGATCAATGAGTGCCGGATCGTACGGTCGCGACATGTCCGGGAATCGTGGCCCCAGGGAGTCGTCATTCGGCCCAATGAGGGGATTTCCGTTCATCAGGTTGATGTGATCATCGATGACAACGATATCACCCTTCCTGAAATGGGGATTCATCCCACCACAGGCGTTCGAAACGATGAGCAGCCCGGCCCCCAAAGCCCGCATCACACGGACCGGGAAGGTGACCTGCTGATAGGTGTACCCCTCGTAGACGTGGAATCGTCCCTCCATGGCCACGACGGGGACGCCTTCCAGCGTTCCGCAAACGAGCTGTCCCGTGTGGCTGATCGTCGTGGAGCGGGGAAAGTGGGGGATTTCCTCATACGGAATGACGACCTCTTGTTTAATTTCAGCGGCCAGGCTTCCCAACCCTGTTCCCAAAATGATCCCTGCATGGGCCTGCTTGGACCACCGGGTGCGAACCGCTGCCACCGCCTCGTGAATTTGTTGCACCAGTGCTGATGTCATTGCAGTACCACCGCCAGTCCAAATCCGACAAGTCGAACAATGTTGAAACTGCGGCTACAGCTGATGCCGTGAATCCCACCGATGGACTACCACCACCCATCGGCAGCGATTGCGCTCGCACGGTTTATCGGCCAGCAACGTGCGGCGCAATTGCGGGTCCACCACGTTGTTGCCTGCCCCGACGATCCAAATTCAAAGCCCACCAGGCCTCAGAATTCCTCTTCGTCGTCTTCAAACTCTTCTTCCTCGATTTCTTCTTCAAATTCTTCTTCCTCTTCCTCGAGTTCCTTCTCCGGTTCCTCCGTTACCTCTTCCTCTTCTTCGGCCTCTTCTGTTTCCTCTTCTAAGTCACCGAACTCACGCTCGATCTCCGCTTCGTACTCCGGTTCAAATTCAAAATCGTCATCAAAATCATCATCAAAGTCATCTTCGTCAAATTCATCAAAGTCGTCATCAGGCGGCGGGACCGTCGGCGTGAACTCCACTGACGATTCGTCCCCGTCCGTATCCAGGTTGTCCTCCGTGGCCTCGTCATTCCAATCGGGAGGCACCTCGTCCAACACCATAGTGTGTATCTCCTTCTCTGTTCCAGATGGTATGTTTTGCCGCTCCGCTCCCCTGACAGTCCCCGGCTGTCACTCTGCGGGGCCTGTTTGCGTGAGAATACAGTTGATCAATCAGCGCTTCAAAGCCTTTTAGTTTACCCGTCGCGGTAGGCAGGCGGTAGTCGGGCGATCACTGTCACGCGAAAGCACGACAACACTTTCGATTGCGGGAAACCGCGGAAACGGCCAGGTTACATGCCACCTGGCACCGAGCTGACGTACCGACCAACTCAGGGGACACGTGACGCCTGCCGAACCCGTTTTCGGGAAGAGTTGCTTATCGCGTCCACTTTTTCCTCACGGCAAATAGCGCCGGCGCACCGGGCTGTCCCCGACACCACGACTGGCGATGGGGCCTGCTCAAAGGTACCATAATCCCGGACTTTCCAGGCAGATGACCAAATAAGTCGAGACAGATGGTAAAGCAACTAAAGGGCCGCCTTCCGTGAGGCGGCGAAAACGATATCGCCAGCGGCTTTTTGCCCGGGTCGCTACAATCCACAAGCGCATTGTCGCTCAATTTGGGAAGGAGGTGGCTTTTATGGCGAGCATTTCCCGGCGTCGATTCCTGCAATTTGGTGCTGCTGCTCTCTCCACCACTTTAGGGCGAAATGTTGGCTGGACGTTCCAACCGCCTGGAGAGCGTCCTCCGCGAGCCCCGGAAGTCACGGTACTCAATCCGCGCTGCCGAGTGCCGGTGTCGCTCATCATTGATGATTCGACGTGCCTTGTTAATCTTGCCCATTTTGCGATGCCACAATTCGCGGAAGTCTGGCCAAACCGAGCGGAGTACCAAAAACCGTGGCGTCAATTCCCGCGAGAAATCCCCGACGCATTTGTTCAAAAATTCATGGCGTGGTGCGGGGAAAACGGAGTGAAAGGAAAATACAGCGTCGTGCCTTACCCCGCCTGTGTTGGCTGGCTGGACTGCGACTTGCCGGGCTGGTCACATCAGGAATTGGAGAGGAGCCTTCGGATTGTTCGCGAAGAAATCATGCCCCATTGGGACATCCATCCCGAGATGGTCACTCACACCTGGGTCATAAACACGAAGACCGGCCGGCCGTACGAGGAACGGTCCCAACGATTCATGGAAAACTGGGGCTGGAGCGAGGGGCGCTCCGCCGAGGAACTGACCGAGTACATCGCGTACGCCCTCAACATCCTGAAAAACGCGGGACTACGCTGCGAAGGGATTACCACACCAGGCGGTTTTGGAAGCCGGGCAAGACCGCAACTTTCCATCGCTACTTTGGAAGCCTGTCGTGATGTTTTTCAGGTGGAGATCCCGCATTATTTTCGCGATGTTTTTACCGGAGCGGAAAGCGTGGCTCCCCGAGTGGAAAACGCCTCGGGTTTGGAGGGCCCCGAACCCCGATGTGTTGTCTCGATCATCGGCTGCACGGGGGACTGGTTTGGCGGTTGGGATGGCGATACCCCTGGCTCTCCCGACAAGTTTATCACCCCAGACCTGGCCTCAGGTCGTATGGTGGAAGTGATCACCCGGGAGGAGCCCGCCGTCATGGTATGTCACTGGCCCGGCATGTTTTTCAATGGAAGGGAACTGGGGTTCCAAATCCTTCAGGAAGTTGTCAAGAGGTTGCACGCACGGTTCGAGAATCTGATTTGGATGAACCTCTCGGAACTTGCCCGATATTGGGCAGCTAAGGAGTTGACAAGTATTGCGATCGCCGGGCAGCAAGTCGCCTTTACCGCGCCGTTTGCGTGTCCCGGTTTCACCATCGAGCTCTCCGGGAAGCTCCAGAAAGTTCCGGAGTTTAGCCACGAATCGCAGCGAGTCGTTTTTCAGGAGGTCTCGGGCTGGCGAAACCTCCGCCCTGGCACGTTCTTCCAAAAGAATCAGGGCGACAAAGATCGGTACGTGTTCTGTTTCGATCTGCCCAAAGGAAAATCATCGATCACTCTGGGATAACCCCCAACTGCTGTCCCAACAGTCCGTTGCAACCGGAATTCTGCTGCTCCAATGTCAATACCCGGTGACTGTTCCAGGCCCACTTTCTCAAGACTTTACAAATGGCCCGGGCCTCAATACGCTTCATGAATTGCCCATACTTTGTGACCGGAGCCCGGTCGGTATGAATCTCTCAATGTCGGAATGTGGAGGGCACAGACAGCTCCCTCCGGGCATAACCTCACGCCTACCCAACGCCTCGCCTAAATGCGCCTCACCTTTTCCGCAAGTGGGATGACTCAACTCAGCGCATGACGGTCGTGTACCACGTGGTGCCAAAACACAGGGAGATTGCGCGGACCAACCGGAAAAGCGGTCGGCAGCAACTCTGCTGGGTAAAACGGTTCACGGACGCGACGTGTCATCGCCCGATTTGAGTGTGAGCTTCACCAAGCGAAGGTCGATCGCCCGTTCGCCCGGAATATTCACAGCCCGGAGCTCCAATAGTCCTCGTTGTGCGGGAAGCTCGATCACCCCCAACACGAAGGGCTTAAAGTCTTTCACGTACGACTCCCCCTGTCGCGGTACACGATCGAATTCATGCCCGTGAAGCGGTGGATCAAAGGCCTCGGTGATCTTGCCTTCCACACTACGACCAGCAAAGGAGGCTCGGAGGACCACACCGACGTCTTGTGGCCGACACGTGTAATAAACCACGAGTTCATATTTGCCTGCCGTGTGGACGTCAATGTCCCAGGTGATGCTGTCTTCACGGTTGATCCAATTGGTGAAGAAAGAACAGTTAGGGGCTTTTCCACTCCGTTCGATGTTACCGTGGGGAACTCCGTCCCGGGCGGGCAGGTACGTCACCGGAAACTCCCTATAGCCCACGGGAAAAGGCCGAGTGTCGGGTTCCTTAGGAAGGACCTCTGCCTTAAATTGTTCCACTGCTTTCCGCAACGATTCGGCAACATCCGGAAATTGTGCTGACACATCGTGCGTTTGGCCCGGGTCCTCGAGGAGATCATACAGTCGCCCACGGTTGTCAAGGATAAAACGGTCGTTTCGCACACTGACCTGGCCTGCCTGATGGGCGAAAATCAAACGTTGCCGGGCCACGAACTTCTGTTTTCCGAGAAGCACGGGCGAAAGATCAATACCGTCCATCGGCAAGGGCGCCTTGTAGGACACACCGGCAAGAGAGGCGAGGGTGGGAAAGAGGTCGATGGCAGCAGCGATTTGCGACACTCGCAGTCCGGCTGGCACATGCCCCGGCCAGCGAATGATGCACGGTACACGAACGCCACCTTCGTCCGTGGATCCCTTCCGGCCCCGCATTCCGCCGTTCCACCGCCAGCTATTCGGTCCGTTGTCGGAAAAATAAACCACGATCGTATTTGACTCCAGGCCACACTCACGCAAAGCTTCCAACAGCCGGCCGACGTTCCAGTCGATGTTCTCGCACATGGCCAGCACCGCACGAGTGAACTCAATATCCTCTCGCTCGTTCCCGTGGTATCGCTGGGCAATCTGCGCACCGGCAAATTTCTCGTAGAACTTGTCCGGCACCTGGAGCGGTGTGTGGGGGGTGTTATAGGCCACATAGCAGAAGAAGGGCTCGGTTTGATGGCGTTTGATGAAGTCGATCGCGTGATCGGTGAAATCATCGGTAATGTATCCGCGCCCACGGACGATCTCACTTCCAGATTCCAAGGGAGGATCAAAGTAAATTCCCCAATGCCCCGAGGTGAAGCCGTAAAACTCCAGGAATCCTCGCCCCAGCGGATGGTAGGGATATTGGCTTCCATTGTGCCACTTTCCGAAAATGGCCGTTGCATAGCCAGCAGCGCGAAACGCCTGAGCAATGGTGTATTCGTTGAGATTCATTCGCTCCGCGCCCGTGGTCACTCCACGCACACCCGTCCGCGGATGGTACCGACCGGTGAGGAACTCGGCCCGCGTGGGCGCGCAGAGCGGACTCACATAGAAACGTTGAAACAACGCCCCCTCTGCAGCCAGACGATCAATGTTGGGAGTGCTTAGATTGTAATTGCCATGCACGCTCAAATCACCCCAACCCTGATCATCCGCCAGGACGATGAGAATATTTGGCGGATTTGCAGATTCGCCCGTGCATGTTGCCACATTCAGAAAGCCGACACTCAGTGCAGCACATACCAGAAAAACGGTTCTCACAACGGCACCGCGCTTCATGTGATACCTCCCCGCTGATAGCTCGTGTCATCGAAATTCCCGGAAAATGTGGGCACACGCCGGGCCTTCACCGAGCTGGATCAATTTCGAAGCGTGCCTTGGATTCCTTGATCGAGACTACAAGGCCGCTTCAAGCCCGACCTGCCAATGCCGCCCGTTATTATTGCAGAGTGCGAAAGTAGTTAAAAGTGAAGGGACGCGACCGAGTTGTCAGCCCCAGCCACTCCCCAACCGGATCAGGAGAACCAACGAGGTCCACCACCAGGTGCTTTACCCGGATTCGATCATTTCGCAGGCGGCGCCAATCGAATGGCGTCAAGGGCCTGAACACCCACAGTCCCCATTCCCGAGCGGGCCTCATCCGAAGATCTCGCCGGTCAGCAAACACGCGACCCAAAAATTCCTCCGGCAATTCCGCGCGAGAAATGGCAAGCGGGGGACGTCCCATCACGTAAAGAGATAGGGCAACGGGAGCATAGGCACAGATATCTTCAATTTGGCGTCGATCAGCCTCCACAGAAATGGTGACGGACCGCGCCCCCAGTTTCCTCAAAAACGCGGCTGCCAAAGGATTCAGAACCCCCAAACCGGGGCCCGCCTCAAAACCGATCCCTGCTCGACGGGCCAGCCACCACCCTCCCCAGCTATTGACTTCAACGGCCAGTCGGGCCTTGCGACAACGTTCCACAAGCTCCTGCATTTGGGGCAGGTCATCCTCGAAACACACCGGTGGTAAAGCGACTACCGGCACGTGCTTCCGGCAAACTTGCACGATCGTCGTGACGTCCTCTGGCCCGGCACCTTCCACAATTAGATGCACCGGCTGCACTCGGCTGACAAAATCCTCTAACTGTCCTATGCCGATACGCACACGATTTGGCATATCACCGAGTGCCCGCACGTTAGTTGTGGCGGGTTGGAGATCGCTGGCGGTAAGAGAGCCTCCTTCGGGAAAGTCGATTTCGATCGGCTTCTTCTCCGCCCGGCGAATCCGACCAATCTCCGCCGAGATCCGATCGAGAATCGCGTTGACAGTCCGGGGCACCAGGAGAAACTCCGGATCGTCGGTCTCCACGTGATCAGCGGCGCATCCCTGGAAATACCGGTCCTGCACCATCTGGCAGAGTTCTCCCGCCGTTACAGCCTTGTGAACTCGGCGGACCACCGTTTTTGGATACTCCCAGGTGACATCCGTTCCATGCCAGCGGAGTTGACATTCGATACGCTTATTCGCGGTGCCGAGAATAAACTCGAACCCCTTCCTTTCAGCGGGAAATGCGGCAGTCTCTTCTCCTTCGGGCAAAACCTCGGCGACATCATCCGCAACCGCATCGCCGACTTCCCCAGACATCTCATCCCGGCCGAGTCGCCCGCGGTTACTACCGGTAAGGTTCGTTCTCTCGCCTATCAGATAGCCGTCAGTTAGTTCTCGACCGGTGTAATTGGTCAGGGACCGTGCCTCGGATTTAAGCTCATCGATGCTATCGCCCGCCAGTGCCCGCCGATAGATTCCCACCGCGCGAGCCACCCAATCCGCCGTCTTCAGTCGGCCCTCGATCTTCACGGCCCGAACGCCCGATTCGTGAAGCTGGACGATATGTTCGAGCGCGCACAAGTCGTGCATCGAAAGCGGGTGGCCCACCTGCTGGCCGTCCACCGACCAGGGAACCCGGCATGGACTGGCACATAAGCCGCGATTGCCGCTTCGGCCGCCCACCCAGCTTGACATCAGGCACCGCCCGGACACGGAAAAGCACAGCGCTCCCTGTCCAAACACTTCCAGGTCAATAGGTGAGTGCTGGGCAATCCTGCGAATTTCTTCAAGCGACAATTCCCGAGCAAGAACGACCCTGGTGGCGCCCAACTCGGCGGCGGCTGCCACGTCGACCGAGTTCGCCATGCAGGTCTGAGTGCTGAAATGGAATTCTAACTGCGGGAAGGCCTTGCGAAAGGCGAGCAGCGCTGGATCTCGTACAAGGATGGCGTCCACGCCTATAACGGCCGCCTGACGAAGCACCGCGATCGCCAAGCCCAGCTCCCTGTACGAAATATCGGTGTTGACCGTCAGATAGGCCCGACGTCCGTGGGAATGGAGAAAATCCACTGCCCGTCGTGCTTCCTCCAGAGTAAAGTTTCGGGCGCGACGCCGGGCATTCAAATCCTGCAAGCCGAAATATACGGCATCGGCCCCCGCAGCAACCGCCGCGCGGAGGGCGTTCCAATCTCCGGCAGGGGCGAGAATCTCCAGACTCCGTCCAGAATCCAAATGCAATCTCTCTTTCGACAAGCGTCACCTCGCGCTGACGAACTGGCTTCCGTTATTGGCCGTCGCTTGAAAGAAAGGCCGCCGAGGGAGTATTCCACTGGTATTTTACTGATACTCAAACCGAAAGAGCAAATTGATAAGATCGGCACGGGCCTGGAAGTTGGAAGGCGAATCAACAGCCCGATGGAGAGGAAGTCATCGTTGCCTGAGTTTGCTCCGCGAAGAGCTTGGCGAGGCTGGATTTCAATGGCTCCAGGGCCAGATGACCGCCCTTTTCCGCACCTTCAGGAGGTGGGTATTTGCCCACCAGGCATTTCGCTCCCAGTTGACGCGCTTTCACCTGCTGATGATCCGAGAGGTACCGACCGATGGGGACCAACATGACAAACGGAATATCGTGGCTTTTAAGGCGTGCTTTGAGTTCCTGAAAGAATTCCAGCCCTCTCATGTCCGGCAATTGGTACGCACCCAGGATGGCATTGTATCCGCCTTCGCTCTCGGCCATTACGGCCATTTGCAGCCCGGCTTTGCCTGTGGTCGCCGTCTCCACCACGCAGCCCCAGCGTGGGAGATGCTCATGCGCGTCCTGAAGGACTGACTCGTCGCCATCGACCACCAGGACCCGCTTGTTTGCAAACAGGGGGGAAGATTCCGTTGGGGGAAGCTGACGCCCGATGGAATGGACAATATCCTTCAATTCCAGGGCTATCTTGCCGATCTCCCGTAACGACTGCCGCAAGCCTTCCGCTTCGGGATCCAAGGAAGCCTCGGTAGCAACGATCTTACTGACCAGTTCATTGACTGGAATGGCCAACGCCCGATGCAGTTTTTCAATGACTCCCAGCGTCGCTTCGGTCTGCTCAACCTCGATGAGTTCGAGCATGTTGAGAGCTGTAACCAGATCCCGACAAAAAATTTCCAGGAAGAGCCGGTCATCGTGGGTAAACGCCCGGGGCACCGGACTTTCGATATTGACCGTTCCGATTACGACGGGCTCCAAATTCGAGGAATAACGTATCAATGGAACGGTGAGAGAGCTCCGCGAATTTGCTGTGCCCTGCAGATACAGACTGTCGTTTCGGGTATCTTCGCAGAGATAACTCACTCCCGTTTTTGCCACGTACCCGGTGATCCCCTGCCCCTCAAACGCTGGAGTAAGCTCCCGGGCAGCGGCCTCCGGACTCATACCTTCCGAAATAAAAGGCACGAGTTTGTTGGTCTGAAAATCGATCAGTCGTATTTCGAAGACGTTGAACTGGAGGACACCCTCCAGATAGGCAAGGACACGATTTTTCAGTAACTGTTTGCGCTCCTCGGCCGTCAGCTTGATCAGTTCTCCGGGAGCAATATCCACCAATCGCCGACCAGCTTCATGAATCGCTCGTAATCGTTCCAGGGGACGGTAATTGGAAGTAATCTCCTTGAGGACGACGAGGATCTGCTTTCTCCCCTCACCTTCCTCTTTCATGCGAACCGCATACAGATCAAAAACCCGCGTATCGGCCGTCCGCAGAATTGTGCGGGCTGGTCGTCCCTGATCCCGCGCAATCGTGAGGGGGAAATAGTCCGGCTTGAGCAGAGTCACATCGCGGAAGATGTCCCGGTAAAAACGTTTGCCCGTTAGACTATCATCATTGGGGGCGAATTGCCTGGCTGCTTTGTTGGCCCATTCGATACGGAACTTTTCGTCCACGACAAAGATCGCGTCAGGCAGGTGCTCAACAATCGCTGGGGCCCAGGGGAAAGATTCGGCGCTCATGTTGTCCGGCGGATTCAGGACAGACGACGTTTCCAGCATCGGATGCGCGCGCTGTTCGAGTAGGGATTGCATCGTCGCGACCTTGTCGTGGTTGCAACTATTATGGGAATTTCACACCCGTGGTAAAGTGGCACCCTTGTCGCATCGCCTGCCTTGCTGGGTTATTCTACGATACATCAATAGGGCAGTCAACAACTGTGGCGCAGGCAGGAAAAACTCTTGCGCGACGTCTGGGCTGCCCTTGTTTTGCTCCGTGACCGGTCTTTACATCGAGACCGTAATCGCAACCTTCGACTTTCCAATTACTTACGAAATGATTTGCAAACTCGGGCGGGCAACCCTGTGAGCGTGGTAATTGTCACCGATTGTTCGTTAGGCCACAACTCTCCTAATGCAAGCGCAATTGTGGCATAGAGGACCAAAAACTGTGGCAATGTTCTCCGAGTTCCGGTCCCTAAAGTTCTCCGCCGGTTAACTCCTCCGCACAGTCGCTTTAAGTTGACTTCGCCGCGGAAGGTTGCACTTCCTTCCGTCGTGCGACGAAAAACAATATCGAGTACCCCACCACGGATCGTTAAATGTTTGCTTAATGAGCCAGCCATGAGCCGTGCATTCTTTCTCGCCGTCGGCCTGTTTGTCATGTTCCTGGGGGTACAGACCCTGGGTGTCCAGCGATTCGTGCTGAAAGCCCACGACCCTCCGGCCGCCCGGGCCAGTGGATCAGGAGCGGCGGCCGCCGGTCCCAACAAGGTTCTCGAACCACCTCCCTGGGCGCCGTGGAGTCTGATGGCCACCGGTGCTGTTGTCTCGCTCTATGCGGTAACACTCCCCATCAATCGGAAATGAACTGCCTACTCCGGCGTCCTCAGAACAGTTGGCCCGAGCAACGCTTCTGTGCTTTTAAAGGTCCCAAATGGTCGGGCGTATACCTTCCAACCGGGAACGCCACTTGCCTGGAAAAGCCTTTAACGGCATTTAACGGCCCCCATTGAAACCACCTGCCATGCGAATTCAACGGTCGTGCATCGAACTCTCCACTTCCGGCCACGGCCAGATGGTCGATCTCACAGCCCGAATCACAGAAGAAAGTAAACGATCCGGCATCCAGCGGGGACTGATTCATCTGTTTGCAGTCGGAAGCACGGTTGCACTGGGGACGATTGAGTTTGAACCAGGGCTCCTCAAAGACCTGCCCACATTGATGGACGAGCTGGCGCCGCCCGACCGCAGATACCACCATGACGCCACTTGGCACGACGGCAACGGGCACTCTCATCTTCAGGCCACACTGTTGGGTGCATCTTTGACTCTCCCCTTGGAGGGTGGTCAGCCAATTCTTGGGACATGGCAACAGGTCTTCCTTATGGAGTGTGATATCAGGCCACGCCAGCGAAGGGTCGTCGTCACGATTTTTGGCGAGTAAATCTTTCAAGCCAGATCATTACAAAATAGACCAAAAAGATAATGAATGAGGATTGACTCAAATCGCGATCAGACTGTTTTCCGCGCTCGACCGGTGGCGTACAATATGACAGCGGTGCATGCACGCCAGAACGTTCCAGAGGGGCCGGGTCGGCAACAATGCTTGTGCTTTCACGCAAATGCAATGAACAGATCGTGATTGGCGACGACATTATCATCACAGTGGTGGCCATCAAGGGTGGAACTGTGCGCTTAGGGATAGAAGCGCCGCCTCATGTCTCGGTTCATCGCGAAGAAGTACTTCGGGCCATCCGTCAGGCGATGGAGAATCGCAACCCAATGGGTGGAAACAGCCAGGCGCCCACGAGTGATGGCGGATGATGGCCACGTGGCCTGGCCAACGTCTCGTGCATTTCTCTCCACGTCGCCCTACATTCTGCTTTTTTGTTCAAGTCGGCGCGGGCTCCCGGCTCATGCCCCTTTGGGTAGTCCTCAACTAGTTGGATTATTGACGCCCCGGTACAATTTTGGGAACATCTGTGGAATGGAGTCCTCAGAAACCAGCGGCAAGCCGAGTACAATCTTGATAAGTTACGCATTGCGAGATTTGTCGAAGGGAGTCATTGATGGCGAAAGCTGTTTTGGAAACGTCTATCCCCGGGCTCAAGAAGCGGAAAGGCAAAGTTCGCGACATTTACGATCTGGGCGACCATCTTTTGCTCGTCAGTACAGATCGAATCTCCGCATTCGATTGGGTTCTCCCCACGCCGATCCCCTCGAAAGGACAGGTTCTCAATCAACTCTCGGCGTTCTGGTTCAAGTTGTTGGGTGAGCCCAACCATCTCGTTACGATCAATTTGGATGAGATGCCACTTCCCGAATACACCGACCGTGAAATGCTGGCAGGTCGGACCTGTTACGTGCGAAAAACGAAAGTCATTCCCATTGAGTGCGTCGTCAGGGGATATATATCCGGTTCCGCCTGGAAGGAGTATCAACAACGCGGGACAGTGTGCGGTATTCAACTTCCGCCCGGCTTGAAGGAAAGTGACGAGCTTCCCGAGCCGATCTTTACCCCAGCCACGAAGGCCGAGACGGGTCATGATGAAAACATCACCTTTGATCAGATGATCGAGATCGTAGGTGAGCAGATCGCAGTTGAGCTGCGGGAAAGAAGCCTTCGTATCTATAAGCTAGGAGCGGCGTACGCCAAGGAACGGGGGATCATCATCGCGGATACCAAATTTGAGTTCGGACAGGAAAACGGGCAGATTTTGCTCATAGACGAGGTCTTTACCCCGGACAGCTCGAGATTCTGGCCGGCGGACTCGTATACCCCAGGGCGAGGTCAGCCCTCGTTCGATAAGCAATTCGTGCGTGATTGGCTGGAAAGTACCGGATGGGACAAGAACAGTCCGCCGCCGGAACTCCCCGATGACGTTGTCCAAAAAACACGGGAGAAGTATATAGAGGCGTTCGAGCGTTTGACCGGACAAAAATTCCCGTTTTCCTGATGGGTTCGGGTGATCGCACGCCGAGTGCCAATGAGCGCACCACGAGAAGGACTGAAGAAAGCCTATGCCGCTTTACGAGATTGAAACCGAGTATCACATCATCATCACCTGGGCGGACGACGAAGAATCGGCCAAGAATGTGGTGCGGGAAAACTATCCCCGCGAGGCCATCATCCGAATCGCAAAACGTCCCAGAAACAGTTGGGTCATCTCCAAGGCCGGGCTGGGGATTGTCGGCAAGACCGACCCGTGCCATATCGCTCGGGAATGCCTTGCCCGAGCGGCCGGTGACAAAATCCACGCAATCCGTCTTTATATGCAGGAGACCGGTGCCGACCTGGAACGAGCCAGGAAAGTGATCGAGTCGAACATGATCATGGGCTGGTAGTAGCGGGGAGCTGTGTGCGCTCCCTTGGGGCTAAACTTCGATTCCGATCGCGAACCTGCGTATTTTCCCTGCCTGTTTAGAGTGAGGCGTTGGCCTCGATTCTTTCGCGCTGGACGATTCGTCATTTCCGGAGTCCGAGATTGGAGTAACTCTGCCTCCGCCGAGTTCAGTCTCCCGGCGTGCTGCGTTTGACTTAGCAAAACTGCGGCAGCGGGACGAATTCATCCTACCCCCGTCATCGGCAGGAAAATCCTCGGCGGTGTGTTATTCCTCGGTAGATCGATAAATTGTTCAATCTTTTCCTGACTTGCTTATGGCATGCGCGACCGCGGCCAAGCGTCTCACCAGAACGGGCGACGGTTGAACCAATGTCGCCGAAAATGGAGGGCACAATTATTGCGAGATGGCAGATTACAACAGCCCTGGTCAGAAAATCGGCAAGGATAAGCCATCGTCGTGGGCTGTGTTGATGGACGGCTCAGCGTTGTTCCCGTCCAAACGCGGTAGAAGCACGTGACAAGCTACCTGCAACTCAGGAAGGCTTGAAGTCACGACTGTTCTTTTTCGAACGGGATGCTTTTCACAGGAAACAGGATGGCCCACAATTTAATTCCGTGACAGATCGCCAACTCACCGACCGGTTCTCGCTCCATGAACTCTTTTCGCAACCGGCAGGTATGAGGGCGTTGATCTGCTGGCTATTGGACGACAGGTAATGCGGAAATGAGATTCAACATTTTACCCCAGCACCTGCTACCGTTAATCGGCGTCGTGATGGTGGTCATCGGAGCCGCCGTGGGCCCGGCCGAAAACCATCCACGCCCGCAGTTGAACGCCAATGTTGCTCGCTCCTGGTCGGCAGTAGTCTTTGCAGAGCAATCGCCGCCGGGCACGGGAACGGCAGGTGGATTGTCGCAATCCCGGCCTTCCGCGGCACAACTTCGCCCCGAACTGGACAACCGATTAAAAACCGCGCTTCGCAGAAATTTTCAACAAAATGATCGGATCATTTCTCTGCAATCGCTTTTGGATCGCCACTCGCGACGAGAAGATCTTACACGTGCCGTCAAGGCTTACTGGACTGTTGTGAGGCTTGTCGTTGCCGTTGATCTGCTTTCTGAGTCGCTTTCGGAGCTTGAAACGTTCCCCTGTCCTCCAGAGCGCCGTCCATACTTCGAAGGCCTCAAGGGCGGCATCACTGGCCAACTCATCGATATGCGTGGACAACTGGCTGCGGCACAATTTGAACTGACCTCCTGGGCAGGCACAACGGACGCTAAGGGGCGTGCATTTCCAGATGACATCCCTCATACCGGAGGATACAACACGTATATCGAGTCGCTCTTCCACGGCCAGGCCCCGCTGGAAATCCGCAAAATAGACGAACTTCTTCCCCTTGTACGGCAGTCCATCTACCTTCACTTCATAGCTGCTCGAAGTGCCCGCGATGCATGGCTGGCCTACCGCGATGCAGCCAACGCGGGTGCGGTCAACATTGAACCGGCGATGGAAATGTGGCATCTGGCCATTAATGAAAACCTCCGGTGCCTTGAGGCCATTCAGCGCTACAACGAATTGATTCTCGAATACATCCTTGAGCTGCGAAGCTACGGTCAAGCGCCGAGCAACATCCTGCCCATGCTTCTCGAAGAAAGTAGCCGCCGGGTCGTCTCCGGTACCGCCGGCATAACCAGCCCAGCCAACCGCGATAGCCGAAGCGAGATTAAACCCGCGCAACAGGCCGGCGCTATAGCAAACAACTTACCTTTCGCACTCAAGAATCGCGGGCAGGTTGCCCTGTCGGATTGCCTACAGGCCCCCACCTGCCGTCTAATCGCTCTTCGCGAGGCCGGCGATACCGGAACATCAGAGTTAACGAGCGGCTTTTTCAACTCCATCACCGCCACGCGGCTTGAGGATTTCGTCAAGGAGCTGTCACGCTTGTGTGTTGGAGAGTCCGCCCAAACGCGAGCAGGCAAACTCCTGACGCTGCCCGAGTATTTGACGAGGAGCTCGGCCGGAGACGAAGATCGGGGCGTCCGGACGATTCAGTATTGGAACGTAATCGAAGCCCAGACCAGGCTTTACGTGCTCGTTAAACAGTCGGCGGTATTCTCGCAGCTTTTTCACTTGGCTTTGCGAGAAGCCGGGCGTCCGGGAGGAGCGGAACTGGTGCTCCAGATTCATGCGGAGAGAAACGCAGCCGACGCAGCACTGCAGGACGCCCACGGCGACCTGTTGGACAAGCAGTTTGTCCTAAAAAAGAGCAACAGCTTGGCGACCGATACCGATTTGACGGTAGTTACACCGCCGTTTGCTGGCCCTTACGAAACGCGATGGAACGAGCTTGCCCCCTACGTCACCCCAGCCCGGCGTGTCAATTTGGGAAAACTCGCGTATCAATTGCCCGCCATCTACTCGGCGACAGCACAAACCGCATCGGCGCTTCTTTCTGCCGATCTTGCCCGGCAGCGCGACGCCGAGGCATATTTGCGGGGACAAACCCCGTTGACGACTCTTCTCGCGTCCGTCCGGCTCGAATTTGACCTCTGGCTACAATTCATTGAAGGAGTCAGCCGATACAACAGGGCTATTGCGGAGTACGCAGCGGGTTGTTTGCCGTCTGCGGCGTTGAACGACTACCTCAAGGCGATCGGTATTCAGTAGTCCCAGGGAAGCCGCCCGGATCGCGCTCCCGGTTGTTTCATCATCATGCGAATCGTTTCGAAAGTAACATGCCCACTCCGCTGATGTCACAACCAGCCGAGGGAACCGCAATACGTCCGACCTGCGAAACCAATCCCGCAATTCTGGCCGTGCGGATTGGACCGCTTGAAATCTCGCCACCCTTATTTCAGGCGCCCATGGCGGGCTATAGCAACTACGCCTTCCGGCAGCTTCTGCGACGACTGGGTGGCGTGGGGTTGCTATGCACCGAGATGGTCAGCGCCAGAGGCTTTCTCGAACTCGACCGCCGCTATGGTAAACTGCCAGAGCGGTTGTGGGGCGTGCGTGAAGAACCGCGTCCTGTTGCGGTTCAGATCTGGGACAACGATCCGGACAAATTGGCCCAGGTCGCCGAAAGGCTGGTAGAAGATTTCCACGTGAGCGCACTGGACATTAACTTCGGCTGTCCCGCGGAGCAGATTACCAAAGGTGTGGCCTGCGGCGCGTATCTTCTCAAAGACCCGGAACTTGTGGGCAAGATTGTATCCCGGGTAGTGCGCACAGTCTCGCCTGTCCCGGTGACCGCCAAAATGCGGCTGGGTTACACCGACCATCAACTTACGGCCTGCGAAGTGGCCCGGGTTGTTGAACAGGCGGGCGGCAGCGCCGTTTTCGTCCACGGACGAACAGCACAACAGAAGTACCGGGGGAGGGCCAACTGGGAGCGGATTGCGGAGGTGAAGGCGGCCGTCCAGCGGATTCCCGTCATTGGAAACGGCGATATACGTTCCGCGGTCGATGCCGTCAATAATCTGCAGCGCTATCGCTTGGACGGAGTCATGATCGGCCGGGCTGCTCTCTCCCGTCCATGGATATTCCGCGAGGCGTCAGCCTTGCTCGCCGGAAAAACACCTCCCCCGGAACCAACTCCGGAAGAACAATTCGATCTCATCCGCGAACAGTACGAGGTACTTATTGCCCAGTTTGGGATCCCGAAAGCCACTATTTTGATGAAGCAGTTTCTGTGTCGGTTTATCGCTTTTCGGCCGGGCTCCAAGCATCTTCGGGTGAATATACTCCATCTGAGTGAGCCGCACGAGATTCTGGAGGCGGTTCGACGTTTCTTGCTTGCAACGAAGTCCCCGATAAACGTGTCCAATTCGTTTGCTTCGACTCGTGCCGATTGATCCGGAGCATTCAAAACAGGCCTCGTTAGCAGACCTAGCGTTTAACGCCGTTTCCTTTCGGCACCTGTTCCGGCCAGTTCAGCCCCGTATTTCGCCGAGCCAGCCCTCGCGTGCGGTGCCGCTGGGCGAAACCTGCCACACGTGGCCTGTCTGGACCTCGAGCGCAGTGAGCCACCCGCCACCGTAGCAATAGGTGTCGATGCAGACGAGATAGCCAAGATTCAGAATCTCCCCGTTCTTCTGAGCGGTATGTCCAGTGATGGCCACTTTCTCCGAGAAATGGGGGCCGGGAAGGTGCTCCCGCAGCGAGCGCCATCGGAGTATGGTCCCATCCAGCATATTCAGGGGACGATGCTCATCGTAGTTGGCGTGGACGAAAAAGTGGTTTTCCGTCTCGTGGTAAGAAACACAATTTCTCAAAAAAGCGATGTGCTCCGACGGTATTTCTTCTACCCTGGCGCAAGCATAGGAGGCCAGGGTCGCGGCCCCACCGTAGATCAACCAGTCCTGAAACGCCTCCTTGGCACCATCGACAATGCTGAGCAGCATTTCATCGTGATTTCCCAGTATGGGGACCAGGGTGACATGCTGCTGAAGCCGAATCAAAAGATCAATGACGCCGCGACTATCAGGCCCCCGATCTATGTAGTCACCCAGACCGACGATGATGTCGGAACTTCCCGGACCGATCCAATCCAGGAGGCGCTCCAGCACGTGTTGATAACCGTGGATGTCTCCGATAGCAATGACGCGTTTCACTGAAGAACCACAAGTGTACTCTTAAGAAGCCAGATATAACCAGTTTCCACTGACGTAAAGGTGTCGGTTTGGAAAGCGAGATCCCACGTGCGAGTCGCTCGGCGGGCCGGTTTACGCCGTCGCCTGCCCCTTGCCCTTTTTACGTGAGCCACTGCTGAACGGTTTCGCACCGTTTTCAACCTGTGACGGAGCCATGAGTCGCCAGGAAAATCTGCGTCAGATGAAAGAACACGGGAGCCGCAAAACAGAGCGAGTCGATTCGATCGAGAACTCCGGTGTGCCCCGCCACCAGAGTTCCGTAATCCTTCACGCCGCGATCTCTCTTGATGGCAGACATGGTGAGGCTTCCCGCAAATGCAGCTACGGAGATCGCCAGCGAGAGGGCTGCCGCAATCCACACTGAATCGAAGGGTGTCACCCACCAGAGCATGGCACCAACCAGCGTGACACTCGCCGTTCCCCCGAGAAGCCCTTCCCACGTCTTGGTTGGATTGATTTCCGGCACGATCACGTGGCGACTGGGAAGCTGCGACCACGCAAAGTGAAGTGCGTCGCTGAGCTGGGTCATGAATACCAGGAAGAACAACAACCTCAGGTTGTAGGCGTCGCTGCCAAAATCGATGCTCGTCAGGATAGCGGGGGCGTAGCTCAAACAATAAACACAGATGAGCAAACCCATCTGAATTTTGGCCGTTCTTTCGAGGAACCTTTTCGGGTCGCCGGAAAGCGCGATTCGGGTGTGGATGAAAAGCAAGGCATAAACCGGGATGATGATCGCAAAGAGTTCATAGCGGGCCAAACCCACCAGAACATACTGTGCTGGTGTGCAGAGGACAAACACCCAGAAAAGGGCCCGGTGATCACCCGGACGAGTCGGCGTCAACGTGATAAACTCACGGAGGCTCCAAAAAGAAATCATCCCGAACAGAACCACAGTCGCCGTCTTGCCCAGGATCATTGCCCCCGCTAATCCTGCAAACAGCAACCACCAGGCTCTCAGGCGACCGGAGAGACTGTCCACGATATCCGGATTGATTGCTTCGCTCCGCCGTTTACGCAAGACATGGACCACCACAGTGGCCACGATCAACAGGAGCAGAACCCCGCCCAGAAGACCCCATGTGATGACATCCATGGACAGCAACACCTCAGCGAGGCTGAAAAGAACACCCGCGCGCGTTCAATCCCTCCGCCTCTTCCCGGAAAACGTTATTTTTTCAGGACAATGATTTGTCTCCCAATACGGCTGGCTACTTCTAATTTAATGCCTTTTTCAAGATTGCCTTTTTTCAGTGCCTTCTGCCAGTCATCCAAATTGCTGATCGGCTGGTCCTCCACCTGCACAATAACCATGCCTGTCCTCAGGCCGCATTTCTCGCCCGGTTTGCCCGGATCCGCATGGACGACCACAACGCCTTCTGTGACACGAACCCCTGTGGCCTGGCCGATATCAGGGTCAAAATCCATCAGGATAAGCCCAAGGTCCCGATCATACATCCGTCGCCGATTCGCTTCAGGAGAATCTCCTGAAGCACGTTGTTTAAGGCGCTGGGCCAATTCCTGTTCCGAGGGAGATTCCTCCACAGTGACCTCGAGCTCGATCGGTGCGCCATCGCGAAGTACGCGAATCTTGTGTTTCTGGTCGATGGCCGCTCGTTCCACGAGTTCCTGAAGCGTCGGAACATCGGTCACGGGATAACCATCGAATTCCATCACAATATCGTTGCGTTTGAGTCCCGCCTTGTCTGCGGGGGCATCCGGAAGCACCTGCCGGATAACGACAGCGCTGGGTCCCGTGCCACTCCTCCCGCTGCTTCCAGTCTGAGCAGGCCGGGGTAGGAGAACTTCGTCGAGAGTTACGCCCAAGTACGCGCGGCGAACCCTCCCGTGAGCCAAAAGTTCCGAACTGACCCATTTCACCAAGTTGATCGGGATCGCAAATCCAACTCCCTGGTAACCACCACTCCGGGAAAAAATGGCGGTATTGATGCCCACCACTTCGCCATCCAGATTAACCAAGGGGCCGCCGGAGTTCCCGGGATTGATGGCGGCGTCGGTCTGGATGAACCGCACACGACCGATGGACCGCAGGCTTCGCCCTTTGGCACTCACGATCCCGGCGCTCACCGTCCCTTCCAGTTCAAAGGGGTTGCCCACCGCCAGGACCCATTCTCCGATATCGAGCCGATCTGAATCCCCCAATTGAGCAGCCGGAAGCGGCTCGGTCGTCTCAACTCGCAAGACAGCCAAATCGCTCAGCTCATCTGTTTTCTTGTCGATCACCGGCAACTCCCGACCGTCGAACAGACGAACCGTAACAACGTCTCCACCTTCGATAACGTGCCGGTTTGTGACAATCACCCCCCGCGGATCGATAATCACGCCGGCGCCCAGCCCCATATCCGGATTCCGGGGGATGTCGAATTGGAAGCCCGGCTCGTCAGGGTTGGAATCGTTATCTCCCCAAGGCAACCCGGGAATTGGCCGTCGGGGCCGCGACTCCCGTGACGTTGCCGTGCGAATCGTCACCACGGTCGGCAGAACTTTCTTTGCCGCCAAACGAAAGGCAAGAGACAGTTTCCTGGCCTGCTGAATGGCCTCCGCTTCGTCGTCTTCAGCCCGCGTGATTGTCCCCCCAAGCGCCGCGCACAGCACGAGCACCACCAAAACCCGCACCCCAAGTGCGCTCCGGGACAACCGCTTGCCGCTGGCAACGCACTCACGTTTACTGTTTCGGCCATCGCTAATCATGATGAGAGCTCCTCAGCCTATGCTGATTTTTCGTTTGATCGTGGAGACCACCTCCATTGTGCAAGTTTACGACAAATTTCCAGGCAGAATCAACCGACCTTCGAGACAGCCTTTACCAAAGAAAGGGTGTTGCGGTGCCAAATTGGGGCTACTTCGGGCCCGCTACGAACAGTTGGAGTCCCCGCCGCGTCCTCCAAGCGACCGAGAATTGCGGCCGTGGCATGACTGAAAATGAGCCGGGCACGCAAGAAAAGCTCGCCAGGTTTGATGCCATATTGGGTAGTAGCCTGGGGCACATGGCAACCAGGCTCCGCCGTGTTCGCACGGCTGATACGCCCGGCAACCCGGTGGGTGTCCCAAGGGTTACGCCTGACATAAGGGCGAACGGGGGATGAAGGAACTTCCGTACGATTCCTTTGCAAGGGCTTATTAGGCTGAACCATTCCCATACTTTTATAAGAGCTATGAGATGTCGCCGGCGCAAAGTGTCATCGGGACAATTCATGAACTGCCCCTACAACGCTTTGCGCTTGTGGCATGTCACAGGCTGTTGCAAAGGCGGGGATGGCTCAGTGGGGGCGTCAGGCCGATTAATTTGTGCGTCAGTTTACCGGGCTGCGAGATTGACCAGTGGTTTCAGACGGCTTCCTTTCTGCACTTCCACCACCGCCAAGAGGTTATCGCATTGATCGACAACCGCCACCTTCTGGCCAGGGTCAAGCCGTGCCTCGCACCTGGGCCACTGGCCATGCAAAAGACTGCGGAGCGACCTGTCATCGAGTTGAACGTGCGGAAGATGTTGCGTCACCACACGCGGTGGGAGCAGATATTCCTGCCATCGCCGTTCATCCAGTGTCCTCGGGTCCACAGCATTTTCCAGCGTGAAGTGGCCGACGGCCAGGCGTGTCAACTCGGACATGACAGCCCGCGTGCCAAGGCTTTCGGCAAGATCACGGCCCAGCGACCGCACATATGTGCCCGAGCCGCAACGGATTTCCATCTCGAGTTCCGGATATTCATACCGGAGAATCTTCAGTTCGTGAACATTCACCGGACGAGGTGGGGGAAGTTGCGGCGTGCCTTGCCGGGCCCATTCGTAGCCACGCCGCCCTTGGATTTTCACGGCAGAATATACCGGGGGCCGTTGCAGAATTGTCCCTGTAAACCTCGGCAAAATGGCTTCAATTTCCTGGAGGGCTGGCTGTACCGCGCCTTCGTGGATGGTGACCTCGCCTTCGACGTCGTCGGTCGGGCTGCTCCTACCGAGCAAGAAGGTGGCTCGGTATACCTTTGGTAGTTCCTGGATGAGCGAAATAAGCCGGGTGGCGCGTCCCACACAGACGACGAGCACGCCCGTCGCCAGGGGATCGAGGGTTCCTGCGTGACCAACGCGAAGTCCCCTCGCCCAGCGCTGGACCATATTAACGGCGTCGCGAGACGTGATCCCTTTCGGTTTATTGAGCGAAAGAATTCCGCCAATCTCTTGTGTGGTCATTGCGGTCGAATCGATCGTCATAATGAATATATTTGGTCACGCCAGGATTGCCGGTGTCAGACGTGGAGTCGCTAAGCCATTCTCTACTCCGGTATGAGACTTCCTGCAACTGTAAAGCGATGGATACAACCCTATCGTACACCCGGCCACATACATGAAAAGACTTGCCACCGACGTCCTGCGAACTCCGCGGGTTGCTGAGTCGTCCCCACTTCTGCTCTGTTGTCGGGATCGAACCGGGGCCTCACCGAGACCTTCCGCGGAAGTGTGAGTCAAGTCGGAGGGACCTGCTTGTCAGGTCCATCTTGCGACCTTGGACAATCCAATTGGCGGACCGATCTTTGTCTGCCAAGTTCAATTCCCGTAAAGACATTGGGGGACTCATGAATTGCCCAACGAGGCGTCGAGCCGTTGCCGTTCTCTCAGATCCACGCAAAATGGGGTGTGGCTCAGCCGTGGGTTGAGATTGACTGCCTCGAATTTTTTCTGATAATGAGGCCAAAATCCGGACGGTACTAAACAGCGGGGATGCTCTGGGTGAAAGGAACATGCCATGGCCCGGCCGTTGAGCAAACTTGCCAAAGATTGGTGGGACTACACGACTTTGGACCCGGAATTGCTGCAGGATGCCGCCAAACTCACCGTACGCCAGATAGAAAAACTTGCCCGGCCAGGATTTAAGATCGTTATGTACGACACGTTGGAAGAGTTCTATCTGGCGGAAGCTCTCGAGTACATCAATGCCTGGCGGCAATCCACGGCGGATAACCCTTGTGGGATCTGCGGTCCGATAGGGCCGACAGAACAACTGCCCCTTGTCGCCCGGCTTGTCAACGAGTTGCAACTCGATGTTCGGGAGGGTCACTTCTGGGGAATGGATGAATGGGTGGACGAAACAACAGGCCAGCCGGTGCCGATGGATCATCCGTTGAGTTTTGCTCGCGCGGATATGGAACTGTGTTTTAATCGCATCAACCCCAAATTGAGGATGCCGAAGGATCACATTCGTTTTCCGATTGGGGATTTGGAGGCTTACTCCCGGAGTTTCGACGAGATCCGCTGCGTCGTCATGCAGGGTGGTCAGGGCGACATCAAGCACTGGGCGTTCAACGATCCGCCCAGGCGGCAGGGAAAATGGAAGGACGAGCCACCTCCCCCTGCCGAATACCGCAAACTCAAGACGCGGATCACCGACCTGCACCCGGCAACGATCATGCAGAATGCCCGCACGTCTGGTGGTGGACAGGTCCACCTTGTGCCCACGAAGGCCGCCACAGTGGGTCCCGTGGAGACCTGGAAGGCAGAGAAAGTTTCTATCTGGCACGCGGGAATGCACGACAATCCGTTTGGGATGCGACTGACGACACTCATGATTTCCAAGGGAATTGCCGATTCAGCGGTACCGATGTCGCTTCTGGCGGAGCATCCCAACGTGCAGTTCAACTTCTATCGCCCGGCCTTGTCCGAGGTGAAAACGGAAATGCACTGAGTCCTTGTCCAACGCCGTATGAACAAGAACAAATAAGAGCGGTTTCACGCTCAGGTTGCAAATCCGTTCCGTTCGTAGTGGGTCGTAAACATGAATCTGGTGGGTTCCATTGCGCTTTTGGCGGCATTCTGTGTTTCCGCGGAAGCGTCTGAATACCAAACGGTGGTACGTCACGGCGACTGGATCGTGACGGGGAATGAGATTGTTTCCGACCAGCACATCGTGTTGGACGGCAGCCTTGTTCTCAAAGAAGGTGGGCAACTCACTTTGAGGAATTGCCACGTTGAGCTTGTTGGGCAGAAATCCCGCGAGCACATCGTCGATTGGCAGGGTGGAAAGCTAATCACACGGAAAACGATCATCGGGGGCACAGATCGCGCGGGCACAGCCATCCATACAGTGTTCCATCTTTACGATGGCCTTTGGGACGCGGAGGATACGGTTGTTGAATTTTCTTACGGAATCAGCTTTTCCGACAAAAGCCCCGGCATTCTTAAGGGAAACCGTTTTCGGGCAGGACGACGGCCGGATGCCCTCATTGCTTCCGGCCTTGCCGATATCACGCTGGAGGACAGCGTGTTTCCGGTAGCCCTGGGTATTTACACCCACCAAGGAGGACGTGCAACGCTCAACCTGCCGTCGAATCAGCCACTTGACGTCGTTTTCGACGGCAACAGTTTAACGCCAGGCGTCAAGTGGAAATTGGAATTGATCCGGACAGTGGTGCCCCGGTGGTTTGTGTTTTTGCGAAACATTGGTCCGACCAATCCTGGCTGTGAGATTGTTCTGGAACAGGTTGAAGATGTGATTGGAAGCTCTGCACAATTCCTGTATAACGGCATTAAAAACTGAGGCGATACAAGTGTTGATAGAAATAGAAGGAGTACCAGCACGGCATAGTTCGCTGGATTTCTCCAGTTAATGGACAAAATTATGGTCCGGCCGGAGTTCATTGGCATTATCAAGCCGTTCTATCCGCACAATGAGGGACCAGTACGGCCAGCCAAGCCAGCGATCGGGATGCTCAAGCTCTATTCCCTTCAGATTTGGTACGCACTGTCGGACCCGCTGACGAAAGAGCTGATGCACGATAGCCATTCAGTGCAGTAAGTTCTGGCCTTAGACCTGGGGAGGGATGCTTTTCCGGACAAGACCACCATTTCCCGGTTTCGGCGGCGGAGCGGGCTCGTCAGTATGTTCGCCGCATTGAGTTTGTATACACGCCGAAACACGGCAGTTGGCTGAACGTGGCGGAGTGCGAGCTCGGCTGTTTGACCCGACAGTGTCTGGCCGGGCGTCGTCTGGAGGAGCTACGTCTTCTTCACGAAGAAATCGCGGCGTGGTCGGCAGACCTCAACGCCCGGCAGCGCGGCGTCGACAGGCAAATGACCGCGGAAGATGTCCGCCGCAAACTGAAGTCTGTCTATTCAAAAATCATCCTGTGACGGAGCACTAGGACAGCCCCCACGGGATTTTCGCAAGGCCTATCGGGGGAAATCTGGCTGACGTGCCATTCCGTTAGGTCAGCATCACGTGAGATGATGAAAAATCATAGAAAATTTGTGCTTTTTTGCATGGTGAGCAGCCGTCATGATAATTACATTAGTTCATAGATTATGAAGCGAACACGGCCTGCCCCCGTCTGCGGAATGGCCAGCCGCGTCATACCGAAAGTGTCAGTAGCTCACGGTCCGGCAACACCTGAATCGAAAGGAGAGGTGCTCATGATGGGTGGAAGACATTTTGCCCTGGTTTTTGGTCTTGTCACGCCAGTGGTTTTCGCTTGGAGTGTCCAAGTCCATCCCGCCCGTGCCGAAGACCACCGCGATGGTGACGGTAAAGTGACCATTTCTGGAGAATTAAAACGGTGGCACAAGGTCACATTGACTCTGGCTGGTCCTTTTGCGCATGAGCGGGATAACGCTCCGAATCCGTTTACCGACTACAACTTCACTGTGGAGTTCCGGCATGAGTCGGGCGAGCCGGTGTACCGTGTGCCGGGTTATTTCGCTGCTGACGGCCAAGCCGCGGAGACCTCCGCCGAGGCGGGGAATTGCTGGCGTGCCCATTTGGCTCCTGACAAGCCGGGCGTCTGGAGTTATCGCATTTCCTTTTTGAAAGGAAAACATGCGGCGATTGGTGGACAGGGAACACCATTGGCGCCCTATCATGGGATTACCGGACAATTCACGATCGCAGAGACGGACAAGACAGGACGTGATTTTCGCGCCAAGGGACGACTGGCCTATGTGGGCAAACACCATTTGCAGTTTCTGGGCAGTCAGGAGTTTTTCCTGAAGGCCGGTGCGGATGCCCCGGAAACCTTTTTGGCTTACGAAGACTTCGATGGCACCATTGCCATGAAAAAAGGTGTTCCCCTACACACCTGGTCCGCCCATGTCCACGACTGGCGGCCGGGCGATCCTAGTTGGAAGGGTGGAAAAGGCAAAGGGATGATCGGGGCACTCAACTACCTGGCATCGAAAGGCGTCAACGCCTTCTCTTTTATCACTTACAACGCCGGCGGAGACGGGGATAACGTGTGGCCATTCGTGGAACGGAATGACAAACTCCATTACGACTGTTCAAAACTTGACCAGTGGGGAATCGTGTTTGACCACGCGACATCTCTGGGGTTGTATCTGCATTTCAAACTCCAAGAGCAGGAAATGGATGATAATTGTGTGGGCGATAAGGCAGAGAAGAAGGTCGTCCCGGAATCTCTGGATGGTGGAGCGCTCGGGCCGGAGCGCAAACTTTATTGCCGCGAATTAATCGCCAGGTTCGCACACAATTTGGCGCTGAACTGGAATATCGGGGAAGAAAACACCCAGTCGCCCGAAGAGCAACGGGCGATGATTCGGTATTTGTGGGAGACGGACCCGTACAAACACCCTATTGTTATTCACACATTTCCAAACTGGCAGGATCGGGTGTATTCCGAGCTTTTGGGCGACAAATCGCTGTTAACGGGTGCTTCGTTGCAAAACAGTTGGCGGGAAGTTCATCAACGTACCCTCCGATGGGTGCAGGCGTCAGCCAAAGCGGGGCGTCCATGGGTAGTGGCCAACGACGAGCAAGGACCGGCGGATTTGGGTGTTCCGCCCGATCCCGGCTATGAAGGCTTCGACGGCGTAGCCCGTTCGAAACCCGAAGATCCCGGTTATACTCTCCATGACATTCGTAAATACACGTTGTGGGGAAATCTGATGGCGGGTGGTGCCGGCGTCGAATATTACTTTGGGTACAAGCTTCCCCAAAACGATTTGAAGTGTGAAGACTATCGAAGCCGTGACCGTTCCTGGGACTATTGCCGCATTGCCCTTGAATTCTTCTCGAAGTTTCATGTCCCGTTCTGGAAGATGGCCAACGCAGATGAGTTGGTAGGAAACGCGAAAAACGACAATTCACGTTATTGCCTGGCCTTGCCGGGCGAGGTGTACGTCGTCTATTTGCCCACGGGTGGGACGTGTGAGCTGGACCTCTCCGGTACATCGGGAATGTTCTCCGTCCGGTGGTATGATCCCCGTCGCGGAGGCGAGTTGCTCGCGGGCTCCGTAAAGGAGGTTTCAGGCGGTGGCAAAGTGGACCTGGGTCGGCCGCCGGCAGATGAAAACGAAGATTGGGTCATTCTCGTTCGGAGATGAACACATGGTGGAGACGACGTTCACAATTGCCGTTTTGCCCGGGGATGGCATCGGTCCAGAGGTTATTCGCGAGGCAGTCAAGGTTTTGCGAGCGGTCGAATCACATCTGCCAGATGTCAGATTTAGCCTCACCGAGTACCCTTGCGGTGCGGCTGCCTGGGTATGACGAATATCGCGGTGTTAGGCAAGCCGATAGGCATCGGCCGGTGGCAAAGGCTCGTACAGTGTTCGCAGCGTACGCGTGTGCAAGTTGTCGCAAACCAAGATAACGGGCTTGGTCTGCGGAACAATCGTGGTCCAGTAACGCTTTGACCTCAAGGCCTCAGTCTTGAGTCGTTTTCCTGGGGCGAACGCCCACCTTTCGCCATCCCGCCAACACAACCATGCGTCAACTGTGTTCACGCAACGAAGGCCAAACTATAATGGGATGCTTGTGTGGTGTTTGGCTCCCCGAAAGGGGACCTCGTAAGTTCGCCAGGAGCAAGTTGTCTAACATGTCTTTCCTGACCAATTCGGAAAGGAGATGCGGCATGAGTCAGACATTGGTTACTCGCCGGGATTTCGTCAAGACAACAGGAGTGGCTGTGCTGGCTGGTGGGCTCACCGGTTTTCAGTTAAGGACGTCGCTGGCAGAAGGGCAGCGACTGGCTGAAGGCGCCCCGCACGCCGAAAAGTTGGGATGGCGTCTCGGCTGCCAGGCCTACAGCTTTAATCGTTTTACGTTTTACGAAGCCATTGAAAAGACTGCCTCACTGGGGCTCCATTACATCGAAGCCTACCCGGGCCAGACCCTGTCCAAAGAAAAACCGGACGCCAAGACCAATGAGTCACTCTCGCCTGAAGATCGTAAGGAAGTGAAAAAACGGCTTGCCGACGCTGGAGTGAAGCTGGTCAATTACGGCGTGGTGGGACTGCCCGCCAATGAGGGCGCGTGCCGTCGCGTCTTCGATTTCGCCAAAGACATGGGCATCGAAACGATCGTCTCCGAACCGCCCTTCGACGCCTTCGACATTATCGAAAAGCTGTGCGAGGAATACCAAATCAATGTGGCGATCCACAACCATCCGAAACCTTCAACCTACTGGAACCCCGATACCGTTCTCAAAGTTTGCGAGGGACGCAGCAAGCGAATCGGTGCCTGTGCGGACACCGGACACTGGATGCGGTCGGAGATTAATCCCCTGGAAGCCATTAAGAAACTGGAAGGCCGGATTATTTCGTTCCATTTCAAAGACCTCAACCGCTACGGGATGGGTGCCCATGACGTCCCCTGGGGCACCGGCCAGGCAGACGTCCCTGCCTTGCTCAAGGAAATTAAACGCCAGGGGATCAAAGCAGTGTTCTCCATTGAATATGAGTACAATTGGGAAAACTCCCTGCCCGAAATCGCCGAGTGCGTCAAGTTCTTTGACAAAGTTGCGGCAGAGCTTCTGAGCTCTGGCTGAGCTTTGGGGATCGCCCCGGACTGCCATTAACGAGTTTCACTCTCGGAGAGCACACCCGCGTTTTTTTCTCCGCAGAGTCGCTATCGGTCCTGATCATGCGACAACGCTAAAGGTCTGGTGCCCCGTGAAAGCGATTTTGACCGCCCAATTTGGGCGGTTTTTTGTTTTGAGCATGAATCGTTCGACAGACGTCAAAGCCCCTTTCACCCCCACCTTGGTTGCGTTGTAACGCGAGGGTGGACACTCCCTCGTCCAGGTAGTTACATATCTTATTACTATGCAAGCACTTATGGCAGTGCATGCGCTGTCGGGCATCGCCGGCGGGGACAATTTTTCGGATTTCGCTTGACTTCATCTCTTCCCTTTGCCACAGTTTTTGCCACAGTTATGACAAGCTGTGACGTCCAGGTGGGTGTCAAGTCTTTTTCTGTGGCCTGTTGAGTGTCTTTACAATGGGCAGTAGACCCGCGAAGTTTAACGCAAATACACTCGCTCGACCCGTCTTGAGTTGGGGTTAATACCCGTCCATCGATCGGGATACCGCTTGGCACGCGGTCGATCAGAAGTGGTTGGAAAAATTCGAGGAGGGATTGGCTGATGGACCTGGCTGACAGTCTCCGGAGGAGCGAAACGAGGGAAAGCGTGGAAGAACGCTGCCGACGGATCGAAGAGAAAGCGGATCAGCTTTTCGCGGCAGGCGTGGCGTGGACCACTTTCTTCAAAGAACTTCTGGGACCGGAGGGCCTTATTCGGCGACTTTTTCCCACGCCTGACGAGCTGAGCTTCTTCGAACAGACGGCCACCCATCGAAGGGTTCAGGAAATGCTGGCCAGCTTGCGCCGAGTTCAGGAGGGGCGTGCTGCGAAGACGGAGGCCGTCAGCGTTATCACGCTAAGGATTCCCAAAAGCCTTCACGATGCCCTTGCCGAAGAGGCGCATGCGCTGAAAACAAGCATCAATCGACTTTGCATCTCAAAGCTCGCTCAACTGATCGACGCACGTTTGGTTCCACCTTTGCGGCAATTTGATCGGAGTGGGGAAATCACCATGCGAGGCGTGAGCACCGATTCAAAAACGCCCGACGAACTTCCCCAACGAGAACAGGAACCAGCAGAGTGAGTTGCCCCGGTGGGGGGATGATGCGGGGCAAAAAACGAAGGAGCACGAGGGCGGGCCTGTAAGCCGGGTTCTGTACCCTGGTGATTATCCAGGGCGATGGCCATTTATCTAGGAGGCCGATTGCTCGGCCCCTCCAGCGGTCTACCCGGGGGTTGAAGGTGGCGGTCGGGATCACCCGCGGAGGCTTGCGCCTCACTCCCCCCTGCTTGACCTTGCTCCCGGTGGGGTTTGCCTAGCCAGACCGGTCACCCGGCCTGCTGGTGAGCTCTTACCTCACCCTTTCACCCTTACCGCGCGGTGGGGACCGCGAGGCGGTCTAGTTTCTGTGGCACTTTCCCTAGCCTTTCGGCCGGTGGGTGTTACCCACCACCGCGATCCCGAGGAGCCCGGACTTTCCTCCCGCCCGGCGAAACACCGGGCCGGCGGCCATCCAGCCCGCTCCGTGCTCCATAAAGATTATACGCTTCGGCCCGTCTCGCTATCACGTGATGCAGCCGCTACATTTCCCGCCGTCTGTTCCCACAACTTGCCCTGGTATGTATCCCGCTCGTCCAGAAGTTGTTGGATCCGTCGTAGTGTGCCCGATTTATCACGGCACCAGTCGGGCGCGATCAGATACTCGTCCGATGTCTCGGCCGTCAGCCTTTCGATCACGATCGCCGGAGATAACCTCTCCAAGGCAGTCACGACCAGCTCGGCGTATTCGTGCTGCTCAAGCGGGCGATACATTCCTGCGGCGTAAATCTTCGCCAGTGCGGTATCTCGCGCCACATAGAGATTATGAATTTTTACAGCGTGAATCGGCAAATCTGCCAGGGCAGCAATCGTACCGAGCATCATTTCAGGGGTCTCGCCCGGCAAGCCAAACATAATGTGGGCGCAAACCCGAAGATTCCGCGCCGCACAGGCCCACACAGCTTGCCTGAAATCCTCGAACGTATGCCCCCGGTTGATTCGTCGAAGTGTGGCGTCATGAGCTGATTGCAGACCGATCTCCACACTCAGCCAGATTTTCTGACTCAATTCCGCGAGAAAATCTAACACTTCTGGGGGGAGGCAGTCTGGTCGCGTTCCGATGGCCAGGCCCACAACACCGGGGACCGTCACGGCCTCCGAAAACATCGCCTTGAGGACCGGTAATGGTGCGTACGTATTAGTCCCCGGTTGAAAATAGGCGATGAACCTGTCGATGGACCGCCGTTTCTTGAAGTTGTCGATAGCCCGGCGAATTTGCTCCGCCACGCTGGCAGGCTGGTCGTAACGGCGGCTGGGACTGAAACTCGCGATGTTGCAAAATGTGCAGCCAAAGCGGCTAATTGTTCCATCCGCATTGGGACAGTGGAAGCCGCCGTCCACGCTGATTTTCCAGGTTTCTCCCCCAAATGTATGCCGATAATACAGACTAAGGTTGAAGTAGCGTTTTCCCAGGGCACGCCAATCGACCTCCGGAACAGGCCGGAGGGATTGCCGGATGACAGACATGCCTATTTGTTGACGTTCGCGCATTTTGGGCTTACACTAAAAGGGCGGTTTCTGAAAGCAGAACAGGTTCTAAGGGCATCGTAAGGGCGCAGCAGAAACTTTTCAAGGAACAGAGAACAGGCAACCCTATGTTTGGAGAGCTGATTCCCCTCGGTGGTGGCGACCCTATTCCTTTGTTAAAAAAGCGGCTCATCGTAGGACGCAGAGAGAATTGCGACATTGTTCTTCGATTCTCAAATGTGTCCGCCCAGCACTGCGAACTGTTCGTGGTCTCGGGTTACTGGTACGTTCGCGACCTGAACAGTACGAACGGGATCAAAGTGAACGGTGTCCGGGTGAAAGAGCGCCGCCTCGACCCCGGTTCGATCCTGTCTATCGCCAAGCATCAATACGAAATCCGATACAATCCCATCGAGTTGGGAGCGGTGGGACCTCCCCCTCCCGACACTCTGGAACAGGACATTTTCGCGCGGTCGCTGCTGGAACGAGCCGGATTGGTCAAACCGAAGCGAACCGAAGAGGAGATGACGCCATCGAAACCCGGCACGGACAAGGAAAAACAGGAAACTCTTTCCGATCATGAGGAACCGCGGTACGATGTTCTTGAAGGCTTGCGACGGCGTCCGGGACCGCAATCGCGATAATTCGCCGCGGGCTGGGAGAGCCGCAGGATTTACGACAGCCGTCCCTGAATGATTTCCTTCTGGAGACGCCCCGAACGGCGCGTCACGGGTTAGATGGGTAAAGAGCACAGGAAGAAGTACCGGGTCGAGTTTCGGAAGAATCGTGCCCCCAGAACCAGGGACAAAGATCTCACCGACCGAGTCCTCAACGAAGAGGAGGTGCTCGACGACGATTTAGTCCGGGAGGAACGGGTCGGTGGGAAAAACGAACTCACCCGGCGTGGGACCGTCATCGGAGAAGACGTTTCCGAAGAAGGTGAGTCCCCCCTTCCCGTGGTGCTTCCCGCTCGCCATCCCGACAGCAGACTCGGTCGGGTTATCGCCGTTCAAGGGCTGATGTGTCTCGTCGAAGATGACCAGGGCAACTCGTACCGCTGCGTGGTGAGACGGCTTCTCAAGCGGCTGGCCACCGACCAGCGTCACGTTGTGGTCACCGGGGACAAAGTCTATTTTTATCCCCTGCCCGAGAATCCCAGCGAAGGCGTTATTGAAACGGTCCTTCCCCGCCGCGGTAGCATCAGTCGGGAATCGAAGGGCAAGCAGCATGTGATTGTCAGCAACGTCGATCAGGTGCTCATCGTAAGCAGTGCGGCCATGCCGCGGATCAAGCCGCACCTCATCGACCGGATGATCGTGGCTGCGGAAAAATCAGGTGTCGAACCTGTGATTTGCATCAATAAGGTTGATCTGGTCGATCGGGCAGACCTCATGCCGCTGGTGGGGCTGTACAGCCAATTGGGCTATCGAGTGCTTTTGGTCAGCGCGTTGAGCGGGTTTGGTCTGTCGGCCTTGATCCGCACACTCAAAGACCGCGTGAGCGTCCTGGCAGGTCAAAGCGGGGTGGGTAAATCCTCGCTCCTCAATGCACTCGATCCCGATCTTAAAATCCCCACGGCACCGGTTAGCGAAGACACTGAAAAAGGTCGGCACACCACCACAACGGCCCGACTGTATCGATTCCGTTTCGGTGGATACGTGGCCGACACGCCTGGAATCAGGCAGTTTCAACTATGGGATGTCGAGCCGGAGGAAGTGGTCAACTACTTTCGGGATCTTCGGCCGTACGTCAATCGGTGTAAGTTCCCCAATTGCCTGCACATTCAAGAATCGGATTGCGGAGTTAAGGACGCTGTGGCAGACGGCTGGATCGACGAGCGGCGGTACGAAAGCTACTGCCACCTTGTCCTGGATGAAGAAGTTGAGCTGGAAGAGGAATAATAATGAAACTCAAAGTGGGTTATTCGGCACCATTCGCAAAAAAGAGTTGTAGTGTCAACGCAACAAACCCATCCTGTGGAAGGAGGTGTTGAGCGCCGTGAAACGCCGGAACGGCACGACGATTCGGTTGAATCGCGAACCTGAAAAAGCGGTACTGGTTGGGGTCATTCTCCCCACGACAACAATTGAAGATCCTCCCCTTGCCGAACTGGCAGGATTGGCGGACGCGGCGGGTGTCAATGTGGTTGGGCAGGTCACGCAGCGCCGGTTGGCACCCGATGCCGCCACGTTTATTGGCCGTGGAAAACTCGAAGATGTGAAAAAACTTGTCCGCAGCCTTCGCGCCGACCTGGTTATTTTCGACAACGACCTGTCGCCTGCTCAAGGCCGCAATATTGAAAGGGAAGTCGGCGCCCGGGTTCTCGATCGGACGCAACTGATTCTCGACATTTTTGCCCGTCGTGCCCAAACATACGAAGCCCAGCTCGCCGTCGAGCTGGCACAGCTTGAGTACACATTACCCCGGCTCAAGCGGATGTGGACTCACCTGGAACGGCAGACCAAGGGTGGCGTGGGGCTCCGCGGACCAGGTGAAAAGCAACTGGAAATGGACCGCCGTCTCATCGCCCATCGGATCCATGAACTCCGCAGCGAACTGGAGGTCATTCACCGAAGGCGGCAGCGCGAGGTGATCGCGCGCAAACAGTTCAAAACCGTGTCTTTAGTGGGGTACACAAACGCGGGTAAAAGCACTCTCATGAACTCACTCACTCATGCTGACGTGTATGTGGAAGACGCATTGTTTGCCACCCTCGATACCCGTACCCGCCGCTGGCAACTTCCGGGATGGGGCCCCGTTTTGCTCAGCGACACAGTCGGCTTCATTCGCGATCTGCCCCACCATCTCATCGCGAGCTTTAAAGCCACGCTCGAAGAAGCGAGACAGGCGGACCTGCTGCTCCATGTCGCCGACGGAAGTAATCCTGCGGTGCTTCAGCAAATCAGCGCTGCTTACCGCGTCCTTGAGGAAATCGGGATTGAAGGCAAAGACACCATCCTGGTCATCAACAAGATCGACCGAATTGCGGATCGCCGCCGCGTGGATGCATTGCTCGATCGCTATCCGCAGGCCCTTCCCATCAGCGCTCAGACGGGAGAAGGTCTCGCGCAGCTAACACAAATGGTGTCTGAGCTTCTGGCCCGCAAGTTCATCGAGGTCGATGTGGAAACGACGGTCGATAACGCCCGCGTGGCAGTTTTTGTAAAAACCCACGGCGAAGTGTTCTCGCAGCGGTACCATCATGAGAATCGCCTCACCATCCGCTGCCGTTTGCCGGAGGAGTATCTTCCTCGAATTGAGCGGCTTGGGGCGTCTGTACGCCGGACGCGGCATAACGGATCGGGCCAGGAGCAAAATCCGGCTCCTGAAATCGAGCAATCCCGGATCGAACTTGAACCGACGGGTGTGATCCCGGGGGAAGATCACACATAAACCGGCCGGTGCGCCGTCAGAATAAATCAGACCTTGTCCCGGGTACCGCTATCCACTACCCTGGCATTGCAGGCGACACCGCTTAGCCTCGCAGGAAACCGAGAACCATGGCCAGACGCGATCTGCAAAACGTGCGGGCTTTCATTACAGGGACGTCGAGTGGTATCGGCCGGGCATTGGTGGAGGCTCTCGTGCCCTACCAGCCGCGGATTGTGGCGGTGGCCCGGCGGGCGGAACGGCTTGCCGAACTTGCGGAAAAAGTGCGCTCCATCGGTGCTGAAGTCTTCCCATTTGCCTGCGATCTGTCTGATCCTCTCGTTCGCCGAGAGGCGGTGAACTTCGCGGCCAGGAAGCTCGGCGCGATTGATTTACTGGTCAATAATGCCGGTACGGGTGCCCTCGGCCGTTTCGAGGATACACCTCCGGAAATCCTCCGCCAGGTTATGGAGCTCAATTTCTTCGCCCCCGTGGAAATCACCTATTATGCCCTACCGCTTCTCAAAAAGGGTCAGCGCCCGATCGTTGTCAATGTGAGCTCCATTCTGGGCCATCGAGGCATTCCCTGGAGGGCCTACTACTGTGCAAGCAAGTTCGCTCTCCACGGTTTCAGCGAATCAATCCGCGCAGAATTGTCGCGACACGGAATTGATGTGCTCGTAGTCAGTCCCGGCCGAACGCGCACGGAACTGTTCGACGGTCCCCTCGAAAAGGGTAAAGAACCGGCCTGGCCGGAACCGGCACCCGTGTCACCTGAGTATGTTGCGCGGCGCATGGTCCGGGCCATCATAAAAGGCAAGGCCGAAATCATCCCTCACCCGTGGGGAAAGGGAATGGTCCTATTAAGTAGATTGGCACCGCGCCTGATGGACTGGATCTTAAAACGGTACGCCTAAGATCGGCATTTCTTCATTCATCCTTCTCATTTAGCGCATAACAGCAATTTTGATTACATTAACCCGCCTGACTAAACTATTTATTAGAACCAGATTGGATGTTTTCGCAGAGTTAAACCGTCTCACTTATCACGTATCGCGGGTACTAGAACATGCTTCGCCACGGTTTGAGAATTATCGGAATCGGATTTCTTGTCTTCGCCGGGCTGGGAATTGCCGCGTGGCTTGCGTTGGGCGAGGCAGATCAGCCGCCTACCCACCAGCGAAAGTCGGCCAAATCTCCTAGAACTACCTCTTCCGACCAGCCTCAGCAGCTTGCCAGACAAGGTAACCAGGATCAGCGCGAAAAAGCCGACAATCAAGTGCAAACGGAGATTGTGCGTCGGCTCCTCAAGGCGCTGGATGACCTGCCCAACGTCAATCCGGAGGAGAAACGAGAGCTGCGTCGAATTCTCCTTGATTCCGACAACCAGCTCGCCCAGGCTCTGAAGTCCCCTCAGTCGCCGCAGGTGAACCGGAAACGACCCGCCGAGCCCCAGAAATCCCCACAAGATGGGAACAAAATGCTGCCTACGGAAGGCCCACGCTCGCCGCTTATTAAGGCTTTGCTCGACCTGTTGGACAATACTCCGGAAGACAATATTGCGGACCGAAATTCCCAGGAAAAAGATACTCTCCGGGAGAACCTCTTGCAGGCCGACAAAATTCTCGCCCAACACACAGGCCAATCCGCAGTGAACCGAATAAAAGCGGCGAATCGGAAACCGGTTGTTCCTCGCGTTTTCAATCCGCCGCGCAAAACCCCGGGGCAGCCCCCTCAGCAGGACGGTGAATCTGAGAAGACGCCACGCTGACAGAGGGCCGAACCACTGAAAAGACATTGTGTCAAGGCGAAGTACCGCTCTTTTCGATAAAGTTCATACAGTCGGCCGATGAGGGCGAGTTTGTGACGGTCGACTTTGATTTGACCAGTTCGGGCGCACGACAGAAGGCCCCTTCGCAGGAAGCGGTTCACGTTTATGACACGGACCGGGCGGAATATCGGAGCGTGGAGGGTCGTCACGGGCCTGGTGATTGCTGGCGCTCTTACGTGGTGCGGGTGTCGCTCCTATCCCTGGTCTCCGGAGAGCATGACAGGCAGCCGCCAGGGACCAAGTTCCGGTCTTGCCAACCAGGCCTCCCGAAACGCAGCGCCTGATCGGGTTTCGTCTCCCAAACAACCAAAAAAGAATCCTCAGCAGGACGCCGAATACGCAGCTCAGCTTGCAAAGGCCCGGACCCTAGAGCGTGCCGGAAAACTCGACGCCGCTCGGGAAATCTACGAACGCCTGATTGTCTGGGCTCCCGATCGGTACGAGGCATACCATCGCCTCGCCGTCGTCTGTGATCGGCAGCAAAGGTTTCTGGAAGCCGAATCACTCTATGCACAGGCTATTCGGCTCAATCCGAAAGACCCGGATCTGTTTAACGACCTGGGCTACTGCTACCTGTTGCAGGGCAAACTCGATAAGGCCGAACGGGCACTGCTCAAAGCGGTGGGGATCTCCCCTGCTAACGAGCGCTACCGCAACAATCTGGGGCTTGTTTACGGCTATCAGGGCCGCTATCAGGAAGCTCTAGATCAGTTCCGCCGGGGCGGGAGCGAGGCTGATGCATGGTACAATCTGGCCTATGTCCAGTGGGTCCGGACTGAGGTGGACGCAGCACGACAATCACTGGAGAAAGCGCTCGCCATCAACCCTGGTCACGAGCTGGCCAGGGAAACCCTTGTGCGACTCTCTACAGGTCAATCGTTCTTTCCAGATAATGCAATCGCCAGTCGTTCCTGGCAACCGTACCAGAACGCACCTGAGACGATTGCCGGTTCAGACGTGCAGACGCCGAGTGACGATGTCAAACAGGCTGCCTTTCAGGCGTCTTCGGGCACACTCCGACTTGGTCTCAGGGATCGCCCGAGCACCCAGACCCAGCTCGACGTCGCGCGCTCATCCTGGGCGCAACGCGTTCGGGAACAATCACACGTTTTATCCCCGCCGGACGGTGAGAGCCTTTATTGAATAGGCGAGGGAGCAAAGAATTTCTCGAGAATTCTACCGAGGATCGCCTCGCCCCTCGCATTCGCATGAACGATATCCCGCTTAAACCAGTGGATATCTTCGCCGCACGTTCGGATGTACTGCCCCCACGGTCCCGTCATGTCCAGAAAACCCGTCTTTTCTTCCTCAGCAAGTCTTTTCAAGCGTGCGCGAAAGCTGTCACCGTCTGAAGGAACCTCGAAAGTCCACTCGGGATCCACACGCGGGTCCTTGTGTCCGAAACAGGGCGTCATAAGAAGAATATCAGGGTCTGGCTCCAACTCAGCTCGAACCCGGCGAATGACTTCTCGCACTGATTCGACATCCTCGCGATGGCTGATCCCCCCGATCATGAGCAGATCGGGCTGATACCTGAGAACGTATTCTTGAAGCTGGGCAGGGTCTTTGTAGTACCAGCATCCTGTGCTGCCGCGGACGGACGTGATCTTTTCAATATGAGCGCCTGGATAGTGGCGCTCGACAAGCTTTTCCCATGCAGAACGACTTGTATCGTTGACGATGCTGTCCCCGAGCATGACCACCCGGAGGGTGCCGCCACGTCGCAGAATGTCGATCGTTCGATCCAAGTGCCGCCAACGGTCGGCCGGAGACGTCCACTGCAATGGAGTCATCTCGCTATAAATGAAATCGATGCGTTCGAGCACCGGATCCTTGGGCTTTCCCGCCTCCTCTGCTACCGTGAGCGTACCCCAGCAGCCGATCAAAGCCAAAAAGAACAATGCTTTTCGGATCATCGTCGCACCTCCAAAATCTCGGGCACAATTGAGCCGCCAAATTCCGTCGACCGCACCGTCAGTGGTGACGTCGGCGTGCTACGCTTCGCCAAGGTTAGCCAGTCTGCCGACTGGACGCTAGTGGGCCGACATGAAACAGCGGATCAGCTCAGAGGTTTCCCGCTCGCGACGTACTGGGCCAGACCCCGAGCCATCTTCATTTTTGCAAAACCTGTGACATGCCGCGAGCGCAAAGTGCTGGCGGGGCAACTCATGAATTGCTCCTACCGAAACACCATCGATTTGCCACGCGCCGTGTTTTGCCCAGGGCGATTCATGAATCGCCCCTACCGTTGAACCCTTGTCGTGCCCACAGAATGAAATGGGGCATCAAGGGCCGAAAACACGGGCCCGACAAGCAGGTCCCTCCGAATAAGGTCGGAGGGGCACGCTTGTCGTGCCCGGTGAATGGGAATGGATTATCGAACGTAGAACAACCGACCCGAATGGATTATCGAACGTAGAACAACGGACCCGACAGGCAGGTCCCTCCATTGTGTGGATTGGAGGCTCGGGTTTACCCCGACCGGTCATCGTCGTGCCATCCGGGGAAGGTTGTGAAGGCTAAAGCCTTCACCAAAAAGCGGCGATGAATCGCCGCACTCCATGGAGTGCGGGGCTTTAGCCCCGCTTTTGGCGCGGGACTTCAGTCCCCGCCGAAAGACAATAGATAATCGAACGTTGAATGACGGACCCGACACGCACGTCCCAACAAACACGGACCTGACAAGCAGGTCCCTCCGAACACGGACGTGACAAGCACGTCCCTCCAAATAGGAACCTGACAAGCACGTCCCTCCGAGGCAGGTCCCGCCGAGAAAGATTTTGCGAAGGTCGGAGGGGCACGCTTGTCGTGCCCGGTGAATGGGAATGAATTATCGAACGTAGAACAACGGACCCGAATGGATTATCGAACGTAGAACAACGGACCCGAATGGATTATCGAACGTAGAACAACGGACCCGAATGGATTATCGAACGTAGAACAACGGACCCGACAAGCAGGTCCCTCCGAATATGGGCGTGACAAGCACATCCCATTGGGCTGAAGCTTGCTCTTGCCCAAGGGGTTGTCCAAGTCCGTGCCGCTTTCCCGCGGTAGAAAAGTGGGGAATAACTCAGGTTCAGACCTCGTTGCCTGGAAGCTTTCTTCGAGTTCCGTTTCGCCTGGGACAAGAGCACAGAAATTGCCAGCCCGCAGCAACGCGCGCTAAAAATGCCCAGCCGATAGATCTAGAAAAGCTCATGCTGCCAGATGGCTTCAAATGCCAGAGTGCCAATCAGACCGGAAGAAAAGTCGAAACAGTTCAGACGCTCAAATATCGTGTCCGCTGAAGTTCAGCCGATGGCATCAGTGCCGGAGGTGGGAGTTGAACCCACACGGCCCGAAGGCCACTGGATTTTGAGTCCAGCGCGTCTGCCATTCCGCCACTCCGGCCGATTCTTTTCCGAGTGTGGACTACCATGCGCTGCCAGCGGTGATCACCACATTTGGTTGCAACGGTTTCAAACCTCGCATCCGAGGCAATTCCGGCTGTCTCCGCTGGCGTGATAGACCCACGGTCGCAACGCTCTTTTTTGTGTTTCTTAAGTATCCTCGCAACCGGGTGGCATGGCAAGTCCCGGTCCACTGCAAGCGAAAAGAATGCCACGCAAGTATTTTTGTGCCAATAAGTTAGGTATTGCGTTCGGAATTGAGGCGTCATTGCCAGCGGTTTGTCAATCTGGTACACTGAAGGTTTTGAATGCTTCTGCGGCGGAACCCGAAAGCCGGGCCCACCAGCGCCAGAGGCATCATTCTTCCCTGCAGTGGAGGATGAAGGACCGGCCCAATCGACGGTTTTTTGTGGAATAACAGCCAGAAACGCTCATTCGTAAAGTTTTCCCACCTGACACCTACGGATACGGGTCATTATGTCCGACGCAACGGATCTTCCCGAAGCGGAAAACACTGGCCAAGCCAGCCAAGGCAGTGCAGCCGGCGGTAACGGTGACGGTAGCCGCCTGATTCCTCTTCCTATCGAGGACGAGCTTAAGTCGAGCTACCTCACCTATGCGATGAGTGTTATCGTTAGCCGGGCGTTGCCCGACGTCCGCGACGGTCTCAAACCCTCGCAGCGTCGCATCCTGGTGGCAATGAATGACCTGAACCTGACGCCTGGTGCCGCGAGGGTCAAATGCGCGAAGATCTGCGGTGACACGAGCGGAAACTACCATCCCCACGGCGAGAGTGTCATCTACCCGACGCTTGTCCGGATGGCGCAGGAATGGAATATGCGCTACGTCCTTATTGACAAGCAGGGGAATTTCGGATCAATCGCCGGTCTTCCGCCAGCCGCCATGCGTTATACAGAGGCCCGGCTGTCGCCTTACGCGGCGATGATGCTGGAAGATTTGGACCTGGACACGGTCGATTTCGTCCCCACATACGACGAGCGGCGCCTCGAGCCTACCGTTCTTCCGTCCAAGTTCCCCAATCTCCTTGTGAACGGGGCGACCGGAATTGCAGTGGGGATGTCGACCGAGATCCCCCCTCACAATCTTACCGAGATCTGCGATGCTCTCATCGCGCTAATTGATGATCCCGAGATCACCATCGACGAACTGATGGAAATCGTCCCCGGACCCGATTTCCCAACTGGTGGCATTATCTGTGGTCGCCGGGGTATCCGCCAGGGTTATTTGACAGGCCACGGGACGATCGTTATTCGCGCACGGGCTGTTATTGAAGAATATCGCGATAATCGTTATCGCATTATTATTAAAGAAATTCCTTTTCAGCAGCAGCGCGATAAAATTGAAGAACGGATCGCCGAGCTTGTTACCGAGGGCAAGATACCTGGAATCGCGAACATCCGCAACGAGAGTGACCTGAAAGAACCCGTTCGCATCGTTCTGGAATTGAAGCGCGAGGCTGATCCGGAAATCGTACTCAATCAACTCTATGAATATTCTCCTCTACAGCAGACATATTCCATCAATCTGCTGGCCCTCGTGGACGGCAAGCCCCGCCTGCTCAATTTCAAGGAGCTTCTCCAGGAGTTCGTGCGGCACCGTGTGACGGTCATCCGTCGCAAGACGCAACACCTGCTCTCCAAGGCCCGCCAGCGGAAACACACCGTCGAGGGGCTCCTGCTGGCTCTCGCCAATATCGATGAAGTGATTCGCGTCATTCGCACCTCAGAGACCCAGGCCCAGGCGAAGGAACGCCTGATGGCGATCCCCTGTCCTGCGGCAATGCTTGCCCGAGCATTGGGTGAAGAGGGGTTTGCTCAATTCCAGAAAGAGCGTGGCATCGCCGAGGAGTACTTCCTTACTCCTGTTCAGGCGGACGCCATCCTGCGGATGACGCTGGGCCATCTCGTCAATCTTGAGCAGGAAAAGCTCGTCTCGGAACACCGCAATCTACTGGAGAATATCAAGGAATACAATCGAATCCTCTCCGATGAAAAGAATATTCTCGAAATAATTAAACAGGAATTGACGGAAATCAAGGATAAGTATGGGGATCCGCGCCGCACGGAAATTTCCGATCAAGAGGTGGGGGCTTTTAATATTGAAGAACTGATTCCCGACGAGATGATGGTCGTGTCCATCAGTTCCGCGGGATATATCAAGCGGACCCCCGTGTCAGCTTATCGGGCACAGCGGAGGGGCGGGAAGGGTTTGAAGGGGGCCCGGGTGGATGACGAAGATCCCATCGAGCACGTATTCCTTGCCGGAACCCACGACTATCTTTTGTTTTTTACAAATCTTGGTCGCGTGCACTGGCGAAAAGTTTACGAACTTCCGGAGCTCCCTCGCGATGCCAAGGGACGTGCCATCGTCAACCTCCTCAGCTTGCAGCCGGACGAAAAGGTAGCGGCGTGCCGGCCTGTGCGAGATTTTTCACTCCCCGATCATTACCTTCTTTTTGCAACAGCCCGTGGACTCGTCAAAAAGACGGCACTCTCAGCCTACGGCAGGCCCGTTCGCGGCGGGATTATCGCCATCAAACTGCGTGAAGGCGATGAGCTTGTCGGAGCTGTGGTCACCAAAAAGGGGGACGAAGTGCTCCTGGCTACCGAAAAAGGTATGGCCATCCGGTTTCGCGAATCGGACGTCCGTCCTATGGGTCGAGCCGCGGCGGGCGTAAAAGGGATTTCACTCATTGGGGATGATCGGGTGGTCGGTCTCGTGGTTGCTGAGCCGGATGCATGCCTGCTCACAGTGTGTGCCCACGGTTACGGCAAACGCACTCCCATTGGAGCGAGCACCGCGGGCCCTGTCGCTGACGAGGAAATAGAGAAGCCCGAGGACGAAACGGAAGCAACTGCGTCGGACGAGGAAGTACCGGAGGAAGAAACCTCCGTCGAAGAGCCAGAAGCAGACGAAAGCGAGGAAGCCGAGGAGGGAGAGGTCGGCTCTCAGTTCTATTACCGGACGCAACGCCGCGGCGGCAAGGGGATTCGCGACATCAAGACGGACGCCCGAAACGGCCCCGTCGTGGGAGTGGCCGTCGTTCATGAGGACGACGAGATTCTCATGATGACGGCCAAGGGCAAGACGCAGAGGTTGCGGGTCAGCGAGATTCGGCTCGTCGGTCGGAACACAAAGGGCGTCCGTTTGATGACACTGGACGAAGGGGACACCGTGGTGGCAGTCAAGCGGATCCCCGCCGAACCGGGAAACTCTGCCGACAACCGCGAATAACCTTTCACACATGGTTGAACAACCATCGCAAGAATGAGATTGGCCAACACGATCGGCCGTGATCTTAATCAGGCTCACCGGCGAGGCGAATTTACGATCGGTGGAGAAACCAGACGCGGATTGGCCTTCGATTGAAGCCCACCATCACAGACCGACTTCTGGCCTTCTCTTTTCCCGGTGGGGTTCGCCTGACGCTTGTCCACCTTCTCCCCCCTACGTACACTCATGGTTGTTCTGTCAGCGACGATGATACGGTGGGCAAATGTGGGAACAAAGGATGGCCGAGCGTGCTCTAATCACAGGAATTACGGGGTTTGTCGGGCGGCACTTGTGTCAGTACCTGACGTGTCAGGGCGATGAAGTCGCAGGCATCGCCAACACATGGCCAGAAAGCTCGGCCTTGTGGGGTCAACTTCCTGAATCAAGAAACCTGCTGATTTGGGACCTTGCGAATTCCAGCGGCCCTCCACGTGATGTCGTTGATTTTCTGGTAACTTTTCGCCCAACTGTGATTTACCACCTTGCGGCGATTTCGGTGCCGGAAATGTGCGGGAACAGCGAGCCGACCGATCTCGCGTGGGCAGTCAACGTCGAAGGAACACGCCGGCTTGTAGAGCTTGCCCTTTGTCTTTCAGAAGTGCCCCGAGTCATTTTTGCCAGCACCAGTCACGTTTATTGCGTGCCGCAGGACGGAATCACCTTTGTTGATGAAACTTATCCTGTGCAGCCCCGTAACCCCTATGGGCAAACAAAGCTTGCGGCCGAAGAAATCCTGCTGGAAGCATATCACAGCCAGAAGCTACCTGTGATCATCGCGCGGGCATTTCCGCATACGGGGCCTGGTCAATCGGAAAAAATGATGTTACCCGCCTGGGCTGCCCAGTTCGCGCGAGGAGACTCGCCTGTTAAGATTCACACGCTTCAGGCAGTAATCGATCTTTGTGACGTCCGCGATGTGGTTCGCGCGTACCGTCTCCTGGCTGAGAGGGGCCAGCCGGGCGAGATTTATCTGGTGGGCTCCGGGGTTCCCCGCACCAGTGGCGAGGTTTTTCGAATTCTTCAGGGGCTGGCCGATCCTGCTCGGCCGGTGATTGAAATACGCCCCGGTCTTAAGTATGATCCGATCGCACGAATTGACAAGCTTGCTCAGACGACCGGCTGGAAACCGGAAACCCCCCTTGAAATAACCGTGAACGACACCTACCAGTGGTGGCTTACCCATTATAAAAGGAATTCATCCGTAAAACATTAAACTCGTTCACCATCGACAGTCGCTTAGTTGAGTGATAGAGGACCAAAATGATCCCGGCAAGGAAATATACTGCGATTATTGCTCGATCACCGAGGTTCCATTCCTGGGCGTGCATGTCACTCGCAATTCTGCAGGCTCTGGTCGTTGGCATCGTCCAGGCCTCCAATAGCGTGGTTGAAATCCACGTCTCGCCCCGTGGGCGCGATTCATCACTGGGTGCTGTTGAGCAACCCATCGCATCACTGCAGCGGGCGATTGAACTTGTGCAAACCATTCGCAGAGAGAGAGGCCCGAACATTGATATCCAAATAGTGCTTCATGACGGCGTCTATCGTTTAGACCGTCCCCTTATTATTACATCCGCTGAAAATCCCGGACCTGGCCATCTCCGCTTTATCGCAGAAAATCCCGGTAAAGTGATCTTGAGCGGAGGTCGGCTTCTCACTGGCTGGAAACAAGTGGCTCAACACTGGGAAGTGGCCATTCCCTCCGTCAACAACCAACCTCTTTTGACAAGGGAGCTCTTTGTCAATGGGCGCAGGGCGGTTCGTGCGCGAACTCCGAACCGCGGTTTTTTCCGGATCGATCGGCCAGGCCCCGACAAAAGGACGAGTTTGTTCATTCGTCCCGAAGATGCATGGGCGTTTGATGGCAATATCGCGGGCAGTGAATTCGTCTATCTCCATGACTGGTCCACTTCCCGCGTCAGGATTCTGTCGTTTGATCCTCAAACTTTACAGGTTGTTTTTGCCCAGAGGGTCGGTTGCTCGGCACCTCATTACGAGATTGGTCACTGGCCGCACGCCCGTTATTTCCTCGAAAACGGCGAGCGTATGCTCGATCAAGCGGGTGAGTGGCGGCTTGACACGGAAAAAGGCGTGATCATGTATCTCCCCCGGCCTGGTGAGACTCGGGAGACCATCGAGGCAGTTGTACCAGTTTTGGAAACGCTTGTACACATTACGGGTGACGTTTCGAGCGGCACACTGGTACGGAATGTTCACTGGAAGGGAATCGCCTTCGAACACTGCCGTTTCGATCTGCCAGATGCTGGCTACGCGGCCGGTCAGGCAACCATCTATGAGCCACGCCGGGATCCTCAGTCAGGGGCTCGAGAAATGATGCCGGCGGCCGTTACTCTGGACCTGGCTGACAGTTGCGAATTCGTCGATTGTTCGTTTCGCCATCTGGGCGGTTCCGGTCTGTGGTTTCGCCGTGAGTGCTGCCACGGGATTGTTCGCCGGTGCGTTTTTCAGGATATATCGGGCAATGGTCTCAATATTGGGGAAACAATCACTCGCCCGCTCAAGGATGCCTCACCCAAATGGACTTCACCCTTTAACACCGGATGCACCTACGGCATCCATGTTGAAGATTCCGTCGTGCGCGAATGTGGCGTGCAATTCCTTGAGGCCGTTGGCATCTGGATCGGCATTTCTGCCGGAAATGTTATCGAGCATAACCAGGTGGCTGAGCTACCTTACACGGGAATATCGGTGGGTTGGAGCTGGAATGATCAGCCGACCGGCTGCCGCGATCACATTATTCGCGCGAATCATATTCATCACTGCATGCTCATTCTTCACGACGGTGGAGGGATTTATACTCTCGGACGGCAGCCGGGAACCCGGCTTATCAATAATTTAATCCATGATATTCCCCCCAACGAGGATGGTGCGGAGAGTAACGGCATCTTTATGGATGAAGGAAGCAGTGACATTCTTGTCGAGGGACAAACCATTTACAATGTTGGGCGCAGCCCGATTCGATTCCATAAAGCTCTCGAGGTCACCTTGCGCCGGAATACACTCGTCTGCCAACCCGGGGTACCGCCATATCGTTACAACCGGACAGACCCGAAAACACTGCGATTTGAGGATGAGCATGTGATAGAAGCTCAACACTGGGAACCACCTGACGAGGTCAAAAGCTCGGCTGGTCCTCGAAAAACAGTGGCCACTGACCCCCGCTCCCAATGATTAAAGTCGGCGATTGGAAAGAGTGCCACCGTAACGGTATCACTTACACGATTAAAAAGGAGGAGGCGATGCGTTACTCAGGTTTCACTTGCATGTTAAGCCTGATTCTGGCACTGTGTGGCCCGTACGCCCTCATGCAGGCAGGCGAGGCTGCTCAGTCCGGGCGATATAACGTTCTGTTTATTATCTCCGATGACCTCAATACGAACCTGGCGACGTACGGTCATCAGCTTGTCAAATCACCCAACGTGGATCGAGTGGCTCGCTGGGGTTTGCGATTCGAGCGTGCTTACTGTCAGTTCCCGCTTTGCAATCCCAGCCGAGCATCGTTCTTAACAGGCATGCGACCTGATCGCACGCGTGTTTATGACAACAGCGTTCATTTTCGCGAGAATATTCCGGAATGCGTGACCCTTCCGGAGTTTTTCCGCAGAAAGGGGTATTTCACCGCCCGGGTCGGCAAGATTTTCCATTACGGCGTACCGACGCAGATCGGTACAAGTGGCCTTGATGATCCTCAATCCTGGGACCTGGTGGTCAATCCGCGGGGGCGAGACAAAGACGAAGAGGCAAAAATATTCAGTCTTATTCCTGGACAATTCGGCGGCACACTGAGCTGGCTTGCTGCCGACGGCACGGATGAGGAACAAACAGACGGCATCGGTGCCACGGAGGCCATCAAACTACTCGAAAAGCATCAGAATGAGCGATTCTTTTTAGCAGTCGGATTTTATCGGCCCCATACTCCCTATGTCGCTCCACGGAAATATTTCGATCTTTATCCTCTCGATAAGATTATTGTGCCCAGTATCCCGCCCGGTTACTTCGACACTATTCCCAAACTTGCCGTTACATTGAAAAAAGAAGAAGCGGCGATGGATGAGAATCTGAAGAAGCAGGCAATCCAGGCCTATTACGCGGCGATCACCTTCATGGACGCCCAGCTCGGTCGCGTTTTAGATGCTGTGGAACGGCTCCACTTGCGGGATAATACGATTATTGTCATGACAAGCGATCACGGGTACCACATGCACGAACACGGCCTGTGGCAGAAGCGCACCCTGTTCGAGGAATCCACGCGCGTGCCCCTGTTGATTGCAGTCCCCGGCACGAAACATGCTGGTAAGTCTACCCGGGCGATTGTCGAGATGGTGGACCTTTATCCAACCCTGGCTGAACTTTGTGGCTTCCAACCACCGGCCAACCTCGATGGCACAAGCCTGGTTTCCATTCTCAACAATCCCGATATTCCCGGAAAACAGGCCGCGATCACCCAGGTCACGCGCACCGTGCAAAAGCAAATCGTCTTTGGATATACAGTCCGCACTGCCCGTTGGCGCTACACGGAATGGGATGACGGAAATCAGGGGAAGGAACTGTACGACCATGAGGCCGATCCCCAAGAGATGCGGAATCTCGCCAACGATCCGCAGTATGCACAGGTCATGGTCGAACTCAGCAAGCTCCTTCCCAAGCGGAATAAATAGCTATACTCGCACGATGAAATGAATTGTTGCACAATTATAAAACGAAACAGATCAGGCCATTAATAAGTTCGGAACCAGATCCGTTGCACACTTTTGAACAGGTTCTTAAGAAAAGGAGGAAACCATGAAACGGCTCACTGTTGGGTTGGTTCTTGTGGCCATTCTGTTGAGCGCTCTGACAGTGTGGAAATCTTCCGCGATCTCCGAGGAAAAATATTCCCATGCCGGACAGCTACGGCATGTCGTATTGTTTAAATTCAAAGAGGGAACGTCGAAGGCTGACATTGAGAAAGTTGAAAAGGCCTTCGCCACGCTGCCGAAGAAGATCCCGCAGATCGCCGGGTTTGAGTGGGGTACGGATTGCAGCACGGAAAATCTCTCGCAGGGATTCACTCATTGCTTCATTTTGACTTTCAAGAGTGAAAAAGATCGCGACGCCTATTTGCCCCATCCCGAGCATCAGGCGTTCGCCAAAATGGTGGGTCAGTATCTCGACAAGGTACTTGTGATTGATTACATCGTCCGCGAGTAAAGGTTAAGACCTCTCGGTGGGAGCCCGGCGAACATTGTAGCTCGCCACGTGAGGTGAGCCGCTGACGTTGCGCGCGAGTGGCCTTTCCATCCCAAGGGTGACTCGATCTCTCACCCGTGAACCAGGGCGGATGATCTGCGAACGACCCCCGGTTCGGCGTCCAAATAAAGATCGTCGAAGACACCGGCCTTCCATTTTTCCACAGCGATCGCTCCCATCACAGCGTTATCCGTACAGAGTTTGAGGGGAGCGATCACCAGGTCCACATTCCTCCGTGCCGCTTCTTCCTCCAATCGCGTTCGCAGCCGCGTGTTGGCAGCCACACCCCCACCCACGCACAATCTGTGGAAGCCGGTTATTTCCAGGGCGCGAAAACTTTTGCCCACTAGGCAATCCACCACCGCTTCCTGAAATGAGGCCGCCAGGTCTGCCACCTCCTGGTCCGAAAGTTTGACCTGCGAAGGATCATGCCGTCCCGGCCCTGTAATGGCGTATCGGACGGCGGTTTTCAATCCGCTGAAACTGAAGTCGAGTGTATTAGGATCGTCGAGCAGCGCCCTTGGGAAGGCATATTTGTGGGGATGTCCTTTTTCTGCCGCCTTCTGGATGGACGGGCCACCCGGGTAGGGTAACCCCAGCATGACCGCCACTTTGTCAAAGGCTTCACCCGCTGCATCGTCAATGGTCGTTCCCAGCAGCTCGAAATCCAGCGGATCCCGGCAACGGTAGAGGCATGTATGGCCCCCGCTGATCACCAGTCCCACACAGGGAAACACGTCCCTCCCAGCAGCCATTCGACATGCATAGATGTGGGCCTGGAGGTGATTGATTCCAATAAGAGGCTTTCCCAGAGCCAACGCCAGGGTTTTGGCAGCGGTAACCCCAACAAGCAGGGAGCCTGCCAGGCCGGGGGTGTAAGCAACGGCCACCGCGTCAATGTCGGCCAGACTGATTCCCGCCCTCTGCACGGTCTCGTGGATCACTGGGAGAATTCGCTCCACATGGGCACGAGAGGCAATTTCGGGAACCACGCCCCCGTATTGTTGGTGGAGCTTATCCTGCGAGGCCACGACGGAGGCAAGCACCTCCAACTGATCCGTGACCAGGGCCGCTGCAGTTTCGTCGCAGGTCGTTTCGATTGTGAGGAAAACGGGCATGTTATCTATCCTACCCAGTTTATGCTCTCGTGAACGTCAAACTTTTGTATAATCATTATACTGAGTTCAGGGCGGCCCGAGCGGATGCTGTGGTGGAGGATCCGTCTTCCTTCTCCCTGTAACGTCGGCATAGGTGCGTTTCAAAGTTCACGGAGGAGAGCCATGTCCGTGAGTTCACTTGAGGATCTTATCCTGAAGCCCCTCAATCCCCAGCAGCAGGAGGCTGTGCCCCACGGGACGGATCCGCTGCTCATCGTGGCTGGGGCGGGAACAGGGAAGACGGCCACCATCGTGCATCGCGTCGCATGGCTGGTGGCGCACAACGTCCCGCCTCACACAATCATGCTCCTGACATTCACAAGACGGGCCGCCGAAGAGATGGTCCGACGCGTCGAAACTATTCTCTCCAGACTGTCGGGAACACAACTTCCAGGAAATCTTGCCACGAGAATCTGGGGGGGCACGTTTCATGCCATCGGCCTGCGGTTTCTGCGGATGTTCGGGGAAGAACTGCGGTTGCCGCCCGGTTTCACTGTCCTGGATCGATCTGACGCCGAAGATTTTATTAATGTCATTCGAACCGACTTGAAGCTGGCCACGACAGACCGACGCTTTCCCAAGAAGGGAACCTGCGCCGATATCTACAGCCGCATGGTGAATACGTGTCTTCCCTTACGCCAGGTTCTCGCCGAGTTCTTCCCATGGTGCAAAGAGTGGCATGATGAACTTGATCGGCTGTTTCGCGAATACACAGCCAGAAAGAAGGAGTCGGCCACCCTAGACTATGACGATCTCCTCCTCGCGTGGCTCGAACTCCTCAACAAGGAATCGGTCGGCAGCGAAATCCGCAAACGTTTTCGGGCAATTCTTGTGGATGAATATCAGGATACGAACATCATCCAGGCCAACATCCTCTATCGGCTGGCTCCGACAGGCGACGGCGTGACTGTGGTGGGTGATGACGCACAGGCCATTTACTCGTTTCGGGGCGCATCTATCAAGAACATCCTGGAATTTCCCAAGCAGTATCCCAACGCGCGGATTGTCACCCTGGAGCAGAATTATCGAAGCACGATGCCAATACTGACGGCGGCGAATGCTATCATCCGGCCTGCCAAGGAGAAATTCACAAAGAATCTCTGGTCCGAGAAGAAAACGGGCGAGAAACCCTGGTTGGTCGCCGCCCTCGATGAATACGAGCAGGCTCAGTTCGTCATTCGGCGTATTCTGGAGCATCACAACCAGGGGACGCTGCTTAGACATCAGGCCGTGCTGTTCCGGGCATCGCACCACAGTTTGCCACTGGAAGCCGAACTGACGCGACGGGGCATCCCCTACCACAAATACGGTGGGCTTAAGTTTCTGGAGGCCGCCCATATAAAAGACGCGCTCGCCTTCCTGCGGCTGGCGGAGAATCCACGCGACCTGGTGGCCGGGATGCGGGTGCTCTGTCTTTTGCCGGGGATC